>ENA-ORUV01000006-ORUV01000006.1-human-gut-metagenome-genome-assembly--contig:-NODE-6-length-210088-cov-56.873_pt1 | contig 210088 bp, 186 predicted proteins | sample MGYA00242089_ERZ509229 | MGnify/ENA primary metagenome ERZ509229 (study PRJEB26280, sample SAMEA2338805) | human gut metagenome | biome: human gut; feature: human-associated habitat; material: faeces...
ACAGTCAGGAGAACTATGATAAGATTGACCTCCACCGTCCATACGTTGACAAGATCGTATTGGTCAACGAGGAGGGCAAGCCAATGTATCGTGAGAGCGACTTGATCGACGTTTGGTTCGATTCTGGTTCAATGCCTTACGCCCAGCTCCACTACCCATTTGAGGGTGAGATGGCTCGTGGGACAGAGGCAGACCGCGATGCACTCATCCACAGCACCTATGAGGGATATGCTATTCCTCCTAAGTTCTATCCAGCCGACTTCATCAATGAGGGCGTGGATCAGACCCGTGGATGGTTCTTCACCCTGCATGCTATCGCTACCATGGTATTCGACAGCGTAGCCTTCAAGAACGTCATCTCTTCTGGTCTCGTGCTCGATGCTAAGGGCAACAAGATGAGTAAGCACGTGGGCAATGTGACCAACCCATTCGAGATGATCGATAAGTATGGTGCCGACCCTGTTCGTTTCTATATGATGACCAACAGTGAGCCTTGGGACAACCTCAAGTTCGACCCTAACGGTGTAGACGAGACCCGTCGTAAGTTCTTCGGTACCTTATATAATACATACAGCTTCTTCGCCCTCTATGCTAACGTAGATGGTTTCGATGCAGAGGCTGCTCAGGTGCCATTCGAGAAGCGCCCAGAGATCGACCGCTGGATTCTCTCTTCACTCAATACCCTCATCAAGGGCGTTGACAGAGAATTGGCTGGCTACGATCCAACCCGCGCAGGCCGTCTCATCGACGCTTTCGTCAACGATGACCTCTCTAACTGGTATGTTCGTCTGAACCGTAAACGTTTCTGGGGTAAGGAGATGAGCGAGGATAAGTTGAGCGCTTACCAGACTCTCTATACTTGTCTGATGACAGTGGCTAAGTTGTTGGCTCCATTCGCTCCATTCTATGCTGACGAGTTGTATCACGACTTGGGCGGCGAGTTGAAGAGCGTACACCTGGATAAGTTCCCAGTAGCTGATGAAGCTGCTATTGATGCAGACTTGGAGGAGCGTATGGCCATCGCCCAGAAGATTACTTCTATGGTATTGGCATTGCGCCGCAAGGTGAACATCAAGGTGCGCCAGCCACTCCAGCAGATCATGATTCCTGCTGTAGATGATGTACAGAAAGCACACATCGAGGCTGTAGCTGGTCTGTTGAAGAACGAGGTGAACGTGAAGGAGGTGAACTTCATTGAGGGTCAGGGCATTCTCGTGAAGAAGGTGAAGTGTAACTTCAGAGTGATGGGTAAGAAGTTCGGCAAGCTGATGAAGGGTGTTGCAGCCCAGATGTCAGCACTCGATCAGGATCAGATTGCAGCTTTCGAGAAGGCAGGCAACATCACATTGAATATCGACGGACAGGAAGCCGTAGTAGAGGTAGCCGACGTGGAGATTATCTCTGAGGATATCCCAGGATGGCTCGTTTCTAACGAGGGCAATCTGACCGTGGCACTTGAGGTAGAATTGACTCCAGAGTTGAAGAAGGAGGGTATGGCACGTGAGTTGATCAACCGTATCCAGAACCTACGCAAGGAGACCGGCTTGGAGATTACCGACCGCATCAAGGTGACAGTGGCTTCCAATGAGGAGACCAACGCAGCCATCGAGGCATTCGGCGACTACATCAAGGGTCAGGTGTTGGCAGACAGCATCGAAATCGGTGACAACGCAGGTGTCGAGACCGAATTTGATGACTTTAAGTTGAACATTCTCGTAGAGAAGAATTAAATAATGTAAGGAGTTAGAAGTAAGGAGTCAGGAATATCCCCGAAAAGCAGAGACGGAGTCCCTCCCGAGTGGAGCCGGAATTCCCCTCAAGAAGGAGTTTCACCAACTGTTTGCTTCTAACTTCTGCTGTTTATCCGGAAACAAAAATAACTAAATAAACAAGATTAATAACTGCATAACAATAAATGTCTATGGCTAACGAAAAACTACGTTATAGCGATGAGGAGCTGGAGGAGTTCCGCGCTATTATTGAAGAGAAATTGAAAGTGGCTCGTTTGAACTACAAGGAGATGATGGCTCAGCTGAATCATTCCGACAGTAATGATATCGTAGATACATCACCTACCTACAAGGCTCTCGAAGAGGGTAGTGAGGCCCAGAGTAAGGAAGAGATCATACAGATGGCACAGCGCCAGCAGAAATTCATCAAGGGTTTGGAGGCAGCGCTGGTCCGTATCGAAAACAAGACTTATGGTATCGACCGTGAAACTGGTGAGCTGATTCCTAAAGAGCGTCTTCGTGCTGTTCCTCATGCCACATTGAGTGTAGCTTCCAAGGAGGCAAGAAATCGTAAATAAATGAAAGAAAATAAAAAGGTAAAGACAGGCTGGCTCGTCACGGCAATGGTGGTGATACTCTTGATAATCGACCAGATTATCAAGCTCTATATCAAAACCCATTTTTGCCTTGGCGAGTCGGTTCGTGTTACAGATTGGTTTTATATTGAGTTCGTCGAGAATAATGGTATGGCATGGGGCATGTCGTTCATCGGCAAGTTCTGGCTCAGTCTGCTGAGAATTGTTGCCATCTGCGTGCTGTTCTGGTATCTGCGCCGCATCATTCAGCGCGGAACCCACCGCAAGCTGTACATCTATCTTGTGGCATTGGTGCTGACGGGTGCCATCGGCAATATGCTGGACTCCATCTTCTACGGTCTCATCTTCACGGCTTCATCCACTGAATATGTTTCCTATATGGTGCCTTTCGGAACGGGTTATGCTGGTGTGCTGATGGGCAAGGTGGTGGATATGTTCCGCTTCCCATTTTTCACTTATACGTGGCCAGACTGGGTGCCTTTCTTCGGTGGACAGCATGGTACTTTCTTCGACCCAGTATTCAATTTCGCTGATTCCTGCGTTTCTGTAGGTGTTATCTCGCTCTTACTTTTCTGTCGTAAGGAACTGGAACAGTTGGGAGGAGGAAAGAAGGAAAATGAACAAGAAAAGGAATAAGAATGAAATCTTTGAATAAAGCATTTTGTGGTATCTTCTTGGGTATCAGCTTCTTGGCATGCATTGCTTCATGTAAGCCTTCGGTGCCGGGAGAGTATCTTTCCGAGAAGGAAATGGAGAATGTGCTCTACGACTTTCATATTGCTGAGGCGATGGCCAACGATAATTCCCGCCAGGATGGTGATGCTGCGATGATTACTTATCGCGAGGCCGTTTTCAAAAAACATGGCATTACGGCTGCCGAGTTTGATTCGTCGATGGTCTATTATATGCGCCATACGAAACTGCTGCACGACATCTATGTGAAGTTGGGCGACCGGCTTACTGCTGAGGCGCAGGCGATGGGTGCTGACGTCAGTGATTTGAACAGTCTGGGCGATATAGCTTCCAGCGATACTGCCAATATCTGGAAGGGTCCTTCTGCGATGGTGCTTAGCACTTACAAGCCTTACAACTATTATAGTTTTGAGGTGCCGGTGGATACTTCGTTCCATAAGGGCGATAAGCTGATGCTCAATTTCGAGGCACAGTTCCTCTTCCAGGAGGGTATGCGTGATGGTGTGGCGATGCTTGCTGTCACCTTCAAGAACGATAGTGTGGCTTACAGCAATTCCAGTATGTCCAGTTCGCAGAGTTATTCTATTCAGGTGGAAGACCGCGACAGTTTGGGCATCAAGAGTGTGAAGGGATATTTCCTCCTGAACGTGGGCGATTTCGGTGGTGCAGCATCCTATACCACCATGAAGCTGATGTTCGTGCATCATATCAAGCTCGTGAAGCTTCGCATGAAACCGCAGCCGATGGGAAGTCAGACTACAGCAGGGGATTCTGCTAATGCTCGAAATGAGGGTCTGAATGCTCCGGGGGTTCCTGGTTCTGGTTCATCTGCTGGTTCACCTGCAGGTTCGGTTTCTGGTTCATCTGCTGGTTCTCCATCAGGTTCATCTGTATCTCCTGTATCAGGCCGTTCTCTTCCTCTTCGTCCTCAATTATCCGGTCCTGGCGGTTCAGCCGTTCCGCCAGACAGACTTCAGAAGATAGAAGTGAAATGATAAGGATTGGAAAGATTGAAGGAAAGAGAATTTAGGAAAAGATTCCTTCTAAATAATAAAAAGTGAGAAACTCTTTCTTAAGGGGCTCTTAAATAAAAAGTGAGTAACTCTCTCTTAAGGGGCTTTTAAAAAGAAGAGAAAAGTCCCCCTAAAAAATAAGGGGATTTTAGAGGGAATTAATGATAAAGGAGGATGAAAGAAGAATAAAGGAGGAAATGAGAATGGAAGAAATCAGAAGGTGTGGCGCTCATGAGGTTCGACTTCCGGGAGGTGACTGCCTGCAGCAAGCTGTGGTGGAACTGATGGAAGGAAGGGTGGTCAACTATTTCGAGTTTCGGGATGAACTTCCGATGACGGAATGGTTGGGCGGACTCATCGAGGTGAAATGCGATGAGGAAGGAATCCGGAGAGCCTACTGGAATGGAAGAATTTTAGAATAAAACTGAGGTCGAAGCTTCAAAAGCAGAGCTAAGGCTTTTTAAAAAAGGAACTAAGGCTTCAGAAGCAGAGCTAAGGCTTTAAAGAATAAAAACAAGAATCATTAATTTTTAAAAAGGATATTTATGTTAAGCGTAGATCAATTAGAAGACAAGTTGATTGACTTGGCATTTGCTGAGGATATCGGTGATGGTGACCACACAACCCTTTGTTGCATCCCTGAAGATGCGATGGGCAAGAGTCATCTGCTTATCAAGGAAGACGGTGTGTTGGCTGGTGTAGAGATGGCCAAGAAGGTGTTTGCTCGCTTTGATCCTACCATGAAGGTGGAGGTTCTCATTCAAGATGGTACTCCTGTGAAGAAGGGCGACATCGCGATGATCGTGACAGGAAAGACCCGTTCTCTCCTCCAGACTGAGCGCCTGATGCTCAATATCATGCAGCGTATGAGCGGTATCGCTACCATGACCGCCAAGTATGTGAAACGCCTTGAGGGTACCAAGACTCATATCCTGGACACCCGCAAGACTACTCCAGGTCTCCGAATGCTGGAGAAACAGGCTGTGAAGATCGGCGGCGGTATGAACCATCGCATCGGTCTCTTCGATATGATCCTGCTCAAGGACAACCATATCGACTTCGCTGGTGGCATCGACAATGCTATCGACCGTTGCCATGCTTACCTCAAGGAGAAGGGGCTCAACCTGAAGATCGAAATCGAGGTGCGCAGCTTCGAGGAACTCGACCAGGTTTTGAAGCACGGTGGTGTAAACCGTATCATGCTCGACAATTTCTCTGTGCCTGATACCAAGAAGGCGGTGGATATCATCGCTGGCAAGTATGAGACTGAGTCTTCTGGCGGTATCACCTACGATACCATCCGCGACTATGCCGAGCAGGGTGTTGATTTCATCTCTGTAGGTGCCTTGACACATAGCGTGAAGGGCTTGGACATGAGTTTCAAGGCTTGTGATTAAGAGTGATTTAAGTGAAGAGGGAAGAATTCAAATGCTTTTCTCTTTGTTCTTCTGAAATAATTTTGTGGAGTTAGGAGACTTTTCTAACTCCACATTGCATTTAGGTGTATATTAATAAAGGTATATTTTATGAATAAGATTTTTGCTTCGGCCTTGATGGCTGTGGCTATGATGGGCAGTGTATCTGAGGCGGATGCCTGCACCAATTTCATCGTGGGCAAGAAAGCATCTGTAGATGGTTCGGTGATGTGCTCTTACAGTGCCGACGACTATGGTATGTTCCAAAATCTCGCCCATTATCCTGCGGGCAAGCATGCCAAGGGCGAGATGCGCAAGATTTTTGACTGGGATACCAATGTTTATCACGGAGAGATTCCTGAGGCTGCCGAGACCTACAGTGTTATCGGTAATATCAACGAATATCAGGTGACCATCGGCGAGACTACCTATGGTGGTCGCGAGGAAATGGTGGATTCTACCGGTATCTTAGACTATGGTTCACTCATCTACGTGGCTTTGCAGCGCAGTAAGACCGCTCGCGAGGCTATCAAGGTGATGACTACACTGGCGCAGACCTACGGTTATAATTCAGAAGGTGAAACCTTTACCATCTGCGATCCTAACGAGGCTTGGATCATGGAGATGATGGGCAAGGGACCGGGCAGCAAGGGCGTGGTCTGGGTGGCTCAGCGCATCCCTGATGAGGCTATCTGTGCCCATGCCAACCAGAGTCGCATCGGCAAGTTTAATATGAAGGACAAGAAGAATGTCATGTTTGCCAAGGACGTGGTAGCCTTTGCACGCAGCAAGGGCTGGTTCAACGGCAAGGATGCTGACTTCTCCTGGAAGATGGCTTATGCCAAACCGGATTTCTCGGGTCGCCGCTTCTGCGATGCCCGTGCTTGGGCTTTGCTCAACCACTTCAAGGATATGAGCCGTTATCTGCCTTGGGCACTCGGCAAGGATCCGAATGCTGAGGATATGCCACTCTGGGTGATTCCTGACAAGAAGGTGAGCGTAAAGGATGTAGAGGCTTGCATGAGAGACCATTATGAGGGTACTCCGCTCTCTGTGGCTGATGGCGATGATATCGGTGGCGGTATCTGGCAGATGCCTTACCGTCCAACTCCTCTGACATTCAAGGTGGATGGCAAGCAGTGCTTCAACGAGCGCCCTGTTAGCACCCAGCAGAGTGGTTTCGTATATGTGAGCCAGATGCGTTCCTGGTTGCCACGCGAGATCGGTGGTGTGCTCTGGTTTGGCAATGATGATGCCAACATGGTGGCCTTTACACCTATCTACTGCAGTTCTACCGTGCGTCCAGAGTGCTACAATACGCCTGGTGCAGATGCCGTGACCTTCAGCGACAAGAATGCTTACTGGGTTTGCAATATGGTGAGCAACATGGTTTATCCACGTTACAGCCAGCTGTTCCCAAGTTTGAAGGAGGTTCGCGACAGTCTCGACAACAGTTATTTTGCTGCCCAGAAGCAGGTGGAGGATAAGGCGCTCGAACTCTATGCCCAGAATCCTCAGCAGGCAGTGAAGTACCTCAACGATTATGGTGTAGAGAAGGCGCAGCAGATGCTCGGTCGCTGGAAGCAGCTCCATACTTATCTCGTGGTGAAGTATAATGATATGATCATCAAGCCAACCACCAAGAATGGAACTTTCGAGCGTACGAAGGAGGGTCTCGGTGCACGCCCTGTTCGTCCGGGATATCCAGAGAAATATGCTCGTGAGCTAATCAAGCAGACTGGAGATAAATTCGTTTGTCCTGAGTAGAAACTCAGGACCTGCGGGTTCTCCTTGTTCCCCTTTGTCAACCAGAAGGCTGCCGAAGCTTCAAATGCTGCCAAGCAGAAGGCTGCCAACAAGGTGAATGAGGCTCACCAGAAAGCCCATGATGCTATCAATGATGCTGCCAACAAGACCTTGCATGATTTGGCGAGATAAAGATTAAATAAGTTGAATACAGGAAAGCCTGGCTTCTTATTCTCTTCTTAGGGAGAAATAGAAGCCAGGCTTTTTTATTATGTTCTGTTTTATAAAATCTTCTTTATCCGTTAGCTACATTTCCGAAGAAGTCGAATGAGGCATCCCAGTCTTTCCAGACTGGTTCTCTGCCCAGTTCCTTCAGTCTTGCATTGATTACCTTGGCGGTACGCTCATCGCTCACGGTGAACTGCTCCAGCGCCTGAGGATATGTATGATAACCACCTGGATTTACCTTGGATTCAGCCGACATGGTGGTAACACCGAGGGTAGCCATGTTGTCACGGATGTTGGCTGGCTCACGGGTAGAGTAGGAAATATCTACGTCGTGGTCGAAGATACGCATGGCGAATGTAGCCTGTGCCAACTGCTTGTCGGTCATGAAACAGTTAGGCTGGAATCCTTCGTTCTGTGCTGGGCGCATACGAGGGAAATTCACACTGTACTTCGTCTTCCAGTAGTGCTTCTGCAGGTAGCGCAGGTGGTGAGCCATCATCACTACGTCTGTGCGCCACTCCTTCTCCAGTCCGATGAGCACACCCATACCGATGGAGTGGACACCTGCCATACCCATGCGGTCGAAACCATTGCAGCGCCACTCAAACTTGCTCTTCATGCCACGTGGGTGGTAGAGTTTGTAGTTGTCGCGGTGGTAGGTCTCCTGGAAGCAGATCACACCGTTCATACCATGGTCAGCGAGGGTCTTGTAGTCCTCGGTAGAGAGCGGCATCACCTCAATCTTCACGTTGGAGAAATACTTCTTGGCGATGTCGATAGCCTTGGCGAGATAAGGGGTGCCAGCCTTTGCCGGGTTTTCGCCCGTCACGAGCAGGATGTTCTCGAATGGAGCCAGCTGCTTGATAGCCTTGTATTCGTTCTCGATCTGCTCAGGGGTGAGGATGGTGCGTGCCATCGGATTCTCGCGGTGGAAACCGCAATACACGCAGGAGTTGGAGCATGAATTGGTGATGTAGAGAGGGATGAACATCGACATGGTCTTGCCGAAGCGCTCCTCTGTATATTTGCGGGAGAGACGGGCCATCACCTCCAGATATGGCTCTGCTGCCGGTGAAATCATTGCCATGAAGTCGTTTACATCGCAATGGTCCTTGGCGAGGGCACGGCGTACATCATTATCGGTCATGCGAGCGATACGCTCCGTGGTCTCCTCCCAACTGATATTCTTTAATTCGTCTGAAAACATATTCCTATGAATTTCTAAAGTGCTGCCTGCTCCTCGCTCTGGTGAGGAATGAGCCGGCAGACTTTGCTTTTACCTTACTTTATTTTTTATATTTTCTCAAATCGTGAGTCAACTTGGCTGCACAGAAGTTAGGACCACACATGGTGCAGTATTCACCCTCGGTATGACCAGCCTCCTCGAAATACTTCAAGGCGAGCTCTGGGTCGAGCGAGAGGTGGAACTGATCTCTCCAGCGGAACTCGAAGCGGGCCTTGGAGAGGGCATTGTCGCGGATGGTTGCACCTGGATGACCCTTGGCCAAATCGGCTGCATGTGCGGCAATCTTATAGGTTACCACACCTGTGCGCACATCCTCCTTGTTAGGCAATGCGAGGTGTTCCTTCGGTGTTACATAGCAGAGCATCGCAGTACCGAGCCATGCTATCTGGGCGCCACCGATGGCTGAAGTGATGTGGTCGTAACCTGGAGCGATATCGGTAACCAATGGGCCGAGGGTGTAGAATGGTGCCTCGTGACAGTGGTCGAGCTGGCGCTCCATGTTCTCCTTGATCTTCTGCAATGGCACGTGACCAGGACCCTCGATGAAGGCCTGCACGTTCTTGTCCCAGGCACGGGTAACAAGCTCGCCCATGGTATCCAACTCGGCAAACTGGGCTGCATCGTTGGCATCGGCGATACAGCCTGGGCGCAGACCATCGCCCAAAGAGAGGGCAACGTCATACTGTGCCACGATGTCGCAGATATCATCGAAGTGCTCATAGAGGAAGCTCTCCTGGTCGTGGTAGAGACACCACTTGCTCATGATACTACCGCCACGGCTCACGATGCCGCAGAGACGGCTGTCAGCGAGATGCACGTTGTGGCGACGGATACCGGCATGGATGGTGAAGTAGTCCACACCCTGCTCGCACTGTTCGATGAGGGTATCACGGAATACCTCCCAGTTCAGGTCTTCCACCTTGCCGTTCACCTTCTCCAGAGCCTGGTAGATAGGCACGGTTCCTACAGGTACAGGGCAGTTGCGGACAATCCATTCACGGGTCTCGTGGATGTTGTCGCCGGTAGAGAGGTCCATCAAAGTATCGCCTCCCCATTTGCAAGACCATACCGCCTTGTCCACCTCTTCCTCGATGCTGGAGGTAGTGGCAGAGTTGCCGATATTGGTATTGATCTTCACGAGGAAGTTGCGTCCGATAATCATCGGTTCACTCTCTGGGTGGTTGATGTTGGCAGGAAGCACGGCACGTCCACGGGCAATCTCATCGCGCACGTATTCAGGAGTGATGTGGGTGTCAATGCCCAACTCCTGGCAGTTCATGTTCTCGCGGATAGCCACGTACTCCATCTCAGGGGTCACGATGCCCGCCTTGGCATAGGCCATCTGGGTGATGTGCTTGCCAGCCTGAGCACGGCGAGGCAACTGGATGTGCTCGAAGCGGAGGTGGTCGAGACTGTGGTCGGCCAGGCGCTGCTTACCATATTCGCTGGTGATTTCCTGGAGCTGTTCGGTATCGTTGCGGTCGATAATCCACTGCTCTCTCATGCGAGGCAGTCCCTTCTTCAAGTCCACCTGATAGTTAGGGTCGCTGTATGGACCGCTGGTGTCGTAGATATACACAGGAGCGTTTGGCTCGGTATGAGGAATGCCGCGCTCATCCTTCACCACCGTAGGAGTGAGGTTCACCTTGGTCATTCCGACTTTGATCTGAGGGAAGAGTTTTCCCTGCATATACGCCTTTTCTCTCTTGGCGTAAGCTTTGTTATCGTTTGGCATAATGTTTAAAGGTAAAAAGGTAAAAAGGTAAAAAGGTAAAAAGAGCATTCTTGCTTCTTTGCCTCATCCTTGATGCCTTTTGATTTATCATATTATATTAGTCGTTGAGGAAAGCGGTGAGAGGAGAACTTGCTTCAGCACAGTCGCTGATGGCTCCGAGACCAGCCTCGTAGGCGCGACGACCACAGATGACAGCCTCCTTGAAAGCCTTGGCCATCTCAACAGGGTCTCCGGCTACGGCGATGGCGGTATTCACCAGGCAGGCGCTGGCACCCATCTCCATTGCTTCTGCAGCATGGCTTGGTGCACCGATACCCGCATCTACTACTACAGGAACAGTAGCCTGTTCGATGATGATCTGCAGGAAGTCCTTCATTCTCAATCCCTTGTTGGTACCGATAGGTGCAGCAAGTGGCATCACGGTAGCAGCACCAGCCTCTTCGAGGTGCTTGCAGAGGGTAGGGTCTGCCTGACAATATGGCAATACCACGAAACCGAGTTTCACCAGTTTCTCTGTAGCCTTCAGAGTCTCGATAGAGTCTGGGAGAAGGTAGCGAGGGTCTGGGTGGATTTCAAGTTTGAGCCAGTTGGTACCGAAAGCCTCACGTGCCATCTGTGCAGCGAAGACTGCCTCCTCGGCGTTGCGCACGCCACTGGTGTTAGGGAGAAGCTGGATGTTAGGATTCTGCACGATATGAGCGAGCAGATCGTCCTGCTTGTCTTCGAGTTCGATACGCTTCATGGCTACGGTAACCATTTCTGTTTCAGAAGCCTTGATGGCTTCAGCCATGAGCTGGTTGTTGTTGAACTTACCTGTTCCCAGGAAAAGGCGAGAGTTGAATTCTCTGCCTGCAATTACTAATTTTTCCATTGTTTTTATGATTTATATTTTTATTTTTTTCTTATAGAGGGGGCTGGATTATTGCAGAGTCTGGATAATCCCGGAGTCTGGATAATCGCAGAAACAGGATAATTCCAGAGTCTGGATAATCGCAGAGCCAGCTTTATAGCAACTCCAGAATCTCCCTGGTTTCTTCTGCTGGATTTTCAGCATGGAGGATGCAACCGCTGAGGGCGATGCCGTTCACTCCCGTTTTCATGATTTCAAGGATGTCCTCCTTGGTAATGCCTCCGATGGCGACGAGCGGGATGTTGATGCTTTCTTCCTTCATCTTCTGGATGATGTCCTTATATCTTTCCAGTCCGAGGATAGGAGAGAGCTTCTCCTTGGTGGTGGTAAAGCGGAACGGACCGCAACCGATGTAGTCGGCTCCCGCCTCGTAGTGCGCCTTCACATCCTCAAAGGTGTTGGCAGTACCGCCGATGATGAATCCGTCGCCCAGTATCTTGCGGGCTTCAGCGATAGGCATATCGTTCTTGCCCAGATGCACACCGTCTATCTGCAGTTCCTTCACGAGAGCCACACGGTCGTCGATGAGGAAGGTGGCCTGCTGTTCTCTGCACCATTCCTTCACCTGCAGGGCGATAGGGCGCACTTCGTCGTCGGTAGCTCCCTTCATGCGCAGCTGGATCCATTTGCATCCGCCAGCTAATGCCTCACGGATACCGTCGAGATAACCCAACTTTTCATTCTGATGGGAGATGAACTGCAGGCGAAAACGGTCTAATGAAATTTTTGCCATTTTTTTTAATTCTTCGTCATGTTTTTAAAAACCTCACTCTATTATCATAAAGCCATAGCCTGTTATCTTGAGTCTATTTATGTTAAAGTCAAACTCAGATTATCCTAAAGTCATAGCTTTATATAGAATCCTTATCCCCCGCAGAAAGCTTTTACGATAACGATGTCAGCGCCTTCGAGGATTTTTGTGGTTTCCCATTCGTCGCGAGGCACCATATTGTTGCTGATGGCAACGGCTACACCTGTGGCAGGAAGATTGAGTTCTTCTGCCAGTTGCTTAATGTTGAGAGCCTGAGTCTCAGTTTCCTTGTTGTTGATATTTACTTTCATAAATCGAATTGTTTTTAAGGGCTATGCTGATAGCCGTTTATTTTAAGTCCTTGTTTTTATCACGGAAAAAGCCCCTAATCCATGGTCATTAGCCATAGAATAGGGGCTTCTTTTCGGATACACCTTCTGATACTCATCTTGCAGTATTCCAGTGTCATTATCCTCTTGGTTATATCATATTTCCCTGCGTCAGCATTATCTGCGTCAGGTTCAATGGGTATAATCTCAGCCGATCTCTCAGCACCCCGTGACATTCATCTTGCAAATATACTGATAATATCCTTAAGTCGTATCAAAAGAGCGGTTTTTTAGTGTATATTAACAGATGTTGATATACACCGCCTCGTCTCTGTCTCTGTCTTCCACAAAGAGATGGATAACGTTCACCTGTTGTCACCGCTTTTTTTTCTCAACTTCTTATGATTTTTCTTGTTAGTTTCAAAATAAAAGCGTATCTTTGCTCTTATTATAAATATATACGGATATGGAACAGGTAGAAGAAAGATATATTTTTATCTTTACCCCAATACATACGAAAATGACATTTATGGATGTTGCAAATACAATAATCAAGTAAAAGCAAATGGAAATGAACGAAGAATCCATCTTGGCATGGAACATTATTGAAAAAACAAGTGCTAACTTGTTTCTTACAGGTAAAGCGGGAACGGGAAAGACTACTTTCTTGAAACAACTCAAGGAGAAGTCGCCGAAACGAATGGTGGTGCTGGCTCCAACCGGTATCGCTGCCATCAATGCGGGTGGCGTGACGATTCATTCGTTCTTCCAATTGCCCCTGTCTCCTTATCTCCCAGGCACTTCCTTCGGAGGTAATGAGAAGAAAAAATATCAGTTTAGCGCCCTGAAGCGCAAAATCATCCGCTCTATCGACCTCTTGGTGATAGACGAAATCAGTATGGTGAGGAGCGATCTGCTCGATGCCATCGATTCCGTGCTCAGGAGATACCGCAAGCATGATCTGCCCTTCGGAGGTGTGCAGCTGCTCATGATAGGCGATCTGCATCAGCTGGCTCCCGTGGTGACCGACCATGAGGAGAGGATGCTGCGCCAGTATTACGACACACCCTATTTCTTCTCCAGCAAGGCGCTGCAGCAGGCGCATTATCTCACGATAGAACTCAAGAAGGTGTATCGCCAGCAGGACCAGGAATTTATCTCACTCCTCAATCAGGTGCGAGAAAACAAGGCCACGACTGCTACGCTGCAGGCGCTCAACAAGCGATATATCCCCGATTTCATTCCTCCGAAAGAGGACAACTATATCCGTCTCACTACCCATAATGCGCCTGTCCAGCGCATCAACGAGGAGGAACTGGAAGCGCTGCCTTCAAAAGCATACTCGTTTACAGCTGAGGTGGAAGACAACTTCCCGGAGTCCTCATACCCAGCCGATTACAAACTCGTATTGAAGCAGGGTGCACAGATCATGTTTGTGAAGAATGATGTCCAGCACCGCTTCTATAACGGTATGATAGGAGAGGTGGTGAGTATCGACGGAAGCGAGATTGTGGTGAGAAGCCGTGATACGGACGAGGAGTTTGAACTGGAGAAGGCGGAATGGGCGAATGCAAAATATACGCTCAATGAGGAGACCAAGGAAATAGAGGAAACCGTGGAGGGTGTGTTCAGGCAGTATCCCGTGCGACTGGCATGGGCGATTACCATCCACAAGAGTCAGGGCCTTACTTTCGAGCATGCCATCATCGATGCCTCCCGCTCGTTCTCCTATGGTCAGACCTACGTGGCGCTGAGCCGCTGCAAGTCGCTTGAGGGCATGGTGCTCAGTGCGCCCCTTTCGCCTTCGGCCATCATCGGCAGTGGTACCATCGACCAGTTCAACAGTCATCTGGCTTCTCCTACTCCCGAGGTGGTTTCTGCCCTGGAACAGCAGTATATCCTGCGCTGCATCGGTGAACTCTTCGATTTCTGCGGAATATATGCAGCCTACGAACTGCTGATGCGTTGCTTGGTGGAGTTTTACAATGTGAAATATCCACGGTTGGTGGGAGAGTACCAGCAGATGAACGTGGTACTGAAGAGTTTAGAGGGCGTATCGGAAAAGTTCCGACTGCAATATACGAACATGCTTGCCGTCAATCCTGACTTGAGGAGTGCGGATCTGCAGGACCGCATCCATAAGGGAGCAAAATATTTCGGACAGAAGATGGGAGTATTGGTTGATCTGGTGAAGAAAACGAATGTGGCGACCGACAACAAGGTGGCCAAGAAACAGTTTCAGGAGCGTTTTTCATCGTTTGAATTGGAGGTGAATCTGAAGCACCGTCTGCTGAAGTATTCCTCGGATGCTGAGTTCCTGATTTCGGATTATCTGAGGAAGAAGGCCCAATTCCTGCTGATGGAGGAAGATGAGGCAGCGGGTAGTTCCGGCAGGGGAAGAAGCAGACAGAGAGTTAGTAGGAGTGCCGGTGGGGATGTTGGCGGGGAACCAAGGAAGCCGAAGGTTCCAACCCGTGAAATCAGTTATGGCCTGTTCTGTCGGGGTATGAATCTCGACCAGATAGCTGCTGAGCGCAATCTCACCAAGGGTACTATCATCGGTCATCTCACGCCATACGTGATGGAGGGCAAGATAGGTCTTCGCACCTTCATCTCTTCGGCTCATGAGAAAAAGTTGCGTGAATTCATGCAGGCTCATCCGGAAATAGAGCATTTCTCGGAGATCAGGGAAGCCGTGGGTAGCACTTTCGAGTATTATGAGATCAAGCTGATACACGACCTGATGGTCATGGAGAAGGGGGAATAAAAAATCCTCCATATTCCCACGTGTGGGGATATGGAGGATAAATATTTTGCCTAAACAAAAATTACTTCTTGTTTATAGCCAAGTCGATAGCTACGGCGATAGCTACAGTAGCACCTACCATAGGGTTGTTACCCATACCGAGGAAGCCCATCATCTCTACGTGAGCAGGAACTGAAGAAGAACCTGCGAACTGAGCGTCTGAGTGCATACGACCCATAGTATCAGTCATACCGTAAGAAGCAGGACCTGCAGCCATGTTATCTGGGTGCAATGTACGACCTGTACCACCACCAGAAGCTACTGAGAAGTAAGGCTTGCCAGCGGCAATACGCTCCTTCTTGTAAGTACCAGCTACTGGGTGCTGGAAACGGGTAGGGTTGGTAGAGTTACCAGTGATAGATACATCTACATCCTCGCTCCAGTTGATAGCTACACCCTCGCGAACATCGTCAGCACCATAGCAGTTAACCTTAGCACGTGGGCCATCGCTGTAAGCGATACGGTTAACAACCTTCAACTCACCTGTGTAGTAGTCGAACTTGGTCTGTACGTATGTGAAACCGTTGATACGGCTGATGATCTGAGCAGCATCCTTGCCAAGACCGTTCAGGATAACGCGCAATGGGTTCTTGCGAACCTTGTTAGCCATCTCAGCGATCTTGATAGCACCCTCAGCAGCAGCGAAAGACTCGTGACCTGCCAAGAAAGCAAAGCACTGTGTCTCCTCGCGGAGCAAACGGGCAGCCAAGTTACCGTGGCCGAGACCTACCTTACGGTCGTCAGCTACAGAACCAGGGATACAGAAAGCCTGCAAACCGATACCGATAGCCTCGGCAGCATCAGCAGCTGTCTTCACACCCTTCTTGATAGCAATAGCAGCACCAGCTACATATGCCCACTTAGCGTTCTCGAAACAGATACGCTGAGTGTCTTCACACATCTGATAAGGATCAACACCTGCGTCCTCGCAGATTTGATTAGCCTCTTCCAAGCTCTGAATACCGTTAGCATTGAGAGCAGCAAGAACTTGCTTCTCGCGACGTTCCTGACTTTCGTAACTTACTTTTCTAATCATATCTGTATCTCCTTATTATTCTTTACGTGGATCAATTGCTTTAACAACACCCTGCTCGGCAGTTGTACGACCATAGCTACCTGTGAACTTCTTTACTGCCTCGTTGGCATCCATACCGTTCTTGATAGCTTCCATCATCTTGCCGAGGTGTACATACTCGTAACCACAAACCTGGCTGTCCTTATCCAAGAACTGCTTTGTGATGTAACCCTCTGTCAACTCAAGGTAACGTGTACCCTTAGCTACTGTACCGTAGAGAGTACCAGTCTGTGAACGAAGACCCTTACCCAAGTCCTCAAGACCTGCACCGATAACGAGACCGCCCTCAGAGAAAGCGCTCTGGCTACGACCGTAAACAATCTGGAGGAAGAGCTCGCGCATTGCTGTATTGATAGCATCGCAAACGAGGTCAGTGTTCAATGCCTCAAGGATAGTCTTGCCTGGAAGAATCTCAGAAGCCATAGCTGCTGAGTGAGTCATACCAGTACAACCGATAGTCTCAACGAGAGCCTCCTGGATAACACCTTCCTTGATGTTCAAAGAAAGCTTACAAGCACCCTGCTGAGGAGCACACCAACCCACACCGTGAGTATAACCAGAGATATCCTTAATCTCTTTTGCCTGAATCCATTTTCCCTCTTCAGGAATTGGAGCTGGTCCGTGGTTAGGACCCTTAGCGACAACGCACATGTTGTCCACTTCTTTAGAATAGATCATATTCGCTAAAATTTATATTAATGAATATATAAACACTATATTTCTGTACACCTTATATTATATATGCGGTCAGAAATTTGAGCACTGCTGCCACATTTCGACTACAAAAGTACAAAAAATCTTGGGAAAATACCTAAAAATGAGTATTCTTTTTAACTCTTTAACCTATTTCTTATCATTTTTCTTTGCTTTATGCACATTTTGGTGTATCTTTGCAAACTGAAAATTGCAATTTTAATTAGATTATGACGCAAGTTAAGACAAATGATGCTGCTCTGCAGAAAGCTGCACTCGAGGGCATGGACGAGTTTGTGAAGGTTTTCATCGATGCTACGCTGGAAGCCATCGGGGGACAGTTGACCGCACAGAACATGGCGGAACTCAACAGCGACCAGATTACCCTCTTGGCATGGCACTTCCTGCACGAGGAGATGATGGATGGCGGTATGATACAGCTCATTCACAACGGCTTCGGCGGGTTCATCTTCAGAAATCCTACCGACAAGGCTTTCCGCAACTGGGGTATCCCGGACTTGGGAAAGCTCATCAACAAGGCCCATTTCTTCTACAAGAAAGCGGCTGCTGAGGTGGAGCAGGATATGAGCGATGAGGATTTCATGGCGCTCTACGAGAAATATCCTGAATTTGATGACTTTGATGATGCTTTCGTCGAAAATGAGGAGGAATGGACCAGCAAGGTGGCCTACTATATCGACGAAAACATCCAGCAGTTTGCTACTATAATTAAATAGGTGTATAAAACATTGGTGTATGAATAAACAGGAACAGGAACTCCGCAAGAAGAGTCCGATACAGATAAGAAACAAGAAGGCATCCTTCGAATACTTCTTCGTGGATACCTATACAGCAGGCATCGTGCTTACCGGTACCGAAATCAAGTCGATACGTGGCGGTAAGGCTTCGCTCGTGGACTGCTATTGTGACTTCTACCAGGGCGAACTCTGGGTGAAGGGAATGAATATCTCTCCTTATTTCTACGGCTCATTCAGCAATCACGAGGCCCGCAGAGACCGCAAGTTGCTGCTCAACAAGCGAGAACTCAGAAGACTTGAGGAAGACAGCAAGCAGCCGGGATTTACCATCGTGCCTATACTCGTTTTCATCGACGACCACGGACGTGCCAAGGTTGATATCGCCCTCTGCAAGGGTAAGAAGGAATACGACAAGCGACAGACGCTCAAGGAGAAGGAGGACAGACGAGAAATGGACCGTGCCATCAAGCACTTCTAAGCCATCTCGCGCACCTCTAAGATATGAATGCCGTGCCCACAAAAGCACGCCTATATACAGAAAATCGACAATGGGTAAGACGATAAGAGAGATTGTTAAGGAGAAAATCCTGATTCTCGACGGTGCGATGGGCACGGAGATTCAGAAGTACAATTTGACGGAGGAAGACTTCAGGGGCGACAGATTCCAGGATATTCCAGGACAGATGAAGGGTAATAATGATATGCTCAATATTACCCGCCCCGATGTGATTTCTGATATTTACAGGAGGTACCTCGAAGCGGGTGCCGACATTATTTCTGCCAACACGTTTTCTTCGCAGCGCATTTCACAGGCTGATTATCACTTGGAAAATCAAGCCCGGGAAATGGCTTACGAGGGAGCCAGGTTGGCACGCATTCAGTGCGACCTTTTCAGCACTGATGACAAGCCGCGTTTTGTGGCGGGCGATGTGGGTCCTACCAACAAAACGTGCAGTATGAGTCCTGACGTGAGCAATCCTGCGGCACGTGAGATTACGTATGATGAACTTTTTGAGGATACATGCGAGCAAATCGACGGTCTCATCGAGGGTGGTGTGGATGTGATTCTCATCGAAACTATCTTTGATACCCTCAACTGTAAGGCGATGATTGATGCGGCGCTTACCACGATGAAGAAGCATGGTGTGGACCTGCCTATCATGGTGAGTCTGACCGTGAGCGATCTGGCTGGTCGTACCCTGAGCGGACAGACCATCGAGGCTTTCCTTGCCAGCATCTCGTCTTATCCTATCTTCTCGGTGGGCATGAACTGTGCCTTCGGTGCTCCGCAGATGAAACCTTTCATCAAGCGCATGGGGGCAGTGGCGCCATGGTATATCAGCGCCCATCCGAACGCCGGACTGCCTAACGAGATGGGACAGTATGACGAGACGGCTGAGAGTATGGCTCCGAAAATCAAGGAGTTCCTCGACGAGGGACTGGTCAATATTATCGGCGGTTGCTGTGGTACTTCGCCTGAATTCATCGCCAGTTACAACCGTATGGCGCAGGGGGTGAAACCGCATCAGGTGGCAGCCAAACCAGATACCATGTGGCTCTCTGGACTTGATCTGCTTGATGTGGACGACTCCGTGAAACTTCCGATGGATGCGTCAAGATTCGTCAACGTGGGCGAGCGATGCAATGTGGCGGGTAGCCGCAAGTTCCTCCGACTCATCAATGAAAAACAGTATGAGGAGGCGTTGGATATCGCCCGCAAGCAGGTGGCCGACGGAGCTGCTGTCGTGGATGTTAACATGGATGACGGTCTGCTGGATGCTAAGGTGGAAATGGTCAACTTCCTCAATATGATAGCTGCTGAACCTGAGATCGCCAAGGTTCCTATCATGATTGACTCCTCGAAATGGGATGTCATTGTTGCCGGACTGAAGTGCTGTCAGGGTAAGTGCATCGTCAACTCCATCTCGCTCAAGGAAGGTGAGGAGAAGTTTATCTCCCACGCCCGTGATGTGATGAGATACGGAGCTGCCGTGGTGGTGATGTGTTTCGATGAAATCGGGCAGGCTACTACCTTTGAGCGCCGTATAGAGATAGCCGAGAGGGCCTATCGCATCCTCGTGGATAAGGTGGGAATGAATCCGCTCGACATCATCTTCGACCCGAATGTGCTGGCCATCGCTACGGGTATGGAGGAGCACGATAACTATGCCGTGGAGTTTATCCGCGCTACGGAATGGATTCACCAGCATCTGCCTGGTGCCCATGTGAGCGGTGGTGTGAGCAACCTCTCTTTCTCCTTCCGTGGCAATACTTATATCCGCGAGGCTATTCATGCCGTTTTCCTTCATCATGCCCAGTTGGTGGGTATGGACTTCGGTATCGTAAATGCCAAAGCCAGAAAGGATTACGCTAAATTGCCTGAAGCACAGCGTGAAATCATCGAGGACGTGGTGCTCAACCGCAGAAAGGGTGCTGCCGACGAACTGATAGACCTGGCTAATGAGATCAAGGAACAGATGGATGCTGCCAAGGCTGCTGCCAAGGCGGGTGGTGCGCCCGTGGCTAAACCGGCTGCTCCGGAATGGCGCAAGGAACCGGTGGAGAGCCGCTTGAAATATGCCCTGCGCAAGGGTATCACGGAGTTCCTGCAGAAGGATATTGATGAGGCACTCGCCAAATATCCGCATGCCGTGAATGTGATCGAGGGACCGCTGATGGACGGTATGAACGAAGTGGGTGCGCTCTTCGGCGAAGGAAAGATGTTCCTGCCACAGGTGGTCAAGACCGCACGCACGATGAAAGCGGCTGTTTCTATCCTCCAACCGCATATTGAGGCGGAGAATACGGGCAGTTCTACCAAGGCGGGCAAGGTGGTGATGGCTACCGTGAAGGGCGATGTGCATGATATCGGAAAGAACATTGTCTGCGTGGTGATGTCGTGCAATAACTTCGATGTCATCGACTTAGGTGTGATGGTTCCTGCCGAACAGATTGTCAAGAAGGCTATCGAGGAAAAGGTGGATGCTATCGGATTGAGCGGACTGATTACGCCGTCGCTCGATGAAATGGTGCATGTGGCTCACGAGATGCAGAAAGCGGGGCTGCGCATCCCTATCATGGTGGGCGGTGCTACTACCAGCGAACTGCATGTGGCGCTCAAGATAGCTCCGGAATACGACGGTCCGGTGGTCTGGGTGAAAGACGCGAGTCTGAATGCCGGCATCTGTACCCGCCTTTTTGATAAGGTGGAAGGTCCGAAATTCGTGAAGGAACTGGACGACAAGTATGCTAAGATGAGGGCGGAATATCATGAGCAGCAGCAGAAACTCGCCAGCCTCGATGAAGCCCGCAAAAATAAGCTGAACTTGTTTGAATAAGACACAGAATTTAGTAGATAATTACTGAATTCATCAGATAAATATAGGATACGAAAGAGTTGATATAGAAAACGTTAGTGATAATATAGTTATGATTAAAACGGTGATTTTTGACATGGGCGGCGTGATCATCACACTCAACCATGATGAAGCAGTGAGGCGTTTCAGTGCATTGGGGCTGCAGAAGGCTGATGAAGTTTTGGACCCTTATTGTCAGGCGGGCATCTTCGGCGACCTGGAGGAGGGTAAACTGAGCCTTGAGGAGTATCAGGAGGCCCTGGAGAAGATGGTGGGCAGAAAACTGTCTTTTGAGGAAGTGCGCCATTGCTGGTTGGGTTATGCGGCTGATGTGCCTGCCAATAAGTTGGCTGCTCTCCGCAAGTTGAAAGAGGAAGGCTATCGTGTGATTCTCCTCTCCAATACCAATCCCTACATGAGTTCCTGGACAGACAGCACGGAATTCTCTGGTGACGGCCATGCCATCGGTGAGTATTTTGATGCCCTGTATCGCAGTTATGAGGTGAAGTTGATGAAGCCGGATGATCGCTTCTTTCGCTATGTGCTCACTCAGGAAAAAATCCTCCCAGAAGATGCGCTCTTCGTAGATGATGGTCCGCGCAACTGCGCTGCTGCCAGCGAACTCGGTATCCGCACCTATTGTCCGCAGAATGGGGCAGACTGGACAGAGGAAATCTACAAGTTTCTGAAATAGAATGCTGTAAGTATCTGAAAAAAGATAAATATTATTGCAATTATTTTGTACTCTGCTTGAAATGTTGTACTTTTGCAGATGTAAATAGAAATAAAGGGTGGACCTGATGGGGCTGCCGCGATAAAATTAAACGAAATGGTTATTAAAAAAAGAAGATGGCATTGCTTGCCGGGTCAGCCTCTGACCGACCTTGATAAGCAGGTGATGTTTTGGGAAAATAAGGGCAAATTGGTGCCTACTCGTGATTTGATCAAGACTCCAGAACAGATTGAGGGTATCCGTAAGAGCGGTGTCGTCAATACGGGTTGTCTTGATGCGGTGGCTGAAGCTATCCGCCCAGGTATGAACACGCAGGAGATCGACGACATCTGTATGCAGTACTGCAAGGATCATGACGCCATACCTGCCTGTCTCAATTACGAGGGTTATCCTAAGAGTGTTTGTACGAGTATCAATGAGGTGGTTTGCCACGGTATTCCTAAGGAGGAAGACGTGCTCCAGGAGGGCGATATAGTCAATGTGGATATGACTACCATCGTGGATGGCTATTATGCCGACGCTTCCCGTATGTTTATCATCGGTAAGACGACTCCAGAGAAGGAGCAGCTGGTGAGAGTGGCCAAGGAATGCCTCGAAATCGGTGCTGAAGCTGCCAAGCCATACAGTTTTGTGGGCGACATCGGTCATGCTATCGAGAATCACTGCAAGAAATACGGTTATGGAGTGGTGCGCGATCTCTGTGGACATGGCGTGGGCTGCGAGTTCCACGAAGAGCCAGAGGTGCTTCACTACGGTCATAAGGGTACCGGTATGCTGCTCGTTCCGGGTATGGTATTCACCATCGAACCAATGATCAACATGGGTACCTGGAAGGTGTTCATCGATGCGGACGATCCATACGGATGGGAGGTTATCACAGGCGATGAAAAACCATCTGCACAGTGGGAGCATACCTTCGTGATGACAGAACACGGCGTAGAGGTGCTGACCTACTAAAGAATACTCACCATAATATATACTCACCATTATATATAATAAGGTGTAAGAATCTGTGAGGATCAGTAGGATTCGATATAATGGTGTAAGAATCAATATAATAAGGTGTATAAAATCATGGAAGAAAACGAAAAGAAGGATATATATATATTGGGTATTGAGAGCAGCTGCGATGATACCTCGGCTGCTGTCTTGAGAAATGGAGTGCTGTTGAGTAATGTTACGGCTTCACAGGAGGTGCATCGCGCTTATGGTGGTGTGGTTCCAGAACTGGCTTCGCGTGCGCATCAGCAGAATGTGGTTCCTGTGGTCGATCAGGCTATCAAGCGTGCCGGCATCACCAAGGAAGACCTGAGTGCAGTGGCCTTTACGAGAGGTCCCGGTCTGATGGGTTCATTGCTCGTAGGTGTCAGCTTTGCCAAGGGACTCGCCCGCTCGCTCAACATTCCTCTGATTGATGTCAATCACTTGCAGGGACACGTGATGGCGCATTTCATCAAGGAAAGTGATGACGACCAGACGGCTCCTCCGTTCCCTTTCATCTGTCTTCTTGTTTCGGGTGGAAACTCCCAGATTGTGAAGGTGAATGCGTACAATGATATGCAGGTGCTCGGTCAGACCATCGATGATGCTGCTGGCGAGGCTATCGACAAATGCGCCAAGGTGCTGGAGTGGGGGTATCCGGGTGGTCCTATCGTAGATAAATACGCAAGACAGGGCAATCCGAAGGCATTCTCTTTTGCTGAACCGCATATCCCGGGACTCAACTATAGTTTCTCTGGCTTCAAGACCAGTTTCCTCTACAGTCTCCGCAAATGGGTGGCAGACGATCCTGATTTCGTAGAGAAAAACAAGTTCGACCTGGCTGCCAGCATCGAGTTTACCATCGTGGATATCCTGATGAAGAAGCTCCGCATGGCAGTGAAGCAGACGGGTATCACCCACGTGGCTGTTGCGGGAGGTGTTTCTGCCAACAATGGTTTGCGCAATGCCTTTCATGATCATGCTAAGCGCTTCGGATGGACCATCTATATTCCGAAGTTCAGTTATACGACTGATAATGCAGCGATGATAGGATGCGTGGGCACGTTTAAGTATCGCGATAAGGACTTCGCAACCATAGACTTGCCTGCGTTCTCTAAAGTAACGTTCAAATAGTTTTTTATATTAAATATGGAATTTGAAAGTAAGATTTTGAGTAAGAGCATCTCAGAGATGCTATACAATAGTGATAAGACTTTGGGTACAGCAGAGAGTTGCACTGGCGGCCGTATCGCTGAGGCTATCATTGCAGTACCTGGTGCGAGCAACTACTTCAAGGGTGGTATCGTTTCCTATACCAATGAGGTGAAGGAGAACCTGCTCGGTGTGAGCCATGAGGTGCTTGAGAAGCAGACTGCCGTTTGTGAGGAAGTGGCTAAGGAGATGGTGATCGGTGCCATCAATGCCCTCCATGTGGATTATGCGATTTCTGCTACGGGTATAGCTGGTCCTGCCGGAGGTACTTTGGAGAATCCTGTGGGCACCATCTGGATAGGCTATGGCAGCAAGGATGATGTGCGCACTCTGAAACTCACAGACGATTTCGGTCGTGACATCAATCTCGCCATCGCTACCAATACGGCGTTGAAGTCTTTGTTCGCTTTCCTCAAGGAGCATGAAGAGGATTTGAAGAAAGATTAAGTTCTTCTTCTATTAAGATATTAGAAAATATTAGAGGATGTGTCATAAGTTCATGGCACATCCTCTTTTTTTCATTTCTTCGAAGTTTTTTCATCGGATTTCATGGATGAATTGGAGGCATTCTTGCTTGTCGGATTACTCACGGATTTTCGCGGATATTTGGCCTCTGGCCAATGGCTGGCGCCCGAAATATTCCCTTATTGTTTTTGTCACGCAGATTTCGCAGATGACGCAGATTTTTCTTCGTGGAAGTTTTTTTGTCCCACAGATTTCGCAGATATACACAGATTTTCTTCATCATGATTTTTCTTCATCGGATTTCACGGATGAATCGGAGGCATTCTTGCTTATCGGATTACTCACGGATTTTCGCGGATATTTGGCCTCTGGCCAATGGCTGGCGCCCGAAATATTCCCTTATTGTTTTTGTCACGCAGATTTCGCAGATGACGCAGATTTTTCTTCGTGGAAGTTTTTTGTCCCACAGATTTCGCAGATATACACAGATTTTTTATGGAATCTCTGGTGAATCTCTTTGTCAGTCTCAGGGGGGTATCTGCAACGACCGGACAGGTCGCATCCGTGAAAATCCGTGAGTAATCGCCTTAGCAGGAAATCTCCGAATAAATTCCGTGTCATCCGATGAATAAAATCTGCGTCATCTGCGAAATCTGCGTGACTAAAAAAACTCCGATGAAAAATCTGTGTATATCTGTGAAATCTGTGGGACTTTTTCTAACCTCAGGGGGTATCTGCAACGACCGAATAGGTCGCCTCCGCGTAAATCCGTGAGTAATCGCCTTAGCAGGAAATCTCCGAATAAATTCTGTGTCATCCGATGAATAAAATAGCAATATAGACGACCTATGACGCAACTCCTTTTCCTTTTATTTTGAAGTGAAAAATGGGGAAATGAGACGAAAATGGAAAGGGAAAAGCAAAAAAAACTTAAAAGTTGGACTTCTGCTAAGGAATATTTTGTATATACGAGAATTATTTGTAATTTTGCACTCTGTTTGGAATAGGTATCAATTAACGAATTAGAAAATTAAAGATAGAAATGTCTAAGATTTGTCAAATTACAGGTAAGAAGGCACAGTTAGGTTGCAATGTGTCTCACTCAAAGCACCGTACAAAGAGAAGCTTTGACGTTAACCTCTTCAGCAAGAAATTCTACTATGTAGAAGAAGAGTGCTGGATTAGCCTTAAGATCAGCGCTGCTGGTCTTCGTCTCATTAACAAGGTAGGTCTTGACGCTGCCCTGAAGCAGGCTGTGTCTAAGGGTTACGTAGATTGGAAAGACATTAAAGTAATAGGAGAATAATATCATGGCAAAGAAAGCAAAAGGTAATAGAGTACAAGTTATCCTCGAGTGCACTGAGCATAAGAACAGTGGTATGCCAGGTACAAGCCGTTACGTGACTACAAAGAATCGTAAGAACACTCCTGAGCGTCTTGAGTTGATGAAGTACAACCCAATCCTTAAGAAGATGACTCTTCACAAGGAGATTAAGTAAGCTTAGCTTACAAGTTTAATAATTTTATCAATTTAAATAGACTATGGCAAAGAAAGCGGTCGCTACCCTCCACGAAGGTAACATGGATGGTCGCGCATATACAAAGGTTATCAAGATGGTTAAGAGCCCTAAGACTGGTGCTTACATTTTCGATGAGAAAATGGTACCTAACGAGGCTGTTAAGGATTTCTTCAAGGACTAATCATTTAGTACTTAATATATTCATGGGTCGTAACTCTACCGAGTTGCGACCTTTTTCTTTTTCCTTTCTTTTCTTTTCCTTTCCTTCTCCTTCCTCATTTGTCATTCTTTTAATCTTTCTCATTTGTCATTTCTCCTTGTTTCTATGAAAAAGTTGCAATATAATTTGGTGTTGTTAGCTTTTTCTATTATCTTTGCAGAAAATATTATATCTTATGGGATTATTCGGTTTTTTTAATAATAAGAAAAAGGAAACTCTCGACAAAGGACTCGAGAAAACCAAGGAGAGTGTATTCAGTAAGTTGGCACGTGCTGTAGCAGGTAAATCAACCGTTGATGATGATGTACTCGACGATCTGGAGGAGGTTTTGATTACCTCTGATGTTGGTGTGGAGACTACGGTGAAAATCATCCGCCGCATCGAAGAGAGAGTTGCTCGTGATAAGTACGTTTCTACCTCTGAACTTGACAGAATCCTCCGCGAGGAAATCGCTAATCTGCTCTCTGAAAATCATTCTGATGATAATGACGATTGGGATTTACCTTCCGATCACAAACCTTATGTCATTCTCGTTGTCGGTGTGAATGGTGTGGGTAAAACTACTACCATCGGCAAGTTGGCTTATCAGTTTAAGAAGGCTGGCAAAAAGGTTTATCTCGGTGCCGCTGATACCTTCCGTGCAGCTGCAGTTGAGCAGATCTGCATCTGGGGAGAGAGAGTTGGGGTGCCTGTGGTGAAGCAGCAGATGGGTTCCGATCCTGCTTCTGTTGCCTTCGATACCCTCCAGAGTGCTAAGGCTAATGGCGCCGACGTGGTGCTGATTGATACTGCCGGACGACTGCACAACAAGGTGGGACTGATGAATGAGCTCAAGAAAATCAAGGATGTCATGAAGAAGGTTTTGCCTGAGGCTCCTGATGAGGTGATGCTTGTGCTCGATGGCAGTACCGGACAGAATGCGTTTGAGCAGGCTAAGCAGTTTGCCGCAGTCACTAACATTACATCCTTGGCTATCACCAAACTTGATGGTACTGCCAAAGGTGGTGTGGTAATCGGGATCTCAGACCAGTTGAAGGTGCCAGTGAAGTACATCGGACTGGGTGAGGGAATGGAGGATATGCAGCTCTTCAATAAGAAAGAATTTGTAGATTCTCTCTTCAAGAAAGACTAAGTCCTCTTTCTAATGACAAGGACTATTTTCAGTGAAATACAAAGACGCGTCTGTCTTTCTTCTCTCTATATAAACGGAACAAGGTCCTCTCTAAAAGACGGCTTGGTGATTTTCAAAAATTAGAAATAAAACGGTAGATTAAGAAAACGTGAAAAAGAACGAAATCGATATAATTACGATGGGCTGCTCCAAAAATCTGGTGGACAGCGAGTTGCTGATGAAGCAGTTTGAGGCAAACGGCTATCACTGTGTGCACGATTCCAAGCGCCCACAGGGTGAAATCGCAGTCATCAATACTTGTGGATTCATCGGGGATGCCAAGCAGGAAAGCATTGATACAATCCTGGAATTTGTGCAGCGCAAGCAAGAAGGTAAGGTTAGAAAACTCTATGTCATGGGTTGTCTCTCCCAGCGTTATCAGAAAGAACTTGAAGCTGAAATTCCTGAAGTTGATAAGTTTTACGGCAAGTATAACTACAAGCTTCTTCTCAGTGAACTGGGAAAGGCTGAGGTGCCTGCTTGTAATGGTCGTCGCCATCTCACCACACCACGACACTATGCTTACGTGAAGATTTCCGAAGGATGCGACCGCCATTGCGCCTATTGCGCTATTCCGATTATTACCGGCAAGCACGTAAGCCGCCCGAAGGAGGAAATCCTGCAGGAAGTTCGCGAAATGGTAGCGGATGGTGTGAAGGAATTCCAGATTATCGCCCAGGAACTTACCTATTATGGACTTGATATCGATGGTAAGCATCATATCACAGATTTGATTTCCGACATGGCTGATATCCCTGGTGTCAAGTGGATTCGCCTGCATTATGCTTATCCAAACCAGTTCCCGATGGATTTGCTTGATGTGATGCGCGAAAAGCCAAATGTCTGCAAGTATCTTGATATCGCACTGCAGCATATCAGTGACCACATGCTCGACCGTATGCATCGCCATGTGACCAAGAAGGAGACGATGGAACTGATACAGGCTATCAGAGAAAAGGTGCCGGGCATTCATATCCGAACCACTCTGCTCGTCGGTTTCCCGGGAGAAACTGAGGAGGATTTCCAGGAACTGATGGAGTTCGTGAAATGGGCGAAGTTTGAGCGCATGGGTGCTTTCGCTTATTCTGAAGAGGAAGGTACCTACAGTGCCAAGCATTATGAAGATGATGTTCCGGAGGAAGTGAAGCAGAGCAGACTGGATCAGTTGATGGCGCTTCAGCAGGATATCAGTGCTGAAGTGGAAGCTGAAAAGGTGGGCAAGGTGCTCAAGGTCATCATCGATCGCAAGGAAGGCGACTATTATATCGGTAGAACGGAATTCTGCTCTCCTGAGGTGGATCCTGAGGTGCTGATTCCTGCCACCAAGCGACTGAGAGTGGGTAACTTCTATGACGTGAAGATTACTTCAAGTGAAGAGTTTGATCTGTATGGAGAATTGGTCTAAGGATCTTTTATGGAGAATTGATATAAGATGAACAATAAACAATACATCGCTGAGCTGGCTCGCAAAACCGGTTTTTCACAGGAGGATACTCAACGCCTTGTGAGAAAGGTGATTGATGCGATGATAACTCAGTTTGAAGAGGGCGAACAGGTGACGATTCCTGATTTCGGCACCTTTGAGGTGAAGAAACGACTGGAGCGCGTAGTGGTCAATCCGCTTACGAAGAAGCGCCAGCTGGTTCCTCCGAAACTTGTGCTCGGATTCCGACCTGTTGCTTCCGTCAAGGAAAAAATAAATAATGGAGGGGAGGAAGATGAGTAAGTCGAGTTTGTCTGTTTTGGCTAAGGCTGTTGCCAGCAAGCGTGGACTTACCCAGGCTGAGGCTGAGCGCTTTATTGCCACCATGTTTGAGGTTGCTGGTGACGGCATCCAGGAGGACAAGTTGCTGAAAATGAAGTGGCTGGGTACCTTCAAGATTACTTCCGTAAAAGATAGGGAGAGCGTGGATGTCAATACAGGTGAGCGAATCCTGATAGAGGGGCGCGATAAGATTTCTTTTACTCCGGATAATATCCTGAAGGAAATCATCAACAAACCTTTTGCCCAATTCGAAACCGTTGTGGTAAATGATGGTATCGATTTCTCTGATATTGACGAGAAATTCGCCAATATGGAAAGGGAAGAAGAGGAACTGCAGCTTCAGAAAGAGCAGGAATGCCATGATGAAGAGGTGGTTCAAGAGGAACAGAATGCGGAACAGCCTCAGAAAGAAGAACTGTCTCAGGAGGAAGAGCATTCTCAGGAGGTTGAACTGAATGAAAATCTGTCTCAGGAGGCAAAGAAGTCTCAAGAGAGTCTGTTGGATGCAGAGTTGCAGTCTCAGGAAGGTGGACAGAAGGATGAACTGTCTCAGGAAGTGAATACTCCGATTTCAGAAGAAACGGTTGCTTTGTCTTCAGAATTGAAAAACGCTGAGATATCTGAAGATGATATTTCTGAGACTTCTGAAGATAATATCTCTCAAACTTCAGATGATACTATTTCTAAGACTGAAGAAAACGGTATTCCGGAAGAAGTTGGAATGCTGATTTCTCATTTGAAGGAAAATAAATCTGAAGCAGAAGAAATAGAAAGGGTGGAAGAAGCTAAAGTTAAAGAAGAGGCAGAAGTCCCAAAAGCAGCAGAAGCCTACGTTGAGGAAACGCCTGCAGAGGCGAAGGTTGTCGTTTCGCAAACGAATGTGGAGAACAAGAAGCAGCCTGAATATGACGAGACACTCGATGAAGACGAAGCTCATGCTTCAGACCGTCACCATCTCGTGATACCAAAATATGTGGTCGCCTTGGTATCTGTAGTCTTTGTTGCTCTGTTGGGTGGTCTTTGCTGGTTTGCCTTTATTTACGGCAAAATGCAGGCTCGACAAGAGCAGATGGAGATGCAGTTGAAGGCTATCAAACCTCAGCCTCAACCAAAACCTAAGCCAACGGTAGTTGCTCCTGTGGATACAGCGAAGTCTGTTGCTTCCTCGGATGATAAAACTGACGCAGAGAACGTTCAGGCTAATGGTGCTCAGGCAAACAATGAGCAGACAGACCATGCTCAGTTGGCAATGAAGAAAAAGGCCAAGCAGGACAGCATCCGGATGGCTCAAGCTAATAATGCCGTGAAAATGGCAGAAAAGGCTTCTGTGTATCTCAACGATCCTCGCATCAGAACAGGTGCTTATCGTATCATGGGTGTAGAAAAGACCGTGACGGCTAAGAGTGGTCAAACTTTAGCAGGATTGAGTAAACTCTATTTGGGTCCTGGCATGGAATGCTATATGCAGGCCATTAACGGATGTTCTGAGATAAAACCGGGACAGAAAGTGAAGATTCCAAAGCTGGAACTGAAAAGAAAAGGAAAAAAGAATTAAATCTGCAATGATACTGATTCTATTTTCATAGTAGGATATAAAATTCCCCCGCTTCATCAGAATCAAGCGATTCTTGTGGAGCGGGGGATTTCTTTTTCTTAATCCAAGAAGGGGATTTCTTTTTCTTCTTGGATTAAGTTTTATAATTCAAAAATACCCTTCAGGGCAGCGCGAGCAATCTTCTCGTATTCTTCACCGAGGTCAGCAAAGCGCAATACACAGTTGGCAGCAGCATGCTTGATACCCATATTATCGCCTTGTAAGGCAACTGCAGCCTGGTCGAGAAACTCATTGATGCCTCTCTCGTTAGCTTCCTGTCCGTTGGCGAAAAGTCTTGCCAACAGTTGGAATCCTGCTATCTCATAAAGCGTCTTGTCTGTGGCAATCCACTCATAGGCAATGGCAGGAGCATAATCCACATGCTGCAGAAGATTGAATGCCAGCATCTCAGCCATTTCCTGGCTCTTGACCTGTTCCATCCAAATGTCTGTGATCTCTGGCAGCATCTTCTCTGCCGGCATGATGAGGGTGGCAAGAATCTTGCATTCACGGATATCTTCCTTCCAGAGTTCAATGGCCAGTTCATAATCCTTGCCATATTCCAAGGCCATCTTCTTCAGTTCTATGAAAGGTACGCCCCAGTTGATCTTATAGCCTAAGCCTTTCTGGGTCATCGACTGAGAGGTTGGACCACTCATTAAGAGGCGAAAACTTCGCTTGATCTTCATCAGTTTCTGATGAGTTTCTTCATTCATGTTTATTTCCTTTTAGAGTTTCTTTACTGATCTGATTCCAGCTTTCTGCTACAGTTTCATCACTTCGCAGAACATGCCGTCAAACTGTTCTTCGATTCCCTTTGGTTCTTTCTTGAAGATACCATAGAGGGCACTTCCGCTACCGCTCATGGAGGCGTAGACTGCACCTTGGTCGTAAAGTTTCTGCTTGATGGCTGCCAGTTCCGGGTGCATCTTGAAGATAGGTTCCTCGAAATCATTGACTAGTTCTTCTTTCCAGGTTTCTATCGGTTGGCGCACGATATCACGGCAGCTCTTGGCTGGTTTCTTTGGGGTGATGGCACTGTAAGCCTCCTTGGTGCTTACGGCAACGTCAGGTTTTACGACACAAAGATAGTATTCATGCAGATTGCCATCAGGACCATCTGCAGGCATCAGCACATCTCCGATACCCTCCGCATAAGCAGGTTCTGCTTCGATAAAGAAAGCACAGTCGGCACCCAGTCGGGCTGCATAACGTTCCATTTCCGGATTACCGATATTGAGACGGAAACGCTCATCGAGAAGTCTGATCATGAAGGCTGCATCCGAAGAACCGCCGCCAAGACCGGCTTGAGAAGGGATATGCTTGTAGAGGTGAGTGTGGATGCGTGGCAACTGGTAGTCGGCTGCCAGAATATGGTAAGCCTTTACCACCAGATTTTTCTGCTCATCACAATCCACAGCATTGCCTGTCACCTTCAGGTCGCAGGCAGTATCGCTCGGAAATTTCTCATCCATGTATTTGATTTCCAATGCATCATACAGTGGGATGGGATAGAAGACGGTTTCCAGATTATGGTAACCATCCTCTCTTTTGCTTACGATGTTCAAGCCAAGGTTGATCTTGGCACATGGAAAAACAATCATAGGCTATTTCTTTTTAAATTACTTGGCAGCCTTGCGGAATGTCTCGTTGTTAACTACGATCTTGCCTTCCTCAACATCGATGATTGCCTGATCCTTGATATCTGTATCCATACCCTTGCTTGCGAGCATGATGTTTGCTTCAGAACCCTGTGGCTGTACCATGAACTCCCACTTGTAGTAGTTCTTCTTGTAGTTCTTTGTGGTAACAGTAAAGTCGCTGTTCAAAGTGATGACTGTCTTCTGGTCAAGACTTGCATAGTCACCTGCAGCCTTCTGCTGGAATGCAGAGTCTGTGATAACTTCTACTTCTACTTTAGCAGGTTCTGCTTTAGTTTCTGCCTTTTTGTTGTCGCAAGATGCTGCGAATACCAACATGCCCATGCAGAGGGCCATCATAATTGACTTTTTCATACGTTAAAGATTTTGTGTAACTAAATTATTGTTGCTTAAATTTAACTCTTAATTGATGTAAGCTAAGATTCCACTGACTGTCAGCATCACCCAAATGGAAATAAGTCCTGTATATATCGGATATCTCTGATATTTGAGTTGTATGCCACCCGGCTTAAACTTGTCTGTATAGTTTCTTGCGAAATATCGGAAGACATAGTATGAAGCCGTAGCCGTAATCAGTCCGATGAGCATGCCCACAAAGAGATCGCCTGGATAATGCACTCCGAGATAGATGCGGGAGTAGCTCATCAGCAGTGCCCAGATGGTGAGGAATACCGTCAGCTTGGTGCGCTTCACCAGAAACATTGCAAAGAATGCCATACTCCAGGCGTTGGCTGAGTGGGAGGACGGAAATCCATATCTGCCACCGCGATACCCGAATACGACATGCACCATCGGCGAGATCGGATTGTCGGGGTTGCTTGGTCGCATGCGCTCTACCATCGGTTTGAGGAGGGTAGAGGCTGTCTGGTCGCAGATGAATATAATGGCGACGATGACCAGCAGACAAGTGACTGTTTCCTTGATATGGAAATTGCGCAGCATCACATACAGGAAGCTTGCGTAGAATGGTATCCAGACAAACCTGTCAGAATACATGGTCATGAAGTAATCCCAATAATGGTTGTGGAGACCATTGAAATACAGGAATATATTTGTGTCTATTTGATTCAGATAATTAATGATTCCGTCCATGTTTAATTTTTATTTTGTACTGATGTCATCGTAAAGTTTCTGCAGGTAGGCCTGGCCGCGTTTCAGATTATAGCCTTTCTTGCCCTTGTCATACACTATTTTCCCTGCCTTGTTGTCATATATGATTGAGTTTTCTTCTGTGACGACCCCAAAGGCATCCGGTACGGTGAAGAAGGCAAATTTCGGTGTGGCATCGCTCAGCATGTTCTTGGAGAACAGGAAGTCATCGTGCTTGATACCCAACTGTCCTAAGAGCGTAGCTGCAATGTCGTGCTGGGTTCCTATCAGATTGATCTTCATCGGTTTGGCGATGGCGCCACCGGCTATGATAAGCGGTATCTGATAGCGGCTTCTGTCGAAATTGTCCAGATGCTCTTTATAGGCTCCCACATGGTCTGGCACCAAAACTACGATCGTGTTCTTCCAGCGTGGCAGTTTACTGTATTGCCTGATGATGCTTCCCACCACACTGTCTGTATATGCGAAGGCATTGAGTCGCTGGTCTTTCAGTCTGCGGTAAGGCACTTCGAAAGGCTCATGACTGCTGGAGGTCTGGAAAACTCTGAATTTCGGAGCTCCGTTCTGCTCCTTTCGGATGTCATCCATCAGTCTGTTGGCTACCAGATGATCGTGAACGCCCCATTTGCTGAGCTTTTCATCTATTGGGAAATCTGCATCCGAGATGATCTTCTGGAATCCCTGTGATATCAGGTAGGAACGCTGGTTGGCGAAATCCACATCTCCTCCATAATAATAAGAGGTCTGATAATGACGCTGGTTGACCAATGATCTGGCGATGGAAGGCAGATGGGCTGTCTTGGCAGGATACCTCATGATGCTGGTAGTAGGCTGCGCTGGATAACCGCTCAGGATGGAAACCAGTCCTCTATCGGTGCGGAAACTGTTGGCATAGAACCGGGTGAAGAGTATACTCTGGCGGGCTATTGAGTCCAGTTGTACAGCCACATCCTTCTGTGTTCCCATAGACGGCATGAGGTCGCTGGCGAAGCTTTCCATGATCACGATAAGTATATCGGGTGTTCCCCTCATAGCCTCTGGCTTGAGCAGTGGATAGGTATTTTCATCGCTTTGACTGGTCATGGTGGCGAAAATCTTATTTGCTTCCTTCTCGTCCATGAAGCGATACTGCTCAGCGAAATTCTCCTGATGAGCAAGAGACTCCATCAGACTGAACATCGGGTTCACTGCCGAATGGTTTACGTAACTATTCTGACTGAAATATACTTTGCCGGTATTGGCGGTAGAAACCGTTACGCCTCCTCTGATAGGAAGGAATAGCAGGCCTGTAAGCAGCAACATGATGATGGAAGTGCGCCCACGGTGTCTGTCAAAATCACTTGATGTACTATATGGTCGGCTATAAGAACCATATCTGCGCTTTTTCTTTTCCCTGATGGTCAGCGAGAGCACGAACCAGATGGCTGCAGCACAGAGTATCAGACAGATAAATCCTAACAGGTCCACCCAGATGCTTGTGCTGGCAAAGGCATCGGCAGGTGACGTGAAGAAATAGAAGAGCGGAGTACTGTCCAAAGGAAAATTCCAATAGGGATACAGGGCTATGTTGAGCACGAAGCAGAAACTCATAAACACTGCAATGATGCCAAAATAGATGGAGAATACAGGACGTATGATTTCTTCCTTGATCCAGATAGAGGCAAGAAGCAGCAGGGCGGGGATGGCCGTAAGGTATCCCGCCATGGAGAGGTCCAGCTGCAAACCGTGCCAGATGACGGCCAGCATAGTACTGAATGGATTTTCCAAAGGTTGGGCTGCTGATGCATGAGTTAGAAGCATGAACAATGGCTTCTGCAGCACAAACAGCACTACCAATATGAGATATATCTTGAAAAAACGCTTAATCTGTTTCATTCTGCCAAATTTAATAGCTGTTACACATTATTATATGTTATAATATACCTATTTATAATCCATACACATGTAGGCTTGTGATATACTAAGATGATGTCTGAGTAAATCACATGTTGTATATCATTCATCATAGATATATTTTTAGATATTCAACAAGCCATAATATGGCTCGTATTTTCTGCAAAATTACTCAATTTCTTTCATATAAGCAATTTATTTGACTTAAATTTCAAAAAAGAGTAAAAAAAAATTTGGATGTTTAGCGAAAAAAGACTATCTTTGCGAAAGAAACAAACAAATTTTATGATATTAACAACATAACATTATGGCTAAGTATAATATTACCCCCAAGAAAGAAAAGAATGCGCGATACCAAACGCTTCTGAGTGAAGAGACTAAAGACCGCTTACGTGATGAGATTTTGAGAATTGTAGTTACTGAAGGTAAATACAAGGACAAAGATTATAATACACGTAAGTTGGCAGAGGATTTGCATACCAATTCAAGATATGTATCTGCTGTTTGTGCTACTCGTTTCCACAAGAACTATCCTGAGTTGGTAAATGATTACCGTGTGAACGATGCAATGTCACTTTTGACGGACAAGCGCTATCTGAACATGACCATTGAGGACATTGCTGAGATGGCTGGTTTCAGCACTCGCCAGAGTTTCTACTCTAATTTCTACAAGCGTCTGGGTGTTACACCACGCCAGTATCGCCTGGATCACATTACCAAGTAGATTTGAATAATTCTGGGGAACATATCTTGCAAAATTCGCGCTTTAAGCAGAAATAATATATTTCTATAGAATAAAAGCCAATTGGTTGTATTTCTGTTGTTGAAATACGGTCAATTGGCTTTTGTGTTTTTATTCAATCGTAATCTGATGAATAAAGACTATGATTTCTTTCAAAAGGGAATTATTCTATTTTGTGATAGACTCATATATAAAATCCCTTTATTTCAGATTGCAATTACTTTCTCAAGAAGCTCTTGAGGATTTTGGTCTTTGCATTTTTCCCAATCTTTCGAATCGCCTTGTCTCTGATCTGTCTTACTCTTTCCCGTTTCAGATTCATATCTTCTGCGATTTCAGCCAGAGTGATATGGGCGATGCCTATTCCATAGAATTTTCGGATGATTTCCTGTTCTCTTTCATCCAATGTGGCGATGCAGTTCTGCAAGTCGTCCATCATCTGTTGGAATACGGTGCTCTCGTCTGCTATCAGGGCATCTTTGTTGATCAGAATGTCGAGTAGGGTATAGTGAGTGCCCTCGCTCAGTGGAGCATCAATAGATACTGCGATGTTTGCAGAACGTGTCATCAACTTGCGGTCGCTTTTAGGAACACGGCAGACACCGCTTTGCTGCGTGATGGCCTGTTCCATAGCCTTGCGGATGAATGGGGCTGCATAACCTACGAAATTGGTACCGCGGTCGGCTTTAAACTTCTGGGCAGCCTGCAGCATGGCGATGTAGCCTTCGCTTACCAAATCGTCGAATTCCACACCTTTACCCACATATTTGTTGGCTACTGATTTCACGAAGTTGAGGTTCTCGCCAACTAATTTTTCTATATTGTTTTCTTTCATAATCCTATTTCTTTGGTTTCGTATGGCAAAAATACTATTATTTTTTTATACTCCCAAATTTTAATCCCAAAAAATGAGAGAATGAAGGGATTATTATATTCGTTGGCAGATTGGAGGTTGCACAACAAAACGAGGGCTTGCCAGTTTCCCGACAAGCCCTCTTGAATTCTTCATCTTGTTACTTATGCTCAAAAACCTGTTTCCTAACATGAACTCTCTTATATCAGGTACAAATTAATGAGATATGTAATGTCTTATTTGAAATATCTCTTGTAGAGACCAGCGAAGCCTGCGCAGTGGCGAGCCTCATCCTTAGCCATCTCGTGTACTGTATCGTGGATTGCATCAGAACCCTGCTCCTTAGCCAACTTGGCAATGCGGAACTTGTCCTCGCAAGCGCCCTTTTCTGCTGCGATACGTGCCTCAAGGTTGCTCTTGGTATCACCCAAAACCTCACCGAGAAGCTCTGCAAAGCGAGAAGCGTGATCAGCCTCCTCGAAAGCATAACGCTTGTAAGCCTCTGCGATTTCTGGATAACCCTCACGGTCTGCCTGGCGTGCCATAGCGAGATACATACCAACCTCACCGCACTCGCCGTTGAAATGGTCCTTCAAACCCTTGATTACGTCCTCGTTGACGCCATCCTTATAAGCCTGACCCAGTACGTGAACAGTTGCGAAAGTCAAATCATCGTCAACTGCACTTTCCATCTCCTTGAACTTGTCAGCAGGAGCCTTACAGATAGGGCACTTCTCAGGTGCTTCTGTTCCTTCATAGATGTATCCACATACGGTGCAAATAAATTTCTTCTTCATAATGTTCTTGTTTTATAAGTTAATAATTCTATTTCTGTTTTTGTATATACTATATAATAATGTGTCAATGTGATGTCTGGCGGTAGCTCTGCTTATTTTGCCTTGCGCTTCTTTTCCTCGTTGAGTTTAGCACAATCAGCGCAAATTCCCTTGTAGTAGAGCTGTTGTTCATCTACGATATTCCCCTCTATCACCTTTTGTTTGGTCATCTTGGGTGCCTTCTCGTCGAAGAGGTCAATCACTTTTCCACATTTCTTGCAGAAGAAATGAACATGAGGAGTCGTGTTTCCGTCGTAACACACACGATGCTCGTCAATGGTAATCATTTGAGCAGCATTTTTCTCGCTCATCATTCTCAGCGTATTATATACTGTAGTCTTGCTGAGTGTAGGTATAGTCTTATACAGTTCTTGGTAGACATCATCGATAGTCGGATGAATAGGATGCGTCAGGAGATAATCCATGATAGCAATTCTCTGAACCGACGGACGGATATCGCATTCGATAAGTCTATTGTATGCCACTTTGCCATTATTCATATTCTGTTGCTTTTTAATTTCGATTGCAAAGATAGAAAGAATTTTTGAAACCACCAAATAAAAATTGGAAAAATTACAAAATAATATTGTAGTTTTTCCAAAATCTAAATAAATCCATATAAGTAATGGAATATTTGCTCTTTCTTGATGGAATCTTTTAAAGTCCGGTTTGTATGTACTGTTTTGCTATGTGATGGCAATTTTTTTCCTTGAAGGATAATTTTTTTGCCTTTGTTTGAATGTGGTTTTATAGCTGATTTGTTTTTTGCTGTCTGCCCATGATTTTTTTTCTGCGTGCCCACGGAGAAATTTTTGCTTGCCCAGGGAAAAATAAAAGTGGGTAGGGGGTATGGTATTTTTTCCTTGATGATGAGAATGCAATATGATATATTTTCTTTTTTTACATATTGTATGAAATGTATAAATAATTGGATGTGCGCTTGGAAGGTTTGCGCAAGGGATGATGGAAAATTTAGTGCAAAAAAAAAGCGATGACCTTCACAGGCTACCGCTCCAAATCTTCAATAGGTATTAGTTTCCTTTAAGGTAAAAAGATTGTTTTCAGGATAACGATGGCAAAGGTAATGCTTTTTATTTATTCCACCAAATATTTTTTTGGCTTTTTTCTCCACTTTTTGTCTTTTACTTGTGTTTTATGAATATTTAACTGATTTTAGCTAAAAAATCAATGCAAACGTTTGCTTTCCTTGTTCTATCTCATAATTTTGAATAATTTGTTTCTGTATTGTTTTCATAGTGTTAAAATTACGATCATGACGTTTTTTTTGTGTGAATAGTATAGAATATCATTAACAAGATTTGTATTTATAAAAAAAGGGTATGTCACAATCCATGACACACCCTTATTTTTATTGGATATAGTAATTGATACTATTTGTTGTTCTTGATCTTCTCGACGTATGCGTCAATTACAGCTACAGCTGTGATGTTGACGATATCCTGTACGCTACTCTCAGAATCGGTGAAGTGGATAGGCTTGTTAAGACCCATCTGGATAGGACCGATAATTTCAGCCTCAGGACTCAATGCCTGCAAGAGCTTGTAAGCACCGTTGGCGCTGCTGAGGTTAGGGAATACCAATGTGTTGACGTCCTTACCCTTCAGGCGAGAGAATGGATATTTTTCATCGCGCAACTGCTTGTTGAGTGCATAGTTCACCTGCATCTCGCCATCAATTGCCAAATCAGGGAATTCCTTCTGCATTGCATCTACGGCATTCTTTACTTTGACAGGTGAACCCTGTGTATCGGTACCGAAGTTAGAATAGCTCAGCATTGCCATCACTGGTTCCTCATTGAAGAACTTCACTGTACCAGCAGACAACTTAGCGATATCCACGAGTACATCCTGGTCTGGGTGGCGGTTGATGAGGGTGTCAGCAATATAGAAGATGCCCTTCTGCGTATTGAGGATGTGCATGGTTCCGAAGGTGTTGTAGCCCTCACGGATGCCGATCACGTCCTTTGCCACCTTGATGGTGTTGGAATATTTAGTGTAAAGACCTGTGATGAAAGCATCTGCATCACCTTGCTCTACCATAGACATACCGAAGTAGTTGCGCTCGTACATCTTGTCGTAAGCCTCCTCGAATGTATAGCCTTCGCGTGCTCTCTTCTCTGCCAAGTGTTTAGCAAATGTAGCACGGCGACCTTGCTCGTTGTCAGCACGCATATCTACAATCTGGATGCCAGTCAAATCAAGTTTCAAGCGGGTAGCTACACGATTCAGACGGTCTGGATTACCCAAGAGGATTGGCTCGCAGATGCCTTCTGTTTTGGCCTGAACGGCTGCCTTCAACATAGTTGGGTTGCCACCTTCAGCAAATACCACGCGCTGTGGATGCAGGCGGGCTGTATCATGGAGCTTGCGGGTCAACTTGGTCTCCTGACCGAGCAACTCGCGCAGGTGCTGCTTGTATGCCTCCCAGTCGGTGATAGGAGTGCGGGCAACACCGCTGTCCATAGCTGCCTTTGCGATAGCTGCACTCACCTCGGTAATCAGACGTGGGTCAACTGGTTTTGGAATGAAGTATTTAGGACCGAATGTAAGGTCGTTGACATGATAAACTTCATTGACTACATCAGGAACCGGCTGCTTGGCCAGGTCAGCGATAGCGTGTACAGCTGCCAACTTCATTTCTTCGTTGATGGCACGTGCGTGAACGTCGAGTGCACCGCGGAAGATATATGGGAAACCGATCACGTTGTTGATCTGGTTAGGATAGTCAGAACGACCTGTTGACATCAGGACGTCAGGGCGGCTTGCCATTGCGTCCTCGTAGCTGATTTCAGGCACAGGGTTGGCAAGTGCGAATACGATAGGGTTGTCGTTCATAGAGCGCAACATATCCTGAGAGAGTACGTTACCCTTGCTCAAGCCTACGAAAACATCAGCACCCTTGATAGCCTCTTCCAGAGTATGAACGTCGCGACGGTCTGTGGCAAAGATCTTCTTTTGTTCAGTGAGGTTTTCGCGGTCGCTTGTAATCACACCCTTGGAGTCGAGCATCAGGATATTTTCCACCTTAGCACCGAGAGCTACATAGAGCTTGGTACAACTGATGGCAGCAGCACCGGCACCATTGACAACGATTTTCACCTTGGCGATGTCCTTACCTGCAACCTCAAGCGCATTTTTCAAACCTGCTGCAGAGATGATGGCAGTACCATGCTGGTCGTCATGCATCACAGGGATGTCGAGAGTCTTCTTCAGACGCTCTTCGATGTAGAAACACTGAGGAGCCTTGATATCCTCCAGGTTGATACCACCGAAAGATGGAGCAATGCGCTCTACAACTTCACAGAATTTTTCTGGGTCTTTTTCGTCAATCTCGATATCAAAGACATCGATTCCACCATAAATCTTGAAGAGTAATCCCTTACCTTCCATTACAGGCTTACCGCTCATGGCGCCGATATCGCCAAGACCGAGCACAGCAGTACCGTTGCTGATAACGGCTACAAGGTTACCCTTGTCTGTGTACTTGTAAACATCGTCTGGATTCTGCTGAATCTCAAGACATGGAAATGCTACACCAGGTGAATAAGCCAAACTCAAATCCGTCTGAGTATGGTATGGCTTAGTTGGCTTAACCTCGATTTTTCCAGGACGGCCATTTACGTGATAGGCAAGAGCCGCCTCCTTTGTAATCTTTACCATAATAATATGTTAGTTTAAAGTTTTAAATTCTTACGATTTTTATGCATTTTGTGCACATTTTGATAATTTTGTGCAAAGGTAATAAAAAACCAGTTAAATTGCGTAGGTTTTTTGTTTTTTTTTGTATCTTTGCACAAAAAAACTTAGACAAAGCAAAGAAATGGTCGAAATTAATGAATATCGCAAGGAATTGAAAAGTAGAATCATCGACTATGCCATGGGTGAATTTTACAAGCGTGGTGTTAGGGCTGTGAAGATGGATGAAATCTCACAAGGGCTTCATGTGTCTAAGCGTACCGTATATGAAATATTCGGTGATAAAGAGGAACTGCTCCTTGCTGGCTTGAAAATCAAAAACCTGGAGATGAGGGAAAAGTTAGAGGCCTACTCCTGCAATGGGGCTCATAATGTAGTGGATATTATCGGCTATTTCTATAAGCTGCAGATGGAGGTGAATAGTATGGTGGGGGTTGCTTTTTATGAGGAAATTCACCGTATGCCTCGGGTGGTCGAGTTTTTCAATCAGGAGCATGAACGCGAATTTGCGGATAGGGTAAAATTCCTGAAGGCGGGTGTAGAGGAAGGGCTCTTCCGTCAGGATATTGACTATAGCCTTACGATGGAACTTCTCAGTGCCTCCATGAGTGAAATTATGCATAACCAGCTCTACAAGAAGTATAGTATGCAGGAAATGTTCGACAATTATTTCTTGGTTATTATACGTGGATTCTGTACAGAGCGTGGCGTGGCATTATTGAATAAGGTTATCGAATAGTCTGTCTGTTCGGTAACCTTTGTTCATATATGTGTGTATCCCTATATATATAATAAGGTATAAAGTAATAACTCAGATAATTGAAGGTAAATCATGAAGATAGTTTTGATAGGGGCTGGTAATCTGGCCACCAACTTGGGGAAGGCGCTTTTGGCTGCCGGTCATGATATCGTGCAGGTGTTTAGTAGAACCGTGGAGTCGGCAACTGCCTTGGCTCAGATTGCTGGTGGAGCACCCGTAACGGATATAGAACAGGTGCGTGCGGATGCCGATTTGTATATTGTTTCCGTTAAAGACTCTGTTTTGGGTGAATTGCTGCCACGGCTTTGCAAGGGGAAGGAAACCAAGATCTTCCTGCATACTGCCGGTTCTATGGATATGAACGTCTTTGAAGGGATGGCAATCCATTATGGTGTATTTTATCCCATGCAGACTTTTTCTAAAAGCAAGGAAGTGAACTTTTCTGAGATTCCTTGTTTTATAGAGGCAAATGATGACTATGCTCATACAGTGATAGCTGATATGGCGCATGAGTTGAGTGGGAGAGTATATGAATTGTCGAGTGCTGACCGTAAGTACTTGCATCTTGCTGCTGTTTTTGCCTGCAATTTTGTCAACCACTGTTATGCTATCAGTGAGAAAATCCTGGCAGACCACGGTGTTCCGTTTGATGTGATGCTGCCGCTGATAGATGAGACTGCCAAGAAAGTACATGAACTTTCTCCAAAGGAGGCACAGACGGGGCCAGCTGTACGGTTTGACGAAAATGTGATTCGTATGCAGGCTGCCCTGTTGAAGGATCAGCCTCAGATCAAGGATATCTATGAGCGCCTGAGCTTAGGTATCCATCGTTTCAGTAAGAAATAGTAATCATCGTTTCAGTAAAAAATAGAAGTTTAAACAGATATGATAAATTATGATTTAAATAAGATCAAGGCCATAGTCTTTGATGTAGATGGTGTGCTTTCTTGCCAAACGATAACCCTTTCTTCTGCAGGTGAGCCTTTGCGTACGGTGAATATCAAGGATGGATATGCCATCCAGTTGGCGCAGAAATCTGATTTACGCATAGTGATACTCACGGGTGGAAAATCAGAGGCCATCCGTCTTCGTTATGCTGGATTGGGCGTAGAGGATATTTATATGGGTTGTGCCGTTAAAATCAAGACCTATCGTGAGTTTCTGGAGAAATATCAGTTGACGAACGAGGAAATCATCTACGTTGGTGATGATATTCCTGATTACGAGGTGATGAGAGAATGCGGATGTCCTTGTTGTCCTGCTGATGCATGTTCCGACATCAAGGAAATCTCTACTTATGTATCTTCCTGCAATGGTGGTGAAGGCTGTGGTAGAGATGTCGTGGAACAGGTGCTTCGTGCACAGGGAAAATGGTTGTCTGGAGCAAAGGCTTTCGGATGGTAATTCATCAATAAATCGAAACGTATGAAGAATTTTAGAATCATATTGGCAAGTAATTCGCCTCGACGCAAGGAACTTTTAGCTGGTCTCGACATTCCTTTCGAAGTGAAGGTCATTCAGGGTATAGACGAAAGTTTTCCGGAATCTCTACCTGCATACGATACAGCCCAGTATATAGCCGTGAAAAAAGCACGAGCATACCGCCCACTGCTTGATTCTGCCATCAGTCATCAGGAAACTTCCATCAATCATCAGCAACCTTCGGATGGAAATCCTGAATTGTTGATACTTACTGCTGATACGGTAGTGATAGCACCAAACAGTGAAGAACAGAATGACCAGGAAGGAAAGGGAATCATTCTGGGAAAACCGAAGGATGCTGCGGATGCGAGCAGAATGCTGGAAATGCTGAGCGGAAAGACCCATCATGTGGTGACGGGTGTCTGTATCACTTCTCTGGAAAAACAGCGACAATTCTCGGTCGTTACGGAGGTTACTTTCAAGAAGCTGTCAAAGGAGGAGATAGACTATTATGTAGGGCATTACAAACCGTTTGATAAGGCTGGAGCCTATGGCATTCAGGAATGGATAGGTTATATCGGTTGCACGAGTTTGAAGGGAAGCTACTTCAATGTCATGGGACTTCCTGTGCAAAGAATCTATGAGGAATTAAAGAAATTCTAAGAAGTAAGAATTTTGTTATAATTATGCATTTTGCATGTGGGGTTTCCTGTTTTTTCCCTCTCATGATAGGGAAAGATTCCTCATTTAGATTTTTTTAAAATAATAGTTTTCTCTATGTCATAAATTATGGCTATCTTTGTGCGTTTTATGTAACTTAGGTAGTAATATGACTAATAATGTGAAGTCAAAAGTCAGGGAAGTTTTAGATAATTATCTGGAGATGAATATGCATCGCAAGACTCCGGAACGTTATGCTGTCCTTGATGCAGTTTATAGTTTAAAAGGGCATTTTACGCTCGAAGACCTTGGAGCACAGTTGGAAAAAATGCATTTCCCCGTAAGTAGGGCAACGCTTTACAATACGATGCATCTATTCATCGAACTCCGTCTGGTCGTGCGACATAGTTTGGTGGATGGTACCAAGTATGAAGCAAGTTTTAATAATGAAAACCATGTACATCAGGTGTGTACGGTTTGTGGTAAGGTAACGGAGGTACAGGCTCCACTGGTCGTGGATGCCATCAATGAGACCAAGCTGCAGAGATTCCGTCGTGATGCCTTCGCCCTCTATATCTATGGAGTGTGCAGTACGTGTCAGGGCAAGATGACCAGAAAACGTAACAATGGTAAAGTAGAAAAGTCAAAATAACTATTTATAAAATGAACACAGGTAAAGTAGATGTCCTGCTGGGTCTTCAGTGGGGCGATGAAGGTAAAGGTAAGGTGGTTGACGTGTTGACCCCTAAGTATGATGTAGTAGCTCGCTTTCAGGGTGGTCCTAATGCAGGACATACATTGGAGTTTGAGGGACAGAAATACGTTCTTCGCTCTATCCCTTCTGGTATTTTCCAGGGCGGTAAGGTGAACATTATTGGTAATGGTGTCGTTCTGGCTCCAGACCTCTTCATGCAGGAGGCTAAGGATTTGGAGAAGAGCGGTCATGACCTCAAGAGCCGTCTTCATATTTCTAAGAAGGCTCATCTCATCATGCCTACTCATCGCGTGCTCGATGCAGCCATTGAGGCTTCTAAGGGTAAAAACAAGGTTGGTACAACTGGTAAGGGTATTGGTCCTACTTATACTGACAAAGTAAGCCGTACTGGTTTGCGCGTGGGTGATATCCTTGAAAACTTCCAGGAGAAGTATGAGGCTCATAAGGCTTTGCACCTCAAGCAGATAGCATCTCTAGGTTATACTGATTTCGATATCACAGAGGTAGAGAAGACTTGGATGGAAGGTATCGAATACCTGAAGCAGTTCCCTATCGTTGACAGCGAGGTGGAGATCAATAAGGTGCTCCGTTCTGGCAAGGATATTCTTTGCGAGGGTGCTCAGGGTACTATGCTTGATGTAGATTTCGGTTCTTATCCTTTCGTAACTTCATCCAATACAATCTGTGCGGGTGCTTGTATCGGTTTGGGTATCGGTCCTAACCGCATCGGTAATGTATATGGTATCATGAAGGCTTACTGTACTCGTGTAGGTGCTGGTCCTTTCCCAACAGAGTTGTTTGATGAGACTGGTGCCAAGATTCGCGACCTCGGTCATGAGTATGGTGCTGTTACAGGCCGTGAGCGCCGTTGCGGTTGGTGCGACCTCGTACAGTTGAAGTATTCTGTGATGGTAAATGGTGTTACTGAGCTTATCATGATGAAGAGCGACGTGCTCGATGGTTTCGATACTATCAAGGCTTGTGTTGCATACAAGTTGAAGGATGGTTCTGTAACTACAGACTTCCCATACGAAATCGATGATGTAGAACCTGTATATAAGGAGTTCAAGGGTTGGAAGACCGATATGACTCAGTTTACTTCTGAGGATCAGTTCCCACAGGAATTCAAGGATTACGTAGCTTTCCTCGAAGAGTTCCTCGAGACTCGCATCGGTATCATTTCTATCGGTCCAGACCGTGAACAAACTATCGTAAGAAAGTAATTTATAATATAGTGTTTAATGTTTTGTGTTTAATTTTACTTTGAGGGTAGATATTGCGCAGAACATTAAGCACTAAACATTTAATATAAAACAATAATAAATGGCTCAGAAACCAAGTATTCCAAAGGGTACTCGCGATTTCGGACCTATCGAGATGGCGAAACGCAATTACATCTTTAATACCATTAAGGATGTATATGCACTCTATGGATTCCAACAGATAGAAACACCTGCCATGGAAACCCTTCAGACACTGATGGGTAAATATGGCGAGGAAGGTGATAAGTTGCTGTTCAAAATTCTGAATTCTGGCGACTATATGAATAAAATCAGTGATGAGGATATTCATTCTTTAGGATCATTGAGGTTGGCAGCAAAACTCTGTGAGAAAGGTTTGCGTTATGATTTGACCGTACCTTTCGCTCGTTATGTGGTTCAGCATCGTGATGAACTTCAGATGCCGTTCAAGCGTTATCAGATTCAGCCAGTTTGGCGTGCAGACCGTCCACAGAAGGGTCGCTACCGCGAGTTTTATCAGTGCGATGCGGATGTAGTAGGTTCTGATTCCTTGCTCAATGAGGTGGAGTTGATGCAAATTGTGGATACTGTTTTCACCAAGTTTGGTGTTCGTGTCTGCATCAAAATCAATAACCGCAAGATCCTGACTGGTATCGCTGAGGTAATCGGTGAGGCTGAGAAGATTGTGGATATTACCGTGGCTATCGATAAGCTTGATAAGATTGGACTTGACAATGTGAATGACGAACTTCGTGCTGATGGTATCTCTGAGGAAGCTATCGAGAAGTTGCAGCCAATTATCTCATTATCAGGTTCTAACGATGAGAAGCTTGAAGTAATTGCTAAGGTATTGGAAACTTCAGAAATCGGTTTGAAGGGTGTAGAGGAAACTAAATTTATCCTTGATACGCTGAAGACTGTAGGGTTGAAGAATGAGATTGAACTGGATCTTACTTTGGCTCGTGGCTTGAACTACTATACCGGTGCTATCTTCGAAGTGAAGGCACTTGATACTCCTATGGGTAGTATTACCGGTGGTGGCCGATATGACAACCTTACTGGTATCTTCGGTCTTCCTGGATTGAGCGGTGTGGGTATTTCTTTCGGTGCAGACCGTATCTATGATGTACTCAATGCCCTCGACCTTTATCCAAAGGAGGCTGTGAATGCCACACAGGTCCTCTTCATCAACTTCGGTGAGAAGGAAACTGCATATTGTCTGCCTATCGTCCGTCAGGCTCGCGAGGCAGGTATCCGTGCAGAAATCTTCCCTGACAAGGCTAAGATGAAGAAGCAGATGAGTTACGCCAATGCCAAGAATATTCCTTTCGTGGTTCTTGCTGGTGAGAATGAGATTGAACAGGGTAAGGTTACTTTGAAGAATATGGAGAGTGGTGAGCAGCAGTTGGTTTCTGCTGATGAACTTATCGCTGTCATCAAGAAGTAATTTACTTAGGCGTCATCAAGAAATGTTTTTCTTGGTTTATAGCCAGTATGAAATAAAGGCAGGGAGCATCAGTTTGGATGGTCTTCCTGCCTTTTTTAAAAATAATAACTGAAAATTCAAAACTTAAAAACGAATCGTTATGATGAAAAAAAAATTATCCTGGTTTGCCTGCCTGTTTCTGGTGCTCGCTCTGACATCTGGCAGTAAGGTAACGACCGTCTTTGTGATAGGTGATTCTACTGCTGCTGAGAAAGGTAATGCCAAGAATAATCCAGAAAGAGGATGGGGTATGGTACTGCAAGGTTGTTTTGATGATAAAATCATCGTTGATAACCATGCTGTGAATGGTAGAAGTTCTAAGAGTTTTATCGATGAAGGTAGATGGCAGAAAGTATTGGATCAACTGAAACCGGGGGATTATGTGTTTATTCAGTTTGGTCACAATGATGAAAAACCTCATGCCAACCGTCATACAGATCCTGGCTCTACCTTTGATGCCAATCTGGAGCGTTTTGTCAAGGAAACACGTGCCAAAGGTGGTATCCCGGTTTTGTTTAATTCGGTAGTGCGCAGATGTTTCTATCAGGCACCAGTGGAGAATGATGATGACGAGAAATTGAGAAAGACTACTTTTGCGGGTGAAGAGAAGATAAATAGTGATACACTCATTGATACTCACGGAGCCTATGTCGTAGCTCCTCGTAATGTGGCGCATCGTCTGAATGTTCCTTTTGTGGATGCCACAAAGATTACTCATGATATTGAGACAGAGTTGGGCATAGAGGGAAGCCGTAAGTTGCATATGTGGTTCCGTCCGGGTGAATGTTCTCAGATTCCTAAAGGTCGTCAGGATAATACCCATTATAATGTATATGGAGCTCGCCTGGTAGCCAATGCCTTGGCTGATGAGATTGGTAAGCAGGTTCCTGAACTCAAGAAGCATGTTCGCCATTATGGCTATGTGGTTTCAACCCGTGGACGTGGCAATTACTTTACACTCCAGGATGCTGTGGATGCTGTTCCTGCAGGTAAGCGTGTTAAGGTTCTTGTACTCGATGGTTCCTGGAAGAAGCCTGAAAACATGAAGGGGAAGAAAATCAAGTTCATCCTTCAGTTTGGTGCCAAGATTACTGATTAATCTCAATCTTCAGAATAGTTTCTGTCGTATGCTTGATTCTGAAGTCATCTGAAGTGCGTTCACCCACTACCCATAGAATATTTCCAGCAGAATCTTCCAAAATGAGTTGCGACTGTTTTTCAAATAGATTTCTTTTTCTATCTGTTAAATAGTCGCTAACTAATTTTCTGCCTTTCATTCCGAAAGGTATGAATGCGTCTCCCTGTTGGGTGCGTCGGAGCATGAGCGGAAATTTGATATTGCTGGCATCCAGTGTAATCAGATGCTTCTCTTTGCTTGGTTGGAAGTCTTCTGTTACTGTTTCTTTGGAAATCCTTATTTTTCCTATTGCAGTCACGTAGCTGCCTGGTTCTGGTATCAGAATTCTTCTGAAATCATCCTCCTTATTTTCTTTTATCAGAATTTGTTCTCTATCTATAAGTATCTGATGGGTAGGTGTTTGCCACGTTTTTCCTGTAGAATTGATAGAGAGGAGTATCTCCTGAATCATCTTGCCGGAGACTCCGTATGGAGAAAGGGTATGAAACAGGGCATACTCAGTGCTTGCCTGGTTTAATAGCCATGATTTGCTGATGCGGATAACTGGCTGTGGCATACAGAAAGAGGCTGGTATTTCCTGGTATATCTGCTCCTTTTCTTTCTCCAGGGCTGCCGTGAGCATCTTCGAAGCTTCAGTCAGATATCGGGCGGTAGCTGCTATGTTGTGGCAAACAGCCGGGTTGATTTCTTTGAGCATCGGGATGATATTCAGCCGTATCTTGTTTCTTACGACGTCATCTACCAGATTGGAACTGTCTGTTACAAAATTCTGCTGGCGTTCCGTCAGATAATCGAGGATGTCCTGTCGGGTGATACAAAGGAATGGACGGATGATGTATCCGTTGACAGGAGAAATGCCTGTAAGTCCTTTCAGTCCTGTACCTCTTACCAAATTGATAAGAATTGTCTCAACATTGTCGTCCTGATGATGGGCTACGCAGATACCGGCAGCGTCCACATCCTTGCGAAGCTGATCGAAAAAGCGGTAACGCAAGTTGCGTGCCGCTAATTCGATGCTTTCTTTATGTAGTTCGGCATAAGTCCTGGTATCGAAGTGGATGCGATGCAATTCTATGTTGAGTTGCTGGCAGAGGGTAACACAAAATCGCTCATCTCTGTCAGACTCTTCTCCTCTTAGATGGAAATTACAATGACATGCCTCTACGGTATAACCCAATTCATGAAGTACCAGCAGCAAAGCAACACTGTCTGCTCCTCCAGAAAGGGCAACCAGATATTTTTTGTCTTTTTCCAGAAGATGCTGTTGGATGATGTTTTGCTGTATGGTTTGTACGAACTTCATGTTGTTATATTATTTTAATGCTCAATGTTAATCATTATTTTGATACCCAACGTTAAGCAGTTTAAAAGTGCTGAATATTAATCGTTGGAAGTCTGTGCTTTCAGGAAAGCTTCGGCTTTTTCCAAGTCTTGTGGAGTATCAATTCCTACTGTTTCTACGTCAGTCTTACCCACTTTGATCTTATATCCATTCTGCAGCCATCTGAGTTGCTCCAGACTTTCTGCAATTTCAAGAGAACTCTGTGGCAACTGGGTGATTTTTCGCAGTACATCCTTTCTGTAAGCATAGATGCCGAGGTGCTTGAGGAAAGGATAGTTGTCGAGCCATTCTTCCTGTTCTTTTCCTCTTACAAAAGGTATGATGCTTCTGGAGAAATACATGGCAAAACCAAAGTTGTCAACTACAATCTTTGGACTGTTTGGGTTGGCTACAGCATCCATGCTTGTAAAGGGTTTGCCAAGGGTTGCTATCTGGGTAGCCTCATCATCGAAGCAGTGGCAGATGGTATTGAGCTGACTTTTAGCAACAAATGGTTCGTCACCCTGTACGTTGACGATGACATCCCAGTCGCCACCAATTTTCTCAATAGCTTCCTCAATGCGGTCGGTGCCGCTCTTGTGGTCAGAACGTGTCATGACCGCCTTGCCGCCAAAAGCTACTACGGCATCATAGATGCGGGTGTCGTCGGTTGCTACATAAGCTTCCTCCAAAGCAGCGGAAACTTTTTCATAAACATGCTGTATGACAGGCTTGTCGCCCAACATAGCCAGCGGCTTGCCTGGAAATCTTGTTGAGGCGAAGCGCGCAGGAATAATTCCGATAAACTTCATATTTACTATGTATTTTGTTCAAACATTCTATTTTAGAAGAACATTCTTTTTTATTCAAACATTCTTGGTTCTTTATTGATTTCTTTGAGGAAGATTTCCCCATACTTTTTCTTCTTGAATTCACCGATGCCATGCACTAAGCCAAACTGTTCGATGGTTCTTGGTTTCATGGCTGCCAATTCATGCAAAGACTGGTCTGACAGAATGATGTAAGGTGGGTAGCCCTGTTCTGTAGCCAGTTTGAGTCGGAGTTTTCTCAGTCTTTCGAAAAGGTCCTGATTCTCTGTCTTAGTATGTGATACGCGTACCAGTCTTGGATGTACCACTGGGGTCTTGCCCTTATCGCTTTGCTGTATGACTGCCAATTGTACAGGGTGTTCTCCCTTGAGTACCTGCCAGCCGAGGCTGGTTACTTTCATAACATTGTGCTCATTGTAGGCAATTTCGAAAAATCCCATCTGCATCATCTGCAACATATAGTTTTGCCAGTCTTTCACGCTGACGTCACTTCCCACGCCAAAGGTCTTGAGCTCATTGTAATGGTTCCTGACCACTGTAGGTGATTTGATTCCTCTAAGTACCTCAATACATTGTCCGATGTGAATCTTTTCGTTGGTCCTGACGATGGCGCTCAGCGCTTTTTGTGTGACAATCGTACCATCAAATGTTCTTGGCGGATGGGCGCATACATCGCAGTGCCCGCAGTCTTCTGCCGAGGTTTCGCCAAAGTAATTGAGCAGGATTCTTCTGCGGCAGACTCTGGCTTCAGCATATTCCTGCATACGTTGCAGTTTCTCTGCATTGATTGCCTTTTGCCCGCTTGCTTCAGCAAAACTCTTTCTCTGTATGACATCAGCGAGCGAGTAGAATAGGATGGTGTCTGCAGGTGCACCGTCGCGTCCGGCTCGTCCTATTTCCTGATAGAAACTCTCGATGCTCTGTGGCAGATTATAGTGGATGACCCATCTTACGTTTCCCTTGTCGATGCCCATACCGAAAGCAATGGTGGCACATACCACCTGAATCTGGTCCATCTTGAACCGTTCCTGGATGGAAGCCCGTTCTTCTGTAGGAAGTCCGGCATGATAGGCGGCAGCATTGATGCCCTTCTTTTTGAGTTCTTCTGCCACAACCTCTGTATTCTTTCTCGAAAGACAATAGATGATACCTGCATCGCCCGGATGGGAACCGATATGGCGCAGGATGAATTTGATCTTTTCTGCCTTGGTTCCTTCACGGCGTACAGCCAGACTTAAGTTGGGGCGGTCGAAGCTGCTGACGAATGTCTTGCCATTGAGGTGTAGCTGCTTGACGATGTCCTCACGGGTGATTTTATCTGCAGTGGCGGTCAGTGCCATGACCGGTACTCCTTGGAATCTTTCGTGAAGAAGTCCCAATTGTGAATATTCCGGTCTGAAGTCATGTCCCCATTGGCTGATGCAGTGAGCCTCATCTACGGCAAATAATGAGATTTTGATATTGCTGAAGAGATATGGTATTTCGCTCAGCAATTTCTCTGGAGAAACGTATATGATTTTCAGGTCACCAGCCTCACATCTTCTTCTGATGATGGTTTCCTCTATCGTATCCGTACTACTGTTGAGTGCTTCTGCCGGAATACCATTGGCTTTGAGCGCTTCCACCTGATCGTGCATCAGACTGATAAGTGGTGATATAACCACAGCGGTACCAGGCAAGGCTAAGGCGGGTATCTGATAGCAGAGACTTTTACCGCCTCCTGTAGGCATCAGTACGAGACAATCCTTGCCCTGCATGATTTCCCGGATGATAGCTTCCTGATTAGAACGGAAGGAATCGTATCCAAAATAATTTTTCAGTATATCTATTATTTGCATTTCGCATGAATTTCCGGCAAAGGTACATATTTTTTATTAGAAAACAGACTTTTTATTTGATTATTTCAAAGAAAGTTGTTACTTTTGCATCATAATAAATTAATTAACAGAATGATGAGCAATTCTAACGAACATTTTCAGTTCACAGACGAGCGTTTTGCCGACTTGCAAATGTTGCGCTATCGCTTGAATGGTTTTGAGGATTTGACGCTTTCTCAGCAAATATATATTTATTGCTTAGCAAAGGCTACTTTGATGGGGCGTGATATAACCTTCGACCAGCAGGGAAAGTACAATCTTCGTATCCGTAAGACTTTGGAGGCTATCTATAAGCATTACGATGGAGATAGAACTTCTGATGACTTCAAGGCTCTCGAGGTTTACCTCAAGAGAGTTTGGTTCTCCAGCGGCATCTACCACCATTATGGTTGTGAAAAATTCAAGCCGGGTTTTTCTGAGCATTTCTTCTATGAGGCTGTTTCTATGATGCCTGAGACAGAACTGCCTTTGAAAAGAGGTGAGACCAAAGAAGACCTGCTGGATGAATTAGTGCCCGTTATTTTTGATGAGGAAATTCTTCCGAAGCGTGTGAATCAGACTGATGGTGTTGATCTGGTAGCCACTTCTGCCTGCAATTTCTATGAAAACGTTACCCAGAATGAGGTGGAAAGATTTTATGCCAAACTGAAGGATGGTGAAGACCTGACACCACCTTCCTATGGACTCAATTCCAAACTGATGAAGCGGAATGGAGAAATCGTAGAAATGACCTGGAAAGAAGAAGGTATGTATGGTACTGCCATTAAGGAGATTACTTCCTGGCTCTTGAAAGCTCAGAAATATGCAGAAAATGAGCAGCAGGCTCATGTCATCGATTTTCTGATCAAGTATTATCGCACTGGCGACCTTTCTGATTTCGACCGATATAGCATTGCGTGGGTCAAACAGCAGGAGGGTATGGTTGATTTTATCAATGGTTTTATTGAGGTCTATGGTGATCCTCTTGGACTGAAAGGAACCTGGGAAGGGCTTGTTGAATTTAAAGATATGAAAGCAACCCGACGTACTCAGGCTATCAGCCAGAATGCGCAGTGGTTTGAGGACCATTCTCCGGTGGCTCCTCAGTTTAAGAAGGCTGAGGTTAAAGGTGTAACGGCTCATGTCATCTGTGCTGCTATGTTGGGTGGTGATGAATATCCTGCTTCTGCCATCGGCATCAATCTCCCGAATGTTAACTGGATTCGCGAAACTCATGGAAGCAAGAGTGTGACGATTGGAAATCTGACAGAAGCATACAATAAGGCTGCGCATGGTAATGGATTCCTGGATGAATTTGCTATTGATCAGGAAACTCTTGATCTCATCAACCGATATGGTGATGTGACGGATGATCTGCATACCGACCTGCATGAATGTCTGGGACATGGCAGTGGTCAGTTGCTTCCTGGTGTTGACCCAGATGATCTCAAGGCTTATGGCAATACTATCGAGGAGGCTCGTGCTGATTTGTTCGGCTTGTATTATGTGGCAGATCACAAACTGGTAGAGTTGGGATTGACTCCTGATGATGAGGCTTATAAGGCTCAATATTATTCTTATTTGATGAATGGACTGTTGACACAGGCGATACGTATCAAGGAGGGTGATAAGATAGAGGAAGCTCACATGCGCAACCGTGCGTTGATAGCCAATTGGGTCTTGGAACACTATTCTCAAGCGGTACAACTGGTGAAGAAAGATGGCAAGACTTACGTTCAGATCACTGATTATCCTGCTCTCCGTCATGCTTTTGCAGACTTGTTGGCTGAAATCCAGCGTATCAAGAGTGAGGGTGATTTTGATACGGCCCGTATTCTGGTAGAGAAGTATGCTGTTAATCTCAATCCAGAGTTGCATCATGAGATCTTGGAACGATACAAGAAACTTAACCTGGCTCCTTATAAAGGATTTATCAACCCATGGATGAAACTGGAGTTTGATGAAGAGGGTAATGTGAAAAAGGTTCTTCTTGATTATACGGAATCCTATGAACATCAGATGCTCAGATATTCTGATGAATATGGTACGCTATAACAAATAGCATTAAAATAGTAAGGAAAATGATAGATAATAAAGATGAACAGTTTCCGGTAGTAGATGAGATGGGAAATATTTTGGGTGCCATCAGTCGTGGTCATGCTCATGATGGCTGTAAAATATTGCATCCCGTGGTACATCTACACCTTTTTAATAATAAAGGCGATCTATTTCTCCAGCATCGCCCGGCTTGGAAGGATATTCAACCGGACAAGTGGGATACGGCTTGCGGTGGACATGTAGATTTGGGCGAGAGTGTAAATCAGGCTCTGCACCGTGAGGTGAAGGAAGAACTTGGAATAACCGACTTTGAACCGATATCCATGGGACATTATGTCTTTGAGAGTAAGCGTGAGAAGGAATTGGTCTATGTGCACCGCTGTGTGTATGATGGTGAAGTGAAGCCAAGTCAGGATGAACTGGATGGAGGCAGATTCTGGACAAAGGAGGAAATACTCGAAAATATGGGTAAAGAAGTGTTCACTCCTAATTTTGAGAATGAATACAAGAAGTATTTCATGTAATCGGGTGTATGATATAATCCATAGAGATTTTCCGGTATTATCTGAATTCGGTTTTATCGTCTATAAATATAAAATAAAGAAGAAATCCGGCAAAAGTCAGGTGAAAACCTACTTTTGCCGGATTTCTTGAATCAGTATCTATTTACTTCGCAGATTCGAATTCACGCAAGAAACGTGTATCATTCTCTGAGAAGAGGCGGAGGTCGCTTACACGATACTTCAAGTTGGTAATACGCTCTACACCCATACCAAATGCATAACCAGTGTAAACATTAGAATCGATGCCACAAGCCTCAAGATCATGAGGGTCAACCATACCGCAACCGAGAATCTCTACCCAACCGGTATGCTTACAGAAGTTACATCCCTTACCACCACAGATGTTACAAGAGATATCCATCTCTGCACTTGGCTCAGTGAATGGGAAATAGCTTGGACGCAGACGAATCTTGGTGTCAGCACCAAACATCTCGCGAGCAAATGTAAGGAGAACCTGCTTCAAGTCGGTAAAGCTGACATTCTTGTCAACATACAGACCTTCTACCTGGTGGAAGAAACAGTGTGCACGTGCGCTGATAGCTTCATTACGATATACACGACCTGGGCAAAGTACACGGATAGGTGGTTCGTGAGTCTCCATATAGTGAGCCTCATCACCAGACGTATGGCTTCGCAGGAGAATATTCTTAGTCACATCGTTAGGGTCGCTCTGCTCAATGAAGAAAGTATCCTGCATATCGCGGGCTGGATGATCGGCGGCAAAGTTGAGCATGGTGAAAACATGCTTGTCATCGTCAACCTCTGGACCATGATAGAGAGTAAAGCCCATGCGAGAGAAAATGTCGATAATCTGATTCTTGACAACTGTCAATGGATGACGGGTACCGAGAGCTACTGGGTAGGCGGTACGTGTCAAGTCAATATCATCGCTGGATGCATCAGCCTCTTCCATTTGTTCCTTGAGTGCGTTGATGCGTTCTGTAACAGCTTGCTTCAACTCATTGATCTTTACACCAATTGTTTTCTTCTGGTCGGCAGGTACTGTGCGGAAGTCGGCCATAAGGGCATTAATTGAGCCCTTTTTGCTCAAATACTTGAGTCGGAGCTGCTCTACTTCTTCTGCATTTTGAGCAGAAAGAGTGCTCACTTCCTTCAAGAGTTCTTCTATTTTTTCTAATAACATAATCTTAATTTATATATTTTGAGTGCAAAGATAACATTTTTTGCTCAAAATATGAAATATCTCAAAAGAAAGTTGTACTTTTGCATTGAAAATTTGAGAAATTTATAGGTTTATGAAGAAACTTTCTTTTTTATCAGTGCTACTGGCGGTCCTTACAGTCGTTTGTTTTACGTCTGTGGGATGCTCTGACAAGAAGCCGGCTCAGGTGCATGATTCTACATCTGTTGATTCTGTTATCACAGATACTCAAACTGTTGATTCTACGGAAAAATTGATCGAGGAGACTCCGATGCCTAAGGCTGCAGATGAGCTTTTTGATGATTTCGTCTTTAATTTTGCTGCGAATAGAAAACTGCAGATGAAACGTGTTCATTTCCCATTGCCTGTCTATCACAATGATAAGCTCGTAAAATCGATAGGAAAACGGGCTTGGAAAATGGAGCATTTCTTCATGCATCAGGATTATTACACCTTGATTTTTGATAATCAGAAGCAGATGAATCTGGTGAAGGATACTGCTATTGATCATGTAGTCGTAGAAAAGGTGTTCTATGCCAAGAAAAAGGTGCAGCAGTTCCTCTTCAATCGCATCAATGGTGAGTGGATGATGACTTCCATCAATTATAAGCCTATGTACTCCAACATGAATGCCAGTTTCTTGAAGTTCTATGGACGTTTTGCAACGGATTCTGCTTTCCAGGCTAAACATCTCCACAATCTTGTGAAATTTGTTGGTCCAGATCCGGATGATGATTTCAGTACCATGAGTGGTGATATTGAACCGGAAACCTGGCCAGCCTTTGCTCCGCAATTGCCTCATGAAATGATATACAATATTATATATGGACAGAAATATGCTGAGAGCAATCAGAAAATCTTTGTGATACGTGGCATTGCAAATGGAATGGAAACAATATTGACTTTCAAGCGTGTTCATGGAAAATGGATGCTTACCAAACTTAATATGTAATACAGAATGAAGGATATTAAAGATTATAGCCTCTTGGCTCACAATACTTTTGGCATAGCTGCTACTTGCCGTCGCTTTCTGGAATATGCTTCTGTAGAGGATGCAAGAAAGGTGGCTGAGATACTTACAGAGCAAGATCAGCCTGTTTTGATTATCGGAAGTGGTAGTAACCTGCTTTTGACGGGTGATTATCCCGCTACGGTCATCCACTCTTCCATCTTGGGAATTCGTGTCATTGATAGGCAGGAACTCCTGAATGAGGGATGGATTACTGCTGCAGATGTAACTGCTGAAAAGACGATGGACTCTCTTGCTTCTCAAGAGGGTGAAATCTTTGTAGAGTGCGGAAGCGGCGTTGTCTTTGATGATTTTGTTGCATATTGTGTTGAACATGGTTACTATGGTGCCGAGAATCTGTCGATCATTCCTGGTGAGGTGGGAGCCAGTGCGGTGCAGAACATAGGTGCTTATGGTGTTGAGGCAAAGGATATCATTTATAAGGTAGAGGCTGTTGAACTCTCTACGGGTAAGATTGTAAAATTTGATAATTCCGACTGCGAGTATAGTTATCGCCAGAGTAAATTCAAGAAGGAATGGCGCGATAAGTATTTGGTTACCCGTGTGGTATATCGTCTGTCAAAGACCTATACTCCAGACCTTGACTATGGAAATATCCGCAGTTCTTTGGCAGAAAAAGGTATTTCTAATCCTACGGCAAAGCAGTTGCGAGAAGTCATCATAGATATTCGCAATGCAAAATTGCCGGATCCGAAGATTCAGGGCAATGCGGGTAGTTTCTTTATGAATCCTATCGTGGATAAGACTAAGTATGAGGAATTGGTATCGCTTTATCCGAACATGCCTCATTATACGATAGATGCATGTCATGAGAAAATTCCTGCAGGATGGATGATTGATCAGTGTGGATGGAAAGGTAAGAGTCTTGGGCCTGCTGGTGTTCATGATAAGCAGGCGCTGGTCTTGGTAAATCGAGGTGGTGCTAAGGGACAGGATGTGGTCAGGTTGTGTAAGGCTATTCAGGATGATGTCTTTCATAAGTTTGGCATTGAGATTCACCCTGAGGTAAATATTAAATAAAGAGTTGTCTCATGAATAGTAAGCTAAAGATAACTTTATTGGGAACAGGAACATCAAGCGGTGTTCCTGTTTTGGGATGTAATTGTGAGGTATGTAGAAGCCAGAATCCCAAGGATAAGAGGTTTCGCTGTGCTGTATTGGTAGAAACGGATCATACCCGGATACTGATAGATGCAGGTCCTGATATTCGCATGCAACTTCTCCGTGTTCCTTTCCGTAAGTTAGACGGGGTGCTGATTACTCATATCCATTATGATCATGTAGGAGGAATGGATGACTTGCGCGGTTTCTGTAAGTTTGGAGATATTCAGGTTTATGGTGACGGGTTGGTTACTTCCACCTTGCCCCATACCATGCCTTACTGTTTCCCAGCTAATCCAGACCTTCTTTATCCCGGTGCTCCAAAATTATCGCTGCATACCATAGAGCCTCATCGTGAATATACGATAGGGGATATCTCCTACATGCCAATTAGGGTAATGCATGATAAAATGCCTATTTTGGGCTATCGTTTCGGAAAGTTTGCCTATATCACGGATATGAAGTCGATGGATGATGAAGAATATGCTTATCTGGATGGGGTAGAGGTACTGGTAATCAATGCGTTGCGTTTTGAGAAGCCTCATCACAGTCATCAGCTGGTAGATGATGCCATCCGTGTGGCAAGGCGCATAGGAGCCAGACAGGTTTATCTTACTCATGTAACTCACCAGATTGGCTTATACGAAAAAGCCAACAGGCGACTGCCTGCTGGCTTCAAGTTTGCTTATGATACTCAAGTGATAGAAATCCATTAAAGCATACCCTTGGAACTTGGCAGTTCGAAGTGGTAGATGTCTCGCTTCACTGCCATTTTCAGTGAGCGGGCCAGCGCTTTGAAGATTCCTTCTATCTTATGGTGTTCATTTTCACCCTCTGCCTTGATGTTGAGATTCATCTTGGCTGCATCGCTTAAGCTTTTGAAGAAATGCTTAAACATCTCTGTAGGCATTTCGCCTACTTTCTCTCTATGAAATTCTGCATCCCATATCAGCCATGGGCGACCTCCGAAATCCAATGCTACCTGGCACAGGCAGTCGTCCATTGGCAGGCAATAGCCATATCTTTCAATTCCTCTTTTATCACCTAATGCCTGAAGGAGACATTCACCGAGGGCTATACCTGTATCTTCGATGGTATGGTGCTCATCTACTTCGAGATCTCCCTTGGTATGTATGGTAAGATCCATCATGCCATGCTTGCCTATTTGCTCCAGCATGTGGTCGAAGAAGCCCAATCCTGTTGATATATCACATTTGCCCGAACCATCGAGATTTACCTTGATATAGATGTCTGTTTCCTTGGTGGTGCGCTTCACCTCTGCGATACGGTCACCTGCAAAGAGAATTTCTGCTATCTTGTCCCAGTCCATTCCGTCTTTGCCGAGGATGAGGCTCTTGCAACCGAGATTTTCTGCTAATTGTGCATCTGTCTCTCTGTCTCCGATTACATAACTGTTGGCCAGATCATACTCTGGATTATTCATGTATTCTTGCAGCATTCCCGTACCCGGCTTTCTCATAGGTGAATGATCTTCCGGAAAATGTCGGTCGATATGCTGTTTTTCAAAATGGATACCTTCGCTTTCCAAACTCTGGATGATAAAATTGTGAACAGGCCAGAAAGTTTCTTCAGGAAAACTGTCAGTGCCTAAACCATCCTGATTGCTCACCATGATTAACTTGAAATCTGTATGTTGAGCTATGAAAGAGAGATTTCTGAATACGCCCTTGGTAAAGACGAGCTTTGCAAAGCTATCTATCTGTTCATCTTCTGGTTCTTGAATCAAGGTTCCATCGCGGTCGATGAAAAGCAATTTAGTCTTTTTCATTGAATTCTGTATTTTTATGTTGATACTATTTTATGATGCTTTAAAGTGAAAGCAGCTTCATTGGTAGATGAAAGCCTTTTCTTTGGCAAGTGAAAGCAGTTTCATTGGAAGATGAAAGTAGCTTCATTGATTAGTGAAAGAGCCTTCATTTGTATTTTGCAGTTCTTTTTTCTTTTTCTCCAGACTGGTATTTGAACCATAGAGATAGGCATAGGAAATGCCTAACCAACTTGCAACGTATGTCAGGACAAATATCGTGATACTCAAGACAATCAAAAGTAATGGAGTGAAATAAGCAGGGACTCCAAGCGGGTCGCCACCTAAAGCTCCCATTTGAGATGACATCTGTGCCCAACTCATGATGAAGGTTGGTATCAGTACGATACAGGAAATGATGCAGATAATGATCGTTCCCAAGAAACCCATCAGGAAAATGCTGCCCAGGTGTTTGACTCCCTCTTTGTAAGTGCTCCAAGGTTTCAGCTTTTCTTCTTTTTGCTTGAGCATAACATGGGGGATGATATGGGCAAATGGTAAAGCCAAGAGCGCAACGATAACCAATAAGATTATTGCGACAATGCCCGTTACTGCATAAGTCAGAGTTAAAGTGGAATTTGCTGCCATAGCCTTGGTTGCCATGGCTTGGTAAATAGCAGACGTGCCTCCATATCCGAAACCGATGGCAAAACCACCTATTATTTCGAATATAATATATACGATGGTGAATTTCAGCAAATTCTTCCAGAATGATGTCTTGGCAAACCATGTCCAGATAGCAGCACTACTGAGACAGAATGCAAACCATGTCATTGCATAAATGATGGTTTGCAGAAGGTATGACGTGATGGGATTTTCTACTCCCCAATCATGCAATCCCTTATTGGGCATTCTGAAATATACGGTAATTGCCATCAGAATAGCAGAGATGAGTGTAGCCCACCATGTCTTCTTGATGAGTGAAGTAAAATGGCTTCCGGTGTAATCGTAAGCAGCTTTCATACAGGATGTTATGCTGCGGTTCTTGAATAAAACTTTAGTATCCATGATCTTCTTCGTTTATGAATGTTTCCTTCCTTTTAAAAACGTTTTCTTTCTTTATGAGAAGGATATGTCTTGCCTTCTGAATTCTGCACAAGTAATAGCGGTGGCTATCGCCACATTGAGACTGTCTGCAGTGGCTCTTCCTTCCGGGAAGTTGGGAATTAACAAGCGATGGTTGACGAGCTTTGTCAATGCAGGAGAGATACCTTTGCCCTCATTTCCCATGATGATAAAACCGCGGTTCTCTAACTTTTGCTGGTAGATTTTCTCGCCATCCAATAGAGTACCATAAATGGGTGTCTCCTGAGAAAGTGACTCCATCAAAGCCTGCAGGTTTCCATATTCCACTTTTACGCGGGCTATACTACCCATGGTAGCTTGTACTACTTTGGGATTATAGACATCTGCTGTGTCCAGACTGCAGTATATATGTTCGATGCCAAACCAGTCTGCGATTCGTATGATTGTTCCCAGATTTCCCGGGTCTTGGACTCCATCCAGTGCAAGATTGAGAATCGATGTATCTACTTCGGAAAAGCCTGTAGTAGATGTAGGGTGTTCCCTGCCGACCTGTTTGAAAACAGCAAGAACCTGTTGGGGGTGCTGTAAGAAACTCACTTTTTTGAGTTCTTCATCAGTTACTTCAATCACTTCTGTTGAGGCTCCAAAGTGTTTTCCTTTCAGCCATTCTTCTGTAGCAACGAGGATTTCTGCAGGCTGGAGTTCCAGGAGGTCTTCCACCACCTTATGTCCTTCGGCTACAAACACACCTTCTTTATTTCGGTTCTTTTTTAGCTCGAGTGAGTGAATATATTTAATTTTATTCTTGCTAATCATATATGTTATTTTCTATTCTTGTTATGAATCTTGTAATCCCTTTACTATAGGACTTATTTTTGGCAAAGTTACATTAAAAATAGGACATGGCAAAATATTCCTCCTGTTAAAGCCTTAATTTGTTTGAATTTTTATATTTTTTTTTCGTTGGCTCAATTTTTTGTCGTAACTTTGCAGCAATGAAGAGATATAGTTATATTCCGTTTTCAATCCTTTTGTTGACTACAGCTTGCTCTACTGGCAAGTATGTACAAGAGGGTGAGTATATATTAGATAAGGTGGCGGTTGTGTCAGATCAGTCTGATTATAATGCTTCCCCTCTATCTCAGTATGTACGTCAGAAAGAGAAGCCCAAGTTGTTTTCGCTTTTCAGAAATCCTTTCAGTCGCAAGCCTGTCATTTATGATACCTTGCAGGCTCGTCTGTCCTGTCAGGATCTGATGACAGCCATGCAGAATGAAGGATATATGAATGCGGGTGTTTCTCTTTATACTGAGACAAAAGGGAAAAAACTGAAGGCTACCTATCTCCTTCATCCTGGTCAGCCTTTTCTGATAGGAAAGGTAAATTATGACATCCAGGATGAAGGTATCCTGCAGTTGTTGCATCTCGACCAGCCTGCTAATCAGCAGATCAAGCCAGGAATGCGTTTTACTGTCGAAACTTTGGATAATGAGCGCAAACGTATTGCCGGTTTATTATCAGATAATGGATTCTTCCGTTTCAATAAGGATTTTATTCACTTTGCGGCTGATACAATCATGGGGCGCAAGGATATAGCTCTGACGCTTCAGTTGAGAAAGTACAAGCCAAATAATAATTCTCCAGAAGTTGATCATACTCGTTATCTGATACGTGATGTGCTTTTCCAAAGTAATGATAGTGATCGAATCCATCTTCGCAAACAGGTTCTTCTCAATGCGACAGCTATCAAAGAGGGGCGACCTTATGATGCTTCTGCCTTGCAGCGGACATACAATAATTTCGCCCGTCTCCAAGCTGTAAAATATACGAATATTAAATTTGCGGAAGTGCCAGATACCAATTTGCTGGATTGTCATATTCAGATAAGTACCAATAAGCCTTCTACTATCTCTTTCCAGCCGGAAGGTACTAATACTGCTGGTGACTTGGGTGCTGCAGCATCCATTACCTATACCAATCGTAATCTCTTTCATGGAAGTGAACAATTGAGTATAGAATTTCGTGGTGCTTATGAGGCAATTACCGGTTTGGAAGGTTATCAGGATCAGAACTATACGGAGTTTTCTGTAGAAACAAAATTGGTTTTCCCTCGTTTCCTTGCTCCATTCCTTTCCAAGAGTTTCAGGCGCAGACAGACAGCAAGTTCTGAATGGGCTGTAAGTTGGGATTTTCAGAATCGACCAGAATTTCATCGTAGAGTATTCTCTTCTGCATGGCGTTATCGCTGGAGTGAACCGAAGCATCATCTGAATTACCGCTTTGATTTGTTGGATCTCAATTATGTGTATATGCCTTGGATCTCTTCTACGTTCAAGCGTGATTATCTGGATAATGCGGAAAACAGGAATGCTATCCTGCGTTATAACTACGAGGATATCTTTATCATGAAGACTGGTTTTACTGTCAGTTATACGGATGGCGTAGATGCAGTCAGGGCTAATTTTGAGTCGGCTGGTAATCTGCTGAATGGTGTCTCTAAAGGATTTGGATTTAAAACCAATTCTCAGGGACAACATACTTTGTTTAATATCGCTTATGCGCAGTATGTGAAGTTTGATTTTGATTATACTCATCTGTTCCAGTTTGATAAGCGTAATGCCTTGGCTCTTCATGCTGGTCTGGGAGTTGCTTATCCTTATGGTAATAGCACGGTGCTGCCTTTTGAGAAGCGATATTTCTCAGGTGGTGCCAATTCCGTAAGAGGTTGGAGCGTAAGAGAATTAGGTCCGGGTAAGTTTAAGGGTACAGATGGCCGTATCGATTTTATCAATCAGACGGGTGATGTCAAACTCGACTTAAATGCTGAGTATCGTTCTTCTTTATTCTGGAAATTGCAGGGTGCGCTCTTCATAGATGCAGGTAATATCTGGACGCTCCGCAATTATGCAGAACAGCCAGGTGGCCAATTCAAGTTTACTGAATTCTATAAGCAGATAGCCGCTTCGTACGGTATGGGTCTGAGATTGAACTTTGATTATTTCATCTTGCGATTTGATGTAGGTATGAAAGCTATCAATCCTGCTTATGAATCAGAAAAGGAACATTGGTCTATCATCCATCCAAAGTTGAGCCGTGATTTCGATTTTCACTTTGCAGTAGGTTTGCCTTTCTAAAAAGGGAAGGGCAAACCTATTTTTGTAAGGTAGGTAACTGCTTGAGTTCTACTTTCCATTTGCCATTATGAATAGTCATAGGTAATGTGAACTTCGACTGTTTGATGAGGCGGGCTTCTTTACCGATTGTATCCATTTGGAGGAAATTGGTTATTTCCAGATTGACGGTAGCTGTTACTTCATCTTCATTGAAGTCTATGTCTCCAATTTCAATTTGAGCATCTTCGTTTTTTGCTTTCAGCAGCTCTATGTCAGCTTGGTGTACGTTGCTTGCAGCATAGCGTAACCAAACCTTTGATTCGGGCGTGCAAAACCTGGCTGCTTTTTCAAAATGCCAATTATAATAGTAGGTAGCGAAGGAATCAATGTCTGCTTTCAGTTGTTCTTCGCTTCCTTTATGTGGCTGGCAACTCATGAGTGACAAAAAACCGAATAAACTTCCGCATATCATGGTGGGAAGTATGGGATATAAGTGTTTTTTTATGTATGTAATTACATTTCTTGCCATAAAACTGATGTTTAAATCTTATTAATTTGCTAAAAATTGCTACAAAGGTACTAAAAAACTTTGTAATATGAGTTTTTTTTGCTAATTTTGCATGAAAATATAATTTAAAATGCTGAGATTTATTTCCTTCGGCAGTGGAAGTAGTGGTAATTGCTACTATCTTTACACTGAGACGGATTCTATATTGATAGATGTAGGTGTCGGATTGAGAAGCTTAAAAAAGCATTTTCATAATTATGGCATGCAGTTTGAGGATATTCATCATATCCTTATCACTCATGATCATGCAGACCATGTTAAGTCTGTGGGAAGTTTGAGTAATGATTTTCATCTACCGGTATATACAACCCGTAAAGTTCACATGGGGATAGAGAGGAATTGTTGTGTTCGCAAGAAGATCGTTCCGCAAAATGTCCATGTCATAGAAAAAGGGATTCCTTTTACTCTGGGAGAGTTTAAGGTTACACCATTTGGAGTTCCTCATGATAGTACCGATAATGTGGGCTATTTTGTGGAACAGGGTGGTGTATGCTTCTGTCTGCTTACTGATGTCGGACATATTACAGAAGAAATGCACGAATTCATAGGTCGTGCTAATTATCTGGTAATAGAAGCAAACCATAGTGTTGAAATGTTGTTGCAGGGTAATTATCCTCAATATTTGAAAGATCGTATTCTGGGTCCTAACGGACATCTGAGTAATGATGCTTGTGGAAAGGCACTTGCCGAACATGCAACTTCTAATCTCCGACATGTTTGGCTCTGTCATCTTAGTGAAGAAAACAATCATCCGGAATTGGCACGAAAGACTGTTGAACAAGTTTTGAGAAGTTATGGCATCGTGGCAGGAAAGGATTTCGGTTTGGAAGTGCTGAAACGTAAAACTCCGAGTGAAATCTATAAGTTATTATAATATGTATGCAGAAGGGGGTGTATTAAGCTGTTAATTTTGCTTGATACACCCCCTTTGTTAGAATTATCTGTTGTTGCATTACCTGCAAACAAGAATCTATTTCTTTACTTCTTTCTGTTTGTTTAGCTTTTTGATGACAGAGTAAGCATCATAAAGACCTAATTCTCCAGCTTTAGACAAATCTTGGATGGCAGTAGCCTTATTGCCTGTTTTTGAACGTGCTATACCTCTATTATAATATGCTTCTGCAAGTTTGTTGTCTATTTTGATAGCCATTGTATAATCATCAATGGCCTTAGATAATTCCTTGCGGTTAGCATGCAGATTTCCTCTATTATAATAAATGTATGCATTATTGTTCTTGCTCAGACGGATCGCATCACTGAAATCTGCTTCTGCAGAATGGATGTTGATGATAGGCTGTCCTTCTGAAACATTGAATTCGTCCATTTCTGTCTGACAAACGGCTCTTTGCCAATATGCTAATGCGTTGGTGTCGTCCAACTTGATGTATTCTGTGAAATCACTGATGGCTGCCTCAAAGTCACGCAATACGGCATTGGCAACAGCCCTGTGAATCAGAAGCTCCTTCTTTCTTTCGTCATCTTTTGCTACGCTTAATTCTGCCGATAGTTTATCAATCAGCGAGAATATTTTCATAGAGCCGTTCTCGTCCAGTTGTTCCTTGTTGCAAACGATGTAGAGCTTTGTGTCCTTGTTTTGTTTGTTCTGGATATTGAGTTGCTCTACGTCCCTGTCGAATGCCTGTACACCCGTAATATTTTGTGTACTTGGGAAATAACTGATTCTGTACATAGGGAGATAAGCAGTCTCCACCAATCTGTTTTGAATGCGTCCGCGATACTCACTCTTGTATTCGTGCTCGTATTTTGGTTCGTCTTCTACTACAAGGCTTGCAAACTTATTCGGATCAATTTCTGAGCGCTTACGTATTTCTTTCTTGGTCTTGGAGCTCCATCTCGGTTGTATTCCCAGATGTTTGTTCATTTGTGCTTTAAGTATGCGGAATTCGTCAAGCTCCGCTTTGTTTGTCATGCCAAGTCGTCTGTAACAGTTGGCACGATAGGAGAGCCCTGTCCAGAAATTAGGAAATTGATTGATTACCGTTGTAAAGTCACGGATGGCTGCACGGAGATTTCCTGTTTTCTCATGCAGGAGCGCACGGTTGAAAATCGCCATGAAATTTTGTGGCTCCATCTTGATGACGAAGTCAAAGTCGGAGATAGCTCTGTTATCGTCTCCCAGTTGTACACGCATCAGACCACGGTTGTAGTGTGCGAGAAAATTATTCGGATCCAAATCCAGTGCATTATCATAATCGCTCATAGCTCCTCTTAGATTATTGAGGTTGATACGAGCCAAGGCTCTATTGATATAGTTGTTTACATTGTTAGGCTTGAAATGCAAAGACTTGGTGAGAGCCTCATCGGCAATGCGCCATTCTTTTCTTGCGAGAGCCATGTAGGCACGTGTGGTCCATGTATCTCCATCGTATGGATTGAGTTCCAGACTTTTATCCAGCCATTTTTCTGCACTTATGGTATCTTTTTTCTGGAGATACACTTCTGCCTTGAGAGAATAAGCATTGGAAAAGTCATGCCACTGCTTGATAATAGAATCAAGTTGTACCAGTGCAGGATCGTATTTCTTGTCCTGCATCAGACAGAGGGCACGATTGAACCAATAGTTGCGATTTCTCGGTTCAATCTTGATGGCAGAATTGTAATCCTGGATAGCCTCATCATATTTGCTCTGTCTGATACGGCAAATAGCACGTAGGTCATAGATATCATTGATATATGGGTTGAGATGCAATGCTTCTGTAGCATCGCTCTCAGCACCCGTATAGTCATCGAGGCTGAATTTAGCCACGCTGCGATAATACCATGGTTCATAGAGATATGGCTTGGCGCCGATTGCCAAATTAAAGTATTTGATAGACAAAACATAGTCTTCGTAATACAGAGCACTTCTGCCTGCAGTAATGAGGCGATCTACTCGATATTGCGCAGCAACCGGTGCTATAGACAATGCAAGGAAAGCTATAGCCAAGAATCTCTTTTTGTTCATACTGAATGTATAAATAGAACTAAAACCTATTGAAAATGCTTTTTCGCTGATTAGCGACGAATTTTAGTGCGATAAGCACAGCGGAATTTGCCCTTGATGATGTTTTTGAGCTTACCTGCAATCATGTTTTTGCGTAGAGGTGAAATGCGATCTACAAACATGGTGCCCTCCAGGTGGTCAAATTCATGCTGCATAACTCTTGCCAGATAACCTTCTACCCATTCGTCGTGCTCCTGATACTCTTCATCAAGATATTTCACATGGATACGGGTAGGGCGGGTAACTTTTTCTGAGATGCCAGGGATAGACAGGCAGCCTTCTTCCAAAGACTCTGTCTTGCTTTCCTCGTCGCGCTCGATGATGTGAGCATTGATAAATGCTTTTCTGAAACCTTTGTACTCAGGAAAATCCTCGCTAAGTACATCCAAATCGATAACTACAACACGGATGTCGAGACCAATCTGAGGAGCAGCAAGACCTACTCCGTTGCTTGCGTCAAGAGTTTCATACATGTTGGAAATCAGCTGTTTCAGTTCCGGATAATCCGGAGTAATATCTTCAGCCACTTTTCTTAATACAGGCTGACCATATATATAAATAGGTAAAATCATTTTCTGGATTGCAAAAAATCTTGTAAAATAATGGTGGCGCTAATCTCGTCCACCAGTCCTTTGTTTTCTTTTCTTACTTTCTTCTTAACTCCGCCGTCTATCATTGCTCGATGGGCGAGTACAGAAGTGAATCTTTCATCATAGTACTCAATGGGAATCTCCGGGTGAGCCTTTCGCCATCTGTTGAAGAAATTCTCCACACGCGCCAGATTTTCACTGGGTTGTCCGTTGGGCTGCATCGGCTTGCCGATGACAATACGCTCCACCTGTTCTTTTTGTATATAGCCTTCGATGAAGGCAAATAGTTCAGATGTAGCAACAGTGGCCAACCCACCTGCAATAATCTGCAATGGGTCGGTCACTGCCAGTCCGGTACGTTTCTTACCGTAATCTATGGATAAGATGCGCATTATTTCTTAAAGAGCAACCAAGCGTCTGGGTACTTGCTGGCACGGAGCTCGTTACGGCTCTTTACGGCACCAGCCTTATCTACGAATGTGGAAGCAACCACACGATACATATTGCGCTCACTGTTGAATACGATTTGTGCGTCATAGCCAGAACTCTTCAAGGTGTTGTAGAGACCCTCTGCGTTAGCCTTCAAAGAGAAAGAACCTACTACTACGCTGAAATTCTGGAGACCAGAACCTGCAACGAGTGATACATTCTCCTGACGTACTGATGCATTATCTACTTCTGTATTTGTTGATTCGCTAGGAGTAGTTGTCTCCAATGGAGTAACAACTGGTTCTGTTGTTGCAGGCTGCTGTACTTCCTGAGCCTGTGCTTTCTCGTATGCTTTCTTATACATGCTTTCTTTAGACTTACAACTTGCAAGTGCCAAAACAATGCACAAGCCCAAGCTCAAAACTGATAATTTCTTCATAACTTGATGTTTTTATTGTTTAACTTATTTGATTTCTTTGTTGTTGAGTAGTGATATAATCACCAACAGTTGACCATTCGTGTCGCTTTCGTTCTGCGAAAATACAAATAATATTGCAAATACAACAAGAAACCTCGCATAAAGTTTGTTAAAACATGGGTAATACAACACCTTTAAATAAAAATTAAGGAAAAAATCATTGTTTATTGAATTTTATTTAGTATATTTGCAACATAAAGAAGTCATCGGACCATCTTTTAAGGTTAGCCCGTTGATCTCTTGATAACATGTTTAACAATAAAAACTTAGTAATTATGAAAGCATTAGGTTACATTGGAGCTTTCCTCGGCGGTGCAATCGCTGGTTCAGCTTTAGGTTTGATTTTTGCTCCTGAGAAGGGTGAGGATACACGTAGCAAGATTGCTGGTGCAGTTGACAATTTCTGCAGCAAGCATAACATCAAACTCAGCAAAAAGGATGTTGATGATTTGGTAGATGACATCAAGGACGCTGCTCCTGAGGTATAATTTATCATGTCTTTTTGAGGACGATAATTTATCATGATGTTTTCTAACGATAAAAATGTAGAAACTATTGGGCAACTTGTTGAAGTGCTCAAACACTATATCGGGCTTCAGACGGAATACGTGAAGCTCGATGTAGTGGATAAAGTAGTACGCTTGCTGACTGCCTTAACTGTTACCGTAGTGTTAGTCGGCTTGCTCATGATTGCCCTTATTTATTTGTCTTTTGCCTTGGCTTATGGCTTGGGTGAACTTATTGGAAATGTTTGGGGATTCTGCATCGTTGCGGCAATATACCTATTTATATTAGTGGTATTCATTATATTCCGCCATCAATGGATAGAACGTCCTTTGGTGAAATTCCTTGCAGGTATTTTTATGCAAAAATAATGATAAGATGATGAATCAAGATAATTCTAATCCGACGCAATATAGTTCATTGACAGAAATCCGTTTGCGAAAAGAATTGTTGCAAAAGGATATCGAGGCTGATGATGCAAGAATCAAGGCTTTGTGGAAATCATTATTTTCAAAGCCTGATGCTTTATCCAAGAACGCAAGCCCAAGCAAAAGGATGCAGAGTCTGTTCTCCATCGGTGTTAGTGCATTCGATGGGGCTTTGTTGGCTTGGAAACTCTATAGAAAATTCAAGAAAACATAAAAAAAGGGTCACCGCTGTGACCCATTCCTTGTTAACCTTAAATCTAATACTATGAAAAACACACGTACAAAAATAGTTATTATATCCGAAATAACAATGGATTTTTATGAAAATCCGTTTATTTATAACCTACTTTAACACTTGTGTGCTTGTACTTAAACAAAATTAAGGCTAAATACCGATACTATAAGCATCAAGCATTTAGCCTTTATCTTGTTGAATTTATGCCGAAAAATTATATGATAACTTCAGCTAATCTTTGTCTTACGTTTAGATTCTTATTACCTGTTTTACTCCCTTTACTGCACTCAGTTTCTTGATGAGTGTTTCGGTCTTTGTAGCATCATCTATCATGACGGTTACATTACCAGAGAAGAGTCCATCCTTGGATGAGATGTTGATACCACGCATCACGAGTTTATCTTCTTTAGAAATGATATTGGTAATGTTGCTGACAATACCTATGTCATCATTTCCGATAATTCGCAGAGTAATGGCATATTTGGAAGTACCTTTTCCGCTCCAGCGGGCTCTTACGATGCGGTAACCGAAACGTCTGCGCAATTCGCGGGCATTTGGACAGTCGGTACGGTGAATCTTGATACCCTTGTTGATGGTTACGAAACCAAAAATCGGATCACCATAGATAGGGTGACAACAATGAGCAAGTTCGAAATCTATACCTTTGAGATTTTCGTCTATAGTAAGCACGTCGTCGCTTTGTTTCACCAGTTCCTCTGTTGGATTTTCGTATTCGAAGTTGGCTGCGCTTTCAGCAGGTCTGGTAGCGTTGGACAAGTTGAGATCGTGGTCACGTTCTGCCACGTATCTGTCGATAACACTATTGACATCCAGTTTTTCTTCTGCTATATCTTTATAGAAATCCGAGTTCTCTTTGTAGCCCATCTTCTTGATGATACGCGCCATCGTACTCTCATCAATATCGATTTTACGGTTTTTGAATCGTCGCTCGATAAGTTCCTTGGCAAGGAGACCATCCTTCTTCTGGGTTTCCTTGAGGGCGAGTCTGATTTTTGCTTTTGCCTTCGAGGTCTGTACGATATTCAACCATTCTTGTCTTGGCTTTTGATTGCTCTGGGTGAGAATCTCAATCTGGTCGCCGGAATGGAGCTCTTGTCTGAAGCTTACGGCCCTTCCGTTGATTTTACCTCCCACGCAGTTGTTGCCAATACGCGAGTGGATATAGTAGGCGAAATCAAGCACAGTGGCACCTTTCGGGAAGTTGAGCAGATCACCCTTCGGGGTAAATACATACACCTCATCTTCCTTCAGATCTGTGGTGAACTGGTCCATCAATTGCAGATCGTCATTGTTCTCCAGCGCACTTCGGATATTGGCAAGCCATTCGTCAATGCCGCCTTCTCCCTGTCTGATACCTTTATAGCGCCAGTGGGCAGCCAGGCCATGCTCGGCGATATCGTCCATACGTTCTGTTCTGATTTGTACTTCCACCCATTTCTTTTCCGGACCCAGTACGGTGGTGTGCAAACTTTCATATCCATTACTCTTAGGTACGGATAACCAGTCGCGCATACGCTTCGGATTAGGCTGATACATGTCCGTGATGATGGCGAACACTTGCCAGCATTGTTTGTATTCCATTTCACGAGGCACATCAAGGATGATTCTGATGGCAAACAGGTCATATACACCTTCAAATCCGCATCCCTGCTTTTTCATTTTCTGCCAGATGGAATGGATGCTCTTTGTTCGTCCCTTCATGTGATATTTCAGTCCAGCTTCATTCAACTTTTCCTGAATAGGTTTGATAAAACGAGCGATATAAGCATCTCGGGATGCTTTTGTGGCATTCAATTTCTCCTTTATTAAATAATAGGCATCATGCTCCAGATACTTCAGACTGAGATCTTCCAGTTCGCTCTTCAGTTTATAGAGACCCAATTTGTGGGCGAGTGGGGCATAGAGGTAACTGGCTTCCTCGCTGACTTCCTTTTTAGCCTCTTCCTGCTTCGTGTCTCTTATCTGTCGCATCACATTCACGCGGTCTGCTATCATGATGAGGATCACACGCATGTCTTCAGAAAACGAGATGAGCAGATTTCTGAAATTCTCGCTTTCTATGATAGGATTTCGTTTGTACAGATCGTGAATGCGGAGCAGACCGCCGATGATGTGCTCCACGTTGTCACCATATTTGCGTTTGATGTCTGCTAAGGTCTGGTATCCGTCGATGACGCTGGTCTGCATCAGTATGGAAATGACACCATCTCGTTTCAGACCAATTTCGTTGACAGCTATTTCTGCAGTCTGGAGTGCATGCAAAATAGGATTCAGTCCAAACACGTCACGTCGTATTTGGTGATTTTCGAAAGCATGGTGGATATCCTCACGCAAATTGGTTTCATCTTCCTGCGTGAAAGTCTCTCCGATGGCATTTCTCAATCTTTCGAGGATGAGCAGGGTTTGCTCCTTCTCTTCGGGTGTAAATGTAAAAACTTCGTTCATTTTTATCCCTCCTTGTTAATATTTTGCTGCAAAGGTACAAAAAATCGCGCAAATATTTCGCTTTTTCAAAAAAAGTTACTATATTTGTGGCATAATCGCATAAAATAACATAAATGTGGTATTATGAATCAGCAAGATCTAAATCAAATCAAGGCTCGTGGCATTAGCGAGCAACAAATTGAACATCAGTTGGAGCAGATCAAGAATGGTTTTCCTTTCTTGAAGCTTGAGGCTGCTGCTGCTATCGGCAAGGGCATCATGGCTCCTACAGATGATGAAGTGAAAAACTATGAGCAGGCTTGGAATGAGTACAAGGCTGAGGGGCACAAAATCGTGAAGTTTGTACCTGCGTCCGGTGCAGCCAGTCGTATGTTCAAGAACATGTTTGCTTTCTTGAGCGCTCCTTATGATGTACCTACTACAGACTTTGAGAAGCATTTCTTCGAGAACATCAAGAAGTTTGCTTTCCGTGAGGCTCTCTGTGAGAAATGTCGTGAGAATGAAGGCAAGGGCATCAAGAAACTGATGGGTGAAGGTAACTACAAGGCTGTGGTGGCTAACCTTTTGGAAGCAAAGGGACTCAACTACGGTCAGTTACCTAAGGGCTTATTGCTTTTCCATGAGTATTCTGCAGATGAGGTGCGCACTCCTATGGAGGAGCACCTGGTAGAGGCTGCTCTCTATGCAAGTAGCAATGGTGAGGCTAACGTACACTTTACTGTTTCTCATGACCATTTGGACCTTTTCAAGCAGAAGGTGGCAGAGAAGGCTGATTTCTATGCAGAGAAGTTTGGTGTGAAGTACAACATCTCTTTCTCAGAGCAGAAACCAAGTACCGATACGATTGCTGCTAATCCTGATAACACGCCTTTCCGCAATGAGGATGGCAGCTTGCTGTTCCGTCCAGGAGGTCATGGCGCTCTGATCCAGAATCTGAATGAGATTGATGCCGACGTTGTCTTTGTGAAGAACATTGATAATGTAGTGCCAGATCGCTTGAAGGCTGACACAGTAACTTATAAGCAGGTTATTGCTGGTATTCTGGTTACGCTTCAGAAGAAGGCTTTCGAATACTTGAATTTGCTTGACTCTGGTCTTTATAATCATGAGAAATTGGAGGAGATTATCCGCTTCGTTCAGCGTGATCTCTGCTGCCGCCGTGCAGATATCAAGGAATTGGAGGATGCCGAACTGGTTATTTATTTGCGTAAGAAATTGAACCGACCTATGCGTGTCTGCGGTGTTGTCAAGAACGTAGGTGAGCCTGGTGGCGGTCCATTCCTTACATATAATAATGATGGTACTGTAAGTTTGCAGATTCTTGAGAGTTCTCAGATTGATACAAACAATGAGGAATACATGAAGATGTTTACTCAGGGTACTCACTTCAATCCGGTAGATCTCGTTTGTGCTACAAAGAACTATAAGGGCGAACCATTCAATCTGCCTGATTATGTGGATTCTACTACTGGATTTATTTCAAGCAAGAGTAAGAATGGTAAGGACCTGAAGGCATTAGAATTACCTGGCCTTTGGAATGGTGCGATGAGCGATTGGAACACCGTCTTTGTAGAAGTTCCTCTGAGCACTTTCAATCCAGTAAAGACCGTCAACGACTTGTTGCGTGATCAGCATCAGGCTGTCATTGGCGGTGTAAAACACGAAGGAGGTTGCTGCTGCAAGCACTAATTTGATTGCGCCTATTTATCCTGCACTTACTATGATTCGTGCATATATATAATAAGGTGTAGGAAGAAATAGAATACGGCGTAAGAAGACCTCTATAGGTTAATATTGGAAAAAAGTAAAGAAACATAGCAGAGATTCAAAAGTTTTTTGTACCTTTGCAGACTGAAAGCAGCGCTCCGGTCTGTCGCTGGCATTCCTTCATGGGAATGCGGGAGGAAAGTCCGGGCAGCATAGGGCATCCCACTTCCGAAAATAGAAGCTATTGGTGACAGTAGGTGTCGGCAGAAGAAAATAACCGCTTTTACTATCTTGCTCTTTGAGTGGGGTGGTGAGAGTAAGGGTGAGAAGGTGGTGTAAGAGACCACCAGCTGGCGGGTGATCGTCAGGCTGTGCCATCTGGGAGCTGTAAGCTCATGTAAACCGCAGTTTGAGGGCGGCTCGTCCGAAGTCTTCGGGCTACTGTGGAGGGTAGAGTGCTTGAACCTAAGGGTGACTTTAGGGCTAGATAAATGGCAGACTCTGTTCTTACTTCTGGTAGGATACAGACAGAACTCGGCTTATAGGGGCACTGCTTTCTTTTTTTACAGAAAAAGAATGAAGGCGAAGGTTTCTCGTGATAAGATACCTTTGCTTTTTTTCTTTTGTAATTGTTGTTGTGATTTTTGCAGGAATATTCAATATTTAATATAATAAGAAAATGAACTTAAAAGATCCAGAGAAGGAGTTTTTTGATGACTTCGAACATAAGGTGACTGACAAGATCAAAAAGTATGGCGACCGTCCAAACTTCCCAAAGTTGGAGGATTATGGTATCGAGCGGATGGAGTTGGAGGATTATCTCTTCGACAAGCAAGCCATCATGGATATGGGTGGTACTCCTCGCCATAAAATGACTGTTGGAGGTATTATTACTTTGATTCCAATCATCATCTTATCTGCAATGCCAGATAGTGCCTACGTTTATGGCAAGACCTGGACGTCCGTCTTGGCGATTGTCATTGGTTTGATGCTGACCCTCTGTTTTTATGCGGTTCTGAAAGCTATCATCCAAATGAGATTGAGCAAGCATAAAGATTCCAAGTTTGAGACTTATATAAAGGCAGTGCTCTTCTATCAACCTACAGAATAGTAGGCTGAACCCATTTTTATTGTGGTGTTCAGTATCATATTAATGGCGCAGATTTCCTGCTAAACAGAGGCATTTGGATGGTAGATTTTAATGATGCGCTTTATTAGGTTTTAATGATGCGCTTCGTTAGGTGCTAATGATGCGCTTCGTTAGGTGTTAATGATGCGCATCGTTAGAGGTTAATGAAGCGCTTCGTTAAGTTGCGCTTTTTAAAGCGAATATTTTACGCATAAAAAAAAGAAAGTAGGTCAAAAACGGCCTACTTTCTTTGAGTAATATCTTAAAGTTGATATGATTATACGATACCCTGAGCCATCATAGCCTTAGCTACCTTCAAGAAACCTGCTACGTTAGCACCCTTTACATAGTTAACGTAACCGTCAGCCTCTGTACCATACTTCACACAGTTAGCGTGAATATCGTTCATGATGTCGTGGAGCTTAGCGTCAACCTCCTCACGAGACCACTTCAAACGCTCTGAGTTCTGGCTCATCTCGAGACCTGATACAGCAACACCACCTGCGTTGGCAGCCTTACCTGGAGCGTAGAGAATCTTAGCATCCTGGAATACCTTGATAGCCTCTGGAGTAGATGGCATGTTAGCACCCTCGCTGACAGCAATCACACCATTAGCGATGAGAGCCTTAGCAGCTTCCTCGTTGATCTCATTCTGAGTAGCAGATGGGAGAGCGATGTCTGCCTTCTCAAACCAAGGCTTTGCACCCTCTACATACTTCACGCCATATTTCTCAGCATACTCCTTGATACGACCGCGCTCTACGTTCTTGAGTTCCATGATGTAGTCGAGCTTCTCGCGATCGATACCATCTGGATCGTAGATGTAACCGTCAGAGTCAGAACATGTCACTGGCTTAGCACCCAACTCGATCAACTTCTCCATTGTATATTGAGCAACGTTACCAGAACCAGATACCAAAACAGTCTTGCCCTTGAGGTCGATGTTCTTTGTAGCGAGCATGTTGCAGAGGAAGTAAACGTTACCGTAACCTGTAGCCTCAGGACGGATACGAGAACCACCGAACTCCTGACCCTTACCAGTCAAGACACCCTGGAACTGGTGAGTCAACTTCTTGTACATACCGAAGAGGTAACCAACCTCACGGCCACCAACACCGATATCACCTGCTGGAACGTCCTCGTCTGGACCCATGTGACGGTAAAGCTCAGTCATGAAAGCCTGGCAGAAACGCATCACCTCGTTGTTGCTCTTACCACGTGGAGAGAAGTCAGAACCACCCTTAGCACCACCCATTGGGAGAGTAGTCAAAGAGTTCTTGAATGTCTGCTCGAAAGCCAAGAACTTCAAGATGCTCAAGTTTACAGACTTGTGATAGCGAATACCTCCCTTGTATGGACCAATCACGTTGTTGTGCTGGATACGGTAACCCATGTTAGTCTGAACGTTACCCTTATCATCTACCCATGATACACGGAATTCGATGACACGGTCTGGAATGCAAAGACGCTCGATGAGGTTTGCTTTCTCAAACTCAGGGTGCTTGTTGTACTCTTCCTCGATGGTACCAAGTACCTGACTAACTGCCTGAATGTATTCAGGCTCATTAGGGAATCTTCTCTGGAGATTCGCAATGACTTCTGATGCTTTCATAATCTTAATCTTTTATTGAGTTTAAAATTTTTATTTTCTTGTTTGCGATTGCAAAGGTAAAGAAAAAGATTGTAATAACAAACAAAAAGAAAGAAAAAATGATATAAAAGTAGAAAAAAGTCACTTTTTTAACTTTTTGTAAGACGAAATGGGCTATTTTTAGTGTACGTACACCTTATTATATATAGGGAATGCCTAAATTTATATCTGTAGTGTACCGAATAGGATAGTAGGGTACCACTTTTATTTTTGCGTGGGCAGGGAAAAATTTGCGCCTGTCCACGCAGAAAAAAATCCTCGGCGAAAGGAAATTTCCTTCTGCCGAGGATTCTGATGTTTATTACAGGAAGTAATGTTTTACTTCTGTATTGTTATTTTACTTTTTAGCCATTACTTCTTGATAACCTTCTTGGTCTTTCCGTCAGTTGTCTTCACAATGTAAACATTGCCAGAAGTCATAGAACTTACCTGCTGACCAGCGAGGTTGTAGATGGCGTTGATGCCGTTAGGGAGAGTAACGGTCTGAGGCTTGTTGATGCCGTTTACCAAACCAGGGAAGGTTACTGTACGAGTGACAAATGTTTTTAAGTCATTTGAAGTAACCGTAATTGTTACATATGTTGCTTCATCATCAGCTGTTATCTTCTTGGTTACGTAAGCACCTGCGCCTTCCGCTACAATGGTAAAATCTTCAGGTTTAACTTTCTTGTCGTATTTCTCTATGTTTATGTTTCCAGATTCATCAAAATCAGTCAATTCTTCATTGTTGAAAGAAACTGATTTAAAACCAGCATTATATACAAGTTCTACATCATCTACATAGAGAATGTCTGGATCCTTAGAGTTTTTGCTACCACCTCCAGGTTCTGCGCATGTAGAGATTGTAACAAGAGCTGCCTTAGGTGTTTCCTTATCCTTTACGTATGTAAATGGAATGGAAATTTCTTGCCAAGCATCTTTTGTATCTGCTATTGTTTTATTCTCTGCACGTGCGATGATATTATCATTGTAATCATCAACTTCTGGGTCTTGTACGTATTTCCCGTTTGTGAGAATAGCTTTGGCTGATGCTGTAACATAATTACTGTAAGTTTCAACTTTTCCCGACCATTTTTTAGCACTTCTTTCCCCCACATGATACTTTACGCTCATCTTAATAAAGTCTGGCTTATTAGTCAGCACTGCGTAGAATGGATTATTATCAACATCAAGGTTTGTTTTACTAAAATCAAGGAATGAGCAATTTTTTTTGTTTGAAGCAGACATGGCTTCTGCTTGAATGCGCCCCGTTGTAATGGTTCCGTTGGCAGAGACAGAAAGAATGCTTGAGGATTTTATCATGACGGACTTAGTGCCTTCGCTGCTCTCTGGTTTGTCTTCTGATTCCCACGTACGCTGTCCTGCTGCTGTTCCTGCTAACGAGCCTGCAAGGTTACCTTTATAGAAGGAATGCCATCCGATTGGTTCTTTGCTCTTTTCTGAAAATTCTTCGAATCCAGAGTTTGGTAATTGACCCATCTGGTTGGCATCGTTACCTAATTTCACACCCACAATCATGCCTCCTGCAAGTGGAATATTCAAAATTGCATTGAAATTTCCACCTTTGAGTTGACCTTTGAGAAGAATAGGAAGGTCGCCTAAACCAGGACCCATCCAATCTTCAACAGAAGCATCGTCACCCTGAGTGATTTGAATGGTTTGTTGGGTTTCCAAAGCGGTTACGTTTCCGCATTCTGTTGCTTCTACGTTCTCAATATGAATATTTCCAACTCCCATGCCACCCATAGCAAAGTTTTTGAGGTCCATGGTGTATTTGCCATTGTCCTGCTTGGTGACAGATACTGTAACGTCTCCTGCGGGTATATCATCAGAACCACTGATGCTTACAGCCAGAGGACAAGTGTAATTTTCGGCAGATGCAGACATCAGTGCAAGTGCCAATGCTACTGAAGTAAATAATTTCTTCATATTTTCTTTGTTTAAATTAAGTTTTTATTTCAATTGATAAATCAAACCGATAGTTCCGTAGATAGGGTATAATGATTGATCTAATACTGTAAAGTTTTTCTTGAAGATTTCAGAAAGACCCCATGTCAGACCAGCATAACCTCCCCATCGTTTTGAAAAGTACCAATCAGCACCTACGTCTATACCGAATTGCCAGTTGCGCATATCTCCAGAAAAATCGTATTCCCCACGTTCGCCATCTGTGTTACCAAGTTCAACTTTCATTCCCGTTGGATCACCTTGACGCAAATAGCCATCATAGGCATATCCGTCAAATTTATGTGAGGTGACATAAGAGAAATATGGACCTAACTTGATTCTTACCTTTTCAGATATATCATAGGTTGCTTGTATTGGTATTGTTGCCAAACTTTGATCTACTTTAGTGACTACATTTCCAGTGAACATACCTTCCAATTCTCTGTCGCCACATTTCATTTTCATGTGGTAATTCTTAACGCCAGCATCTGTTTTCATGCCTTTATTTTCAAAGTGGAGACCAAACATGATTCCCCAACTGTCATTGAAAGGGTGGAATGCGTCGAAACCTAGTATAAAATTAGGACGAACAGAATAGCTATGAAGGGTGCGAATAGTAGCAGGCATTCCTATAGGAGCTGTTCCTCCCAAATTGTAGCCACCTCTTACGTAGTAACTGTAGTTTCTTAGGAGACTGTTACTTTTTACCTCTCCGTATTGATTCGTCCAACCAAAAGTTGGCGTATTTGCTGCTGTAAAGAGCAGAATTGATAATATTGAAATTTTGTTCATCTTATTCATCTCCCTTTTCACATGTTATACGGAATTTATCAACATATAAGGTGCTGCCTATGGCTCCCATGAATGATGCTCCATCCACACTGGATGAACATACAATAGCTAAACTATAGCCCATGTTCTTGAGTTTCTCCATGTCGATTTCCTTTCTTTTTTCAAACTCTAAGTCAAAATGAGTCCATTCTGGTGTGTTATCAATGTCTGGCACCTTTGCAATGGCTACTATTTGCTCACTTGTTTGTACGTTGCTTCCATCAAGAAAGATAGCTTCTCCTTCCGCATTATGATTGTCGTAAAGTACAGCATAGATGGTACCATAATCCAATTTGCCCTCTACAACTTTCTTCTTTTTGTCGGTAAATTTATTACCTCTTTGGTATTTGTAATAGCCGCTGAATCTGATTGGCAAGAAACTGACAGGAATACCAAATTGAGTAGTTTTCATTGCATCCTTCATGGCTTGAGATGCGTCGAACTTACCTAAGAATAAGTTGCCTGCTGCAATAGGCATTTTGTACATCATTCCGAATGCACCAGTGTCGCTTGTCGTTAGTTTAACGCAAGCAGTACCATCCAGTGTGCCTTCTGAACCTGCAGGAATAGGAACTGTAGGGTAGGTGTTTGGTTTGGCTGTGTTTCCTACGCTTAAGTTGTATCCAGGATTACCTGTTGCCCAATTGTTGGCTCTTGTTCCGTCATCGTTTTTGTCGCTCCATACATAATATTTATTCACAGGTTTAACCTCATTGAGGAAATACTCCTCAAAGTCATATTTCATTTCTTCGTAAAAAACAGGTGGAAATGAAAATGATACGGAATAAGAACGATTCCATTCTCCATCCTGCGAAGTAACCTTATATATAATAGGACCATTAGTAAAATCATGTATAGAACCATTTTCTGGCGTAATCTTTGCACCTTCAGTTAGTCTGAATAATGGTGCCATATTACTTATGTCTGTATGTCTTTTTACGTTGAAAGTTATGTCTTGTTCGTTGGAGAGAACTTTTACGATAGTGTCTGTGTAATTAGCGAACATTTCCAGCGGATTATCCACATGAATATATGCCTGCTCAATATCGCACTCTGCGTTAAGAGGCTCATCTTTGAAACAAGAGGTGAGGGTAGCGCTGCCAATCATAGCAGCGGCCATCAATTTAAAATATTTCATAAATTATTAATATAATCTTTTTTACCGGGTGCAAAGTTACGACGAAAACTTGTAACTTCCAAATGTTTTTCCCTTAAAATGCATATTTGTTCTCTTTTTGGCATAAAAAAAGGGCTAAGTGGAAATTTTGTGGGGATAAGCAGGGGCATCAATGTTGTCATAAGTGGGATGGTTTTGTTCGATGGCGATTGATATTATGATATAAAAAAATCCCCGATTCCGAAGAACCGGGGATAAAATATTTTGCATTGTTATTGAATGCGATTCAAATTGAAGCGAAAGGCTAATGATTAAGCCTTACCCTCCATCTGAGCCTTCAACTTAGCAAGTGCGTCGATATCACCGAGTGAAGTACCTGCTGCTACGTTGTTGATAGCTGCAGCCTCATTCTTGCGACCTGCGTTGTTGTGCTTGCGTGGAGCTGCTGGCTTAACATCGTCCTTGCCCTCCTCGAATGTACGAGAGTGAGAGAGGATGATACGCTTTGTCTCCTTAACGAACTCGATAACCTTGAAGTCGAGCTCCTCGCCCTTCTTAGCCATTGAGCCATCCTCCTTAGTGAGGTGCTTTGGAGTAGCGAAGCCTTCGCCACCCTCTGCGAGAGCAACTACAGCGCCCTTATCCATCATCTCAGTGATGGTACCCTTGTGGATAGAACCTGGAGTATAGATAGCCTCGTACTCATCCCATGGGTTAGCCTCCAACTGCTTGTGGCCAAGGCTCAAACGACGGTTCTCCTTATCAATCTCGAGAACTACTACGTCGATGTCAGCGCCTACTGTTGTGAACTCAGATGGGTGCTTAACCTTCTTAGTCCAAGAGAGGTCGGAGATGTGGATCAAACCATCAACACCTTCCTCGAGCTCTACGAAGATACCGAAGTTGGTGAAGTTGCGAACCTTTGCAGTGTGCTTGCTACCTACAGGGTACTTAACCTCGATGGTCTCCCATGGGTCTTCCTTCAACTGCTTGATACCAAGGCTCATCTTACGCTCAGCGCGGTCGAGTGTCAAGATAACAGCCTCAACCTCGTCACCTACCTTCATGAAGTCCTGAGCAGAACGCAAGTGCTGGCTCCAAGACATCTCAGATACGTGGATCAAGCCCTCTACACCTGGAGCAATCTCAACGAATGCACCGTAGTCAGCCATAACCACTACCTTACCCTTCACGTGATCACCTACCTTGAGGTTCTCGTCGAGAGCATCCCATGGATGTGGAGTGAGCTGCTTCAAACCGAGAGCGATACGCTTCTTCTCCTCATCGAAGTCGAGGATAACAACGTTGATCTTCTGGTCGAGAGATACAACCTCGTGTGGATCGCTTACGCGGCCCCAAGAGAGGTCTGTGATGTGGATCAAACCGTCAACACCGCCGAGGTCAACGAATACACCGTAAGTAGTGATGTTCTTAACGGTACCCTCGAGGATCTGACCCTTCTCGAGCTTGCCGATGATCTCCTTACGCTGCTGCTCGAGCTCCTGCTCGATGAGAGCCTTGTGAGATACAACGACATTGCGGAACTCCTGGTTGATCTTTACAACCTTGAACTCCATTGTCTTGCCTACGAATACGTCGTAGTCGCGTATAGGGTGAACGTCGATCTGGCTTCCTGGCAAGAAAGCTTCGATACCGAAAACGTCAACAATCATACCGCCCTTAGTGCGGCACTTGATATAACCCTGGATAACTTCCTCGTTCTCAAGAGCCTCGTTAACACGCTCCCAAGACTTGCTCAAGCGAGCCTTCTTGTGAGAGAGAACCAACTGACCCTTAACGTCTTCCTGGTTTTCTACATAAACCTCAACCTTGTCACCTACCTTCAAGTCTGGGTTGTAACGGAATTCAGAAGCTGGGATAATACCGTCGCTCTTGTAACCGATGTTTACGATAACCTCTTTCTTATCAACAGAGATTACAGTACCCTCTACAACCTGATGCTCAGTTACTTTGTTAAGGGTTTCGTCATAGGCCTTCTCGAGGTCCTCTTTGCTGACGTTTGCGCTGCCGCCATTCTCAAACTCGTCCCAATTGAAGTCGTCCAATGGCTTTACGTTCTTTAAATCTGACATAAAATTAAATAAAAAATTAAAAATTAATAAAGTTAGACTTTATGTGAATTATATAAATCGGGCGCAAAATTACTCATTTTTGGCGGAATAGCCCAATTTAGAGAGATGTAAATGCAGATATTTATTGTATTTTAACATTTTTGGGCTATAAAATGAGGCTATTTCCTGTTTTACCTTATTATATATGTGAATTATACTCTATAAAAACTGCTTGGGTGCAGATGCTAATTGATGATAGATAGATAGTTGATGGGCGTAGAAGGAATATTATTGCTGCTTAAGGCAATATTTCTTCTGGGTTAGCGTTTTATAATAGATGGAAAATAAAGAAAAAGAAGATAGTTACTCTCATATTCTCAAATACACTGGCATTCTTGGCGGTGTACAGGGACTTAGTGTGCTTGTTGGTATTGTACGTAACAAGTTCGCTGCTTTATTTTTGGGGCCAAATGGTATGGGAATGGTCTCTCTGTTGAATTCTACTGTCAATATGATGGTTTCCGCTACTTCCTTTGGTATTCCTACAAGTGCAGTTCACGAAATATCAGAGAATTATCACCTTTCTTCTAAACAATTACTTGAATCGATCAAGCTGATTCGCTCATGGGTACTTCTGACTGCCGTTTTGGGCGTGTTGGTATGTGTATGTCTGGGACCACTTTTCAATAACTGGACTTTTACTTGGGGTAATCATACGCTTCATTACATGTTATTGGCACCAACGGTTGGGTTGACTATTCTTGTTGGCGGAGAAATGGCAGTACTGAAGGCTACCCGTCAATTGAAGGCTTTGGCCTATTCTTCTCTTTATGTTGTTGCAGCGTCTTTGATCATATCTGCTCCTGTATATTATCTGTGGGGACAGGCGGGAATCGTCTTCGTGCTAAACTTTCAAGCGTTTGTTCAATTGGTGTGTGTAATGCGCTATTCTTTAAGGTATTATCCTTATTCAATATCATTAAGTCGTAGCTATTTGAAGTCTGGTGTTCATGTCATCAGATTAGGAATTGCGTTTGTTCTCTCCGGTGTCATCAATAGTGGCGCTGAGTTCTTGGTACGCACCTATCTTAATAATGTGGGAGATTTGGAAGAGGTGGGTCTGTTTAATGCCTGTTCTACGCTGGTTTTGGTGTATGGTGGTCTCGTTTTTTCAGCTATGGAATCTGATTATTATCCGAGATTATCGTGTATTAAAGGAAAAGGAAGTGAACTGAACGCTTGTGTCAATCGTCAGATAGAGGTGAATACGCTTCTGATATCTCCTTTTATCATTATACTGATTTTTGGTTTGCCTATTTTGATACCTATGCTTTACGATAATAGTTTTATGGGCATTCTTCTGATGGCGCAATTTGCTGCTGTCAGCATGTTGTTCCGTGCCGTGTATCTTCCTATAGAATATCTTCCGTTATCCAAAGGGCAGTCTTTTGTGTTCTTAGGACAGGAAACTTTTGCTGTTGTACTTCTGTTTGTTTTTGAAATCGTTGGTTTCAATTTATATGGTCTTACGGGTATGGGAATTGGTATTGTTCTTGCTTATTTTGTGGAGGCCATAGCTGTGTGTTTCTTTAGCAGGATTTATTATTCTATGGCAATTTCTAAAAGTGCTTACCTCTATATGGGTATCGAAACGCTGTTTTGTTTTTTTGCATTGACTGTTGTTGTTTCGGTAGATTTGAACTTCTATTATTGGCTGGCTGCTTTCGTCTTTTCTGCGATGAATGTTTGTTTCAGTTTGTACATCATCAAAACCAAGACGCATCTTATTGATAAAATAATGGCACGGTTGAAACGGTAAAGGGGCGATATTGCTAACCGTATGTGGCAAAAGTGTAATAAAATACTTGTAAATTGTTACTTTTCCGTTAAAACCGGTAAAAAAAGCCATTCGATTTGTCGTTATATTGAGAATAATTGTTATCTTTGCGTTCGAAATGTAAAGATAATAGTTATGACATTAGTCATTGTAGGCATATTTTTGATTGGTTGTCTCCTCATTGCGACGGAGAATGTTACCAAAGTTAACCGTGCTGCCGTTGCGATTTTCGCGGGAACGGTAGGATGGGTACTCTATATTTGCTTTGGTATGGACTTCGTGACCAGTCAGCATGCGTATGAATTTTCTAACTATCTGCATGCCGATGAATGGAATATTATTCCTGACAATAGTGTTACTGTCAAGAATTTCATTTCACGCTTTGTCTTTCTGCCATACGTGGGAAGAGCGGCAGAAATCGTACTCTTCCTTTTATCTACTATGACTATTGTTGAAATCTTGAATAATAATGGTTGCTTTGATTTTATCAGTCAACTTTTGCGTACCCGTAAAAGCAAGAAAATGCTGTGGACTTTGGCAATTGTTACCTTTATTATATCTGCCAATCTTGATAATCTCACGACTACTGTGATGATGCTTACGATTATGCATGGCATTATCCCGAGTCGTCGTCAGCGTATGTTTTATGGAAGTGCTATATTGCTGGCTGCCAATTGCGGTGGAGCTTTGACTGTGATTGGAAATCCAGAAGGTCTGTTGCTTTGGAATGGAGGTTTGGTTACGGCTACAGCTTTCTCTATGGCATTGTTTTTGCCTTGTTTGGCAGCCTGGCTGATTCCTACTTATATGATTTCAAGACAGTTGCCAGAAAGGGTAGAAACGGAGTGGATTGTGATGCCCTACAGAGGCGATGATACTCGTCTGAATGTTTGGCAGCGCCTCGTGATGCTTTTTGTGGGAATAGGTGGATTGTGGTTTATACCTACATTCCATAATATTACGAAACTGAGTCCGTTCTTGGGCGCACTCTGTGTTCTTGCTATTTTGTGGGTGGTAAATGAAATCTTCAATCGTAAACTCATGAATATGGATGCCATGGTGGATCGTCGCACACCTCGTGTGTTGCAGTATGGAGTCATTCAAATGATTCTTTTTGTAATGGGAATCATGATGGCGGTTGCTGTGGTGAAGGAAACTGGTGCTTTCAATGCGCTGACTGAGTATCTGGGTGTGGATGCACAGAATCCGAGTGTGTGGACACATGGTGTGGTAGCAGGTGTTATCAGTACAGTTTTGGATAATTTCGCTACAGCCATCAATTTCTTCTCTTTGCCTGATCTTCCTTTGCAGAATGAATTGTTGGAAGGGATGACAGATTACAGTTGCAATGGCTTGTATTGGCAGGTGATTGCTTATTGTGTCATGGCAGGTGGAAATGTATTGGGTATTGGTACGGTAAGTGGATTGGCTCTGATGAAAATGGAGCGGATGCGCATTACTTGGTTCTTCCGTAATATCGGTTGGAAGGCTCTTTTGGGTGGCGTTATTGGACTTGCCATCCTCTGGCTCTCACACAATCTTGTTTCGGGAGCTACGTGTTTGTTGATTTAAAGAATTTATCCTTATTCTTATATTTTGATAAAAGAGTATTCTTATACTCTGGAAAATGAGAATAAAAATATGAAAAGCATTCGCATTGCGTGAAAGGCACGTAATCAGAATAAAACTGAATATAAATTCAGATAAAACTAATTCAGAATAAACATATAATAATATAATAAGGTATATAGTTATGACAAAGATTAAAACTATAGGTATTTTGACTTCTGGAGGTGATGCTCCAGGAATGAATGCAGCTATCCGTGCGGTAACTCGTGCTGCAATTTACAATGGTTTCAACGTAAAGGGTATCTATCGTGGTTATGATGGTCTTATCAATGATGAGATCAAGACTTTTACCACAGAGAATGTGAGTGGTATCATTGGTACGGGTGGTACTATGCTGAAAACAGCTCGTTCTAAGGAATTTATGACAGAAGAAGGTCGTCAGAAGGCTTTCGAGACTATTCAGAAAGAAGAAATCGATGCCCTTGTGGTTATCGGTGGTAATGGTTCGCTGACTGGTGCGATGAATTTCGCCCGCGAATTTGATGTTTGCTGCATTGGTCTCCCTGGTACTATCGATAATGACCTTTATGGAACAGATAATACAATCGGTTATGATACTACCATGAATACGATCGTGGAATGTGTGGATCGTATCCGTGATACAGCCCAGAGTCATGAGCGTATTTTCTTCATTGAGGTAATGGGACGTGATGCTGGTTTCCTGGCACAGAACAGTGCTATTGCAAGTGGTGCAGAGGCTGCTATCATTCCTGAAGACAGTACGGATGTTGACCAGTTGGCTCAGTTTATGGAGCGTGGTATCCGTAAATCTAAGAAGAGTTGTATCGTTATCGTCTCTGAAAGTCCTAAGTGTGGTGCACTCTACTATGCAGACCGTGTACGCAAGGAGTTCCCAGAGTTTGATGTGCGTGTTTCTATCTTAGGTCACTTGCAGCGTGGCGGTCGTCCTTCTGCCCGTGACAGAATCCTTGCTTCCCGTACAGGTTGTGGTGCTATAGAAGCCATCATACAGGGACAGAGAAATGTCATGATTGGTGTGCGTAATAATGAGGTTGTTTATGTTCCATTGTCAGAAGCTATCCGCTCAGACAAACCATTTGACCGTAAATTGATTAAGGTGCTTGATGAATTGAGCATCTAAACTTGATGATATCAAAGCCGAATGTTGAGTGTGGGTTTCTGAAAAGAAATCAGAAAAAACACTCAACATTCATGGTTTTGGGATCAGCGTAAAAGTAAAAATGATTTAAACGGCACTAAAAATGGTTTAAAGGAGAATTAAACTTCATTTTTATTTGGAGTTTTCTTAATTTGTTGTTACTTTTGCAGAGTCGTTAAATAAGATAACAAATACAATAACAAATAAATTTAAACATATAGCTTATGTCACAAATTAACGGACGCATTTCGCAGATTATCGGTCCTGTTATCGACGTTTATTTCGATATCAAGGGCGAGAACCCTGAGAAGGTGCTTCCAAAGATTCACGAAGCTCTAAAGGTGCAACGTCCTGACGGACGCGAATTGGTCATCGAGGTGCAGCAGCACATCGGTGAGGACACAGTGCGCTGTGTCGCTATGGACAACACCGACGGCTTGCAGCGTGGCTTGGAGGTTGTCTCTACGGGCAGCCCAATCGTGATGCCTGCAGGCGAGCAAATCAAAGGCCGTATGATGAATGTCATCGGACAGCCTATTGATGGTATGAATGAATTGGACATGAAGGGCGCTTATCCTATCCATCGCGAAGCTCCTAAGTTTGACGAACTGTCAACCCACAAGGAGATGCTTGCTACCGGTATAAAGGTGATCGACTTGCTCGAGCCTTATATGAAGGGTGGTAAGATTGGACTTTTCGGAGGTGCTGGTGTAGGTAAGACTGTGCTTATCATGGAGTTGATCAACAACATCGCCAAGGGACACAACGGTTACTCTGTATTCGCTGGTGTAGGTGAACGTACTCGTGAGGGTAACGACTTGATTCGAGATATGCTTGAGTCAGGTGTTATCAAGTATGGCGAGAAGTTCCGTAAAGCCATGGAAGAGGGTAAGTGGGATCTTTCCCTCGTTGACCCAGAGGAACTTGCCAAGAGTCAGGCTACCCTGGTGTATGGTCAGATGAATGAGCCACCGGGGGCACGTGCTTCTGTAGCGCTTTCTGGTTTGACCGTAGCCGAGGAATTCCGTGATCATGGTGGTAAGAATGGTGAGGCTGCCGATATCATGTTCTTCATCGATAACATCTTCCGTTTCACCCAGGCTGGTTCTGAGGTTTCTGCGCTGTTGGGTCGTATGCCATCAGCCGTAGGTTATCAGCCAACTTTGGCTTCCGAGATGGGTGCTATGCAGGAGCGAATCACTTCTACCAAGAATGGTTCCATCACCTCTGTACAGGCTGTTTATGTGCCTGCCGATGACTTGACCGACCCTGCTCCAGCTACTACATTTACCCACCTGGATGCTACCACAGAGCTTTCACGTAAGATCGCTTCTCTCGGTATCTATCCTGCTGTAGATCCATTAGGTTCTACCTCTCGTATCCTCGATCCACTGATCGTCGGCAAGGCACATTACGATTGCGCACAGCGAGTAAAACAGTTGTTGCAGCGTTACAATGAGTTGCAGGATATCATCGCCATCCTCGGTATGGATGAACTTTCTGATGAGGATAAGTTGACCGTGAACCGTGCACGCCGTGTACAGCGTTTCTTGAGTCAGCCATTTACCGTAGCAGAGCAGTTCACCGGTTTGAAGGGTGTGATGGTACCTATTGAAGATACTATCAAGGGCTTCAATGCTATCCTCGACGGCGAGGTGGATGACCTGCCTGAGCAGGCTTTCCTCAACGTAGGTACTATCGAGGACGCAAAGGAGAAGGCTAAGCAGTTGCTTGCAGCAGCACAGGCGTAGTCTTTAGTGAAGAGTGAAGAACGAAGAATGAAGAATTCGATAGCAATATTGGGTTATTATAAAGTTCAAAGTTCAAAGTTCAAAATTCAAAGTTAAAGATTATGTTAAAACTTAAGATAGTTTCTCCCGAGAAAATAGTCTTCCAAGGTGAAGTGGAGAGCGTTCTGGTTCCTGGAACTCTCGGTTCATTCGAGATTCTCAACGATCACGCTCCTATTATCTCCTCGCTTGAAATAGGCAAGGTGGAATACACTACCAAGGAAGGCAAGCAAGTGATGAACATACAGGGTGGATTCGTGGAATGTAAGAAAAACGAAGTAAGCCTCTGTGTAGAAGTATAGATATGGAAAAGGAAGAAAAGATGCGCTTGCAATATATCAGGCAAGTTGATATCAAGTATAAACAGATTTCGCTCTGGTTAACAGCGGGTGTGGCCTTGGCCATACTTTTTGCCTGCAGATTGTCTGCTCAATGCGAAGATATAATTGCTCAGGTGGTTAATCCTCTGATTGTGAGTGCGTTGTTCTCGCTTGTTGCAAGTACTGCTTACAGTGAAGCATGGAAAGCGATAGCAAAGTCTTCACCTGCAAATCTTGCCAAGTTTTACTTGGCGGCTTTGGTTGTGAAGTTGATGGCTGGAATCTTGGTGTTTCTCATCTATGTACTTGTATGTGATAAGCAGAACATATTAGGCTTTACAGCTATCTTTGCTCTTTTCTATATAGTTCTTCTCGTATTCGATTGCGTTTATTTCACTCGGGTAGAGAAAAAAGGTCGTCTTTCTTAAGCGACTTTGAGACAAACAGATTAATAAATTAAAAATAAGAATTAAAGAATATGAAACATCTCAAGCAATTCCTCTTGATGGCGATGCTGCTCTTCACGCTGGCACCTCTGCAGGTATCGGCTAAGGAGAACATCGACGTGAAAGAGATATTGTGGGGTCATATCAAGGATTCTTATGAATGGCATATCACCAAGGTGGGAGATCATCCCGTAGTGATTCATCTGCCAATCATCGTTAACACCACTTCGGGCTGGCACGTGTTCTGCAGCAGCGAATTCTCGGAAGAGAAGGATGCCAATGGAGACCGTCCAGGACCTTTCAACCTGGTGATTAAGAACGCTGATGCGCAGGCGAATCCCAACAAGATAGTAGAGAAGGTGGGAGGCCAGGAGGTTCGTCCGCTTGACATCTCCATCACGAAGACCGTTTGCGTGCTCTTCATCGATGCTATCATCCTGTTGCTGTGTGTCCTGATACCAGCCCGCTGGTGCAGGAACCACAAGGTGGATGACCCTGCACCAAAGGGATTTGTAGGACTGATGCACATGTTCATCATGTCGGTATATACCGATGTAATTGAGGCCACACTGGGTAAGGAAGCCCCAAAGTACGCACCATGGTTGCTTACTTGTTTCTTCTTTATCTTCGTGGCGAACATCATGGGTATCGTACCATTCCCTCCTGGTGGTGGTAACCTGACGGGTAATATCGCCTGCACCGTATTCTTCGGTGTAACGACATTCCTGATCACCAACTTCACCGGTACCAAGGAATACTGGAAGGATATCTTCTGGCCAGAGGTACCAACCTGGTTGAAGGTCCCTGTGCCACTGATGCCATTCATCGAGCTATTCGGAATCTTTACGAAACCGCTGGCTCTGATTATCCGACTCTTCGCCAACATGATGGCGGGTCACGCCATCGCACTTTCGTTTGCGGCTATCATTTTCATCATGTTCAACATCAGTGAGAATGCTATCGCCAACTATGTGGCAGGTACGGGTATGACAATAGTAAGTGTTGCGATGAGCGCCTTTATGATGCTCCTCGAAGTATTGGTAAGCTACATTCAGGCATTGGTATTCACCATGCTGAGTGCAGTATTCATCTCGCTGGCTCATGTAAAGTCTCATGAGGCTGAGCCAGAGGTAGTGAAGTAGTTTATAGCTTATAGATTACGGATCTAATTTCATTCAGATAATAAACAAAGAAAATATAAACAACTTAAATTATTAAGATTATGTTATCACTTTTATTAGCAGCAGAGATTGCAAAGTTGGGTGCCGCAGTAGGTGCAGGTTTGGCCGCTATTGGCGCAGGTATTGGTATCGGTCGCATTGGTGGCCAGGCTATGGACGCCATGGCTCGTCAGCCAGAGAAGATGGGCGATCTCCGTTCTTCTATGATTATCGCAGCTGCGTTGGTTGAGGGTGTTGCGTTCTTCGCAGTCATCATTGCCATCTTGGCTATCGTAATGTAATATTTTGCTGTCACAGTTTGCCGTTCTCAATATTTGTTTTAAATAAGATTGAGGACGGAGAACGGTGGCTCAAAAAGAGTTAGTTAATTAAAATCGTTTAAGTAAAACTTTAACCAGTATATATGGATTTATTGATTCCTGATAACGGTTTGCTTTTCTGGATGACGTTGGTCTTTATCATCGTCTTCATTATCCTTTGGAAGGCTGGATTCCCAGCCATCATCAAGATGGTGAACGACCGAAAGGCCTACATCGACGAGAGTTTGCGTAAAGCTCACGAAGCCAATGAAAAGCTTGCCAATATCCAAAAAGAAGGTGAATCCATCTTGCAGGAAGCTCGCGAGAAGCAGGCTGCCCTCCTCAAGGAGGCTGCCGAAACCCGCGATGCCATTGTAGAGAAAGCACAGGATAAAGCACGCGAAGAAGGCGCACGTCTCCTCTCTGATGCCAAGAAGCAGATTGAGACCGAGAAGCAGAATGCCATTCGTGAAATCCGCGGTCAGGTAGCAGAACTCTCTGTTCAGATTGCAGAGAAGGTGCTCAAGGCTAAGCTCTCTGACGACAAGGCACAGATGGATATGATAAATCGACTGCTGGACGAGGTTTCTTCTGACAACAAATAGTAAAGCTTATGGATATAGGTGTAATATCGGTGCGTTATGCCCGTGCCCTCATCAAGGCTGCACTCGGCATGAAGCTCGAAGATCAGGTCTACCAGGAGATGCAGACGCTCTTTAAGAGCTACATCGACGTGCCTGAACTGAGATTTACGATAGACAACCCTATGCTTTCCAAAGACAAGAAAGAGGCACTTCTCATCACAGCCCTGGGCAAAGAGCCTACGGAACTGAGCAAGAAGTTTATCGCTCTCGTCTTGAAAGAGGATAGGGAGAGCACCCTGCAATTCATGGCTGCTTCGTATATCACTCTTTACAGGAAACAGAAGAACATCATCCGCGGTAAACTGATCACCGCCACTGCCGTTGACGCCTCTACGGAGGACAAGATGCGCAAGATGGTGGAGCAGAGAACGAAAGGTACTGTGGAGTTCAAGACCGAGGTGAACCCTGAACTGATTGGCGGTTTCATCCTTGAGTATGATACTTACAGAATGGATGCGAGCGTAAAGACTAAGCTCAACAACATTCTGACACAGCTCAAAAAGTAGGAGATAAGTGAAGAGTGAAGAACGATGAGTTATTAATTCAAGTGCTTTACTCTTTATGAATTTCTAATTTTAAAATTTTAAAGTAAATAAACAATGTCAGATAAAATTAAACCAAGTGAGGTGTCTGAGGTTCTTCAGCAGCAGCTCCAGGAGGTTAATGGCTCTCAGCAGTTTGACGAGGTGGGTACCGTGCTTACCGTCAGCGATGGCGTGGCTCGTATCTATGGTCTGCGCAATGCCGAGGCTAATGAACTTCTTGAGTTTGAGAACGGAACCATGGCTATCGTCATGAACTTGGAGGAAGACAATGTAGGTTGTGTCCTCTTAGGTCCTACAGCTGGCATCAAGGAGGGACAGAGCGTGAAGCGTACACACCGTATCGCTTCTATCCGTGTAAACGACAACTTCCTCGGACGTGTCGTAAACCCTCTGGGTCAGGCTATTGATGGTCTGGGTGACATCGACCTCACCGATTCTTTCGAGATGCCTTTGGATCGTAAGGCACCTGGTGTAATCTATCGTCAGCCAGTAAAGGAACCTCTTCAGACTGGTTTGAAGGCGGTAGACTCAATGATTCCTATTGGTCGTGGACAGCGTGAGTTGATCATCGGTGACCGTCAGACCGGTAAGACTGCCATCGCAGTGGATACCATCATCAACCAGAAGAGTTTCTATGAGGCTGGCAAGCCAGTATATTGTATCTATGTAGCTATCGGTCAGAAAGCATCTACCGTTGCAGCATTGGTACAGAACCTCAAGGAGCATGGCGCCCTGCCATATACCATCATCGTAAGTGCTACCGCTGCCGATCCTGCAGCCATGCAGTATTACGCACCATTTGCCGGTGCAGCTATCGGTGAGTACTTCCGCGACCGTGGTTACTCAGCTCTCGTAGTATACGATGACTTGAGTAAGCAGGCTGTGGCTTACCGTGAGGTATCTCTGATCCTCCGCCGACCATCCGGACGTGAGGCTTACCCTGGTGATGTCTTCTATCTCCACTCTCGTCTGTTGGAGCGTGCCGCTCGTATCAACGACCAGCAGGAGGTAGCTGAGCAGATGAACGACCTTCCAGAGTGCATGAAGGGTCACGTAAAGGGTGGTGGTTCTTTGACAGCCCTCCCTATCATCGAAACACAGGCTGGTGACGTATCAGCATACATCCCAACCAACGTGATTTCCATCACCGACGGTCAGATCTTCCTTGAGACCGACCTCTTCAATCAGGGCTTCCGTCCAGCTATCAACGTAGGTATCTCCGTATCTCGTGTAGGTGGTTCTGCCCAGATCAAGAGTATGAAGAAGGTGGCTGGTACACTGAAGATTGATATGGCTCAGTATCGTGAGCTGGAGGCCTTCTCTAAGTTCTCTAGCGATATGGATGCCGTAACAGCGATGACTTTGGACCGTGGCCGTAAGAACGACCAGTTGTTGGTTCAGCCTCAGTACCGCCCAATGCCGGTAGGCGAGCAGGTAGCTATTCTCTACTGTGGTGTTCACGGATTGATGCACGACGTGCCAATGGATAAGGTTCGCGACTGTCAGGATCTGTTCCTCGATGCAATGCGCAGCCAGCACGCTGATGTGATTGAGACTTTGGGCGATGGTAAACTCACCGACGATGCCATTAAGGCAGTCGAGGAGACCATGGCTAATGTTGCAGGACAATATAAAGCGTAATAGCCTATGCCGTCATTAAAAGAGATTAAAACTCGTATAGCCAGCGTTAACAGTACCCGTAAGATTACGAGTGCGATGAAGATGGTGGCTTCCAGTAAGTTGCATCATGCTCAGGTAGCTATCCAGAATATGCTGCCTTATGGAAATATGCTGGAACATATCCTCAAGAGTTTCCTGGTAAGTACTCCGAATGTCGACCATCCGTTGCAGTTGGAGCACAAGGAAACCAAGCGTGTAGCTCTTGTGGTATACAGTTCTAACAGCAGCTTGTGTGGTGGATTCAATTCCAACGTTATCAAGATGATGATGCATGCGGTGGACGAGTATAAGGCTCAAGGCATTGACGACATCACGGTATATCCTATCGGACGAAAAGTGGCAGAGAAGGCACAGAAACTGGGTTTGAAGATTGGCGGTAACTTTAATGATCTTGCCGATCATCCTCATGCCAGTGCCTGTGCAGATATCGCCCATTCACTTGCCAAGCAGTATGCTGCTGGTGAGCTCGATAAGGTGGAGATGATTTATCATCACTTTAAGAGTGCCGGTTCACAGATTCTGACCCGCAAGACTTTCTTGCCTATTGACCTCAGCACTGAGGCGATAGGAGTGGACAACGATCGTGACCTTACCTCTAATGTGGCTACGGCAAAGGCTCAGGAATATCTGCGCCAAAAGCAGGCTGAAGCTGACGGACGCCAGAGTTCTGAGGCAAAACCTCTGAATGATGACTTCATAGTAGAGCCAGACTTGGAGACTGTTTTGGGAGTCTTGATTCCTAAGCAGCTTCGTCTGATGATTTATACAGCGTTGCTGGATAGCCAGGCGAGTGAGCATGCTGCCAGAATGGTGGCCATGCAGACCGCTACGGATAATGCCGATGAACTCTTGCGCGAACTCAACTTGCAGTACAACAAGAGTCGTCAACAGGCCATTACAAATGAATTGCTTGATATTGTTGGCGGTAGTGTCAACAATTAAATGTTTGTCTTGAGTATTTAAGAAAATATGTAGTAATCTTGATGATTTCAAGGAAACATTCATTCTAAATAAAAAAGGAGACAAGCGGTGAGCTTATCTCCTTTTTTCATGTTTCATTTTAAAGCACCTTTTTGTTTCTTGTTATAGTGCCATCCTTATATCTTCTTTATTTTTAGTGCCATCCTTTTTTTATACTTTATACCCTTTAAGGTTTTAACTGTTTTTTATATCTTGTATCGTAGCCCGATATTGAGATCAAAAGTTCGGGATTTTACATTTTCATGATACGAATAATATGTATACCTCAGATAATAAGATGCCCCCATTTCAAAACTCAGATGTCTCGAGAGATTGAAGAACATCTTAGCGTTTGTAACAAGCAGTGACGCATTTCCCTTATCGCCCTGAGCGTTCAGGTAGAGTGGGTCGGTATTTTCCCAGTCTTTCTGCTCATACCCTTTCCATGTGAAGATGCGGTAGTAATCTGCACCGAGTCTGATACTTCCCACTTTTCCAAATTCCATGAAACTATTCATCTTCACGCTGTATCCGCTGCCCATATTGTAGTCTCTGTCTATGATGTTATAGTAGTCGGTCAGGCTTCCACCGAGAATGATGCCGTCTATGAAGATGCTCTGTTCCAGTTTGGTCAAATTTCCGATGGTAGGATAACTGCATAAGATTCCTGGTCCTACTGAAGCGGCTTCTGATATGCGGTATGGAACCTCACTGGTTCCGTCCTTTACAGGCTGGGAGTCATAATAGTTGAAGTGCTGGAAGATACCGAACAGCACCTTCAAATCATCTTTCTCGATGACATGTGCTCCCCACAGTCTTCCTAACAAGTGTACTGACGTAATGAGCGGTTGGTTGTTGCTCAATCCGAAAGTCAGATCCGTGGTGAAATAATCGAACGGTTTGTTCGTTTCTTCCTTGAAAGCATCACCATATACTAAGTTCAGATTGATATATGGATTTCCCTCACCCCTGAAAAGAGAATTGTTATCTGCCAGATAGCGGTAACCTGCAGAAATGGAAAAGTCAACGGGTAATTTCTCGTAGTCATGGTATTTATAGTATTTGCCCCTTACTCTCCAGGCATCACCGCTGATGATACGGTTCAACTCTTTGATAGGACAGACTATGGCTCCAAGAAATTCTCTCAGAAATCGACTGAATCCTCTCTGTCGGTCATCATATACCAGATTGCTGATGCGGTGTGTGACCTCACCGATGCACACTCCTCCCATGGTTGTTGCCATCAGGTCATTGATAGCAGGCGGTTCTATCTCGCAGGTCGTTTCCCACATTAGACTTCCACAGAAAGAATAGGGGATGGATTGCCAGAAATTCATGCCGTTGCTTCTTGCAGCATTAAAGTACAGACCTCCATGATAGGGGTGAGCAAACAGGTTGGTAGAGAATTGGTCATTATCCCATACAAATCCGTTCTGGATGTTGTGCTTGATACTGTGGAGAGAGATTTTTGCAAAATCTTCATTCATCACAAATTGGTCAAAGCATTGTACGCCCATATTGATGGCAAAAGCCTCCAGCGCAGCTTTCCATGGATGTTTCTTCTGGCGGGATGGGTCATTGGCTGCATAAACCTGCATCAGACTATCGGTTGCTGGGAGATATTGGTCTGCTTGTTTATTGCCTAAGGTCAGCGATTCTATGATGTTGGCTTTTTCTTCTTTTTTTTGATTTTCCAAAGCCCCATTTCTGACAAGTCTGAATGCAATACCGCCTTCCAGCAGCAAACGGTTGCGATAGTGCTGGGCATGGTGGTAATATCGGGTGTCTCCATAACCTACCGATGCAAAAAGCGAACTGTAGTGGCCCAATTGATAGTCTGCGTTCAGGCGTGCTTGGAGAGAGAAGAGTCTTTTTGGCTTTTCTGATGAATGTTCTTCAAAAGTCTCCACATGATAATATCCCAAATCGCCGCTCAGAGAGAATTTTGGATTCAGTTGAAAATACTGTCCGATGCGATAGAAAAGTGCTCCAGAGAACTTGCTGTCGAGTCCCATGTAATGAGTTCCGATACCTATTATATTATAGGTACTGCGATTTCTGAATCTGAGAGCCATGTTCAGTTTTGTTGAGGTTCCGATATAGCTCAGCAAGTCAATGCGGGTCTTGGGATTAACATTGACCAGACCAATTTTGTGAGCCACCGTGTCTCTGCTATAGTTGATGATGCCAATCTGGACACCTCGTGGATGGCTGATGCAAGCATTGAACAATCCTATTTGAGAACCATTGAGGGTATCAGCATAGTTATAAACTGCTGTTTGAATTCCCCTCATGGACGAGGAACAGATATTGGCTGCTCCCGCCAATTGGATGCCGCGCTTCATTCCCATGGAAACGTTAGAAATTCCAGCCAACTGGATCCCCTTGAACGTAGAAGTGGATGCATTGCTGAGCATACCTATCTGGATACCATTTCCTTTGGTAGCAAAGTTGTTTAATGCAGAAATCTGCACTCCCTGCATATCTTTTTTGATAGCATTTGTAAGGATGCTCAGATTGGCCCCTTTTAAGGAGTCGGTATTACAGAATAAAGAGATGTTGAAATGCTCAACGCCTTTCTGCGCCTGAACTCCTGCGGAATTCAGACTCAATGTCATGCATATCAGCATTCCTATCTTCGTTTTTGTCATATTGCATAGTTTATTTTAACAGCGCTTTCTCATCATACTTACCATTCTGCAGTGCTGTTTGTTAATTCTTCAATTAATTATTATATGGATAGTGTATGACTTTTCCTATCCGTTGCAAAAGTACATATAATTAGCGTAATAAACCATAAAATGGGCAAAAGTTTTCGTTTTTGCTTATAAAAAATATAAACAGAAAACGTTTACGCTTCTTTTCGTATAAAAACTTTACTAATATTTTGCAGTTTCCGAATAAAGTATTATCTTTGCATTCAAATACAGTTTGCTATCTCGACTTTGCAATGTGTAGGTATTAAAGACTGACTTGCAAGTTAAGGCATACATTATGAATTAAGTAAAGAAATGAGCGATAAGATAAAACATTCTGGTATAATCAATGCTATCAGGGGAGAATGTATATCAGTACGTATTCTACAATCCTCCGCCTGTAGTGGCTGCAAGGTTGCTTCTCACTGTAATTCTTCTGAGACAAAAGAGAAGATTATTGAGGTAAACCAACCTGGCGTTCAATCGAAATACAAAATTGGTGATCATGTAGTAGTGGTGGCTGATATGTCAGTTGGCTTTCGGGCAAGTATCTATGGTTATATATTACCATTGGTCCTGATGGTTGTAACTTTGGTTCTTGTCATAGCCTGTGGGGCAGGTGAGGGCATTGCTGCACTTTCTTCTTTGGGAATCCTCTTTCCTTATTATATGGCTCTGTTTCTGTTGAAGGATAAGCTGAAGGAAAAGTTGTCGTTCACCTTGGAATAGTAAGTAAAGAGCAAGAGAATAATCATATAGTAATGAACCTGAAATAAGTAATTTCGGATAAATAACTAAAACAAATTATAATTATGAATTTTATCGTGATTGCAATCTTGGTCCTTGGTTCCATTGCGCTTGTTGCTGCATTGGTTCTTTTTGGGGTATCCAAGAAATTTGCCGTCGAAGAAGACCCGAGACTTGGACAGGTGGGAGAAATCCTGCCAGGTGCTAATTGTGGTGGTTGTGGTTTTGCCGGTTGTTCTGGTATGGCTGCTGCCCTTGTCAAGGGTGCTGATGCCGGTTCTATCGAAGGATTGATGTGTCCTGTAGGTGGAGCTGACGTGATGGGCAAAGTGGCTGACCTTTTGGGTATCGCAGTGGCTAACACTGAGGCGAAGGTGGCCGTAGTGCGTTGTAATGGCTCTTGCGAGAATCGTCCTCGCATCGCCGAGTATGATGGTTTGCACACTTGTGCAGCTATGAATTCCTGTGGTGCTGGTGAGACTGGCTGCGGATTCGGTTGTCTGGGTTGTGGTGATTGTGTTGCTGCTTGCCAGTTTGGTGCGATTGCTATCAATCCAAAAACAGGCCTTCCTGAGGTTGATGAAGAAAAATGTACGGGTTGCGGCGCTTGTGCTAAGGCTTGTCCACGTCACATTATCGAACTCCGCAAGAAGGGTCCTAAGGGACGCCGTGTTTACGTTCAGTGCGTAAATCACGACAAGGGCGCTGTAGCAAAGAAAGCTTGTAGTGTTGCTTGTATCGGATGCGGTAAGTGTCAGAAAGTTTGCAAGTTCGATGCTATCACAATCGAAAACAACGTGGCTTATGTTGACTTCAACAAGTGCCGCATGTGTACAAAGTGTGTTGACGAATGCCCTACAGGTGCACTCGTGAAAGTAAATTTCCCAATTAAGAAGGCAAAGCCAGCTGCTGATGTTGCTCCTCAGGCAGATGCTCCAGTTGCAGCTCCTAAAGCAGAAGCTCCAGTTGCAGCTCCTCAGGCAGAGACTTCAGAAGTAAAGAAGGAGGACTAAATCATGAATTTGAGAACATTTAGAATTGGTGGAGTTCACCCAGAAGAGAATAAAATTACTGCCGAGATGGCTACTCAGGTAGCTCCTCTCCCTAAGCAGGCTATTTTCCCACTTGGACAGCACATTGGTGCTCCTGCTAAACCAGTTGTTGCTAAGGGTGACAAGGTGAAAGTAGGTACTCTCATCGCAGAGGCTGGTGGTTTCGTGAGTGCTCCTATTTACAGCTCTGTATCAGGAACTGTATTCAAGGTTGATACGTCTATTGATGCTACAGGTTATCGTAAGCCTTGTATTATTGTTAATGTAGAAGGTGATGAATGGGAGGAGAGTATTGACCGCTCAGACAAACTTGAGACTTTGGAAGCTCACGCAGAATTGACTTCAGAGGAGATCGTCAATCGCATCAAGGTGGCTGGTGTTACTGGTATGGGTGGTGCTGGTTTCCCTACTTTCATCAAACTTTGTCCTCCTCCAGGAGCTAAGGCTGAATGTGTGATTATCAATGGTGTTGAGTGTGAGCCTTATATTACAGCCGACTATCGTCTGATGATGGAGCATGCTGATGAGATTCTCGTAGGTCTTAATCTCCTGATGAAGGCTGCTAAGGTGGAGAAGGGTTACATTGGTATCGAAGATAACAAGCCTGCTGCTATCAAACTCTTTGAAGAGAAGACTGCTGGCGATTCTCGTATCGAGATAGTACCACTCGCAAAGAAGTATCCTCAAGGTGGTGAGAAACAGTTGGTGGATGCAGTTATCCGTCGTCAGGTTCCTGCTCCTCCTGCAATCCCTGTAAATGTTGGAGCAATTGTTCAGAATGTAGGTACTGCCTTTGCTGTTTATCAGGCAGTTATGAAGAATAAACCTCTCTTCGAACGCTATACCACCGTTACTGGTAAGCAGGTGAAGAATCCAGGAAACTTCCTCGTACGTATGGGAACTCCATTCTCTCAGATGATTGAAAACTGTGGCGGTTTGCCAGAGGGTGATAATAAGGTGTTGGCTGGTGGTCCGATGATGGGTAAGGCTGTGATTAGCCTCGATGTACCTGTAACCAAGGGTACTAACTCAATCACCGTATTGAGTGATGCTGATGCTCATCGCAAGAAAGCTCAGCCATGTATCCGTTGTGCCAAGTGTGTGGATGCTTGTCCTATGGGATTGGAGCCATACTTACTTGCTACATTGAGCGTAGTGAAGGATTATGAGCGCCTGGAGGCTGAGGAGGTAACTTCTTGTATCGCTTGCGGTTCTTGCCAGTTTACTTGTCCTTCTCATCGTCCTATCCTTGATAATATCATCAATGGTAAGGCTGCTGTGATGGGTATCATCAGAGCTCGTAGCGCTAAGAAGTAATCATTCACGTCAAGAAGAAATTTCATTCGCATCAAGAAGGAATTTCATTGAGAAAAGAATCTAAAGAAAATTCATTTACGAAAGAATTTAAAAGATAAAAATGGGAAAATTAATCGTTTCATTATCGCCACATGCCCATGGAAATGAGAGCGTGGAGAAGAATATGTACGGTGTGATTATCGCTCTCGTGCCTGCTATTCTCGCCTCTATCTATTTCTTTGGCTTGGGTTCAGTAGTTGTACTGCTTACCTCAGTGGCAGCCTGCGTTTTCTTTGAGTGGGCAATTACAAAATATCTCCTAAAGGAGGAGACCAGTTTGCTTGATGGTTCTGCTATTATCACCGGTCTTCTGCTCGGCATGAACTTGCCAAGTAACCTTCCTCTTTGGATCATTATTATCGGTGCCTTGTTTGCCATCGGTGTAGGTAAGATGACTTTCGGTGGTTTGGGTAACAATCCTTTCAATCCTGCGTTGGTAGGTCGTTGCTTCCTGCTCGTCAGTTTCCCTGCCCAGATGACTTCATGGCCAGTAGCAGGACAGATGCTCAGCTATACTGATGCTACAACAGGTGCAACACCATTGGCGATCATGAAGACTGCCATCAAGACTGGTGATGCTTCTCTTCTGAATCAGTTGCCTGATTCTTTGAGTTTGCTTTTCGGTGCAACTGGCGATACGTTTGGAGCTGGTACTACGGGTGAGGTTTGTGCTGTCGCTCTCTTGCTTGGTTTGGCTTACATGCTTTGGAAGAAGGTTATCACCTGGCATATTCCTGTCAGCATCATCGCTACCGTATTTGTATTTAGCGGTCTGATGCACTTGGCTAACCCTGTTTATGCCAATCCATTTGCAGTCATTTTAAGTGGAGGTTTGATGCTCGGTGCCATCTTTATGGCAACTGATTATGTTACCTCTCCAATGACTCACAAGGGTATGCTCATTTATGGAGTTTGTATCGGTCTTCTGACCATCATTATCCGCAACTGGGGTAGCTATCCAGAAGGTATGTCGTTCGCCATTCTGATCCTGAATGCGTTCACACCTCTTATTAACACATATGTTAAACCAAAGCGCTTCGGTGAGAAGCCTGCTAAGAAATAAGGAGGACTGAGACATGCAGAAATTAGAATCATCATTAAAGAACATGGTGCTTGTTCTGGTGGGCGTAGCGCTCATCGTAGGTGCCGTTCTTGCTTATATCAATCATCTTACTTCTGGTCCTATTGCTGAAAAGGCAGAACAGAGTCTTGCTGCTGGTATCAAGAACGTGATGGGTACTGATCAACTTCAGGTAGCAGAACCGCAAGAGGTGAAGCAGGAGTTTGGAGGTAAGGAGTTTACTTTTGTACTTCATAATTGTTCAGACAAGAGTGGCAAGCAGTTGGGTGCTGCCGTAGAGAGTACAACTGGTGGTTTCGGTGGCGATGTGAAGGTACTTGTTGGTTTCGATACCGAAGGTAAGATCTTGGGTTATACCATTCTTCAGGCTTCTGAGACTCCTGGTTTGGGAGCTAAAGCTGCCACATGGTTCCAGAAGGACGGAAAGGGTAGTGTCATTGGCATGACTCCAAAGGATGGTGACCTCCACGTAAGTAAGGATGATAAGAGTGGCAATGCTGTAGATGCGATTACAGCTTCTACCATCACCAGCCGTGCATTCCTTAAGGCCATCAATCAGGCTTACAAGGTCTATTCCGGTAAGCAGGTAGATGGTGAGAGTGGTGCTACCAAGCATGCAGAAGGCGAGGGTGATGCAGCAAAAGTTGAACAAAATGAAAAGAAAGGATAAGCCGATATGAGTAATGTTAAGATTTTGATGAACGGACTCATCAAGGAGAATCCAACCTTCGTGTTGCTTCTCGGTATGTGTCCTACCTTGGCTACAACAACCAGCGCCATCAATGGTCTCTCTATGGGATTGGCTACTATGGCAGTGCTGATTTGTACCAACTTTGTAATTTCTTGTATCAAGAAGATTACTCCGGATATGGTTCGCATCCCTGTGTTTATCGTAGTGATTGCAGCTTTTGTTACAATCCTTCAGATGGTAATGAGTGCTTATGCTCCAGATAGCATCAACCAGGCTTTGGGTATCTATATTCCGCTGATTGTCGTAAACTGTATCATCTTGGGTCGTGCAGAGAGTTTTGCAGCAAAGAACTCGCCTCTGTCCAGTTTGGTAGATGGAGTAGGTTGCGGTTTGGGATTCACCCTTGCCTTGACGCTTCTTGGTTGTGCCCGTGAGATTTTAGGAGCAGGCAGTATCTTTGGCATCGCCTTGTTGCCTGAGACTACTAACATTCTGGTATTCATCTTGCCTCCTGGTGCATTCCTCACATTGGGATACATTATAGCAATATTTAATAAGGTTAAGAAATAGAAATTATGGAATATTTATTGATATTTATCTCTGCGATATTCGTTAACAATATCGTCTTGTCGCAGTTCCTCGGTATCTGTCCTTTTTTGGGCGTATCGAAGAAGATTGATACAGCCATCGGTATGGGTGGAGCCATCGCCTTTGTCTTGACCTTGGCAACCATCATAACTTGGTGTGTTCAGAAGTATGTACTCGATCCATTCGGATTGCAATATCTCCAGACTCTGGCATTTATCCTTGTGATTGCAGCCTTGGTTCAGATGGTTGAGATCATCCTCAAGAAAGTTTCCCCTGCACTTTATCAGGCTCTTGGAATTTTCCTTCCATTGATTACTACCAACTGTGCAGTGCTTGGTGTAGCCATCTTGGTTATCCAGAAAGATTTCAATCTTTTGGAGAGTGTTGTTTATGCATTCTCTACAGCTTTGGGTTTTGCTCTGGCTCTGATTGTTTTTGCTGGTATCCGTGAGCAGCAGGCTTTGGTTCGTATTCCTAAGGGTATGCAAGGAATGGCTATTGTGCTTATTACCGCATCATTACTCAGTTTGGCCTTTATGGGATTCTCTGGTGTAGATGGTGGTCTGAAAGCTTTATTTGGTTTGGAGTAGTATTCTGAATGATTTCCAATAAGAATAGCTTTTTAGATGTCCATACAAAAATATGAGCCATAGTTTTCGAATATTAGGAGTATTTAGATTTTTGATTTAAATACGATTGTTATAATTGGTTTAGTTTGAAGGAGAATATTTGGATATTTCAAATGTTCTCCTTTTTAATTATTGATGAGAAAGAGATATCTTTTATCCCTTAATAGTTATATTTATATTCATCCCTTTAATAGGTTATATTGTGGGATTAGTTTTGCTTCTTAGAATTTTATTTCCAGACAGAAGGATAAAATATCGGTAGGGGTTTATTTATTACTTTTTGTTATACAAACTATTTTCTATTAATCATAATGTTGCTTACAACTTAATAGTAGGATGTTGTAGGAGAGGGATCAGTTCCTGTTTTATCTTTGTTTTATTTATCGAATTTTTTTGTATTTCTCCTTCATATTTCTGTTTTTCTTTAATCTATAATTTGTTGTTTTCTTATTGAATTTTCTTACTTATTTTCTTTGATGTTTCTCTGAAATTGTGTATTTTTGCATTGATTTTATGAACAATCAACATTAATTTGAAGAATATGATGAATATTGTAATTTTAGATGGTTATGCTTCTAATCCCGGCGACTTGAATTGGGATCTTTTGGAGCAATTGGGAAACGTTACTGTTTATCCCCGTACAACAGATGAAGAAAAAATTGAGCGTGCTAAAGATGCTGATATTATATTAATTAATAAGGTGCAGATTGATTCTGAAACTTTAGATCAGCTTCCAAAACTGAAATATATAGGTATTCAGGCCACAGGCTATAATGTGGTTGATATTGAGGCTGCCAAACGTCATGGTGTAGTCGTAACCAATATTCCTGCATATAGTACTGATAGTGTTGCACAAATGACATTCGCGCTTATTTTGGCAATAACAAACAGAGTTGAACATTATACGCTCGAAAATCGCAATGAGCGCTGGGCTTACAATAAGGATTTCTGTTATTGGGATACACCGCTTTTGGAATTGTCCGGTAAATGCCTGGGAATTATGGGACTTGGCAATATCGGTATGAAAGTTGCTACTATAGCTCGTGATTTCGGAATGGACGTTTATGCCTGCACCAGTAAGAATGCCTGTGATTTGCCTGATTGGATAACCAAAGTAAGCAAGGATGGACTTTTAGCTGTATCTGATATCTTGTCACTACATTGTCCGTTGACTGATGATACTTACCATTTCGTCAATACAGACAGTCTGAAAAAGATGAAACCTTCCTGTATTCTGATTAATACGGGACGCGGTCCGCTGGTTGATGAAGAAGCTGTGGCTTCTGCTTTGCATCATGGTAAGCTTGGAGCCTATGGCGCAGATGTTATGACACAGGAACCGCCAGCTAAGGACAATCCACTTTTCAAAGAGCCGAATGCCTTTATTACTCCTCATATCGCCTGGGCCACTTTAGAAGCAAGAACTCGATTGAATAAGCAAGTTGCTGCAAATGTTAAAGCCTTTATTGAGGGGCATCCTATCAATGTGGTGAACCCATAATTTGTGAAGGTTTACCTATTCTAATATGTATAAGAAATCATCCTGATTTATAAATTATGATAAATAGACGAAATCGTTATTGTCTAAATAAAACAGTAATCATGACTAAAATGCCAGAATCTTTTGGATATTTCAAAATTCAATCTGGACAACTGTGATGATGATAGTTTTAGGTTAATTTGAAAAAAAAGATTTCAATGAAGACAAAATAATGCCTCCTTTGAAGTCTTTTATTTATTCTTTCATCCTACGATTATATGATGATTTTATAATCGTAGGATTTATAGATTTTAATTAGTTCTGGCTATCAGCCTCAGCCTGCTTGGTCTTAGGATCATTAGGACCATAGAGACCATAATAAGCCTGGTAGCGGTTGTAACCCCAGTTGTACTGCTTCTTTTCTGGATCGAGTTCCTTAGCCTTGTCGAGGTACTTGATAGCCTCCTGGTAAACTACCTTGCGTCCGTTAGGATCCTGAAGATTAGAAGCCTTAACGTTCAAACAAGCACCGAGATAAACCATGACAGCACCATTTTCTGGCTTAATCTCCAAAGCTTTCTTCAGATTCTTGATAGCATTGTCTGCATCATTCTTAGCAATGTAATACATACCCTTGTCAGCGAGAGCTACGAAGTTGTTAGGATCTGCAGCAAGTGCATTGTCGAGCAATTCCAACTGCTCCTTGTCCATTCTCATAGAAGCGAACATGCTGTTGAGGTTGTCGAGAAGAATCTCATTCTTGGCATCTTTAGCATAAAGATCCTTCAAATTGTTGATGTACTTCAAAGAGTCCTCATGAGTTTTCAAGTCACCCTTCAAAACTTCGAGCTTGATGCTGAGTGCTTGCTTCTTGTACTCGTCAGAGTTCATGGCTACATCACAATATTTCAAAGCCTGTGCCATATCCTTGTTCTCCTTAGAAAGCCATGCACCCAAGAAAGCTACCTGCTCCTTGTAAGGTTCTGCCTTCTTTTCAGCAGGAATCTTGTTGAACAAAGGTGAAGACTCAGAATTGAACCATGCGTTCCAGTATTTCAAAGCCAAAGTTGTATTGTTCTTGGTGCGGGCATCATCACCTGCACTTACGAGCTGGATACGAGCATTCCATACGCGCTCTGCATTGTTGCCATACTTAGGCGCAATTTTTCCCTTTGCATTAGGAAGCTGATCGTATTTGTAGCATTCTTGAGCTGCAACAAGCGCATTGTAAGCACCCTCGTTCATAGCCTCCATGTCAACTGGATCGTTCTTCTTTGTAATCTGGTTCATCTGGATGATAGACTGCTGGTCGTTGAACTGCTTCATAGAGAGTTCTACGAGGTAGTTGTAGGCCTTAGCTTTTTCAGCATCATTAGCCATTGAACCGAGGTTTTGCTCTACCATAGCCTTTGCATCTGCATAAGTCTTGGCTTTGAGTACTGCTTTGAGTGCATCGCTGTCTCCAGCGAAAGCTGATGTGGCACCTAGTACCATCATAGCTGCAATCATTAACTTTTTCATTTTTCTTAATGAGTTTAAAAGTTGTTATTATTTATTCTTTACACGTCTTTTCGTTTATTCGAAATCTACGTTCCCTGTGTCAGTATTGTCCTCAGACTCTGTAGCTTCGTTATCGAGATGAGCTTCTGCCTCGGCAGCCTCTTCTGCAGTCATTGCACCTACATTGTCATTCTCGATTTCCTCGCTCTTCTTAGCCCAGGCAGAACGACTCTCCTCCTCTACTGATGCTTCGAGTTCAGAACTCATCACCTTGCATACGCTGGCGATGACATCGTTCTTCTTGGTCAGATTGATGAGGCGGACACCTTGAGTAGCACGTCCCATTACACGGCAGTCTGCCACTGCAAGTCGGATTACTATACCGCTCTGGTTGATAATCATCAGATCGTTGTCGTCTGTTACGTTCTTGATAGCTACCAGTCTACCTGTCTTTTCCGTGATATTGAGCGTCTTCACACCCTTACCGCCACGGTTGGTTACGCGATAGTCGATAACATCAGAACGTTTGCCGTAGCCCTGCTCACTCACAACCATCACGGTCTCATGCTCTGGGTCGTTGACTACAATCATTCCGATCAAAGCATCGTCACCCTCATCGAGGCGCATACCGCGAACACCTGTAGAAGTACGTCCCATGGTACGAATCTGGTTTTCATCGAAACGAACTGCACGTCCATTACGGTTGGCAAGAATCAGCTCGTTATGACCATTGGTCAGACGAACATCTACAACCTCGTCTCCCTCTACGATATTGATAGCGATCACACCGTTGGCACGAGGGCGAGAGTATGCTTCCAGACAAGTCTTCTTGACTGTACCATTCTTGGTAGCAAATACCACATAATGGTTGTTGATGAATTCTGCATCATTCAAACCTCTCAAGCGGAGGAATGCGTTCACCTGGTCATCGCTCTCAATATTGAGCAGGTTCTGGATGGCGCGTCCCTTTGAATTACGGTCTCCCTCAGGAATCTCATAACACTTGAGCCAGTAGCAGCGTCCCTTCTTCGTGAAGAACAACATGGTCTGGTGCATGGTAGCAGGATAGATGAACTCCGTGAAGTCCTTATCACGTGTGCGGGCACCTTTGGCACCTACTCCACCTCTTGCCTGCTCACGGAACTCAGATAATGGTGTGCGCTTGATGTAACCGAGATGACTGACAGTGATTACCACTGGGTCGTTTGGATAGAAATCTTCTGGGTTGAACTCGTGGTCGTCAGGTTTGATCATGGTGCGTCGTGCATCGCCATACTTATCCTTTACTTCGTTGAGTTCGTCCTTCATTACCTTCTTGCAAAGCTCTGGATCGTTCAAGATCTGATTCAAATAATCGATGGTCTTCATCAATTCGTTGAATTCATTATGCAACTGCTCCAGACGGAGTCCAGTCAACTGAGACAGGCGCATATCAACAATAGCCTTACTCTGAATCTCGTCCAGCTCGAAGCGCTTCTCCAAATTGCGTTGTGCATCAGAAGGAGTCTTGCTTGCTCGGATGATATGAACTACTTCGTCGATATTGTCGCATGCGATGATAAGGCCTTCCAGGATATGAGCACGCTCCTGTGCTTTCTTCAGTTCGTACTGTGTACGGCGGATAGTCACGTCATGACGGTGCTCCACAAAGTACTTGACACATTCCTTGAGCGTAAGCAGACGAGGACGTCCCTTGACGAGGGCAATACAGTTGACAGAGAATGAACTCTGGAGGGCTGTCAGTTTGAACAACTTGTTCAAGAGAACGTTGGCATTGGCTTCGCGCTTTACATCTACAACGATACGCATACCCTGGCGTCCAGATTCATCGTTTACATTTGCAATGCCATCTACCCTACCTTCCTTGGCAAGATCGGCAATAGCCATAACAAGCTGCTCCTTGTTTACACCATATGGAATCTCTGTGATAACGATTTTGTCGTGAGCATCTCCACTTTCGATTTCAGCTGTAGCTCTCACAACAATTCGTCCGCGTCCGGTTTCGTATGCATCCTTCACTCCCTGGATACCATAGATCGTAGCACCTGTAGGGAAATCTGGAGCAGGAATGTATTTCATGAGTCCTTCTGTGTCGATGTCAGGATTGTCTATGTAGGCACAGCATCCATCTATCACCTCGCTCAGGTTATGGGTTGGTATGTTTGTTGCCATACCTACAGCAATACCATTACCACCATTAACCAGAAGGTTCGGTATCTTTGTTGGCATCACTGATGGCTCCTGAAGAGTATCATCGAAGTTGTTCATCATATCTACGGTTTCCTTGTCCAGGTCATCCATGATGTGCTCACCCATTTTAGAGAGGCGGCACTCTGTATAACGCATGGCAGCAGGTGAGTCACCGTCAACAGAACCGAAATTACCCTGTCCGTCTATTAAGGTGTATCGCATATTCCATTCCTGTCCCATACGAACAAGGGCACCATATACAGAAGAGTCTCCGTGTGGGTGATACTTACCGAGTACCTCACCTACTACACGTGCACATTTCTTATATGGTTTGTCACTGGTGTTTCCAATACCCAACATACCGTAGAGAATACGACGATGCACAGGTTTGAAACCATCGCGTACATCAGGAAGCGCACGAGCCACAATCACCGACATAGAATAGTCGATATAGGATGACTTCATTTCTTCCTCGATGTTAATCTTCATGATTCTGTCATGATCAAGAGTCTGATTTTCGTCCATTTTTTATATTGATTATTTGAATGATTATCTTAAATTTCTATTTTGAGCTCTTTGAACTTCATTAGTTAATTCTAATTCCGACCCATCTGTTTTTGATGGAAAATTGCCGAGAAGGGCATTTTTTTGCGTTCTAAGCGTTTTTGTCCCTCCAAACTAACGACAAAGATACAAACTTTTTTTCTAAGAGAAGACTTTGTAGCGCAAAAACAACAAGAATTTAGCGTTTTTTGTGTTTTAGGCTACTTTCTTCTGCAAATATTCTTCCTTTTGTTCATTAGCCGCATAGTTTTACCCTCTTCTCTTTAGACATGTTTATTGAATTCATACAATCGTCAAGATGCCTTATCATAGTGTATGATAATTGTGAATTAAAAGAGAAAAACTTTTTCCTCTCTTTTTGGCATAAATTTTGTGAAGTATAATAACAAGGTAAATTTTTAAAAAGGAATATATATACAGAATCATTGAAACATAAAATAAATATGGAAATTCAAAAAAACATAAAACGCATTACTATCCTTGATGGGTTTTCTTTTCCAAGTGATGACGAAGATGACTTCTTTCTGAATGGTGATGAACCTGACAAGGATTCATCTGCGTTTTCCAAGAATGCAAGCAATACGGTTACGGGACAAATACACAATAATAAGACTCCATTCTTAGATAAATATAGTACGGATTTAACCAAAGCTGCTAAAGATGGAAAATTGGATCCTGTAGTGGGAAGAGAGCACGAAATCCAAAGGGTTTTGGAAATCATCGGGCGTAGAAAGAAAAATAATCCCATACTCATCGGTGAGCCAGGTGTGGGTAAAAGTGCTATAGTAGAAGGACTGGCGCAACTTATTGTAAAACAGCAGACTTCACCAGCTTTGTTCAACAAAAGGATTGTGTCTGTAGATCTTACTGCGATGGTGGCTGGTTCCAAGTATCGAGGACAGTTTGAGGAACGTATCAAAGGGCTTATTACGGAATTGGAGAACAATCCGGATATCATCATTTTTATAGATGAAATACATACTCTTATAGGAGCTGGTGGCGGTAGCGGAACTATGGATGCGGCCAATATTCTGAAGCCAGCTTTGGCTCGTGGTACAGTTCAGTGCATAGGTGCTACGACCTTTAAGGAATATGCAAACAGTATCGAAAAAGACGGAGCCTTGGAGCGAAGATTTCAGAAGGTCATCGTAGAGCCTACTACAATAGAACAGACTCTGGCAATTCTTAGAAATATCAAGGATCGTTATGAGGAGCATCATGGTGTGACATTCTGTGATGAGGCTCTTGAGGCATGTGTCAAACTGACAGAACGATATGTCACAGACCGCTTTTTCCCAGACAAGGCGATAGATGTCATGGATGAAGTTGGTTCCAAATTGAGATTGGCAAATATAAAAGTGCCTGACTATATTCTGGATCTTCAGAATGAAATCGAAGAAGTGACAGCTAAGAAATTGGAGGCTGTTGGCAATCAGAATTTCGAACTGGCAGCCAGTTATCGTGATAAGGGCTTGTCTTTGGAAAAAAAGTTGGATTTGATGCACAAAAAATGGCAAAGTGGAGATTGTACAGAACGTATTCCGGTGACAGAATCTGATGTGGCTGATGTCGTCAGTAAAATGTCGGGTGTTCCTGTTCAGCGAATGGCTGAGGAAGAAGGTGTCCGTCTGAAAAATATGTCTGCCGTCTTGAAGAAAAGTGTCATTGCTCAGGATGATGCCATCGAGAAAATGGTAAAGGCTATCCAGCGTAATCGCATAGGATTGAGAGATCCTAACCACCCTATCGGTGCTTTCATGTTCTTAGGTCCTACTGGCGTGGGTAAAACTTATCTTGCCAAGAAACTTGCAGAGGAACTGTTCGGTTCTAAGGATGCACTCATTCGTGTGGATATGAGTGAGTATTCTGAAAGTTTCAATACTTCCCGACTTTTGGGTGCGCCTCCGGGATATGTGGGTTATGATGAGGGTGGACAGCTTACTGAGAGAGTTCGCCGCAAACCTTATTCTATAATACTGCTTGATGAGATAGAAAAAGCCCACGACAAGGTGTATAATATGCTTTTGCAGGTGCTTGATGAAGGTCGTTTGACTGACGGTAATGGACGCCTGATAGATTTTCGCAATACCGTTATCATAATGACATCCAATGCAGGTACACGTCAACTGAAGGAATTCGGATCAGGCATCGGCTTTAATGCTGGCGGACTTACGAAGTCTGTAATGGATGAGAAGGATAAGGAATATGCTCGAAGTATCATTCAGAAAAGTTTGAGTAAGCAGTTCTCTCCTGAGTTCCTGAATCGTCTGGATGAGATTATCACTTTCAATCAGTTGGATATTGATGCGATTAAGCGTATTATTGATATTGAACTGCGAGGCCTCTTCGGAAGAGTTCACGATATGGGATATGAAATTCAGATTACTGATAAAGCGAAGGAACTTGTAGCCACTAAGGGCTATGATGTGCAGTTTGGCGCTCGTCCTCTGAAGCGTGCTATTCAGACCTATATAGAAGATGGCGTCTGCGAACTTCTGTTGGGCGGAAAACTTAAAAAGGGTGATACGATCAGTATCGGTAAGAATCCGAACAGGGAGGAACTTACTTTCAAGGTTGCAGTAGTAGAGTAGTTCTTCCTCGGGTGGCAAATTCTCATGAGAAGAGCAAAATCTGAGGTGCCCAGGATGATTGCCGTGTTAATATAAGTTAAGGGTAATGAATTATTTCATCAATTAGAAATATTTCATTACCTTTGCAATCGCTTTGAAAATGAAAAGCCATGATGGCTCAGTTGGTAGAGCAACGCATTCGTAATGCGTGGGTCGCGGGTTCGAGTCCCGCTCGTGGCTCTTTTCAGCACTATTTGTGCGGGATTAGCACATCGGTAGTGCACGGGCTTCCCAAGCCTGGGAGGCGGGTTCGATTCCCGTATCCCGCTCAAAAGATAAGGTATTGAAAATCAGATAGTTGTGGTTTTTAATACCTTATTTTTTTCCTTCTCCCCTATCCGTCAGTTCTTATTATATATAAGGTATAAATAGCCTTTTTGTGAGTAATATGTGAGTAACGCATGAAAAGTGTAGATTCCTTGTGAGTGAATATCTCCTCTAATTACGCAAACCTTTACGGACGATTTTGGTGCATTTATGATATAAGGTAAAGGAATATTTTATACCTTTGCATCGGAAATTTAAAACAAAATAATAACATAAACAAATCATGAAAGAACTTAAAGCATTAAACAAGCGTACCGCTCCTAAGAGTGTCGCTCCTGAGAGAATCATTCAGTTTGGTGAAGGTAACTTCCTCCGTGCATTCGTAGATTGGATTGTATGGAACATGAATAAGAAGACCGATTTCAATGGTTCTGTCGTTGTAGTACAGCCTTTGGCTGGTGGTATGGTAGATTGGCTGAATGGTCAGGACTGCCTTTATCACGTAAATCTTCAGGGTAAGGAGAATGGTCAGGCTGTCAATACATTGGAGCGTATCGATGTAATCAGCCGTGCACTGAATCCATATTCTCAGAACCAGGCATTCATGGCTTTGGCTGAGCAGCCAGAGATGCGTTTCATCATCTCTAATACAACTGAGGCTGGTATTGCATTCGATGACGCTTGCAAGTTTACAGATGCTCCTGCTGCATCTTATCCAGGTAAGTTGGTTCAGTTGCTGTTCCATCGCTATAAGTTCTTCGAGGGTGATCCAACTAAGGGTATGATTTTGATGCCTTGTGAGTTGATTTTCTTGAACGGTCACCACTTGAAGGAATGCATTTACCAGTATATCGAGCTTTGGAAGGAAGATATGGGTGCTGATTACGAGGGCTTCAAGGAGTGGTTTACTAACCATTGCTATGTTTGCGCTACACTCGTTGACCGTATCGTTCCTGGTTTCCCACGCGATACCATCAAGGAAATTCAGCAGAAGGTTTGCTACAAGGATAACCTCGTAGTAAAGGCAGAAAGCTTCCACCTCTGGGTAATCGAGAAGGCTGAGAATATGACAGTTGAGCAGATGCAGGAAGAGTTCCCTGCTCACAAGGCTGGTCTCCATGTCCTTATTACAGACAATGAGAAACCATACCACGAGCGTAAGGTTACTTTGTTGAATGGTCCTCACACAGTATTGAGCCCTGTAACATACCTCAGCGGTGTCAATATCGTACGTGATGCTTGCGAGCACCCAGTATTGGGCAAGTATATCCACAAGGTACAGTTTGACGAGTTGATGCAGACATTGAATCTTCCTATGGATGAGTTGCAGAAGTTTGCTTCTGACGTATTGGAGCGTTTCGAGAACCCATTCGTTGATCATCAGGTAACCAGCATCATGCTGAACTCATTCCCTAAGTATGAGACTCGTGACCTCCCTGGTGTGAAGGTTTACTTGGAGCGTAAGGGTGAGTTGCCACAGGGCTTGGTATTCGGTCTTGCAGCTATCATTACTTACTATAAGGGTGGTACCCGTGCTGATGGTGCTCCTATCCAGCCACAGGACGATCAGAAGATCATCGACAAGTTGAAAGAGCTTTGGGCAACAGGTGATACTCAGAAGGTTGCTGAGGGTGTACTTGCTTTCGACTATATCTGGAAGGAAGACCTGAACAAGACTGTACCTGGTTTGACAGAGTTGGTTAAGAAAGATCTTGATCTTATCCAGGAGAAGGGTATGCTTGAGGCAGTAAAGACTATTTTGTAAGAAATAGAGTGAAACTTAGATAAAGCATTTTCATGCGTAAAAAAAGGGAAGTTCCGAAAGGAACTTCCCTTTTGTCGTATTTATGTCTATCTGTTTCTGTGTTTCATATACCATGGATGAACACAATAATTATAGAAAACTAAAGTCAGTACCAGCAAAACTATACAGATGGACAGGATGTACTCATGGTCTGTCTGTATCTTGGGCAAGAACTTTTGCAGTTCTACAATTCTGTGATTTCCCCAAAAGCCATATCCTAAAAACAGTCCGAGACTGATTCCGAATTCCCAAGACAGGAAAAATGAACTCTGACTGGTTCCCCTCTGACAGTGTTTGGCCAGTTTGATATAAAACAGCAGGAACCTGCTTCCTATGACACCAATGCCAAATCCGATCAGGGATGGAGAGATAAACTGGATGGCCGACTGATGGTTTGTGAAGAATATCAAAACAGCCGCCAGCATAAAGATGACTCCAGAAAATACTTCACTCTTCAGCTCTGCATTCGGAAATGCGAATTTCTCAGCCAGTAGGGCTATGATGAAACCTCCCATCAACATGGTGTAAAATACTACGGAATGTTGTATGGAAAACAATAATCCCACAACAGTTGTTATTGCAGCCGTGTTGAGGAATAAGAGAAAACCCTGAGGAAGGAAAAATCTATCCAGGCTAAGGATTTTCATATTGTCTGACGGAGCCTTGAAAGGAAACTTTACCCATGAGATGAGCAAGACAGGAATTAATGCGAAGCATCCTCCGGCGATGACTACACCTCTATAATTGAGCCACTTGAATAAAATCAGGGCTATTACTGGTCCGAGAGATAATGCAAATCTTGAAAACCAAGCAGCCGTATAATTAGCTTCAGTTCTCTGAAACGACTCGCACGTATCAATGATGAGCGTACTGGCTAATGTCATTTGAGCCAATCCTATGAATGCGCCTTGTAGCAGTCTTGCCAGCATCAACATCCAAAACTCTATTTTTACCTGCAGGACAAACTCCAGATAATAGATAAGTGCGAAACACACAGCTACGCCCACAATCGCAAACTGGCATACATGATTTCTCCGATATTTCTGAACCAGATAAGTGCAGAAACCGCCAAGCAAGAAAATTCCGATGCCGTAGGCACCCATAATACTTCCCACTTCAAGTGAGGAGAAACCTGCCTGCATTAAGTAAGGCGGAAGAGCCGGTATCAGCATGTAAGTGCTCGTCATCAAGAAAAGGTTTGCTATTGCCAGCAACCAGAAATCCCGATGCCACAACTTGAAGTGTACCGGCGTGTTTTGAGTATCCATCTTTTAAAATAGTGTTTGTAATTAGCTATTTTAATAGCTTTCTTCAATATTAGGATAATCACCTGTCTTGACAGCATCGACGTATGCCTGAACGCCCTTTGTTATCTCAGCCCCTACCTGTGCAAAGTGTCGCAAGAACTTAGGTTTGAAACCTTGGGTCATCCCCAATGCATCCGCATAAACCAATACTTGACCGTCGCATCCGTTACCTGCTCCAATTCCGATAGTTACGGCTTTTACCTGACGTGTTACTTCAGCTGCTATTTTGGCAGGAACTTTCTCCAAAACGATGGCAAAGCAACCAGCTTTATCCAGAGCGATGGCATCGCTGATGAGCTTTTCAGCTTCTGCTTCTTCTTTGGCACGGATACCATAACCTCCGAACTTGTTGACGCTTTGAGGAGTCAATCCTAAGTGGCCATGAACAGGGATTCCGGCATCTATCAGTGCTTTGATGGTATCTATCATTTCTACTCCACCTTCAAGTTTGAGGGCATCCACACCCGTCTCTTTCATCATTCGACAAGCATTGCGCAAGGCTTCTTCGCGTGAAATCTGATAACTACCGAAAGGCATGTCGCATACTACCATGGCATGATTAACGGCACGCGCTACGCTTCTGGCATGATAAATCATCTGGTCAACGGTGATAGGTAGTGTATCAGCGTTTCCTGCCATAACGTTTGATGCAGAGTCTCCGATCAGAATGCTGTCAATACCGGCAGCATCGATAATACCTGCAGTTGTAAAGTCGTATGCAGTGAGCATAGTTACCTTTTCACCAGCTTGCTTCATTTCAGCAAAAGTCTTGGTGGTAATTTTCTTTTTATCTGTTGATAAATATCCCATTTTTTGTGTTGTTTTTATAAATCGACTGCAAAGTTACACATTATTTACGAGATAGGCTAACAATTTTAACTAAATCTGCAAATGTGAAGCCAATATAGTCGGAAATCACTTCGTCAGAATAGGGTCTGATGGCATCAGCTGAGTTTGTAGTAGCCAATCCGAGCGTAAAGGCACCAGATGCTCTTACGGCTTTCAGGCCATTAAAACTGTCTTCCAAGCCAACACACTCTTCCGGTTTGACTCCGAAATAAGTCGCTCCCTTGAGATAGCAGTCAGGATCAGGTTTGCTCTTAGCAAAGTCCTCACTTGTAAGAACTCTGTCAAAGTAGTTTTTAAACTCCGGTCGCTGCTGATAAACATTGAGCATCTTAGGGATATTGCTGCTGGTTACAACAGTGCATTTTATGCCGTTATTGCGTAAATCCTTCACAAAGTCCTCAAATCCAGCAATATAGTTGTAGCTCATGTTTTGTTCGAATTCATCCAGACGGGCGGTAATTTTAGCCTGTTCATCTTTCACACTACAGAAATCAACTTTAGAAGCGAAAATCTTGTCATCGGAAAAATACTTGTCGTAGATCTGAACCAGAGTCTGTCCTTTGATGATTTGTGCGAAATCAGGAATTTCAGGATGATACTCCTTTCCTATCATTCCCCAGAAAACCGAATATTGCGATTCGGTGTCAAACACGACACCGTCTAAGTCGAAAAGTGCTGCTTTAATCATTATTTTAATTTGATAAATGGATTGATACAATCTCTTTTAATTCTCTAAATCGGTTGCAAAGTTACATATTTTTATTCTAAAATCAATAAAGAAAGTAAATAATCATAATCATTGTCAGTTATTTCGTATTTTTTTTATATTTTTGCACTCAAATAATAATATATAAGGTATGAAGATAATCGAGAAATACTTTCCGAATCTCACGGATAAGCAAAAAGAACAGATATCAAAATTGGATTCTCTCTATCGTGACTGGAATGCAAAAATCAATGTAATCAGCCGCAAGGATATAGACAATCTCTACGAACATCATGTGCTGCATTCCTTGGCAATAGCGAAAGCCATCCATTTCCGTGCGGGTTCTGAAATCCTGGATTTCGGATGCGGTGGAGGATTCCCAGGCATTCCTCTTGCTATTCTCTTTCCTGAATGCAAATTCAAATTGATTGATGGAACTGGCAAGAAAATCAAGGTTTGTAATGAGGTAGCTGCTGCTATTGGACTGGAAAATCTGAAGGCGGAGCATATCCGCGGTGAGGAGGAAAAGGGAAAATATGATTTTGTGGTCAGTCGTGCAGTGATGCAACTTTCTGATTTGATGAAAATTATCAAGAAGAATTTCAAAAAATCCCAGCAAAATTCCCTCCCTAATGGTCTTCTTTGCCTGAAAGGTGGAAACCTTCAGGAAGAATTGAAGCAATATAAAAATATTGCAGAGATTACTCCGTTGAGTGATTTCTTTGAGGAAGAATGGTTCAAGCAGGATAAGCAGTTGGTATATGTGCCGGCGTGATAGATTGTACATATTCTGCTGAACAAATGATGGAGTCTTTCATGGAAAGGTCTCTTAAGAGTTTTGATTATACAAATGTTTCTAATTATTTAAAAGAATATTCGATGTTACATATTGAAAAATTCGAAGTAAACATGCTTCAGGAGAATTGCTATGTGGTTAGTGATGAAACCCGTGAGTGTGTCATCATTGATTGCGGAGCTTTTTATCCGGAAGAAAGAACAGCCATTGTCAATTATATCAAGGAGAATAACCTTCAGCCGGTTCATCTTCTTGTAACCCATGGACATCTTGACCATAATTTCGGCAACAATACGATTCATGAAACTTTTGGGTTGAAACCGGAAGTGTCGGCAGCAGATGAGAGTCTGATGAAGAACCTGAAGCAGCAGGCTGAGGTTTTCTATCAGATGCAGTTGGATTACGATTTTCCTCCTGTAGGTCATTTCTTTGAAGAAAATGAAGTAATCCGTTTCGGAAACCATCAGTTTGAAATCATCCTCACTCCTGGTCATTCCCGTGGCTCAGTTACATTCTACTGTGTTGATGAAAAGGTAGCCTTTACGGGCGATACGCTTTTCCGTGGTTCTATTGGCAGAACAGATTTTAAAGGCGGTTCTATGTTCCAGATTATCAACAGTCTCCGTTTTCTGGCCCAGTTGCCTGATGATGTAAAAGTATTGCCAGGACATGGACAGGCAACGAGCATCGGCGAAGAACTCGCTCATAATCCGTATATGGATCGATGAATCAAGTAGAAAAAATCATTCTTGGTATTGACCCTGGAACCAATGTGATGGGCTATGGGGTCATCAGGGTGACAGGCAATAAGGCTCAGCTGGTAGTCATGGGTGTCATCGATATGCGCAAGGAGAGTGATCCTTATCTCCGATTGGGTAAAATCTTCGAGCGTGTTACCGGTATCATTGATGAGTATCTCCCGGATGAGATGGCCATCGAGGCTCCTTTCTTTGGAAAGAACGTCCAGTCTATGCTGAAATTGGGGCGGGCTCAGGGAGTAGCCATTGCTGCAGCTATCCATCATGATGTGCCGATTCATGAGTATGCCCCTCTGAAAATCAAGATGGCCATTACGGGACAGGGACAGGCTTCCAAGGAACAGGTGGCGGGCATGCTGCAAAGGATGCTGCACATCAGTGACGAGGATATGCCGAAATTCATGGATGCTACGGATGCCTTGGGTGCAGCTTATTGTCATTTTCTGCAAATGGGCAAGCCGGAAACCAATGCCCGGCATTATAGCAGCTGGAAGGATTATGCTTCAAAAAATCAAGCAAGGGTTGCTGGCAGCGCCCCTGTGACGGGACCGAGAGCCCAGTTGATGGCTGCCCTCAATCGTACAACACATAAATAATTTTGATTATAAAGATATAAGAAGATGCAAACAATTATCAAAATAGAAAATGGCGTAACGCGTATGCCAGAATGGCGTATGGCTGAGCCTGTCAATTTTGAGGCTTGTGAAGGTGAACATATTGCCATCGTAGGTCCTAATGGAGGTGGAAAATCTATGTTTGTGGATATGATAGTGGGTCGCCATCCTCTGGTAATGCATGATCCATATTATGATTTCTCACCGAGCAACAAGCCGATGGTGAGTGATAATATCAAATATATTACTTTCCGAGATACCTATGGCGGTGATAATGATCGCACTTATTTCTTGCAGCAGCGTTGGAACCAATTGGAGATAGATGAGTCCACTCCTATTGTCAGAGACAAACTGGAGGAAGCTTATCAGATGGCTGGAGAGGATACGCCAGAGCGACGTGCCCTGCAAAAGCACATTTATGAACTCTTCCACATGGAGCATTTGCTCGACAAATATACGATACTTTTGTCCAGTGGAGAGTTGAGAAAGTTCAAGCTGGCTTCTACCCTCTTCGCAGAACCACGCGTGCTGATCATGGATAATCCGTTTATCGGACTTGATGCAGATACCCGTGATCAGTTGAAAGAACTTCTGAAAACACTCTCTTCGGAACGTGCGCTGCAAATCATTCTGGTCTTGAGCAAGAGCGACGATATTCCTGATTTCATCACACATGTTGTGGAAGTGAAAGATATGAAAGTTTTGCCAAAGGTGACCAAAGAGGAATATTTGAAGATGAGACAGTCCGTTCCTGATCACATCTTAAGTTCTGAATTGGAGCAGGCCATTGTGGATTTACCATATAGTGCGCGCGAATATCACAATGAGGAGGTTGTCAAGATGAATAAGGTTCGCATCCAATATGGTGAACGCATTATTCTGAAGGATTTGGACTGGATTGTTCTGAATGGAGAAAGATGGGCATTGAGCGGACAGAATGGAGCCGGAAAATCTACCCTCTTGAGTTTGGTTTGTGCTGATAATCCGCAGAGTTACGCTTGTGATATTGCCCTCTTTGGTAATCCACGTGGAAGCGGTGAAAGCATCTGGGACATTAAGAAGCATATAGGTTATGTTTCTCCGGAACTGCATCGCTCCTATCAGCGAGATCTTCCTGCCATCCGTATCGTAGCAAGTGGCTTGATGGATTCAGTAGGACTTTATGTCAAACCTAAGGATGAGGATTTGGATATCTGCCGTTTCTGGATGAAGGTCTTTGGATTGGAAGGAAAGGAAGAAGCAGGTTTTCTCAAACTCTCCAGCGGTGAGCAGCGTCTGGTCTTGCTGGCTCGTGCATTCGTGAAGGATCCTGAACTTCTTATCCTTGATGAGCCACTTCATGGTCTTGACAATGTGAATCGTCGGCTGGTGAAAGATGTCATCGAGGCGTTCTGCAAGCGAAAGAACAAGACCATGATTATGGTGACCCATTATAAGGAAGAATTGCCTGCTTGTATTGATCACAGCATCTTCTTGATTCGTCATGCCTGATCATAGTGAAAGTCTTTGAAACTTTTTGTGAAAGGGTTTTGATATGGATTTAAAAGGTCTTTAATATTAATTTTTTAAATAGGAAAAAATGAAAAGGATGATCATAGCAATGGCGCTCATGGCGCTCACGTTTGCACCGGCTTCGGCACAGGATGTGCTCAATGAAATCGTGAAGACATCGCTTGCTACTGTTAATGATACTACCAAAAGTCTCGAAGTACGCAAGACTGCCGTTTTCAAGTATGATGCCATGACCTATCTTCGTTCCAAATTATTGCAACCTGCAGATTTGCTTGGCGAGAATGTGGATTTGAAGAAGGTGAATAGTACCATTCAGGTACTCAATGAACAGGCTCTGGCCATGAATCAATATGTCACTCTCTATCAGAAGCGTTTTTCTGAGGCAAAAAAGAAAAACAGAGATGTTGTTACAAACTTGTTCAAGCAGGCTACTCGCAATCATAAGTTGTTCAATGATACTGATACAGAGGTGACCTTAGCTTATTATGACCGTAAGGACTACCCTATCCAGTTCTGTATAGATTGCGATTGGGTCAAGACCTTGGCCTTCATCCGTACCATCGACTGGAGTGGTATTTAAATGGTATAGAAGCGGTACACCTTATATAATATATGGAATATTTGTGAAGGTACACCTTATTATATATATAGAATGATGAAAAATATCTCATAAAATTTGCATATTAAAAAATAAGTAATTACTTTTGCAAAATAAAAGAGAATTTATGATGAAAAAGGAAAAAAATATGAGTCTCAAGACCTTGACCAAGTCAAGTGTTTGGGAAATACAGGAGAACGATGTGTTCCGTCTCTGGGAAGCTGCTGAGAAGGATGCTGATTTGAAAGATAATCAGCGCCGCTATGTGGATGTCATCCGTAGTGCCTTCGAAATAGAGGAAATCAAAATCGATAAGCCTATCGTAATTGATAAATATATCCAGAGAGGTTTCAAAATCGGAAACTTCCGTATCGATGATATGAATGTAAAGTATGCTATCAAGAAGCGTCCAATTCTTCGTGTTACCGATTTGACTTATGAGAATATTCGTCACATAAGTGCTACAAAACTCATCGAAGTGTTGGAACGTAACTTTGGTGGTGGCTGGGAATCTCTCCCACAGAGTATCCAAGATATCATCCAGAGTGGTTTTGATATCAGCACCACTACCCTCCCAAAGGATCGTCTTCACAAGCCAGGTGGTCTCTACGAGAAGAAAATGGATGATGGTTTCGAAGTGCTGGAAATTCCTAAGGGAACCTGGACCGAGGCTATTTTTGCCAAGGCGAAACCTCAGGTTGAGAAAGTACGCATGAAGTTTGCCGATGATGATGAATTGGATCGCGAAGACGAACTTCGTGCTCGTGCAGAAGAAGATGACGACGATGAGGATGCACCAGAGATTGAGGATCATTACAATGATATCGATGAAGATGATGATGCTTTCGATGATGACAAACTGACAGAGGAAAGTTATCGTACTACATTTGAGGATCCTGAAAATTTAGGTCTTGATGATGCTAATGATGTCGCAGACGATGAAGATTATTAAAAAATAAAATAAAATGAATGCATTAATTGGTTTAATAGCTTTAGTTGTTGTAGCCCTTGTCGGATGGGCTATTGCTGAGTTTAAGTATAAGGCTTTCACTTTCACTCGTTCTGAAAAGGATATTGAGGAAGAGAAAGAATTGGAAGAAATGAAGCGTGCTGATGGTTTCAAGGAGATGAACATCCGCGACATCATGCACAAGAATTCTACAAACGGTTATAATGCCGTAGGTTAATCTTTATGGTATTTCAATACATCATAATAGGAATAGTAATAGTGGCATGCCTTGTGTATGCCACTATTATTATATGGAAAAATGGCAAATCTCAGCTGAAATGTGACGATTATAAGTGTGCTGGATGCCCTTTTTTCGAGAAATGTGAAAAAAAACAAGAAAAAGTTGGGAAAAAATTTGGTGGAACCAAATAAAAGTAGTACCTTTGCAACCGCAAATGAGAAATACAATATCTCAATCTACAAGGTGTCTTAACCGAGCGGTTAGGTAACGGTCTGCAAAACCGTGTAGAGCGGTTCGACTCCGCTAGACACCTCGAAAAATCAAGAGGATGTGTCATAAGTTTATGACACATCTTTTTTTTGTTCATCATTAGCTAAATCTCTATTGACATAAAAAATCCCACAGATTTCACAGATTACACAGATTTTTATTTGGGGTTCAAAAAAATGTGTCAATCTCTGAAATCCGTGGGTAATTGATGAAATGCTTTTATTTTTTCAAGGCAATATTATAATTGTAGTATTTGGTATTACCCGTGATGTCTTCTACAACTTGAATGAATGGCGGAAATTTCACGCTCTCTTGTTTTGCAATACCCTTAGTTTCAAGTATCATCAGATCATTGATAGGAGATTCAAAGGAATCCAATTCAAAATACTGACCTTTCCAGATAAAACTCTTGCGGTGCTTCTTGATGGTTTGGCGGTAAGGATCCGCCTGCTGGAGAAGCGACTCATAAAGATTACTGCTTATCTGGCGTTCTGTTTCAATCTGTTCAGTGTCAGATATTCTCTTCTTGGTAGTATGTACAAATACTTCCTTTTCTTCAAAGCGGCGCTTGCGCAAACGAATTTCGCAATTAGGTTCACCAGCCAAGTATGTCTGTACTATATCGCTGTCAATACTATTTGGCACATTGCCAGTCAATTTGACAATATACTTTCGTTCCTCCTCTATTGGCTGAGGAATTCCAAGTACATTAGAAATCTCTTTGAGCACGCGATTCAGCTTGTTGTCAAAGTCTTCATGATTGTTGATCACTCTCAGATGTGGATGCCCCGTCCATGCTTCAATGACACGCTTGTCCAGTTCGCGGGCAATTTGGAGTCCTTTTTCGTCAGCCTTTTCCAGGCGCTGGGCATTATTGCTTGTTGTATAGAATTGCTCAGCCCCATCCGCAGCAGAAACCAAGTGAAGTATGGCATCATATCTCTCGTCTCTGAGTTGAGTCTGCGTATAGCCTACTTCTCCGATAATATCTTGCCATTGTTGCGGTGAAAGATAAGCCGAGATGTCCATTACTCCCCTATCGCAGACGATGAGAACAGGTTGTTCGAGTGTCTGTGCCATTTTGTAAAAACTGTCTTCCAGATGCAGTTGAGTCAGGAGTGTAGCTTTCTCTCCAACGTAGAAGAAATCTTTGTTGGATGTCAAATAATTCATACCTGCCTGCGTAAACATCGTAGGCACCTCAGGGATCGTGAAAACCTTGTATTCCAGGCTGTAGAAATGCTCAATAACTTTCACCAGTGCAGTAGTCTTACCGGCACATGGTCCACCGGTAAGCACGATTTTCTTAATAGTATTCATTTCGTATTTATTTTCTATATTTTGTTTGCAAAGTTAGTAAAAAATATCTGGATTATATCCAAATTTCGCATAATATTAGTATAAAGTATAAAAAAGAAAGGGAAATATTTTGCAGTTCATGTGATTTGCCGTATCTTTGCATAAAATAAATATAAAAACTATGGAACAAGTTAAGACTTTGATTATTGGAAGTGGTCCTGCTGGATATACAGCAGCCATATATGCAGGAAGAGCTGATTTGAAACCCGTTCTTTATTCAGGTATTCAGCCAGGTGGCCAGTTGACCACCACTACAATCGTAGAGAATTTCCCTGGCTATCCTAATGGTGTGGATGGCAACCAGATGATGATGGACTTGAAGGAACAGGCCTCTCGTTTTGGTGCCGATATCCGTGATGGCAGTATTTCTAAGGTAGATTTCAGTAAGCGCCCTTACCATATTGTTGACGAGCGTGGAAATGAAATCCTTGCTGATACGGTCATTATCGCTACAGGTGCATCAGCCAAATATTTAGGTTTGGCTGATGAGGAAAAATATCGCGGACAAGGTGTTTCTGCTTGTGCCACCTGTGATGGTTTCTTCTATCGTAAGCGTACTGTAGCTGTAGTTGGTGGTGGAGATACTGCCTGCGAAGAGGCCATGTATCTTGCCGGACTGGCTAAGAAAGTCTATATGATTGTAAGAAAACCTTATCTTAGAGCCGCTGAGATTATGCAGCAGCGCGTGAAGGAGAAAGAGAACATCGAGATTCTTTTTGAAACAAATACATTAGGACTCTTTGGTGAAAATGGTGTAGAAGGTGCTCACCTTGTGAAGCGCAAGGGCGAAAGTGATGAGGAAGAATTTGATATTGCTATAGATGGTTTCTTCCTGGCAATCGGTCATAAGCCTAATACAGAGTTGTTTAAGGACTACATCGACTTGGATGAGCAGGGATTTATCAAGGTTGTTCCTGGCACTACGAGCACGAATGTACCTGGTGTTTTTGCAGCAGGTGATGTGGCAGACCCAGTTTATCGTCAGGGAATTGTTGCAGCAGGTTCTGGTGCAAAAGCAGCTATTGAGGCAGACCGATATTTACAACAGCTTTAATCGGAAGATTTGTCATGATAATTGATAAGAATACGAATTTCGAGGAAATCTTCAAGCGTGATCTTCACCAGTATTTATGTTCTATTAATCGAGTAGATGAACATTTGCCAGAAGCTCCAGATTTGGAAGAACTCTGGGCAAAGATTGGAGAAAACTATTTGCCAGATGCTATGAAGGAATTTACAAAATATCCTACCGTATCACTCGGTTGGATTATGTTTGTAGGAATGGCAATGGCTAAATATTGGGATGTAGATTGGGAGTTGTATAGTAAGGTAGAGAATCATTATGAATACTTGAAAAATAGTATTGATTTTGATCACATGGATGATTACATCTGTGAGAAAATACTTCTTTTGGATGAGGAATCTCATCAGAATATGAATCGTGTGGTGGCAGAATGTGCTTCCCGTACATTGAATCAATTGGCTCATATGGGAATAGAACCAGGTACAGAGACTGCATTTAGAGCTTTTATCGCAGCATTGCATCAGATGTATTTGATGGGAATTGCCATTGAATTGAAAGCATTAGGTTATCATATGACTCAGCTGTCATGAGATGATCATTATACTTACTTTTCTGGGCAAATAAGTAAGACCATTTAAAGCGCGGCTAAGGTATCATACTCTTCCTTAGCCGTGCTTTTCATATATTTCATCTTTCATGCTTTAAGACTTTTCGAAGCAAGGACAGATCTTGCGCCAAACTCGTTGTGACCATGGATGGTGGCATGATAGGAAGAAAAATGAAAATGATTTTGACCGAAAATGACTTTGACCAAATGACCGCTTTTCTAAAATTCTGAGTCACAAGCCTTCATTTTCTTCCAATTCTATCAAAATGCAGCAATTGATTTCTAGAATATCGTTGTAAAGTGCTATCAGTCAGATACTTACAGACACCACCGAAAAATCTGTAGCCCAAAAATTTGTTTCCAACTCAAAATTGTTGTACCTTTGCACCAGCAATCGAAAGAAAGCTTCTCTTGTACCAGATGTCGGTCTTTACAGACGACACATTTGAGTCTCGATTGATGTTAGGCGCCGGACATCAATGACGACCAAAATAAGGGCAAGAAACGGGGCTTCTGGGGAATTGAAATATCAACCATCAAAACACACAAAGTATGATTAATTACAGCATTACCATGCGTTCTGTGAATAGGATGAAGACCGAGAAGTTTGCCAAGCACATCTCCAGCCCCCATTAATATTCATTTCCCTCATTCTTAATCACGCTTGGACCATCGATGAGCTCGGGTTTCGGCGCATTACGGTTTACACCATCATAAGCATTCCTTACATCCCCCATGCTGATGTCTATATCACGATTTACAGGGCGGTCAGGATCATTCAGCGTGTGTGAGAAAAGCCATTGATAGGTTTTCTTCATGTAGAAAACGCGGGCTGGCATTCCATGATTGGCACCTTGCCACCAATCATAAATCAAGCGCGTATCATTTCCGTCACGTTTTAATTTATCTACTACTACTTTGGATTGCTTTACAGGAACGGCTCTGTCGGCTGTGCCATGGATAATCCAAAATGGAAGTTTCCCCAAACCGCTTACGTCTTTCAGGGAACAACCGCCACAGAGCGCCATTCCTGCTGCAATACGGTCGGGATAGGTGCCGCAGACATCCATTGTTCCATATCCTCCCAGACTCATGCCTAAAACATAAACACGCGTAGTGTCACAGGAATAATGCTGCTTCACCCAATCAAGCATATCCATCACTTTCTTGGGACTCCAAGCACCTCCAGGGTTTTGAGGCACAAGCGTCAAGGCATCAATATCTCGACCTTTCACAATGGCATCCAGCGGTCCGTATCTTCTTACTCTTTCAAGGTTGCGACCGCATAGACTGGCACCATGAAGGAAGATAATCACTGGCGTTTGCTCCTGCGTATAGAAATAATCCACTGGTGTATAAACCCAGAAGTTATAGCCTCCAGGTATCTCATTTTTTACTGCCCTAAGAAAATCGTATGCAGATATCTTTAAGACGGAAAGCAATAATATAGTCAAACAAAATATCTTTTTCATGTTGGCGAAATTACAATAAAAAATGCAGAAAACCAAGATTTGTCTTGGATTTCCTGCATTATTTCATATACTTTGCAACAAGTTAATATGCTTTCACAAACTATGAGGTTTGTTCTCAACCAGTTGGAGTCAGACATGATATTTGTACTTCTTGGTGGCCCGCTGCGGTACGGAATGGTCAAAATCAGGTGATAAACCATTTCCTGTAGAAACTCCTCCTCTTGCTGATCCACAATAGCTTGACCATCGTTGCATGATTTTGGAAACGTAATTGACGGTCTCACTTCCACGCATATAGCCACATTTGATGATTGGCAATTTATAATAGGTAGGATCACTGAGCTTGAGTACTGACTCTGCCACATCATCCCAGCGATGCGGATTCTTGCCGTGTTGCCGTGTCAGTGCCATCGCATCTCGGATATGCCATGGTCCTGCATTATAGGCTGCAAGTCGGAATTTCAGACGCTCGAATGGGTCGCCTATATCCTGGAACATACGCTCGAATTTCGCCATGCACGTAGCCGAAGCGGAGATGTTGATTTCCGGATTGGTGAGTGAGGAAACGGGGATGCCTAATTCCTTGGCTGTGCCAGGCATGATGGCCATCAGTCCGCAATAGCCTGCCCATGATTTTGCATAGGTATCAAAACCTGACTCCGTATAGCATTGGGCTGCCATCAGTCGCCAGTCGATTCGTGCCATAGGGGCATACTTCTTAAACAAATGGTCGTATTTGCTGATGACACCTCCTGCTGCATTGATCATAGGAGCATATACTTTGTGGATGATAAGTCCTTCTGAAAGTATCCTCTTTTCTTCCTTTTGGACATTAGCCAAGATATGGGGCGTAAACCAATGGTTTAACGCTTCTTCCAGAGATTTGTTTCCCTTGTTGACTGCCCATTGGACAGAGGCGGTCGTCTGGTTAGAATCTTTCTCTTTCGATGTCTGGTAGGCACCGCAATAGGCAATATCATTGCGTTTCCCCTTCTTAAGCGGATAAGCGATTAAATCACCCTTGCCCTTTTTCAGTTTGTTGATCATGTCAAGCGTATCCTTGCAGAGTTCGACTCTTACCGAAACGCCTATGGAACTGGCAAATTTCTCACAGAGCAAGTAGTCCATACCTAAGCCCACTCCCTTATAATCATAATAGGTGGAAGGACCTGACAGGGTCAGCATGATCAGTTCTCCATTGTTTTCTATATCAGCAAGCGAGAAGTTACTGGCAGAGGAACTGGAGTCTGAAGCCTCAGCATCACCAGTTTCTCCATCCTCTATCACCGTTCCCCAAGGCGTATATTCCGTCTTCTTATTTTCCGTTTTGCATGATGCGGTAAAGGACAACAGACAGATGGTGAGTATTGCCGTCTCAAAATAGCTTCCTGTTTTCATCTTATTCTGCCAGTTGCTTGTCGCCAGATTCTGTAGGCACAGATTCCGGTTTCTGTTTTTCTACATGCTGATTGTCATGTTGTTTATCATGCTTCTTGTTGGCATCATGATGACTGCTCTGTTCTTTAGGTGAATCCTTCTTCGCATCAAGTGTTTCTTTCAAGGCAGGAGTAGCGTGTGTGCCTTTCTGCTTTTTGGCAGAATCTACAGTTGTTGACTTGGATGAAGTGCTTACAGAACTGTTGCTTGGCAAGATGGTGCCATTCTGATGGAGGAATCTCGTGTATTTCTTGCATATCTTATTAGAATATGCATTGAAGATATTGTTGGCAAACAGAATATCAGTTATCTTATTATCACTGACATATTTGCGCATATTCTTGGTGAAATATCGATAATCGACTACATGGATTTCCTCAAAAGAATAGAACAGGTAGCCTGGAAGAGCGTTTCCGAAACTATCCTTCAGGATCATGACACGGCGATGATTGTTGACATTGGTTTTCACCCGGGTAATTCGGGTGTCACCGCCCATGAAGGTACTGTAGGCTCCACCATTGCCGTCTTTATACTTATAGAAGAAGATGCCTTTGTATGGCTTTCCTTCGCCTATGACCTCGTAGTTGCGGTTGATTTTATAATCCGTATAATAGGTTTCGTATTTTACGTTCTTTGGAACATAATAGACGAAATCTTCTGGGGCATTCTTCAGGGAAATATCATGAGAATAACCATACATACTTCCTACGTATCCATGTACCACTTTTCTTTCATAACTTGAAAGCGGCTTGAAAGGAACCTTTGCCACTTTAGCGAATTGCTGAGCGGCATAGAAAGCTCCAAGAGGTGCCCAGTGGTGGTCGGTTCTGAGGAAGATGTTTTCTGCCACGTGTTTGCCCAGTGCAGTATAAACATCTACGGCATGAACATTCTTGTCTAAGTGAGCATAGATATTGTTGATGGTTGGGCGTTCCTCATTGGAGCATCCCTTAGCCTTATCCGGACAATAGAAATCTACTGCAGTCGGTATGACCATGCAATATACATTTACCTTTGGTCCGAATACCTTCTTGTATTCATTTGCAGACTGGGCATAATCCACACCACCCTTGGAACTGCCGCCATAAGCCATCAAAGCTCTTACTTCTTTTCCTTTACCCACGATGATAATACCACGGTTGGCGATTTTGGCATTCTCTTCTGCCGTAATATTATTCTTGTATTTACCTACGTTTCTCTCTCCCATTTCCAGTTCTTCATCTGTAGGACCCGATGTCTCGGTGGCATCTGCTGATGCATGGAAGGTCACTTTTTCTTCTCCTACAGACATACTGATGAGATCCTTTTCCTGCATACTCATAGACATGAATACATCACGGTAAGGTTCACTATCGCTGAACCAGGAATTGATGCTCTTGGTAAATTCACCCGACTTCAAACTTTCCAGTGAATATTTTGGAAATTTGGCAAGCTCTCTCTTTTCAAGTGCAGAGTATGTGCTCCGAGGGAAAAACAGGAAAACGATGGTGAATCCTAAGAACACCATACTCATGATTGATATGTATATATAATTCTGTTTCATGACTTTAAATGCAATAGTTAAATATCACAATCTATTTATTTCTTCATTTGCGTTATTGGCGTAACATTCGCTCGAAGCCTCTTGCCGTGGATTTTGCATAGGCATGCTGCAAGTTGTTGGCGAAGAGTATATCTGTGATTTGATTGTCATTGACATAGTTGACGATATTCTTTGTGAAATATCTGAAATCTACTACATAAATATCCTCAAATGAACCGAAAAGATATCCTGGCAAGGCATTGCCATAACTGTCTTTGATGATCATCAGTTTTCTTCCATTTCTTACGTCTGTCTTGACATGCGTTGTGCGCAAATCGCCACCCATGAAGGTGCAATATGCACTGCTGCTGCCATCCTTGTATTTGATGAAGAATGGTCCGGTGAATGGGTCTGTGAGGCTTGTCACTACCCTATTCTTACCCATGTTGTGTCCGACATAGGTGGTAACATAATTGCTGTCTTTAGGAATATAGTAAATGAATTTCTCCGGAGAGTTCTTTACTGTGATGTCCTTTGAGTAATGATACATACTTCCCACAAAATTATGGATGGTACGCTCTTCGAAATCGTTCAGGTTAGGAACCTTTACCTGTGCTTTCTGGGCAAATTCACGGGCTGCATAGTATGCTCCTAATGGAGACCAATGGTGATCGGTGCGGGAATAAATATCCTCATCCATGTGCTGCTTGAGTACAGGATATACATCTACTATTTCTACGCCTTTCTCCAGATGCTGATACATATTATTGATGACCGGCTCTTCATCGCGGACCCATTCTTTGGCTTCTTCCGGACAGTATAGACCTGCAGAGGTAGGAACGATCATGCTATAGATTCTTACATGATGCTTCAGCGTGTCCCGATACTGGTTGATGGCATTTGAATACCATGTTCCTCCTGTTGCCAAACCGGTAAAAGGTTCCAATGCTCTGATCTGGTTGTTCTCTTTGCTGATGATGATGCCCGTTCTGGTTTTATAGCATGTGGAATGGGTTTCTGCCATCACTGCCTGAGCGCAGAAAGAGCAGAATAATGCAGTATTTATGAATGTATATAATCTTTTCATTTTTGGGTATATTTTATATTAGAATCTGGTGTAAATGAAGGCATTGTTGGTGGCTCCCACAAGCAAGGCTACGCTCAGCGTGAGGAGGATGATGGACACCACCGTGCGAGTTGCAAGGGTGATGTTCTTTTTCATCCTTGTATTGTTTGGCAGGTATCTATTATACCACTTCGCCACCGTATCATATACAGGAAGACAGAACAGAATACCTGCCACCCATAACCAGAAATTGTCCATGCATGCACTTTCTGCTGCAAAGTCATATACGTTCTTGGCATTTCCGATGAACACACCGAAGAAATGTTGCATCTTGGTAAAGTCATCAAAATAGAAAATTCCCCATCCGATGATGACGAGCAGCAGACTGTATATATGCAGCAGGAAGGAAGGTATCTTATCCTGCACCTTCAGCAAGGTATATTTCTCGACAATCACGATGACACCGAAATAAAGACCCCAGATGATGAAGTTCCAGCTGGCTCCGTGCCACATACCGGTCAAGAACCAGACAACAAAGATGTTGAGAGGCTGGTGACGTCGGTTTCCTCCCATTGGAATATACACATAGTCGCGGAAGAAACTACCTAATGACATGTGCCATTTTCTCCAGAAGTCTGAAATGGATGTGCAGCAATAAGGATGCTTGAAGTTCTCTGCAAAGTGAAAGCCTAAACATCTGCCCAAGCCTATTGCCATGTCGCTATATCCTGAGAAGTCGAAGAAGATCTGAAGCGTGAAGGCTAATATGCCCACCCATGCTCCAAAGGTGGATAAATTCTGAAGTCCGTTGGCAAGGAACTGGTCTGCTATTTCTGAAAATTGGTTGGCAAGAATCACCTTCTTACCCAATCCGATCAAGAAACGATAGCTGCCTTCTACGATGTCATACTGTCTTACCTTTCTGTCTCTGATTTCCAATGCCACAATATCATATCTGACAATAGGTCCTGCTATCAGCTGCGGGAACATGGAGATATAGAGAAGCAAGTCCTGGAAACGGCGCTGGGCTGGCGCTTCACGGCGATATACATCTATGAGATAGGATATGGACTGGAAGGTATAGAAACTGATACCGATAGGCAGTGAAATCTTTGGAATGCCTACAGGAATACCTATCGAATTGAGTGTTGTTGCAAAGAATCCCGCATATTTGAAAGTGCCGAGTAATAGGATGTTGCATATCAAACCGATTACCAATGCCCTTTTGCGGTGGGATTGCTGACTGTCTATGCCAAGTCCGGCAAAGTAGTTGATCATGACACTGAACAGCATCAGGAAAACATATACTGGTTCGCCCCATGCGTAAAATATCAGTGAGAACAGTACAAGTATCGCATTGCGTACATTTGCTGGATGCTCGCCAGTCTTGAAGAATTTCTTATCCAACAAGTAGGCTAACAGATAGCACAACATAAAGGCTGGTAAGAATGCAAAGATGAAAAATAAATCGGAAAATACCATTATTTTTTATTTTATTTTTGTTTTGTAAAACTTTCTATTTTGACTGAGTGTCTGTTTGATTCTATTAATATAACAACAGACTTTCTAATTGGTTGGCAATGAAGTAACCATTTCGTTTGGCTCCCTTGCTGTTGGTGTGGACTCCATCTGTCGTAAAAATCCTATTGTTGATTTCTCTTGCCCCCTGAATGGTTCCCTCATAATCCAGGCGGATAACTGATAGGCTCATATAATGACCGCATTCTTCTATGATGTCACCGATTTTGTGAATACCTGTAACGCCAGGCTTGCCTATTTGCATCGGTGTTATCAATACAATCTGTGCGTCAGGAAAAGCTTCCTTTATCTTTTCGCAACTGTATCTGACAGATTCCGCAAGGGAGGTCACCTGATGAATCGGTTTACTTAATACGGTATTGGAAGTCGCAGAAAAAACCTGCTGTGGAGTTTTGGAAAACAATTGAGGTCTGGAAGATTTGAACCAAGCATCATTCGTTCCAGCCATAATCATAATCAGGTCAGGCTGAGGCTCCTTGCCTTCTTTAGTTGCTTGAATCAATCTCAGTACTTGATTGAAAATGACATTGTTAACAGTCAGCTTCTCAGAATATTCCTCTGTATTTATCTTTGTTTTAGAACAATTAGTCCAAGTAGCGCCACTCCTGGCATAACTTTTACAGGTAGAAGGGGAAAATCTCTCTTTGAACCATTTGCTCCAACCTCTGTCTTTGTCGCAATCATCTCCACCTATGAACGTATTGGAATCACCCAATAAGACAACATGCAGGTGAGAATGATTGGCTGCTGAGATATTAGTCATAAAGCCTATGACCATTAATATCCCTAAAAACAATTTTATCTTCATTTTTTATTTCAGTCTCATTTTCAAAATGTTATCTGTCTAAATCGGGTGCAAAATTACAGTTTTTTTTGTTAATATGCAAACTTTCAGAAAAAAAAATCAGGAAAGACGAAATTTATCTTTCCTGATTGTATTTATGACTAATTGAACTGTTTCTTTCCTATCCTATATCCTGCTGGATTTTTTTATCCATGCTCCTGCTTCAATTTTTGCGTGGGCAGGGAGAAATTTTTGCGTGGGCACGCAAAAATAAAACTACTATGGGACTTCCCGAAATGTGGAGGCTGACTACGCACAGATTTTTGCGTTATTTTTATGCGAAAACAGGTATAATCCGCTAAATGTGATGAGTCCGTTGAGCATCAATAATTCATAGCCCAATTTGTAGCCCAAATGATGGGATGAGTACCAGTCGAATGCATAACAGATAATCGGACTCAAAATCGCAATATAGGGAGTTACTTGATCATTGGCTCTCCGTTTGGTGAAGATTCCAAATCCAAATATTCCCAAAAGGGGTCCGTAGGTGTAGGAGCAGATAATGTATATGGCATCTATCACACTTGTTGAGTTGATCTGCTTGAAGATGATAATGAAAATAATAAACAGAATGGCGACGCCAAGATGTGTATATTTTCGTAGCTTTTCATCCTTCGATGAATCCATGATATCTACGCAAATACTGGTTGTTATCGCCGTAATGGCTGAGTCGGCACTGGAAAAGCTGGCTGCCACAATACCGATAGTAAAAAATACGACAACCATATTGCCCATGTAGCCAGATGCTGCAAACATCGGCAACAGATCATCCGGTGATTCAGGGAAAGGCATTTGCTGCTTTTGTGCCAATAATATCAGCAGTATGCCTAATGCTAAAAATAGCAAGTTGGCTGGTACGAAAGCAAAGCCATATGTACACATATCTTTCTGGGCATCACGAAGCGTCTTGCAGGTGAGATTCTTCTGCATCATGTCCTGATCAAGTCCCGTCATGACAATGACCACGAATATTCCACTTAAGAACTGCTTCCAGAAATTCTGTCTTGAAATCCAATCGTCGAAGACAAATATCTGCGAATATTTACTGTCACAAATGGCATGGTAAGCCTCCATCGGAGTGAAGTCCAGGCATTTGATGGTATAATAAATAATCAGGATTAAGGCAGAAAACATACATAAAGTTTGGAACGTATCTGTCCAGACTAATGTCTTGATTCCACCCTTGCGGGTATAAAACCATATCAGCATGACCATGATAGGGACTGTCAATATGAATGGAATTCCTAAATTGTCTAATACAAACTTTTGCAGGATGATGCATACAACATAAAATCTGACTGCGGCTCCTATGATTTTGGAAATGATAAAAAAGGAAGCGCCGGTCTTATAGGAATGATTGCCCATCCTATCTTTCAGGTAAGAATAGATGGTCGTTAAATTATGCTTATAATATATAGGTAATAGGAAAAACGCTACGATGAAATAACCAAAGATAAAACCGATACACATCTGCAGGTAGGTCATGTTCATCTTGTATGCCATTCCCGGAACGCTGACAAAAGTGATGCCGCTGATGGATGCGCCCACCATTCCGAAGGCCACCATGTACCAGGGAGACCTGCGGTTTCCCCGGTAAAAGGTTTCATTATTTGCTTTACGAGATGTGATATTGCTGAATATCAGCAATATGCAGAAATAGATAAGTATTGTAACTAAAATCATTCTTCTAATCGTTTAAAAATGGATTTTAAATTTTGTATTTATTCTTTTTCTTTGCTTCTGTCGGAGTGCCATAATAACTGCGAGGTGAAATCATCCTCCTGCCACTTCTGATATTTCCTCCACAGTATTCGCTCCATCGTTTCTGAATGCGCTCTACGTAGTCCACAGTCTCCGTGCCTCTCATGAAACCTCTTTTCACGACAGGATCCCGATAATAATAAGGATTGCTAAGCTTGAGGACGAAAAGTTTTACTTCCTCCCAATTGTATGGATTGCCCCCATATTTCTTGGTTAAAGCCATGGCATCTCTGATGTGGCTGAAGCCTCCATTGTATGCAGCAAGGGCATATAAGATTCGCTGGCTTGGATCATGGATGTCAGAGAAATGCCCTTGCAGTTCAGCCATATAGCGGGATGCTGCAGCGATGTTGGCCTCTGGCTGATGTATGTCGTTTATGGAAAGTCCCAGATGGGATGCGGTAGATGGCATGATCTGCATGAGTCCGCAAGCCCCAGCCCATGATTTGGCATTCGGGTCAAAACAACTCTCCTGATAACATTGCGCAGCCATCAGGCGCCAATCCATTCTTGCCGTAGGAGCATATCGCTGAAAATATCCGTCGTATTCCGAGATGACACCTTTCGACCTGTTCAGGAAAGGAGAATAAACATGGCGTCTGATACTTTGTGAGGATAAGAGGAAAGTTTCTTCTCTTTTCACTTCCGCAGTCAATTGCGGTTTGTACCAGGCATTCAGAGAGTCTGCCAAACTGTTGTTGTCTCCTATGACAGCCCATTGTTCTTGGGTCGTATCCTGTTTAGGACCGCAAAACAGCAATTTTCCTTTCGCTTTCTTGCGTGATAAGGGAACGGCAATAATGTCGCCCTCCCCTTTTTCCAACTTGCTGATCATCTCAGTAGTGTCCTTACATACTTCCACTCTCAGGCTGACTCCAATTTTCTGGGCAAATTTCTCGCAAAGAAGATATTGCAAGCCCAAATTCCGGTTCTTATATATATAATATGTATCAGGACCGTTGACAGTCAGCATGATTAATTCTCCATTGGATACGATATCATCATACGTAAAACCTTTTGTCTGATTGGAGTTGTTGGAATAATCCTCCTCGCCTATAGGTGTCCCCCAAGGTGTAACATCTGGTTGCGTTTTCTGATTAGAACAACTGCAAACCAACCAAAATAATGCAAATATTGCCGATAAATATACTTTATTCATATTTCAAGTTACAAAATTACATATTTTTTTGGATATTCAAGCAAAAAGATGTACTTTTGCAATGTTTTTTAAACAAAATGAAGAAATATGTTACGAATAGCAGTACAATCTAAAGGGCGTCTTTTCGATGACACCATGAATTTACTTTCAGAAGCAGACATTAAAGTGAGTGCTTCTAAGCGCACTCTTTTGGTGCAGTCTTCTAACTTCCCTCTCGAGGTTTTGTATCTCCGTGATGATGATATTCCTCAGAGTGTTGCAAGCGGCGTCGCTGACATCGGTATTGTTGGCGAGAATGAATTTGTGGAAAGAGGGGAAAATGCCCAGATCATTGACCGTCTTGGTTTTAGCAAATGTCGCTTGAGTCTTGCAATACCTAAGAAAATTGATTATCCTGGTTTGCAGTGGTTTAATGGCAAGAAAATTGCGACTTCTTATCCTAACATCCTTCGCAATTTCATGCAGAAGAAAGGCATCAAGGCTGATATCCATGTCATTACTGGTTCTGTGGAAATTAGTCCGGGTATCGGTCTTGCTGATGGTATCTTTGATATCGTAAGTTCTGGCTCTACCCTTGTTAGCAATAATTTGGCAGAGGTGGAAGTCGTGATGAAGAGCGAGGCTTTGCTTATCGGTAATTGGAATATGGATGAAGAGAAGCATCAGATTCTGAACGAAATGCTGTTCCGTTTCGAAGCTGTGCGTTCTGCTCAGGACAAGAAGTATGTGATGATGAATGCACCAAAGTCTAAGGTGAAGGAAATTACGGATGTCTTGCCTGGTATCAAGAGTCCTACGATCATCCCATTGGCTGATGATGAATGGTGCAGTATCCATACGGTCCTCGATGAGAAGAGATTCTGGGAAATCATCGGAAAGCTCAAGGAGCTGGATGCTCAGGGTATTCTGGTTACTCCTATCGAGAAGATGATCTTGTAAAAAGAGTTTTGATCATATCTGTCTTCTACCCGGAACTTTGATTTCATGTTCTGAAAGTTAGAAACAAATATAAAAGTAAATTATTAATAATATAAGGAATGAAGGTAATTTGTTATCCTGCAAAGGAAGAATGGGACGAATTAGTGAAGCGTCCGCACCTGGATGTCTCAGAGCTTAATGCTACTGTAGAAGGTGTTCTCAATGATGTTAAGAATCATGGCGATAGCGCAGTTATACGTTACGAAGAGAAATTCGACCATGCGCATTTGGACTCTTTATCTGTATCTGATGCAGAAATGGAAGAGGCTGAAAGCCTGGTTTCTCTTGAACTGAAGCATGCGTTGGAGTTGGCTCATCATAACATTTCTTCATTCCATCAGAGCCAGCAGTTTCATGGAGAAAAGGTGGAAACAGTCTCTGGTGTGACTTGTTGGCAGAAAAGTGTTGCTATTGAGAAAGTTGGCCTCTATATTCCTGGAGGTACGGCTCCTCTCTTTTCTACGGTCCTGATGCTTGCAACACCAGCCAAGATAGCCGGTTGTAAGGAAATCGTACTTTGTACTCCTCCTAACAGAGAAGGCAAAGTGAATCCTGCCATCTTGATGGCGGCTAAGATTGCAGGTGTGAGCAAGATATTTAAAATCGGTGGCGTTCAGGCGATTGGTGCGATGGCATATGGCACAGAGAGTGTTCCTAAGGTATATAAAATCTTTGGTCCGGGCAATCAGTACGTCATGGCTGCTAAACAACATGTTTCTTTACACGATGTGGCTATTGATATGCCTGCGGGTCCTTCTGAAGTATGTGTTATTGCGGATGAAACCAGTAATCCTGTGTTTGTTGCTGCCGATTTGCTTTCTCAGGCTGAGCATGGTGTTGATTCTCAGGTTTTCCTGATTTCTACTTCTGAAGAGATGATTGAGAAAGTGAAGGATGAGGTGGAAAAACAACTCGAACAATTGCCGAGAAAGGAGATGGCTGCCAAGTCTTTGGATAATTCTAAACTTGTCTTGGTGAAGGATTATGATGAGGCCATTGAACTCAGCAATACTTATGCGCCTGAACATTTGATTATCGCCACTCGCAATTATGATGAATTGGCGGAGAAAGTGGTAAATGCCGGTAGTGTATTCTTGGGACAGTATGCTTGCGAAAGTGCTGGTGATTATGCCAGTGGTACCAATCATACCCTTCCTACTCATGGTTATGCGCTGGCATATAATGGCGTCAATCTGGATAGTTATAACCGCAAGATTACGTTCCAGCATTTGACTGATGAAGGTATCAGAAGTATCGGTAACGCTGTTGTTGTTATGGCTGAAAACGAACAGTTGGAAGCTCATGCCAACGCGATGCGCGTGAGAGTTGATGAAGTTGGCAAATAGTTTTATCTATTTTCGACTTTTTAATTTTAAGAATCTATTTTATCGAAATATGAAAGAATTAAAAGAACTCTGTAGAGCCAATATTTGGAACCTTTCTCCATATAGTTGTGCAAGAACGGAATTTTCAGGTAAGAAAGCTCACAACTTTCTGGATGCCAACGAGAATCCGTATAATGATCCCTATAATCGTTATCCGGATCCTTTCCAGACGGATGTGAAAAAGGTCTTGAGTAAAATCAAGGACGTGCCTGTGGAGAATATATTTTTGGGAAATGGAAGTGATGAGGCTATTGACTTGGTGTATCGTATCTTCTGTAATCCGGGAATAGACAATGTAGTTGCTATTGCTCCTACTTATGGAATGTATCAGGTATGTGCTGACGTGAATGATGTGGAATACCGTCAGGTGTTGCTGGATGAAAATTACCAGATTACGGCAGATAAGTTACTGAGTGCTTGTGATGACCATACGAAGGTTATCTGGATTTGTAGTCCGAATAATCCTACGGGCAATCTGATCAATCCAGAAGCAATCGTTGGTGTATTGCAGCGTTTTGATGGCATCGTAGTCTTGGATGAGGCTTATGCTGATTTCTCCAGTATTCAGCCATTCAGATCATACTTGTCTAAATTCCCTAATATGATCGTGCTCAACACCATGAGTAAAGCCTGGGGTTGTGCTGCTTTGAGATTGGGTATGGCTTTTGCCAGCAAGGATATTATCGATTTGTTCAACAAGGTAAAATATCCTTATAATGTGAATTTACTTACTCAGCAACATGCCCTGGAGGTTTTGAATGATCCATATCAGGTGGATGAATGGGTGAAGAATCTGTTGCAGGAAAGAGGTAAGATGGTTACGGCCTTTACAGAACTTCCTATTTGCGTGAAAGTTTATCCTACTGATGCCAATTTCTTCTTGGCGAAAATGACGGATGCGCAGGCTATATACGATTATTTGGTTGATAAGGGTATCATCGTTCGCAATAGAAATAGAGTGCAGCTTTGTGAGAACTGCCTGCGAATTACGATCGGTAAAAAGAGTGAGAATATAGAATTGTTATCAGCTCTTCGACAATATCAATAAAAATATAAAGAGGGTGTGTCATGAACTTATGGCACACCCTTTATTTTTAATGAAAAGTATAGTTTAGAATTTGATTTTCTTCTTCTTGCCTTTACTTTCGTTGCCCACCCTGTCTAATGCGGTTACAATGTAGGTGGTTTTACCATCCTTGATGTATGGTACTTTCACGTTGGAATCGTAGGTGATCTTGATGATTTTGGATGCATCGTTTAAGTCAACTGGCTCACCTTCCTTAAATTGATAGACAACAAATCTATTGGCCACATCACCCCATTTTTTTCCTTTAGGAGCCTTCCAATTCAACATCGGTCCCTGCTCTGTCCATTTCAGTTTCAGACTTCTGACGGCTTTTGGACTTTTATTATCCAAGAAAGTCATGAGAGGTGGTAATGCTGGATATTTCCAATAGAAATCCCTCAAAGTATGACCGATATTTCCCACATTGTCGGCTGCAGTCTGAGCGTACCACAACACAGTTCCCTTTACATTCTGCATTTGCTGGTGCAACTTGTGCTTGGCAGGAAGCTGATGACTTCTTGGATTTGCAGGGTCAGCAAACTTGGCTGTTCGTTCAATGTCTTCGCTAATAAACAAAGGTCTTTTACCTGCATGTTTGTTCCACCAGGTGATCAGGGTTTTATAATCAGCAGCCTTATGTCCGATTTCCCAATACAATTGAGGAACGCAGTAGTCTATCCAACCGTTATTCACCCACAAAAGTACATCGGCATAAAGGTCATCAAAATTCTGCAAACCATTCGTTTCAGAACCATTCGGATCATTTTTTTTGTTGCGATAAATACCAAAAGGAGAAACACCGAATTTTACCCAAGGTTTAATATGATGGATGGTCTCCCCTAATTGCTTTACGAATCTGCTTACATTATCTCTTCTCCAATCTCCAATCTTCCAATAACCATGAGAGTTCTGCTGAAACAAGGCTTGGTCTGGAATCTGTTTGCCTGCTACTGGATAAGGATAGAAATAGTCATCTATATGGAAACCGTCCACATCATATCTGCTGACGATGTCGGCTGCCACTTTGCAGATATAATCTGCAGATTCTTGCAAACCAGGATTGAGGAGCACTAAATTATCATAGGAAAAGCATAATTTAGGTTGTTTGACAACAACACTGTTCTTGCTAACTTGTGACATGCTTGTGGATCCATGTTTGGCGCGGTATGGATTGATCCAGGCATGAATTTCCATTCCTCTTTTATGGCATTGTTCAACCATCCATGCCAAAGGGTCCCAATAAGGATTCGGAGCCTGTCCCTGGATTCCTGTCAGGAATTTACTCCATGGTTCCAGTTGACTCTCATAGAGGGCATCACATTCCGCTCTCACTTGAAAGATAATGGCATTGACACCATCTTTTTCCAACTCGTCCAGTTGCTTGCTGAGCATAGACTGAATCTGTTGGGTGCTTTTGCCCATGAATTGACCATTGACACATTGGATCCATGCGCCACGGAATTCACGTTTGTTTTGTGCTGATGCGCCCAATGTAAGGAAAAGGGCCATCGCAAAAATGATTAGATTTTTATACATCTTGTTTTATATTATTTGTTTATTCTTCATCTCTTAATTTTGGCAGAGAAATATGGTATTTTACTGCCAAGAATCGGATTGCGCAAACGATAGCAAATGTGGCAATGACCGTGATATATAGGCTAACCTGCAACCAGCTCAGCAACCAGTAAGTGAGTCCTCCCACCACACAAGCCATAGCGTATATTTCCTTTCTGAAGATCACTGGTTCTTCGTTGAGCAGCACATCTCTGATTACTCCTCCGGCAGCTCCCGTAATGCATCCCATAATGATAGCAACCCAAAATGGGAAGCCACATTCCAATGTTTTTTGAATACCCGCTATATTGAATAGGGCCAAACCGAGTGTGTCGAATAAAAACCAAGTAGTATCCAGACGTCTGAGATAATGGTGGCATACTATTACGACACACTGTGCAAATAGCGTACATATCATGTATATCGGACTTAGCATCCAGAAAGGTCTTACACCTAACATGACATCTCGTATGGTTCCTCCTCCTATTGCCACAGCAATACCGCATACAAAGCCTCCCAGCCAGTCGTAATGTTTGCTGGCTGCGAGTCTTATGCCTGACAATGCAAAGGCAAATGTTCCTATGAATTCTATTACACGTTGTAGTGTAATGACAAATTCTGGGTCATGATGGATTGTCATTTCATTATTCTCCTACTAATGTTTTTGTTATATTTTGATTGATTGAACGTATTATTCCTTGAATCTATCTCCCCAACAAGTTACCATCCAATTATATAATTTCTCTTCATTAGGAGAGTGCTGCGCATGCCAGAATCTCTCATTTTGAATTTCACTCGGAAGATATTGTTGGCTGGTGAAGTGCCCAGGATAGTCATGTGGATATTTATATCCGTCATGGTAGCCCAATTCTGCCATTAATTGGGTTGGAGCATTTCGGATATGCAGCGGAACAGGAAGATTTCCCGTTTCCCGCACCCTTGCTATTGCTGCATTGATGCCTAAATATGCACTGTTACTCTTAGGACTGGTGGCCAGGTAAACCACCGCTTCGGCTAATGCAATCCGTGCTTCAGGCCATCCGATTTTCATGACCGTATCAAAAGCCGCATTTGCCAAGAGTAAAGCATTCGGATTGGCAAGTCCGATGTCCTCGCTGGCACTGATGACCACTCTTCTTGCAATGAATTGCGGGTCCTCCCCTCCTTCTATCATTCTTGCCATCCAATATAATGCAGCATCAGGATCACTTCCCCGGATGCTCTTGATGAAAGCTGAGATAATGTCATAATGCATTTCTCCCTGTTTGTCATAAGCAAGAGGATTTTGCTGGAGTTCCCTTTCTACGACCTCGTCTGTGATGATTATTTCATCCGAAGAGAAAGAATTCACGATCAATTCCAAAATATTCAGCAGTTTGCGGGCATCGCCACCACTATACCTTAGCATTGCACTCGTTTCCTTCAACGTTATGTCTTTCTCTTTGAGAACAACATCTTTATGGATCGCTCTTTCAAGAAGCCCCTGTAAGTCGTCTTTTCCTAAAGGTTTCAGAACGTAAAGTTGGCACCGGGAAAGTAAAGGCCGTATTACCTCAAAGGAAGGATTCTCTGTGGTTGCTCCGATGAGGGTAACGATGCCTTTCTCTACAGCTCCCAATAATGAGTCTTGCTGACTTTTGGAGAAACGATGGATTTCGTCAATAAACAGTATAGGAGAAGCGGAGTCAAAAAAACGGTTGTTTTTGGCTCTTTCTATCACTTCCCTGACATCCTTTACACCGCTTGTCACAGCGCTCAAAGTATAGAAAGGTACTTTGAGCGTGTGAGCGATAATTTGTGCCAATGTTGTTTTGCCTACACCAGGAGGTCCCCAAAGAATAAAAGAGGAAATTCTTCCTGCATCTATCATTTTACGGAGTATGGCTCCTTCACCTACTAAGTGTTTTTGGCCAACGTAGTCGTCAAGAGAACGTGGTCGCATTCTTTCTGCTAAGGGTTCACTCATTGTCTTTACAATTTATGATATGTTTCCAAATATGAGAATACAATGTTTTGTATGACTTGTATTCATTGCGTCTGTCGTCATGAGATTTCATCTATCATCATATGGATGTCTGGCTCATTTCTTTCCTTCAGAAGAAATCTGGTTCCCCATCAGTTTTTGTAATTCGATGACGCTTTGATTATAGTCATTGATTGCTGCAGCTTTCTTCATGTAGAAGTCAATGCTGTTGTTCAGCGCTTCAACATATTCAATATATGATATTTCGCCATTTTCATATTCTGCCTGGCTCATTTCTTCCAGTTTCTGGTTGTTTTGCTTGCCTTCCTCCTGATAATATTTCATTCGGACAAATGCTTCATTGCACTTACTCAAGCATGCATGATATTCTTGTTGCTTATCCAACTGCTCTTGCTTGATTTCATATTCTGCAATTTCTTTATCTTTTTTGGCAGCCTTGATTCGGGCTTTGGTTGCACCATAAAAGAGTGGAATCCCCACTCCAACTTCAAATCCCATAAAGTTGCCTCCTTCAAACCTGTTTCTGTTGACATGATATGGATTCCATGAGGAGATGACCATCTGGTTGCGAAGAGAAAGACTGAGAGAGGGTGCATAGCCGTTTTTTGCTACGCTGACTGCTTTGTCTGCTACAGTAATCCTGTCTTGCGCATATTGTCCTTCTGGAGTAAGCTGGTAGTTGAAACTGTTTTGTACCCAATCCAATGCTACTAAATTCTGGTCTGCAGGTTTGATGGGTTCATTGCTATTTACCAAACCGGATAATAGGAGTTGCTTACTTTCGATTCCGCTGAGGACATTCGTCATCTCCAACTTGTTTTCACGATACATCCTATTGGCTGAAAGTAATTCCAGTTGGCGTGTTTCTCCTGCCTTGAATCGCGCTTCAGCTATTGTCCGATAACGGTTGAGGATGCTGTCCTGCTTGTTGAGAATGTTTAAACGTTCATATTCATATATCAACTGATAGTAATTGCTTTTAATCTGATAAATAAGTTCAGACAATACTACATTCTTCTTACTCTTTTCAGCTTGAGTTTCCGCTTTTAATTGCTTGTTCTTTGCAATATAAAGAGTTGGAAATTCTATACTTTGAGTGAGGGAAATGGAATTGTCCGTACTTCCGCCTGATGTAGGATCCTGTGACAGCGTCAAATCGGTTTTGTCAATATCCCATGCTGTGGCCTGAAGGTTTTTGGCACGTTCTATCGACTTGTTTGCTGCAAGAATCTTATAATTCTTTTCGTATGCCATATTCAGGCATTGTTGTAAATTGAGTACTTTGTGTTGTGCTTGCATATTGCTACACAAACACAACAAAGTAATATATATTATTGCTCTTTTCATATAACTATTTCTTAGTAAACGTTTTGTAAATTGCCGGTAAAACCAACAAAGTCAATAATGTAGAAGTGATGAGTCCGCCGATAACAACAGTAGCCAAAGGTCTTTGTACCTCAGCTCCATCTCCGTGTGACAAAGCCATCGGTAAAAATCCTAACGATGCTACGAGTGCAGTCATTAATACAGGGCGGAGTCTGATCATGCAACTGTCAATTATTCTTTCGTGAATAAGTTGGGTGTTGCTGCGCCCGGACTCTACTGCTGATGACAACTGATTCTTTTGCATTTGATTCATCTCACCGATGAGTACAATTCCGTTAAGAACTGCAACACCAAACAGGGCAATGAATCCAACTCCGGCTGAAATAGAGAATGGCATACCTCTAAACCATAATGCCCATACTCCACCAATGGCAGCCAATGGAATTGCCGAGAATACGAACAGACTTTCTCTTACGTTTTTTACTGTTGCATAAAGTAACAGGAAGATAATGATAAGCGCCAATGGCACTACTATCATCAATCGGGTAATTGCACTCTGTAAATTCTGGAACTCGCCACCATAGGTATAATAATATCCTTCCGGCAACTTCAGTTTTGCATCCAGCAGATTCTGTATTTCATCCACCGTACTCTGCACATCTCTTCCTTTTATGTTGAAACCGACATAGATACGTCGCGCACCATTTTCGTGAGAGATTTGTGCTGGAGCGGGTTCGTAAATGATATCTGCAACCTGGGTCAATGGAATTGTTTCCCCGGAACCTATTGGGATGGCAAGATTTTGGATAGATGAAACATTGCGGTCGTTATTATCTAACCTCAATACAATGTCAAATTTCCGTTCTCCTTCATAAATGGAACCGGCTATTCCGCCCGCAAATGAAGTTTCAAGCACTTGATTGATGTCATCAACGTTGATTCCGTATTCCGCCATCCGTTCATGATTATATACCACCTGAATCTGCGGTAAACCAGAAACTTGTTCCACAGATGTTCCACTTACTCCCTGGATGCCACTAATCATCTTGCCTACATGTTCTCCTAACTTGGTGAGTTCATCCAGATCATCTCCAAATATTTTGATTGCAACATCTTGCTTGATGCCAGTCAGCAACTCGTTATTACGCATTTGGATAGGCTGTGATATTTCAGCCTCTAATCCCGGAATCGTATGGAGTGTTTCTTCCATCTTTTCCATGAGTTCTTCTGTTGTTTCGGCGGAAGTCCATTCTGCTTTTGGCTTGAGTGAAATCATGATGTCCGCTCTTTCAACAGGCATTGGATCAGTTGGAATCTCGGCACTTCCTATACGGCTAACGACTTGTTTCACTTCCGGATATTCAGCCCTCAGCAGTTTCTCAGCCTTGGTACAACTTTCTACCATTTGCGAGAGAGAAGTTCCTTGCGACATACTCATTTCTACGGCAAAATCCCCTTCTTCCAAACTTGGAATAAATTCTCCTCCAAGAAACTTGAATGCCACAAGACTGACACAGAACAAAGCAACGGCACCTGTTATCACGTTCTTGTTTTGTTTCAGTACCCAGTTGAGGACAGGAAGATACCATTGCTGTATTTTCTTGACCATCTTGTCGGCGAAAGTCTCTTTCTTGCTGATTTTCTTGCTAAGGAAGAGGCTACTTGCCATCGGAACATACGTAAGTGACAATATGAAGGCACCGAGTATGGCAAAAAATACAGTGAGAGCCATCGGACGGAACATCTTGCCTTCAATGCCCACTAAGGTCATCAAAGGAACATATACGATCATAATCATGATTTCACCGAAGGCTGCACTTTGCCTGATACGTGAAGCAGAGAAATGAACTTCTTCATCCATCTCGGCTTGCGTGAGGCTCGTTTTCTGAGTTTTTTGGTTGATATGGGTAACTACGGCTTCCACAATAATGACAGCAGAATCCACAATCATACCGAAATCAATGGCTCCTAAACTCATCAGGTTGCCATCTATGCCAAAGGTCTTCATCATTCCAAAAGCGAATAGCATACTGAGTGGAATGACGCTTGCAACAACCAGTCCTGCTCTCCAGTTTCCTAAGAAAATGACCAATACAAAGATGACAATGAGGCCTCCCATGATCAAGTTGTGCTCTATGGTTCCCTCAACACGCTTTACAAGATTTGTACGGTCAATGAAAGGTTCTATGATGACACCTTCTGGGAGGGATTTCTGAATCTGGGCAATTCTTGACTTGACATTTTTGCTTACTTCTTGGAAGTTTTCTCCTTTGAGCATGATAGCTATTCCGGCTACGACTTCTCCCTCGCCATTTCTCGTAACGGCACCAAAACGGGTTGCGTGACCTTCCTGTACCTTGGCAATGTCGCCGACTTTTATTGTTATTCCGTTGACATTCTTTACAGGTATATTGGCAATATCATCAAAAGTCTTGGCCACACCAATAGCACGGATGTAGTATTGGTTTGAGTTTTGCTCAATATAGCTTCCACCGGTATTGGCGTTGTTCTTTTGCAAGGCGTCGAAGACTTCGGATACTGTTATGCCATTGGCATTCAATCGGTCTGTGTTGATGGCTACTTCGTACTGTTTGACAAATCCTCCCCAACCGCTCACTTCTGCAACACCAGGAGTTCCTGAAAGTTGTTTTCTGACAATCCAATCTTGGATCGTGCGAAGTTGCGTGAGGGAATACTTGTTTTCATACCCTTTCTTGGTTCGTACTGTATAGTGATATATTTCTCCCAGCGCAGTAGCGATGGGTCCCATTTCTGTAGAAGTGTTCTTTGGCAACTCTTTTACAGCATCGTTTAAAACCTGACTTACTTGAGAGCGGGCCCAATAGATATCTGCCTGGTCATCAAAGATTAATGTTATAACTGATAATCCGCTTCTGGAAATGCTCCTTCGTTCTTGAAGGCGTGGTACATTGGCCAATGCCATCTCGATAGGAGTGGTTACATATTGTTCGACTTCCTGGGCGCCCAGGGAAGGTGCTTGGGTAATTACTTGAACCTGATTATCGGTGATGTCTGGTGTAGAGTCAAACGGCAATGTAGCCAACGACCAAAGTCCCCAAACTATAAGCGATATAGTGAGGAAACCTACCACAAACTTGTGCTTGATGGAACTTGTAATTAGTTTCTGAAACATGATGTCCTTTTAAATTTGTAAATTGATTAATAATTTTAATTTCCAGACACTAATCTTCTTCTCCATGATCGCCAATCTGCGATGCCAGGTAGAAAGCATTATCAGTCACTATCTTTTGTCCATTCTGTATGTGCTTGCAGAGTGAAACCTCAGTATATCCGTCATTGCTGACTCCAGTTGTCACTTCATGTCGTGAAAAACTGTATTCTCCATTTCTTGGCTGTTTATTGAGTGCAAAGATATATTGTTTTCCTTCTATATTAACAATAGCTTTGTTAGGAAGCGCAACACAAAGCTGACGTCCGGTCGCTATTTGACCGGATACATACATGCCATCAAAGAGGTTTGTGCCTCTCGTTGCATCAAGTTTGACATGTACAGCAACGCTTTTTGTTCCTTGGTTAAAGTATTCGTTCATACCATATACATGACCGGAGATTTTTACGCCTGGTTGATTGGTGAGTGAGAGTAATACCCGGTTTCCAATCTTTACTTTATTCAGATCTCGTTCAAAAACATTCAAGTCACATTCTACAGCATTGTTATTTCTGATTTTCATCAAAGGCGTCTGCATGTCTGCGTAACTTCCCAAAGATGCTGTAATTTCGCTTACCGTACCTTTGATAGGAGCATATAAAGGGAAGACAGTTGTAAATTTTCCCTTCGCCACAGATGATGTAGAGATGCCCAACTGGGTCAGCTGGCGACCGATTCCTATAAGATTTGCTTTCGCCACCTTATAGTCTTTTTCAGATAAGAGTAGTGTTTTTTTGATACCGGCTCCTGCGGAGGCCAGTGTTTTCTGTCTTTCCATTTCAAGCTTCGCACTTTCCATTTCTTTATATGCAGAATAGTAGTCTTTCTGTAAAGATACGATTTCTGTATTTTCAATGGTTGCCACAATTTGCCCTTTATTGATCTGTTGTCCTTCTTTCACAGAAATGGATTTGACGACACCGCCCATCAAAGAAGCTACGTCTGCCATATTCTGGGCTCTAAGTACCAAAGTGCCGTTTACATGAAGCATTGCATCCAGTTCGCGCTTTTGTGCCTCCCCTAATTTGAGGTCAATAGCATTCAGTTGTTTGCTGGTTAAAGGAATGTTTTGAAAATCCACTTCTTCTTCCTTTTCCTCATTCTCCTCCTTGTCTGCTTTACTTTCAGAATAGAAGCTGAAAGCAAGAAATGCGATTGCAGTACATACCACAATCAAAGATATTCTTTTCACCATTTTCTTATTATTCTTTTGTTTAGTATTTGCTGCTCAATCCAAGTTGCTTCTTTATATAGATCAAGCAGCTTCTTTATAGATTCTGTCGCAATGAAATGAAGTAAGAAAATGGAGGCCCCCGTAAAGAACTCTTCACAGAAGCCCCTAACTTGATTGCCATCGTTTTTTGTTGCCATTTTGATATGACAATCTTGTAGCATGGGGTCAATTGAATAGAAGAAGGCAATAGGGCTACGAGCATATTTCTATCGTAGTCCAGATGTTTGTATATGGATTTTATATTTTTGCCATTAGAGATAAACTGATGCATCTGGTGAATATTGCATCCCTCGTTGTCTTTCTCATGGTGGGCAGTATGCTCATCATTAATATTTCCATCATATTCGCATTGTTGTTCTATAAAACAAACTTGCCCCATATGATGGTGGTGAAGTATAATGGTAGATAGCAACAAAGCGCATGTTGCTATCCACATATTTAAAATATGAATTTTATACTTTACCATGATTGCAATATTAAGTCTGATGATGTTTCTATACGATTGCAAAGTTACTATTTAAAATTGGCATTTCAAAATTCAAAGATGTTTTTTAACTAAATCTCGCTTAATTCAGTAAAAAAACGAAAAAAAATGATGTAGTTAACGAAAAAGTTTATACTTTTGCTCTCAATTTATATAAAGGTGTTTTAATTCTATGTGCTATGTTATGTAATGAACAGAAAAAATATCGATTAAGTGTTGCAATATTGATTGTTGTTTCACTTTTGATTTGCATATATCTGATAGCTTTCAGTTACTTCTTTTCTAAGAAGCAGATCCAATCGGCTATGATACCTGTCAAGGTTTACTCTCAATATGAAATATTGGATGGAGGAAAAGTGGTTTATCATTTTGATAAAGATACCATTTCTGCTACTGGATATTTCTTCAATAAATACTTCTTTATCCCTTCCTGTCAAGGTCGTATTTATGCTGATTTTGATAGTACTATCTGGCAGAATAAATATAAGGATGTAAATGTGGAAAAATTGGTGCAACTTCATATCGATTCCTTGAAAACGATGTATAGTCAGTCAAAGTGGATTGATGGAGAGTTGTCTTATTATTTGAAATGTCACAATGCCAGTGATGAAGGATTCTTTCATATTTCTCAGGTTGCTTTGAAAGAAGAAAACCTTCGGGATTCTACTCGAAAGATGTTGGATTCATTAAAACATCTTTCACATAAGTCCTTGAAGATAGTTCGTCATTTGGAATTCGTTGCGATTTCTCCTTCTGGTAAGGCTAATAGAAAACAAGTTGAGAAATTAAAACATGTTGGTGGAAATGTTTTCCAATTGTTCTCAGAAACCTTACCTGAAGAGTCTTGCGCTTTGTCTTTTCATAAGTCTCAAGCATTGGCTTCTATGAGTATTGTCCCAGTTTTGTTTGATGCCAAATTGAATTATCTTTTGGGCACAACAGGAACCTATAGTGGTGAAGTTGATTCTTTAGGATTGCCTCATGGTCATGGTGAATGGCAGGGCTTTACCGATGCTGCCTATTATCAGGGAAGTTGGAAACATGGAAAACGTGATGGTTTTGGCTTTTCTGTTGCAGATAAAAGTCAGTTACGCATAGGAGAATGGGTACTGGATAAATACAAAGGAGAACGATTGGTTTATAGTTCTGGTCGAATCTACGGTATTGATATCTCTAAATATCAGCATGTTATAAAAGGTAAGAAATATAATATCGATTGGAAACGTCTGCGTATTTCCCATCTTGGAAATATCAGTAAAAAAACAATTAATGGGGATGTAAATTATCCGATTAGTTTCATCTATATTAAAAGTACTGAAGGGGCAAGTTTATTAAATCCTTTCTATAGAAAAGACTATGTGGCAGCACGGGCACATGGATATAAGGTAGGAAGTTATCATTTCTTTTCTACTCTAACTCCTGCTACTTTGCAGGCACGTCAATTCCTTAAAAATTCATATGTCAAATCGGGTGACTTGCCACCTGTTCTTGATGTTGAGCCTACTAAAGCCCAAATTCAGAAGATGGGAGGCGTGGGTGTCCTTTTGGCCAGAATGAGAATATGGTTAAGAATGGTTGAAAAAGAAACGGGTAAACGTCCTATTATTTATGTAAGTCAGACTTTTGTAAATCGCTATTTGAGCAAAGCGACTGATATAAAGCAAAAATATCAGGTATGGATTGCAAGATATGGAGAATACAAGCCTGATATCAAATTGGTTTTCTGGCAACTTTGTCCTGATGGTAGGGTTACTGGAATTCGGGGTCATGTAGATATCAATGTATTTAATGGTTATCATGATTCTTTCAAGCAGTTTATCTCTAATCTGAAGTGATTCGTAATAGGCAGTTTGTCTCTGATCTGAGGTCTCTCGTAATAAAAAATATGCTTTTCTCCAAAAATATATTGTTAAAGTATATTAATAGAAATAACAATGATGCAATATTTTTCTTATATTTGCGTAATATTATATATACGCAATTAAAAATAGGAGTTAATAGCATAGGATGAGACAACTTAAGATTCAAAAAAGTATAACCAATCGTAACAGCGAGGCACTTGATAAGTATCTTGTTGAGATAGGTCGTGCCCCAATGGTGTCAATTGACGAAGAGATTGAATTGGCCCAAATCATTAAGAAAGGTGGTCGTGCTGCGGAAAGAGCAAAAAACAAATTAGTTGAGGCTAATCTTCGTTTTGTGGTCTCTGTTGCCAAACAGTATCAGCATCAGGGGTTGACTCTTACTGACTTAATTGATGAGGGTAATATCGGATTGATTAAAGCTGCAGAAAGATTTGATGAAACCCGTGGTTTTAAGTTTATTTCTTATGCAGTTTGGTGGATTCGACAGAGTATTTTGCAAGCAATTGCTGAGCAAAGTAGAATAGTCAGACTTCCTCTTAATCAGGTTGGTTCTTTGAATAAGGTTAATCAGGAAAGTAATAGATTTGAACAAGAAAACCAGCGTCGTCCAAGTGTAGAAGAACTTGCACAGCGCACAGGTATAGATGAGGAAAAAATCTCTCAAAGCATGGCGGCAAGTGGTCATCATGTAAGTATTGATGCGCCTTTTGGTGAAGATGATGACAATTCTATGGTGGATGTCATGGCAAGTGGAGAAGATAGTCGCACAGATAAGCATGTTGATCATGAAAGTATGGCTATGGAACTACGTCAGGTTTTGGATAAGGTTCTTAAAGACAGGGAAAAGCAGATTGTTTGTGCCTGCTTTGGAATTGGAGAAACTGAAAAAGGATTGGAAGAAATTGGAGATAAAATGGGATTGACTCGTGAAAGAGTTCGTCAAATACGTGAGAAAAGTATTACAAAACTCAGAGATTCCGGAAATGTCAAAATTCTGATGAAATACTTAGGGTAATTTTTGAAAAAACATTTAATTCTCTTTGTTGTTTCATAAAAATATACTAACTTTGCAATCGGGTGCTTTTTCAAGCTCCCGATTTTTTGTTATGAGGCTTCTGGTTCATATTATAATCTGTGTTTTCTTGACTTTATCGCTGGATGGATATGCAAGAAATGTTACACCGAAAGACGATTTCCGTGATTCGGTGGTGAATCGTATCTATCGATATTATCAGTTGTCTTATTCCGCTTCTGAGCAATTTCATGAGTCTTATGCATACACGAAATTTATGATGCGTACCAATCATCGCAACTTTACGTTGGCTATGGTTCCTTCTCTTTATGCGATAGCTCATGGTTCCGGTAGAGAATTTATGGGAGAATATTATAGTAAATATACGGTAAAAGAAAAGAATAAGATAACTCCTCATCGTTTACTATGTATTACTACAGTTCCTCACAAAAGGAATACAATGCCTTCTCTGCTGAATTATCTTACTCCGAATGTTTATGGTGAATGTCTTTTTCAAGACAATATACTGTCTCCCTACCATCGGTCAAACAGAAAATATTATAAATTTATGGTCACGGCTCTTCCTTTTGGAAAAGCTCAGGTTTATGCCTACCCTAAATTGAAAAATACTCAATTGGTTACGAGTATGGCTATAGTGGATAGTCATACGGGTAGAATAAATTTGGTTGATTTTGAAGGTGAGTATGATATGACTCGCTTCTTTATCAGCGTGGTGATGAATAAAGCGGATTCTGTGGGCTCTCTGTATCCGAAGAAGTGTGACTTGAGAGCTAATTTCCGTTTTATGGGCAATCAGATAACGGCCAGATATTCTACTATTTATGGCTTGCCGAAATTATTGTCGGATTCATTGAATAATGTTGAAGATACTACATTGATGGCAAAGGTGCGCCCTACCCCGTTGAATGAGGAGGAAATGCATTTCTTGAACCATTATTATCAGAAAAAGAATGAAAGGGATTCTTTGGTCAAAAACGAAAAACATAAAAAGTCTTTTGTAAAAGATGTGTTGTGGGATATTGTGGGCGATAATGTCTTAAATCGTATCAAGCAAAATTTCGGAAAACAAAATCAGGGGTACCTTAGAATTAATCCTATTCTGAATCCTCTTTATATGGGTTATTCCGAACGCAAGGGATTTGTATATAAGTTTGATGTACGGGGAAGCTATTCTTTTAGTGATGATGTGCAATTTGCTCTTCGCTTCAAAGCTGGTTACGCTTTCAAGCAGCATCGGTTTTATTTCAGCATTCCTGCTACTCTCAACTACAATAAAAAGCATGATGGATTCCTTCAGTTGGAGTTGGGTAATGGAAACCGAATCAATACCAATGTTGTTGCGCGTCGTATATTGGATATCAGCGAGAAAAGAGATAGTCTTATCCAATTCCCATATGGTGATTATACGGCCTTTAAGGATAATTATTGGCGACTGACGAATCATTGGATGTTTAATAACTATATTGGTTTTGAGTTGGGAATCATTGCCCATCAGCGTCAATCTATAAATCCGGAATTTTATAAGGAAAATAATTTCCCAAGTTTGTATAGATCAGTTGCTCCTGCATTGGCTTTGGTTTGGCATCCTATTGGGAAAAACGGTCCTGTCGTAAAAGTTGATTATGAAAGAAGTTTCAATCATTTTCTTCATTCCAATATCAGCTACGAACGGGTTGAAATGGATATGCAGGATATTATCAACATGTCAAGAAGGCGGAGCCTTTCTTTGCGTTTGGGTTCTGGATTCTATACTCAGAAAGGCGACCATTGGTATTTTGTTGATTATACTAATTTCAGGGACAATAATTTACCTGGTGGCTGGAATGATGATTGGGCAGGCGAATTTGAATTGCTTAACTCTGGATGGTATAATGCCTCTGATTATTATGTTCGGTCCAATGTTACTTATGAGTCTCCAGCCTTGTTTGCTGCCTGGTTGCCATGGGTAGGACGTTTTATAGAAAATGAACGATACTATGTCAATGCCCTCATGGTTAGACATCTTCATCCTTATACGGAATGGGGATACGGGTTCAAAACACGTGTGGCTTCGGTAGGCATATTTGCTTCTTTTCAAAATACAAGATTTCAAGGAGTCTGTTGTAAATTCGGCTTCGAATTGTTTAGAGAATGGTAATAACAATTTAATATACAAGCAATAAGATATGAATTCTCAACTTACTGTTTATAAAGCGAGTGCAGGTTCTGGAAAAACCTTTACTTTGGCTAAAGAGTATATGGTCTTGGTGATACAAGACCCATCTTCATACAGGAATATTCTTGCTGTAACATTTACTAACAAGGCAACTGAGGAAATGAAAAATAGAATCCTCAGCAAACTGTATGGAATAGCTAATCGGCTGGATGACTCAAGAGATTACTTGGAACAAATCAAGGGGGTATTATCTCAGATGTCAGAAGAGCAGATTATTGAAAATGCTGGTATTGCTCTGAAAAATCTTATCCACAATTATAATTATTTCCGCGTCGAAACGATTGATACATTCTTCCAGAGTGTACTCCGTAATCTGGCACGTGAACTTGATTTGACCGCTAATTTGAGAATTGGTCTTAATGATGTCCAGATAGAAGAACAGGCTGTAGATGAATTGATCGAAGAACTTCAGATGACAGACAAGCTTCTCTTTTGGATTATGGATTATATTAAGGAAAATATTGCAGATGACAAAAACTGGAATGTGATTTCTCAAATAAAAGCTTTTGGACGGAATATATTCAAGGATTTTTATAAGGATCATGCTGATGCGCTGAATAATTGTATTGAAAAAGATGGCTTTTTCGAGGCTTTTTCTTCAAAATTGAGGAAAATGCAAGCTGAAGCTAAAGAGCATTTTGACCAGATTGCGGCTACCTTTTTTGATGCATTGGATGAAAACGGACTTTCGGCAGATGACTTTCAAAATAAGACCAGAGGTATATGGAGTTACTTTTCCAAATTGAAAAACGGTAAATTCAATGATGATGATTTGCAAAATGCTACATTGGTAAAATGTCTGGATAGCGAAGAATCCTGGGTCAAAAAGTCTGACGCTCAGGCTGGTAAACCTGCGTATGACTTAGTGGTTTCCCAACTCTTCCAACTGCTTCATTATTCAGAAACTTCAAGACCCAAATTATTGCGTATATATAAAAGTTGTGATCTTACTTTGCGCCATCTGAATCAATTACGTCTTTTGGGAAGTATTGAAAAGAGAGTCAGAGAAATGAACAGAGATGCCAACCGTTTTTTGCTTAGCGATACCCAGACTCTTCTTCATTCTTTGATTCAGGATGAAGACTCCCCTTTCATCTTTGAGAAAATCGGTTCTCAGTTGGAGCATGTCATGATCGATGAGTTTCAAGATACCAGTACTGTGCAGTGGAAAAACTTCAAGGTGCTATTACAGGAGACAATGAGTCATCAGAATGCAGGAAATTTAATAGTAGGTGATGTGAAACAGAGTATTTACAGATGGCGTTCTGGTGATTGGCGTCTGCTTAATAATATTGAATCTGAGTTTCCATCTAATTATACAATTCAAATTGAGTCACTCTCTCACAATTATCGCTCAGACAGGAATATCGTAGATTTCAATAACGCTTTCTTCGAAGCTGCTGCAGAAAAAGAATATCAGGCCATAACGGATAAAGATTTACCTCATACTTTCTCTGACTCTGGTTCTGACTCCGACTCTGATTCCGATGGCTCCAGTGCAGCTCAACTCAAGAAGGCTTATAGTGATGTAAGGCAACGTGTGCCTCAGAAAAAAACTGCATGTGGCTATGTGAGGATTAATCTCTTGGGACAGAAGGGTATCAAAGAAGATGAGAATTCTGAAAACTATCAGGACAAGATGATGGGTATGATTTTAGATACCATCAACGAACTTGTAGAGGCGGGAGTAAAATATAAGAATATTGCCATATTGGTGAGAAGCAATAAGACCATACAGAATATTGCTGATTATCTGATGGCTAATAGTGCGACTCCATTGCCTTTGGTTTCTGATGAGGCTTTCAGACTGGATGCCTCTCAGGCCGTGAATGTGATGGTTACTGCTCTTCGGTGTCTGGCTCATCCGAATGATGATATAGCTAAGGCCGGCTTGATGAAGTTCTGCATGAAATATCTGGAAAACAAGCAAATAGCAGAAAAATTCTTGGAAGAAAGAGAACTTTATTTGCAAAAGCCGCTTTTGGATTTGACAGAGTCCCTTTACACTTACTTTAAATTGGGAGAAATAGAAACGCTCTCTCAACAAAGTTCATACGTAAGTGCATTCTATGATCAGTTGGCTTCTTATCTCTCAGATAATGGTGGTGATATAGATGATTTCTTGAATGAATGGGATGAGAATATTCACTCTAAAAGCATTCATAGTGATAAGGCTGACGGAATCAGGCTTTTGTCCATTCATAAAAGTAAAGGTCTGGAGTTTGACAATGTCATCATGCCTTTCTGTGATTGGGCGTTAGAGAAGACTGATACGATTTGGTGTACGCCTCAGGTTGCACCATTCAACGAACTTCCTTTGGTGCCTGTCGATTTTTCTGCAAAGAAAATGGTTGGTAGTATTTATGAGAAAGATTACTATCAGGAACATTTGCAGAACATGGTTGATAATTTGAATTTGCTATATGTAGGATTCACGCGAGCTGGTAAAAATCTGTTTGTATATGGTAAGCGAGGTGCTGCTACGCAGAGAAGTTTTATCATCGAAGATAGTCTGGAAGCAGTTTACAATACATTGAATGCCCAGAATGCTTCTGGCCAGTATGAGGAACAGACTCTCGAATTTCAAGGAAATGGAACTGACAAGAAAACCGATGATGTTTACTTCGAATATGGAGAGATAGATGCTTCTTCCAAAGAGGAGGCGTTTGCTGAAAATAAGAATGTTTTTATGCAAAAATCTGAAGACTTGCCTATTCAGATAAAAGTGAAGTCTGATTTATATTCCTTTAAACCAAGCCTGCAGAGTGAATTCTTTATGCATGGTGATGAGTCCGAGGAACAGCAGAAGTTCTATATCAAAATCGGAACGGTTCTTCATGAATTGTTTTCAAAGATAAAGACAAAGGATGATGTTGAGTCGGTGTTGAAGCAACTTGAACTTGATGGTGTGCTTTATGATGAAAATATTTCGAAGGAAAAAATCGAAAAAATGTTGCGTGCTCGACTGAATAGTCCGCTTGTCAGTGAGTGGTTCTCTGATAAATGGAAAGTACTGAACGAAACCAGTATCCTCTATTTGGATAAGGATGGAAAGGTTTGCCAGGATCGTCCGGACCGTGTTCTTGTAGGAGAAAACGAGATTATCGTGATTGACTTCAAGTTCGGTAAACCTCATGCTGAATATCATGATCAGGTAAGGCAATATATGTCTCAACTCAAGGGTATGGGATATTCCTGCGTCAAGGGCTATCTGTGGTACGTTTATCCTAATAAGGTGGAGAATGTTGTTCTTGAAGATTAATTTGTTTAATAATTTTGTTTGAAATTTACAATGAAATCATTTCTAAAATACGTTGCTGAAGATATCATTAGAGATTATGGTACTGACTTAAGTCGCATCATGGTCGTCTTCCCAAATAAACGTGCCAGCCTTTTCTTAAATGAAGAGCTGATGAAAATCGTACAGAAACCATTCTGGAGCCCTAATTACATGACAATTAGTGATATGTTTCTCCAGAATACTTCTTTACAACTGGCAGACCCGATCAAACTAATCTGTGATTTGCACAAGTCGTTTGTGAAATGCACAGGGGGTGATGAAACGCTCGATCATTTTTATGGTTGGGGGCAACTTCTGTTGGCTGATTTTGATGACCTGGATAAAAATCTTGGTGATGCAAGGAAGATTTTTATCAATATTGCTGATCTTCATGAATTGGATGATGACAGTTATCTTGATGAAGATAAGAGAAGAATTCTGAAGAAATTCTTTGGTAATTTCAAGGATACTCAGAACACAGAATTAAAACGCCGTTTCATGGCTTTGTGGAATCATTTGTATGATATTTATACGGATTTCAATCAACGATTGGCAAGTCAGGGACTTGCCTATGAAGGCGCTTTATACCGCCATGTGATTGAGGCTGATACTTTGAACTTGCGTTATGATACCTACTTGTTTGTGGGATTCAACATGATGCAGCAAGTAGAAACTGCCCTTTACAGGCGTATCAAGCAGGATGCTTCTTGTCATTTTTACTGGGATTATGACAAATATTATGTTGGTCAGAATAAAAATGAAGCGGGTGTCTATATCAATCAATATCTGAAACTTTTCGGCAACAAGTTGTCTGAACCTTCGCTTCAAGACGGTATCTATAATAATCTGAACTCCCAAAAGAAGATTACGTATATCAATGCTGCAACTGAGAATATTCAGGCAAGATACGTAAATGATTGGTTGATGGAAAAGGTTGAGGATGATCATGGAAATCTGGTTCCACGCTATCAGACTGGCCGCAAAACTGCTATTGTGTTAGCTGATGAAAACTTGCTTTCTACCGTGATTCATTCCTTGCCTACAGAAATTGACAGTCATGTGAATATTACCTTAGGCTATCCGCTTAAGCAGACTCCTTTTTTCAGTCTGATCATGCAATTAATCAATCTTCAGACGATAGGAAGTGTCAAGGGTTCTACTGCTTTTCGTCTGCATGATGTGGTCAAGGCATTACGCCATCCTTATGCTAAGTATATCAGCTCAAATTATCAGGATCTTCTCCATAAAATAGAAGAACAGAAACTTTACTTTCTTGACAGGGATGTACTGTGTGCAGAGGAAGATGAAGGTATGAATATGATGTTCGCCGATTTGGAAGCCTCTGAAAATAGATGCCTGGCTTTGGTCGGTTATCTGGTTAACATTCTCAGACTTATAGGTTCTCATGCAAATGATGGGGAGGATTCCTTATTTCAAGAATCTCTCTTCAGAACTTATACCTTAATTAATAGATTGAAATGTTTGATTGAATCTGGCGATTTGGATATCGACATAATGACCCTGCAACGTCTTATTCAGCAACTTTTCCAAAACACAAATGTGCCTTTTCATGGAGAACCGGTCATCGGAGTTCAAATTATGGGTGTATTGGAAACCAGAAATTTGGACTTCGACCATATTCTCGTGTTGTCATGTAACGAAGGTAATTTGCCGAAAGGTGTCAATGATTCTTCGTTTATTCCCTACTCCATCCGTAAGGCTCATGGTCTGACTACTATCGATAATAAAGTGGCTATTTTTGCCTATTATTTTTACCGACTTATTCAAAGAGCACAGGATGTAACTCTTTGCTACAACAGTTCTACAGATGAAGGACATACCGGTGAAATGAGCCGTTTCATGCTCCAACTCTTGGTGGAAAGTAAACATGTGATAAGTCGCAAAACGATAGTCTCTGGTCAAAATGTTGAAACTCATAAAGCGGAAGTTATAGTTAAAACACCTCAGATGATGGAAATCTTAGATAAGCCTCGTCTGATAACTCCTACTTTCCTCAATACTTACCTGAGATGCGCTAAGAGCTTCTATTATAAATATATTTTGAGTATTCGAGAGCCGGAAGAACTGGAGGATGAAATGGACAATAGAATGTTTGGAAATATTTTCCATAGAGCAGCTCAGTTGTTTTATTTGAAATTCGCAAGTAATTCTGATATTAAGATAGGAACTGATGGGGAAAAATCCCTGATCAGACCTATCGTTATTAACAAAGGAGATATTCAGAATGCGATAAAAGATGAGAGCTTGCTTTACAGACTGGTCGATCAGGCTTTTAAGGAAGAACTGTTCAAAATCAAGGATCAGAAAAAAACTCCTCAATATAATGGTTTGCAGCTGATCAATCGTGAAGTAATTACCAATTATTTGAAACAATTGCTGTATATTGATATAAAACTGGCTCCTTTTACTATCAAAGGTTTGGAGATAAAGGTAGAAAAAACTTTTGAATTCTCTACTCCTTCTGGTACAAAGAATTTGAGATTGGGCGGATTCATAGACAGACTTGATGAAGTTTCGGCTTCTGAAAGTTCTGATGATAGTATTCTTGGTGAACGTATCAGGGTGATAGATTATAAAACAGGACGTATTCCTTCTTCTTTACCTAAAGTTGTGGAGAGTCTGTTTGATCCAAATGAACTTGAGAAACATACAGATTATTATCTGCAGGCTATGTTGTATTCGTATATTGTCAAGCAGAGCAAGAAACTCAATCCTGCCAATGAGTCAGTAAGCCCTGGTCTCTTGTTTATTCAGCAATCTGGAGCAAGCGGTTATGAGCCAACATTGAAGTTTGGAAAAGAATACATTTCAGACGTTTCGCCTTATAAGGAGAAATTCTTCGCAGGTTTAAATCATCTGATTTCAGATATATTTGATCCGAATTCGCAATTTGCTCCTACAGAGAAAAAAGAACGCTGTGAATTATGTCCTTATAAGACTCTTTGTAAATAATGTAATTGATAATCTCTGACAAGTAAATGTTTAATTTCTCTTAAAACTTGCTTGTCAGAGTACCCTTTTCTTCCTATGGATACGTATTAAGTTAAACTCAATTTTAAAAATAATGTTAGATATTGCATATTATGTTATATTTTATGCAAGAATATAAACTATTTTGTCTATCTTTGCAGTGTAAATAATAAACAGACAGAAAAATATGAAAAAAGCATTAGTAATTCTTCAGTTACTCATGGTAGTACTGTTTGCGCAAGCTCAGATGATGAATCCGGTAAAATTTACCAGTTCATTGAAAACAAATGGTACGCCTGAGGCAGAGATTGTGTTTACTGGTAAGATTCAACCAGGTTGGCACGTTTATTCAACAGGCTTAGGTGGTGATGGACCTATTTCTGCATCTTTCAATGTCAATAAGATGGATGGTGCTGAAGCTGTAGGAAAGTTGCAGCCACGAGGCCATGAAATTTCCAAGTTTGATAATCTTTTTGGTATGAAATTGCGCTACTTTGAGGGAAGCGTTACTTTCGTTCAGAAAATCAAATTCACAAAGCCTGATTACCATATTGACGTATATGTAGAATATGGCGCATGCAACGATCAGAACTGTATGCCTCCAAGTGAAGCAACCTTCAAGGGAAGTGGTAAGTCTCCTGCTGTAGATAGCAAAGCTGCCAAGGAGGAAAAGGCACAGAAAGAGGAACAATTAGATCCAGCTGCGCTGGCTAAGGCAAAGGCTGATTCTCTGGCTAAGTTGAATGCAAATGCTGTAGATAGCACCCAGGCTTTGGATTCTGCTGCTCTTTCCTCTACCCTCCAGACTATGGATGCTAAGGAACTCTGGAAACCGGTAGTGAAAGAACTTCAGGCTTTTGGAGGCAATAATGATATCGCAAATCATTCACTTTTCTATATTTTCATCATGGGATTAGTAGGTGGATTGCTGGCACTTGTTATGCCTTGTATCTGGCCTATTATTCCTATGACGGTAAGTTTCTTCCTGAAAAGAGCAAAGAATGACAAGAAGAAAGGTATTCGTGATGCGGTTACTTATGGTTTGTCTATTGTTGTCATTTATCTCGCTCTTGGCTTGATTATTACTGCCATCTTTGGTCCAAGTAAACTCAATGAGTTGTCAACAAGTGCTGTGTTCAATATTATATTGTTCCTGATGCTGGCAGTCTTTGCTTTCTCTTTCTTCGGTTGGTTTGAAATTAAGTTGCCAGACCGTTGGGGAAATGCTGTTGACAACAAGGCTTCCAATACTACAGGTCTGATTTCTATCTTCCTGATGGCATTTACACTTGTATTGGTATCATTCTCTTGTACTGCTCCTATTATCGGTTTGCTTTTGGTTCAGACTGTAACATCAGGTGATTGGTTGGCTCCAACCATCGGTATGTTCGGTTTTGCCATTGCTCTTGCTTTGCCATTTACCTTGTTTGCATTGTTCCCATCATGGTTGAAGTCTGCTCCAAAGTCAGGTTCTTGGATGGAGACTATCAAGGTTGTGCTTGGTTTCGTAGAGTTGGCATTCTCTTTGAAGTTCCTCTCTGTAGCCGATCTCGCTTATGGTTGGCATATTCTTGACCGTGAGGTGTTCTTGTGCTTGTGGATTGTTATTTTTGCAGCATTAGGATTGTATCTTATCGGTAAACTAAAGTTCCAGGTAGATGCTATCGGTGGCGATATCAATAAGCCAATGCCTGTTCCTTGCATCATGCTCGGTCTTTGCTCTCTTGCATTTGCCATCTATATGATTCCTGGTCTCTGGGGTGCTCCATGTAAGGCAGTAAGTGCTTTTGCTCCACCTGTCAACACACAGGATTTCAATCTCAATACAAAGACAGTAGAGCCTGCATATAAGGATTATGAATTAGGTATGGCTGCTGCTAAGGCGTCAGGAAAACCTGTTTTGATCGACTTTACCGGATTTGGTTGTGTTAACTGCCGTAAGATGGAGGCTGCTGTTTGGACTGATCCTTCTGTGGCAGATAAGTTGACCAAGGATTATGTTCTGATTTCTCTTTATGTGGATGATAAGACTCCTCTTCCAGAACCGATGGAAGTTACTTTCAACGGAGAGAAGAGGACTTTAAGAACTGTTGGAGATAAATGGAGTTACTTGCAGGCAAGTAAGTTTGGTGCCAATGCGCAGCCTTTCTATGTGGCAGTAGATGATGAGGGTAATCCTCTTACCGCTTCTTTCAGCTATAAGGAAGATGTTCCTGCATATTTGGATTTCTTGAACAAAGGTCTTGAAAATTTCAGAAAATAAGAGTAATCAAAATTTTCTAAAATAAATTTAAGTTAAAACCGGAGACTTTTTGGCATGAAAAGCCAAGGTCTCCGGTTTTTTATATTTAGTGGCACACTATTTGTTGTTTATATGACAAGAAATTTAAATTATATAAGAATGAAAACAAAGGAATTACCAGTATTATTGCTGACAGGTTATCTTGGCAGCGGTAAAACCACATTGCTCAATAGAATATTGGGAAATAAAAAGGGTATTAAATTCGCTGTTATCGTAAATGATATTGGCGAAGTAAATATTGATGCAGCCTTGATTGAAAAAGGTGGTGTTGTAGGTCAGAAAGATGATTCTCTTGTTGCACTTCAGAATGGTTGTATCTGCTGTACTTTGAAAATGGACTTGGTTGAGCAGCTGAAAGAGATTGCTGATATGAAGAAATTCGACTATATCGTAATCGAGGCCAGTGGAATCTGCGAACCTGCTCCTATTGCCCAGACCATTTGTTCTATTCCTTCTTTAGGTCCAGAATATATCAAGAATGGTGTGCTTCGTCTCGATAGTATCGTTACGGTAGTGGATGCTCTCCGTATGAAAGATGAATTTGCTAATGGCGATGACTTGATGAAGGATAATATCGATGAGGAGGATTTGGCTTCATTGGTTATTCAGCAAATCGAGTTCTGTAATATTATCCTTTTGAATAAGGCTGCTGAGGTTGAACCAAAGGAACTGGAGAAACTGAAACAGATCATTCGTGCTATCCAACCTAAGGCAGAAATCTTTGAATGCAATTATGGTGATGTAGATTTGGATAAAATCGTCAATACTAAAAAGTTTGATTGGAATACTGTTGCTACTTCTGCTGGTTGGATACAGGAAATCGAAGCTGAGCGTAATGGGAAGGAAGAAGATGAACATCATCATGATGAAGAAGATCATGAACTTCATGATGAGGAAGATCACGACGAGCATGAGCATCATCACCACCATCATGAAGACGAGCATGAACATCACCATGGTCACGAGCATCACCACCACCATCATGATCACGACCATGAGGAAGGTGAAGCTGAAGAGTATGGCATTGGAACATTCGTTTATTACAGCCGTAAGCCATTCGACTTGAGTTTGTTTGATGAGTTTGTCGCCAGAAAATGGCCTCGTGATGTTGTAAGAGCTAAAGGTATCTGCTATTTTGCTGACGAAAAAGATATGTGTTATGTCTTTGAACAAGCTGGTAAGCAGAAAACTGTTAAGCAGGCTGGACAATGGTTGGCTACAATGCCTAAGGATCAGTTGGAAGAGCTTCTTCAGCGAGAAGAACAACTTCGAAAGGAATGGGATCCTGAGGTTGGCGACCGTATGATTAAGATTGTCTTTATTGGTCAGCATTTACAGAAAGATGCTATTTGTGCAGAATTGGACAAGTGTCTGTGGGATTAGATTAGTCTGTTGGAAATCATTTTATGATAAAGATAAAGGGTGAATCAAAAGTCTTTGACTCTTGACTCACCCTTGTTGTTTATATATTTCAACTTTTTTTATATTGCCAAATTGTGGTTCTCGGTTTGGGCACTCGTTGCCCGCCTTGTGATCCCTCGTTGCCCGTCTCTTGTTCACCAGCTCCCCATCACGTGTTCCCCGAGGGACCGCTTGATGGGCATGGTAGGAACGCGGTTTTTGACGAGAATGCTCTCCCTTATATCTGTAGTTTCCTATATTTAGTTGACTACATAGTTCCTTATTCCTATTGTAAGTTGACAATTATTTTCTCTATTTCTAATTCTACTTGTCAATCTTCTATCTTATTCCTAGTTAGTATTTACATACTGTAGTTATTTTGCATGAAAGATTCAAAGGAGGAAAAAACCTGCACAAAACTTTGTTGGATTGTAGCAAATACTCGCTTATGTGTATGAAATCATCAATGCCTATAGCATCAAATCCTTGATGGTTGTACCATTCATGAATCTGCTTAAATCTACCCTTTCTCCAATACCATGCAAATGTCCGGTTTCTGAATACTGCCAGATATTGCACTTTCCTCTGCCGTCAATAGAGGGTTGTCTGGAGTTATAATTGGCGATGAAGAGATAATAACGATTGAACTTCGCCCCCATCTCCTTATTATAGAAGCTCTCGTTGCTATAGATGATAGGATACTTGCCATAGTGTTTCTTCACCAAGTCAGCAAACACCTGTATGCTATCCTGCAGCTGTCGTCCCTTCCATCTTCCCTGGATGCCTTTCTCCTCCACATCCAATACAGGAATCAAGTCCTGCTCACTTTTCTTCACCATCTTTTGGAAATCCCGGAACTGAGCAGTTACTGAAGAGCCGGCAGACATCAGATGATAAGATCCCACCTTCAACCCATATTTACGAGCCAGTCTGATATTTCGACGATAATGTCGATCTACATATCCTTTACCATGTGTAGCTCTGATATAAACGAACTTGATTCGCTTATTCTTCGCTATTTCCTTCCACTTGATAACTCCATTGTGTTTCGAAACATCAATGCCGTCATACCCGCCACGAGTATAAGGTTGCCCTTTCAATCTATCAACGAACACATCAGAATAAGATGAAGCGATGCCCACCCATCGCTTCACCTTATATGGCGACACCACATACATGATTCCCAGACCAATACTAGCCAAAACGACCAGGCTGCCTAAGGAAACCAAAGTATATTTTAATCCTTTCTTCATTACATTTTATTTTTTAGTTGTTTTCAAGGAGACAAAGATAGTGAATTTATCCGAAACAGCATAGAAAGTTGGGGGATAAATGTATGAAATGGGGAGCTGGAAGTACCAAATGACAAAACGGCTACCTGACATTACTCATCAAGTATCCGTTTTAAAGATTCTATCATTTCCAGAATTGCCTTTTTCAAAGGCTGCAACTCATTTTCTATAATCCACCAAATCTGATCGGCATCAACCTCAAAATAATGATGAGCTATGATATTGCATAGATTCCATCCCGTTCTATTCTTGATTTAAAGAAAGGATTCATGTTTTTGTGAATACGCACTACATCAACTGAGCACTTAAACAAGTCCTCTAAGAACTCTTTCAAGTCGGCCAATAAAAATGGATTAGGAGTTTCTGTTTCTACACAAACATCCAAATCACTTTGCTCTGTTTGCTCATTTCGTGATACGGAACCAAAAATGCGCAAGGTCTTGATTCCAAAATCTTTAGTAATCTTGGAACTATTTTGCCTAATTATTGCGATATAATCTTGAACTGTTCTCATAACACCTATCTTTAAACAGTGCAAATATAAGAAATTATCTGGTATCTTCCAAACTTTTTGCCATGTTTTTGCAATTCATCCCACAAAATATCATTTTAAAACTTTGGTACTTTCAAATATTAATCGTAATTTTGCAACATATTAGAGTAACCAAAATTAAGGAGGATTACAATATGACTAAAATAATGTCAAACTCAAAAGAACCTGCAGTTACCTATCGTCACGATTATGCAACAGAGGCTCATAACGAATCCGAAGAATATCCTTTTATGACATCATGCAATAATGACGAGTTGGCGAATCATGTCTTAGCCCGTGAAGAAGAATATGCAAGAACACCCTCTTTGTCTTTTGATGAAACATAATCATCTTTAAAGAATTCTTGACTACTTACAAGTTTTCATTATCTGTTCTGCAATCTTTCTAAATGTTTGTCCTGCCATACCTCCTCCGGAAACCGGAATCTCCGGTCTTTTATAGCTGACGAATACCGTGTATTTCGGTTTCTCTACGGGGAAGTAACCACAGAAGTCAGCATAGATGCCATCATCCGTATGGATACTTCCAGAGGTACCAGCCACATTGACCATTTTTGATTCTGCCTTCTTGCCCAAGCCGTTTGTGACGAAGAATCTAAGTGCCTTCTGCATTGATTCAATGTTCTTCTTTTTGGCTATCATAGAGTCAACCACGATGGCGGAACTTTCCTGCATTTTTGGACTTACCATCTTTCCACCATTGGCAATGGCATTGAAGAAGCTCACCATGCTGGTTGGCTTTATATGGTGGAAACCCAAAGCATACAAGGGCCAGGAACCTTTGAAAGTAGAATCCTTCTCTAATCCCATTTGCTCCAGCTTTTGCAAGAAGACATCTTTATCTTGATAAGCCACATCTACAGCCTTGTCAATGGCAATACTGGAATTGTATGCTAATCCTTGCAGAAGAGTCAATTCCCCATATCCACCCTTTCTCCAATTATGGTCATAGATGGTATCCTGCCCAACAACATCAATACCGGCATAAGTATCAAACATATCGTCCAGCGATACATTTCCTGTTTCAAGAGCAGCAAGAAGAGATGCACTTCTGAAAAGAAATGTTTCGCGAGCCTTGGAAAATAAGGTGGTATCTGAAACAAGTTTCCCACTATTCTCCTTCAACCCTACCATCGCCCTGAGATTACCAGTCGATGTCTCCACCACAATTGCCATACCTTCCGTAGCGCCATACTCTCCCATTCCCTGTTTAAGCAAACTGTCAACAGAGTTCTGTAACTGAAGATTGACTGTACTTACAGGAACCTGTTTATTAGAACAAGCTGCAAATCCCATCACGATAAGCAACACGAATGCTGCAAAAAATACTTTCTTCATCATATCACCTTTATATTATTGTCACTACTATTTCCTTTATTTGTTACAACTTCAGATATCCTGGTCATATTATTAAGGGAAACCTATGTTCTCTTATAAAGACTATTCTGAATGGTTTAAAAAAAATGCATCCAATACTTCCTCAAACACATCATTAGGACTCACTTTATTGAAGAGACGCATAGAAGTTTTGAGTTTCAGCACGTCAATTCCGCTTCCCATGATATATTTGATATCCTTATCCTTGTGGAGCAAGAGCGCCTTGCAGCATTCACGGAGTCTATCACCCAGAATTTCATGTTCAACATAGGCTCTGGCTTCACCCTCGCCATCCAAGCCATAGTATTTTGAATTGTAACTATGTCCGAGTCCCTTCTGTTGCGGGAAGATATACCATATCCAATGGCTTTGTTTCCTACCTCCTTTCAGTTCACTTAAAGCCTGGGTATAGGCAACCTCCTGTGCATCCAGAAAACGCGAGAGATCATAGTGTGGCTGCTGTGCCTTTAGATATCCTATAATGTCCGAAGGTGTAGAATCGGACGCCAAGCTTTCACCAGCGACATTTTTCTCATTATCAATTCGTTTTGGGCATTTACCGGGAACGAATAAAGCACTCAATGACTTCGCAAAAGTTACACCTAATTTAAAAACATTCATCCTCGTTTTAACGTTTTATTAAATTATATGAAACGGCACATACTATATTGTTTACTTCTTAAATACTATCCAATTCGTTTGATATTTAGACCATGGCTTTATTGGATGTATTTCATGGACAGTTCCTACAGAATCACGATACCACGAATAATTCCATCCTGATCCCATATCCAAGTACAGAGCATATTTGACCTTCAAGTTTGCCAACTTTTCCACAAATTCGCTATAAGCCAACGCTTGCTTAGCCTCAACAATGCACAGCTTGCCATCTAGCTCACATAATGCTCGATAAATATTCAATGGCTTATCCTTTCGAAATCTAGACATAACTCGCCCATTGTAAATTATCATATTCTGCCCAAAGCCCATGCCCCCATGCTTTTCCGCTTTTCTAAGTTCACTAGCGTAACTATCATACAAGAACTTCCATTTGCCTTGATACCAAACAAAAGCCCCCGTATTCGTTTTAGCCACGTAGCCTCTATAAAAAATACCACCAGACACATGATTTCCTGCTACATTGCGATGCGCAAAAGAATCCAAGCATTCCCCTGTAAACGCAGCCTCAGCACAATAGCCCACAGACATATCCGTGTCTTTGCTTGGTTGCTTACCGCAAACAAGATCTACAGTATTATAAATCGGTGTAAAGACTATCAATTCCCCAGTGTCTTTCCGATTGACAAAAGTTCTAGCATTGGAACTTGGCGCTGTATTCATTATTGTTTCAGATAGGCTGTCAGCATTTACCTCTATCACAGAAGGTTTAGGCTTATGGTTACAAGATAGCATAACCATAAGCACAAAACACATTGATAGAAGATTCAACTTTCTCATTTCAAATCATTTTCTTTTTCCGAAGATGGCATTCAACACCATCTTACCCACTTTTCTTTCTAATCCAGCCTTAGAGGTTGGAATCCCCGTCTCACGTGCAAACTTCTGTTTAGCCTGCGTGATACCGAGTGCCCGATTTAAGGAGAATGATACTCCTGGAATTTTAAACTTTGACATAAGCTATTACGCTTTTACTGTTACACCTGCATTATTAGGAACATTTGATTGAATATAATCAGAAGGGTTAGCCTTTACTTTCTTCAATTCTTGTTCTCGCCATTCTTCAATAGCAACATTTAATATTTCCGCTTGAGCCAAAGCAACCTTATTCATCAACTCTTGATTAGCCTTCTGCTCCGCCTCCAACTTCTGTTTATTGCGTTCAGTAGAAATGGTTACTTCCGTATTTACCTCATCATTCAAATCAGAAATTTGCTTATCCGCAAGAACTCTAACTCGATACATTTCCGCCCTAAGCATATCGTCATATGGTCCAGAAGCAATCATCATTTTAAAGAATGTTGGAGCCGTTTCTATAATGACAAAGAGCAACATTATAAATAACGATGCAATTTGAGTAGAAGTACTTTCATCCTTTAATTCAGAGAATGCACTCATTTTTGCTTGAAACCCTTTATATTCAACGTCCAATTTATCTCTAAAAGAACCTCTTTCTTTAATTGTACGTTCATCCCAATCTTTATGACGGACATTTGCTTCATTAATAATATTATTGATAGAATCCACATCATGCTGCAATCTTTCACTTTCCTTAGTAGTCTCATCCTGCTTTCTTGCCATCAAATCTTTCAATCTACCATCAGAAGCAGCTGCTTCACCACTTTTTCTTCTTACTTCCGAATTTAGATTATTCAACTGCATTTGCAAACTCGAACGTTGTGAACGCAAAGCATTTCTTTTTTGCAAAAACGAAGCATATCCAGCGTTATTCTTTTTCGCCATGGCTATTCGAGAATCCAACATACGGATTTCATTTGACAGATTCTGCACTTTGGCACGCACTGGAGTAATTTTTCCCTGCAAAGCCTGAATACCAGAAAGCAAAGAATTAGTTTCTGTGCTGCTAGTCGTAATCTGACTATCAAAAAGAGCTACTCCGTTCATTATTTCATCACGCTTCTGAGCTATAGAGTCACGAAGTTGCACGCTACCGCTTATTTTATCTTGCAGCAACTTATCCTTGTCCTGCTCTATTCGTATATCTATAGCATCTTCAAATATTTTTAACTCTAAAGGAGTAGATATTACTATACCTAAGAATATTGCCATTATGATTCGAGGAAGACCAGACTTAAACTCTTGCCAACTAATTGTCACCTTTCCATCTGAATACATTGTATTCACGATAAATCTGTCAAGGTTGAAAATCAGCAATCCCCAAAAGACTCCAAAACAAATAGCAACAACTTCATCATCAAAAACAGAAAACAAAGCATAGCTTCCTGACAAAGACGCCATTATTGCAGTAAACAAAATTGTACCTCCCATTCCCGCATACTTGGCGTAATCCGTTGGACATTGTCTCACGATTTTACGGTTTACGCCACAACACATCCAAAGGAACTCATTTAAGAAGCCTCCCCATTCAACATATTCTAATTCATTATGACTATCTTTCTTCATCACTTACAAATTTTAAATGTTCAACTTTATTAGTAATTACATCTATTGCCATCTTGATGCGAGAACGCAAACTGCTTCCTATTTTTATAGACAAAGGGTGCAAAGAGTTCAACTTTGCAAATTTAGTTTCTGTAGGATGCAAATTTACATTTAAGCCCAGCATATCAACTGACAATCCTTGCATCTGTACATTTAGTCCTACTGCTGGAGATGGTATGTTCTGTTGTACAAAAACTGTCCTCTCTAATTTTGGCATCGGAAGCAAAATCGCTTTAATGAGAGGTAAAGGAAGGACCTTTATGGTTATTGGAACTCGTTTTGTCCCAAATTCATCCACCACCTCCAACACATATTGTTTTTCCTTATCAGTTGTTACAACTTTCTTTCCTACTAGAGGAACGGTTTCGTCTTCCAATTTTACCGACTTAGCATTTTTCACATCCCAACTCAAAGTCACTGGCACATCCTTAAACGTAAATGTCTTATCTGTCTTAAATAACACTTCACTTTCAGCAAAGACACCAACAGTTACAGACTTAGAAACTTCCGTTATGCCATCAAGAGCTATTGCTTTTATGGTGTAAGTTGTAGAGACATTTGCCGAACACTTTTTCTTACCCTGCAATGGTATAGGCTCAGAATGGGCATTAGTCTCTAAAACAACACTCTTTGCTTTTTGAGCATTCCAATGCAATAAAGTTGTTTGCGCTTGCCCTTTTTTGAGTTTATCTAAGCTTAACCCCACTTCTAAACTTACACCCTCCACAACATTTACAGAAAGCTTTGCTGCAACTGTTTTTAATCCATTTTCTACTTTCAGTTCATAGCTTTTCAATCCTATATGCAATGGTCGTACTTCACATTCACATACCGTTGCAGGAATATTCTTTCCATTCAAATATACACGAGAGGCATCATTCACTTCCCAAGTCAATTTATAGGATTGCCCTACAACAAAATAATCTGATGAAGCCCTAAAAGATTTTATCTTTGGCTCTTTTGTATATTTGTCAACCAGTGTCGTAAATGGTTCCAAATTACAGATATCATCTTCATCAAGATAATCCGACAATATCTTGAGCAGAATAGGAAACAAACCTCCCAACTGCATTAAGTCTGCATAAACTTGACAATTCTCTAAGTCCTTGAAATCCTCAAAAGAAAACAACAACTGCTCAGAATCTTCAACTTGATACTTCTCAACTAAAGACGATTTTTCCGCTATAGCTAGAATAGAGAGATAGATTATCAGTTCAGAAAAATAATCAACCTTTTCATTTGCCAACAAATTGTCACCACGTTTAGGATGCTGATACCCTTTTAAACCTTTAATAATATCAGCCTCACCTTGCAATTCTGGAACATAAACAGAATCATAGTCAATCAAAAATAAATTATCATTATCATCGACCAAGATATTACCATGCTGTAAATCCCCATGAGATATATGACATTTATGCAGCATAGTTATCATCTTGACAAAATTATCTGCCAAGATCTTTAACTTGTTCTTGTCATTCTTATGAATACAGATATACTCCTTGAGATTTTTCCCATCTATCCATTTCATTCTAGTAGTTGGATATTTCTTACCTTCAACTACGATACCTTCATCAACATATGTAAAACTACAGAAATATGGAAGATTCAACTTAGATAAAGCAGAAGAGAGTGTCAAAAAATGTCCTCTCAAATTGCCCAAATCCGCATGCCAACAACGAAAAGCCCACACCTCATTATTATACTCAAAAGGATAAACAACAGAAAAGCCACCTGTATATGCTACAAGTCGCCCTTTCTTGTCCCTTCGGAAGATACCTTGTCGGGCAAAAGAATCAATAACCAAAGATTGGTTATTCTCTATTGATGTTCTTATACTTGGTAATGTAGGCATTATTCAGATCTTTTAAATTTATTAGAAATGTTATCAGACAATTTAGCCATTTTCTTCTGATCTACCTCAGTCTTAATGTACCCATTGCCATTTCCCCATTTACTATATATCATAGATGATTCTGTCACTTTTGCTTTTTTCTGCTTGTAACCATTTCCCGAAGCCCATTTTGAGGAAATTCCTTCTGCTTCACTTTTCAAGACTTGTTCTAATGGCAACAATTCATCAATGCTTGTCTTTCCGACAAACTCTATCAATCTATTTACCATTGGCACCAATGTACTATTAGATTTTAGTTTATCTATCACCATAGATTTTGATGGATTATCTATATCTTCTTTGGAAAAAAGCATAGTTTCAGTATCTTCAATATGCAAATCATCCCAAAGAGACGGGAACAAAGCCAAAGCCTTCAAACTCAGATATATCACCAATTCAGAAAAATAGTCTGCCTTTTCCGAAAGAAATTCATTATTCCAACGAGCATTATGTTGATAGCCAACAAGCCCCTTTATCTCATCTTTCATCCCTTGCAAAGATGGGACATACATTGAATCATAATCCACAAGAATGATACTTCCATCATTCTTCACCATAATATTTCCATGTTGTAGGTCTCCATGAGAGAAATGGTTACGATGCAAGTCTTTTACCATTGTCATGAATGTATCTGCCAAAACACTGATAACAGAACTTTCATGAATATGCTCGCCTATATATTTCTTTAAAGGCAGGGCATCTACCCAATCCATCACCACTATTGGTTGCTTGCCTATAGCAGTTACTATACCTTCATCATAGTAATCAAAGCCTACGAAATATGGCAATCCACTTGCATGTAATGCCTCCGATATCAATTTCGTTCTTTGTTTACTTTCTGCAATTTCTGCATGCCAACAACGAACTGCATATTTCTTACTAGGTGTTTGATAAGGGTACACCACACAAAAACCACCTGCATATTTTACAAGACGGTTTCTTTTTTCTATAGGATGCCCATCTTGCAAAACTGCAGGCAAGACTAAATCTTGTACTTTTATAGAGGTGTCATACTCTGGAATACTCGGTAACGCCATAAGCCTCTATCGTTTCGAAAATTTATACTTTTTGCAATGACTTTCCAAAGTCTCTCTCAGCGATTTTTTCACAAACTTATATGCAATTTGTCCTGTGAGGTTCTTAATACCAGGTTTCTTACGTAAGTTTCTTTCAAAAGAACCCATGAAATCTTTTATAAATTCTTCATAAAGTTCGCTTTCATCCGTTTTTTTTATTACCGGCATTAAAATCTTCTTCGAATCATTTTGTTCCAATTTCTTTAAGGAATCTTCATATGCAACATTAAAATCTGTATTTCCGTCATTGCGAATAACCACCAAGGTGCTATCGTCATTATGCATACCTTTGATAGTCCTCCAATCAGAAACAAGTTTTTCAAACTCCTCATGGGTGCCAATATTCAAAAGTGCATCAACAAGTTCCTTGACACTCCCCTTTTTCCTTTGCTCGTTCAAGAAATCAGAAAATGGATCAGAAACCAACAAAAGAACACTATCCGTTTCTAACGTTCCTTTAAATTCTTTTGCATTTCCTTTGCCTGACTGCTTTGGGTTACTATCAAAATGGTCAGGAAAATTATCAAATTCATCCCCCTCTTGCGATGTACAAATTTGCACGATTTCCCCATCTTTGATTTCTATCAAACAGGAATCACCAAGTACCTGGCAATACCAGTAAGCACCAGCAAAACGAACGCCAACCAAAGTCGCTCCCGCAGATTTCCCCTGTGCCATAAATTTCTCATTACGGTAAATTATATTTTCTTTTGTTCCGTCATGTTTTTGCTCTTCAATTCTATCTAGCACTTTTTCTAGCCATTTGCTTTGTAGTTCTTTCAGAATCTCCTTACACTGTTCGCCGCACAAGTTCCACTGAGAATTATCAACAAAAGCTTCAACAAGATTTTCCGCCCAAATCTTTTGAAAAAAAGATTGGGACATTCCATCTGATACTGCCACAGATTTAGTATCAGAATTGATACTAAATCTGTCCTGACAATCAGAAAATGTCTCTGCTTTTTTATGTGTTATAAAAGCACGTATATCCATATTTACAAACCTTTATCTCCTTGACCTTTAGATGAGCCAAAATCTATCAATTGAATAAGATCTACAGCTCCTGCATTAAATATACAAGCACGAGAGCCTTCCTTTACATCTAATTCTTTCTTGCGAGCTGCATCCTTGTAAGAATCAGGAATTTCGCTTGTTATATCAAATAAGAACTGAGCCTCAACTTGCTGTATCGCACCACGTTCTGTTGGGAATACAACTTTGTTCGAATCCTCACCTATTTCTGCATTAAAAATTAGGACATTACCATCGTTGTTCGAAAGGCTTTTTATTGAGTCAACCAACTCAACAGTCTCTTTCATACATTCTCTTGGATCTTTACTATCATAATAAGGCACCCCATCTGATATATTTATTATAACAGGGGCAGGGCCATCAGCATTATCTTTCATCCATTTTTCACACAAGTCTTTAGCTAATTTAAAAGCTCCCAACATATTGGTTGCACCATCTTGCGTAATTGGCTCAACCCAAACAGGTTGTTTCACCTCAACCTCAATAATTCCCCCATTACCATTATACTGTTTCTCTTTGGCAGTTTCATAACGCAAAGGATTCTCATCAAGATCTTTTAACCAACCAGAACACAACTCTTTGACATCGTGATTATAACCTATTACAGAAATAAAGCAACGATTCTTTGGAGCCTCACCGTCATAATTCTTAGATATAATATTATCTATCACTTTGTTTACAGCCAAAGACGCAAATTCTGTACGACTTTTTCCTGCTGCATAAGGGCTTAACATTGAACCAGACTGATCCAACAAGATAATTAAAAGACCAGGAGTCGCAGAACTCCATTGTTTTTCATTTTTTGCCATAACTTATAAAATTAAAAATGTTTATAAACTTATTATTGTTTAAGTACTTTAAACTTCAACGATATACTATCTTTTAAATTATTCACATCAGCATCTAATGTATTGAACTCATAAAATCTTCGATAAATTTCATCAGTATACATACCAGGACCTCCACCATCCCTATATAATTTAAAAGGTAAATGAACCAATTCTATCAATTGCATATTATCATTTACATATATATCCAGTTGTAGATACTTGTATTTTTCACATTTCCAATTATCGCCAACTTCTATAAAACCATCTTTTGCAGAATTTTTCGAAGACATTATGTTGAAAATAATAGGCAAAGACGTTTTTCCTTGATTCTCTATCCATTTTAATAGTATCTTTTTAGCCTCATCTAAAGCTAGCTCCTTTGCAGAATCATCACTTTCAGATTTGACTTCTATCCAAACTGGGATTTTCATCTCTAAATCTAAAAAAGAGCCAACACCGTCAAACACTTTTTTCTTTACATTTTTCCAATACAAAGGATTTTCATCAAGGTCTTTTAACCAACCAGAACACAACTCTTTGACATCGTGATTATAACCTATTACAGATATAAAACAACAATTCTTTGGAGCTTCACCATTATAATTACGCATTATAACAGTATTTATTAATTGATTCACCAATTGAGTTGCAACAACAGCCTTACTTTTGGACACACTTTTAAGCAAACTATTCATTCGAATAGATTGTTCAATAACGATTATCCAAATGGTTGGATTGTATCTTGACATTATATCTTTTTCCAATACCATAAGTACACCTCTATCCTCAACTTGTTCCCAGAAGTTAGCTTGTTAGTTGTTAAATACCAATGAAATGGCGTGGGACTATTGTTCGGTCGCCGAAATAGAGGTTGTGGAAAGACCTTTCAACTAGCAACTAACAATAGCCCACGCCAAAAGGTATATCGGCACCTTCCTCCTATAGAGAAAAGGATACAATAATCCCATAGCGTGAGCCGTATTGCTGTTCGTCATAGTTGAATTTTGAAATTTCCACATTTCTATTTCAAGACTAACGTTCAATACGCTCATTCATTTGAGTCTTCATCGCAGCCGTTCTTTTCCGTCTGCTCCAACTCTGACCGCAAAAGTAAGCATTATTCTTGATACTGCCAAACTTTTAGCGATGTTTTTTTATCCCGAAGGACAAAAAAAGGCATTGAACGCTGCCTTTGCCGAGAAAAAAATACTTCCACATTTCTATTCCATGGCAACAATTCAATGCCCTATACCTATATATCATCCCTTACGAGAAGGTAAATAACCAATAACGATTATCTCTTAGTTATCGTCCCCTTTCTGGCATTCACCGTAAAATTACCAAGAGATGTATTGACTTTATAAACGCCATTCTTCGATGATACCAGCTTTGCCGACATTCCCATAAAGCTGACGCCGCCATCCTTCTTCTCAATGGTGTACTTTCCAAAAGGAGTAGCTACGATGATGTGGTGCTTGGTGTTCTCAACCACACCATACACTGTACCGGATGGAGCCTGCTTCACCTGCTCGGCTACACTCTTTACGGTATTTTCCACATCGGTGTTGTTACTCTTTGCAAAACTGGTTGTGGTGACAGCTACTACCATCATCAACGAAATCATAATCTTCTTCATACCTTATTATATATAAAAAGGGTTATACTTCATGTTCCTCATTCCACGATTTTTTCTTTTCTATCGCTTCCCGATTACGAGCGCAAAAGTAAGAAGATTATTTCTATCAGCCAAATATCTAAACCTACCTTGTATGAAATGCCGTTCTCAATGTACCAAATGACAAAGAAGAGGCGTCATAAGTCTAAATTACAGTTGGCGCATAACGGTTGACCTACGCATGCACATCACCTGTTGTGCAAGCGCATATCAGCTGCTATGCAAGCGCACAAAAGCTGTTGTGCGACCGGAGATACTAACTAACTCAAAAACATATACTATCTTTTCTGACAACTTATCATTAGTGTCCAATAAAAATTGGACACGTTAATTAATTAATCAAATAGTCCCTTAAAAAGGGGATAATCGAGTTCTTTGACATCGTTGAAAAAAGTCTTATCAAAAGATCTCTTAGGTGGGTTTTGTCCGTCAATGAAATTCAAAGATCGAATTGCCCTTTTTTATTGGACAGTAGTGATAGTATATAAAAACCATAGTAAACTCATGAAAGAGTAAAACTAATGGCCAAATAAGCATCAAAACTGATGAAAAATGCAGCTTTATAGCTATTTTTTCTTCATTTCCTATTCTAATTCGTTTTTTTTTGTTAATTTTGCAACGAAAATACAATAAAGTCATATCCGTAAAAATACAGAAGATGGACAAAAAACATTTCGATTTAGATTTCAGGGCAGCCACGCTAAAAGATTTTGAGGAGTGTATGGATTTAATAAATCAGGCACGACAGCAGATGATAGAATCAGGACTACATCAATGGACTGGTGGCTATCCTTCTGAATCTGATATTTTGGCTGATATCAATAACGGAGTAGCGCAAGTACTTACTATTGATAAAAAAATTGCAGTTTATGGAGCTGTCATACTTAACGGGGAAGAAAAATATAATAGTATCCAGGGTACTTGGAAGACATATGGTAATTATTATGCCATTCATCGTTTGGCAACTTTACCCGAACTCCAAAGAGAAGGTTTTGCTCAGGTATTTATTAAAAAGGTAAAAGGACTTTGTGAAGTAGAATGCATTCCAAGTATCAAGGTAGATACCCATATCAAAAACCTGAAAATGGTAAAACTTCTATCATCGATGGGATTCTGCTATTGCGGAACTGTCGATTATGGTATCCGTGGCAAGCGAATTGCATTTGAATATGTTACGCTGAATGAAAAAGAAGAAAATATCTATTAAGAGATTTTAATGTCGTATTTCCAAAATATTGTTTCTTTTTTTGGCAATTAGAATTATTTGCAGTATCTTTGCATTAGATATGTTGTAGCTGGCTTTTGAAAGTTGATATTTCATTTTGTCCGCTTACTTCAATCTAAGTATGAAAGAAACAATTATGAAAGAAGAAAAAACGACTATGATGAAGCAGCTTGTTGAACAACTCAACAATGCTTCTCAAGCATATTATAATGGTGAGGCTGAACTGATGTCCGACTATGAGTGGGATTCAAAGTTCGACCAACTGAAATTGTTGGAAGATGAAACTGGAATAGTTTTACCAGATTCTCCAACAAATAAAGTTTCTGAGGATTCTATTTCCGGCAAGAAAGAACCTCATGAATTTCCTGCCTTATCACTTGCCAAAACCAAAAGTGTTGCTGACCTTGAAAAATGGGCCAGTAACAAACCGATTTGGATTTCATGGAAACTTGATGGACTTACGTTAGTTGCTACTTATGATGATGGGAAACTTACCAAAATCGTAACTCGTGGTGATGGGCATATTGGTACGAATATTACTCATCTTGCCCCTGCCATCAAGGGAGTATTGCCTAAGATTTCTGAAAAAGGGCATTTGGTAATCCGTGGAGAGGCTGTAATTTCCTATGAGGATTTCAATAATTTTCTTTTAGAGACAGAAAGTGATTATGCCAATCCGCGTAATCTTGCGTCTGGATCTCTGACGCTTAAGGATGTGGATGAAGTTAAACTCCGCCATATCCAGTGGATTCCTTTCACTTTAGTATATTCTGATCAGGAAATTCTATCATGGGGGCAAAGAATGGATTATTTAGAAAAGCTTGGCTTTCAGACGGTGGAACATCGATTCATAGAAAATCCTACCTCTGTGAATATTCAGGAGAAAATTGATGAGTTTACCCAGAAAGTTACCCATAAGAAGCAACCATTTCCGGTGGATGGACTGGTTATTACTTATGATGATACCCAGTATGCTTCTACTGGTTCTGTTACTGGTCATCATGCGACAAGAGCCGGTTATGCTTTCAAATGGCAGGATGAATATGCAGAGACGGTTTTGGATCATATAGAATGGTCATGTGCTGCCAGTACGATTTCACCTGTTGCAGTTTTTCAACCAGTAGAGTTGGAAGGCACTACCGTTCAGCGTGCTTCGCTCTGTAATATCAGCGAGTGTGAACGCTTGGGTATTGGAGATGCGGGTACGAAATTACAGGTAATCAAGGCCAATAAGATTATTCCTAAAGTCATCAAAATAACTGAAAAAGTTGGCGTTCTGAATATTCCTGATAAATGTCCTGTTTGTGGTGCTGAGGCTCATGTGGTTTTGAGTGAATCGGGGACTAAGAAATTACATTGCAGCAATGCTGACTGTACTGCTAAACAGTTGAAGAAGTTTGCCCGCTTTGTAAGCAAAGATGGAATCAATATAGACGGAATTTCAGAACAAACGGTTTCCACTTTTATCAATCATGGATGGATCAGGGATTATGCTGATTTCTATCACTTGAAAGATTTTGCCTACCAGATTACGAGTCTGGATGGATTTGGTAAGAAATCGGTCAGTAAGTTGTTGGAAAGTATCGAAAAAAGTCGAAATACTGACAGCAGGCATCTGCTGTATGCTCTGAGTATTCCTCTATGCGGGTTTGATGTTGCCAAACGTCTTTTAAGTAAATATACTTTTAAGGAATTGATGGAAACTGCTAAGACTTCGCTTTTTGATGATGTATTTGCAAGTATAGATGGTATTGGGCCTGAAAAAAGTGCCAGGTTCGTTAACTGGTTCAAAGATGATAAAAACTATCTTAAGGTTTCAAACCTACTGAAGGAACTTGATGTCAAAGAGGTAGAAGTTGCGGAAGTGGGTACGAAATGTGCAGGTCAGACTTTTGTGATAACAGGCGATGTGTATCATTATAAAAACCGAAACGAACTGAAGGCTTATATAGAAAGTCAAGGTGGTAAGGTAACTGGTAGTGTGAGTAAAAGCACAACATACCTTATAAATAATGATGCAGAGTCTCAAAGTTCTAAAAACAAGAAGGCACATCAACTGGGCATTTCCATTATCACAGAGGAACAATTCAGAGAAAAATTCACTTGAGATGACCATTCTTAATATATGATGATTCTTTCTTCATAAAAATGGATTTCATCTCATCTAAACTTAAATAAAGTATGTATATAGCAGTAGCAGGTAATATTGGAAGTGGTAAAACAACGCTTACTCAAATGTTATCAAAGCATTACGGATGGAAGAAATTTCTTGAACCCGTTGAGAAAAACCCTTACCTGGATGATTATTATAAAGATATTCCCAGATGGGTGCTCAATATGGAAATCTTCTATTTGAAGCAGCGCTTCAAAAATCTGTTGGAAATACAACAAAGTAACGAGACTATCATTCAAGACCGCAGTATCTTCGAGGGCGTGTATGTCTTTGTGGCTAACAATAGAAAAATGGGTTATATGGACGAGCGTGACTTTGATACTTATATGGGATTGTTTGATTCAATGATGTCTGTTGTAGAGCAACCAGAATTGATGATTTATCTTCGTTCTTCTGTACCGCATCTCGTCAAAAATATCCAGAAAAGAGGACGGGAATGTGAACAGAAAATTCCACTTGATTATCTTCAGGGGATCAATGCTCTCTACGAAGATTTTATATGGAATAAATACAAAGGAAAGGTGCTCGTGATTGACGTTGACAACATGGATTTTGAGCATAATCCTAAAGAGTTTGGAGGCATCATTGATAAGATAGACGCAGAACTCTTTGGTCTTTTCTCTTCACGAGTAAACGAAAAAGATTAGTAAACAATATAAACGTAAAGAAAATGCATATAGCAATTGCGGGCAATATCGGTAGTGGTAAAACGACGCTCACGAAATTACTGAGCAAAAGATATGGTTGGAAACCTAATTTCGAACCTGTTGATAATAATCCCTATCTGGCTGATTATTACAAGGATATGGAAAGATGGTCTTTCAACCTGCAGATCTATTTCTTGAATAAGAGATTTCATGATGTAGTAGAAATCTCCAAGTGTGATGATACGATTATTCAGGATAGAACTATCTTTGAAGATGCGAAGATTTTCGCTCCAAATCTTCATGATATCGGTATGATGAGTGACAGGGATTTTGAAAACTATACCGACCTCTTTGATCTTATGATCAGTCTGGTAAAACTTCCTGATCTCATGATTTATATCAGAAGTAGCATCCCTACTCTGGTGAGCCATATCGAGCGTCGTGGTAGAAACTTTGAAAAAAGTATTCGCATAGATTATCTTCAGGGATTGAATAACAGATATGAGAATTGGATCAAAAACTATAAGGGTAAATTGATTATTATAGATGGTGACCATCTTAATTTCGAGGAGAACCCTGAGGATTTCAGACAGATTACTGATCAGATAGATGCTGAACTTTTTGGCCTGTTCCCGTTGGAATAAGTTAGATGTCAATTAGTTTCAGTTTCCTGATTACGAATATATTATCAACAAGAATTAACAAATTGTCAACGTATGAAGCATTACAATATCGAAGAAGACATGAGGTATCTCCAACTTCTTTCGCAATCATTTCCTACGGTTGCGGAGGCGAGTACGGAGATTATCAATTTGCAGGCAATCCTTAATTTGCCTAAGGGTACGGAACATTTTCTGGCTGATATCCATGGTGAGTATGAAGCATTTATTCACGTATTGAAGAATGCATCTGGAAACATTAAGCGAAAGGTAAATGAACTGTTCGGCAACACACTGAGGGAATCAGAGAAAAGAGAACTGTGTACGCTTATTTACTATCCAGAACAGAAACTTGAACTGGTAAAGCATAATGAGACGGATATTGATGACTGGTATCATATTACGCTTCATCAATTGGTTGCAGTATGCCGTGATGTTTCCAGCAAATATACTCGTTCAAAAGTAAGAAAGTCACTTCCTGCTGATTTTTCATACATCATTCAGGAACTTCTACATGAGCATACGGAAGATCATGATAAAACTGCTTATGTGAATGTAATTGTCGATACGATCATTTCTACAGGTAGAGCGGATGATTTCATCATCGCCATTGCCAATGTAATCCAGCGTTTGGCTATCGATTCGCTTCATATATTGGGAGATATTTACGATAGAGGTCCTGGCGCTCACATCATCATGGACACGATGAGGAAATATCATAGTTGGGATATGCAATGGGGAAATCACGACATTCTCTGGATGGGTGCTGCGGCAGGTAATGATGCTTGTATCTGTAATGTTATCAGATTGAGTTTGCGATATGGTAATTTACCAACTCTTGAGGAAGGTTATGGAATCAATCTTGTTCCTTTGGCTACGTTTGCCATGGAGACTTACAAGAATGATCCATGTACGGAGTTTATTCCAAAAACAAGTGGTGGTGCTTCTCAGTTGGATGAAAAAACTCTACGATTAACGGCTCAGATGCATAAGGCCATTGCGGTAATTCAGTTTAAGGTGGAGAGCCAGATTATTGCCAAGCATCCTGAATGGAAAATGAATGACAGATGTCTCTTCGAACATGTTGATTATCAGAATGGAACGATAGATCTTCAAGGGAAAACGTACAAGATGAGTTCTTGCTCCTTCCCTACTATCAATCCTGCTGCCCCATCTGAATTATCACCAGAGGAAGAAATTCTCATCAGCAAATTGCATCATTCATTCTCTGTTTGTGAAAAGTTGCATAAGCACATCAGAGTGATGTTGCAACATGGTTGTATGTATGGAATTTATAATAATAATCTGTTGTTCCATGCATCTTGTCCACTGAATGAAGATGGTTCTTTGAAGGAAGTGGAAATTTATCCTGGAAAGAAATATAGCGGTAGAGCCTTAATGTACCATACGGGTATGCAGATTCGTACTGCTTTCCAGCAGGATTCTGCGCCAGAGGAGCGAGATTATGCGATTGACTATTTCTTGTATCTGTGGTGTGGTCCTGACAGTCCTCTCTTTGACAAGAGTAAAATGGCTACATTTGAGCGATATTTTATTGCAGATAAGGAGACCCATGTTGAGGAAAAGGGATATTATTTCAAGCTTCGTGATGATGAAGAAGTGATAGACCATATTCTTGATGCATTCGGAGTGGTAGGTTCTAATAGACATATCATCAACGGACACGTGCCTGTAAGAACTCTGAAGGGTGAAAATCCTATCAAAGCCAATGGAAAACTGATGGTTATTGATGGTGGATTCTCTAAGGCTTATCATAATGAGACGGGTATAGCCGGTTATACGTTAGTCTATCACTCCAGAGGATTCCAGCTTGTTCAGCATGAACCTTTTACAAGTACAGAAGATGCTATCCAGAGAGGTACGGACATTAAAAGTACCACCCAGATAGTAGAAATGTCTAATAGAAGAATGCTTGTGGCTGATACTGATATAGGTGTGGAACTTCGTAAGCAAATTGACGATCTGGAGGAATTACTCTTTGCTTACAGACATGGATATATTAAAGAAAAAGAAAAGAAGCAATAATTTGTAATACAGCAAGTTATCCAACTTTAGTTAGAGAAATATTATAAGGCATTATTTGCTTGTAATATTTCTCTTTTTTTTGTTTTTAGCCTGATAACATCTTTTTGTTTTTTCATTTGAGTCTTAAAATGATTGTTAAAATGACTTTAGGCAAATAAACTTATTTCTACTACACTTCGTCTAACCAAACGTAAATAGAGAAAAACTGTAATTTGATTTAGATTATGAAATCTGTAGTTAGATTTAAATGATAAAATAAATCGGATTATACTAAGAGTGATAATAATATAAATGATTAAGATATGAACAAAAGATTTGGTAAAGTTTTGATGGGTGCTTTCTTAGCCACCATTCCTTCTGGGATTTTTGCAAAACAATGGACTCTAAAAGAATGCATCAATTATGCATTGGAGAATAATATAAGTTTGCAAAAGACTCAAATTAAAAAAGCAAGTGCAAATGAGGATTATTTGCAGTCTAAGGCTGCATTGTTGCCATCTTTGTCTGCTTCCTCTAATCAGAATGTCAGTTATACTCCTTGGGTAACAAGTGGAATCAGTGGAGAGGGTTTCACCAAATCTTCTGTTGATAAGGTTTATTACAATGGTTCTTATTCTGTAACGGGTAACTATGTAATCTGGAATGGAAACAAGAATCGTAACCAGGTAAAACTGAATAAGTTGACTTACGAAGCTGCTGCTTTGGATTCAGCCACTCAGGCTCAAAATCTGCAAGAACAAATCGCTACTTTATACATTCAGATTTGCTATTCTACGGAGGCGATAAAAGTAAACCAGGAAAGTTATAAATCAAGTCTGGAAAATGAAAACCGTGGTAAGGAATTCGTTAAGAATGGTAAGATGAGTCAGGCGGATTTAGCTCAGCTTACTGCTCAGAGAGCACAGGATGAATATAATATTGTTGCTGCTGAGAGTAATGTGAAGAATTACAAGAGACAACTCAAGGAATTGTTGCAAATTACAAACGATGAGGCTTTTGATATTGTGATTCCTTCTACTACAGATTCACAGGCTTTAGCTTCTATTCCTGCTCTCAGTAGCGTTTATGCTTCTGCTCTTGACAATCGTCCGGAAATCAAAAGCTATCAGAATATGATAGATCAGAGTAATTTGAATATTGATATTGCCAAAGCTGGTAAAATGCCAACGATTAGTGCCAATGCAGGTATCTCTACAAGTTCTACTTCCATGAACAAGACTGGTTGGGGAACGCAAATCAAGCAGAATTTTAGTTTAGGTGGTGGTGTTTCCATCAGCATTCCTATCTATGATAATCGTGCAACCAAAACTGCTATCAACAAGGCTAATCTCCAGAAACAGAGAAGTATGTTGGATTTGAAGAATGAGCAGACAAAGCTCTACTCTACTATTGAAAATTATTGGTTGCAGGCGAATACAAATCAGAGTCAATTCAAGTCTGCAAAAGTTTCTACAGAAAGTGCCAAGACCTCTTTTGAACTCTTGAATGAACAATTCAAATTGGGATTGAAAAATATCGTAGAACTTCGTACGGGTAAGGATAATCTCCTTAAAGCTCAACAGAATGAATTGCAGGCTAAGTACTTGACAATCCTTAATTTAGGTATGTTGAACTTCTATAAAAACGGAAAGGTGGAGTAATCTTCTTTTATCAATATAAATAGGTATGATGAAATAATAAACTTAAAAGAACACAGAGAGATATGAAAACGAAAATCTTTAGTAAGGTATGGATTGCCATGATTCTTGTGGTTGTCATAGCAGTTGCTGCTTGGTTGCTTTCGGGGGGCAAAAAGGAAGAACAGATTAATTTCAAGCAAGAGAAAGTTGCCACTCATACACTGCAGAACAGTATTACTGCTACAGGAACTATAGAGGCTGTTACCAGTGTTACTGTTGGTACTCAGGTGAGTGGTATTGTGAATAAACTTTATGTGGATTACAATTCCGTAGTTAAAAAAGGTCAGGTGATTGCTGAACTTGACAAGACCAACCTGATCAGTGAACTGAATACGGCTAAGGCAAATTTAGCAAGTACTGAGAGTAATCTCAGTTATCAGAGTGCCAATATGAAGCGCTATCAGACTTTGTACAAGAAAGGTCTTGTAAGTGCTGATGAATATGAAAATGCCCTTTTGGCTTACAGGCAGGCCAAGGAGCAGGTTGCTTCTTCCCGAGAAAATGTGCAGAGAGCGCAAACTAATCTGGGGTATGCTACAATCACTTCTCCTATTGATGGAACTGTGATTTCTAAAAGTGTGGAAGAAGGACAGACTGTAGCTGCCAGTTTCAATACACCAGAACTTTTCACGATTGCCAAAGACTTGAAGAATATGCAGGTTATTGCAAATGTTGATGAAGCAGATATCGGTGGTGTAGCTGTAGGCAATAGAGTAAACTTTACGGTAGATGCTTATCCTGATGATACTTTCGAGGGGGTTGTTAAGCAGGTGAGACTGGAAGCTACCACTACTAATAATGTGGTAACTTACGAAGTGGTAATTAGCGCTCCTAATGCGGATCTGAAATTGAAGCCAGGACTTACTGCCAATGTTACCATTTTCACGAAGGAGCAAGCTAATATATTAAGTGTTGCCAATAAGGCTTTGCGCTTTACTCCAACTAAAGAGACGGTGGGCAAAGATATGAAAATCGTAGATTGCAAAGGTAAGAATAAGGTATGGACGCTAAATGGTAATACGCTGACTGCCCATTCAGTAAATATCGGGCAGAGTGATGCAATGCACACTCAGATTATTAGCGGTATAAAGGCAGGTCAAAGCGTTGTTACAGAAATTGTTGTTGATACTTCTGAAGACGGAGAAGATAGTCAGCCGCAAAGTCAGGGATTGATTAGCGGACCTGGTCCAAGAGGAAAGAAAAAATAACCCAAGTTGAGAGTTCCCTGATAACGGGACTCTCAGCAGAAACAATTTTCAAGAGATGACAGAAATTTCAAGCAATAGCCAAGAAGGCAAACAAATAGGACAACAAGAGGGCAAAAAGGTCGTCATTGAACTGGATAATGTGAAGCGCAATTTCTTAGTTGGAGATGAGGTGGTTCATGCCTTGAAAGGTGTTAGCTTCAAGATCTATGAGGGAGAGTTTGTTACTATCATGGGTAAATCTGGTTCAGGTAAATCTACCCTACTCAACCAGCTCGGTTGTCTCGATACTCCATCCAGTGGTGAATATTATCTTGATGGTGTCAGCGTGAGGACGATGTCAAGAAATGACCGTGCTATTCTTAGAAACCGAAAGATTGGTTTTATTTTCCAGAACTACAACCTGTTGCCTAAGACGACAAGTGTAGAGAATGTTGAACTTCCTCTGATGTATAATCCTAATATTGGTCCTGAAGAGCGAAAGAATAGAGCGATAGAAGCATTGAAGGCTGTAGGTCTTGGCGAGCGACTTTATCACAAGAGCAACCAGATGTCTGGTGGACAGATGCAGCGTGTTGCTATTGCCAGAGCTCTGGTCAATGATCCTGCGGTGATTCTCGCAGATGAGGCTACAGGTAATTTGGATACGAGAACCAGTTTTGAGATTCTGGTCTTGTTTCAGAAACTTTATGCAGAAGGCAGAACCATTATATTTGTGACTCATAATCCGGATATTGCCAATTATTCCAGTAGGAATATAGAGTTGCGTGACGGTCATATTATCAGTGACGAATACAATCAGCATATCCTTTCTGCTAAAGAAGGTCTGGCTGCATTGCCTCAGAATACTGATGAGTAGATTAGAATCTTATTTCTTTGATGTTCCTATAAAAATAAGAAAATGAATTATCAGAATCTTTTTAAAATAGCAATCCGTGCCATTGCGGCCAACAAGATGCGCTCTTTCCTTACGGCATTAGGTATCATTATTGGTATTGCCGCAGTTATTACCATGCTTGCCATTGGTCAGGGAAGTAAAGCCAGCATCAAGGCTAATATTGCAGAGATGGGTTCCAATATGATTATGATTCATCCGGGAGCCGATATGCGTGGAGGTGTTCGTCAAGATGCTTCTTCCATGGAGACTCTTAAGCAGACCGACTATGACGCCATTAAGGATGAATGTAACTATATTTCGGCCATATCACCTTCTGTAAGCAGTAATGGACAATGGATCAATGGTAATAATAATACCCAGAGTAGTATTTATGGTGTGAATCAGGACTATCTGACTATCAGACAATTGAAGATTGCTGATGGAGAGATGTTTACTGATTCTGACATCAAGACTGCTGCCAAAGTTTGTGTCTTGGGACAGACGGTTGTGGATTATCTTTTCCCTGATGGAAGTGATCCTATAGGAAGGGTTGTCCGCTTCAACAGTATTCCTTTCCGTGTGATAGGAGTTCTTAAGAAAAAGGGTTATAACAGTATGGGTATGGACCAGGACGACCTTGTCTTGGCTCCATATACTACGGTCATGAAACGAATCTTAGCGCAGACTTATCTGAGTGAAATCGTATGTTCGGCCATTACAGAAGAAGCTTCAGAACCAGCTCAGGATCAGATAACACAGATTCTTCGTAGAACACATAAGTTGAAAGACGCTACGGATACGACGGAGGGTGACGATGATGATTTCAATATCCGTTCACAGGAAGAAATCTCAAGTATGATGAATTCCACGATGTCAACTATTACAATTTTGCTCGGTAGTGTTGCGGGTATTTCTCTGATTGTGGGTGGCATTGGAATCATGAATATTATGTATGTGAGCGTCACAGAACGAACCCGAGAGATTGGCTTGAGAATGAGTGTTGGAGCCAGGGGAATAGACATCCTCAACCAATTCCTTATCGAGGCTATTCTGCTGAGCGTTACTGGTGGTATAATCGGTGTGATTCTTGGAGTAAGTATTTCGGTTTCCTTGCAACAGTTTGCCCACGTAGCTACTCAGATAGAGCCATGGAGTATTATCATGAGCTTTGCTGTATGTACGTTTACTGGTGTATTCTTTGGATGGTATCCTGCCAAAAAAGCAGCAAGGCTCGATCCGATAGAAGCCATTCGTTACGAATAAACAGGCAATAAAAGTTTTTTAAGAGATTTTTTGTAGCCAAAAAGACAATATTATGGCCTCCACTACGTTATTTTTTAATAACAAGTGGAGGCTTTTATTAGCTCACATTTAATAACTTGGAGATTTAACTATTTAAAGATTACTATTATGAAAATTAGTTGCGCAATAGTAGATGACAATATAGAATCTGTAGAAATTCTAAAGAGCTATGTAGCTAAAGTCCCCTATTTGAATTTAATAGGTGGCTATACGAATGCAGTTGAGGCAATGAAAGGCTTTAGAGAACATTCTATTGATTTGCTTTTCATGGGTATTCGTATGCAGCAGTTGAGTGGCTTGGAACTTGCGAAAATGCTACCTAAGAAGACTCGTATCGTTTTTGTTACTGCATTTAGTGAATATGCGATAGATGGTTATAAGTCTGGCGGTTTCGACTATCTTCTCAAACCGGTAAATTATCAGAATTTTCAGGCTTGTGTTGAGAGAGTAAGAAATTACATGAGAGATGTGGATGAAGCTGACCCGATAAGGAGAGATGGCTATATGTTCGTTAAGAGTGATTATAAAGCTATCCGGGTCAATTTTGATGATATTCTTTTTGTGGAAGGTGTGAAGGATTATGTGAAATTCCACATGAAAAATAAAAGAAACATCATTACTTTGATGAATTTGCGCCAACTGGAAGATCATCTCCCCAAACGAAAATTCAAGAGAATTCATCGCTCTTATATTGCAAATTTTGATTTGTTTGATTATACAGACAAAACGAAACTCTATTATGGAGAAATTGGTATCCCGATTTCTGAAACATATAAGAATATTGTAGTTGATTTTATCGACAGACATACTTTGGATTAAGATATTGGTTTACAAGAGCTGCAGATCTTATGAATGAAGTCTTCAGAAGAAGAACATAAAAGAAGGCTTATAAAATAAATTAGGATTTTGAAATAGTGCTATAAGGGAAGTATTATAAAGGTAATTTTATAAAAAAGTTGTTTTATATATGGAGTCCTATAGATATATTTCTTAGAGTAAGTTTTATTGTAAGAGTAAGATTTAAAAAATATAAAAAGCGAAATATTGAAAAGTATTAAATGAAACCCAAACAGGCAAAGCTAAATTCCATATGCTTTAATTCATTAGCATTGCCTGTTTGAGAGAATAATTATTTTTGCTCTATTTATGAATGCTTTATAGTTTGATAGAAACTTTAGTCGTACATAATTTTTGACGCGGTTAAGCGTCTGTTGATTTTAAGTTTTATCGAACTTAATTTTTGTTGCAAATGAGATTTATCGCAATTGTAGCGGATTTGTGATCAGAATGCTGGCTTCGTGCTCTATCAGAAAATCGTAATCGCGGAATCCCCAGAGAACGCTGATGCAAGGCATTTCGCAATTTCTGGCAGTCATAATATCCACATCACTATCTCCGATATAGACCGCACCTTCCCTACTCGCCTGAAGTTGTTTCAGTGCAGCCATTACCGTGTCGGGTGCAGGTTTTTTGCGAATATCTTCTCTTTCACCGATTGCCACATCTACCAAATCTCCAAAGAAATGCTTGCACAGGGCTTGTGTTGCATCGTAGAACTTGTTGCTGACTACGGCAATTTTCTTACCCTTAGCTTTCAGACTTTCAAGCATTTCCATTACCCCCTCGTATGGTTTGGTAGAATCCAGGTTGTGAGTCATATAATGCTTGCGGAAGGTTTGATAAGTATCTTCGAATTTTGGATTTTGCAAGCCTTCAGGAATCGCACGTTCCATCAGTTTCTTTACCCCATTTCCTACAAAAAGTCTTACTTCCTCCAGTGTTCGCTCAGGCATTCCGTGAGTGCGCAAAGCGTAGTTGCAACTTGCTGCAAGATCTTCTAATGTTGATAGTAATGTTCCGTCTAAGTCGAAAATGTAGGTTTCGAAATTGAACCTGACATCATGATTCGTTTGGACAGTATGGTTCATTCTATTACCATCTTGAATTCCATTTGTTGATAATCTTTCCATAACAATCTTTTTGAGTTTGAGTATATAATACTACTTTTTGCCTGCAAAGTTAAACAAAATCTTGTTAGCTTCGTCTATTTGAAATTATAATTAACCTATTTTTAATGCTATAATTTGGTCGTTTCCCATATTTAGTGTACTTTTGCACCATCAATTCAGGACAGTTACTCCCAAATGGTAGTACTTCAGGTTCGATTTAGGGAAAACGTCAATTTAAATGATTGATATTAAACACAAATCATTATAGATTCAAAACACAATTCGTATGAAAAAGAAAACATCAAAGTTGTATGTTTATGGAGCAATAGCATGCTTGTTGTTAATAGCAGGAATTGCTTATCTTTACTGTTTTTCTTCCTTCTCGAAGGAAAGCAAAACCGTATATATTTATATAGATGATGATGATAACATCGATTCCGTCTATACCAAGTTGAAGCCGATAGCCAATTCTTTACCATTCCAGGCTTTTCATACACTTACTCTCCATTCCAGTTATGCAGATCATATCAGAACGGGTAGATTTGCCATCAAACCTGGTAATGGTGCCCTTATCACCTGGAGACATCTCAAGAACGGCTTGCAGGAACCTGTCAATCTTACCATACCTTCTGTAAGAACGATGGACAGACTTGCTGGCGAAATCAGTAAGCGACTGATGCTTGACAGTGCAACCATTGCAAAGGCTCTTTATGATGAGGCTGTCTGCGAGAAATACGGTTACGATACTGCTACAATCGCATGTATGTTTATTCCAAATACCTATGATATTTATTGGAATGTGTCTTTGGACAAACTTTTAGACCGTATGCAGAAGGAAAGCAAAACTTTCTGGAATTTTGAGCGTACGGAAAAGGCGAAAGGAATGAAACTTACCCCTAATCAGGTGATTACACTTGCCAGCATTGTGGATGAGGAAACTGCCAATAATGCAGAGAAGCCGATGGTTGCGGGAATGTATTATAACCGTCTTACTTTGCGCAATGCAGAATATCCAGAAGGAATGCCTTTGCAGGCTGACCCAACCATCAAGTTTGCTTGGAAGAAATTTGAACTGAAGAGAATTTACAACAATCTGCTGCACATTAAGAGCCCGTATAATACTTATGTGAATACAGGTTTACCTCCAGGTCCAATTCGTATTCCTTCTATTGCCGGCATTGATGCCGTGCTGAATCATGTGCACCACGACTATTTATATATGTGTGCCAAAGAAGATTTCAGCGGTACTCATAATTTTGCAAAAACCTATCAGGAGCATTTGCAAAATGCAGCAAAATACAGTAAAGCACTGAATGAAAGAGGTATTAAATAGAAAAATAACTAAGTGAAACTCGATTTTGATGAAAAATAGTGCAATAAAAGCAAAAATCTTTGTATCTTTGCACCATCAATAACAAAATAAACATATAATAGATAATATGGCATTAAATGAAGACAACTTGAACGAGGAAAAAAAGAGTATCTCGTTTGTAGAACAGTTTGTAGAAGAAGATCTACAAGAAGGTAAAAATGGTGGACGCATACAGACTCGTTTCCCACCTGAACCAAATGGCTATCTTCATATAGGTCATGCTAAGGCCATCTGTATGGACTTTGGTGTTGCCGATAAATACAACGGAATCTGTAATCTCCGCTTTGATGATACAAATCCAAGCAAGGAGAATAATGAATATGTAGAAAATATCCTCCAGGATATCCAGTGGTTAGGTTTCAAGTGGGGAAATATTTACTACGCTTCCGACTATTTTGAGAAATTGTGGGACTTTGCGATCTGGATGATCAAGAAGGGTCATGCATATGTTGATGAGCAGACTGCTGAGGAAATTGCTGCTCAGAAGGGAACTCCTACAACTCCAGGAACTGCCAGCCCATACCGTGATCGTCCGGTAGAAGAAAATCTCAAACTCTTCAATCAGATGAACACACCTGAGGCTGTGGAAGGTAGTATGGTTCTTCGTGCTAAGTTGGACATGGCTAATCCTAATATGCATTTCCGTGATCCTATCATCTATCGTATTATCCAGACTCCTCATCATCGCACTGGTACCAAATGGCACGCTTATCCAATGTATGATTTTGCCCATGGACAGAGCGACTATTTCGAGGGTGTAACCCACTCTATCTGTACTTTGGAATTTGTTCCTCACCGTCCTTTGTACGACAAGTTTGTGGACTACTTGAAAGAGATGGATGGAACTGCTGATAATCTCAAAGACAATCGCCCACGCCAGATTGAGTTCAATCGCTTGAATCTTACTTATACAGTAATGAGCAAGCGTAAGCTTCACACTTTGGTAGATGAGCACTTGGTTAATGGATGGGATGATCCTCGTATGCCTACTCTTTGCGGTATGAGACGTCGCGGTTATTCTCCTGAAAGTGTCCGCATGTTTATTGACAGCATTGGCTATACTAAGTTTGATGCTTTGAACGATATGGCTCTTCTGGAAGCTTCTGTTCGTGAGGATTTGAACAAGAAGGCTTGTCGTGTAAGTGCAGTCTTGAATCCAGTGAAGTTGGTTATTACCAATTATCCTGACGGACAGAGTGAGGAAATGGAAGCCATCAATAATCCTGAGAATGAGGCTGATGGTTCACACACCATTACTTTCTCTAAGAATTTGTGGATAGAGCGCGATGATTTTATGGAGGATGCTCCTAAGAAGTTCTTCCGCATGACTCCTGGTAAAGAGGTTCGCTTGAAGAATGCTTACATCGTTAAATGTACAGGATGCACGAAGGATGAGAATGGTAATGTGATTGAAATTCAGGCAGAGTACGACCCAATTAGCAAGAGCGGATTGGAAGGTGCTAACCGTAAGGTGAAGGGTACGCTTCACTGGGTTTCTGCTGATCATTGCGTGAAAGCAGAAGTTCGTGAGTACGACCGTCTCTTCTGTGTAGAAAATCCTTCTGCTGATGATAGAGACTTCCGTGAATTGCTCAATCCTAATAGTTTGCATGTTGACAATAATTGCTATATTGAGGAATATGCTGCAACCAAGAAACCAGGAGAATATCTCCAGTTCCAGCGTATTGGTTACTTCATGGCAGATTTGGATTCAACAGAGGCTAAACCTGTATTCAATAAGACTGTTGGTCTGAAGGATGCTTGGGCTAAGCAGAAAAAGAATTAATATGACACATTTTATTAGATGAAAATAAAATATCAAATACGTCTTTCAAATAATTTTGGAAGATGTATTTGATATTTTTTTGAATTTATATTTTAATAGAAAATCAAGAAAAATAAATATGAATACAGCAGATTTGTTTCTTTGGATTCTCGATAACTTAAATTATTGGGTAGTTCTCCTCTTTATGGCTATTGAGAGTTCCTTCATTCCTTTCCCATCCGAGGTTGTTGTTCCACCAGCAGCATGGAAAGCGATGGATCCTTCCAGTGGTATGAACTTTGTTTTGGTAGTTGTATTTGCTACTTTGGGTGCAAATTTAGGTGCTCTTGTCAATTATTACCTTGCCAAATGGGTGGGAAGACCTATTGTTTATCGCTTTGCTGATAGCCGAATTGGTCACATGTGTCTGATAGATCGTGAGAAAGTTGAGAAAGCAGAAGAGTTTTTCCGCAAACATGGTGCTACTTCTACGATTTTCGGAAGATTGGTTCCAGCAGTAAGACAACTCATCAGTATTCCTGCGGGTTTGGCAGGAATGCACGTGGGAAAATTCTTGCTTTATACTACTATTGGTGCAGGTATTTGGAATACTGTTCTCGCCTTTATCGGTTGGGGAATTTATAATTATACTGATTATAAAACCACACAGGATGTTTACCAGCAAGCAGTGAAATACAGTCATGAAATCGGATATGTAATTTTGGCACTTGCAGTTGTGGTTGTTGCTTTTCTTGCCTATAAGGGATTAAAGAAGAGTAAGTAAAATTTTTGAAGACTTTCTAAAATGATTTACCCCCATTATGGTTTTATCAATAACCATAATGGGGGTAAAAATAACTTGTCGGCATGATGACATGTTAATTCATTCCTGAGAAGAATTTGATATTCTGCTCTTCTGACATTTTACAAATCAGCAGCGTACCATTTTCTTCGGCAATAATGTAACCTTCAAGACCCTGAATAACCACTTTCTTTTCATTGAGCGTGTGAACGATATTATTCTTGGAGTCTATCATCTGAATATTGTTTCCGATGGTTGCATTTCCGTTTGCATCTTTTTTCGATTGAACCAGCAGGCTACCCCATGTTCCCAAGTCACTCCATCCGAAATCAGCAGGAAATACGAAAATTTCCTCTGCTTTTTCCATGATAGCGTAGTCTATGGAAATGTTCTCACATTCAGGATAACGCAAATCTATCTGCTCCTGTTCCTTTTCTGTGCCATAGATACTGCGCATGCTTTCAAAAATCTTGGCAATTCCTGGCTGGTAAACACGGAATGCGTTTACGATAGTGGCTGCACTCATGATGAAAATACCAGCGTTCCAGAAGAAGTTGTGGTCTTTTACATACTTCTCAGCAGTTGCCATATCTGGTTTTTCCTTGAACTGGTCAACACGGAAGATTTCTCTGTTTCTTGCAGAAGGAGTACTCAAATCACCCTGTATGTAACCGTAACCTGTCTCAGGACGGCTTGGCTTCATACCCAAAGTCACGATGCTATCTGTTTCACTTGTAAACTTCAATGCGGAAGTAATGACGCGTCTGAACTCGTTACAATTGGTAACGATGTGATCAGAAGGAGTCACTACAATATTGGCGCGAGCATCTTTTTCCTTAATGCGCCAACTGATATAGGCAACACAAGGAGCCGTATTTCTTCTGCAAGGTTCCTGCAGAATATTACCTTCAGGAATCTCTGGCAACTGCTCATGTACCAGAGCTGCATATTTCTTGTTTGTAACTACCCAAACATTTTCAGGTTTACAAACACCTTCAAATCTATCAAATGTGAGTTGCAATAGAGAGCGACCAGTTCCTAATACATCGATAAACTGCTTGGGTTTATCCTCTGTACTCATAGGCCAGAATCTACTGCCTACTCCGCCAGCCATAATGACGAGATGATTATTGTTGTTAGCCATACCTATAATTTTACATAATATAATATTGCAAAGGTAGCAAAAATGTTTTAAAAAAACAAATTTAGGGGAAAGAAAAACCTCTTGCCCCTAAATTTTATTTTAAAAAACGTAAATTTTACTGGGAAAACCTTTTAAATCAGCGTTTTCAATTCCTTTTTCCATTCAGCGTAAGCCTCCAGATATGCAGCACGGTTACTTTCGTCCGGTTCGATAACTGCTAATTTCTTCAATGTAGAGAAAGCCTCGTCATGATCCTTGTAAATTCCAGCACCAATACCAGCACCCTTTGCAGCACCTGCACTACCGTCGGTTTCGTAGAGTTCTATGGTTGCTCCACTTACTCCAGCCAATGTATCTCTGAAGATAGGGCTCAGGAACATATTAGCCTTTCCTGCATGGATTTTCTTAATGTCCATACCCATCTCCTGCATGATTTCCATACCATAGCAGAAACTGAAGACAATGCCTTCCTGTGAAGCGCGTACGATGTGGGCACGATTGTGCTTGTTGAAGTTCAAGCCACGGATAGAACAGCCAACTTCCTGATTTTCAAGCACTCTTTCAGCTCCATTTCCGAATGGAATGATCTTGACTCCTTCACTACCGATGGCTACTTGAGAAGCCAGCTCGTTCATATCTGCGTAACTGACGTCTGGAGTGATGTTTCTGTGAACCCAAGCATTGAGAATACCGGTTCCGTTGATGCAGAGTAAGACGCCCAGACGGTCTAAGTCTGTGGTGTAGTTAGCATGAGCAAAAGTATTCACGCGACTTTTTGGGTCATAATTGACATCTCCCAAAACACCATAGACCACACCAGATGTTCCAGCAGTACTTGCAATTTCACCAGGGTTGAAAACATTCAGGCTGACAGCATTGTTAGGCTGATCTCCTGCACGATATGAAATAGGAGTTCCCTCTTTGAGTCCGAGTTCATCAGCAGCTGCTTTGGATACGTAGCTCTGAACAGAGAATGTTGGAGCGATTTCTGGGAGAATATCCTCGCTGAATCCGAAATAGTCCAAGAGGAATTTAGCTGGTTTCTTGGCTTCGAAATCCCACATCATTCCTTCAGACAGACCGCTGATGGTTGTCTTCACTTCGCCGGAAAGTTTCATAGCAATATAATCTCCAGGAAGCATGATCTTGTCTATCTTATCATATATTTCAGGCTCATTTTCTTTCACCCAAGCTAATTTAGAAGCCGTGAAATTACCAGGTGAGTTAAGGAGTTTTGACAAACAGGTGTTCTCACCTATATTGTGGAAAGCATCTTCGCCATAAGGTACTGCACGCGAATCGCACCAGATAATGCTTGGTCGCAAAACCTTTTGCTGCTTGTCCACGCACACCAGTCCGTGCATCTGATAAGAAATACCGATGGCTAAAATATCTTCGCCTTTGGCACCCGTTTCAGCCATGATTTTCTGAAGTGAGAGTTTTGCATTTTCCCACCACATATTTGGATCCTGTTCAGCCCAACCTGCTTTTACTGCCATGATGGGAGCTTCGTGTTCAGGGAAAAACGCAGAAGCTGCGATTTCGCCATTGTCAACATCTGTAAGAGAAGCTTTTACAGAACTGGAACCTACATCAAAACCTAATAAGTATCTTCTTGCCATAATTTATCAATTTATTTAAGTTATTTATTTTTTTAGATAATACGAATAAAAAACTGAAATCCCTATTTTTTTCTTGAGAAACACAAGATTTTTTAAGAGTAAGAGCTGCTTTAGCATGATAAAAAGCGGTCGCAGTAACAAGGGATGATTGAAATTTAGTCAAATTGGGAATGAAGACTCTAATCAAATAGAGTCAGGGATAACTGAGAATCTGAAGAATTATTAGCTTTAGTAGATTCATCAAAATCCGTCTGCTCTTTCTGTGGAGAAAATTTCAAGATCAACTGCTCAGCCAATTTATCTTTAAAGTTGAGTTTGTAAACTCCATGACCACTCCCCTTTTCTATGATAGAAGAAGGGCTTTTCGCATTTTTGATGAGAAATTGGGAAACATAAGAATGAACGTCCTTGTAATTCAATGGTGTAAACATAGAATTACAAGAATTAAACACATGACGGGCAATCTTTTCTGTTTTGAGACCATTATCGCCTGCCAAAGTTAGAATTCTCAAAATTTCCTGATCAAAATTCATTTAACGCGAGTTTTTTTTTAAAAATGCGTACATAAAAGAAACCGCGGCATTTAGAAATGTCGCGGCAACTTGGAATCATTTTATTTATGCGAGAGCAACTTTGTTGTCCTCGTCTTTAATCTTACCCTCTTTGAGAAGCCAACCAATTCCAAGAATTGCATCTTCTGTTGAAATCTTAGCCATCTCAGCAACTTCTGTAAGAGAAAGAGCTTTATCTGCTGCTGCCAAAGCCTGGTAAACATCACCAGCTCTGAAACCAGCGTTCTCTGCATTCAAGAAGATTGTTTCCTTCTTTTCTGCTGTTGTTTTCTTGGTTGCAGTAGTTTTCTTAGCTACTGGAGCCTTCTTTGTAGCAGTAGCGGTTTTCTTAGCTGCTGCTGTTTTTTTTGTTGCTTTCTTTTCTACCATGTTTTATTGTAAATAATAGTTATATTAGGAAATTTGATACCTATTAAGGCTTTTCTTAATTTCTTAATTCCCTTTATAAAAAATTCATCGTTTTCGTTGGCAAATATACGACTTTTTATTGATTTTTTGGTGTTTTTTTGAAAGAATGTGCCTTTAAATGCAAAAAAGAGTTTCATTTTTTGATGTAAATCAAGAAATGAAACTCTTAATATGTTATTTTTGAAGCATTTACGCCTTTAAGTCTAATTTAATTTCCAACTCGTCCAACTGCTTTGGATCCAGCTCAGAAGGAGCGTCCAGCATCACGTCACGACCCGAGTTGTTCTTAGGGAATGCAATGCAGTCACGGATACTGTCGAGACCAGCCAGGATGCTTACGAAACGGTCGAGACCGAAAGCAAGTCCTGCATGAGGTGGTGCTCCATATTTGAATGCGTTCATCAGGAAGCCAAACTGAGCCTCTGCACGCTCTGGTGTGAAGCCGAGAACCTCAAACATCTTCTCCTGAAGAGCAGTATCGTGGATACGGAGGGAACCTCCACCCACTTCAATACCATTACATACGAAGTCGTAAGCCTTGGCACGTACCTGCTCAGGATGCTCATCCAAGAGAGGAATATCATCAGGATTTGGCATAGTGAACGGATGGTGAGTAGCCATCAGGCGCTGCTCTTCATCGCTCCACTCAAACAATGGGAAGTCAATAATCCAGAGACACTTGAACACGTTCTTGTCGCGCAAGCCCAAGCGGTCGCCCATTTCCAAACGGAGAGAGCAGAGCTGAACACGAGTCTTGTTTGCGTTGTCGCCGCTGAGGATAAGAACCAGGTCGCCGTCTTTAGCGCCCATCACTTCCTTGATCTCAGCCAATACTTCTGGAGAGTAGAACTTGTCGATGCTGCTCTTCACAGTACCATCAGCATTGTACTTGATGTAGACGAGACCCTTGGCGCCAACCTGTGGTCGCTTAACGAAGTCTGTGAGTTCATTGAGTTGCTTGCGACTATAGTCTGCACAACCAGGAACACAAATACCACCGATATATTTAGCCTCGTCAAAGACAGAGAATTCACCCTTGCCAGCAAAAGCGTCCTTCAGTTCAACGAATTCCATTCCGAAACGCAAGTCTGGTTTATCACTACCAAATCTACGCATAGCCTCGTGCCAAGTCATTTGTTCCAACTTTGGCAATTCCACGCCACGGATTTCCTTGAACAGGTGGCGAGCCATTTCCTCAAACAGATTGATGACGTCGTCCTGATCAACAAAACTCATCTCGCAGTCAATCTGAGTAAACTCAGGCTGACGGTCAGCACGCAAGTCTTCATCACGGAAGCACTTTGCAATCTGGAAGTAGCGGTCGAAACCAGCCACCATCAAGAGCTGCTTCAAAGTCTGAGGACTCTGTGGCAGAGCGTAGAATTGACCAGGGTTCATACGTGAAGGAACCACGAAGTCGCGAGCACCCTCTGGAGTACTTCCGATAAGGATAGGAGTCTCCACCTCCATAAAATTATATTTGTCGAGGAAGTTACGGATGAGGATGGTCATGCGGTGGCGCAATTCCAGATTCTTACGCACTGCAGGGCGACGCAAGTCCAAATAGCGGTATTTCATACGAATATCATCACCGCCATCAGTATTGTCTTCTATTGTAAAAGGAGGAGTCAGGCTCTTAGAAAGAACATTGAGTTCCTTGGCAAGGATTTCAATGTCACCAGTCTCCATCTTTGGATTTTTGCTCTGACGTTCGCTTACGATACCCTTTACCTGGATACAGAATTCACGACCAAGTTTGTTGGCCGCCTCACATAAGTTCATGTCATCAGCTTCGTTGAAAACGATCTGTGTGATTCCGTATCGGTCACGCACGTCAACGAAGGTCATACCGCCCATCTTACGAGAGCGCTGAACCCAACCGGCAAGTGTTACTTCCTTGCCTGCATCAGAGAGTCTGAGCTCTCCACAAGTATTCGTTCTATACATTATCTTATTATGTAAATTGTTTCTGAACTGCAAAATTACAATATTTACTGGAAAGAACAAAAAAAAATCGCAAAAATATTCCATATAAATACTTTTGCGATTCAATTTGTGGGGTTTATCTATTCTTTTTGCAGTTTTATCTTGCTGGAAAAAGGGATTCCTTCTTGTAAGAAAACAATTCTTGATGACAGAAGAACTATTTCATCTTTCTGAAAATCTGCCTGTGGAATTTTTCTTCGGCTTTGATGATGGATAATACCTTGTTGGCAGGTAGCATCATGAGAAATCTTCCATGATATTCCTGCTGCAACTGTTTGATTTGAATATCCAGTTCATCCTGTTTTCTGATAGCCTCTTCACAAGCTTCATTGTCTTTCGGATTGATCATGCGGAGTCGGCGCATTTCATCAAAAAGCGCTCTTTGCTTCTTCATCATCTGGCGGTAAACCGGGAAGAATGAAGCTGCTTGGGATGGGGACAGACAGGCATTGACTGTGATGAACTGCTCCAGATCTGCCTCAAATTTTGCAGGATTGAATGGAGGGCGCTTTCTGTGCTGACCGTTAGCCACACCAAAAGTGCACAACATCAGAATCATGAGCACGGTTGTTCTCAAGATCTGTCCCATACTGCATTTTAAAATATTTTTCTTCATCATTGTTCTTTACTGCTTTTAAAAGTTTTCTCCCACCAGCGAAGCATAAATCGTCTGATTGTCCATCATGGTGTAATCAGCCATCTGGTCGAAAGTGCCATATTCAGAACCAGTGGTAGCTTGATGTAATGGGCAGGAGGATACTGTGTTCCCCTTGTCTGAATGAGTATGATTGCCCACCCAAAGGCTGCCAGCACCTATGACCAGTACGGCTCCGATGGCTGCAGCCACCTTTTTGATAGGCAGACGGTTCCACCATGTGGCAGGGCGCATCTCTATGACGCGGGCTTCTGATTCTGGCAACAAATCCATCATCTGGTCCGTAAAGGATTCAAAATAACCTTCCGGAACAGAAAAATGATTGGCTTTACCAAACTTATCTATCAATATTTTTTCTTCTTTCTTCATACATCTTCTCCTTTTATTATTATATCTGACGTAACTGATTAGAAAAAGTTTAATCTTTATTCTCAAAATATTCCGTAATTTTTTTCACGGCCAGATGATACGATGCTTTCAGGGCTCCTTCACTGGTGTTCAGTATCTTACTGATTTCTGAGTATTTCATGTCCTCGAAGTATTTCATCGTGAAAACGGTGCGCTGAACTTCGGGCAGTTTAGAGACGGCTTCCTGCAGTTGGGCCTGTGTTTCATCGCCATCAAAATAGTTGTCTGCCAATAGCTGGTTGGCTACTCCCGCATTTTCTATCTCGCTGGTCATTCCCTCCTGCTTTCTTTTCCTGAGAAAGTCGAGCGATTCGTTGACCGCAATCCTGTAAAGCCAGGTGCTGAGGGATGATTTGCCCTGGAAAGTTTCCAAATTTTTCCAGGCTTTTAGAAAAACATTCTGCAAAACATCATTAGCGTCTTCATGAGTGAGTACGATATGGCGAACCTTCCAATACAGTTGCTCGCTATATTGTTGCACCATGGCCGAGAACCCTTCCCTTCTGGTGGCAGGTTCCCGGAGCATGTAAACCAGTTCATTATCAGAAATACTCTTCATTTAACGGTAATTTTTTATGAGATATTGGTATATGGCCTTGTCAAATCCATATACGTCAGGATATTCCGACCATCCTGCTGGAGTGTTTCCTTTCGTTGGATAGATGGTGTAATAAGCCAGATACAAGGGTACTGCGGGTTCCACTTTGATGGAGTGGATGATTCTCTTTTTGTCGTTCAGCGAATCAGCTGTCATGCAGTAGTTGAGATTATCCAAAAACTTCTCGCTCTTGTCCTTCAGAATGAACTTGGCCAGTTCGAAAGGCTTTTCCACTCTTACGCAGCCATGAGAAACTCCCCTATTCTGCTGCTTGAAGAAATCGCGGTTGGAGGTGTCGTGCAGATAGACGGAGAAATTATTGTCAAATCTGAAAATCAGTCTGCCCAGACTGTTGCCCTTTCCTCCTCTTTGCACCACTGCGTACATCGGATCGCGAAGTAATCCAGCGTGTACTTGGTTCATATTCAGTTCCTTGCCTGTCCGTCTGTCCATGACGTAAAATCCGCGGCGCTCGCAATAGGAACGGCTGAAGTAATGAATCATGTCTTTTTCGATGATGCTTCTCGGTACAATCCACACAGGATTCACGTCCATGCGCTTGATGGTGCTGGTGAGCAAAGGGGTTTTGGTCTCTGTGGTTCCGCAACCGATGCGCATGGTGAGCGTGTCTTTATCGTCAACGGCCATCAGATGGAAGGAAGGGATGTTCACCATGATGTATTTTTTGTGCTTCTGCGGATAGTCTTTCTGTCGCCATCTTGCCCGTTCCATGTTGCAGAGCAGCTTGGCTTGCCAGTCTTTCGAACCCTGTTTAGCGGCAACTTCCTTGGCCAGTTCACGATAGAAAGTGCCTACAGGTTGAATTTCGCTGAGGAAAACCGGAACGGAATCTTTCTCTATCTTGCGCAGGGCCATTTGGTAAAAACCATCATCTGGCAAATCCATCTTGATGTCAAAAAGGCCTCTGTATCTTACCGGTCTGCTGATGGTGTCTGGTCTGTGCGGCTTGAGTGTGTCGAGCCTGTTGAGCAGAAAAGAAGGATTCGTGTAGCCAAATCTCTGTCCTGTAGCGTATCTCAGATAAGCCTTGGTCAATTTGTATTCCAATCTGCCGAAGACGTGGTTGATGGGATGAGCTTCGTCAAACCCCATCTCGCGTGTGATTTGGATGTCGTACTGGATGTCCTTTACGCAGAATCTGTTGGGTGAAAATCCCATTTCTCCTACGGTCTGAAGATATCTGAGCAGCGTGTCGGCCTGAGAGGTAAGGCCATGACGATTAATCCACAAGAAGTTGCCCTCCTGTCGATAATACTTTCTTGTGCGAATGTCTGCCGCCAGTTCGTCCTTATCGTTTCTTATCAGACTGTCTATGACATTTCTCACCTCCATCGAGCGGATAGACATGCAGTTGTCTCCGAATTTCCGGTAGTCTTCAAGTGTCACATTTCTGGTAGTACAAACCACTTTTTCCTCACATGAAGAAAAGAGTTCACATGAGGAAAAGAGGAAAAACAACAAGGACAAATTATATAAAATCCTCTTGATTTTCACATTTAATACTATCGTTTCACACTGATTTTACGAGCCACAGAACCCACCTTCACAATGTAGCAATTGGCTGGAAGGTTCAACTCTATTCTCTTGTCGCTGCTGTCAATTCTTCCCTCATAAACCTTCTGGCCTACGATGTTATAGACAGAAACGCTGAGCCCTGCTGCACCGGTAATATGCAACACGCCATTATTAAAATTGATTCCTATCTGATTGAAGTCGGTAACATTTACTTCGATGATAGGGTCAGCTGCAGCCTTGAAATTGCCGCCCATCAGCATAGCTGAAGCGAACAGTATATAAAGTAATTTTCTTGTCATAAGCGCTTATTATTTATAGATTAAGATGATATTGCAAAAGTAATAAAAAAAGTAGAACCTGATATGATTCAAGTTCTACTTTTAATATTATTTAATATATTGAATTACATAATTCCATCAGCGCGAAGCTTCTCCTGCCATTTCCATGCAGAAGCTAACACATCCTCCAACTTAGCCTCAGCCTTCCAGCCCAAAACCTTGTTGGCCTTGGTGCAGTCGCCCCAAATCTTCTCAATATCACCCTCGCGGCGAGGACCATATTTCCAGTTCAGTTTCACGCCAGTAGCCTTCTCGAAAGTCTCAACGATTTCCAGAGTAGAGTTACCGTTGCCAGTACCGATGTTGAAGTACTCGATAGGTTCAGTCTCCTTGTCCAGTACGCGAGCCATGGCAGCTACGTGAGCCTTGGCCAGATCCACTACATAGATGTAGTCGCGGATGCAGGTTCCGTCAGGAGTATCGTAGTCATTGCCGAAGATGGTGAGTTCCTTGCGAATGCCCATCGCAGTCTGAGTAACGTAAGGGATGAGGTTGTTTGGAACGCCGTTTGGCAACTCGCCGATTTCTGCAGATGGGTGTGCGCCGATTGGGTTGAAATATCTCAGCACGATGCTCTTGATGTTAGCACCGCTGTGGATGTAGTCGGCGATAATCTGCTCGTTGATTTCCTTGGTGTTTCCATAAGGAGAGGTTGCCTTCTGATGAGGAGCCTCTTCGGTAACAGGAAGGTTTTCTGGCTTTGGCTGACCATAAACGGTGCAGCTGGAAGAGAAGATGATTCCCTTGACATCGTACTTAGGCATCAGTTCCAGAAGGTTGATGAGCGATACGATATTGTTGCGGTAATAGAGCAATGGCTTCTGCACGCTCTCGCCTACTGCCTTGCTGGCAGCGAAATGGATAATACCCTTGACAGCTGGATATTTCTGGAATACAGCCTCTGTGGCAGCCTTGTCACGCAAATCCACCTGCTCGAAAGCTGGGCGAATACCTGTAATCTTCTCAATGCCGTCCAATACTTCAATCTTAGAATTTGAAAGATTATCTACGATCACTACGTTATAGCCTGCCTGTTGCAACTCTACTGTAGTATGGCTTCCTATGAAACCAGTACCACCTGTTACCAAAATTGTCTGTTTCATTTATTAGAGTTTTGTTTCGTTGAATAATTGATTTCTGTGGGCAAAAGTACTCTTTTTTTTTGAAACAACAAAATAAATGCGGAATTTTTTCGTGTAAGCCAACAATTTTCTTTTTTATCACATGGCTTGTGACGGATTTCTATAATAATTCTTAAAGAAAGAACTAAGTATCAGAATTTTTTTCTATCTTTGTATTTTAAAATTTTAATATCATTCATTAAACACGAGAAAAATATGGCAAAGTATTTCGCAGAATCAGAATTGATTATCAATGAAGACGGCAGTTGCTTCCATCTTCATTTGCGCCCAGAACAAGTGGCTGATAAGGTTATATTAGTTGGCGACCCTGGCAGAGTGGCTCTCGTTGCCTCCCACTTTGAGGAGAAGGAATGCGAGGTCTCAAGCCGTGAGTTTCATGCCATTACGGGTACTTATAAGGGAAAACGCATCACTGTGCAGAGTACGGGTATCGGATGCGATAATATAGATATTGTGGTCAATGAGCTGGATGCTTTGAAGAATATCGACTTCAAGACCCGCACCGAGAAACCTGAGCACACCACCCTCACCCTCGTGCGCATCGGCACCTGTGGCGGTTTGCAGCCAGAGTGTCCGGAAGGCACCTTTGTGGCTTCACAGAAGAGTATCGGTTTCGACGGACTCATCAATTTCTATGCCCGCCGCAATGAGATCTGTGACCTTGAGACAGAGGCTGAATTCAAGCGCCAGGTGAAGTGGATAGACCAGATAGGAAATCCATACTGCGTAGATAATAATAAGGAGTTGTTGGAACAGATTGCTGCCGATGATATGGTGAGAGGAATTACCATTGCCTGTGGCGGATTCTATGGTCCTCAGGGCAGAGAGCTCCGTGCTCCGCTCGCCGATCCTGAACTTAATGCAAAGATTGAGGCATTTGAGTATAAAGGATTGCGTGTCAACAACTTCGAGATGGAGAGTTCTGCACTTGCTGGTCTTTCTCTGCTGCTCGGCCATAAGGCTTTAACCTGCTGCATGGTAATAGCCAACCGCCGCGCCAAGCGTGCTAATACAGGATATAAGAGTACGATCGACAATCTGATCAAGGTGGTGCTCGACAGAATTTAGTTGAAAGGCTTTTTTAAAGGTAAAAAAGTAAAAAGGTAAAAAGGTAAAAAAAGCACAAATTAAAAAAGTACAAATAAAAAAAAGTACAAATTTAAAAGGGAAATATATAAAAAGGATAGATAAATGACAAACTCAGAAGAATGTATTTGCGCCCTTGCCACTCCAGCTGGAGGCGCCATCGGAATCATCCGACTCAGTGGTAGTGAAGCCATCCGTCTTACAGACAAGGTGTTTGTTTCTGTTAGCGGGAAGCAACTGTCTGCCGCTAAACCCAACACCCTTCACTATGGAGAAATCAAAGACAAGGATGATCATACGATAGATGATGTCTTAGTGAGCGTGTTCAGAGCGCCCCACAGTTATACGGGTGAGGATTCCACGGAGATTTCCTGCCATGGTAGCCGATACATTCTTCAGCAAGTTCTTCAGCGCCTCATAGAGGTAGGTTGTCGCCAGGCAGAACCGGGCGAATATACCCGTCGTGCCTATATGAACGGCAAGATGGACCTCTCGCAGGCTGAGGCAGTGGCAGACCTGATAGCTTCTACCAACAAGGCGACCCATCAGATGGCGCTCAGTCAGTTGAAGGGACATTTCAGCAGTGAATTGACCGTTTTGCGCGAAAAACTCCTGAAGATGACCTCCCTGCTCGAACTGGAATTGGACTTCAGCGATCATGAGGAACTGGAGTTTGCCGACCGCAGCGAACTGCGTGCCTTGGCTGCAGAAATAGAAAAGAAGATTACCACCCTCGCCCATTCCTTTGAGACCGGAAATGCGCTGAAACAGGGCGTTCCTGTGGCCATCGTGGGCAAGACGAATGTAGGCAAGAGCACCCTGCTCAACCGCCTGCTGCATGAAGAAAAGGCCATCGTGAGCAATATCCACGGCACTACCCGAGACGTCATAGAAGATACGACCCTCATCGACGGAATCACCTTCCGCTTTATCGATACTGCTGGAATCCGCAAGACGGACGATGTGGTGGAGAACATCGGAATCGAGCGCACCTTTCAGAAGATGGAAGAGGCCAAGATAGTGATCTGGCTCCTTGATGCGCTGCCTACGGAAGCGGAAATAGAGGATATGAAGGAGAAGAATCAGGGCAAGAAACTGCTGATGGTTTTCAATAAAATCGATGAGATTTCATTTGATAAGGCTATGCTTTCATCAGATGAGAATAGCCAGACTTCATCTTCCGTTTCATTGTCAGATGAGAATGTTTCCATTTTGAATATCAGTGCCCGTACAGGCGAAAACGTTTCTGATTTGGAGCAGGCTCTCGTCAGGGCAGCCGACATTCCGGAGATTACGGAGAACGATGTAATTGTGACGAGTGCCCGCCATTATGAAGCATTGCTCCGTGCCGACGAATCCCTCTCCCGTGTCTTGGAGTCAATGGACATGGGTATGAGCGGCGACATCATAGCCGAAGACCTCAAGATGGTGCTGGAAGAATTGGGAGAAATCACCGGTGGACAGATAAGCAGTCAGGAAACGCTGAATAATATCTTCAAGCACTTCTGCATCGGGAAATAAGTCGTGATAAACAACGATTAATATCGATAACAAATGATAGTTAAGGTGCTCAAAATGAGCACCTTTCTTTTTAGCCTTACTAT
>ENA-ORUV01000007-ORUV01000007.1-human-gut-metagenome-genome-assembly--contig:-NODE-7-length-196145-cov-19.3271_pt1 | contig 196145 bp, 176 predicted proteins | sample MGYA00242089_ERZ509229 | MGnify/ENA primary metagenome ERZ509229 (study PRJEB26280, sample SAMEA2338805) | human gut metagenome | biome: human gut; feature: human-associated habitat; material: faeces...
AGATGTTGTAATAGTTAATGTAGATTTGTTAAACATAATAAATTCTCTCCTAAAATATAAAATTTTTATTTAAAATAAAGTTTTTGCCTATAAAAATAATATTAAAAATATTCAATCATTTCTCTTTTATTTACTAGAGATTGATAAAATCTCAATCTCTAGTAAATTCATTTATATAATTTATTTTATTATTTATTAACTTTTTTGAAGTGCCATATAAATGCAGCATAATCGCCTTCAATAACAGGACTTGGCATGCCTGCAAATAATTCTTTACCTTCTTCAGCTATACCACCAACAACTTTATCTGGAACATTAATGCCTACATACATTAATTCATCTCCGCCATAAAGTTTACCAGTACGCATATCTTCATAAATAGCATCAGCATCTAAACCTACAGCACAAATAGTTGCTAAATTATCATTTGGCACTGCTAAAGTTCTAAAGAAGCTTACAACTGCTTCTGATTTATCTTTAGCTACAAAGCTCCATGCTGTTTCATTATTTTCAAATGGACTTTGAATTCTATAGAAATCACCAAATTGGATAAGTTCTCTAACTTCTTTATAAAATGCTACTTGAGCTTTAGTTTGAGCTTTTTCTTCATCAGTTAATTTTGTTAAATCAAGTTCATAACCAAAATTACCACACATTGCAGAAATACCACGAGTAGCAAATGGTGTAATTCTAGCTACCTGATGATTTGGTACTGCTGAAACATGGCAACCCATAGCAACATTAGGATAAACCATAGATGTACCATATTGAATTTTCAAACGTTCAATAGCATCAGTATCATCACTTGTCCAAGTTTGTGGCATGTAGTATAAAATACCTGGGTCAAAACGACCGCCACCACCAGAGCAAGATTCAAATAAAACATTAGGGAAACGACTAGTAATTTCATCCATTACATGATATAAACCAAGCATATAACGATGAGCTACTTCGCGTTGACGTTCTGCTGGTAATACAGCAGAACCAATTTCTGTCATATTACGATTCATATCCCATTTTACATATTCGATATTTGCACTAGCAAGTACATCAGATACAGATTTAATAATATAATCGCAAACTTCTTTACGAGAAAGGTCTAAAATCAACTGACGACGTGCTGTAGAACGTGTACGACCTTCTATATGCAAACACCAATCAGGATGTGCTTCATATAATTTACTGATAGGACATACCATTTCTGGTTCAAACCATAAACCAAATTTCATGCCCATACCATTGATTTCATCAACAAGTTTTTTCAAACCGCCACGGATTTTATTTTCATTTACGAACCAATCACCTAAAGAGCGGTCATCATTATTTCTTTCACCGAACCAACCGTCATCTAAAACGAATAATTCAATGCCGAATTCACTAGCTTGTTTAGCGATTTCTTTGATTTTAGTTTCATTGAAATCAAAATATGTTGCTTCCCAGTTATTAATAAGAACAGGACGAGCTTTATCACGCCATACACCACGCATTAAGCGTTTACCATATAAATTCTGATAAGTATGACTCATACCTGTTAAACCTTCGTTAGAGTAAACAAGTACAGCTTCAGGTGCTTGGAATTCTTCTCCAGCTTTTAATAACCATGTGAAATCAAATGGATTGATACCAATTTGCATTCTAGCTTTGCTATACATATCAACTTCTGTATTAGCTAAGAAGTTACCACTATATACTAAACTCATAGCATAAACATCGCCATTTGTTTCAGTAGCATCTTTACGAACAAGAGCCATAAATGGATTTTGCGCATGGCTACTTGCACCACGACGACTTTCTACACATTGTCCACCGATGCGAAGTGGTGTACGAATGATATGACGTTCTCTAGCCCAAGAACCAGAAAGCTGAATCATTTCAAATTTACTATCTTTAAAATCAACGTTTGCACTCAATACACGTTGAATTTTTACATCATCAGCACTTTTATTTATTACTTTAACGCTACGAGCGATAGCATTATATTCTTCAAAAACAGTAAAGGATAATTCTACATCAACATTTTTTACTTTATCAGTTAATGTAATAATTAAAGTTTGAGCTTCTTTATCTGCTTCCACATATGTTGCAGGTAAACCTTCTAATGCAGGTTTGCCATCAACAATTTTATAATCTACATATCTAAAATCTGTAGCACTTGTACCATCAGCAAATTCAAGTTCAATAGCAGGACTACGTAAGTCTGTAGAACCATATCCAGGATATTCTTGTTCTTTAGACTCTAAATGGAAAGCATCTATATTATCTGTATTAGCAACAAAGCTAAACCAATCTTTTCTACGTACAGTATAATCAAGATTTTCAGATTTTAAAGGACGCCCCCAATAAAGATGGAGTAAATGCCCTGTTTCTAAGACTTTCATCAAATAACTTGTTTTAGAAGTTTTTAAATGAAATGTCTTTGTTTCTTGGTTAAATAAAATCATCTTTTATCCTCCTTGAATTAAAAAACTTCTTGCATTAATAACTAAATTAAAAATGCTAAGATTTTTTGCAAAATTCAATACAAATAAATCTGTAAACGTTTTCGCTTTTCTTGCTTAATATTATAATATTTATAAAAAATAAAATCAATGTTTTATGTTTCTAAAAATTGTATCTATGTTGTTCTTTTTCACTTAATTAAAAATTTTATTTAGCTAAATAAATTATGATATAATATACAAACAATAAAACATTTAAAGTGAGTGTGTTTTTATTATGATTTTAACAATAGAAAATTTATGTAAAACTTATGGAGAAAAAGTCTTATTTGAAAATGTAAACTTCAGCCTATCTTCAGGTGATAAAATAGGTATTGTTGGTGTCAATGGGACGGGTAAATCTACTTTTATCAAAGTTATTGCAGGTCTTATTCCTCAAGATAGTGGTAATATCATTGCTGGCAAAAATATAAAAATTGAATATCTATCACAAGATAAAATTTTCAATCCTGAAAATACTATTCTAATGGAAGTATTTCAAGGTAATCAACCTATTATGCAAGCGCTTTATGACTACGAAATCACTCTAGCTCAAAGTCAAAAAAATCCTCATGATCATAAATTACAAGAAAAAATTATTAAATTAACTAGTAAAATTGATGAATTAAATGGCTGGCAATTAGAAAGTGATGCTAAAACCATTCTAACTAAATTAGGTATTATGGATTTTTCTGCCCAAATAAAAACCTTATCTGGAGGACAACAAAAACGATTAGCTTTAGCTACAGCATTAATTCAACCATGTGATTTATTATTACTTGACGAACCTACTAACCATTTAGACAGTGAAACTATCGCATGGCTTGAAGAATACCTTCAAAAATTGAAATGTGCTTTAATCATGGTAACACATGATAGATATTTCCTTGATTCTGTTGCTACTAAAATTTTAGAGTTGGATAAAGGCAAATCTTATGTTTATACAGGTAACTACACTCAATTTTTAGAATTAAAAACTGCCCGAGAAGAACGCGAAGAAGCTTCAGAACAAAAACGTCAAAACTTTTTACGTAATGAATTAAAATGGATACGTCGTGGTGCTCAAGCTCGTTCTACCAAACAAAGAGCAAGAATACAACGATTTGAAGAAGTAAAAAATCAAAAAGTAAATATTGATAATAGTAAAATTGAAATGGGACTTGCAGGCTCTCGTCTAGGTCGCACTGTAATTGAATTAGAAAACGTAAATTATACTGTAGATAATAAAACAATCATTAAAGATTTCACTTATACAGTCTTACGAAATGACCGCATAGGTATTTTAGGACCTAATGGTTCTGGTAAAACTACCTTATTAAATATAATAGCTGGCATTTTGCCACCAACAACAGGAAATGTAAATATTGGTCAAACTGTAAAAATTGGATATTTTGCTCAAAAAAATATTGATATGGACGAAAGACTTCGCCCTATTGAATATATCAAAGAAGTTGCTCATCACATAACATTAGCTGATGGTACACAACTAAGTGCATCTCAATTAATGGAAAGATTTTTATTCCCAGGTACATTACAATGGACTCCTATCAGTAAATTATCTGGTGGTGAAAAACGTCGTTTATTCCTATTGCGAGTTTTAATGAGTTCTCCTAATGTTCTATTACTAGACGAACCTACAAATGATTTAGATTTACAAACCATGTCTATTTTAGAAGAATTCATTGATAATTTTAATGGTGCTATTATATTTGTATCCCATGACCGCTTTTTCATTGACCGCTTAGCAGATAAAGTCTTTGTTTATCAACAAGATGGCTCGCTTCGTCAATATCCTGGTGGCTATTCTTATTACAAAGGCATTGAAGAAAAAGAATTAGCTACATTAGAAAAAGGAAAAAATACTGAAACAAAAAATGCCATTTCTGATACAGAAAAAACATCTAAAAATACTACAACTAAAACTGAGCCCGTAAAAAAACTTTCTTTTAAAGAACAAAAAGAATATGCTGAAATTGAAGCCATAATTGCTGAAACAGAAGGAAAACTAAAAGTAGTACAACTTCAAATGAGTCAAAATGCTTCTGATTATGGCAAATTAAATGAACTAACAAAAGAAGAAACTGCTCTTCAAGAAAAATTAGATTATTTACTGGAACGTTGGGCATATTTAGAAGAATTAGCCGAAAATAGCAAATAAATCAAACAAAAAAGCTTTCTATTTAGTACAAACTATAAATAGAAAGCTTTTTTATTAATTATTAATTTTTTTGTAATTTATTCATGAATTTTTCATTATTTATAATAAATCTTTCATGTATTCCTTTACCAATAACTTTATGCGTATCTTTTGCTTCAACTATAAAAGTTAATTTTCTACCTTCTATTTTATCTAAAGTAGCTATAGCTATTACGACATCATCTAAAGCAGTTGGTGCAATATGTGATATATCCAATTTTATACCTACAGTACCTTCTCCTTCTTCCAAATAATCTTTTAAAGCCATGCAAGAAGCCTCTTCCATTAGCGCCACCATCGCTGGAGTTGCAAAAACTGGCAAGGCTCCACTTTTCATTATTTTCGCTGTATTTTCTTCAACCACTTTAACTTGTGCTTGTCCTTTTATACCTGTTTTTAAAGTTAACATTAATCTCATTCCTATTCATTTAAATATATTTTTTATTTTAACATATATTTAAAATTTATCCATAGAGTTTTTATGCAAATTATTAATTCATAAATATTCAAACTAATTTTACTCTTAAAACAATGTATACAATGTTTTATCTAGATTTTACATTGACTTAACATAACACTACTACTATAATGATAAATATGTTTTTAAATATATTGTTAATATGTTAACTGCATAAAATAACAATATATAATCCGTTTTTATGCAAAAAATAAATTTCAAAAAGGAGTCTTTTTAATGAAAAAGTTGCGCATTAATCTCACAGCTCAAATATTTTTAGGGCTAGTATTAGGTGCTATCTTTGGTTATTTTTTACCTGATATCGGGTCACAATTAAAACCATTAGGCGATGCGTTCATTCGCATGATTAAAATGATCGTTGTACCTCTTATTTTTAGTACTTTAATAATTGGTATTGCTGGTACTGGTGATTTCAAAAAACTTGGTCGTTTAGGTGGTAAAGCCATCATCTGGTTCGAAGTTGCTAGTAGTTTAGCTTTAGTTGTTGGTCTTGTAGTCGTAAATGTACTTCAACCTGGTGTTGGCGTTTCTCTTCCTTCCATTGGAGCTTCTGCTGGAGCTAATGCTGCCGCTACTGCAGAATCTTTCAGTATTTCTATGCACTTATTAAATATCATTCCTGCTAACATTGTTGAAGCTTGCGCTAAAAGCGATATGTTACAAATCATCTTCTTTAGCTGTTTCTTCGGTGTAGCTCTTGCTCATATCGGCGAAAAAGGAAAAATTGTTGTTGAATGTTGTCGCGGTGTAGCAGAAGCAATGTTCAAAGTTACACATTATGTTATGCTTTTTGCACCAATTGGTATTTTTGCTATGATTTCTTATACTGTTGGTACTTTCGGTTTAGAAATGCTTATTCCTCTTGGAAAATTAGTATTTTCACTTTATTTTGCAATAATCGTCTTCTTAATTATCCTTGCAATTATTGCTTCTATCATCACTAAATTAAATTTCTGGCATATCTTCAAAGTTTTACGTGAACCATTATTATTAGGTTATTCCACTGCAAGTAGTGAAGCTGCTTTACCACTTGCCATGAAATGTTTAGAAAAATTAGGTTTACCAAAACATGTCATCACATTCGTTATGCCAACAGGTTATTCCTTCAACCTTGATGGTTCCACTTTATATAGTTCTCTAGCTGTTATTTTCTTAGCTCAAATGTATAATATTGATTTTGGTCTTACTCAACAAATCATGATGTTACTTACACTTATGATTTCCACTAAAGGTATAGCCGGTGTTCCTGGCGCTTCTATCATTGTAATTGCTGGTACAGCTGCTTCTTTTGGTATTCCAACAGAAGGTATCGCTATTATCTTAGGTGTAGACCGTATCATGGATATGGCTCGTACATTCTGCAATATATTTGGTAACTGTATTGCTACAGTTGTTGTTGGTCTCTGGGAACGTGAAATTTCTCGCGGAGAAATAAAATCTTCTTACCAAAATAATTTTAAAGGTGATACTTTAGCATAATATAAATAAAAATAAAGCTCCTTAAAAGCTGTCCACTGACTTTTAAGGAGCTTTATTTATTATTTAGTTTTTAACCAAATAGCCATTTCATTTTCACCGCGATTAAACGCACAAAAATATGGTATTAGTTTCAACTTAATAATCTCTACATTTTCTTGTTTTTCCATGATATTTCTATATAAAATATTATTCCACTGTTTATCTAAAATTAATTTTTCAGCTTCTAATTCTAATTTTACAATGTCCCCTAAACTATCACTATCTTTATACTCATTTATTTTCTTATTTGTATCTATAGTTATTAAATGCAAATTATCTCCATTGTCCACACCTTCTGCACAATAAATAATAGGACCTCGTTGTATAGCAACTTTGCCATAATCTTCACGAACTAAAGGATTTGCACAAACAAAATTAGCTTCTATTTGTATATCAAAAATAACTATATCTCCTTTTTCCCAAGTTCTATCTATAATAGCATATCCTTTTTCTATTTTTGGTGTAAATTCCTTACCATTTAACTTAAATAAATATCTATTTGCCCAACTAGGAATACGTAAACCTAATTTAAATGTTGCCTCACTATTTACTTTAAAAGTAATTTTTCCATCCCATGGATAATCTGTAATTTCTTCAATACTTATCACTTGATTATTAATTTTAAAATCAGATTTATTACTTACATATAAATTGCTATAAATAACATCATCTTTTACTGTATACATATATTCGTCTAAAGAACTCAATAATCTAGCTAAATTAGGTGGACAGCATGCACAACCAAACCACGCTGGACGAACAGTTTTTACATGTGATTTACCTGGATCTTTATGACTTAATTGAGGAACAACTTCCAATGGATTTACATAAAAGAAATGTTTTCCATCAAGAGCCATACCATCTATAACTGTATTATACAGAGCTTTTTCCATTATATCTGCATATTGACTATCTACATCTAATTTCAACATATTATTTGCAAAAAAGATCAATCCTATAGAAGCACATGTTTCACAATACATTGTATCATTTGGCAAATCATAATCTGCAGTAAATGCTTCTCCTATAACAGTAGAACCTATACCACCTGTTATATACATACGTTTAGTAACAATATTCTTCCATAAACGTTTACAAGCTTCAAACATCTTTTCATCATTATTTAAACGAGCTAACATAGCCATACCTGTACACATATACATAACACGTACAGCATGTCCTTCAGCTGTTTCTTGTTCCAAAATAGGCTTATGATTTTGATAATATTCCGGTTTAAAACTTTCCATACCTTCAATTACAGGTTTAGTTGAAGGATCTGTTTTCTGTTGTTCTTTAAAGAAATTTGGATTTTTTCCACGTTCATATAAGAAAAAATTTGCTAATTTCTTATATTTATCATTTTTTGTAAGCTCAAATAAACGAAGTAATGCTAATTCTATTTCTTCATGTCCATCATATCCATGAATTTTTCCATCTTCACTGCCAAAAACATCATCAATATGATCTGCCAGTTTACAAGCAATATCTAATATTTTTTGATTTTTTGTAACACTATAATATCCAACTGCTGCTTCAATAAAATGTCCTGCACAATAAAGTTCATGGCTTTGATACAAACGTTTATATCTACGTTCTGGTGCCTCTATAGTAAAATATGTGTTTAAATATCCATCACTTTGTTGTGCTTTTGCTAATAAATCTATTACTCCGTCTGCAATTTTTTGTAAATCGTCATCTTGATGTTGATGTAATGCATATGCTACTGCTTCAAGCCATTTATAAACATCACTATCTTGAAAAACCATTCCATAATGTTTTCCTTTGTTCATTCCAGCTGCAATCTTAAAATTTTCAATAGCATGGCTTTTCTCCGCTGGTATATGATCTGCATCTCTTTCTTTTTCAATTTTAATATCAGCTTCATCATTTAATACTGACCACTGAAAAGGTAGCATTTCTTCACGGATTAAATTTATATATTGTTGCCAAAATGGTGCTGTTATTTTTATTTTATTTTCAAACATAATAAATCTCCTCAACAATTTATTTCCATTTATTATTTTTTTATTAACTATTTCTTTTTGCTAAATCTAAAAGAATATTATTTTCATTTTGTTCATATTTACGATAAAAAAGCATTGGAATAATTCCACATAAGAAAATTATTGCAGGAAGCCATGTAAATACAAATTGTATACCAAATAATGCTGTTGAAGATTGGACTGCATTCGGCACATAACCAAATAAATTCATAACAGCTGCTGGAATAAAACCTCCTATACCAGAGCCAGCTTTGATACAAAATGCACTTCCTATAGCTGTTAAAAATCCACTAGCACGAATACCTGTCTTCCATTCTCCAAAATCAACTGTATCTGAAAGCATAGCAAATGGCATTGAACATGCTATACCTTGCCCTAAAGAAGCAATAATCCAAAAAACAATCATTAATTCTATATTAGTGCCTACAAAGAAAATACCAATATGTCCACCTGCTACTAAAATAAAACCTAAAATCATTGTTCCATATTTATTAAATCTTTTTACTAATAATGGAATAGAAATCATACCTATAACTTGAACCAACATTATTCCATTTATAAATACTGTTAAACTCTTATCTCCTAAATAATATTGACAATAATATACTACAGTGGATAAACGTATAGTTAATGCTATCCAAAAAATCAAATTAGCTATAACAACCAATATCCATGGCCAATTACCTTTTATAGCTTTTACACTATCTTTTATTGGTATACTTTTTATTTTCTCTACGTTAACTTCACGTAAATTCTTAAAAGCTACTATAAATAAAACAATAGCAATAATACCAAAAAATGCTAATGTATATGAAAATCCTTTTTGTTCATTTCCTTCACCAAAAAAAGCAACTAACGGTAACGTAAAAGTCATACAAATAAATGCTCCTATATTACCGCCAACCATACGAAATGTATTTAATATAACACGCTCACCTGGACGACGAGTTAAATTTGGTAATATTGAAGTAATTGCTGTTTGTATCCCCGTATAAAAAATTCCTGCTAATATATAAGTAACTACAGCATAAATTATTTTTGTTGTACCTGATAAAGCTGGTGTAGTAAATGTAAGCCACATAAATACAGCAAACGGTACACATAACCATAAAAAGTATGGTCTAGATTGTCCATATTTAGATTTAGTATGGTCAACAATAAAGCCCCAAATTGGAGCATCTATAGCATCTAATAAACGAGTAAATAACAAAATAGCTCCAGCTGTAGCAACAGATAAACCAAAAACATCCGTATAGAAATACAATAAATAAGAACCTATTATACAATATAATAAATTTCCGCATCCATCAGTCAAGCCATAACTCAAACGACCAGATAATGGTACTTTATGATTAATTTGATTATTACTCATATCTAAAACCACCTTATTTTTTTTAGTCACGTAACTTTTAACTGTTTATATTTTATATAATTATTTGAAAACTTTAAATAAATAAAATTAACATTTAATAGTATAATATTAGCATAAATAATATAATAAAATTATCATAACTAATAAAAAAATATATAGTATAATATTAATAAACATCAATATTATGCTTAATTTCAAGTTTTATTAGTATAATAAAATTAATATTTGAGGTGATTTTTTGTATATTATTTTTACTTGTCCACCTTTACCTCATTTAATAGTAGGAGGTAAATCATTATATCGAGTAGGTGATTTACATTTAAGAAGGATCATGCCTTCTACATTTGATTTAATATTTGTAACTGCTGGCAAGCTGTATTTAGAAGAAAATTCTCAAAAATATATTCTCAAAAAAGGAGAATTCTTGATTTTGCCACCAAATAGATTACACAAAGGATATAAATGTTGTGATGAAGCTACAGATTTCTTTTGGCTACATTTTTATACTACTGGTAAATTCAAATATATGGATAAACCTATCTATGATAAAAACCATAAACAAAAAGCAAATTATCAATTTACTAAAGAACCTTTCCATATATCACTACCTCAACATGGTTCACTAACAGCCGAACAACAATCTCAAATGGCTGAATATATGAATACTATCGTTCAAGTAAAAATTGATAAAACTAAACCCAAAAAAGATTTCTATTCTTCAACTGTTTCTCAATTAAAGAGCCAACAATTATTTTTTTCCATTCTAAGTATTCTTTGTGATATTCATGAGCCAAATACCAAAAATGTAGCAGAAAAAATTTATGAACATTTTTCTCTATTTTATACAGAAAGCTTCGATTTAAAAAAACTATCTGATGAATATGCTTTTCATCCTACACATATAATTCGTTGCGTGAAAAATAAATATGGCTTGAGTCCACTACAACTACTCTTGCACATACGCATACAAAAAGCTAAAGAATTATTAACATACACAAATTTTTCTATTAATAAAGTGGCTATATCTGTAGGATTTGATGATAATGCATATTTTACTAAACAATTTAAACGTATAGTTGGCACTACTCCTACAAATTATAGAAAGCAACAACAAATAAATAAAATCTAACTATTTTTAATTAAAATAGCTATAATAAAACAAAAATGCTATAATAAAACATATTGTAAAGGAGGACATATGGCTACAAAGAAAAAATTTTACGCAGTAAAAAAAGGTTATCAAACAGGAATATTCACTACTTGGGCTGAATGTCAAAAACAAACACAAGGTTTTAAAGGAGCATTATTTAAATCTTTTCCTACAAAAGAAGAAGCTCAAAACTATTTAGAAGATAAACCATCTGTCAATATTTCTGAACAAGATGATGATCGTTATTATATTTATGTAGATGGTTCATATATAAATGGTGAATATAGCTGGGGTATGGCTATTTTTTATAAAGGTAAATTAATAGATACTTTCAACGGAAAAGGCACTTCCATAGATGCTAGCGAGTTACATAACGTAGCTGGAGAAATTCAAGGCGCTATGGAAGCTACCAAATGGGCTATTGCTCATGATGAAAAAATTGTAATCTGCCATGATTATATTGGTTTATCTGAATGGGCTTTAGGCAATTGGAAAACAAATAAAGAATTGACCAAAGCATATGCTGAATTTATGAAACCATATTTACATTTAGTAACCTTCAAAAAAGTAGCAGGTCATACAGGAGTATTAGGTAATGAACTTGCTGACAAATTAGCTAAACAAGCTTTAGGTTTATAATAAATTATTTAATAAAAATTAGAGGAGGAATAAAAATTTGACTACTACAGATAATTCATTGACCTTAGGTATAGAATCTAGTTGTGATGAAACTTCTGTTGCTATCTTACGTGGTGGCAGAGAAATACTAGCTAATGTAATTTCTACTCAAATTCCAATTCATCAAAAATTCGGAGGTGTCGTTCCTGAAATCGCCTCTCGTAAACATATTGTTAATATCATGCCTGTTTTAGATGAAGCACTTCATAAAGCAAGTGTTACTTTAAAAGATATTGATCGCATTGCTGTAGCGTATGGCCCAGGATTAGTAGGTGCTTTACTTGTAGGCGTATCTGCTGCCAAAACTTTGGCTTTTGCTTTAGATAAACCACTAATTGGCGTAAATCACTTAGAAGGTCATATCTTCGCCAATTTCTTATCCACACCTGAACTTCAACCACCATTTATGGCTCTCGTAGTTTCTGGTGGACATACTTCCCTAGTTCACGTAAAAGACTATAATCATTTTTCCCTAATGGGACAAACTCGTGATGATGCAGCTGGTGAAGCTTTTGATAAAGTAGCTCGTGTAATGGGATTACCTTATCCAGGTGGCCCTCAAATTGATAAATTAGCTAAAGAAGGAAATTCTGATGCTATTGATTTCCCTATGGCATTAAATGAAAAAGGTAACTATGAATTTAGCTTCAGTGGTCTAAAATCGGCTGTGCTCAATTATTTAAACAATATGAAAGCAAAACGCATCGAAATCAACAAAGCTGATGTTGCTGCTTCCTTCCAAAAATCAGTAGTTAATATCCTAGTGCATAAAGCTGTAGAAGCAGCTCGTCAAACCAACATGACAAAACTAGTACTTGCCGGTGGTGTAGCAGCAAATAGCTCCCTAGAAGGACATCTCCAAAAAGCCTGCAAAGAAAACGGTCTAGAATTTTACTACCCAAGCAAAATTTTATGCACAGACAACGCTGCCATGATAGCCTGCCGTGGCTACTACCAAGCCCAAGCAGGAGACTTTGCCGATAGCAACCTAAACGCTATCCCTTATCTAGAATTAACTGACAAAAAATAGGGATTTATTCATTTCTTTGATGCCAAAGAAACGAACGAAAGAAATCACCGCAGATAAAATTTTAATTTTGAAAATAATTATCACTTCATACAACGCTTAGAAACTCGCTTCGCTCAAACATTCAGACTAAAACCGTATTCAGTGATAATTATTTTCAATAATCTTGCGATTACCATTAAAATTTTATAATGCGGAAAATAAAAATTACAAATTATTATTTTATAATTGTTTTTTTAATAATACCAGAATTCCCCGCGTTAGTAGATTTTACGGTAGCTAAAAGCTATTGGCAAAGATGAAATCATGGATACGGTTTTAGTCCAACTGTCTGAGCGAAGCGAGTTTTGAGCGTTGTAGACATGATTTCATCTTTGCCAAAGTAAAATCTAATATTGCGGGCATATTTTCTTTTGGATTCGTTTTTCTTTTAAATAAAAGAAAAATGAATAATCTCTTATGAGTGGGCGATTTTTTATGTTGGAGATATTTTCTGATACTTCGTTATTATTAGCTATTGGTATAGCTTTTATTTCTACATTAATTCAATCCTTGACGGGTTTTGGATTTGCGATTGTTTCTACGCCATTGCTTTTAATGGTCTATGATGCCAAAGAAGTCGTTGTACTTTTGCAATTTTTATCTGTCATTCTTGATACTGTTTTTGTATTTTTTGTCAAAGATAATATTGATTGGCATTTTCTAAAACCATTGCTGATTGGTTCAGTAATAGGTCATCCTATTGGTATTCTTATCTATCTATTTGTGCCTACTATAGGATTAAAAATTTTCATTGCTTGTGTTATTTTATCATTCTTATTTCTTACCAAAATTTATCGTAAACAACTGACTGAAACTTCCTGTAAAACTGGTGTTGTTGGTTGTCTATCTGGTATTTTAAATACTTCTACCAGTATGAGTGGTCCACCGCTTATTATTTATTTAACATCTACTAATCGTGATAAAACTTCTTTGCGTGCCACTTGTATTGCTTATTTTACTATTATTAACTACCTAGGTATCCTTGCTTTTTACTTAGCAGGAAAAGATTTTTCATTTGCTATTGAACAAAGTATTTATATCGTTCCATTCTGTTTTATCGCTTTATGGCTAGGTAATAAATTATTTCCTTATATTTCTCAAAAAATGTTTAATCGACTCGTCTTCGTTATGTTATTATTCAGTGCTTTATATACTATTTATTCAGCTATCAATTAAAGGAGAACTATATGAATAAAGTTGCCGTTGTTACTGGTGGCGCTAGAGGTATTGGCAAAGCCATTTGTGATGAATTCAAAGCTCAAAATATTACAGTATGTACTATTGATGTTTTACCTAATGATTATTTTGTTGGCGATATTGCTGATGAAAAAATATTGACGCAATTTGCCCAAAAAGTAATTGATGAACATACAAAAATAGATTATTTAGTCAATAACGCTTGCCTTATGAAAGGTGGCTTAGCTACTGCTTCTTATGAAGATTTTCTCTACGTACTAAAAGTTGGTGCTGTAGCTCCTTTTATGCTTACTAAATTATTTATGAACCATCTTCAAGACAATGCTAGCATCGTAAATATTTCTTCTAGCCGTCATTTGATGAGTCAAGCAGATACTGAAAGTTACACTGCTGCTAAAGGAGCAATTTCTTCACTAACTCATGCTATGGCAGTTACATTGCGTGGAAAAGCTCGTGTAAACAGTATTTCTCCTGGTTGGATAGATACTACGAATAGTGAATTTTCCTCAGCAGATAAACTTCAACATTTAGTAAATCGTGTTGGTGTACCAAAAGATATTGTAAATGCTGTGATGTTTCTTTGCAGTGAGAAATCTTCATTTATTACTGGTCAAGATATCGTCGTTGATGGTGGCATGACCAAACAAATGATTTATCATGATGATTGCGATTGGTATTACAATAAATAAAGGTATTCTTCCTTGATACACAGAATTATATTATATAAATATTTATAATATAAAAATATGTATATAAGTATAGGAGGAATTTTTATGGGATTATTTGATAATCTTTTAGGCAATGCCTCTAAAGCAAATCTTGATGATATCCGCCAAGATTACGCTAAATTATTAGCTAATGGCGAAAACATTCAACAGGCTTATGAAATTTTTCGTGATTTATTTATTTTTACCGATAAACGCCTTATCCTTGTAGATAAACAAGGTATTACAGGTAAAAAAACACAATATCATTCTATACCATATAAAAGTATAAGACATTTCAGCATTGAAACAGCTGGTCATTTTGATTTAGATGCTGAATTAAAAATATATGTCGCTGGTATGGATATGCCTATTAGCAAAAAATTTGATAAAAATTTAAATATTTATCAACTACAAGCTATTTTAGCTGAATATATATTACGTTAAAATAAAAAGCTGGGTTTAAAATCCTTTATAGATTTAAACTCAGCCTTTTTTATCAATAAATTCAATATAAAATTATGAGGTTACTCTATGCAAACACAAGATTATTTAGCTCAAGAACTCCAACAAAGTCTTGCTAGCGCTCTTATAGATGATAAAATTAATTCCTTACCTGATTTACAACCACAGATAATCTATAATGATTACAATAGTGGTTCAAATCTATTAGTAGAACTACTTCAGGAATTACAAACTTGTAAACGATTTTACTTTGCCATAGCTTTTATCACTCAAAGTGGTTTAATTTGTCTTAAAGAATGTTTAAAGCTACTTCAAGAAAAAAACATCACTGGCAATATTTTAACCACTGATTATCTATATTTTAATCAACCAAAAGCTCTACAGGAATTGCAACAATATCCTAATTTAAACATTCGCATCTATACTAAAGAAAATTTCCATATCAAAGGCTATATCTTTGAACAAAACGATTATTACACTTTAATTGTAGGCAGTAATAATTTAACGCAAACAGCCTTAAAAGCAAATAAAGAATGGAGCCTAAAAATAAATTCTTTAGCAAATGGTGCTTTAATCAACAATACACTATCTCAATTTCAACAAATGTGGCAAGAAGCCATGCCATTGACTGATATCTGGCTTAAACAATATACTGATAAATATCATTCTTTACAAAAATTAAAAAGAGAATTTGCTACAGCTCAAGAAAATATCTCTACTAATGATATTGCTCCTAATAAAATGCAACAGGAAGCATTAACAGCATTAGCAAAATTACAACAAGATAATAAACATAAAGCATTATTGATATCTGCCACAGGCACAGGAAAAACATATTTAAGTGCCTTTGCTGTCAAAAAAGCCAATCCTAAACGTTTATTATTTTTAGCCCATCGCGAACAAATTCTCAAACAAGCTTGTAAAACTTTTGCCAAAATAATACCAGATATCCAATATGGTATTTTATCAGCTAACCATAAAGATTTTCATAAACCTTATCTATTTGCTACCATAAATATGCTAAACAAAGAAGAAAATTTAACTCAATTCACACCAACACATTTTGACTATATAATCATTGATGAAACTCATCGAGCTGGTGCTAATAGTTATTTAAAAATCTTAAATTACTTTCAACCACAATTTTTATTAGGTATGACAGCGACACCAGAACGCACAGACGGTTTTGATATCTACCAATTATTTGACCATAATATAGCTTATGAAATTCGTTTAAATCAAGCTATGCAAGAAAATTTACTTTGCCCATTTCACTACTTTGGCATTACTGATATCACAGTTGATGATCAAGAAATCAATGATAATTCAACATTTAACGATTTAACTACAGACGCTCGCGTAACACATATTATCAATCAATCTAAATACTATGGTTTCAGTGGAGAACGTCTGCGCGGTTTAATATTTTGTAGTCAAATAGAAGAAGCCCAAATACTTTCACAAAAATTTAATGAGCGAGGATTTAATACCATTGCTCTATCAGGTAAAGATAGTCAAGAAACACGAACTAATGCCATTCATAAATTAGAACAAAAAGAACGCTCTACAGGTCTTGATTATATATTCACTGTAGACATTATGAATGAAGGCATTGATATTCCTGCTATAAATCAAATAATCATGCTCAGACCTACAAAATCAGCCATTATCTTCGTTCAACAATTAGGTCGTGGGCTTCGCAAATATCCACAAAAAGATTATGTAGTAATTCTTGACTTTATCGGCAACTATCAAAATAACTTTATGATACCAATAGCTCTATCTGGTGATACTTCTTATAATAAAGATAATATCCGTCATTATGTAGCAGAAGGCAATCGTTTCATCTTTGGTTCTTCTACCATTCATTTTGATAAAATAGCTCGTCAAAAAATCTATCAAGCCATTGATAGTGCCAAATTAAGCGATACAGCCTTATTGAAAAATGAATATCTACAATTAAAACAAAAATTAGGAAAAATTCCTTCTATCTTTGATTTTTCCCAGTTTGGTAGTATAGATATTTTAAAATTCCTTGATAAATTTAAAACATATCATAATTTCTTGCAAAAATACGATAAAGATTACACAATTAGATTTAATACAATTCAAGAAGAAATTCTTTATTTTATCTCATATCGCTTTGCTAAAGGCAAAAGAATTCATGAACTCATAGCTTTAAAATTATTATTAAAAAATACATCTCATTTATTAATGGATATAAAGCAAATCTTAATTACAAAATACCATCAAGAATTTACTGAGCAAATAAAAGTTTCATTAATACGCAATTTAACTAATCTATTTACTATTAGCAATGAGCAAGCTAAATTTAGTAATTGCATTTTCATCAAAGAAAATGATAATGATTACATCATCAGTGATATTTTTAAATCAGCTTTACAAGATGAAAAGTTCTATTTTCAAATAAATGAAATTCTCGATTTTGCCTTAGAAAGATATCAAAAATACTATCAAAATAAATACAAAAATACTAATCTTGTTTTATATCAAAAATACACTTATGAAGAAGTTTGTTATCTATTAAATTGGCCTCAAAAAATAAATCCTAATGCCATGGCTGGTTATTTCTATGAAAAAACAACACATACCATGCCAGTATTTATCAATTATATAGCGCCAGATAAAAAAAGAGTAGATTATACTAATGAATTTTTAAGCAATACCTTGATTACAGCCTACTCCAAAAGCAATCGAAAATTAGACTCTAGTGATGCTAAACATATATATAATGCGAATAAAGAACAAAATAAATTATATCTATTTGTGCGCAAACCTAGTGAAGATAAAGAAGCTAAGGAATTTTATTTTTTAGGTGAAATCACAGCCCAAGGCAATCCAGAATTTGCACCTAAATATAATGGTTTTAAAATTCTCTATAAATTAGATACACCTGTTAGAGCAGATATTTTCGATTATCTTACAACCATAACCGTTTAAAATAAAAAGACATCTATAAAAAATGATAAGTTTCATAAACTTCCATTTCCATAGATGTCTTTTTTTATTTTGTTGGAATAATTTCTTCAATAGATACGCCATTTGGCACATATAATACCATTTTTGCAGAAATTCTTTTTACAGAACCATCTAATACATAGCAAGCACCATTCATAAAATCGCAAATACGAACTTGTTCACTTTGTTCAATTTTTTCGTAATTGATAAGCACAGCTTTAGAAGCTTTTAAAGCATCAGCAGCAATTCTTGTATCATTGAAATTAGTAGGTTCAAATACAAGTACATTCATATTTGGCTGTTTATATACTTTTAAACTAGGACGACGATTATTTTCTTCATAGTTATTAGTAGCAGATGATGTTGCTTCATCTCTTGTAGCTTCAGCTGTATTTGTGTAAATGGAAGGTCCATTTGCTACACGAGTAACATTAGGAGCTACTTTTACTGTTTGTCTTCTAGTTTCTTGTTTTTCATCAACTTTAGCTTCTATTTCTTCAACTTCTTCTGGAATTAGAAACTTAGTGATTTTTGATAAAAAATCCGCCATAATCTCACCTCAAATATCCTTTTATAACCCATAAATATATTTTATATAAAATTAAAATAAACCCATACTAGAACAATTCTCTATAAAATAAAAAAATCCTGCAAAAAACTGTAATAAATATTATTTTCATAAAATTTATTTGATTGTTTAACTAATCAAATAAATTCATAAATATGCTAAGAAGCGACACATACAAATGTCGCTTCTAACACATTATATACTATACTTAAAATTATTTTGCGTTTTTACGTAAACGTCCACGCTGAGATTTATCAAGAATAGTTTTTCTTAAACGAATGCTTTCTGGAGTAACTTCTACCATTTCATCTTTGTTGATGAATTCAAGAGCCTGTTCAAGACTTAAAAGACGAGGTGGAGTTAAGCGAATAGCTTCATCAGAAGAAGAAGAACGCATATTGGAAACATTTTTCTTCTTACATGGATTTACGTCCATATCAAGTTCACGAGTATTTTCCCCAATAATCATACCTTCATAAACCATTTGGTTTGGAGAAATGAACATTACACCACGGTCTTGAAGAGTATAAATACCGTATGGAGTTGTTTCACCTTGTTCAAATGCTACTAAAGAACCACGGCTACGACCTGGAATATCACCTTTATATGGAGCATATCCACGGAATACATGGTTCATAATACCATTACCTTTTGTATTAGTTAAGAATTCAGAACGGAAACCGATAAGTCCACGTGCAGGAATAGTGAATTCAAGACGTAAATAACCTTTTAATTCAGTCATATTGGAAAGTTCTGCTTTACGAGTACCAAGGGATTCCATAACTGTACCCATGAATTCTTGAGGTACTTCAATAGTTAAGTTTTCAATTGGTTCACAAAGTTGACCATTGATTTCTTTATAAATAACTTCTGGTTTACCAATCTGAAGTTCGTATCCTTCACGACGCATTGTTTCAATGAGAATAGAAAGATGTAATTCGCCACGACCAGAAACTTTAAATGTATCTGGGCTATCTGTTTCTTCAACACATAAGCTTACATTTGTTTCAGTTTCTTTATATAAACGGTCGCGTAAATGACGAGATGTTACAAACTGACCTTCACGACCAGCAAATGGGCTAGTATTAACACCAAAAGTCATGGACAATGTAGGTTCATCAATATTAATGCTAGGTAAAGCTTCTGGATTTTCAGCATCAGCAACAGTATGACCAATACTTGCACTAGGAAGACCAGTAATTGCTACGATTTCACCAAGTTCAGCTTCGCTAACTTCCATACGTTTTAAACCTTGGTAAACATATACTTTACCGATACGTTCTTTAGTTTCGCCATCACCACTGATAACTACTACATTTTGACCTTCTTTGATTTTACCACGCATGATACGACCAATAGCTACACGACCAACATATTCGTCAGAATCAAGTGTAGTTACCATCATTTGAAGAGGACCTTCTACATCACCCTGTGGAGCTGGAATTTCTTTAATAAGTAAATCCATTAATGGTTCTAAGCTATCGCTTTCATCATCAAGATCAAGTTTAGCAATACCATCACGAGCAATTGCGTATACAACAGGGAAATCAAGCTGATCATCATCAGCACCAAGTTCCATGAAAAGTTCCAAAACTTCGTCATAAACGTCATCAATACGCTGGTCAGGACGGTCAATTTTGTTGATAACAACGATAGGTTTTAAACCTTGTTCTAAAGCTTTACGTAAAACATATTTAGTCTGAGGCATAGGACCTTCAGAAGCGTCAACTAATAATAAAACGCCATCAACCATGTTGAGTACACGTTCAACTTCGCCACCGAAATCAGCATGGCCTGGTGTATCAACGATGTTGATTTTTATATCTTTGTACATTACAGCTGTATTTTTAGACAAAATGGTAATACCGCGTTCACGTTCAATAGCATTAGAGTCCATTACTCTTTCTGCTACCTGTTCGTTAGCACGGAAAATATGGCTTTGTTTAAGCATTGCGTCAACAAGAGTTGTTTTACCGTGGTCAACGTGAGCTATGATAGCGACATTTCTCAATTTGTTATTAGTATACAAAAAAATTCCTCCCAATGTATTAATGAATATATTATGTTTACATCATATAAAAGATAAAATATCTCTTTACTAGTGTAGTATATCAATATCTTTATGTCAAATTAAAATACTAAAATAGCTAAAAATTTTTCTTTAGACTCAAGGTCTTTCCAAAGAGATTTTTCCTAATTTTCCTGCTCTAAAATCCTTAAGCACAGCAATAGCAGTTTTTTCAGTATCTACAATACCGCCTTTTTGTAAAAATCCACGTTTTTTGCCTACCAAAGTAAATAATTCTTCACTAGTTTGTGGAATTTCATCTATTTTATAGCGTTCTTTTATATTTTTAGCATAATCATCTTTTAAACGCCATAATAAGATTTCAGCAGCACGTTCAATATCATAAACTTCATCACTGATAGCTCCAGTAAAAGCTAAATTCAATCCCACTTCAGGATCTTCAAATTTTGGCCATAAAATACCTGGAGTATCCAATAAATCAAGATTATTTTTTATTTTAATCCACTGTTTTGCACGTGTAACACCAGGTTTATCAGCAGTTTTCAGTGAAGCACTGCCAGATAATCTATTTATCAAAGAAGATTTCCCTACATTTGGTATACCTACAATCATTACACGAGCATTACGAGGTTTTACACCTTTATTAGCGAATTTAGCAGTTTTTACCTTAGCTAATTCATCTGCTACAGTTACTAATTGACGAATACCTTTACCATCTAAAGAATTGATTTTCACCACAGATTTACCCATAGATGTGAAATATTCTTCCCATTTATTATTGATATTATTATCTGCTAAATCAATTTTATTCAAAGCGATTAAATGCGGTTTTTTACCAATTAAATCTTTTAAAATTGGATTTGCACTGCTGTTAGGAATACGAGCATCACGAAGCTCAATGACCACATCAACTAATTTTAAATTTTCCACAATAATGCGTTTAGCTTTTGCCATATGCCCAGGGAACCAATTTAATTGAGCAAGTGTTCCTAAATCATCATATTGCATATTTTCTTCCATTAAATAAACTCCTCCTTATATTAATATTCAAATATCTATAACACAAAATTCAAATTCCAACAAAAAAGGCACTATCTTGTGTCAACTACAAGACAGTGTCTTATAAAAAGTATTATATACCAATATATATGCAAAATCAAAATTTTTTTATTTTACACCTATAGCATTTATTTTATCTGGCTCTACTACAATAGTTTTTTCTATGCCATCTTGAACAATTACAAAAGTTGCAGGTTCAGATGAAAATATATCGACTAATTGTCCCATATTAAAATCTTCAAAATTATCGACTGTACTTTTACCGTTGATGCTAATTAAACAATCACCTGTTTTCATGCCAGCTTTTGCTGCTGGAGAATTTTCCGCTACGTTTATAATAACTCCATTATCTTTAATTTCACGACTAGAAGCTATTCCATAAACGTAACTATCAAAAAATACACGTTTCACAGAATTTAATACTGCCTTTAATTCTTTGACATTATCATATTCTTCAACTTCATTAGTGCCATCAGCATAAATTCTTTCATATTTACTAGAAAGTGTCATTTCTACATTATTGCCTTTTTGCACCAATTCACAAATAATATCTTTTTTATCGCGATACATGAATTTATTATTTTTATCTACAGTATCCACAACATTAAATAACACTATTGTATTATCATCTTTTTCTACTAAATTAGTTTTTGCTGAAAATATACTTATAGCTTTGACTATACCATGTTTCACTTGCTCGATATTTGTGTTTTCAAATTCTTGATTAATACTACTAGCAAAACAATTAGCAGTAATTGCCATTAATAGCATAAATAAAACTAAAATCTTTTTCATTAAAACCCTCTCCTTAAAACTTTTAAATTTTAATCTTCAAAAGTTTTAGCAACTGTTTTTAGATAATCAACAATTGTCAAATGTTGCGGACAATGACCTTCACAACTTCTACATTCAATACAATCAGAAGCTTTCGCATGAGTTTTTATCATATCTTGATATTTTTTCTTACTGCCAGACGCCATGCCAAAACGTTTTTCATTATTATATAACTCAAAAATCTCTGGTATTTGAATTTGCATTGGACAATTTTCTTTACAATAATTACAAGCTGTACAAGCAATAGCTGTTGTATCATTGATGATTTTTGCCACTTTAAAAGTTGTTTCAATTTCTTCTTTAGTAAGCGGTTTAAAATCTTCCATATAGCTCAAATTATCTTCCAATTGTTCCCACGTTGACATGCCAGAAAGCACCATAAATACATCATCTAAGCTACTAGCAAAACGAATTGCCCATGAAGCCACTGACATTTTTTCATCTTGAGCTTTCAATAAATCTATACCAGCCTGCGGAATATTTACCAATTTACCGCCTTTTATAGGTTCCATAACAATCACAGGTTTATGATATTTTTGGCATACTTCATAACATTTGCGAGATTGCACGCTATCGCTTTCCCAATCAAGATAATTTATCTGTAACTGTACAAATTCAATATCTTCACCAATTTCAAGTAAAATCTTTTCCAAAAATTCTGCTGTATCATGAAAAGAAAAACCTAATTTTTTAATCTTACCTTCCGCTTTCATTTGACGCACAAAATCCATAGATTTAAATTCTTTGACCTTTGCATAATTATCAACGTCTAAACAATGCAATAAATAATAATCAAAATAATCCACACCGCATTTTTCTAATTGTTCATCAAAAATACGTTTATTATCCTCTATGGATTTTAACTGCATTGTAGGTAATTTATCAGCTAATAAAAAGCTTTCTCGTGGATATCTTTTAACTAAAGCTTCCTTTACAAATAGCTCACTTTGATAATTATGGTACATGTAAGCAGTATCAAAATACTTAAAGCCCTTTGCCATAAAAGTATCAACCATTTTACAAAATTGTTCCATATCCACCTTATTATTTTCCACATCAAGCATAGGTAATCGCATACAGCCAAAACCAAGTTTCTTCAAATTTTCCATAATTCCACTCTCCTAAAATATATTTATTTAAATTATAATATTTTTTATAGATATTTTCTAAACAAAATTAAATATAATATAAAATTATCTAATTTTTATTATGGTGCTGTCTTAAATACTATATTAGAGAAAAATCCAGAGTTTTCACCTACATTAGTATTATATGATGATGATAATAGACAAGCCTACAAAATTTTAACTGAGTATAATGAAAACTATATTTTATTTTTAAAATATGCTACTTCTAGAAATTGCAAGAAAAACGGATATAATAGCTGGACTTTTAATTTTTCCCAAAATGATAAAAAGCAACTTCAAGAATATAGCATTGATTTTTCAGTATTTATTTGTCTCCTTTGTTTAAAAGAAGAATTGCAAAATAGCCAATTGGCAATACTTACATATAATGAATACTTAAAAATAAATAATAAAAATTCTATTACCATCAATCTAGAAAAACGAAAAAAGAATTTTGGTCTTTTTTTAGGTTATTCAAAAGCTCGAAAAGATACTTATCCTATTTCTAGAAATAGAATTGAAAAAAGCTTTAAAGATATATTAAATGAAAATAATACAAAAAAGAATAATATAGATATATCTACACAAGTTCAAGCTCTCATACGAACAGAACTATTAAAATTTTTAAGAAAAAATGATGGAAATCACCTCATATAAAAAATATCATTATAATATAATCAGATATAATTTTATATTATAATATCTTTTATTACCCTTCCTATGCTAGTAGCAGTAACTTTAATTATATAACGCAAGAAACCCCATGAGAGTACAAACTTCATGGGGTTTTACTGTTCATATGAACTATTTCACTATATTTTGCCTATATGTAATATAGTATATTACATAGATTCTTCAACATAAAGCTTATCTGTTCATAAAGAGATGGTACCAAAATGGTACCTCTCATATATTTTCAAAATAACAAAAAGTCAAATTTCAAATAACAAAAGCTCTATAAAGGCTTATAAAATAAGTAAAAAAAATAGTCAAAAAGTCAAAAATAATTATTGACATTTTGACTAATATGAGTATAATAATAATTGTAAGGACGTTAAGAGATACAAAAGATAAGAAATATCCCTTAAGATACTTACAAAATCTAAATTTTAATCTTATAATTTTACTAATAACAATAAATAAAAGTTAAATACGGACTTGATAGTCCGTTTAATTCAAAACAAATTTTGACTTTTTGACTTTATTTATTGCTCTATACATGGAGGTTGTTATTTATGTTCGGTTTAGTTCCATTTGCAAAAAATATTGCTAAAAGTAATGATGATTTCAATAAATTATTCGATGTTTTCAATGAACCTTTCTTTCATGAACCATTTGCAAAAATGAATTCTTATGTAAAATCCTTTAAAGTTGATGTAAAAGATACTGATAAAGCTTACGAACTCACAGCTGAATTACCAGGCATCGCCAAAGAAAACATTTCTCTTGACTACAACAAAGGTTATTTAACAATTAAAACAACTACTACAAAATCCACAGAAGAAAAACCTGCTGAAAATGCTGATGATAAAAACGAAAAACCTCAAGAAAAATATATTCGCCGTGAACGTTATGTAGGTGAAATGCAACGTTCTTTCTACATTGACGATATTGATGAAAAAAATATCAAAGCTTCTTATCAAGATGGTATCTTGACTGTAGTTTTACCAAAAATTACTAAAGAAGAAGCTACAACTCAAATCAATATTGACTAATTTCTTTTTAATAAAATTTGACTTTTAAACTTTTAGGAGGCATTTATTATGTTTGGTTTAATTCCTACATTTACAAATAATCTCGCAACTAATGATAATTCTTTCAAATCTATTTTTGATGTTTTCAATGAACCATTTTTCCAAAACGCATTTGCTCCAGTAAATTCCATGTTCAACGCATTCAAAGTTGATGTAAAAGATACAGATAATGCTTATGAACTCACTGCTGAATTACCAGGAGTAAAAAAAGAAAATATTGCTCTTGATTATCAAAATGGTTATTTAACTATCAAAGCTACAATGCAAAATGAACAAAATCAGAATGAAGAAAGTAACTATATTCATCAAGAACGCTATTATGGCACAATGCAACGTTCATTCTATGTAGGTCAGATAGATAAAGCTAACGCTAAAGCTGAATATACTGACGGTGTTTTAAAAATGACATTGCCAAAACTTCAACCACAATCAACAACTACTCAAATTGATATAGATTAATATAAATTTATCCTTCCTCCTGCAACTCCTTTAAAATTAAATACTTTATAAATTAAAGATAGCCTTTATACTTGAGAACTTATCTATTCTTAGTATAAAGGCTATTTTTATTATTTACTTATGATATTTAATAATTCATATCATTTTTTGGCTCTTATTCTAAATAAAAGTTGATTTTCTTCCTTATTTTTAGCATATCTATCTTCATTTGAAATATATCCTATTTTATATAAATAATCACCTAATCGTTTATTTTCATCATTTATAGGTAAATATATATTATGTCTTTTTTCTCTATTCGATAATTCTTTATACTCACCATCCATTTTTGCGAAAAGATTTTTTAATTCTTCAGCATTAAATAAATCTAAATGCCTTACTAATAACGCTAATTTTAGTTCATTGCTTATTTTATCAAATATAATTTTAAATAAGTCTTTTGTCAAAGTAATATTCATATTAAAAATTGCTATTATTAGATTTTTATTTATATAATCTTTACCATAATAATTTACTATTTTTTGACAGAATACTTTATCTGTTTTCGCCATCAAATTATTAAATATATCTTCATCAATTTGAAATACTTCCATATTATCGATAAAACTATCCTTACTTGATAATATGTACAATGTTGCCATTTCTACAGATATATCTTTTATTTTATCAAAACATTGTTTATTTAAAAGTATATATTTATTTTGTATCAAAATTTTAAGTTTTTCTTGGTTCATTGAAGCAAAGTCAAATTCTAAATCACTAAAAATAAGTCTTAAATACGATATATATTTTTCAAAAATATTATTATCTATATCACTAAATGATAAATCTTTTATAAACTTTTCTTCAACGAAACTTCTATCACTATTTAAGATTGCATCACATTCTGTAGATAGAAAATCTATTAATACCTCATCTAATCCATTTTTTGAAAATTGTTTCCAATATTGAATAACATTATCAAAACTAGCATTGATTTTTCTATGTTTTAGTAATAATAACCAATATTTATTTTCACAAACGGATATATTTTCTAACTTAAAATTTTCATGTACTATAATTTTTTCTAATAAATCCATATCATCGCTACATTTATTTATCAAATCTAAGATATATTTTTCATCATCACAGTTATTATCATTACTCAATATAACTTCTTTTACATATTCTTCAATATTATCGGAAACATCATCTATTAAACAATCATATCTAGAAGTCATTATCATTGTATAGCATTTTTTACTTAAATCACGTTCTGCTATTTCACTATTTTTGTATACAAGAATAATATCTATCATATATTTATTGATATCGTAATACTTATTATCAAATACAAAATCCAAAAGTTCTTTATCAACTCCCGCTATATTTAACTTATAAAAGTGTATTTCTAATTTCTCGATTATCTTTTCTAAATAACTAATATTTACATCTTTAAGTTGTATCAATATGTCTTCATTTTCTTCAAAAAATTGTTCAAATGCTTCATCTTTATTCAAATTAAGTAATTCTTCTACTTTTAGACTTTCACATAAACATTTAAAATATTCTATTTGTCTATTATATGTTAATGCTGCTTTTTCAGTTAAAAAACTCCACATGTTTTCCCATTTTAAAGCCAATAAGTTTATAAATTTCTTTCTGTTATTAGTCGTCCTTACAAAAGCATCTATAAAAGACCAACTTTCTTTTTCTTCATCTGATAATTGTTGTATAAAATTATCTAATTTATTTTTATCAATCTCTTTACTACTATTTAATAATAAATACTCTAATAAATAAAAATTATAAACTTCTTTTTGTTTAAAATCTCTTATATTTAATCTATCAACTACACCTCTTAACCTAGTCAATTTATAATCAAATGACTGAACCTCTCTATTTCTTATGTTAAGAATAAAGTTCATATCATCTTTTGTTATACTATCTCCTTTAAAATAGTTAATATATATACTATAATCTTCATCAATATAGCCATATCTTAACATAAAAACTAAGACCTTATTACTTCTAACATTATCAGATAGAACTTCTTTAACATCATTTCTATCAATTAATTCTTTTAAAGATAATATTGATATATCTTGTAACTGTTCATTTAACTCTTCTAAATCATGATGTATACCATCCATTTTTTTATCTTCTAATAATTTTAAAGCTTTCCATCGTCTACAATAATCTATATATTTTTTCTTCATTTTATTAGAATCTATTCCTTCTTTATTAATAGAATACCCAGAAGGATAACAAATATAATAACTACTACCTTCTTTATAGATATTTTCAAAATTAAAATTATCATCTAGTATTTGTTTTATAGAAAATTCTTTTGAATTATGATATGGTTCACGTCTCCCTATTGCAGAAATTGTTATTTCCCAATTAGCTAAATAACCACAAAAAGCATATTTTAATTCTTTAGTACTCTTTAAACAATCTTCTTTTACTAATATAATTTGTTCTTCTAATTGATTTATACTTTCTCTAATTTTTTCAACATCTTTTTCTATAAATGATTGTTTATTTTTAAAAGCTTGCTTAACAATACTTTCATCTTGTTCATTTTGAAGTTCAGCAAAATCTTTTGGATATAAGTTTTTAAATATTATCAGTGATAACATCTTTTCATCTACAAGTTTTATGCTATCTGAATCTTTTAATGTTCTTTTATAAATCTTAAATTCATTAAAAATATTATATAAAACTCGCATATCTGATACGAATGGTGCTATATCTTTTATATATTCTTCTGATATATTATATTCAGCATTATTTTCAAATTCTTTCAAAAAAACATCTTCTGAATTACTTTCATTAATTATTGGAACGATAGGTATAATATAATCAAAAAATTTAGTGCGTTCTTCTTTATTATGGAATAATTCATCTTTTACTGCATAAACAAATTTTACGGGTTTCTCTAAGCCTTCGTAATTATTTATGATAAAATTCAAATCCCTTAACTCTATGAATATATCATTGTTTTCTAGTCTATCTAAATCCTCAAAAAATACAACTTCATATCCTGTTGCTTCAAAAAAATATAAAATTTCATCTATATTCTTATTAAAAATAGATTTTTCATCAATCGCTTCATTTCCAAGAGTAGCATTAGAAAATAATTTTATTTCTTTCAATTTTAATTTAATCATACCCTGTTTTATTATAATAGTAAGTATTATCATTTCTAATAATACTAAGCATGGTATTATTACATATGACCAAAATTCAGGGATACCTAAATCAATAAAAAAATTAATACAATTAATCACTTTTTCCTTTAAAACATCTGGAAAAAATAATACACTTCCAATTAAACAAAATATATTAACGCAAAAAGTCCATATAAAAATGTACATATAGCTCATTTTTTCTATCTTATTATATCTACTTTGTGGCAACATATTCTTTTTTACTTTATAAAAAAATTGTTTTAATATTACATTTTCTATTTTTTCTAAAGGTATCTCTTCATTCTTTTTATCCTCTTGAGAATTTCCTTCGTTACTATTAAAAGTCGCCATGGATATAAATGTATATTTTAAACTAGGATGCTTTTTTACATATATTTTTATAACGCTACTTTTTCCAGCTCCATAAGGTGCAGTAATGGCTATATTTCTAATTTCTTCATCATTGATAGCTTGATCTAAAGCATTAATATATTCTTCACCATTTTCCATGTTATCTATTGGTGTTAATTTTTTATAATCATTACGCTCTGCACAAATACATCTTTTTAAATAATCAATATAATATTCTATTCGACTTTCAAACCAAACTAATTTTTTTATTACAAATTTTATAAATTTCTCTCTCGTAATAAAACCTTCTTTCTAAACAAACTTAGTAAATTTTAATAATTTTAATATAAGATATTTTGATTATAAAAATACTCTATGATATAATAAAAAAGAGAGATAGCCTGATTGTGGTAGGTCAGCACCTCTCTCTTAGAAAATTCAATTCGTTAAGAAGGCTGTTCCCGCCGTTTCGGAACGGTCTTTTTTTCGTTTATAAACTAATTATTTATAATCTGAAAAAGCGTAGCAATCAAATTTATAATACTTATCACTAACGATAATTTTTCATAAGTCGTCATGCTAACACCTCCCTAACGAGAGGTGTCCGACATCAAGCTATCCCATGACTTCAATTATATCATATCTTTAATTTAAATAATATTATCTATAAATCAATAATTATTTTAAACTTTATATTCTATAACTTTTAAAATAAAACTTAACAACATAGTAAACCAAAAATACCTTTAGAGTTGACTATATCTTTTTATTTTCTTATAATCATATCAAAACATACTTTATAAAATTCAATTTTATAAATATATAAGGAGATAATTTTATGTCATCATCATCATTAACAACAAAAACCCTATCAAAAATGGCTGTTTGCGTAGCTATCATCTGCATATCAGCTTACATATCTTTCCCTATCACTGCTGTTCCTTTTACTTGCCTTACTTTAGCTATGTTATTATCAGCATTTTTATCCACACCAAAAGAAACATTAATCATCATGATTGTCTATACGCTAATCGGTGCTATCGGTCTTCCTGTATTTTCTGGTGGTGCAGGTGGTTTCAACTGTTTATTTTCCCCAACTGGTGGTTATCTTTGGGGCTTTATCGTCAGCTATCCTATCGCTAGTTATCTGAAAGGAAATAAAAACTCCTTCAAAAACTTCTTTTTAGCAGGACTTGCTGTCATTCCTATCACTTATATTTTTGGTGTAGCTATGCTTTGCTTCATTATGAAACTTTCCATTTTAGAAGGCATCACCATTGGTGCTTTACCTTTCATTCCTGGTGATATCATCAAAACTTTAATTGCCAGCTACGTTGCTGTTCGTTTGCGCAAAAATTTATTTTATTAATCGAGGAATATATATGATAAACAATAATTTTTTACAAGAAGGTATTTCACCTTCTTATTTTTTTCAATATGTTGATACCTTAACTAATCTAAACTTACATTCACTTGTAATCTATAAAGATAATAAATTACTCTCCAAAGTTCATATTGCCCCTTATAATGAACACGAAAAACAAATTTTATTTTCTGTGAGCAAATCCTTTACAGCAGTTGCCATGATGTTTGCTCTCCAAGATAAATTATTTACATTAGATACCACAATTTATTCACTTTTAAAACACAAATTAAATTTTGAACCTACTGAAGATATTAAAAGCATCACCATACATCATTTATTATCCATGACTTATGGCTTCATCGACAAAGAAATTCAAGATTTTTATTTAAAAGATGATTGGATTAGTGAAGCATTTTCTTTAAAACTACAGACAAAACCTGGCACTTCCTTCTTTTATAATAATCGTTGCCCATTTTTATGTAGTGCCATCATTCAAGAATTAACTGGCAAGAATCTTTTGACTTATCTACAAGAAAAACTTTTCTCTCATTTAAATATAACTAATATAAGTTGGGAAAAAAATACTCAAAACTACGATAAAGGCTCATGGGGTTTAAGTTTGACCACAGAAGATTTAGCTAAATTCGGTCAATTTATACTCAATAAAGGCTCATGGAATAATAAACAATTACTAGCCCCAGAATACATTGAAAAATTACTCACAGTATATATAAATACAGATGATAAAGCTTTTCCAGATAGCAAATTAGGCTACGGCTATTATTTTTGGAAATGCCAACCTGAAAAAGCCTTTCGTTGTGCCGGTCTTTTCGGTCAATATTGCATTATCTTGCCCAAAGAAAATATGGTCATAGCTATAACTAGTAATGCTGAAAACGAACAAAAACAAGCTATTTTATCTGCTACATGGAAATTCTTAGCTCAAATAAAAAAAGATAATAAATCCTCTACTCAAGATTTATCATCTTTAAATAACTATCTTTCTAAACTTCATTTACCATATTTATCTAATGATAATTCCATTACTCCTGAAATCTTTCAACAAGAATTTAAATTCTCTCATAATCCTCTAAATTTAAATTCTATTTCTTTCTCCCAAATTTCCCCTGATTGCATCAGAATTAATATTACCTTAAACACTAGAAAATATAATTTATTAGCTAAACTAAACGCTTGGCAAAAGAATAATACTAATTCCGAAAATGATAACTTTGATTCTTGTACAACTATTTTCTATGAAAACCCTTACACCAACTATGGCTGGCAAAATAACAAACTAAATTTAAAATTAGTTTATAACCAAGGCATCTTCATTGATACCCTAGAATTTAACTACTACAACCACCAACTATACCTACATTATAACCCTACTCCATCTTTCATCATCAGAACAAAACCCCATTACCTCATATCCAATCCCATAAAATAACAAAAAGGCTAGAGTAAACTATACTCTAGCCTTTAATTTACACACTACAAAAATACAACACCAAACTACTTCCACACTATAAATTTTAGTGATAACCATAGATTATTAAAAATAAATTTTTAAATATCAATAACACCTAACTATTCCCGCATTAGCAGACTTTTACAGTAGCTGAAAGCTATTGGCAAAAATAAAATTACGACTACATTTTTAATTCATTATAATACCAAACTACTTCCGCATTATAAATTTTAGTGGTAACCGTAGGTTATTGAAAATAATTATTGCTGAATACGGTTTTAGTCTGAATGTTTGAGCGTAGCGAGTTTCTAAGCGTTGTGTGAAGCAATAGTTATTTTCAAAACTAAAAATTTATCTGCGGTGGTTTTCTTTGGTTCGTTTCTTTGCCATCAAAGAAATGAACATATCTTATTTATATTATTTGCTTTTCATTGCATTTTTAACGCATAATTCTTTTTTAATATCCCATAATTTTTGAGATAAATCTACATAATAACGATGTGGATTTTCAAAGCGTTTTACTTCGTCCCATAAAGTTTCCACTTCTTTTTGACAATATGCTTTTATTTCTTCTATAGATGGGCTTTCATATACACATTCACCATTTTTGAAGATAGGAACTTGTAATTCTCTAGCAGTGAAATTAGTGAGAGTTTTTTGTTTCCATGTAGCATTTGGATCAAAAATAGTATGTTCTTTTGTTGTATCAATTGTTTCATCATATAAGCAAAGTTCATCAGCGATAGCTTTACCAGTTTCTTTATCATACAAACGATATACTTTTTTGAAATGTGGGTTTGTTATTTTAGAGATATTTTCGCTGAGTTTAATTTTTGGTGTAATTTCACCATTTTCATTTTCAATAGCTACTAATTTATATACACCGCCAAACACTGGTGCAGATTTTGAAGTAATCATTCTTTCACCTACACCAAATACATCTACTTTAGCACCTTGCATTAATAAATCACGGATTAAATGTTCGTCTAAAGCATTAGATGCTACGATTTTACAATTTGTAAGACCTGCTTCATCAAGCATTTTTCTAGCTTGTTTAGATAAATAAGAAATATCCCCAGAGTCTAAACGAATTGCAAAATTAGTAATACCTTGTGGCACAAGCATTTCTTTGAATACGCGAATAGCATTTGGTACACCACTTTTTAAAGTATTATAAGTGTCTACTAATAATACTGCATTATGAGGATAAATTTCACAATAAGCTTTAAATGCTTCATATTCAGAATCAAACATCTGTACCCAAGCATGAGCCATAGTACCACTAGCTGGCACTTGATAAAGTTCATCAGTAAGTGTGCAAGCTGTTCCAGCGCAACCGCCAATATATGCAGCTCTAGCACCTTTTACCGCACCATCTGCACCTTGAGCACGACGAGAACCAAATTCTAACACAGGTCTACCCTGAGCGGCTCTTACTATACGATTCGCTTTTGTAGCAATAAGAGATTGATGATTTAAAGTCAATAAAATAAAAGTTTCTAAAATCTGTGCTTCAATAGCAGGAGCTTTGATAGTCATAATTGGTTCACGAGGGAAAATACAAGTTCCTTCAGGAACAGCATAAATATCCCCTGTAAATTTAAAATCAGCTAGATATTCTAAGAAATCTTCACTGAACATATTTTTAGAACGAAAATATTCAATATCTTCTTTATCAAAATGTAAATCTTTTATATATTCTATTACTTGTTGTAAACCAGCTGCTATAGCAAAACCACCATCATCAGGAATATTACGGAAAAATACATCAAAATACACATTTTTTTTATGTAAATTATTTTTTAGATAGCCATTTCCCATTGTAAATTCATAAAAATCACATAACATGGCTAAATTTTCATTTTTTGAATTCATAAAGAACTTCCTTTCAAATTTATAACAAAAATATTATAAATCCCTCTCTATTATTAATATACTTCATTTCTTTTTACAAAAATAAAAGTTATATTCCTTAATATTATATAGCAAGCTGTATTTATTTTCTACTCTTTAAATAAAAATAATCTGATTTTTACAAATACATCAATATAAATAAAAAAGAATTCCATAATATTATAGAATTCTCTCTTATTTTCTCATATTTATTAAATATTATTTAATATTTTCAGCTTATCTAGCAAAAACACATTTGCCACTAATATAAGTTTTATTAACTTTTACCTTATCAACATCTTGAGGATTTATGGCAAAAATATCTCTATCAAGTGTTATAAAATTTGCTTTATATCCTGTTTTCAATTGACCAAGATTTTTAAAACCTGCAATTTGTGCCGATTTTTTTGTATATAAGATTATCGCAGTTTTCATATCTATGATTTGGTCATCACCACAATCTGTATTATCATATGCTTTTCTTGTAACAGCTCCTTTGATACAAACAAAAGGATCAGAAGGCACTGCCCATGATGTAGCTGGTGCATCAGTAGAAAAACATAGATTTACTTTCTGCTCTAATAAAGATTTTATTGGATAACATTCTTTCATGATATCTTCGCCCAAATTTTGTAGATAACTTTCTATTTCTGCATAAATGAAAATAGGTTGAGTTACAAAACCTATATTTTTTTCTACGGCTTTATTAATGCTATCTTGACTAGGTAAGCAATACTTTCTTTTTTCTTAAATTTATAAACAACAGCACCTATGACATAACCTAAAATTGTAGGAATTAACCATGCAAAACCTTGCTTAGCTAATGGAATTTGATTAATGATATTCATTAAACCAGAAATATCTATATTCACTAATCCTGTCATCACTGCTAAATTCAAAGCATCAAATAATGACATAATAAAAGCTACCCAAACAGCACCTTTCCATGCACCATCATTTGGCACCCATTTTTTACCTAAACCTAAGAAAGTCAATACTACTGACATTGGGAATAAAATCATAAAAATAGGGCCAGATATTTTAAGCACATTACTAACACCAAGACAAGAAATCATAAAAATAGCAATAGTAATCATCAAAGAAGCTTGTCTATAGGAAATTTTACCTTTAAACCATGCTTCTACCCATTGACCAGCAGTAGCTATCATACCTATAGCAGTAGTCAAACAAGCCAAAATAACGGCAACAGCTAAAATAAAACTACCTTCATAACCTGCTAAATTTTTCACTAAATCAGTGAGTAAAAATGTAGCATTTACATCTAAACTATAATAATTTACACCTTGAGATCCTAAATATGCTAAGCCAGCATAAACAACAAATAATAAAGTAAAACCTACTAAGATAATACCGAGCATCATCTTATTATATTCTTGTTTATTACAATAACCTTTTTCACGAAAAGCAGTGATAAACATACCTGCACAAATAATACCTGTACCTACATCACCTGTATTATATCCTGTAAAAAATCCATTCAAAAATGACTCTTTGGCTGTAGAAATAGAGCTACTATGTAATGTATCGATAGGATTTACAATGGCTAATACAACAATTGCCAATAAAGTAATAAGTAAAGCTGGTGTCAAATAATTGCCCACTTTATCAATAACAGTGGAACGGTTCATAGCAAAATAATATGATATTGCAAAAAATATAGCTAGAAAAATAATTCTCGCCATAAATGGCAATTCACCAAAAATTCCTTGCATACCAGACTCAAAAGCTACACCTCCACATCTAGGTATAGTACCAAAAATAACAACTAATAAACCAAGTCCCATATATAAATAATGCCACCAACTATTGATATGTTTCATCATATCTTGCAAATTATATCCTACATTACCTACAGAAGCTAAAGCCATCATAGGAAATAAAATTCCTGTAAGTGCTAAACCGATAATTGCCCAGCCAACTTGTTCACCTGATACTAAACCTATAATCGGTGGAAAAATCAAATTACCTGAACCAAAAAAGATAGCAAACATCGCAAAACCCATAACTAAAATATCTTTTTTCATATTTTTCTTCATCTATCGACCACTCCTCTTTTAAATTTTATTAATTAATTGCATTTATCTTATATCTTTATCGTATAATTATACCAAAGTTATTCACATTATCAATGATATGCGTAATATAATAAACACTCTATATTTTTTTCTTTTTATAATATACATTTGTATTTAAAATTTTATTTTTCGTAACAAAATCAAGATTTTAACATAAAAATTAAAATCATTTTTTTCAATCATCAAAAATCTAAAATAAAAATCTATGTTAAAGTTCATCATACTAATACATCTTATCTGCAAAATTATACTCACATTCTTCAAAATCACTAAGTATTGAAGTCCATTTTAGAAAATGATATAATTATTTTATTGTGGATATAGCCACCAGTATTAATTAGCTGGTGGCTATTCTTATCTTAGTTATTTAATTACAATTCAATTTATTTTTAGAAAGGATGTATCTTTTGTTAAATCATAAACAATTATTATATAAAATTTTACCTTATGGCTGTCAGATGAATTTTTCCGATGGTGAACGTTTCGCAGGTCAGTTAGAACGCATGGGCTATAAACCTGCCGAAAAATTAGAAAACGCTGATATTATCATCATCAATACTTGCTGTGTTCGTGAAAGTGCCGAAAAGAAAATTTACGGCAAAATTGGCGAAATCAAACATTTAAAACAACAAAAACCAGATTTAATCTTAGGTATCACTGGTTGTATGGCACAAAAAGATGGTGATGCTATCTTCAAAAAAGCTTCTCATGTAGATTTTGTCCTCGGCACAAATAAAATGTATGATTTACCTGCTGTATTAGAAGAAATTTTTGCTTCTCGTGGTCATATTGTCAAATTAGCTGGTGATTATGATATGCCACCAAATGTAGAACCAGCAGAAAATAATTCTCTATTTGCTTTCGTTCCTATCATGTATGGTTGCAATAATTTCTGTACTTATTGTATCGTTCCTTACGTTCGCGGTCGTGAACGCAGTCGTGCACCGCAAGAAATCGTTGCAGAAATAACAAAACTTGCTCAAAATGGTGTAAAAGAAGTTACTTTACTCGGTCAAAATGTTAATTCCTACGGAAAAGATAGAGATGATGCTGACTTTGCCGATTTACTTGCGATGGTAGATAAAATCGAAGGCATTGAACGTATTCGCTATATGACTTCTCATCCTCGTGATTTAACAGATAAAGTTATCGAAACTATAAAAAATAGCAAACATATCTGTGAACATTTCCATTTACCAGTTCAATATGGTACAGACAAAATGCTCAAAGCTATGAATCGTGGTTATACTACAGCTTATTATAAAGAACTTGTAGCTAAAATCCGCAGTCAATTCCCTGAAGCTAGTTTCACTACTGATTTAATCGTAGGTTTCCCTGGAGAAACAGATGAAGATTTCGCTCAAATGCTTGAATTCTTAAAAGAAATTCGCTATGATGCAGCTTATACATTCTTATATTCCAAACGTTCTGGTACACCAGCAGCTACTATGGAAAATCAAGTTCCTCAAGAACTCAAAAAAGAACGTCTTCATAAATTAATGGACGCTCAAAATGAAATCAGCTTAGAAATAAATCAATCTCTATTAAATAAAACAGTAGAAGTAATGGTTGAAGGCCCTAGTAAAACTGAACCAAATGTTTATACTGGTCATACTCGCACTAATAAAATTGTGCTTTGGGAACATAAAAATGAACAAATCGGCGATTTAGTTAAAGTAAAAATCACACATCCACAGACATGGGTATTAAAAGGTGAATTGGAGGCGTAAATTTTGAAACTCACTCCAATGATGCAACAGTATCAAGCTGTAAAAAATGCACACCCAGACCAAATATTATTCTTTCGTCTAGGTGATTTTTATGAAATGTTTTTGGACGATGCTATACTCGTTTCCAAAGAATTAGAACTCACTTTAACTAAAAGAAGTACAGCAGGTGATGGCATTCCTATGTGTGGAGTGCCTTATCATGCTGCTGAATCTTATATTAATAAATTAGTAAATAAAGGCTATAAAGTAGCTATTTGTGAACAAATCGGCGACCCTAAAGCAAAAGGACTCACAAAACGCGAAGTCATCAAAATTATCACTCCCGGTACAGTGATGAATGAATCTGCTTTGACTAGCAGTAAAAACAATTATATAGCTTTAATCTATGAAGAAAATCATGCTATTTATCTAGCTGGTGCTGATATCTCCACTGGAGAATGCTTCTATAGTATTTATGATGGCCCTGACCGTTGCCAATTATTATTTGACGAACTTTATCGCTTGATGATGCCAGAATTATTATTAATTAAGCCTTTTTCTTATGAACGTGAATTGAAAAATTTCTTATCTCTTCGTTTAAATAATTGCTTAGTTAATGAATTGACTGAAATCACATCACAAGTCGAAGACCTTATGCTCCAACATTTTGATGTGCATAATCGCCCAGATAATAAAATCGCTCATAAGGCAATTGCTACTTTACTTGAATATTTACATGAAACAGTAAAAACAGATTTAACTCATCTAAATAAATTAACTTATTTAGACTCTTCAAAATCTCTATTTATCGATACCTATACTTTGCGTAACTTAGAAATAACTCGCAATCTTCGCGATGGTGGCAAAAAAGATACATTATATGATGTTTTAGACTTCACCAAAACAGCTATGGGTAGCCGTCTTTTACGTAAATGGCTAGAATATCCATTACTTAACCCTAAAAAGATAAATGACCGCTTAGATGCTGTAGCTAATCTTGTATCTGATTTTTCCTTGCGTAATAATCTTCGTGAACAATTAAAAGAAATCTATGACTTTGAAAGATTATTGACTCGTATGGAAGTAGGTACAGCTAATGCCCGCGATATGAATGCCCTAAAATCTTCATTATATGTATTGCCTGCTATAAAAAAATCCTTAGCTAAAGTCACTGCTAAATTATTAGTAAATATTCATCAAAAGATTTCTACCTATGATGATTTAGTAGTTCTAATCGATAAAGCAATCGTTGAAGATCCTAGCTTCTCTATCCGTGAAGGTGGCTTCATCAAAGATGGCTACAATCAAGAATTAGATGAATACCGTAATATCGCTAAAAACAGCAAACGTCTTTTACAGCAAATGGAAGAAGACGAAAAAAATAAAACTGGTATCAAATCCTTAAAAATCGGCTATAACAAAGTATTTGGCTATTATATTGAGGTCCGCCATAGCTCCACAGAAATGGTACCTGAAAATTATATTCGTAAACAAACTTTAGCCAATGCTGAACGCTATATCACACCAGAACTCAAAGAATTTGAAACTAAAATTCTCGGTGCACAAGAAAAAATTGTTCAATTAGAATATAATCTCTTTACAGAGCTTCGCGATATCTTAAAAACAAAAATAAGCTTCATTCAAAATACTGCTCATGAAATAGCTATTTTAGACGTTTTAGTAAGCTTAGCTCAAGCAGGTGATGAATATAATTACATTCGTCCAAAATTATTAGATGATGGCACTATCCATATCAAAGATGGTAGACATCCTCTTGTTGAACGCATTTTAAATCGAGATTTATTCGTGCCAAATGATACCCATTTGGATAATGCTCAAAATGAAATCATGATTATCACTGGCCCTAATATGGCTGGTAAATCAACATATATGCGACAATCTGCTCTACTCACATTGATGACACAAGTAGGTTCTTTCATACCTGCTCGTGAAGCTTCCATTTCCCCTGTGGATAAAATTTTTACACGTATAGGTGCTAGCGACGATTTAGTCAGTGGACAAAGTACTTTCATGGTAGAAATGAATGAAGTATCTCATATTCTAAAATATGCTACAAATAAAAGTCTTGTCATTTTAGATGAAATTGGACGCGGTACAAGCACGTACGATGGTATGAGTATTGCTCGTGCTGTTATTGAACATATACGCGACCATATTGGAGCTAAAACTCTATTTGCTACGCATTACCATGAACTAACTGACCTAGAAGATGATGTTCATGTAAAAAATTATTGTATTGCCGTAAAAGAAAAAGGCTCTGATGTAACCTTCTTACGTCGCATTATTCGCGGTAGTGCTGATAAATCATATGGTATTCATGTTGCTAAATTAGCTGGATTACCTCAAGAAGTCGTAAAACGTGCAGAAACAATTCTCATTGATTTAGAAAATACAGCTCCGACTAAAGAAAAAACTGTTATTTCTAAAGATATTTCTGACGAAAACAATATAAATACTACACTAAAACAAGATACAGCTATCACAAATGACACTACTTCAGAAATAAATTATCTTCAAAATAATCAAGAAGATACTGAAATAGCTGATTATCAAGAAAAAACACCAACTTTAACTGCTAATCCAACTAAAAAATTGAAATTCATGCAAGTAGCAGAAATGCCAACTTTATTCGGTGTAAGTATAAGTACTCAATTAAAAGAATTAGATTTAATGAGTATGACACCACTTGATGCTATGAATAAATTATACGAATTGCAACAACAGGCAAAACAAGAGGAGTGATATTATGACTTCTATTCATATTTTAGATGATATCACTGTCGATAAAATAGCAGCTGGTGAAGTTGTCGAGCGACCAGCTTCTGTAATTAAAGAACTTGTAGAAAATTCCATAGATGCTCATGCGGATAAAATCGAAGTAGAAATCTTAGCTGGTGGAACATCTTTTATGCGTGTTACAGATAATGGCGATGGCATGGATAATCAAAATGCTAGACTAGCTATCTTGCGTCATGCTACTAGTAAAATCAAACAAGTAGATGATTTGATGTCCATAGATACTCTAGGTTTCCGTGGTGAAGCCTTGCCATCTATCGCTGCTGTATCAAGATTTAATTTGATTACACGTCGCCCTCAAGATGATTTAGGCACTACTATAAAATTAACAGGTGGTCGCATTGATGAAATTGAAGATATGGGCTGTAATATCGGTACTACTATCAAAGTAGAAGATTTATTTTTCAATGTACCTGCTCGTAAAAAATTTCTCAAAACCACGACCACAGAAGCAAATAAAATAAATGATTTTATCATAAAATTAGCTTTATCTAAACCTAATATTGCTTTTAAATTGATTAATAATAATAAAATAGCTATCACTACCCCAGGTAATGGCTCTCTATATGATGCTATTGAATGTATCTATGGTGCTAAAGTCAGCGAAGAATTATTGCCCATCGAAGCGATAACTGACGATATCAAAGTAACAGGCTTCATCTCCAAACCTGCTATTATTCGCAGTTCTCGTTCTTGGCAAACATTCGTCATCAATGGTCGCGTGGTCAATAGTAGAATTATTTCCAAAGCAATCGACAATGCTTACCATTCATTGCTGCCAAAATCTGGATATCCATTTGTTATTTTAAATATCGAAATCAACAAACGAACTATTGATATCAATGTACACCCTCAAAAAGCGGAAATAAAATTTGAAGATGAATCCTTATTATTCAAGACTATATACCATGCCGTCTTAGAAGCTGTTAAACCTAGTGATAATCAAGCTTTAAGTGATTTTGCTATTCCTGTAACAGATAAAGCATTGCATATTGAAAAAACAGTGCCGGAACAAATCAATATGGATTTACCTGAAAACATTCCATCTACTCCATCAAATTCATTTAAACAAAATTCAATTAACCATATACCATCATTAAAAAATAATACAACTCCTTTAACAGCAGATTTAAATAAATTTCGCCAAGCAAGAGAAGCGCTTCACCCTAATTTATCTAATCATCACAATAATACTGTTAAAGAAACTGCCGTTCAAGATTACCAAACAAATACCACTACAAATCTTCAAACAGATATAAATATTTCATCTAGCGAAAACTCAACAGATTGTCAAAATTCTACTCAACTATTAAAAGAAGCTGTCAATCTAACGCCAATTGGACAAATTGATGCTTGCTTCATTGTTGCTCAAGGTCCTAATGGAGGAATGTATATCATTGACCAACATGCAGCACATGAACGCATTTTATACGATAAATTTGCTAAACAAACTGAGCGAATTCCTGTTCAACCATTATTGATGCATTTATTTTTAGATGTAAATAATAGCGAATTAACTCTAATCGAAGAAAATCAACAAATTTTATATGATTTAGGCTTTAACGTGGAATTAGCAGGACAAAATCAAATCCGTTTAAAAGAAGTTCCCGCTGATATAAAACCACAAAAAAGTGAAGATATTTTCCGCGAAATTTTAATTTCACTTTCTCAGTTGCACACACCTACTCCTCAAGAAATTCGTCATTCCTGCTTAGCTATGACAGCTTGCAAAGCAGCTATCAAAGCAGGCGATGTCTTAAATATCACACAGATGAAGATAATCTTAAATGAACTCGCTCAAACAACTTTACCATACACCTGCCCACACGGCAGACCAACTATTATAAAATTTAGCACTTATGATTTGGAAAAGATGTTTAAACGAGTACAATAATAAAAAAATAAGAAAAAGATAGGCTAATTTGTCTATCTTTTTCTCTAATAATATTTATATACTACATATAATATATTAAAATAAAAATAATAAGAGAGGTGTATTTTATGTTTAAACAAGCCAAAAAGAAAACCGCCATTATTTTATTAACTTTAGTTACTTTATTGATGACCTTAAATATAGCAACAGCTACAACTTATATTGGTTCATCTCAAAGCAATAAATTTCACTATACAGATTGTCGCTGGGCTAAAAAAATCAATCCTGGTAATGCCATATATTTTAGTAGTCGTGAAGAAGCTTTTAGCTATGGATATGTACCTTGCAAAGTATGTAAACCATAAAATATTAAATTTAATCAATTAAAATTTTAATTAAGACTTAGTTTTTCATTTAGTAAACTAAGTCTTTTTATTTTTTATTAATCATTTTTAAAAATTTAATTGAATTATTAGAATAAAACGAATATACTTTAAATAGTACATTAGTTTATACTTAGATAAAAATAAATTAAATATCCCTTTTTCTAACAAATCTCTTAAAACTATTAATAAATTTCAAAGGAGTGTATATCCACAAAGATTAATTAAATAAGTATTTCACTAAAATGACAATTAAACATATTATTTTCAAGCTAACTAATGTACTAATCAAGAAGCTAATCTTTTAGAGAAGTTTTTAATTATTAATGTTGATAAATCATCAAATATAAATTATTTGCAATTAATCATTCTCTATTAAATTCTAGTGATATTCTATTTTATTAATCTAAATAATATTACGCTAAGCTTCCAATGAAATTTACTAAAAAGTTATGAAAAGAGATGAATATTATCATGGAGAACTCTAACAAACAAGCACCAAACTTTTTAACTAAAAAATTAATCAATTTCGGTGATGCTCACAAGGAACAAACAGATTTATATCTTGCTAATATAAAACAAGATAAATTTTATAAAAAAGATTCATTTATCATCATTACATGGCTTTTATTTTATCCACTAGGTATCTTCTTAATGTATAAATATAGTCTCAAGCTAAGAAAATTTAGACATTTATTCAATATTTTACCTCTAATTGTAATTGCTCTAGCTAACAAAACCATAGCTATGGTTTTAGGCTTGTGTATACCTTTTATCTTCATTCCTATCTTCACCATCAGCCTTTTTTATTGCTTAGTTAGAACAAGATATTTCATGCCTTCTTGTGCAGGTATTATTGCAAGTTGTATCGGATTTTTAGTATTTACATTCTTTCATATTTAATAATTAATAAATGATGGATTGTATAATGAAGTGCGACACCTAGAAAAATAAAAAACTCATTATGAATTTTCGTGTAAAATAAAGTTACCACACAAAACCTACACGAAAGGAAAATTCATAATGAGCTATCATCATCTTACCATATCTGAACGTATTCGTATAGAGGTTCTTTCTATTTTAGGTTATTCTACTCGTTTTATTGCTAAATTTTTGCATCGCCATCATTCTACTATTGCTCGAGAACTATCTCGTAATAAAATTAAAAATGAATATGTCTCTACATCTGCTCACGATAACTATCTTGAACGTCGTAAAAATTCTTTTCACTCTAGTAAATATAATGAATTTCTTTCTAATCTTATTTCTGAAAAATTACATGAAAATTGGTCTCCAGAACAGATTTCTAATGCACTTTTAAATGGTAAACTTTCCTTTAAAACCATTTATAATTGGATTTATATTGGTAAATTAAAAGGCGTTTCACTTAAGAATTTACGACATAAAGGAAAACGTAGAAAAAAGGAAACACGTGGTAAATTCTTAATAGGAAACAGTATCACAACTAGACCAAAAGATGTAAAAAGTAGAAAAACTTTTGGACATTGGGAGTTAGATACCATAGTATCTAGTAGAGGAAAATCTAAAGCTTGTTTAGCAACATTTGTAGAAAGAAAAACAAGATTTTATGTGGCAATAAAAATAAAAGATAGAACAGCTCCATCAATGCTAAAAGCAATAAAAAAATTAGTGAAAGTACTACCAAAAAAGGCATTAAAAACATTTACAACAGATAGAGGAAAAGAATTTGCATGTTATAAAGAAGTAGAAAAATTAAATATAAAAGTATATTTTGCAGATGCTTATGCAGCATGGCAAAGAGGTAGTAACGAAAATTCAAATGGGTTATTAAGAGAATATTATCCAAAGAAAACAGATTTAGGGAAAATATCTAATGATGATTTAATAGAAAAATTAATACTATTAAATAATAGACCAAGAAAATGTTTAAATTGGGATAATCCATTTAATTTATTTTTAAAAGAAGTGTCGCACTTGGATTGACAATTCATCAAATAAAAAAAGCTATTTGAGCATATATCCATTTTTTAGGATAATCTCAAATAGCTTTTTTATTAATCTTTAATCATTTTATTTATCAGTCATCATTGCCAAACATAGCCATAATCATCTGTAAAAGTCTTAAAATCTCGATATAGAGCCATACAAGAGTTAAGAGTAAACCAAAAGCACAGAAGTATTCATAGTACTTCGGAGCCCCATAAGCTACAGCTTGTTCAATATTATCAAAGTCTAAGAGCAAATTAAATGCTGCTACACCTGCGATAATAAAGCCGATCGCTATACCAAAAATGCCACTTGTTGGCATCATATGGAAACCGAATAAACTTGCAATGATATTTACGAAATAGAAAATCGCTACAGCACCTGTCATGGAAATAATCACAGAACGCACTGTTTCTGTAACTTTTATAATACGTGTTTTCCATAAAACAAGCATTAAAATCATTGTAGCCAAAGTAATTCCTACTGCAATAGCAGAAATACCAAAATACATTCTTTCAAATTGAGCAGAAATAATACCAAGCACTGCACCTTCAAAAACTGCATATCCAGGTGTTGTCATTGGTGCTAAATGTGGTTTAAAGCAAGTAACAAGCGTTAAAACTACACCCACAATCATACCTAATATCAATACACCATAAGCAGCTGGGCTATTGGCTAAAAATACACCTGAAGCAATTGCTGATGCAATAGTAACAAGTGTCAAACCAAATGCCTTTGTAATCGTGCCTTTCAAAGTGGCAGGAGAATCTACATATTCCGTAGACGCCTTGCCTATTATTTTCATAGCTGGATTTGCCATTAAAATCCTCTCCTTAAACATACATAAATTCTTTCTTTTTATTATATCATACTATTTTATAGTAGAATAGGTAAGATTTATTAAATCTATATTAAATTTAAATCAAAAATTATTAAATTTAAATCAAAAATTCATGCATATCTATTCAGGAAAATTATATATTAGTTAAGTATCTTTAGATATACTCAAATTTTTAACTTATAGTTTTTGTACTACTTCTAACAATCAATTTAGGTTCTAAAATAATGATTTTACTATCTATATTTTCTTCACTATTTACTAATTGATTAATTACTTCTGTTGCCTTTTGCCCAATTGCATCTATCGGTTGACGAACTGTTGTCAAAGGAACTTCTAATAATGACGCAAAAGCAATATCATCATAACCCACAATAGAAATATCTCTAGGTACTATTAAATTATGTTCTTTAATACTAGCTAATGCCCCCATAGCTGAGAAATCATTTGCTGCAAATATTGCTGTTATATTTTTCGCTAATAAATTATCACAGCCTATTTTCCCTTTTTCAAAAGAATAATCACCTTCAAAAATTAGATTTTCATCTATTTTTATACCATTATCCTTCAATGCTTGTTTATAGCCTGCTAGTCTTTGTCGTGCATCATCTAAAATTAAAGGCCCAGTTATACAGCCTATCTTCTTATGCCCTAATTTTATCAAATGTTCTGTCGCCAAATATGCACCTTGCAAATGGTCAACACTGATTTTATATTTGCCGATATCAAACATATCACGGTCAATTAGACAATATGGTATCTTATTATCCTCTAAAAAATTTATGGTTTCTTCAACTTCTTTTTCCGTGCTATTAGCTGCCATACTCAAAAAGATACCATCGACCATATAATCACAGAGCATTTTTAAATGCTTTAATTCTTGTTTATGATTATTATCTGAATTACAAATCAATAAATTCCAGTCGTATTTATGACATTCATCTTCTAAAACTTTAGCTGTATATGAAAAAAACTGATTTCTAATATCCGGTAATACAAAACCAATGATGTTGCTTTGCTTTTTTACCAAGCCTACAGCCATCTTATTTGGTCTATATCCCATTTCTTTTACAGCTTTAGCAATGATTAATTTTGTTTCTCGAGGAATATGATTTGCTTTATCATTTAATACCAAAGAAATTGTTGTAACTGAAAAACCTGTTTTTTGTGCTATATCCTTGATAGTAACACGTGACTTCATATTTATTCAAACCTTTATTATTTATTTATAAATATTATAGAAAAAATGTTTTTTCAGTTCAATCCACTTCTGCAATTTTAGGAATAGAAATGCTTGCTCCTTTTCTTGATACTGTAATTGAAGATGCTTTACTTGCTTTTTGTAAACTTTCTTCAATGGATTTACCTTGTTGTCTTAAAGCAATGAAATAGCCTGTAAAAGTATCTCCAGCAGCTGTTGTATCTACAGCATCAACTTTATATGCAGGTTGGAAAATATTTATATCTTTATGACGATAATATGCACCTTTATCACCAAAAGTTAAAATAATTTCTAATTCAGGATATTTGCTAGCTAAACTATCTAATATATCTTCAACTTTTTCTTTATCAGCTAAATATGCCCCTTCATGTTCATTGACAAAAATTCCATCTATTGCCTGCATATTATATTTATTAAGGTTTTCATTGATTGGTGAAGGATTTAGATAAATTTTCATTTGTTTAGCTTTTGCTACTTCAATAATATAATCAATATTGGAAATTTCATTTTGTAAAATTAAAATATCATCTTGTGCAAAATCTTGCATTACTTCATCAATATAAGCTTTATCCACTTCATAATTAGCTCCATGAAATAAAATAATGCAATTCTGTCCATGTTTATCAACTTGAATAATAGCCTGTCCGCTTGCTGTCTCTACTGTTTTAATCAAAGATGTATCTACATTATTATCTTTTAAAGCTTGTAATAAAATCTCTCCATCTTTACCAACACAACCAGCATGCATGATATTTCCGCCAGCTTTAGCTACGGCAATTGACTGATTTAAACCTTTACCGCCTACACTTTCACTAAAACTCACGGAGTCGATAGTTTCTCCACCTTTTACAATTTCTTCAACAGCATAAACCTTATCAATATTTAACGAACCGAAATTTAAAATCTTCATAAATAACTTCTCCTTTATTTTTATCTATTTTAATAAAACGTTTTACTTAATTTTTAAAAACTATAATTATAGTACAATCATTTTTTCAATTAGTCAATATTATCTAAAAATAAAAAATTATTTATAAGAAAAAAGCTTTCTACATAGATAAAAAATCTTGTAGAAAGCCTTTTTTATTTTACAAGCTCTATTAATTTTTGTTTTACTGCTGGTAAAAAGAATTTACAGTTTCTCATCTGTGTTTCACTGATACCAAAAGTTTCGCCATCTTCAATTAAAGCGATTAAATTATCCACAGCACCAGCCATTACACAAAGTTCTTTAAATGTAAAATCATTTACATGATTAGTAAATTTATCTAAAGATAAATGTGCTAAATCTTTTGCTTTTTCTTCTTCTTTTTTAGAAGTCAATCCAGCAAAGTCAGTCTGTAAAAAAATACTTAAAGCAAATCTTATTACATTTGCTTCTTCTCCAGAAAATAAAGCCTTTTGAGAATTTAATGGTAACATTTTAAAACCTCGCTATTTATGTATTATACTAAATATCAATGTTTTTCATTATACCATAAATTTTATTGTTAATATATTATTATTTTGTCAAAGTAACTGTATCTATCTGTGTATTATCTGGCAAATAACAATTAAAAGTTAAGCTATTTTCATCAGCTTCTAAAACTAAATAATTATTAGTTTCTGGCTGTGGTGGTACATATTCATCAAGTGGATTTTTATGCCATAAACTTGGATAACGTACATTACCTGCTACGCCTGTGAGTATATACAATGTTCCCTGTTCATTTTGTGCAAAATCTCTGATTAAAGCTCTGCGTCTATAAGTGTGTAAATGTGCTGTTAATACTGCATCAACATCATATTTATCAAATATCGGCATATAGATTTCACCATGTCTGGAAAAGCTTATTTCATCACCTAATGGTTTTGCATCTCTGCCATAATTTAGAATATCTCTATGCATTAATACAACTTTCCATTTTTTATCTGTAGTAGCTAAATCATTTTCTAGCCATTTAATCTGTTCATTCAATAAATCTGGCTCAAATTCTGCCATTTCATCATCTTGAGTATTAATCACAATAAAATGAACATCACCATAATCAAATGAATAATATTGATTTTGATATTTATCATTGCCATTTGTTGGTAATTTAAACATTTCTAAATACACATTTGGCATAGCTACTTGCCAATCAGTAGTATAAGTTTCATGATTTCCCTGCACTGGTGCTACTGGTATATTATTTACCATTGGTTCTACACCATCAAACCAGCCATTCCACTGCACTAAATCATATCCATTATCTACTAAATCACCCATATTTATAAAGAAATCACTATCTTGATTATTTTGCCATGCATTCATTGCCAATGATTTCCATTCAGTATAATCATTTGACTGAGAGTCAGGGAAAATCAAAACCTTGAATTTATTATTGTTTTCTTTGGCTGTTTTTAATTTATACCAATTACTGCGATTATTTTCAAAGCCTAATCTATAATCATAGACCATATCATCTTTTAAATTTTCTAAAGTTACAGCATAAATATAAATCTTCTTATTATCAATATCTAAAACACTTTTCTGTGGTTTAGCTTGTAAAATTTCATCTTCATTTTCTTGCTTATACTCTAAAATAAAATCTTCTCTATCATTCAAAGATTGCCACATAATAGTTCTACTATTAACACTATCTTTTGTAATTAATTGATGTAAATTCATATATTCTTCACTATTTAGTAAATTATATACTTTTGTAGCAAAAAATATCTGTTCTATTTTATTTCTAAGTGGTGAATATGACATTATTCCTACTGTACAGATAATTATTAATAACAATACACTAATAATTATTCTTTTTTTCATTAAATCACCTCATATTTTTTTATCAAACATTTTTCCCCATTTCATATGCTTCTTTCATAGCTTTAGTGCCTTTTATTTCTCCTTTTTGCCAAGCACCCACACCATAAATAACGCCTTTTTCATTTGGATTTTCTAAACAATCTAATAAGCCTCTAAAGCATTCAATACTTTTTTCCATCATATTTAAATCAGTCTCTGCTGCTGTGATTATAAAATAAAATTCTTTATTACTTAAATTTGTATATTGAGGCACAATTCTATCAATTAAAGTCTTCATCTGAGCATTAATTGTATAAAAATAAACAGGACTAGCCATGACGATAACATCAGCTTTGAGTAATTTAACTAAAATCTCTTTCATATCATCTTTTTGCACACATTCATGTGTAGTATTGCAAACACCACAACCTGTACAATATTTAATATTTTTATCTGCTAAAAAAATTTTTTCTACATCATGACCAGCTTCAGTAGCACCTTTCATAAATTCATCACATAAAATATCAGAATTTCCATTTCTTCTTGGACTAGCTGACAATATAACAACATTCTTTTTCATTGTAATCTCTCCTCTAAATAATACATTTCTTTTGTTATTTATACTATAAACCTTAGAGTAAACTTCATGTCAATAAAAAAATGCTTAAATATTTATTAATTCATAATAAATACTTAAGCATTGTATCTCTTATTTCCAAATTAACTGCATTAAATTTTTATACTCATTATTCAAATGTTTTATAATCACATCAAACATAGTATAAATCAAGTTACCTTCTTTTTCTATTTCGTTGAGAAGAATACCGCAATCTAAAATTAAATTATCTTCATTGTCAAAATAATATTTAAATGATTTATATGTTTTATTTAATTCATTTATCCCTATTCTTAGTTCTGTTTCATTATCTTTATTTAAAGCCTTAGCTGCTACAAAAACCCTTATCATGCCATAAATACTATCATCTAAAATAACAAGTACAGACAATTTTTGTCCTTTAATATCAAGATTTGAACGAAAAACTACTGTATTAAATTCATTATTTTCAAATTCATTTACTTGAAAACTATTAATATTTTTTTCCTCTAAAAATTTTTTAAATGCTTCAGCTCTATTATTCATTATATATAACTCCTCTCTTCATCAATAGTTTTATATCTATTTCACAATTTCATATGGCCAATTTACAATACCACCAAAATTATAAACATTTACATAACCCATCTTAGCTAATTTAATTGAAGCGTCTGTAGCTCTTCTACCACTTCTACAATAAACTAATATCATTTGTTCTTTATCAGATAATAATTCTTGTAATAGTTTATTATCAGGGCTAATTTCTTCATTTGGCAAAGATATAGCATTCTTAATATGACCATCTTCATATTCTGGTTTAGTTCTTACATCTAAAATCACATAATTTTCTTCACTGTCCATAAACTGTTTTGCTTGTTCAGGATCAATTTGTCGAAAGCTGATATTTTCACCTACATCTACAACTTCATTATCAGCTTTTGCTATTTGATTAAAAGCTATTAAACCCATACCTAATACCATAACTACTAATATATACTTCACATATTTAAACATAATTACACCTCACCAACGTTTAAACAATTCATTTTCTACTACTTCTGGATGATGATATTGTTTATCCTTTAAATTATAACTGCCAAAATTAATCGCCTGCATTGGACACCACTGAATACATGCTAAACAGTATATACAATTATTATTTGACTTAAACTTTATTTTTCCTGCTTCTTCAATGATATTGTTTGTAGGGCAAAGTTTTACACATCGCTTGCAATGAATACAATTCTTTTTGACTGTCTTCTTTTGTAAACATTTCTTTATAAATAACCATGAAAAATATTTCTTTATTACATACCACCATGATTTTTTTACTAAAACATTATTGTTAGTCTTACGTTGATTTAATTCTTCTGCAATTTGCAATACTTTATCTTTATACGTATTCAATGAGCTATAATCGTATTTTTTACCCCAAAAACTTAAGATATTATCTGGTAAATATACCTCATTTCTATATGCTAAATCTATATTTTTAGCTTTTAATAAATCTTGCATTGTTATAAAACTATTTCCTACTTTACCGCCACAAGTAACTACAGCATAACAATATATTTTCTTATCGCTTTTTATCTCTAATTTTTTTATAAAATCCTGCATTAAATCTAAAACATCATAACAATGTACAGGAAAAACAAATCCCATTACACTATCATCATGCTTATAATCTTTTAAAGTGCTGATATCTTGCATTTTATCTTGTGTTAAATATGCCAATAATTTCGCTACTTGATACGAATTTCCAGTTCCTGAAAAATAATATATCATTACTTATTAAATTCTCCATTTCTTTTATTCCTTAAATATATTTTATAAATTCCTATAATACGCTCCCCATTTATTCATCAAGTTTATTATAGGCTCTATTGTTTTGCCTATTTCCGTCAAGGAATATTCCACTTTAGGTGGAACTACAGCGTAGACTTTGCGAGATATGATTTTATCTTTTTCCAATTCACGTAAATTAGATGTTAATACTTTTTGTGTACAAGGAATAGCTCTATTTAATTCTGAAAATCTTTTTGTTCCTTTTAACAATTCTTTAACTACTAATATTTTTATCTTTGTCCCAAAAATTTGTAAAGATACAGCTACATCACAAGGTAATAATTCTTTTTCCATATTGCTCCTCTTCCATTTCTTTACTATCTTTGAAGAAACTATAATACTTTAAAGTACCTTCTTCATAAACATTTTTATCCATGATATTATTATAACAAATTTACAAATCTATATCAGAAAGGATTTTTATGATGAAAATTCAACAAATACGCAACGCTACTTTAATCATAACGTATGCAAATAAAAGATTTCTAATTGATCCGATGTTTGCACCTAAAGATTTTTATCCACCAATACCAAAATGTTTTAATCCCAATACTAAATGGCCGCTTGTAGATTTACCCTTTGCCATTTCCAAAATCATTGATAATATTGATGCTGTAATTTTAACACATTATCATATCGACCATTTTGATGAATTTGCAGTTCAGGCACTACCTAAAAGCTTAAAAATCTACGTTCAAGATGATATTGATAAACAATTATTGATAAATCATGGCTTTACTAATATCGAAATTTTAACAAAAGAAGGCAATTCATTTGATGATATCAAACTCTATAAAATTGATTGTCAGCATGGTATAAAAGCTCTAACAGTGCCGTATTTTGAATTTACGAGTAATTATTTTAACATGAGTGTACGCTATGAAGCTATGGGGGTTATTTTCCAACATAAAGATGAAGAAACTTTATATCTAGCTGGCGACACTATATTTTGTGATTTTGTTAAAAATGCTATTGCTCAATATGCACCTGCTAAAATTATCATCAACTGTGCAGATGCTCAATTTGAACATAGTGGCTCTATCATCATGGGAACTGATGATATTTTAAAACTTCATCAATATGCTCCTAATTTAAAAATAATAGCTAGTCATTTAGATACTGTAGGTCATGCCACTTTAAACCGTCAACAATTAAGCGAATTTATCACTCAACATAAATTAACCGATTATATCTTCGTACCAAAAGACGGAGAAATAATCTAAACGAAAATACATTTATCAGAAAAATCCCTTTAAATATTGAAATTAATTATCATTTTTATTATACTTGATATATAAATTATATATCCTAAAGAAAAGAAGTGATATTCTTGCAAAAAGAACATTTTGATATCACAGGTATGACATGTTCGGCTTGCTCTAGTAGAGTAGAAAAAGCTGTCGGTAAATTACCTGGTATAATCAATCACTCAGTGAATTTACTAAAAAATTCTATGGTTGTGGAATTTGATGAAAAATTATTATCCACAAATGAAATCATTCAAGCTGTAGAAAAAGCTGGCTATGGTGCTTCTTTGCATTATAATCAGTCTTTGAGCAAACAAAGTCCTACAAAAATTGAAAATAAAGCAGAAGATATTCATACACAAATGAAAAAACGTTTATTTATCTCTATTATTTTCATGTTACCTCTATTTTATATTTCTATGGGACATATGTTTTCCTTACCTATGCCCTCTTTACTTCTAGGTACAGAAAATGCTCTTTCGTTTGCTTTTACTCAATTTTTATTATTAATTCCTATAGTATTCGTCAATTTCAAATATTATAGTGTAGGCTTCAAAACATTGTTTCAACTTTCACCTAATATGGATTCTTTGATTGCTCTTGGCTCAAGTGCTGCCATTATCTATGGTATTTATGCCATTTATAAAATAAGCTTTGCCTTAGGTCATGGAGATTTATCTACAGCTCATCATTTCAGCATGGATTTATATTTTGAATCAGCAGGTATGATTTTGACCTTGATTACTTTAGGGAAATTTCTCGAAAGTAGAGCTAAAAACAAAACATCTGATGCTATCACCAAATTGATGAATTTAGCACCGAAAACAGCTCTTCGCTTAGAAAATAATCAAGAACAAGAAATTTCTATTGATGATGTAAAACTAAATGACATTCTAATCGTCAAAGCAGGTGCAAGTATTCCTACAGATGGTATTATTATTGAAGGTCATGGCGTTATTGATGAATCTTCTCTTACTGGTGAACCTATTCCTTGTGATAAAACCATTGACCAAACTGTAATCGGTGGTACAATCAATAAATCAGGCTATTTTAAAATGCGTGTTACTAAAATTGGCGAAAATACTACTTTAGCTCAAATCATAAATTTAGTAGATGATGCCACTAGTTCCAAAGCACCTATTGCCAAAATCGCTGATAAAATCAGTGCTATCTTTGTTCCTATTGTAATAACACTCGCTATTATTGCCACTATCATCTGGCTATTTAAAGGCGAAAGTTTAGAATTTGCTTTATCTATTGGTATCTGTGTATTGGTTATTTCTTGTCCTTGTGCTTTAGGACTTGCTACACCTACAGCTATTATGGTAGGCACAGGTAAAGGTGCAAGTTTAGGTATTTTATCCAAATCAGCCCAAGCATTAGAAACTCTTCACAATATCAATACAGTTGTTCTCGATAAGACAGGCACAATAACTCAAGGCAAACCTCAAGTAACAGATATTTATACTTCAAAAGAAATAACACTTCAACAATTGTTGACCGTTGCCTCTTCATTAGAAAAATTATCTGAACACCCTTTAGGTGAAGCCATTCTTCAAGTAGCAGACAAGCACAATATATCGACTTTAGCTGTAGAAAATTTTAAACAAATAGCAGGGCAAGGATTATCTGGCATTATTGACAATTCCATTTGTCTTGCAGGTAATCAAAAATTATTAATCGCTCATGATATTAAAAATGAACAGCTATTTTCCCTAGGTAATAAATTAGCCCAGCAAGGAAAAACACCTTTATACTTCACTAAAGATGATAAAATCCTTGGCTTAATAGCTATCGCTGATACAATTAAAGCAACAAGTCCTCAAGCTATTCAAGAATTAAAAAATCTCGGTATCAATATCTATATGTTAACTGGTGATAATCAAATCACAGCAAAACAGATATCTAAGCAAATAAATCTTGAAGAAAATAATATAATTTCTGATGTATTACCTCAAGATAAAGAAGCTAAAATTCGTCAACTCCAAAATCAAGGACAAAAAGTAGCTATGGTAGGTGATGGCATAAATGATGCTCCTGCACTTGCTCGTGCTGATGTTGGTATCGCTATTAGAGCTGGTACAGATATTGCTATTGACTCCGCTGATATTATTTTGATGAAAAACAATTTACTAGATGTAGTAACTGCTATAAAATTAAGTAAAGCCGTTATCAAAAATATCCGTGAAAATCTCTTTTGGGCATTTATCTATAATATCATAGGTATTCCTATTGCCATGGGCTTATTTTATACTGCTTTTGGTTTAAAACTAAATCCTATGATTGGTGCTCTAGCCATGAGTTTTAGCTCCGTTTTTGTCGTAACTAATGCTCTTCGTTTGCGTTTTTTCCAAAATAATTATCAAACTGCATCCATAAATAAAGATAATTCATCTACTGCCATAAATATTCAAGCAATAGATTTAAATACATCAAAAGGAGACGATAATATGGGATTATTAAATAATTTATTCCACAAAAATAGTGAAAAACAAACTGAAAAAATCATATCTATTGAAGGTATGATGTGCCAACACTGTGTAAAACATGCCACAGAAGCACTGGAAAAAATAGATGGTGTCAGTGATGTAAAAGTAAGTCTTGAAGATAAAAATGCTGTTATCCATGTAAATCAAAATGTTACAGATGAGCAAATAACTAATGCCATTGTTGAAGCAGGCTATGAAGTTACTGCTATAAAATAAATAATATAAAATAATTAAAAATCCTTTCTATAATCTATTGAAAAATTTTAAGTCTATGTTATAATCTTATAATAAAATCATATTTTATAGAAAGGATTTTTTTATGTTTAAAACACTTGTAAAAATCATCTGCGTTGTAACAATTTGTTTATTCACTACAAATTGCACCTCTGCTGAAAATTCAACTTCATTAAGCAATCAAAACACTTCCATGCAAACAACTCAAACAACAAAAAATTCCATTGATTTATCTTCTTATTTTGAAAATATCAATGGTACTGCTGTATTTTATACACCAAATACAAATATATATAATATTTACAATGATGAGCTAAGCACCAAACAATCTTCTCCTTGCTCTACCTTCAAAATTTTCTCCACTTATGTAGCTTTAGACAATAAGACTATTGACGTTAATAATTCTCTTCGAAAATGGAATGGCACTATTTACTGGTATGATGCATGGAATAAAGATATCGATTTAGATACAGCATTTAAAACATCTTGTGTTTGGTATTATCGCCAAGTCATTGATGAAATCGGACAAGATACCATGCAAAAATATATCGATAAATTCGATTATGGCAATAAAGATATTTCCGATTGGGACGGAAAAACAGATTTAGATGATGATCCTAGAGATTTAAAAGGCTTCTGGTTGGAAACTTCTTTAAAGATTTCACCATTAGAACAAGTACAATTATTAAATCGCCTATTTTCTGCCAATGAAAATCCTATGGCTTTAGCTAAACTAAAAGAATTAATGTTAGTTTATGAAGATAATAACACTGGTCTAAAAATTTATGGCAAAACTGGTTTTGGTAAAGTAAATGGTGAAAATACTGATGCTTGGTTCACTGGTTTTTATGAAATCAATAATCAACGAACATATTATTCTGTACGTTTAGATGACCCTAAAAATCCTCAAGCATTAAGCTCCACTGCCAAAGAAATCGCTATTAATATCATTAAAAATCTAAATAAATAACAAAAGGCTTTTCTTAGTATCATTTTCACTACTACTAAGAAAAGCCTTCTTTTTTATTTATTTAACATACGCATTGCTCTTGCAATTACTTCTTTATACTCTCTTTTTATTCTACTTGCTAATAAATAACTTATGATTGTAGCCAAAATAGCAAATACCCCACCTGTGATACCTACGCTGTTTAATCCTGCTAAATCAACAGATAATGAACCAGCAAAAGAACCTACTGCAATACCTACATTATATGAAGATGATGTAAGTGAACCTGCTAATGCTAAAGTTCCTGGATAAAATTTCTTGGACACTTGTAAATAATACATCTGTGTTGGTGTGTTTAATAAATACATCAATACACCTAAACAGCAAATAACTACACTGCCTAAAATAAATGATTCCATAGTAAATGTTAATAAAATAGAAAATATTGCTTGTCCTGCAAATATCATCCATAAAATACGCATACCGCCCCAATAATTGAGCATAGGAGATAATAAATTACTAATCATTGCCGCTACACCAAAGATAACAAATGCTAAGGTCAATAAATTAGCAGATAAGCCCATTTTATCTAATAAAATTGGGGATAAATAAGTATAGAAACAATATGCAGAAGAACCACTTAAAATCATTACACTTACTGCCATAATAATTCGTCTATCTTTTAATAATACTAATTGTTCCATAATATTATTAGTTGGTGGTAAGTTTTTCGTTGGTAAAAATTTAATCATTAATAATAACAATAAAACACTAACAACAACGATAAAGGCAAATGCTACACGCCAACTTGCAAATTGTACGATAAACATACTAAATGGCACACCAAATACTGAAGCAATATTAAAGCCAGCAAAAATCCAAGATATTACCGAAGAAGTGTATTTTCTTGGGGCAACATCTGGAGCAAATGTCATTGACATTGAAATTAAAGCACTAGACACAGCTGCCAAAAATATTCTTGAAGCTAACATAACTGGATAATTAGGTGCTAACATACAAGCCACATTACCTAGTGTAAATAAAAACATTAAGCTTAAAACCGTACGATATCTAGGAAATCTTGATAGATATGCCGTAATTAAAGGTGCGCCCACTGAATAAACTATGGCAAATGCAGAAATCAATAAACCTGTTTGCGTGATTGATACATTCAAATCTTCTGCAATATTCGGCAAAATACCAATAACCACATATTCACAAGTACCCAATACAAAACTAAGCATAATCAACATGATTACTCTGATATTAAACATAATGTTATGATCTCCTTTACTATTTTTTTATTTATATTCCCTGTACTTATTATTAGTAATAATAAGTAATTTAACTCGTTAAACGTTTACTATTATATATATTTTTTTTTATAAATACTATGCTTTCATATATTAAAAACATTGCTAAATGTCTTTTCTTTTTTACACAATAAACACAAAATTAAAAGAGCAGATTTTAAAATCTACTCTTTTTCCCAAAATCATTTGATTTTATTTATTAATTTACCGATTGGAGGAATTTCACAAACTACTTCATCTCCATATTTTAGCCATTTTCCTGGTTTATATCCCATGCCCACACCTGATGGCGTACCTGTAGCAATGATATCTCCTGCTTCTAAAGTCATTCCTTGTGATAATTCTGATACTACTTTTGGTATATCATTTAAAAATAATTTTGTATTTGAATTTTGGCGAAGTTCCCCATTTACACTGCATTTTATATCCACCTCTACAGGAAATGGCAAAGCTGATTTATGCAAAATAACAGGGCCCATAGCACTATAAGTATCTAGAGATTTTCCCTTAAACCATTGCATATGTTTTAATTGCAATCTACGTGAAGAAAAATCATTGAAAATACTATAACCAAAAATATAATCTTCTACTTTATCCACAGGTATATTTTTGCCAGTTTTACCTATGATTACCGCCAATTCCACTTCATAATCTAAAGCATTATCTATATCCAAACAAGCTTGTACATCTTCATTTGTACCAATTATTTTAATCGCACGCTTGCCAAAATAAACTGCATCATTACTTGTTTTCTTGAAATTTTTTGCACGTTCACTAGCTTCTTCTAAATGATCTTGATAATTTACACCCACACATAAAATATCATGTATTGGTCTTTCTATTGGTGATAATAATTTAACTTCACTCAATTTATAGCTCTTAAAATTATTATTTTCATCATCTAATTTTGTCTGTATATCTTTTATATCATCTTCATTTAATTGTTCAATCACATCTTGCATACAGCAAAAAGTTTTATCTGCATATAAATCATTAAGTGCTATTATCTCATCTTCATCATTTGCTAAAACACCTATCAATTTCTTATTTTCTATTTTAAAATTTACAAACTTCATTATCCTTCATTCCTTTCCTCACATACTAACTAAAATATATATTATACATTTTCAATCCAAAATCCTTCTATTTTATAATCCTATTCAACAAATAGGTTTTAATGAAAATAAATTTATATAATTATTTCACCAATCTAAATTTATTATTGTATTTGCTCTAATAAATTATTTTATATTCATCTTGACATTATATACTATTCATACTAAAATAATAGTAAATAAGATATAAATTTCTTTTATTCTTTTAATTTATAAATATATTTTAAATCTATATATAAACAAGTAATTATCATATTTTCATAAACTTTAAACCTACTATAAAAGTAGGATAGGAGGATATATTTCATGACTAAATCTCTTTTAAATATTACGGACTTATACGCTAGTGCTGAAGATAAAACAATTTTACAAAATTTAAATTTAAATATAAATAAAGGTGAAACTCATATTTTAATGGGCCCTAATGGTGCAGGAAAATCTACATTAGGCAATGTCATTATGGGTAATTCTCAATATAAAGTAGACCGTGGAAGTATATTTTTCAAAGATGAAGATATTACTTCTACTAGAACTGATGAACGTGCTCAAAAAGGATTATTCTTATCTTTCCAAAGCCCTATAGAAATTCCTGGTGTTTCTATCTCTCAATTTATCCGTACTGCTATGGAAACAAAAGAAAAAATCCGCCTAAAAGCTTTTCGCGATAAATTAAAAACTGTTACTAAGACACTCGGTATCAATGAACAATGGATTAATCGTGAATTAAATGTAGGATTTTCTGGTGGCGAACGCAAAAAAATTGAAATGCTTCAATTATTAATGCTAAATCCTAAATTAGCTATCTTAGATGAAACAGACTCTGGTCTTGATGTTGACGCTGTAAAAACTGTTTCTCGCGGTATACAGACATTCCAACAAGATGACCAAAAATCTTTATTAATCATCACTCACAACAGCAAAATCCTTGAATATCTCCATATTGATTATGTTCATATCTTAATCAATGGAAAAATCATCAAAACAGGAGATGCTTCTTTAATAAAAATCATCAACGAACAAGGCTATGAACCTCTTATCACTGGACAAGGAGAATAAAATCATGAATGAAGCAGAAAAAAGACAAAATGAATATATAAATCAAACTGCTGAACGTGTAGAAAATCGTTATGATTTTAAAAAAGCAGAAAAAGATGCTTATCGTCTCAAAAAAGGTCTCACGCCAAAAATCGTAGAAGAATTATCTGCTAAAAAAAATGACCCTGAGTGGATGCGTGAATTTCGCTTGCGTTCTTTAGAAATCTACCACAGCTTAGATGTACCACCATGGGGACCATCTATTGATGATTTAAATATCGACAATATCGTAACTTATGTAAAACCAAATACTGATATGCAAGGTTCATGGAAAAATGTACCTGAAGATATCAAAGACACTTTCGATAAATTAGGTATTCCTCAAGCTGAACAAAAATCCCTAGCTGGTGTCGGTGCCCAATACGACTCTGAGGTCGTTTATCACAATCTCAAAGAAGAAGTTGCCAAACTAGGTGTAATTTATACAGATATCGAAACTGCTCTCAAAGGCCCTTATGAACCTATGATACGTGAACATTTTATGAAACTTGTAACACCTCGCGATCATAAATTTGCAGCCTTACATGGTGCAGTTTGGTCTGGTGGCTCTTTCGTATATGTACCACCTGGAGTAAAAGTGGACATTCCACTTCAATCTTATTTCCGCCTAAATGCAGCAGGTGCAGGGCAATTTGAACATACTTTGATTATCGTAGATAAAGGAGCTGACCTTCACTTCATCGAAGGCTGTTCTGCTCCTAAATATAATGTAGCTAATTTACATGCTGGCTGTGTAGAATTATTCGTCGCTGATGATGCAAAATTGCGTTACTCCACAATTGAAAACTGGTCAAAAAATATGTATAATCTCAATACAAAAAGAGCAAAAGTAGGCAAAAATGCTACTATGGAATGGATTTCTGGCTCATTCGGCTCTCATATCTCTTACCTTTATCCAATGACAATTCTTGCAGGTGAAAATGCCAAAGCAGAATTTACAGGAATTACATTTGCAGGTAAAGGGCAAAACCTCGATACAGGAGCTAAGATGGTGCATAATGCCCCTCATACATCTTCTTTAATCAACACAAAATCTATTTCTAAAGATGGTGGTGCTAGCACATTTAGAAGTTCTGTCGTTGTAGCCAAACAAGCCCAGCACAGTAAAGCCCTAGTTTCTTGCCAATCTTTAATGCTCGATAATATTTCTCGTTCAGATACAATTCCAGCAATGGACGTGCGTACAAATAAAGCTAGTGTTGGGCACGAAGCCAAAATCGGTCGCATTAGTGATCAAGCTGTATTTTATCTCATGAGTAGAGGTCTAAGTGAAGCCGCTGCTCGTGCTATGATTGTAAACGGATTTGCTAATCCAATATCTAAAGAATTACCAGTAGAATATGCTGTAGAAATGAATCATTTAATTCAATTAGAAATGGAAGGCGCCATTGGCTAAAAGGAGATATGACTATGAATATAAAAATTGAACATGCAAATAGTTTACCAATGCCAACATGGCGTTGGTTAAAATTAAATGATACAACTATATCTTATGATAATATAGAGAAATTAACTCCCCTCAAACCTCAAATCATCAATTCCACAGAAAATATTTCCCTATCTTCACAAAAAGATATAGCTTTTGCCGACTTTCCTCACATCAATACTGGTATCGGCTCAGATGCTAATAATTTTGTAGTAAATAACGCTAGTAACAAAAACTATTTCACTATCAAAGCAAATACGATTACCCAAAAACCTTTAATCTTCATTTATGATTTAACCGATAATCTTGATTTAATTGATGATAATTATATTTACGCTCAAGAAAATAGCCAAGCCACTATAATTATCGTTTACAATTCACCTTATCATAATCAAGGTTTTCATGCGAGCAGTACAAAAATTTTTGCTGAAAAAAATGCTCAAGTTAAAATAATTCAACTCCAAACACTCGGCAAAGACTATTTTAACTTTGATGATATCGGCACACTTGCTCAAGAAAATGCTCGTATATCCATTCAACAAATTGCTTTAGGTGCAAATAAAAATTATCTAGGTGCAAATATTGATTTACTACAAAATAATGCACAACTAAATTTCCAAACAGATTATTTAACTACTAAAAATCAAATGCTCGATATGAACTATATTGTCAATATCCTAGGTCAAAAGACTAAAACTAATTTAACGACAAATGGTATCTTAATGCATAACGCTCAAAAAACACATCGTGCAACTTTAGATTTTAAACAAGGTTGCAAAGGTTCTATAGGTACAGAAGCAGAAAATGTATTATTACTTGATGAAGATATCCACAATAAATCAATTCCTCTAATTCTCTGCGGTGAAGATGATATCGAAGGCAATCACTCCGCTGCTATCGGTGAAATGGATAAGGAACAATTATTTTATCTTCAAACTCGTGGCTTAAATGAAAGACAAATTCGCCAAATGCAAATTGACTCCAAACTTCAATTAATCACAACAAATTTACCTGAAGAACTTCACGCTTATATTTCCACTTATCAACAGGAGGCTTGCTATCATGAAAACTAATTTTCGCCAAGATTTCCCTATATTAAATGATGAAGCAAACCCTGTCGTTTATTTAGATAGTGCTGCTACTACGCAAAAACCACTAAGTGTGATAAAATCCCTAGAAAATTATTACACATCTCAAAATGCAAATCCCCTTCGTGGTCTCTATAAATTGAGTGCTACTGCTACAAGTGAATACGAACAAGCTCGCCACAGTGTAGCACAATTCATCAATGCTAATGAAGATTGTGAGATTATTTTCACTAGAAATACTACTGAATCCTTAAATCTCATCGCCTACACTTACGGCATGGAAAATATCCAAGAAGGCGATGAAATCGTAATCTCCATTCTTGAACATCATAGCAATATACTACCATGGCAAATGATAGCAAAATTAAAAAAAGCTACATTAAAATATATGTATATAAATGATGAAGGCATTATTTCTGATGAAGAAATCCAAACAAAAATCACACCTAAAACAAAGATAGTTTCTATCACTCAAGTTTCAAATGTCTTAGGCATTGCCACTCCCTTAAAAGCTATAATAAAAAAAGCTCATGAAGTAGGTGCTATCGCCATTGTTGATGGTGCTCAAGGTGCTCCTCATATGGCAACAGACGTTCAAGATTTAGACTGTGATTTCTACGCATTCTCTGGTCATAAAATGTTAGCACCTATGGGAATTGGCGTCTTATATGGAAAAAAATCTATACTTGAACAAATGCCTCCATTCTTACGCGGTGGCGAAATGATCGAAACAGTATCCGAACAAGATGCTACATTTGCCCCACTTCCAGAAAAATTTGAAGCTGGTACACCTAACGTATCTGGAGCAATAGCATTAAAAGCCGCTATCGAATATATAAATCAAGTAGGATTTTCCTACATTGAACAACAAGAAGAAAAATTAATGAAAATCGCCATGGAAGAATTATCTAAATTGCCTTATATCACCATTTATGGCTCACCAGATTATAAAAAACATAAAGGCGTATTGAGCTTTAATATTCAAGATATTCACCCTCATGACGTATCTTCACTTGTCGATTATCATGGGAATATAGCCCTTCGTGCAGGCAATCATTGTGCTCATCCATTATTAAAATATCTAAATGCACAATCAACAAATCGCATAAGCTTTTATTTCTATAATACAAAAGAAGATGTTTATCAATTCATTGAACAAATAAAAAAAGTAAGGAGTTATTTAGGATACGATGTTTAATCTCTATAATGAAATCTTAACTGAACACAACCTTCACCCTAATAATAAATGTTCACTAGCAGATGCTACACATCACCAACACGGTATCAATCCTAATTGCGGTGATGAAATCACGCTCTCCTTAAAACTCAATAACAATATTATTGAAGATGCTAGTTTCCAAGGTTCAGGTTGTGCTATTTCCCAAGCTTCCACAGATATCATGATTGATTTAATGCTTGATCAACCAGTCGATAAAGCTAAAGAATTATGTCGTTTATTCATTGGCATGGTTCAAGGTACAATCACTGACGAAAAAGAGCTTGCCCCTTTAGATGAAGCTCTTACCTTTAAAAATATATCCAAAATGCCAGCTCGTGTAAAATGTGCCGTACTCAGCTGGCATACTATGGAAACAATCCTAGACAAAGCCCTCCAAAACTCTCAATAAATAAAAAGTATCATCTTGATTTAAATAGTTCAAAACTAAAATTAAGATGATACTTTTTTTATTTAAAATTTACCAAACAAAATCAATAAAAATCTCGCTAATCCTTGATAAATAAACATTTTCACTAAATCCCTTCAAATCTCGTTATCGCTGGTAAAAAATAACTAAAATCCTTGTTTATCAATACTTTTAATAGTATAATAAAAATTACAAATATTAATTTTTCTAACATTTAACTTTAACAAGTGTTGTATTTGAATTCTAAATTGTGTTGATAGCAGATAAAATCGCCTTCAATTTAACTTTAACAAGTGTTGTATTTGAATAGGTGTCGGCGGCCTAAATGCTGCACGTGTTGGCGCATTTAACTTTAACAAGTGTTGTATTTGAATTAAGGCTTTGAGTGTAGTTTTGAATAAGGCTATTTTATTTAACTTTAACAAGTGTTGTATTTGAATTGTTGCATACCTCCTAGATGATGATTTAATTTTTCTATTTAACTTTAACAAGTGTTGTATTTGAATATGGACGACATTCCGAGTTTTTGGGACGAGCCAGAAATTTAACTTTAACAAGTGTTGTATTTGAATTTTATTAATGTACCACGTTTACGCGCCAAATGACATATTTAACTTTAACAAGTGTTGTATTTGAATGTGAGCTAGAAAACAGCATCAAATATTTTGCATTAAATTTAACTTTAACAAGTGTTGTATTTGAATTAGTTAAGACAGTACGTAACAACGTAAAGATGAATTATTTAACTTTAACAAGTGTTGTATTTGAATAGTTTTGTATTTGTTCCCTCGATATTTGAAGCTGTTATTTAACTTTAACAAGTGTTGTATTTGAATAAGAATGTTTTTAATGTATCAGAAAATCTTTTCAAATTTAACTTTAACAAGTGTTGTATTTGAATAAACCAAAGTAAAACAGGTGATGATTGTCTTAATTATATTTAACTTTAACAAGTGTTGTATTTGAATTCTGGAATACGTGCTAAGCATTGTTGCATTAAGCCGATTTAACTTTAACAAGTGTTGTATTTGAATTCAGAAAGATTGACGAACTCCGTTGGAAACCAGCGGATTTAACTTTAACAAGTGTTGTATTTGAATCCCTTCACCTCGCTTCTTTGATTGAAGCTTGCGCATTTAACTTTAACAAGTGTTGTATTTGAATCCACTAGAAGCACGGAATTTATTTAATAATTCTGGCATTTAACTTTAACAAGTGTTGTATTTGAATAATATACGTTCTTCAACTTCTGGAATGGCTTCAAATTTAACTTTAACAAGTGTTGTATTTGAATCGTCATTGCGTTTATTTTTGTTTTCCTCGCTGAGGCATTTAACTTTAACAAGTGTTGTATTTGAATACTCTTGATATCAAATTACAATTAACACTAAGTAAGATTTAACTTTAACAAGAGTTGTATTTGAATTTGTCTAAAACAATTTCTTCTAGTGCATCACATAAAATTTAACTTTAACAAGTATTGTATTTGAATAACATTGATGCAATATGCGTTATAGCTTGCTTTTAATTTAACTTTAACATGAACTATTATTAATAATGTTCTTGGTTTATTAGGAAGTTTATTTTAATATGAGGTGACCAATATGAGTAATCTTGCATATACTGATGATTATAAGGAACGTTTTGAACTAATTGACGGAAAAATTATTATGATGTTACCACGTCCTAGAATAGCTCATAGCAGAGCATTAGGTAATATTTTTAGAGAATTTAGTATATATTTAAAAGGTAAAAAATGTGAAGCTTTTGCCGATGGTGTAGATGTATATTTAGATGAAAAAAATCATTTTATTCCTGATGTAATGATTATATGTAATAAAGATATTATCACTGACTTAAATATACAAGGTGCTCCAGATTTAGTAGTAGAAGTCTTGTCTCCATCTACAGCCAAAAATGACAAAGGAATAAAAAAAGATATTTATGAAAAATTTGGCGTAAAAGAATACTGGATAGTAAATACTATAGATAAATCTGTAGAAGTATATTTAAATAATAATGGTCGATTTTATTTAGACAATGTTTATGTATATTTCACAGATGAAGAAATAGCTGAAAATGATGCTTTAGCAAATGACGATAAAAATAAGCTTACTATTTACACCGACATAAAAGTATCAGTTTGTGATAACTTAGTGATTAAAGTAAAAGATATATTTGAAAATATATAGCTTTAGCCTTTATATCTATTATTTTATATATGATGGATTGTATAATTAAGTGCGACACCTAGAAAAATAAAAAACTCATTATGAATTTTCGTGTAAAATAAAGTTACCACACAAAACCTACACGAAAGGAAAATTCATAATGAGCTATCATCATCTTACCATATCTGAACGTATTCGTATAGAGGTTCTTTCTATTTTAGGTTATTCTACTCGTTTTATTGCTAAATTTTTGCATCGCCATCATTCTACTATTGCTCGAGAACTATCTCGTAATAAAATTAAAAATGAATATGTCTCTACATCTGCTCACGATAACTATCTTGAACGTCGTAAAAATTCTTTTCACTCTAGTAAATATAATGAATTTCTTTCTAATCTTATTTCTGAAAAATTACATGAAAATTGGTCTCCAGAACAGATTTCTAATGCACTTTTAAATGGTAAACTTTCCTTTAAAACTATTTATAACTGGATTTATATTGGTAAATTAAAAGGTATTTCATTTAAGAATTTACGACATAAAGGAAAACGAAGAAAAAAGAATTGGGATAATCCATTTAATTTATTTTTAAAAGAAGTGTCTCACTTGGATTAACAATTCATAACATAAAAAAATTTTTTATGTTATAATATTTTTCGTTGCCCTTCCTATACTGGTAACAGTTAGGAGGTGTCTATATGTCTCATTTTGTTATGTTTTTAAAAGCTGTCATGGCAAGTGTAGTTGCCTACTATATTTGCAAAGGGCTAGACATGCTTTTTTCGATTTTATGTGGCAACTAGCCTAGCTTCAACGTTAGCTATATAACGCAAGAAACCCCATGAAGGTGCGAACTTCATGGGGTTTTGCTGTCTATATGACTCTTTTGTTATGTTTTGCCTATACTTAGTATAACACATTATTTAACTTTAACAAGTGTTGTATTTGAATTTATAAATTTTTATATAGTAAAAATTTATAATTATTATATTATTATTTTCTCACAAAAGTCATAATTATAGTATCTTTACCATAATTATGTTTCATTTTCTCATAGTCTTTAGCCTCAATAGGTGTTATAACTACAGTCTTTAAGCTAGGATTTAATTTATTTACTTTTTCTACCACGCCTAAATGTTCATCACCATGAAAACTTCCTTGTATATGGAGAACTTTTGTATCTTTATGTTCTTTTAAAAGTTCAACAATACTTTCCGCCATGGTATCGTCTTTTAAGCATTGAGCTTTATAGAAAGCTTCTATTCTTTCTGGTGTCATCATCATATGACCTTGACCATCACCCATAGACATATAATTTTTGAATTTATCATAATATCTTTCATATTCTACTAAATGTTTTTTCGGCAAATAAATTTTATCTTTATCTTCAATTAAAGCTAAATCACCTACTTTTGTATATTGATTAGCTATTCTTCGTGGAATATTCGATGCTAAAACATACATATCTTTTTCTTTAGCAAATTCTACTAATGGTTTATAATCTGTTTGGTAATTTTCCCATGGACGAGAATTATTTATAAATTCTGTTTCTGTTATTTCATCATTCAAATATTTATCCATTACAGGCTGAACATCTCTTTCAAACATTTCCATAGATAATATCATATCTTTATTTTGTTTATACATCTCTTGGAAAAATGATAATTCTGCTTCATGAATAGATTTTTGGTCGTGATATTCATCAAAAAATACTACATCATAATTTTGAGAAATGCTCACCGCTTTATCTAAATCAAATTTTTCCCCTTGATAATAATACTCTACGTCAGATTTTCCATTTTGTGCTTGAGCCATACCTCCCAAACAACTAGTCAATACTAGCCCACTACAAGCAATTATCTGCCAAAACTTTTTCAAAACACCATCTCCTTTTAGTAAAAATTTATTTATTAATTAAAACAAAGTAGCAAGATTTTACCCTGCTACTTTATTTAATTTATCTTATTATCTTAGAAAGTCCATTCTGCACCCAAACGCCAAATCATACCATCTAAACCAATATCACTAATTTTTTTATCAAAAATATTATCTACACCTGCATAAACTCTATTTCCTTCACCAAATTTTTTATTGAGTACAAAATTAGTTGTATTAAAATTATAATCATTATCATCATAATGGTATTTATTAGTCCATTGTTGCCATAAAATCGCACTATATCCCCAATCATCATGATCATCATATAATAATTGCAATGTAGTCATATTTCTTGCTCTATTATCTAAACGATCACCACTCACTTTATCTGTTGCATCAAGCCAGTTACTTGTTGCTTTTATTGTCCATTTATCGTCTAAATTGCGACCAATTTCCATTTCCACACCATCAATTTCAGCTTCATCTACATTTATATATCTCTGATCATAATAACTACTACCTATTTGTTTTGTAGTGATTAAATTTTTAACATCATTATTGAAATATGTTAATTTACCAAAATTATTATCTTTTTCAGCTTCAAAACTGATATCCCATGAAGTAGATTTTTCTGGTTTTAAATCTGGATTGCCATAAACATTGACAGTTTGCCCACCCATTGCACGATGCATTGCCATATATAATTCACTAATAGTTGGAGCTTTGAAGCCTTTACCCCAATTAGCTTTAATGCGACTATTATCACTGATAAAATATGTCGCACCTATTTTTGGTGTAACTTCCCCACCAAAAGAACTATCATGGTCATAACGCATAGATGGAATTACTAATAATTTATCATTCACTTGCCATTCATCTTGGATATATCCTGCCCATGTATTTATTTCTTTATCTGAATAATATTTATTACTCACTATTCCATTTCCTGATTGACTTACTTGATGTACATTATCACCTCCATCACTCAAACGAGTACCTTCGACTTTATTTTGACGATATTCGCCACCAAATGTCAAAAGATGATTATCACTTAATTGCACAGTATTTTTACCTTCTATGCCCCAAAGCGTATAAGTGGATTTATCCCAATCATATTTTGGATACATTGAACCCAAAATATTTTCCATTGGTCCTGGAAAATTATTGCGATAATTATATAAATTATTTTCTTTATCCAATCTACTATAAAAAGTCCTAATCATATAATCACTATTATCAGTTTTGCCACTATAACCTAAACTATAATCATATCTTCTATAATCATACCATTCCTTTTTATCCTTACTAGTTTGAAAAACGCCTGTTGATGTATATTTATCAGCATAATCTGCCTTTGTATGCTCATTATAATAGCCAAGCGTCAAATCAATTTCTTTATCATTTCCTAAATCCCATGTTCCAGCAAAATTAAAATCTTGGATAGGGCCATAATAATTACTTCCTTCGTCTCCAGCTTGCATATTCTTACGTACATCACTAAAACGCATATCAAAAGTAGAACTGAAATTTCCCTGTTTACCAAAATCTATATGATAATAATTATTTATAGATTCTGATCCTGTAGAGATACCTACCATAACTGATGGTTCTTTTGATTTTTTAGTAATGATATTAATTACTCCACCTAAAGCATCTGAACCATATTGTGCTGAAGCACTTCCACGTACAATTTCAATACGTTCAATATTTGACAGACTCAAGCGACCTAAGGCATAAACATTTTGTGTGGCACTTGTATCTTCTCCAGCAAATCTTTTACCATCTATTAAAATTAAAGTATGATTTGTACTCATTCCGCGAATCATCACATTATGACCTGCCATACCTGCTGAAGTTACATCTACATTAGCTGCCAAACGAAGTGCAGAATAAACATCTGTTGCTCCTAATTGTTCAATATCTTCTTTAGTAATTACTTCTACAGTTTGCGGTACAGCTTTTACTTCCTCTTGAGTTCGTGTCGCTGTAACTACTACATCTGGTGTAACTATCACGTCATTATTTTGTATATCTTGTGCATATACTGGACTTGATAAACCTAATAACACTGATAAAGTCAATAAAGTTTGTTGTTTTTTTGTAGATAATCTCATTATATTAACTCCTTTATATGTAATTGTTTATATTAACAATAATCATTATCATTAATATAAACAGATTAAACGTATTATTTGCTTTTCTTTAGCTATGAATATTTTTTATTTAAAAAGTAATCTCCGCTCCTACACGCCAAATTCTGCCTTCTAAATAAATATCTCCTATTTTTTTATCTCCAATATTATCTACACCTGCATAAACTCGTCCACTTCGACCATCATCAAAAGTGAATTTTTTATTTACTACAAAATTTAAAGTATTATAATCATAATTTTCATTAGCATAATGATAATTACTTATCCAAGAATTCCAAAGCTTAGCACTATATCCATTAATATCATTATCATCATAATTCAATTCTAAAGTGGAAATATTATCGGCTGTCGCAGATACTTTTTCCCCCTCACTGTCCTTAGCATTGAGCCAATTACTAGTCGCTCTAATAGACCAATTGTCATTAAATTGGCGACCTACTTCAAATTCTACGCCATCAGTTTTGGCATCTTGAGCATTGATAAATGTATTTTTTCCATTTACTTTATCATATGTTATTAAATTATCGTATTTACTATTAAAATAATTTAATTTCAACCAATTATTATCTTTTTCAGCTTCAAAACCTAGTTCCCATGTAGTAGCTTCTTCTGGTTTCAAATCTGGATTTCCATATATCGTAGTAAAACCATGATCTTGCCCAGCATATAATTCTACTAAATTCGGAGCTCTCCATGATTTACCCCAATTCGCTTTTATACGACTATTATCACTTAGAAAATAAGTTGCACCTAATTTAGGTGTCGTTTTTCCGCCAAATTGTTCATCATGGTCATATCTTACTGCTGGAATAAATAGCATTTTATCATTTATGAACCATTCATCTTGAATATATCCAGCATAAGCAGAATTGTCCTTGCTATTACCTTCACCTAAAGCTAAGATTGGGCCTTCTACACCTATATTTTTATATTCAACACCATAAGTTAATAAATGCTCATCTCCTGCTTGTACTGTATTTTTAGCTTCAATACCTAAAGTATCAAATGTATTTTGTTTATAACTATTATTTTTACTGCCCTTATATTCTTCCTTATCATATCGATTATAATAAGCTCTAATCATATAATTACTATTATCGCCTTTTCCATTATAAGCTATACTATAATCTTGATTTGTCTTATCATAATTTGCAGAACTTTTGCCCATTCCCATAGAAGAATAATCTGTTATTTTCTTTGATTTTTCATCATAATAACCTATATAAAAATCTAAATTATTACTATCATCAAATGCATACGTTCCACTAAAATCATAATTTGTTCTAGGACCAAAATAATTCGTTCCTGTGCCACCGACAAATTCACGTTTACGATATTTAGCAAAATTAGCATTCACTACCCCATTGAATTTACCTTGCTGACCTAAATCAAAACGATAATAATTATTCATGACATCAGTTCCTGTATTTGCTCCTACAGTTACAGATTGTTCTTTGGATTTTTTCGTAATAATATTGATTACTCCACTTTCAGCATCTGCACCATATTGAGCGGAGGCTGCACCTCTAACAATCTCAATGCGTTCTACACTAGATAAATTTATCTTATCTAAATCAAAAGCTCCTCTAGTCATTGATGAATATTCATTTGACATTCTTCTACCATCTAATAATACTAAAGCACCTGCATTTTTCCCACGAACCATCAATCTATGACCTGCACCTATTTGAGAAACATCAACATTTGTTGCCAATTTCAAAGCAGAATAAATATCTGCTGCTCCTAATTGTTCAATATCTTCACTTGTGATGACTTCTACTGCATTAGGTACAGCTTTCACTTCTTGTTGAGTTTTCGTAGCTGTTACCACTACATCTGGTGTTTGGATTACTTCGCTGGCTTGCGTGCAACTTGTCAATCCCATCAATATAGATAAAGTTAAAAGTGTAGATTTACGTTTTTTTGTTAGCATTACTCGTCTCCTTTATTATAAAATCAATTCCTATTAATAATAATCATTATCATTCATACTTTAAAAATTATGGCAGTTATCAAAATTAATCATAACTGCCTTATTTTATTTATACATTTAACCTTGTGCTGCTATTGGCTGAACTTCAAAAGATTTTTTGCCCATCAATAATTGTTGTGTAAGTTCTATTATTGTCTGTGTGATATTATTTTGCCAAAATTGACCAGCAATCGTCATTTTATAAGTATGACCACATTTTTCAAATAAGCCATATTCCACCCAAATATTGAGTACTTCTTCTAATTGTAAAAGTTCTTCACTATATACTTGAGCTAATTTTTGTATATTTACCATACAATTTTCAGTCTGTGCTTGAATATCCTTAAATAAAACTTTGCCTTCTGCTTCTTTTGTTAAAACCATCAATGGCCATTTTCCTTCATCAATAGCATTCATATAACGCTGTAAATCTCTATTTAAAAACATAGAAATATCTCCTACAAAACCGCCAGCCCCTGAACCAAATGGTATCACATCAGCTCCTGATTTTGCCAAAGTATTATACATACTGCGTTCACGATTTGTTTTTGCCCAATGACAGACACTCAATCGCTTATAAGCTAATTCATCTAAATATGAAATAGCTGCTTCTAAATATTTTGCCTGTTGTTTTGTCGTTGCCGCAGGTGGTATTTTGCCATTATCTATTGCTTTTTTTAATGCAGATTGTTCAAACACATTTAATTGATACAAATCCATACCATCAATTGGCAAACTATCTGCTATTTTTAAATCATTTACAAAGTTATCCACATCTTGAGCAGGTAAACCATAAATTAAATCTATGATTAATACTGCTTGATTATAACTTGCAGCTCGTTTGAGATTTTCAATAACAGTTTCTTTATCATCTTTGCGTCCCATACTTTGACGAATAGCTGTATCAAAAGATTGTACACCCACAGATATGCGATTTACACCATGTTTAAACCATACTTGCAATTTTTCATCAACTAAATCATGTACACGAGCTTCCATAGTTATTTCGCAATCATTAGCAAGTGGCAATACTTCATTCATAGTTTTTAATAATCTATCTGCATTATATGGCGATAATGTAGATGGTGTTCCTCCACCAAAAAATACAGCATTAATCACACTATCTTGTACATATTTATATTCTTTTGCCATCAATAATTGCTTGATTAATCTATCTACATACATGGTTTCGCGTTCTTCATTAGAATAATTCTGGAAAAAACCACAGTATAGACAAATTTGACTGCAAAAAGGAATGTGTATATATACTGCTTTCTTTTTACTTTTATCTCCTTTTCTTTGCATATATTCAAGCCAAATTTCTTGCTGTTTTATAGGTGGTACCATCTGTCCATTTGCCCCTGGATGAACTACTCTTTTTTTGCTAAAAGTCTCCGTCAAAGGCTGACAAGATTTTTCCCCTATCATCATCTTATATTGTTCAGTTGATAGATTATCTAATATTTCTCTTATTTTGCTCATAAATTCATTTCACCACTCATTTTTGCTTTAATCTCACTAAATACTTTCTTTGCATTAGCCAAATCTTGCTCATCAGGGTGTGTACTAGCTTTGCGATGACGTTCCAAACGCTTTTCATCTACTGCATGAAAATTTTCTTTAGAAACTTTCGTGCCAAACATTTTTTTCATTGCCTCTAATAATTTAGGATCAATCTTTCCTTGGCAGATAAATCTCCCCATAATCTCATTAGAACTATCTAACATATCTATACCATTTTGCAAACTAGTTTTTGCATGTTCTGAATCTGGTTCAGCTCCTAACGTAGCATATACAGCCACTTTACTATTACGAATGGATTTCAAAAATTTACTAGCTTTTGCATCAGCTGTTCCTTTGTCCACCCAAAAACCTACAACAACTAAATCATAACCTGTAATATCAGGATTATCTTCTACTTTATAAATATCACAATTCGGAGCTAAAACTTCGGCAATAGCTTCTCCTACCATTTTTGTATTACCTGTTAAACTAGAATAAACTACTATTGATTTCATTTTTTATCTCCTTCTTTTCTATAAAAAATATATCTTTACTCAAATTATAATCTAAATTTATCTTAAACACACTAAAATTTAAAACTTTTTATTTTATATCAATTAGATTATTCATTATAATTTTTTAATTGATATCTACTAATTACCAACAAGATTAATGTGATAATTATTAAATAAATCATATCTAACAAACTATACATACTAAATACTTCTGTACGTAATAAATTATTCGCTAAAGTCAATGGCAAAATCCCCACTACAATCTGCAACCAATCCGGCAAATTATACAACGGAAAAAATGTACCACAGAAGAAAGTCATCGGTGTAATTATAAAATTTATCACTGAAGATAACGCATCTGGATTTTTGATCCAAAGACCTATGGCAATCCCTAAAATACCAAAGCAAAAGGCAGATAATAAAATCCCTAAAAAGCCCCAAAGGTTCAACATCGGCACATCAAAAAATACCATAGCTATGATATAGATAATACCTCCAGCTATAAAGCCACGAGTAACTCCAGCCAAAGTAATGCCTAATATAACTTGAAAAGCAGAAATCGGGCTCAATAATAATGTCTGGAATGTTTTAAAATAAAATCTTCCTACACTCACTGATAATGCTGTCTGTTGAAAAGCATTCATCATGACTGTTATCGATAACATTCCCTTTGCCAAAAAAGGTAAATAACCACCATGGATATTATTCATTACAGGTCCAATCCCCATGCCAAAGGCAAATAAATAAATTATCGGAAACATCACCGCTGAGAAAATATATCCTAATTTTCCCATCTTCTTTTGCAAAAGTGCCATTTCACGCATATATACTGCTAAAAAATTCAAAATCAATAAGCCTCCTTACCGATAAATCGTAAAAAAGCTTTTTCTAAAGTTATATCTTCATTTTCATCTTTTTGCATTATCTGCTTTATTTTTTCTACTTCATCTATCGCCAATAATTCTCCTTGTTTTAAAATAGCGATTTTATCACAAAGATATTCAGCTTCTTCCATATAATGAGTAGTGATAATTACACTTATCCCCATATTTTTTAGTTTTTTTATTTCTTGCCAAATATCATATCTCACATCAGGATCTAATCCCACACTAGGTTCATCTAATAATAAGATTTTAGGTTTCACTAATAAAGCTCTAGCAATCATTGCTTTTCTAGCCATACCGCCAGATAATTTCTCAATCTTTCTATCTTGCCAAGTATTCATTTCAAATTGAGATATTATTCTTTCCACTTCATATTTATAATTTTTCACCTTATACAAACGAGCATAATATAGCAAAGCTTCTTTAACGGAAAATTCTCTTTCCATATTATTATCCTGCATGACAAAACCTAGCTGAGACTTTATCTTTGCTCTTTCTTTATCAACATCAATCCCTAAAATATCAAGCTTACCTGAATTTGCTCTGCTTAAACCAGATATTATCTTCATCATACTCGTTTTACCAGCACCATTAGGGCCTAAAAGCCCCAATATCTCGCCTTCTTCAAGTGTGAAACTTATATTTTTTAAAATAATTTTATCCTTAATTTGTTTATTTATCTTATTTAAACTTAAAACCTGCACTAATTTTTCTCCCCTTGTTTTACATCATAAGGGAAACAAACTAAATGTTTTTGTCCATTTTGCTCTAAAGACATGACTGACGTTTCTACATCATATAAATCACAAAGTATTTTTTCTGTAAATACATCTTGCACCAAACCTTCAGCAAAAATCTTGCCTTTTTTCACCGCTACTAAGCGATGACTATATCTAGCAGCATGGTTTAAATCATGCAAGACCATAATCACTGTGATTCTTCTTGTTTCATATAATTTATATACTAAATTCATCAAATCCAATTGATGTTTTACATCTAAATACGTAGTCGGTTCATCTAATAATAAAATCTCTGGGTTTTGAGCTATTGCCATTGCTAGCCATGCTCTTTGACGTTCACCACCAGATAAAGTATCTAATCTTCGATATCGCATATGTGATGTATTTGTCTGCGTCAATGCTTCTTCGATTTTTTCTTCATCAATTTTATTTGCCGAAGAAAATAATCCTTGATGTGGCATTCTACCATAACAAACTAAATCATAAACAGTCATATCCATTGGAGCCGTTGAAGATTGTGGCAATATTGACATTTTGCGTGCTATATCACCAGGTTTCATTTTTTGAATGTCTTTTCCTTCTAATAAAACAGTCCCATGTGTAGGCTTTAATAATCTACCTAAAGATTTTAATAATGTGGATTTTCCTGAACCATTTGGCCCAATAATACTTATTATCTCTGATTTATCTACCTTGAAATTCAATTTATCAGCAATGATTTTTTGCCCATATTGCAATGTAAGTTTATCTGCTTGTAAAATCATCTCTTTTGCATTCCCCTTTTCAATAAATAAAGGAAAAACGGTGCACCAATAAATGACATAAATACACCTACAGGCACCTCTATAGGACTAAAAGCAGTCCTTGCCACTGTATCCGCTACAATCAGTAAAATTCCACCAAAAATAGCTGAACTTGGCAATAAATAGTTAAAATCAGAACCCACTACTAAACGCATCATATGTGGCACTATAAGACCAACAAATGTGAGCATACCTGCCACACTTACAGCAGAAGCAGCTAATAAAGCCGCCAACGTAACGAGGAAAAATCTTGTAGCTTCCACTCGTGTTCCCAAACTTTTTGCTACATCATCACCTAATTGCAAAGCGTTTAACAATTTACTACTGATACTCACACCTACTAAACCAATGATAGTATATGGCAAAATCATAGTTACATGCTTCCATGAAGCACCTGAAAAACCACCTGCCATCCAATTTACTGTACCTTGAATTTTATCGGAGAAAAATACCATCAAACATGTCATACCGCCAGCAAAAAATGCTGAAACTGCCACACCAGCTAAAATCAATTTAAGTGGCTGAATACCCTCTTCCCATGCCAGTGCAAATAAAATTAAAGTCGCTACCATCGCTCCCACAAAAGCTACGATTGGCACCATATTCGTATATTCAGGTAAAACAATCATGACTACCATAGCAGCAAGACCAGCCCCTGCTGATACCCCAATAATACCTGGATCTGCCAATGGATTTTTCAATACACCTTGTAATATACAGCCTGCAATAGCTAAATTTATACCAGCAAACATTGCTGTAAGCACTCTAGGAATGCGAATGTGATATAAAATTCTATAACTTTCTGTATTTTGAACACCTACAAACACATTATATAAATCGCTAAATGATGTATTTGCTGTACCTATAATCATGCTGATAAATAAAACTGCTACCAACAAAATTAATCCCAAAAACATCACTAAATTGCGTTTTTTACTTCTAGGATCTCTTATCTTTTCACTTATACTAGCAATAGCCATTACCATACCTCATATTTTTTATTCTTGTAAATATAAATCATCTGCCAATATATTTATCGCTTTAGCTATATTAGTACCAGGATTTACAGCAAATAACTGATATGGTAATACATATACTCTATTATTTTTCACAGCAGATATATCTTGCCACAAAGGATTTTGCCCTAAATTTTCATCTATACTATTTTTTACTGCGTCCACATCACCATGAGTTACTACAAATATCGCCTCTGGATCTTGTGTAGCAATATATTCCATTCCTAATGGGATATAGCCACTGTCTTTTGCTACAGAATCCACATTATCTGCTATATTATTACCACCTAATCGTTTTAATAAATCTCCTGTAAATGATTTACTTGTTGCCATGCTAAAGCTATCTGTCGTTCCCCAAATTATCAAACTTCTTGGAGCTGTTTTATTTTCTGCTCTAGCAATCGCATTTTCATAATCAGCTTCTATTTCTTTGATTTTTGCTTGAGCGATTTCTTCTTCTCCTGTTAATTCTCCATAAAAACCTAAAGTGGATATCACATCTTCATATGTGTCTAAAGATTTAATCAACACAGGAATATTAGCTTTCTCCAAAGTAGGAATTAATTGCTGATGAAAAGGTACATTTACACCAATTACTAAATCAGGTTGTAATTTCAAAATAGTTTCTACACTAGGATTGTGAATTACACCGATTTGCTCTATATTTTTTGTTCCTTCTTTGACTTCATCACTCAAAGCTTCTGAAGTAGGTTTTCCCACTATTGTATTAGTCTCTTTACCGCCAGCATAATAATATAAATCTAAATGAGAAGCATTTAATAATACTATACGTTTAGGATGTGTTGGTATTGTTACCTCTCTACCTGTGCTATCTGTAACGACTCTTGTTGAACTGATATTATTTGTATCTTCTTCATGTGAGCGAAAGCCTAAAAACAATCCGCCAATAGCTATCAAACAAATAATGCCAAAAATTACTTTTCTCAAATAGCCACTCATATTTTCACCTCTTTATTTTTCAATCAACTTTTTATACAAATTTTATTTACATCTTTGCCAATTTTACTTATACAACTACATTTAGGGCATTTTATTTCTACATATTTAACATTTCCATAAAAAAGCAATCTATTACATCGCTTACATCTATGTTCTGGTAATTTAGTTAACGTTTTCTTTTCATCCTTTTTTTCATCATCTATAATAATATTTTCGATTTCTTCTTGTTTTAACATAACTTCTTGCATCAAAAACAGCTCTTTTCTCAATATCAATTCAAATAAAAATTAACAGGAACATTCATACTAATACTTTCACCTAAACTATGACCAAATGGACATGCACTATATACTGCATTTAAAGCAGCCTTATCTAAATTCCCATTAACGCTAGAAACTACACCTGCACTGATTAAATTTCCACTTGCATCAATAGTTACATTGATAATTACTGTACCTTGCTGATTTAATCTAACAGATGCATAAGGATAAGATTTATGATTTTCCACAGCTTGAGCAAATCTACTTGCTACACTATATCTATCTTCGGTAACATTTGCTCTGCCATTAGCTTTTTCATTATCGCCACCAGCCATACCTTCTATTGTGCCACCACTTCCACTGCCACTATTTTTATTTTCGCTACCAGAAAAATTCTCACCATCTCCCTGACCAATACCGCCACTAATTGCTTGCGTATCATCTTCTGATATTGTATTTGTCATATTATTGAAAGCTGGTAAAATTCCATCTTCTGCACTAATTTCATCTTTTTCAATCTGTTTATTTTCTACATTATTTATTTGTTTTATATCTTTATTTTGATTTACTTCATTATTTTTATCTTCAATGTTTTGATTATCATTATCACTATTATGTTTAAAAATATTTTCTATATCTCTACTAAATGAATTAAATGATGATTTTTCTTGAGCTTTCGCTATCTGTTCTGGTGTGTCCGCTAGATTGACTGTAATCAATTCTTCTTTTGGTCTTTGTATCTCTTGATGAAAGCCTGCTACCGTAACACCAATGGTTATGACTACTATAAAATGAAAAACAAATGATATTGAAAAAGATTTTTTCCAAATATGTTTTTTCATTGACTATTTCTCCTGAGTAGCTATGGATAATTTTGTTACACCTGCACTCTTGATTTCATCCATCACTTTGATTACTTTTCCATGTTCTACATTCTCATCAGCTCTTAAAATCACAGGAGTATCTGCTTTATCAGCTAATTGTTCCACTCGTGGTTTTATTTCTTCAATGCCCACCACAGTATCACCTATACTGATTGTTCCATCTTTCATTAGTGTGATAGCCACTGGCTTTGGTGCTTCTTGATGACTAGAAGATGCTACTGGCAAATTAACAGGCATGGATTTTTGATAAACCATTTGCAAAGTGCTAAATAAGAAAAACACCATCAAGAAAAATATAATATCAATCATCGGTATAATCATCAATCGTGGTGGTCTTGCCACGCGATTACTGCGTATATTCATTATTATTTACCTCTTGCCTTACTGATCACTACAGTACAAACATTTTCTACATCAGTCAAAACACTATCTAAGCGATTGCTAAAATAACTATGCACAATCAATGCTAACACAGCGACGCAAAGACCAGTAGCAGTCGCGATTAATGCCTCACCTACACCACCAGTGATCAATGCAGGATTATCCCCAGCAACATCTAATACTTTAAAAGAACTAATCATCCCCACTACTGTACCTAATAAACCTAACAACGGAGCCATAGTAACAATAGTATCTAAATAATTTAAATTTCGTTTTAAACCATTTGCTCTAACAGAAATATATTCCTCAAAACTTTCTTTCATTGACATGGGACACTCACGATATTTTAAGCCTATCGCCAATACATCACTGACAAAGCAACGATTATTAGCACATACTTTTTCTGTTTCTTGCCAATTACGCTCTTTAGCTAAAGCTAAAATTTGTTGAGCCATATCTTTATTATCGCCACAAGTCCTCTTATAATAAATAAAACGCTCAATGCCAATAGCAACAACTAAAATAGAACAAGCTAAAAGTGGATACATCACCCAACCACCATGATGAAATAATTCTAATGCACTAATAATAAAATCCAATTTAAACGCACCTTTCTTTAAATAATAATCTTCATTAAAAAGATAAAACTCCATAGAATAAATCTAAAATAAAATTTTGCTCATGCTCTAAATAAAGACAAATACACACAAAAATTTTATTCAAAAATATATTCTATGGAGTTCTAGACTCTCTTTTAAAAATTACATAAATAATTATATTGAAAACAATTCTCATTGTCAAATATTTTATGAACAATTTTTAAATCTATTCAATTTTATTTTTTAGTACATTCTAACCATTCTTGATAAATATACTCTTTCAATCTATTGAAAGTATCACTATCTTTTTTACCTACAGCTTTTCCTTCAAATTCTGTAGCACGAATACACAAATCACCAGAACTACTTACAATTACTTCATCAGCATTGATTAATTCATCTACTGTAAAAAGTCTTTCTTCTATTTCAATATTCAACGCTTTACATGCTTTTAATAAATGCGCTCTAGCAATACCAGGTAAAATATATTCATCAGCAGGATGAGTGATGAATTTTTTATCTTTAATTATATGCACATTACTATGAGCACATTCTGTAACTATATCCCCGCGATGAAATACAGTTTCATCACAATTATTTTCCTTAGCATGTTGATAAGCTACTACACTAGGAATTAAATTCAAAGTCTTAATATTACAATGCAAAAATCTTGTATCTTCCATAGAAGTCAATTTGTATTCTCTATCTTTATCAGTTATTTTTTCTGGGCAAATTGTTATCCATAAATTAGCTTTTTGCTCTTTATCATAATTATGACTTCTAAGACCATTACCACCACGAGTAGCTTGCCAATATACAAACAGTTCATCATCATCTAATTTTTGTACTAATTCATTCAATAAATCTTTTAAATACTCTTTAGTAAATCCTAAATTGATATTTAACAATCTAGCACTATTAAAAAATCTATCAACATGTTCATCAATAGCCATGATTTTATAATTTCTAGCGCAAGTGGCATCATATACACCATCGCCAAACCAATGGGAACGATCTGACATAGGTATCATTATTTTATCAATTTCATCATATTTTCCATTATAATAACCTAAAGTTTTCATAAAAAATCTCCTTTAATTAGACAAAGACCCGAAGATTACTATTAAAATATATACACAAAATTAATAGAATTCTTCGGGTTTTTATTTCACTAAATTATGCTTCTTGCGCTTCTTGTTTGCAAATAACAACAATATCTTTTATTTCAGCACGGAAAAAGTCTGCTACACGATATGTATTGCTTTCATAAAAAGAAATACAATCAGAACCAGGTAAAGATGTAGCATCATGATCTCTAAAAATTGTAGGTTCTCCTACATATTCTCTACCATCATTACAAATAACTCTTACAATGTGACCTTTGTATTGTTTAAAATCTTCATTAAACATGCACAATCGCTCCTTAAAACTTTGATTATTATAATTTTACCTTATACCATCTTTATTATCAACTATTAAACAATTATTTACAATATTTTATAATTTAGTATAATATTATATACGTTGTTTTTCCAACAAAGGAGTAGTTTTATGCAAAAATATTTAGATATACTCAAAAACTCAGCTTTATTTTCTGGTATTGATACAAAAGATTTAATCAATATGTTCAAATGCCTTTTGATGAACATAAAAACTTATGAGAAAAATTCTTATATACTCAAAGCCTCCGAACCACTTGTTGAAGTAGGTATAATTTTAAAAGGTAGAGTAAATATTATTAAAGAAGATTATTGGGGCAATCGAGCAATTCTCACTACGCTTTCAACAGGCGATTTATTTGGCGAAAGTTTTGTTTGCACGAATATTAACAATAATTGTTTTAGCATTGTAACTGCTGAAAAAGCTGAAATTATGTTTTTAAACTATCAAAAAATAACTTCACCTTGTCAATTTGCATGCAATTTTCATTCAAAAATCATTCAAAATATGCTTTTACTCATAGCTAAAAAAAATATACAATTAACAACAAAGATAGACCATTTAAGCAAAAAAACAACTCGTGAAAAAATCTTATCTTATCTATCTAGCGAAGCTTTAAAAAACAATAGTAATTCCTTTACCATTCCCTTCAATAGACAAGAACTTGCAGATTTTCTTTCTGTTGAAAGAAGTGCTATGTCTGCTGAATTATCACGCATGCAAAAAGATAAACTAATTACTTATCACAAAAATAATTTTACTTTATTATAATTTTTATTAAATGATTAAAATTTAGGAGTAATCACATGTTTAAATCTTTACGTTGGCTTATAAAATTTAGAAAAAATTTCCAAAATCTAAAAAAACATTATCAAATAATCATCTATGCTACTAAAAAAGACTTTGCTTATTATCAGCAAAAACAAAGTTTAAGCGATTATCAAATGGAAGAAGTGCTTTTTTATATAGCACGAATGCAAGACTATCATCAAAAAATCTCATCTATGTCACTTCTTCAAGCTGGCATCACTAAAAATAGAGATTTTCAAACTTATATCGGTTTATTAAAAAAAAATATGTTTAAATGCAATGAAATTTTAATGATAGGCGCTCGCCATGAATTATTGAGATTTCAACAAGATATAGATTTTCTAATCAATGATAAAAGCCATGATTTATTCAAGCACCTAAGCCCAGATATTCAAACAGCTTTTATTAATATTTATAAATTAACACATAACACCATAAAATCTATAGATGAAAACAATTTAAGGAATTTTGCTCAATATAAATATAAATTAGACATATTTCTAGAAAAACTTAATAAACGCCTATCTCCACAAAAATATAATACACTTTTCGATGAAATCAATAAGCTTCAACAAAAATCTTAACTAAAAAATTAAAAACTAAATATATAATCAAATAAATAATAAGTTTGCAAGAAGTAACTATATGTTACTTCTTTTTTTATGCAGATTTTATCGATTTTTTCTCTTGACTTCAACATAATTTAATGTATAATAATTGGTACTACCAATTATTTAAATAGATAGGGGTACACATTTGGAAGATAGAGGTTATATCTTAGTTTTAGAATATATTAAGGAATTAATCATTTCTGGTAATCTCAGTGTTGGTGATAAACTCCCTACTGAACGCAAATTATCTGAAACACTTTCTCTAAGTCGCAATACTATCCGTGATGCAATTCGCATTATGGGAAGCATGGGTTTTATTGAAAGCCGTCAAGGTTCTGGCAATTATTTATCTAATAAAATCAGTGGCAATATCTCCGCCACTATAAATTTCATGTTACTTTTAGAGCAATCTAATTTTACTGAAATCAATCAAATCAGACGTGCCATTGCCTTAGAATGTTTTCGCCATGTTTTTACAAAATGCACTGATAGAGAAATAAAATTGCTACAAAAAGTAGTAACAAAAATGGAGCAATGTCATCGTGAAAGCCACTATGACAAATTATTTCATGATATTATTTTACATATCTCTCAAAACAAATTAATGATTAGCATGATGAATGCACTTTCTAACGTATGTTGTACATTAATTGATAATATTTTTTCCAGCGCTACAGCTGAAACCAAAAATACAATTATCAATTCACACAAAGAAATTCTAAATTGCATCATCAATCGCAATGAATTAGCTGGTTATGCAGCTATTAATCACCATTACGATTTAGTTGATAAAGAAATATTAAAATGGAAGGCGGTTCTTTAAGTGAAATTACTTGAACAATTTGGTATTATCTTAACTTTAACTTTTATCGTTGAAACTTTTAAGGAACTCGTTCCATTACCTGTTCCCTCTAGTGTTTATGGCTTAGTTTTAATGCTTTTACTTTTAAAATTCAAAATTCTAAATATCTCTGCTATCAAAGATGCTAGTAAATTATTAATCGAAACTATGCCTATCATGTTCATTCCTGCTGCTGTTGGACTTTTAAATGCATGGAATGTAATTCGTGATTTATTAATTCCTTTGACCTTAGTAGTAAGCTTAACTACTGTTATTGTAATGGTTATTTCTGGTCATATAACACAATTTATTATTGTATCTAGTAAGAAGAAAAAAGGAGCTTGCTAATTAAATGTTACAGGATCTTATCTTTAATTCAGCTTTATTTGGTTTGATTATTAGCTTATTAGCCTATGAAATAGGTTTGCGCATAAAACGTAAATTAAAAATTGCCATTTTCAATCCTTTGTTAATAGCAATAGGTCTTATAATCATTTTTTTAGTAACCTTCGATATTGATTATGAAGAATATAATCGAGGCGCTAAATATTTAGGTTATTTATTAACACCAGCTACAATCTGTCTTGCTGTTCCTTTATATGAACAACTAGAAGAATTGAAAAAAAACGTAAAAGCTATCATGGCTGGTATCATTTCTGGTGTAATCACTAGTATGAGTTGTATTTTAGCTTTATCTATTTTATTTAGCTTTAGTCACACAGAATATGTAACACTTTTACCAAAATCTATCACAACTGCTATAGGTATTGGTATATCTGAAGAATTAGGTGGTATCGTTACTATCACTATTGCTGTTATCATCATCACTGGTGTATTCGGCAATATGACTGCTGAATATATCTGCAAAGTATTTAAAATTTATGAACCTGTAGCTAAAGGTGTAGCAATCGGTTCATCTGCTCATGCTATGGGAACTGCAAAAGCAATTGAAATGGGCCCTATTGAAGCTGCTATCAGTAGCTTAACTATTGCCGTAGCTGGTATTGTTACTGTAATTGCTGTTTCATTCTACGCAACTTTATTATAAATTTTAAAATTTATAATAAAACAAAAAATAACACCTTAAAATAATCTTTTAAGGTGTTATTTTTTCTATATGATGAATTGTCAATCCAAGTGCGACACTTCTTTTAAAAATAAATTAAATGGATTATCCCAATTTAAACATTTTCTTGGTCTATTATTTAATAGTATTAATTTTTCTATTAAATCATCATTAGATATTTTCCCTAAATCTGTTTTCTTTGGATAATATTCTCTTAATAACCCATTTGAATTTTCGTTACTACCTCTTTGCCATGCTGCATAAGCATCTGCAAAATATACTTTTATATTTAATTTTTCTACTTCTTTATAACATGCAAATTCTTTTCCTCTATCTGTTGTAAATGTTTTTAATGCCTTTTTTGGTAGTACTTTCACTAATTTTTTTATTGCTTTTAGCATTGATGGAGCTGTTCTATCTTTTATTTTTATTGCCACATAAAATCTTGTTTTTCTTTCTACAAATGTTGCTAAACAAGCCTTAGATTTTCCTCTACTAGATACTATGATATCTAACTCCCAATGTCCAAAAGTTTTTCTACTTTTTACATTTTTGGTCTAGTTGTAATAGTGAAATACCTTTTAATTTACCAATATAAATCCAGTTATAAATAGTTTTAAAGGAAAGTTTACCATTTAAAAGTGCATTAGAAATCTGTTCTGGAGACCAATTTTCATGTAATTTTTCAGAAATAAGATTAGAAAAAACATCATTATATTTACTAGAGTGAGAAGAATTTTTACGACGTTTAAGATAGTTATTGTGGGCAGATGTAGAGCAATAATTATTTTCAAATTTATTACGAGAAAGTTCTCGAGCAATAGTAGAATGATGACGATGTAAAAATTTAGCAATAAAACGGGTAGAATAACCTAAAATAGAAAGAACCTCTATACGAATACGTTCAGATATGGTAAGATGATGATAGCTCATTATGAATTTTCCTTTCGTGTAGGTTTTGTGTGGTAACTTTATTTTACACGAAAATTCATAATGAGTTTTTTATTTTTTTAGGTGTCGCACTTCATTATACAATCCATCATTTAAATATTGTATACTTATATTTTTAGTTAATTTTTATATTTTGAATTTATTATATTTATATTTATTTCACCGATTACTTTTTGTTTATCAATAATTTTTACTTTTCCTTGAGAAATATTATATTGATGAATATCTTCATTTGGTAATCTTAATTCTAAATTCAAAGGTATAATATTCTTTTTATTTTTTTCAAGCTCATCTTCTGGATTTAATTTTGGCCAAATTCCTTTTTTAGTACCTTGAGATACTATTACATCTAACTTTTCAGTTGTATATGAAAGATTTCTTGCATTTTTATCTACTTTTATACGTAAATATACACTAACTATATTAGGTTCAATGTAATATTTTACTATTCCCATATTATTAATATCAATTGTACAATCTGTAATATAATTTTGTGTTAAATCTATTTTTTGATAAACTTTATCTGATTTATTTTCATCAGTGAATTTCTCTAGCATAAACATTGCTAATATAGTTAAAATCACTAAGACTATACTTATAATTTTTCGATTAAATTTGTTCATACTTATTTCGCCATTTCTCTTTAATCTTTTTTAATATACATTTACTGCCTAGTATAATTATAGCTATTACTCCGGGCATACAATTTAATTGACAATTCCCACAAAAACCAGTGCAATTATTTGCCATACCTAGTGAAGATATAGGTATACCTAAAGAAATAAAGAAAGTAATAATTTTATTTTTCATATTTATTTTTCTCTCTTTCCATAAGAAACAGCTTTTACAGGGCAATTATACACACATTCTTCACAAATAATACAATTATATACATTCGTTTGGGCTTTGTTTTGTACAATTTTTATTGATTCCATAGGACAAACTTTACTACATTTTTGACAACCAATACATTTTGTTTTATCAATATTAATCCTTGATACAAAATCAAATTTACAACCTAGAGCATGAATTAGATTTTGCACTGCTCCTACAGGACATAAAAAATTGCAATATCCTCTACCACCTTGGGTAAATAATCCCAAAATAATTACCCATACAAAAGTAGTAATTATCAAAGTTGATGTTAACGAGATAAAATAACCCCAAATAAAATAATTAGTGAATAAATCAAATAAATAAAAATTACAATAGTTACATGCTAATAATCCGCCAAAAAATGGCAAAATCATATAACCTGTAAGCATACCATAGCGAATAGGTGTTATATCTACATATTTACTCCAATTAATTTTGTATTTCGTAGGTATTAAACGACTTAAATATTCAGTACTTGCACCTGCTGGACAAAGTTTCCCACAAAAAATAGCACCTTTAAAGAAAGATATTATCCCCAAAACCACTAAAAAAGAGACAAAAGCAATATCCATAGCAAAGAATTTTCCATCTAATAAATGCTCAATTTGAATACGAAAACAACTACTATGAATAGATATCTCATTGATATCTCGACCAAAAAGATAAAATATAGCCTTAGTAAATAATGCTCCAGGTGCATAAAACAATATAAAACCTAGCATATATCCAATAATTCGTTTTATTTGAAAATACATACAAACTCTCTTTCTAGATAAATTAAGGATAGAGCAAAAATCACCCTATCCTTATTAATAATTAATTACTTATTTTTAATTAGAAATTATAACGTACACCTACACTATATGTGCGACCTGATGTAGCTTCACTAGAATAAAATTCTCTATCAAAAATATTATTGATAGCAAATTGTACACTTGTTGAATCAGAAAGCTGATAATTTATAGCAGTATTTACAATAAAATATGGATCTTCTGCACCATATTCACCAGTTACATCATCAGGTGCTTGTCTTGCACTAACGTATTGACAATCAAGAAGTGCGTTCCACTTATCTTGTTTGTAATTAAATCCTGCGTGCATCAAATGTTTTGGAATACCATAATCATTACTATTTACATCTTTTAAATTAGTACCTGCAACTTTACTTTGTTCTACTTTACCAGATTGCCAAGCATAGTTAAAATATGCAGACCAATTATCATCAAATTGATGATTTGCTTCAAATTCTATTCCACGACGTTTTTCTGTACCATAATTTTCATATTGTTTATATTCTGCTTTATTAGTACCAGGTTTATAATGTGTTGTATATAAAATTTTATCATCTGTTTTTACTTGATACAAGGACAAACCTATATTAGTTCTTTCTGATAATTGTTTTTTCATTCCGATTTCAAATGTATTTGATGTCTCTGGATCAAGATCTGGATTAGCTATAACACCGCCCATATCACCACCACCATCACGGTATACTTGATATAATGGTGGTGGATTAAAAGAATGGCCATATGATACATAATAATTAGTATCTTCATCAGCTTGATAATTTAAAGAAATTTTAGGACTAATTTCATCATATGTTGCTGAATCATAATTTAAACTTCGTGTTACCGCACCTGTTTTTTTATCGTAATAGATACTGTAACCATCTGTTTTTTCAAAATGATCCCATCTTACACCTAAATACATAGTTAATGGATCGCTTATTTGATATTCATCTTGAATAAATAAAGCTATATTTTTAGCTTTACCACCATGTTTTTCATATAAACCATTATTACCCCAATTGGTATTTACAGAACCATGGTCACGCCAATTATTTAAATAAATTCTATCTTGGTCAAAGCTTTCTTGTTTATAGCTACCACCAACTAAAATATTATGTTTACCGATATCTTCCCATACTTTTTGAAAATCAAAATTATATGTTTTTCCTGGATAATATGAGTCAGTACCTTCTCCATTCCAATTAATATTTTTAGCCCCACTTGCATTACTATATCCATTTTTTTTCATATCTAAATAACCAAAATTAGCACTAAATTTATTGGCCTCATCTACATAATTTAATACATGTAAATCAGATTCTTTTTTGCCGTCATAACCAAGATAACTAGAAATACTTGGCGATAAAATCAAACCATTGCCAATATCTACTTTTTCACCAAAAATAGGTTTTCCATTTACAGTTATTGTAGAAAATGGATTTTTATAGCTATATTCACTTTCTGTATGAATATAATTATATTTTAAAGATTTATCTTCATCAAAATCATATTTTATATGTGCAGAAATATTTTCGTTTTCCCATTGTTTTTCTCCACGACCACCTAACAAATACTTGCCCGTACTTAATTGTGGTGGGATATTATCTGGTTTTATATTTGCTGTACCTTTTTTGGCATTTCCTGTATAATAATAGCCTTTAAATCCATCAGATTTACGATTTTCATAGCCTAAACCTACAGATAATTTTTCATCTACTTGCATATTAGCATATACAGCTTTTTTCCATGTATTGTTACTACCATAATCTAAAACAGCATTGATTTTAGATTCACCTTTAGCCATAGTTTGATCTTTTGTAATAATATTTACTACAGCACCTACAGCTCTACCACCATATAATGATGAACCAGCACCTTTTACCACTTCGATACGTTCAATATTTTCAACTGGGAGCATTTCCCATTCCATATTGTTATTATAAGTGGTATTCATTGGCATTCCATCTAATAAAATTAAAATATTATCTGACTCAAAACCTCTAATTTGAATACCACCTTGAGCTACTTGGCTCATATATACACCTGGCAATTGTTGTAATGCCTCAGGTACAGATTTTACATTTCTTTCTTGAATATCTTGTGCTGTTACTACATCTACACTCGCTGGGGTTTCTTTTAATTCTTTTAATGTTTTAGTAGCAGTAACTACCATTTCTTGTAATTGAAAAGTAGGTACTTGTTCTGTTTCTTGAGCCATTGCAAAATTACTATTTAAAATTACACTACCACAAACTAAACTAGTTACTAATAATTTTTGTTTAATATTATACAAAATTTTTCCTCCTAAATATTATTTATGTGTACCAAAAACAACTTTAATATTATTTTTTTGCAGAAAGTCGACAATTTCTTGTATTTTAGGACAAAGAACTTTTTTATGCGTTTGTTCATCTATTATTTCTGTACAAATGCCTACATGGACAATATCTGTTTTTACAGACAATATTCTTTCTAATTTTTCTAATAAACCTTCTTGGTTATTTAATAAAACTTCATCACAACCATTACAAGTCCAAAAAGCAACTAATTTTGTATCATCATTGGTATATTGAGTAAAAAATCCCTTTTTGTTATAAAAAGCATCTAAACAACTAGCACCTGTGCATACATCATTGGCTTTTAAACATGTTAAAATAGCGATATTTTTCATATACATAACCTCTTTAAAATATTTAAATTGTTTATTTAAAATGTTTTGGTAAAAAACGTATATTTATATTGTCATTAGGTAAAGCCTCTATTTTGGTATCAACTTCATATAAATCTTTAATAAATTTTTCAGTTAATAAGTCTTTTGGTTTTCCTGCACCTACAATTTGTCCATCTTTTAAAGCTACTAAACGATCACAATACATAGCAGCAATATTTAAATCATGAATAGCTGCTATAACTGTTAAATTTAAACTCTTTACAATATCCATGATTTGTAATTGATATTTTATATCCAAATGATTTGTTGGCTCATCCAAAACTAAACACTCTGTTTCTTGAGTTAAAGCTCTAGCTAAAATTACACGTTGTTGCTCTCCTCCAGATAAAGTAGTAAAATTTCTTTCAACAAAATCTTTTAATCCTACTTTTTCTAAAGCATTTCTAGCTATTTTATAATCAATTTCATTATCTCTTTCTAAAATTTTTTTATGTGGAGAACGACCCATTAATACTACATCTAAAACTTTAAAGTCAAAATTATAAAAATTATGTTGAGCTACTACTGCTAAATCTAATGCTGTTTGACGAAAAGACAATTCATCTATATTTTTTCCATTAAATAAAATTTTGCCTTCACTAGGTTTCAATATACGGTAAATACATTTTAAAAAAGTAGATTTTCCACTACCATTTGGACCTATTATTCCTAAAAACTCTTTATTTTTTACATCTATGTTTATACCCTTTAAAATTTCTTTATTCCCAATAAACTTTTTTACTTGTTCACTTATTATTTCCATTTAATTACCTCCAAAACCATATGTCTTCTTTATCATTAAATAAACAAAACAAGGAGCACCTATCAAAGAAATCAAAATTCCTATTGGTAATTCAGTTTTTGGAATAATAATTCTACATAATCCATCAGCTAAAACAAGAAATATTGCTCCTGCTAAAGCCGATATAGGTACTAATTTTTTATGATCAGTACCGACTAACATCCTTATTATATGAGGAATAATTAAACCTACAAATCCAATCATTCCAGCAGCATAAACTACAAATCCTACAATTAAAGAGCTAACCAATAAATATACCTGACGATATATATGCAAATCCCGTCCCAATGTTATAGCTACTTCATCACCTAAAAGCATTAAATTTAAAATACGACTCTGTGTCCAAAAAAATAAGATAGATATCATTACTATTGGTGCAATTATAAAAATACTATCCCACTTAGCACCAGATAAACTACCCATTAACCAAAAAGCAATAGATTGCATTCCTTCTTTATTATTAGCAAAATACACAATAAAACTAGAAAAAGCACTACATACTGCACTTAATGCCATACCAGCTAATAATAATTTTATCGAATTAGCCTTTCCACCAAGATTAGCAATAAATACCACACCTAATGAAATAGTAAATGCTCCAATAAAAGCAGATATCCCTACAAAATTTTCACCCAAAGCAACACCAATACCTAGTAAAATAGCTGCTGTAGCTCCTAAAGAAGCTCCTGAAGAAATACCTAAAATATATGGATCAGCTAAAGGATTTTTTACAATAGCTTGCATAATAACACCACATACGGCTAAACCAGCTCCAACTATTGCAGCTAAAACTAGTCGTGGTAAACGCAATAACCAAATAATATCATGCACAGGTCCTTTTCCTATAGTTTCTATACTTGTACCACTTTGTAATTGTTCTATAATAGTGAAATATATTTTTTCTAATGGTAATTTTACTGTTCCTATACTTAAAGCCCAAAATAATATCATAATCAAAATAATTATCAACAACAAACAAATAAATAGATAATCTGTTTTTCGAAAAAATTCTTGCATTTTACTTCTCCTTATATAATTCTGGATATAAACCTTGTGCCATTATTCTTATACCATCATATGCTCTAATACCAGGACTATATATTGCATAAAGAGGTACAGGATATATTCTTTTATTTTTTACAGCTTTTAATCCTTGTAAAGCCTTATTTTGATAAATTCTATCTAAATACATACGTTCGTCACCATAATGCTGTTCAGTAATAACGATAAAAATTACATCTGGATCTAAATCAATTAACTGTTCAAAACTAAAACGCTCTACATTAGGTTCCAATAATTCACCATTAACTCGTTGTAAAATATCACCAGCTAAAGTTCGTTCTCCATATACAGAAATATCTTTTCCTAAAAACTCAATAATAATTGCTCTAGGTTTTTTATTTATATTTTTAGTATGCTCTGTAACAAAAGATATTTCTTTTTTCATCTGTCCAACTAATTCATTAGCTCTATCTTTACGATCAAATATCTTACCCAAATCTAAAATATATTGATATTCTTCATCTAAACTATGTTTAGGTTTTATTAATATATTATCATTTATAGATTTTGTTGGAGCAGATGATTTAGCTATATATGTATTTACAGTTCTACTATTCCAATAATCTGTAGTTCCTGCCACTTTTGGTGCAAAAGTAGAATACCAACCTAAAATAAAATCTGGCTCTAACATTGTTATAGTTTCTATATCTAAATTTTGTAATCCAGTATAAGGGATTTTACTATATTCTTCTCGATATTCAGGTCGAAGATATTTCTTGTCAGGAATACCTGTTCCTGCCACAATTCTATCACCAACACCCAAAGCAATTAATGTTTCTACAGAGTTTTGCCAAAAAGCGACTACTTTTTGAGGTGGTTTTTTATATGTTAATTCAAATTCTTCATTTTTAGAGTTTATATTTTTTATTTTTATTGGATAATTATTTTCATTATATGATATATTTAACTGAGACTTTTTTTGTTCCCACAACTGTATAGTATCTGCATTTTCTTTTATAACAGGACTACAACCTGATAATATTATCAACAATACCATTAAATTTATAAATATAATATTTTTCATAAAAACCTCTATAGAAAAGTATAAAGTACACTAAATGTGTACTTTATACTCTTCTTATATTAAACTTAATTAAAATTTATATCTCATACCTACCATATAACAACGACCAGGTTGTGGTGCTGCGCCAATTCCATTATATGCACTATAAGCATTTTCATATGCTTCATTAGTTAAGTTAGTAATAGTTACATATGCTGTTGTATCATCATTAATTTCATAATTTAAGTTCCAATCAAGTACAAAGAAATGCTTATCTGTAAATGCTGTTGTATCCATACCAGTATAATAATTAGCTAATAAACCTGTATACCATTTACCATTTTCATAAGATAAGTTAGCAATATAATGATTCGCCGGACGTAAAGCATTTATCATTGTATTAACATTAGAATTATCATCTAAATTAATATCTGGGTCAAACTGCATACCGTCTTTTGCTTTCCACTCATCTTTCATATGACTATATGCTAAGCTCAAATTCCAATGATCATCAAATTGATGGTCCATTGTTAAATTAATAGACTTTTTAGTTTCTTGTGCATTAACATTTTTATTCACAAAATCTTTGTCAACGTCAGACCATACAGAATAATTAGTAATAGCATTATCCATATCAGTCCAATCATAATGAAGTGCTACACTCGTTTTATCATCAATATCTTTGCGTACACCAAACGTCCATACATCTCCTTCTTCATCTTTTAAAGGAGCTCCATTTGGTGTATCTTTTCCATAATCTGCTGATTTTATTGGTCTATATACACTTGCCCATCCTAAATATGCACTAGTTGTATCATCAAAAGCATATTGTGTATTAATTGTTGGTGTAAAAATTATTGATGAAGTATTACCTTGAGATACTGTACCAGCATCATTTGTTTTATCAAAAGTACTATAATTAGAATAACGAATAGCTGGTGTTATATCCCATTTATCAGATAAATGTATTTTATCTTGCACAAATCCTAAAATGCTATCTCTTTCTACATGTGTAGTTTTCCACGTATTATCTTTTCTATTTAAACTTTTAGTATAAGTTTTAGCTTTGTCATAAGTTAAGCCAAATAATAAATCATTATTATCTATAGATTTACCATATTGAAGCTGTAATCCCTGATTTTTTTCATTATATAAAGTAGTAGGACCTGTTTTACTAAATTGATAATTATTTATAAAATCATCCCAAGCAGGAGAGCCTGGAAATGGCACAAAACTACCATCATCTGCTACCCAATCTGGATATCTATCAACACCCCAATAATGATGATCTTGATCATAAAAACGAATAAAGCTTTCCATACCATTTTCTTTATCAAATGTATATGTAATATCAATATCATTATTACGAAAAGCATTATATGAACCACTCAAAGCATCTAATACAAATAAATTTCTATAACCTGGATTCGTAGTATTACCAAATTTACCATCTTCGGTATCTTGAATAATTCTATTCCATTCTGTTTCATTCCAAAAACGATAATCCGGCGCAGTAATTGGATAGCCATCTTTGCCATTTCTATGATTATACCAAATACGTAGGTTTTCTGTATCACTAAAATCTTTATCTATGCGTATATTAGCGCCTTCTTCTTTAAATTCTGTACCCCTATAAGTATAATTTCCCCCAGTAAGACCATCTTTATATTTTGTATCGCCAGACATTTCACGATCCAATGATATAAAATATTTCCATGATTTATCATCACCAGCAGAACCAGAATAAGTTACATTATAATTATGTTTTTTCCATGAACCAGTAGAAAGATCAATAGTTCCTTGATTTTCATCTGCTCCTTTACGAGTAATAATATTAATTACTCCACCTGTAGCATCAGCTCCATAAACTGAAGCGCCAGGACCTTTAATTACTTCAATTTTTTCTACATTATTAATATTTACTACTTGATTTAAATCAACCATCGTTCTAGTCCCACTAGCATTAGAACTACCAAAACGAGTACTAGTAGCATTATCAACACGACGACCATCCACTAAAACAACTACACGAGAATCACCATTAATTGATAAACTATTATTATATGGTGCATAGCCATATTCTCCGCCCCTATATCCAGGGTTTTGAAAAGTCACACCAGGTATACGTTTAATAGCATCTGTCAAATCTTGATAATGACGTTTTTCAATTTCTTCACGAGTAATTACTTTTACATCTCCACCTGTACGATAATAAGACTGTTCTGTAATAGTATTACCAAATTGATCTTTTGTAGCATCCGCTTCTACTACTACAGCATCTAAAGTATATTCATTTAAATTTTCATCAAATGCCGCTTCGGAATATGTTGTCCAATTCATAATACCAAGAGTTACAGCAGCTACTAGATATTGTTTTTTTAATCTCATTTTTAAACCTGACTTTCTTAATTAATATTTCAAAAATTTACTCCATTTATATAAGAAAAATTATAAATAGCATCTACATTCCAATCAGTCCAATTACCATCAAATTTACCTAAATTAAAAGTAATTCTTTTTTTACTATTTGGTGCTATCTTGCACATAGGCATTTTTTCTGGTTGTCCTATATATTGATAAGAAGTTCCATCATTATTCATAAATGTAATAATAGCTGTGAAATTATTTAATCTAGTAATTTTCAAATCATTTCGTAAATTCTCAAATTCTCCACTCATACATAAATTTTCTCCATCTTTCCATACTTTATAAGTTTTCCATTCTAAAATCATAGTATCTGATGAAGTTTCTGCTGCAAAACTAACTGTTGGAAAAATCATTATCAATAATAAAAAAATAATACATACTTGTCTTTTCAAAAATATCCTCCTCTCTATTTAATTAATTATTATGGTGCTTTATCAAATATTATCATCAAAAATATTCTAATATTTAATAACGAACCAAATAAAAAACCTTTCTGCTTAAAATACAGAAAGGTTTTATTTATAAGTAAAAAATACCTTTTTGCTGTATGCAAAAAGGTATAGTTATACATATTCTTCACCATACCGTCTCTCGCAGTAACTTTTATTGGCTACTAAAATTAGGCAGTTCTTCTGGCTCTGCTTCACCGCTCATCTTGCCTTCCCAGTTTCCCAGTGACATATTTAAGACTCGCTCCACATTACAGCTACGGGATAGCACAGGTTTCACACCTGTTTCTCTATTAAGTATTGCTACACCTAACTTTATCTATATTTATCTTTTCATAGATTGTATTTATCTATTACAATTTTGCATTATAAATGATAATATAGTTAATGTCAATAAAAATTTAATCCAATTTTAATTTTTATTATAATCCATCAATAAATTTTCCTGCCAATGATTAGGTAAATATCTAATATTAATACTACCATTATTTAACATTTCTACTTTTGTTTCTACTTCATATATATCTTTAATAAAATTTTCTGTTAACAATTTTTTAGGACTTCCTTCGCCTACAATTTTGCCATTTTTTAGTGCAATCAATCTATCACAATACATAGATGCTATATTCAAATCATGAATAGCTGCTATTACTGTTAAATTTAGACTTTTTACAATATCCATTATTTGTAATTGATATTTTATATCCAAATGATTTGTTGGCTCATCCAAAACTAAACACTCTGTTTCTTGAGTTAAAGCTCTAGCTAAAATTACACGTTGTTGCTCTCCTCCAGATAAAGTAGTAAAATTTCTTTCAACAAAATCTTTTAATCCTACTTTTTCTAAAGCATTTCTAGCTATTTTATAATCAATTTCATTATCTCTTTCTAAAATTTTTTTATGTGGAGAACGACCCATTAATACTACATCTAAAACTTTAAAGTCAAAATTATAAAAATTATGTTGAGCTACTACTGCTAAATCTAATGCTGTTTGACGAAAAGACAATTCATCTATATTTTTTCCATTAAATAAAATTTTGCCTTCACTAGGTTTCAATATACGGTAAATACATTTTAAAAAAGTAGATTTTCCACTACCATTTGGACCTATTATTCCTAAAAACTCTTTATTTTTTACATCTATGTTTATACCCTTTAAAATTTCTTTATTCCCAATAAACTTTTTTACTTGTTCACTTATTATTTCCATTTAATTACCTCCAAAACCATATGTCTTCTTTATCATTAAATAAACAAAACAAGGAGCTCCTATCAAAGAAATCAAAATACCTATAGGAATTTCTGTAGCTGGTAATAATGTTCTACATAAACTATCTGCTATTAATAAAAAAATCGCTCCAGTTATTGCACAAAAAGGCAATAAAATTCTATGTTCTGTGCCAATCAACATACGTACTATATGTGGCACTATTAATCCTACAAAGCCAATCATTCCTGCTGAAAAAACTACCATAGCTACTAATAAAGCACTACCTAATAAAAAAACATATCTATATTTTGCCAAATCTGTTCCTAAAGTAATTGCTGTTTCATCACCTAATAACATCAAATTTAAAATTTTACTTTGTGTATAAAAAAATACTATTAATATAATTACTACTGGAGCTACTACATATAAATTTTCCCAACGTGTACCTGCAAAGCTTCCCATCATCCAATAAATCACAGTTTTTATACCATCTTTATCGTCAGCAAAATACACTATAAAACTAGAAAAAGCGCTACAAACAGCGCTTAAAGATATTCCTGACAATAATAATTTCATGGAATTAGTCCGTCCACCTAAATTAGCTACAAATAAGACTAATGCTGAAATCATTAACGCACCCAAAAATGCCATAATTCCCACAAAATTACTTCCCCAATAAATACCTACATTGAAAAAAATAGCTATCGTAGCACCAAGGGAAGCACCTGATGATACACCTAAAATATACGGATCTGCTAATGGATTTTGTACAATAGCCTGCATAACTACACCGCTGATAGCTAAACCAGCCCCAGCTAATATTACCAATAATATTCGTGGTATTCTAATTAACCAAATAATATCATTTTCTATTCCATGTCCACTTTCAGTTAATGAAAAATTAGGATTAAAAATATACATCAGTGCTTTTTGAATATCTATCAAATTTAACTGTACAGTACCAATACTAATAGCCCATATACTAATTAATAATAATATTAACATTAATCCACAAAAAAATATTCCATTTCTTATTTTTAACATATTATTCGCCCTCCTTAAAATTAATTTCAGGATACGCTATAAGAGTAATTTCCTCTACACCCTTAATAAAATTTTGTGATGTAGAATTCAAATAATTACTATGAATTTTATATATTTGATTATTTTTTATAGCTGGTAAATCTTTGTATAAAGGATTTTTTAATATATCTTCAATAAAAATACTAGATTTTTCATTTACATTAAAATTCCAATCAGAAATCATGATAATATCAGGCTTTACCTTTAATAATAATTCTTTAGGAAAAATTCCTTCAAACATTATATCTTCATCAGCAAAACAATTTTTTACTCCAGCATAATAACAAATATCACTAAAAGTGCCTTTACTACCCAATAAACCAGTTGATGTTAATACTATTACTTTTTTTCTTTTATTTTCAGGAATGTTATTTTCAACATTTTTAGTAATTGTAGCTAATTTTATTTTAAGTTCTTTTACTAAGTTTTCTCCTTTCTCTTGTTCACCAACAACTTTACTGATTTTATTAATATAAGTAAATATTTCATCTACATTTACTGGTGTTTTACACACATATACTTTTAATCCCAAGCTTCTTAACGATTTTATAAATCCCATATTGTAATCTGGCACTATTATTAAATCCGGTTGATAAGCTAAAATCTGTTCAATATTCCCACTAGAAACTCGTCCTTTTAGGTTTTTTACCTCTTTACTAATAGAACTAATTTTGGGATCATCGGCTAATTTAGATAATGCTACAATTCTATCTTTTTCTACTATTTCCCATAATACTTCATCAATTGAAATATTCATACTCATTATTCTAACTGGCTTCTCTTCAAAATCTAATCGTGTACCAGTCGCATCTACTACACTATATAGTATAAAAGTCTCTTTTTTATCTTGTTCCTTTTGCCAAAAACAACCACTTATATTTAGTAATATGATAAAAATTCCTATTATAAGCCACAGTTTTCTCATAATCATTAACCTCAATACATTTTACAATTTCTTGATTGTGCCATTATTTTATTACGTAATAATATTAAATTATCGTAAGCAAGTTCATGAACCACATATTGTGGTTGTATATAATCTATTAAAAAACTTGGAGCTTTAGTTTGAAAAATTTCATGTTTATCAATTTTTGTAATATGTTCCCATAATCTATGTTTATCAAATTCACAAAATTTAAATTGCTGTTCAATAAATTTTTTTTGATATTGCCCTGATAATGAACAATTTAAATGTACTCCTTTTATCAAACTCGCAAAACTACCTAAATTATTTACAATATCCTTAATAAATATACTAGCTTCTAATTCTGATGTTAAATTTATATTTGTATTCATTAAATGTCCAGTATCTAACATAATGCCAACATTATTATGTTTTAATTTCTCAAAAAAATACACTACATTCTCCATACTATTTAAACGCAATCCTGGCCACCATAAATTTTCAAATAATATCAGTACATTATCTGGTATTATTTTTGCTACTTCATTAAAAACTTCACTAGTAGCTAATAAAACTTGTCTATCATTATAATAAAAATTATAAGTAAATATTTCTTGAACATTTGCTTCTGACACATGCCATACTAAATATTGAGGTTTTAAATTCAGAGCCAAAGTTATATTTTTTTTTATATATTCAATCCATTCATATATATTTTGAGCTTTATAATAATGTTTCTTTTCTTCATTACTTTCAAATATATAATCTAATCGTTGCTGATTATTCCACCAAAAATCTATCCAATAAGACCAATATTCAAGATGTACACCTATTGTTGATTCTTTATATTTTAATATCATATTATTATCATAAATTAATTGTTCTATGCCATCTAATTTCATAGATGCTACATATTCACCTAATGATTGTCCCATCAACTGGAGTTCTTTTTCATACCAATCTATAACTGGATAATTAAATAAATATTTTACCATAGGTTAAACCCTTTCCTCATATCCATTATTTAATTATCTTATTTTAAGAAGAAAACATATAGAAAATCTTTATTTTCTATATGTTTCTTCCTAATCTTTTATATTAAATTAAAATTCATATTCCATACCAACTGCAAAATTTCTACCTGGCATACCATACCAATCACCTGGTTTACTGCCCCACCAAATAGCATTAGTTTGTTCTGCATATTCTTGATTGAATAAATTATTTACCTTAGCAAAAACTTTTAGATTATCTTCTGGTTTATAATTTAATCCTAAATTGAATACCCAATAATTATCACTTGGCCACCCTTTTGATTCTACCTTATTGCCATCTCTACCAATAAAACCTTTTCCATCTAATCCAATATTCCATTTATCTTTTGTATAATCTACACCAACTGTTACCATATTTTTAGGTAAATATCCATAATCTGTAGTTCCTTTTTTATTTGTATATGATAACCTCGACCAACTCAATAATCCATGCCAAGAGTCATCAAAATATTTTTCATATTGAATATCAAAACCATGAGCTTTTTCACTGTCATTAACATAAGTATCTTCTTTCACATCAAAACCTATATTCCTGTCAGAATCACGTTTAAAATAATGTGCATTAATCATTGAACTATCATCAATTTTATGATTAATGCCCACTTCATAATTTTTGCCTTCTTCTGGTAACAATTTAGCATTACCATAGTTAGTATCATAAAGTTGATACATTGATGGCAATACAAAATAATCATTATATGCTATATATATATTAGTATCATCTGTAAAATTATATCCTAAATTAAAACTTTTAGCTGTATTTGATTCTAATTCTACTAGACCACCAGATGGATCATCATAGCGTATACCACTTGTTAATTTCCATTTATCATCAAACATCCATTCATCTTGTAAAAAATATGATGTATTTTTTAACGATTGATATGTTTCATAGGAACGATAATCTGGTGTCCATACTGTTGATGGATTTAAATTTTCGGATTTTATATGCTCAAGACCTACAGTAAGCACATGAGTATCACCAAAAATTTTTGTTAAAGTATCATTTATCACTGTACTTTTATATCTATTATTCCAGAAATTACCCCAACTATCATCTCTTGAATTATGTAATAATCCAACATGTTCAAATTTGGCATTATTATAACTTAATACATTGCTCAAACTATCATCTATTTTTTGATTATATATTATTTGCAAATTTCTTGACTTAGCTTCACCTTTAATATCTTGATTATATAAATGATCTAAAAAAGAAAAATCATCATCACCATTTGTATAATTTAGTATAATATTAGCATTATCTGAAAGATCTTGCTTTAACATCACTCCTATATTTTCAGAATTATCATGCGCTTTCCATTCTATATCATTACCATCTTTGAATTTTCCTGAAATAGCTTTTTGTCCATAAATTCTATAACTTGTATCTCCTAATGAACCTTCAGTACTTATTTTATATTCTTCTTTACCAAAACGTCCTGTACTAGTAGTTATTTTGGTTTTAGGCTCAGTATCTTTCTTGGTAATAATATTTATTACTCCCCCTTTAGCATCGCTACCATATAATACAGACGCTGAGCCTTTTAAAACTTCTATACGCTCAATATTTTCCATATCACTAACTAAATGAAATGGATATGTTTGTCCTGTACCTGTCATTGATACACGAACACCATCAATCAATACTACAACTTGATCAGAACCATTTATTCTAACTTTTGACATACTATACCCAGGTAAATTATAATCTAAAAATTGTATACCTGTCACAGTACGCAGAGCCTCTTCTATAGTATTATAATGCATACGTTCTATATCTTCTTTTGTTATTACACTAATGTTAGCATTAGCATCCGTTAAATTTTCTTCTCTTTTTGTAGCTGTTATAACTACTTCATCTAAATTATAAGATTTTAACTGTTCAACTGTTTCTGTTGCTTCAGTTGCTCCTACATAATTATTGCCTAAATTTAAAGTTGCTAAACATATACACATAGCTAATTTTTTCTTTGATAAATTCATTTCACACTCTCCATATCTATAATTCATATAAGTTTTTATAAAAAAAAACGACTACAATATATGCAGTCGTTTTTTTCATAACTGCATGACAAAACAGTGCTAATTATAAACATATAAATAATATCTACGTTTATTTGCACTATTCAAATTTGTACATCGCAAATTATGAACATAAAAATGGCGCCCTGACTAAGATCTATGCAATATTATCCCTTTGCGAGAGGATACTGATAATACTGCTCCCAACACAGTTGCGGTACAGCTCTAGATTCTCACTAGATTCCCCATATAATTTCTCTATTTATTTAAATTAAATACAAAAAAGCCTTTTGTTATCAACAAAAGGCGTAATTATGTAAAAACTTCACCATACCGTCTCTCGCAGTAACTTTTATTGGCTACTAAAATTAGGCAGTTCTTCTGGCTCTGCTTCACCGCTCATCTTGCCTTCCCAGTTTCCCAGTGACATATTTAAGACTCGCTCCACATTACAGCTACGGGATAGCACAGGTTTCACACCTGTTTCTCTATTAAGTATTGCTACACCTAACTTTATCTATATTTATCTTTTCATAGATTGTATTTATCTATTACAATTTTGCATTATAAATGATAATATAGTTAATGTCAATAAAAATTTAATCTAATTTTAATCTTTTATCAAATACTATTGTTTTTTTTTATAAAAAATGCTATACTTCTATGCAACAAATGAATAATTCATAATTTAGGTGTACTTTGTACTTAATAGAGAAATCGGTATAAGCCGATGCGGTCCCGCCGCTGTAAGGACGAGCTATATTTCATTTATGTCACTGGGAAACTGGGAAGGCGAAATTATGCAATGACTCCAAGCCAGAAGAACTGCCTATATTATCTTTCCGATTCCTGCGAGTGACATGGATAGGAAAATATATAATATTGCTGAATTTAAATTTATTTTATATATTTATGCCTTCCTTTCTTTTCAGGTTAGGAAGGTATTTTTATTTTTAGGAGGTAATATTTTGTCTGATGTATTAATGTATTTTGAAAAAGGTGGATTAGTAATGTATCCACTACTTATTTGTTCACTAGTTATTATTTTTATTGCTATTGAACGATATCTGTTTTATAAATCTATTGATTCTGGTCATTTATTTACTAAACAATATTGCGATATTCTATCTGGAGAAACGCTAGAAAAAGCTTTTGAATTTGCTAAAACACATAAAGGAGCTTGTGCTAATATTCTAACTCAAGCAAGTCCTTTGCCTACAGTAGAACGTACTGAGGCTTTTATGGAAATGAAGGGTAATATTGTAATGTCTCGTTTACGTGAAAAATTAAGTTATTTAAGTGTAATTACCACATTAGCTCCACTTTTAGGACTTTTAGGAACTATTGTTGGTATGATTACCACATTTAGTATTTTTAATATTCAAGCTGGTCAACCAATGGCCATTACAGGTGGTATCGGTGAAGCTCTAATTGCCACAGCTTCTGGTCTTTGTGTGGCAATTTTATCTTTATGTGTTCATTCTTATCTCTCACATAAAATGAACAATATTATCACTAATATGGAACAATGTTTTTCTGCTTTATCTGAGGCTAAAGTCAGAGGTGCTAATAAATGAAATTAAGAAATTATCGTGAGACTAAACAACCTGATTTAAATATCATTCCAATGATTGATATTATGTTTTTTTTATTGGTATTTTTTATGCTTAGTACGATGTACATGGTAGAACAAAAAACTATTCCTGTAAATTTACCACAAGCTACTTCTGCTGCTATTGATAACAAAACTAATTTTACGGTAACCCTAAAGGATGATGGTAGTATTTATCTAGAAGACCAACAAACAGATATTCAAACATTATTAATGCAAGCAACTAAAGAGCAAAAAAATAATCCATCATTTGCTATTATTATTCGAGCAGATAAAGATATTAATTATGACAAAGTAGTTTCTTTTATTGATACATTAAAAAAAGCTGGTATCACTCGTTTTGGTTTAGCAACAAATGGAGCGGGTGGTAATTAATGGATGAACAAAAACGAAAGAAAATCAGTATAATTGGTTCATTTTTATTTCACATATTTATATTTCTTTTTATTTCTATCACTGGATTATTAAAATTCACTACTCTACCACAATATGATGAAATTGTGGAAATAACTTCTGTAAGCGGAAGTGGTGGAGGCAGTGCATCAGCGAATATCACAGACTCTACTTATACACCACCTTTAGAGCCTGCGCCAGTAGAGCAAGCTCCTATAACTCCAGATAGTATTTTACAACATTCTGACATAGCTACCACTAATGTAACTTACGAACAAATTCAAGAATTACAAGAAAAAGTGGAAAAACATGAAATAACTACAGAGGAAGCAGTAATTGCTCCACCAATAAATAATAACGTTGAACATTCTAATCATCATAACGGTAATAATGCTACTATAAATACTAATGATGATACAGGTTCTGGTAATGGAGCTGGTACAGACTCTGGTTCTAGTGAAGGAACAGGTGATGGTGAAAGTTCTGGATCAGGCAGTGGTTCTGGTGTAGGAGATAGCGATGATAATGATGATAATGTTTATAGTAACCCTGCAATTCCTCCCAGAATAATAAAAAGTCCTACTCCAAAGTATCCTATTAAAGAACGCAATAATAAAATTGAAGGCGTATCCATAGTACGTTTTCTTATTGGTAAAGATGGCAGTATAGAATCTGCTGAAATAATTTCTTCTTCAGGAAGTTCTGCACTTGATGAAGCAGCTTTAAATACAGCATATAAATGGCAATTTTTACCAGCTAAAAATACTAACGGACAAGATGTTAGATGTTATGCTACTCAACAATTTACATTTCAATTAAAATAAAATATCTATATAAAAAAATAGACTAAATTCTGCACTATACAGAATTTAGTCTTAATTAATAAATAAATTAAAACTAAAAATTTAATAATTATATATATTTTTTATTTAATGCCGATTTTAATAAACTTTGAATAATTGAATTTGCCTGTTCTACAGAAGATTTCTTTCTCCCTAAAGAATAATTCATCAAAAATTGTTGATAATCCAAAGAAGTAATATCTTTTAATCTCTTTTGACCAAAATAATATTTACCAATATTTATATTATTAATAACTATAGGCAAATCTAATTTTCTTATCTGTAAATGATATTCTTTTAACCATTTATCTGCATATTCATTAAAAGTAATATTACTATTTACAATATTATTTGATTTATTTTTATTATAATCTTTTACCTTAAACATGAAATTATTCAAATTTGCCATAATATCACCATACCTTTAAATATTAAAGCTATTAGTTCGGAAAACTGAACTTTATAGATATTTTATCATAGATAAAATACTTTTTCAAATGAGAAATCCATTTTAATATACATAATATTTTATTTAAAACCTTGACTTGAAGTTCACTCCAAGTAGTATAACAATATATAGAAAAATATTTATTTGGAGGTAATAATATGTCTACATTAAAAGAATTTAGTAATTCTTTAATTTTTCCTTTAGGAGATAAATTACCAGAACAATTCAGTAAATTTTTTATTGGTCAAGTTCATTTGAATATGCTAACTACTACAGGTGTTTCTATTGGTAACGTTACTTTTGAACCTGCTTGTCGCAACAATTGGCATATTCATCATAAAGGCGGTCAAATGTTATTAGTAACAGCTGGCGAAGGATATTATCAAGAATGGGGAAAACCTGCTCAAAAATTAAAAGCTGGCGATGTTGTCAATATTCCTGCAGAAGTAAAACATTGGCATGGTGCTACAAAAGATAGTTTCTTTTCTCATTTAGCTATTGAAGTTCCTGCTGTTGGTGGCTCTAACGAATGGCTTAAACCTGTAACTGATGAAGAATATTTGCAATTAAAATAATAAAAATTCCAGATAAAATTAAATTTATAAACTAGAAACTGCATTTTTAAAATTAACCTAACATAATTTTAGAAATGCAGTTTTTATTATCTACTCTAAAGAAATTTAAACTTTTAATATCTATGTATTTAATATATGTAATTAATTCTTTTTTCTTACTCTTTAGAAAAAACCTTAAGTATTGACACTATATATTATAATATAGAACTAGAGAATAACCTTTACAAAATATTGCTTATTCTCTAATCTAAATATAGTGGTGCATAATCAAAGTTTAATATTAAAGGAATAGAAAATATGCAAACTAAATTAACTAATATTTTACAAACTCAATTTAATAAAACAATTGAAGATTGTACAAATGAAGAATTGTATACTGGATTATTAATGCTAGTAAAAAATTTAAGCAATGACAGAAAACCAACTTCAACCCCTCGTAAACTTTATTATATTTCTGCTGAATTTTTAATAGGTAAATTATTATCTAACAACCTAATAAATTTAGGTATTTATGATGAAATAAAAACATTGCTTGCTGATAATGGCAAAAATTTAAGTGATATAGAAGAAATTGAACTCGAACCATCTTTAGGTAATGGTGGTCTTGGAAGACTTGCTGCTTGCTTCTTAGACTCTATTGCAACTTTAAATTTATCTGGTGATGGTGTAGGTTTAAATTACCATTTTGGTTTATTCAAACAAAAATTTGAAAATCATCTTCAAAAAGAAGAAAAAAATCCATGGATTACAGATAAATCTTGGTTAAATGATACTAATATTGGTTTTGATGTCGAATTTAATGGTTTTACTGTTCATTCCAAACTATATGATATTGATGTATTAGGCTATCAAAAAGGATTAAATAAATTACATCTTTTCGATATTGATACTATTGACGAAACTATCGTTAATGATGGTATTTCTTTTGACCAAAAAGACATTCGTAAAAATTTAACTTTATTCCTCTATCCTGATGATAGCACCAAAGAAGGTCAAATGCTTCGTATCTATCAACAGTATTTCATGGTAAGCAATGCTACACAATTAATCTTGATGGAAGAAAAAGCTAAAGGACATGATTTACATGAACTTTATAAATATGTATGTATCCAAATCAATGATACTCATCCATCTATGGTAATTCCTGAATTAATCAATCGCTTAGTTTTAGAAGGTATCGATTTACATGAAGCTATTGATATCGTATCCAAAACATGTGCATACACCAACCACACTATCTTAGCTGAAGCACTTGAAAAATGGCATCTTGAAGATTTAAAACAAGTAGTACCTCAACTCATTCCAACTATTCAAGAATTAAATGCTATTGCTAAATCTCGCAGTGATAATAAAGCTGTACAAATCATCGATGAACATAACCTTGTGCATATGGCTCATATGGATATTCATTTTGGCTATAGTATCAATGGTGTTGCTTCCTTGCATACTGAAATTCTCAAAAATAGCGAATTAAAAGCTTTCTATGAATTATACCCAGAAAAATTCAACAACAAAACAAATGGTATCACTTTCCGCCGTTGGTTATTGCACTGCAACCATGAATTAAGTCAATATATCACATCTTTAATTGGTGATGAATACAAAACTGATGCTACAAAATTAAAAGATTTATTGAAATTTGTTGATGATGAAACTGTTTTAAATAAACTCTTAACTATCAAACAAAATCGTAAACAGGATTTATGCAACTATTTAAATAAAACAATGCATTTGACTTTAAATCCAAATAGCATTTTTGATATTCAAATTAAACGTTTACATGAATACAAACGTCAACAAATGAATTTACTCTATATCATTCAACTTCTTCAAAAAATCCGCAGTGGTTATGTTCCTTCTACACCTATTACTTTCATTTTTGGCGCCAAAGCTGCACCAGCTTATATCATTGCTAAAGACATAATTCATGCAATCTTATGTCTTCAAGATATTATCGCTAAAGACCCTGTAGCTTCTAAATATATTCAAGTAGTAATGGTAGAAAACTACAACGTAACTAATGCCGAAAAACTCATTCCTGCTTGCGATTTCTCCGAACAGATTTCTCTTGCAAGTAAAGAAGCTAGTGGTACTGGTAATATGAAATTCATGCTCAATGGTGCTATTACAATCGGTACTGAAGATGGCGCTAATGTAGAAATTCATGAACTTGTTGGCGATGATAATATCTATATCTTCGGCGAAAGCAGTGATGATGTTATCGCTCATTACAACAACAACGATTATGATGCAGGAAAATATTATAATAATGATGAAATCATTAAAAATGCAGTAGACTTCTTAATTTCTGAAGAAATGACTTCTATTGGACAGGCAGAAAATCTCCATCGTTTACATCACGAATTAATTTCTAAAGATTGGTTCATGAGTTTATTAGATTTAAAAGCTTATATTCAAACAAAAGACCAAGCATATAATGATTACGAAGACCGCTTAGCTTGGGCTAAAAAATCTTTAATCAATATCGCTAACGCTGGTTACTTCTCCAGTGACCGCACAATAGCTGAATATAATAATGATATTTGGCATTTAGACAAATAAGTTTAAACAAATTTATTAATTTAATTCTATAAAAAATACCTAATGAGCTATGTATAAAGCAAAATTTATCACATAAACTCATTAGGTATTTTTTTATTCTATATCTTTTTCACTGATTACCATGATTTTATTATCTTTTAATAATTTAGCAAATAATCCATTTCCTTCTACTAATGTATGGGAAAAAGTTCCATCATAAATTGTTTTACTGCCACATGTTGGACTATTCGCCTTCAATATAGCTAAATCTATATTTTTATCTTTTAATTTTTCCCATGCCATATCTACACCATGAAGAAAAATCTCTGTCATATCCTCATTATCCTGCGTTATGACTTTATTATCTTTTATTTCTACAGGCTTTCTAGGAATACTAAGTCCTGTCAATACTTCTGGGCAAATTTTATATACTTCTTTATCTTTTAGCAAATGCTCTATTTCTTCATTATAATTATTTTTGCCATTATATCTACAATTATCACCTAAAAGACAAGCACTTACTGCAATCTTTGAACTTAAATATATTTTTAATTTATTTACGATTTTTTCATCAGCTGCCAGCCAATTCACACTATCTAATTCATCTTTTGTCAGCCACTTTGCCTCATCATGTATTTCTTCATTAATTACAAAATCATCTATACTGCAAATATAGCAATCCATAATCATATGAAAATTAGGATACGTATAATCTATCGTAGCAAAATAGCTATCAATTTCAATATTAGCATTTAATTCTTCTTTTATTTCTCTAATTAATGCTGTTTTTTTATCTTCTCCTTCTTCTATCTTTCCACCGGGGAATTCCCAACCACCTTTAAACTCCCCATAACTTCTTTTAGTTGCCAAAATTTTATCTTTATCTTTAATTATAGCTGCTACAACTCTTATACTTTTCATATCTTCACCTTATATCTTAAATTTTAATTATATTTATATCACTCTTTCTATTATATTATATTATAAAAATTATAGCAAAAAGGCAAAATATAATATTTTACCATTATATTTTGCCTTAATTTTATTAATATGTGCCTACAGTTGTTTTGCCTGCAATTACTTTTTGTTCTTTTTCAAATTTTAATAAGCTATATTGGTCAAAATTAGTAGCTATCATTATAGTGATTGGATTATATCCAGCTCTTTTGATTTTTTCAATATCAATTTCTACTAATTTATCGCCAACTTTTACTTCATCGCCAGCTTTGACTAAAACTTTGAAGCCATCGCCTTTCATATTAACTGTATCAATACCTATATGAATTAAAATTTCCATATCTGTATCAAGTTTAAGACCAAGAGCGTGTCCTGTTTCTTCCATTACCATCATAACAGAACCATTAGCTGGTGCTGTAATATATTTTTCAGTTGGAATAATTGCTACACCATCGCCCATAGCACGAGAAGCAAATGCTTCATCAGGTACATTTTCAATAGATACTAAATCACCAGTTGCAAAAGCTTTTAAGCTTGGAGATTTATCTGTGTTAGAAACTAATTCTTCTTTTTGAAGTACATCAGGACCTTGAAGTAAAGCTTCAAAACGTTCACGAACTTGTGGTACAGAAAGACCTACAATTACTTGAATAGCACAACCATTATGAACTAATCCATGAGCACCTGCTGCCATAAATACATTTGTATCTTTTACTAAACTATCATCTTTTACAGTTACACGAAGACGAGTAGCACAGTTTGTAACATCTACGATATTATTTTTACCACCTAAAGCTTTTAAAAATGCAGAAGCTTTTCTATCGCGTTCATCAATATTTTTGCTAGCTTTATAGTCAGCTTTAGTATAAAGTTTATCTGGTTCTGCATCATCGCCACGACCAGGAGTTTTCAAATCAAGTTTAATAATTAAAAATCTAAAAACAACAAACCAAATACAAGTAAAGATTAAACCAATGATAATTTGAGTAATATATGTTTCATAGTGATTATTAAATAATGGAATCCAATCCTGGAATAAAGCACAGTCTAATATACCGCCACCAAAGTTACCAGTTACACCAAAGAAATACATAGTAGCTGCTAAAGTACCAGCTAAAAGTGCATGAATTAAGAATAATACAGGAGCAACGAATAAGAATGTAAATTCAAGTGGTTCAGTGATACCACAAAGTATAGCAGTGATTACTGCTGGAATTAAAATTGCTGCAACTTTTTTACGACGTTCAGGTTTAGCTGTGAAATAAATAGCAAGTGCGATACCTGGACAACCGAAGATTTTGCTCATACCGTGAAGTGCAAATCCACCTTGAGGGAATAACTCAATAAGAGGTTTTGTAGATTGAGCAAATTCTTGAATATGTTGAAGCCAATAAGCCTGTATACCGCCATCAACAACGGCTGGACCAAAAATAAATGGAATATAAATGAAATGATGTAATCCTGTTGGAATTAAAATACGTTCTAAGAAAGTATAAAGCCATACACCAAACACACCAGCAGAAGTCAAGAAATATTGAAGTGAAGCAATACCTGCTTGGAATTGTGGCCAAATCAAACAAAATAGATAAGCTACAGGTAACATTAAAACGAAACCAGCAACAACTACTAAGGAAGAACCTTTAAATAAGCCTAAATAGTCTGGTAAGTTTACATCAAATAATTTTCCATGTAAATATACAGCTAATGAGGCAATTACGATAGCACCAATCATACCAGTATCTAAAGTTTTAATATTAGCTACCATAGCAAGACCACTACCTGCTACTGCTTCTTTAGAAAAATCTACGCCAAAACTTGGACCCCATAAAGTCAACATTGCTTGTACAAAATAGTTGAAAATAATATATATCAAAAATGCTTCCATACATGCACGAGCATTATTTTTCTTCGCAAGCCCAATTGGTAAACCAATTACAAATAATAATGGTAATTGATTAAATACTGTCCAAGCACCTTGTTCAATAATATACCAAAAATTATACCAAGCAGTGCCTTTTTCAGCTATAGAACCTAATATCATTGGATTTTTACACAAAATTGACAATGCTACAATAATACCAAAAACCCCAAACATCAATACTGGTGTAAACATTGCACCGCCAAAACGTTGAACTTTTTGCATTACAACATCCTTATTAAATGCCATTTCTCTCGCCAGCCTTTCTTTGCTCTCTTATTTAATTAATATTACTATTTATGTAAACCTTCTGAATACTTTATTCAAAAATCAAGGCACAAAGTAATATGCTCTGTGCCTTGAAATTTTAGTAATACAATTCTCTTAATATATACTTCTCTTTATTATTTTAATTCAGGCCAATAATCTTTATTTGCTTCAATTAAATCATCTAAAATAGCTTTTGCTACAGATGCACTTGGTACTGTTTTAGATAAAGTGAGTGCTTGCCATAATTTCTGATAGCTACCTGTAATCCATGCTTCTACAACAAGTTTTTCTACAGATACTTGCTGTTCCATCAAACCTTTTTGGAATTGAGGAATTTTACCGATGCAAACTTTTTCATAACCATTAGAACCAACGATACAAGGAATTTCTACCATAGCTGTTGGGTCAAAGTTAGAAATAGCACCATCATTTGGTACGATTAAAAGCATACGAGCTTTTTTGTTGAAAGCAATAGCTTCTGCAAGGTCTACGATATAGCTTGCATGGTCATCACTTTGGAATTTACAATCAACAGCTGTACCTTTTTCTACAATTTCTTTAGCTGCTGCAAATACATTTTTTTCACGATGTTCCATAACTTCATTTGCACGAGTATGGTCTGGATGTTGATTGTCATGATTAAATACATAATCAGAGAATAAGTAATATTTTAAATATGTGTTTGGTAATGTATCTGGGTCAACAGCATAAACATCTTTAGCTTTGCCAAAAGTATCATTCCAACTAGCTTCATCATTATGAGCTTCTGGATTTACAATATAACCATATTTAGCAACATGTTCTTTGATACGTGGCATTAAATCATTACCATCTTTATCGCGGATATCACACCACCAACCAAAATGATTAAGTCCATAATAGCGAACAGTCATATCTTTTCTGCCACCTGGAAGACCTAAAATTTCAGCCATTCTATCTTCAATACCTACTGGCATATCGCAGATGTTGATGATTTTAGAATTTGGACGAAGTCTTCTAGTTGCTTCAGCTACGATAGCTGCTGGGTTAGAGTAGTTGAGCATCCAAGCATTTGGAGAATATTTTTCCATATAATCTAAGATTTCAATAACTCCACCGATAGAACGCATACCATAAGCAATTCCACCAGGGCCACAAGTTTCTTGACCAAATACGCCATGTTTCATTGGAATTTTTTCATCTTTTTCACGCATTGCATATTTACCAACGCGAATGTGAGCCATTACAAAATCTATATCAGTGAATGCTTCTTTTGGATCTGTTGTATAAGAAAATGCAATTTCAGGAGCACGTTCTTTTAATAAGATTTCACATGCTTTAGCAATTTTTTCTTGACGTTCTGCATCATTATCATAAAATTTAATTTGACGAAGTGGGAAACGGTCTGCATGATCTAAAAGCATCATTACAATACCTGGTGTAAAAGTACTTCCGCCACCTGCAATTACAATTGAAGATTTTTTCATAATTAAAACCCCTTTTCTTTAATCATAAATTTCATTTATGTATTAGTTTTTGTTTTTTATCAACCTCATGGCTATATAATAATCTAATACACTCACAAATTCAATAGTTTCAAGGGTTTTAGGGTTTTGTTACCTTCACTTGCACTTTATCACAGCCCATGTGATATATCACATCACTATTAAAACACTATATATATTATAAATACTAATGCTTTTATTATTTCCCAAAATTGATATAAATATTTACCAAATTACTTTATCACATAAAAAAATCAGCCTCAAATATCTTTAACAATATTCTCAGCTGATAATATATTATATTTTTTCTATTCATCTACTGTCAATGTATTTTGACAAATGCGATGCAACAATTTAAATAATGCATATCTTTCTTCTGCCGTTAAGCCCTTCAATGCTTTTACACGATGTTTTGTTACTCGTTTTTCTAAAAAATCATAAAGCTCTATCGCATGTTCAGTAAGAAATATATATTTTTCTCTTTTTCCTTGAATGCGTTGACGCTTAACAAGATTTTTTTCTTCCATCTTTTTTATTGTTTTAGATATAGCTGCTGGTTCTACATTCAAACAATTGGCCAATTCTAACTGTGATATATTATCATGTTTTTTAACCATTTTCAAAATAGACCACTCAGAACTATATACATCTGCTGTATAAATCTCACTATTAAGCGTTTTTGAAAAAGCTCTCATCGTTTGATAAAGTTGATGAATTAATAAATCATCTAATCTATCATCTATTTGAGGATATTTTTCACTATCCACTTCTTTTATCCTATCCATATCATACTAATTCCTTTCTGCTAACTATATTCTTCGTTATAGCAGAAAATCTCTTATATGACAACTCATATTTTTATTTAAGCGAGTTCTTCCTGTTGATTTTGCTTTTTTACTTTCTTTTGTAAAACGAAATGATTAAACATGAAGAATGCTATAAATATTACCATAACACCGATTACATAATAATACATATTAACATAACCAATTGAACCAGCTACACTGCCTAATAAAATAATACCACTGCTTGTACCAATATCTAACATATTATAAAAAGTAGCACTAGCACCACTACGACGGTCTGGAGTAACAACATTAAGCATCCATGTCATAAGAGAAGGCAATAATAAACCGCCTCCAAAACCATAGAATACAGAAGCTACTAATAATACAGTTAAAGATTGTGCTGAAACTAATATTCCTAATCCAATCAAATATAAAATACCGCCTGGTAAAATTACCCAGAAGCCACCTTTACTATCAAAAATACGCCCGCCAAAAGGTCTAGAGATAAATACAAATATAGTACCAACTATAAAGAATAAACCTGCATTTTCAATACCTACTTCACTAGTCATCATTGCAATAAAAGTATTTACACTGCCATATGCTGCACCAAATAAAATTGTCAATATTGAAGGTATTCCTGTACCATATTCACACAACTTATGACGGATAGACATATGCTTTTTCTCAGTTGGTAAAGGAGCTTCTTTCGCATTACATAATTTTGCACTAACAGCAGACAAAAAGGTAACTATCATTGAAGTAAAAAATAATATATTTGCACTAAAATCAGTCAATAACATAACACCCAAAGCAGGAGCTACAGCCATAGCCACTGTACTGCCAAGACCAAAATAACCAATGCCTTCTCCACGTCTTTGAGCTGGAATTACATCAGCAACCAAAGCAGCTGCAAAAGTCGTACTAAGACCAAAACCTATACCATGTAAAATACGTGCTGCTATCAAAGAATAAACTGATGTAAACATATCATAGCTCAAAGTAGCTAAAAAAGAACAAAGCAAACCTAAATATAAACATTTCTTCTTACCAAATTTACGCACACCTGCATCTGTAAATAAACGAATAAATATTGCAGAAAAACCAAAAATTCCTGTTATAATTCCAATTTCTGCACCACTAGCTCCAATTGACGCAGCATATAGTGGTAAAGTAGGTAATAAAAAATGAAAACCTGCAAATAATAATCCATTAGCACCAACTAAAGTTATAAAATTTCTTGTCCATAATTTTATATTTGACATTTTACCCTTCCTTTCAATAATCCTCATGAATTAACTAGTTAACTAATAAGCTATATTTATAATTAACTAGTTAATTATAAGACAATATTTAATATAAACTTTATGATTTAACATGTCAATATATCTTGAAAATGTTTATTTTATAAAATATTTTAAAATCTTCTAAATACAATAAAAACAGTATTTTAAAAATATAAAATACTGTTTAAAGTTCATTACTCTATTTGTTCTGCACAATATTGGCTATAACTAACAAACCACATTTCTACTGCTAAGAAAAAACCTAACATAGACTTATATTCAAAATCTACAGTAGCTGGCAAATCTATAGGCGTAACATATATATTTTCTGTGCTGAGTGTTGCTAATGTATTACTTTTTAATTTTGTCAAAGAAATAATAGGAATTTTTTGTAAATATAATTTTTGTGCTACATCTACTACTTTTTTAGACTCACCACTTAAAGAAATAATAATAAATAAATCATTTTCTGTTATATTTTTTAAAATAATTCCTATTTCATCAGGACCTTTTATCTCATAAACTAAAACATTACAATTAACAAATAAACGTGATATTTCACTAGCAACATTTTTCTGTACATGACCTGAAGCATAGACAAATATTCTTTTAGCATTATGTAATAATTTATTTAATCTTGTGAAATCTTGTTTTGCTATTTCTTCCCCTACATTTTTGCATAAATTTACTGTTGCTTCAGCAATATCCATTGATGGCTTTTCTCTCGCTTGACTTATTTCCATTTTTAACATCATTTTCAAATCACTAAAACCATCAAGACCTAATTTCTTAGCAAAACGAAGCACTGTTGTTCGTGAAACATTACAATTATCAGCTATATCATAAATAGAAATGTAACAACATTCTTTTTTATGTGCATAAATATAACGCCATACGATTAAATCTGTCGGATTTAATTTATCTAATTTACTATTAACCAATTCTTCTAATGTCATTTGAATATCTCCTTAAAAAACATAATTTAATATATATTCTTCATAACAAATAGAAATCCTTGTTTTAACTAAAATTTTTATAATCTTTTTTGAAAGTTTCCTACTACATTTATGCTTTCATCTTCAATAATAAATACATTTTCATCATAATCACAAAGAATTTTACGCAAAATTAATGCTTCATCTTTGGACACTACTGTCAATAAAATATTAGTTTCTTCGCCACTGTATGCACCAATCCCCTTAATTTTAGTTACTCCTCGATGAACAGCTTTAAAAATCAAATCCTCAAGCTGTTCTTTTTTTGAGATAATCAACATCGTCATAGTAATATTCTGTAAATGTACTCTATCAATAACAACAGCCGTTACTACTGCAAAAAAAATCGAATATACACCAGCTGAAATATCATATATATACATACAAGTAGTAAATACAAATACATTTATAATATTAAATATTTTACCTACACTCATACTTTTATATTTTTGCATCAACAATAATCCTAATATTTCTTCACCACCACCACTGCCTTTTGATAATAAAGTAATGCCAGCACCTATACCACAAAGAACTCCGCCGGCAATACATGCAGTAATATTTTCAGGCAAAAAACTTTTTTTCTGGTACTGGCACAATACTCAACAATACACTATAACATATTACACAAAAAATAGTTTTGATGATAAAATCTCCACCAAAACGCTTTAAAGAAATATATAACAATGGTAAATTGAGCAAAAAATAAATAATCCCTGTATAATTACCTTCACCCAAATCAATTTCTATTATATTTTCTATCACATAAATCATTATCTGAGAAATTCCCAAAAAACCACCATTATATAAATCACAAGGCAATATAAATACATTAAATCCTATAGAATATAGCAATGAACCACTTATAATATATCCCAATGCTTTCATGTCAAATAATGACTTTAAACATAATTTTAATTGCATATTTTCACCTTTTTCTAAAACATCTATTTTTATAGACAAATAAAACCCAGAGCATTTTGCCCTAGGTTTTATCTATCACTTTTTTATTCAGGAAGTAGCCCTTTTTGTACTAAAAATTCATGTGCCACTTCATGAGCATCTCTACCTTCTACATCTACAGCATAATTCATGTTTCTCATTTCTTCATCAGATATTTGACCATCTAATTTAGCAAATACATCTTTTAATTCTGGGTGCTGCTCTAATAATTTGCCTCTAGTAAATGATACTGCATAAAATGGTGGGAAAAATCCCATATCATCAGGTAACCCCTGTAAATTCAATTTTTTTAGCAAAGCGTCCGTGGAAAAAGCATCTACTACATCGACTTCTCCATTTGCTACTGCTTGATAACGAATAGTAGCATCTAAAGCTTTTACATCTTTAAATTGTGTGCCAAATTTCGCTTCCAATCCTGGCAAGCAATCTTCACGATGCAAAAACTCAGCTGTACAACCAAGTGTTACATCACTAGAGATAGCTAACAAATCACTCATTTTCTCTAGATTGTGTTCTTTAGCAAAATCTGGACGAACACTTAACACATAAGTATTATTAAAACCTAATGGTTTAGACGTTACTACATTATATTTATTTAATAATGTCTCTGATACTTGATTATATACTACTTCTGAATCTGAATTCATTGGCAATTTACAAAAATTCATCAAAGCTGTACCTGAATACTCTACAAAAGTATCAATATCACCATTTGTCAAAGCACTAAAGCAAAAATCTGCACCATTTAAGTTAAAACGACGCTCTACTTTAAAATCAGTATAATGTTCAATTAAATCTTCATACATATATCCCAAAATAAATACTTCTGTAAAATTAGATGTACCTACTACAATTGTTTTCTGAGTAGCATCTTTTATATAAGCATAACCTTTAACACCAAGTGGCATTATCACCAATAAAGTACACAATCCTGCTACTACTACTTTTTGGAATGTATGTTTTTCTAATTTATCATTTTTTATTTGTCCTGCTGGTTTTAACCCTTCTGGCACTAATAGATTTTCAGCTTTAGCTAACATATAATCAATTAATAAAGCTAAAACTGATGCTGGAATAGCTCCTAATAAAACCATATCAATATTAAGACCAATAAGCCCCATATTAATAAACCAACCTAAGCCGCCAGCTCCGGCAAAAGCAGCAATAGTCATTGTTCCCACAGCTGCTACCGTACTAATTCGTATTCCTGCCATAATAAAAGGCATGGCAAGTGGCATTTCTACTTTAATTAATTTTTGCCAACTAGATAAACCTATTCCTTCTGCAGCTTCTCTAAGTTTAGGGTCAATACTGCTAATACCTGTATAAGTATTTTTTATAATTGGCAATAAAGCATAAATTATTACCATGATAATAGCAGGCTTTTCTCCAATGCCTACAAATGGTACAGAAAATGCTAACAGCGCAATACATGGTATACTTTGCATTAAATTGGCTATTCCAATAACTATATTTGACGCAGTTTTATTTCTAGTTATCAAAATACCTAATGGTACCCCGATAGCTATAGATAATAATACCGCCATTGTAGTCATGTTCATATGCTCCATAAAACGAAGCCATACATCTGGATATTTATCTAAAAATAAAGCTAGTAATGAACTATTCATGCTAAAATTCCGTCCTTTTGTCTTACACTATCTTGATATTGACGACTAAGCACTGATAATAGCCTACTTTTTGTTAAATAGCCTACTAATTCATTTTTTAAATCCAATACTGGAACAATGCCGAAATGATTATAATCTACTGTATTAGTAATTTCTTTCAACGAAGTATTTTCATATACTGCATGATAATCATCTGATATAAAATTCTTTAATGAACCACTATATGAATCAAAATTCTGTAAATCAGCTAGCCATACAATTCCCAAAAATTTATTATCTTCCGTAACTAGTACACTATCAACACGAGCATGATTCATTACTTGCAACGCTTGAATAATCGTTCTATCTACAGAAATTTTGCATGGATTTTTCAACATAATATCACTAGCTTTGATAAATTCTGGATTAGACCACAATCTATTTTTGCCCACAAAATTTTGTACATATTCATTGGCAGGATTTTTCAAAATATTTTCTGGAGTATCATATTGTACAATCCAACCTTTTTGAATAATACATATTTTATCAGCTAATTTTATAGCTTCGTCCATATCATGAGTTACAAAGACAATAGTCTTCTTGAATTGCTTTTGTAATTTTACTACTGCATCTTGTAAATCACTACGTGTTACAGGGTCTAAAGCACTAAATGGCTCGTCCATTAAAATAATATCTGGATTAGTAGCAAAAGCTCTAGCTACGCCTACACGCTGCTTTTGACCTCCAGACAATTGACACGGATATAAATATTTATAACTATTTGGGTCTAAATCCACCATTTCTAATAATTCATCAATGCGATTTTCTATATTATTGCTATCATAATTATTTATTCTTAACACAGTTGCAATATTATCATAAATCGTCATATGTGGAAATAATCCTGCATCTTGAACAACATACCCAATACGTCTACGAAGCTCTAAAGTATTTTGCTGACGTATTGAAACATTATCTATCTTTATTAAGCCTCTATCCACAGTCTCCAATTTATTTATAGTTTTCAATAAAGTTGTTTTTCCACAACCAGATGAACCTATTAACACCACAAATTCACCATCATTGATTGTGAGATTAATTTTGTGTAGTACAAGTTTTTCTTTATAAGCCTTGTCTACTTCTTCAAATGTAATCACAATAGTCCTCCTAATTGATAATTGAGATTACGTATATAATACCTTAAATAACATAAAAATAGCCTTAATACTTATCAACATAGTATTAAGACTATATAAAAATTCATCAAATAAAAAAATAGGTATGAAAAATCACACCTATTTTAATTTATTATTTATTTATTAAAAAAATTATCTTTTCCCATCAAAATTCTACTACTATTTAATACTACCGCTAAAGTAGCCGTATTATGAATAATAGCTGCTACAAGTGGATTAATTCTACCCAAAGCACCAAGAAGCATTGCCGCCGAATTAATAGTAATTGTAGCTGTAAAATTTTGACGAATTAATTTCATAGTATTTTGACCAAGTTCTAAAGCGTCCATTAATTTTATTGGATTATCCGAATTAATTGTGATATCCGAAGATTCTACAGCAATATCTGTTCGACGACCACCTAATGCTACCCCTACATCAGCAAAAGCTAATGCTGGCGCATCATTTATACCATCTCCTACCATTAATACATGTCCATTTTTCTGTAGTCTATTTACAATTTCAGCTTTATCTTCTGGTAAAATTTCTGCATAATAATTGTCAATTCCCATTTTATGTGCTACAGTATTAGCTACTTCTTCACTATCTCCTGTAAGCATTACAATTTCATCAATACCATGCCGACGCATCTGATTAAAAGTTTTTTTCATTTGTGGACGTATTGGATCATTAATAACAATTAAACCCATAAGCTTAGCATCACGTGCTACATATAAGATATTATGACCTGGCATAGTTTCTATATCAGAAAAATTATCTAGACCTGTTACTTCTCTATCCATCATAAAATGATGACTGCCTACAATAATATGTCCACCTTTAAATCCATCAAAATCATCCACATTTGCTTCCATACCATGAGCAACTACTGTATCTGAATCTATGTGGTCTGGTACTTTCCAACCTTGTTCCTCTACATAATTTTGAATAGCCACTGCCAATGGATGAACTGAATGAATTTCTGCTGATGCTGCTAATAATATCATTTCTTTTTCACAAACACCCTCAGCTGTATGTGTTTCTACTATTTTCGGCTCACCTACTGTAATTGTTCCTGTTTTATCCATAACTACAGTATCAATATCAGCTAAAGCTTCAATATAGTTACCACCTTTTATTAAAATTCCTTGTTTTGCAGCAGTAGCTACTGCTGCTGATATTGCTGTTGCCGTAGATAATTTTAAACCACAAGAAAAATCAATAAATAATAAATTAAGTACACGTTGCCAATCACGAGTTGCTCCATAAACAATAGCTGCCCCTATAAAAGAAATAGGAACTAACATATTCGCCATTCTATCAGCAAAATTTTGTACAGGAGCTCGGCGAGCTTGTGCATCTTCTACTAAATGCACAATTCTAGCAAGAGATGTATCATCTCCTACTTTCTGTACTAAAATAGTAAGTTGTCCACCCTGTACTACTGAACCTGCATATACTGGATCATCTTGTCCTTTTAAAGCAGGATTGGATTCACCTGTTATTGAAGCTTGGTCAATTGCCGCATTACCACTTAAAACCTTGCCATCAACGCAAATCTTTTCTCCAGTATGCACTGCAATAACATCATTTACCTTAATAGTTTCTATGGGTACTTTTACTTCATGTCCATCATCTTCTACACGCCATACATATTGTTGATCTAATTTCAACAAACTAGATATATGTTTTCTAGCTCGTTCTGCTGCATAAATAGTAAGCATTTCGGCTACATTAGAAAGTGTCATTAAACTTAAACTAGATTCTGGTTTACCTGCTAATACTGAAGCAATAACAGCTGTCGAAGTAAGTGTATCAGCATTTGGCTGACCATCTGTTATTAAACCTTTTAAACCATTTTTAATTACATTACGTGCAATTCCCAATACAAATAAACTACGCACAATATTTAAACTTGTATATACTTGCGGAGCAAATTTTTTCAATACTTGTAAACCCACAAAGCCTACTAAAGAAATAATTGCATCTCGTTTATAAGCTTGTAATTCATTATTGATATCTTTCTTCACTGGCAAAGTTTCTTTTGGTTTATTAACTACTGGTATATTTACTTTATAACCTAAAACCTGTATAATTGCTAATTTATTTATACTATCTTTATAAAATATACGTACTGCCTTTGAATAATATCTTACTAGAACAACATTTTTAATTGCATGTAAACGTAAAGTCAATTTATTTCTTTGATTTACAGTTAAATAAGATTGTAATGGAATTTGACAATATCTCATAGTTTGATTCGTCATTATTTACCAATTCCTCTCAAAATAGAAAATGCCCACCATAGCATTTGTGGTCCATTAGGACGTTGCCCCATAGTTAAAATCTTACGTATACCTCTTAAAGCAAAAAAACTTGATACTAGTACACGTAAATCTATGACATTATTTGTTTTTTTCTTAACCCATTCATTTATCTCTTTCACTACCATTAAAATAGTATCACTAGCCATAGTAGTTGCTTGATTACTCATTTGAGTTACTTTATGTTTAAAAGCAAATACCTTGTTTTTCAACTGTGCAAATATATCATCTATAATATTTTCTACACAACTATATATAATAAGTAAACTTCCCGTATTAATATTAGTAGTAACTTCTTTTATATATGGTAACTCTTTCAATTTTAAACTTAATACTTTAGCTAATTTTTCATTTTGTTTTAAAGCATCAATATAATAACGGCGACGCCCTTTTATAGCATGTGCCAAACGAAAACTTTGTGCTTTTATTTCTTCATTTATAGTATTCAATCCTTGATGTAGTTCTGAAAAACTAAAAATTTTATTATTTCCTCCATCTTTAGAAAAAAATTTTAATAATTGTTGTCCAATAGTTAATCCAATAGCCATACCAGATGCATATGACATAAAATCCACCCCACTTATCTATTCGCACGTTTTTTTATATATGCTTCAATCTCACAAAGTTCTTTATTAGTTTTTATTTTTGCTGGTTGATATTCAATAAGAACAGAACCTGTTATTGTATTTATAGTAACTTTGTCTAGTTCATTATATTTAGCCATAGTTTCTTCAACTTTTAACTTTAATTGTGCATTATTTATTAAAGCTTTACTATAAACACGAATACGTCCTGGTATATAAGAACCTACTGTTACTGATTTTAAAAACCAATCCATCTTAGATGTTGGTATACCCACTGCATTTAGAATATTCATTTGACTAAAACCCTTCCTCACATTATTTTTCATCACTTTTTTATATTGATACGCATGTGCTAAAGATAAAGCTGTCCAAGCTATTCCAAATACAGTATGTATTTTTTTACTTCCTGTTACCAAAGATAAAACAGTACCTGTCATTCCAACAGCTAAAGGAATTCCTAAACTCATCTTTTTCATAATACATTCTCCATATAATAATTATTTTTTATAAAAATACACATAGATTTTAAAAAAGGAGTGTTTTAATAAACACTCCTTTCTTTATTGAAATTATTTAACTTCAGCAGCTTGCTGTGCAGCAATCATATCTTCTAAAGCTTCTTTTTGACGAACAAGTTCTTCCATAGACACTTGTTCTTGTCCTTCCGCAATAACAGGTTGTTGCTGAACACGATTTTGCATATATTTATAACCAAATGCACCTGCTACCACACCTACAGCTAAACCAATCCAAAAATCTGTTCTTGTAAACATAATCAAGACTCCTTTTAATATAATATATAATAGACCTTTTATTATAAAGCAAAATGCCTATAATCATTATCAATGCTGTTTATCTTTGACCTTAGAAATTAGCTTATTATCTGTTCCACAGCAATCACAATGGCAACCGCCAGAACAACCATTATTTGTACCACAAGAATCACATTTTCCTGAAGAAAAATTATGATATATGCGTTTCATACCAAAAACAAAAGCTATAAATATTATCAAAGCTATAATCCAAGTAGCGATATCACCTGTCGTCATTTAAAAGCCTCCGTTTATTTTTATACTAAATATCAAAATTTATCAAAAACCTAATAATGTGCCTACTTGATAAACTAATAAAGATACAACCCATGCTACAACAAAATTACCAATAGCAGATAAGAACATCCATTTCCAACCACCAGCTTCTTTCTTTATTGTACCAAGTGCTGTCATACATGGTGTATATAACTGGCTAAACACCATAAATGCTAACGCAGACATTGTCGTAAATGCCATCTGTAATCCAGTATTAGCTACCATACCTACAGCTTCAACAGTTTCAGTATCAGGGCTTAAATCAGGTAAACCATATAAAATACCCATTGTAGAAATAACAGCTTCTTTTGCCATAATACCAGTAATAACAGCAGAACCAGCTTCCCATGTATCAAAACCATGGAATACAAACAATGTGGACATAATACCACCAAGACTAGCTAATAAAGATTCAGACATATCTTCTACTTGACCTGCAAAATTATAACTGCTTAAGAACCATAAAATTACAGACATAGCAAAAATTATTGTACCTGCTTTTATGAGATAACCTTTACCTTTATCCCATGTTTCTAACAATACTGTTTTCATATCTGGAATACGATATGGTGGTAATTCTAAAACAAAGCTTGTATTATCCTTTTCAAATACAGTTCTACTCAATATACTAGAAGCTAAAATTGCACCAATTATACCGATAAGATACATAGCAAATACAACATCACCTGCATTTTCACCAAAGAAAATAGCTCCAAATAACGCCATTACTGGAAGTTTAGCACCACAAGTTAAAAACGGCGTTACTAAAATAGTTATCATACGGTCTTTTTCTGAATCTAACGCTCTAGCTCCCATAATACCTGGAACAGCACAACCGAAACCACAAATAATAGGCATCAATGCTTTACCACTAAGACCAGCACGACGCATAATTGGGTCCATGACAAAAGCCACACGAGCCATATATCCTGTACCGTCTAAGAAACTCAAGCAGAAAAATAACGTGAAAATAAGTGGCACAAAAGTAAGCACTCCACCTACACCAGCTATAATACCATCACATACTAAAGAATGTAACCAATCAGCTACACCTAATCCAGTCAACGCTTCATCTGCCCAACCATAAAAATCTTCATTTATAAGTACATCTAATTCATCAGCAATCGGTTGACCAATCCATGTAAAAGTAATCTGGAATACAAGATATAACATTAATACTAAAATAGGTAATGCCATAAAGCCATTAGCTAATACTTTATCAATCTTTTCAGTGAGATTATTACCTACATTTTCCTTAACGACAACTTGCTCTACAATTTTATCAATAAAAGCATAACGTGCTTCTATAATTGCTTCTTCTAATTTTTCTTTATCACTAATAGTAGCTTTTAACTTTTCAATATTAGCAATATGTTCTTCCACCTGTTGAGAATTTTTATAACTATCCATTACTGTAGAAGTGAAGATATCTAATAATTTATTAGTGGATTTTTTACTGCGACCTACAGTTTCTACTACAGGCATTCCTAATAATTTTTCTAACTTAGCTGTAGAAATTTTAATTCCTTTTTTATTCGCTTCGTCCATCATATTAAGGTCAACTAATACAGGAATACGACGCTAACAATTGTAAACATAAAAATAAATTACGTTCAATATTAGAAGAATCAATGACATCTACAATAATATCAGGTTTTTCTCCACTTAAATAGTTTTCTACGATAATTTCTTCTGGAGAACGTCCGTTTATGCTATATGTACCAGGTAAATCCATTACAGATATAGCTCTATCTTTATGTTTTGTATAACCTACTTTTTTATCTACTGTAACTCCTGGCCAGTTACCAATTTTTTGTCTAATACCAGTTAATTCATTGAATATTGTTGATTTCCCAGTATTGGGATTTCCTGTCAACGCTACGGATAATGTTGCCACTATTATCTCCCTCCCATTAATTATTAAGCAATTTGAGTAACTGCAATTTTTGCCGCATCAGATAAACGAATAGACATATTAAAAGAACGAATAGATATCGCAATCGGGTCTCCAAGTGGCGCTGAACGCAATACCTTTACTTTTGTACCTTTTACCATTCCCATACTCATAAGACGCTCTTTCAATTCTGAAGCCTCTATAGACTCAACTTTTACTACCATTCCTGGCTTTGCTTCCTTTAAAGTCATAATATTCCTCCTTCTATTTTAAAATCTTTCTTTATATTTGTTTTTGATTTTGATAATAATTATTACTTCTTTTAACAACCACATTATATAGCAAATGATAATCCATGTCAATAAAAATGATAAATATTATCTGTATAATTATATTTATTCTCAATAAAATAAAAAGCAAAAGTACCATCTACCCTTGCTTTTATCGTTAATATATTATCTTATTATATTTTTAATTACACCGCCACCGCCAACGATTTCATCTTCGTAAAATACTACAGATTGCCCTGGTGTAATCGCTCTTTGTGGTTCACTAAATAAAATCTTAGCCAAATTGCCATTGTCTAATGGTTCCACAGTACATTCACATTCTTTAGCACCATAACGAATTTTAGCAGTAGTAACGAATTTTTCAGTGAAATCATCTCTCGTGATAAAGTTTAAATCTTTAGCTACTAATCCTTTAGCAAAAACATCTTTATTTTCACCAACAATTACATGATTACGTTTCACATCTAAACCGACTACATATAATGGATGAGCAGCAGCTATACCTAATCCTTTTCTTTGCCCCACAGTATATAATGGTACACCTTCATGTCGACCCAATTTATTACCATTGACATCAACAATATCACCAGGTTTTAAAATATGTGGTGCTTTTGCTTTTAAATAAGCTTTATAGTCATCATTTGGAATAAAACAAATCTCCTGACTTTCAGGCTTATTAGCTACTGGTAAATTCATTTTTCCAGCTAATTCGCGAGTTTTTTCCTTGCTATAATTTCCAAGTGGCAACATAAAATGCTTTAATACATCTTGGGTCAAAGTATATAAAACATATGATTGGTCTTTTCTTACATCTAAACCTTTTTTTAATAAATATCTGCCTGTTTTTTCATCTTGTTCAATGCGTGCATAATGACCAGTAGCTACACAATCTGCACCTAATTCTAAGCAATCTTTCAATAAACTACCAAATTTTACAGTATTATTACATCTCACACAAGGATTAGGTGTTCTACCTTTTGCATATTCACTGATAAAATATTTTATTACATCATCTTTAAATTTCTTATGATAATTAACTACATAATGTGGAATATTCAACGCATCTGCTACTTTTTTAGCATCACTGACAGCAGTTGAACCGCCTGCTTCTCTACTTTCATCACTTAAAGTCATTGTTACGCCAATAACATCATAACCTTGTTCTATCAATAAAGCAGCTGTAAGCGAACTATCTACGCCACCACTCATAGCTACTGCTACCTTTTTTTTCATCTTCTTTTCCCCTCTAAAAATCTATCTACAAATAACAAATATATATTTCCTAGTAAACAACTAAGATATATTCATATACTAACAAACTAATGCTTTTTTGTCAAAATTAAGCTTTTATTTTTTCACAAAACTGCATATATCTACCAATTTTTTCTTCATATCCATTTGATGTTGGCATATAATATTTAGCATTTTTTATTTTGTCAGGCAAATACTGTTGTTTCACTATATGATATGGATAATCATGAGCATATTTATAATCTACACCATGACCGAGTTTTTTAGCACCTTTATAATGACAATCTCTTAAGTGTATTGGTACTTGCCCACAATCTTGACTTTTTACTTGTTCTATAGCTTTATCAATCGCCAAATAACTGGCATTACTTTTAGGCGCAGATGCTATATATGTTACTGCTTGTGCAAGTGGTATACGAGCTTCAGGCATACCCAAAAATTGAACAGCTTGCACTGTAGCCATAGCCAAAACTAAAGCTTGTGGATCTGCATTTCCCACATCTTCAGAAGCACAGATAGCAATTCTTCGAGCAATAAAATTAATATCTTCACCTGCTACCAACATTCTTGCTAAATAGTGCAACGCCGCATCAGGGTCGCTTCCCCTCATACTCTTGATAAATGCCGATACTATATCATAGTGATTATCACCATTTTTATCATATGTTTGAATTTTTTCACTGATAATACTTTCAATAATTTCTTTATTGATATTATGATTTTGCTCTAACGCCACATCGCCAGCTTGCTCTAATATATTCAAAGCCACTCTAGCATCGCCACCAGCATATTGAGCTATTATCGATAATATTTCATCATCATACTTAAATTTATATTTACCCAAACCGCGAACTTTATCTTCTAAAGCTATTTTTAAGATATCAATTAAATTTTGTTCATCTAATAATTCTAATTTTACTACACGAACTCTAGATAATAACGCATGATTTACTTCAAAATACGGATTTTCTGTAGTAGCACCAATCAAGATAATTCTACCATCTTCAACATAAGGCAATAATACATCTTGTTGAGCCTTATTAAAACGATGTATTTCATCTAAAAATATAATTGTACGTTTACGATAATATCTTCTATTTTCATCAGCTTTTTCAATGATTTTACGCACATCAGAGATACCAGCAGACACCGCGTTTAATCGAGAAAATTCACTTTTTGTCATACCTGCAATCATTTTCGCAAGCGTTGTCTTTCCTGTACCTGGAGGCCCATATAAAATCATCGAAGGTATTTTATCTTCTTGTACCATTCTACGCAAAAATGATTTTTTACCCAGTATTTTTTCCTGTCCTATATATTCATCAAAATTACGCGGTCTCATTCTTTCAGCTAACGGACGATAATCTTCATCCATTTCTATGGTATTTTCGCTTATATTTTTATTATTTTCACTAGCCATTGCTGAAAATAAGTCTAAATCTTGCATATTATTCTCCTGTTGAACCAAAACCGCCACTTCTTATAGTATCAACATTTTTTTCATCATCTATAGTTAAAAATTTATAAAAAATGGCTTGAGCTATTCTCATACCTTTAGTAATTTCTACATCTTCATCACCAAAGTTTATCAGACCAATCATTATATGACCTTCATTATCTTCATTGTTATAATAATCTGCATCAATAACACCTTGAGAATTTACTAAATTCAAATTCTTTTTAAAAGCTAAACTAGAACGAATATGTATACCTAAATATTCATCATCTTGCATATAAGCTTTTAATCCTGTTGCAATTACTGCCATCTGCCCAGCTTTTATGATTTTATCTTCAGCAGCTTCGATATCATAACCTGCTGATTTACTTGTTTTTCGAGTTGGTAAATTTATATATTTATCTTTAAAATCACTCACTATTTCAAAACCACGATTACGCAAAAAAACAACTCCTTAAAAATTATATTCAATATTTTTCACAGCTCAATATTTTATTATATAACAAAAATGCACTGTGCAATCACACAGTGCATAATAAATTCATTTGGAGGCGGCACCCAGATTTGAACTGGGGAATAAAGGTTTTGCAGACCTCTGCCTTACCACTTGGCTATGCCGCCGTCTGGAGCGGAAAACGAGGCTCGAACTCGCGACCCTCACCTTGGCAAGGTGATGCTCTACCACTGAGCTACTTCCGCATTTGACGTTTTTTGTCTGCCGCTGTATCAGCAACATATATTATTATATGTATAACAGAGTATTTTGTCAACAACTTTTTTGAAAAAAATTTAAAAAATTTTTCAATGCCTCCAAAAGCCCAATAAATAAGCTATTTTCCCATTATATAGAAATGAAAAAATAGCTTATTATTCAAAATTTCTTAAAGAACTTCAGAAAAATATATCACTGTTACAGTATCATCTAAAGTAATTCGACGCTGATAAATATTTTCAAAATCTAAACGTAATTCTTCTAATGAATCAATTTCTGGATTTTGGTGACCTAAATCTTTTGAAGTTAATTCAGCGAATTTTTTTACGCGAACTTTATCAATGATTGCTGTATATAATCTTTTTTTCACTTCATATTTTTTACCAGTAGTAATCCACACTATAGAACTTTCTGGATATTGACTGCGAACATCTCCTAAGCGAACAGTACAATTTTTTTTGCGTGACATAATCAATTCTTCATGTTTTTTTGCCTGAAAGTTTAATGCCATCATCATAATCTACCTCCAATTTATAAAATATAATCTAATTCTTAAAGATATTTAAAGATATATATATTATATTTTACTAAAATTTGTAAAAATCCTTTTTTCTTCTAAAATTTATTATCTAACTTTATTGCGAATATGACTTTGTTAGGCTATTATATATTTTAACAATCAAGATTTTTATTAATCTATTTATTATATTTATATCACCTATCAAAATCTTAAAGAAAAGAGGGTAGCTATTGTTATTTTATAACAATTTTTATTATGCGTTCTCAAATCTTAAATTTATTAAAACAAAATGGCAACAAATTTTTATCTGGTGAATACTTAGCTGATACGCTAAAAGTATCTCGAACTGCTATCTGGAAACATATAAAAGCATTACGTGATAATGGCTATAATATTGAAAGTGTTCCTAGAAGTGGTTATCGTTTAATTGACTCTCCAGACTTATTATCAAGTGAAGAAATAAAATCTTCTCTCACTACTAAAATATTAGGTTCTGAAATTTTATATTTTGAAACTGTAGACTCCACAAATACTCAAGCTAAAAAAGTAGCACTTCAAGGTGTTAAAGATGGTACTATCATCATTAGTGAAGAACAAGGTGGTGGTAGAGGCAGATTATCTCGCTCTTTCTTTTCTCCTAAATATAAAGGAATTTGGTTTTCTGTCATTTTAAAACCAAAATTTTTACCTCAAGAAGCACCAAAATGCACATTGATGGCTGCTACTGCTATCACCAAAGCTATCGAAGATGTTACTGGTGTAAAAGTTGGTATTAAATGGCCTAATGATGTTTTATATGAAGGAAAAAAATTAGTAGGTATTTTGACAGAAATGAATGCTGAAATGGATTGCATAAATTACATCATTATTGGTATGGGAATTAATGTTAATATTGATAAAGAAGAAATGCCTGAAGAAATTCAAAATATTGCTACTTCTTTGAGTCAAATTACAGGTAAAAAAATTTCTCGTTTAAAACTTTTAAATAAAATCTTGTATTACTTAGAACATTTGTATATAATCTGTCAAGAGGAAGGTTTTGCACCTATTCTTGATGAATGGCGTAAATATTCCATTACTTTAAATCAACATATCCGTGTAATCGGCACAAATGAAGTCTTAGAAGGAATTGCCGTGGATATTGATGATGATGGTGCTCTTCTTGTAAATATTGATGGACAAATAAAACGTGTGTTAGCAGGCGATGTTTCTATTCGACCAGTACAAAACCGCTAAACTCACAGATGGAGGATAAAATGCTTTTAGTTTTTGACATTGGTAACAGTAATATCGTTATGGGGGCTTATGATGGTAAAAAACTTTATCGTCATTGGCGAATTTCCACCGACCGACAAAAAACTGGCGATGAGTATGGTATGCTCATAAACGAACTGTTCCGTTTCCAAGGTATGGATATGAACGATATTGATGATATTATTATCTCATCTGTTGTTCCACCTCTTGTTATTCCTATTAGTAAAATGTGTGAACGTTATTTTAAAATAAAACCATTACTTGTAGGTCCTGGTATAAAAACTGGCATTCGCTTAGTTTATGAAAATCCACGCCTTTTAGGTGCTGACCGTATTGTAAATGTTGTTGGTGCTTTTGAACAATATGGTGGTCCTTTGATTGTAATTGATATCGGTACTGCTACTACTTTTGATGTAGTAAATGATAAAGGTGATTTTTTAGGTGGTGTAATAGCTCCTGGTATCGGTATGTCAGCAGATGCTTTATTCCAAAAGGCTGCTAATTTGCCTCGTATAGAACTTGTTACTCCTAAAAATGTAATTTGCCATAATACTATTACAAATATGCAATCTGGTATTATCTATGGTGCTGTAGGGCAAATAGATGGTATTGTAAATCGTATAAAAAAAGAATATGGTAAAGATATGACTGTAATCGCAACTGGTGGACTTGCTCGCATGATTGCGGAAGAGTCTAGCACTATTGATAAAACAGATCATTTCTTAACTTTGACTGGTCTTCGCGTTCTCTATGAACGTAATGCTGCTTCAAGAAAGGGGTACTTAGAAAGGTTAAAAAATAAGCCTTCAAATAATTTATGAAAATAGGAAACTTAGAAATAACTACTCCCGTATTTTTAGCACCTATGGCTGGTGTAACTGATACTGCTTATTGTATTTTAGCTCAACGTATGGGCTGTGGTCTCGTTTATTCTGAAATGGTCAGCGACCAGGGTATTAATTTTCGCAATGAACGAACTTTAGAAATGTTAAAGACTGTTCCTGAACAAAGACCTTTAGCTATTCAATTATTCAGTGGTAATCCTGAACGTATGTATAAAGCAGCTAGTTTTGTGGCTTCTTTGAATTGTTGTGATATGATTGACATAAATATGGGGTGCCCTGCACCGAAGATTGTACGCAATAGCGAGGGTTCAGCTTTGATGAAAGATCCTGTTTTAGCATATGAAATAATGTGTGCTACTCGTGAAGCTGTAAAAGATATGCCTGTTACTGTGAAAATGCGTAAGGGCTGGGATAGTGAACACTGTAATGTCGTTGAAATGGCTGGGCTTGCTCAAAAGGCTGGGCTTGATGCTATTGCTGTTCATGGCAGAACTAGAGAAGAATTTTATCGTGGTCATGCTGATTGGGATATTATTCGCGAAGTTAAACAGGCTGTTGATATTCCTGTCATCGGTAATGGCGATGTTAGAACTTGCCAGGATTTAAAAAATATTTTTGAACATACTGGTTGTGATGCTGTCATGATTGGTCGTGGGGCTCAGGGTAATCCTTGGATTTTCCGCCGTTTTAAAGAATTTTTATTTACTGGTGTCGATCCTGGTGAACCTAGCATTGATGAAAGAAAACAGGTTATTTTAGAACATTTGGATATGCTTTTGAAATGGAAGGGCGATTATATTGGTCCTCGTGAAATGAGAAAGCATGCTACGTGGTATACTCATGGCTTGTATGGCAGTGCTAGTTTGAGACAAAAGTTTAATTCGGCTGTTTGTAGGGAAGATTTCGTTAAAATTTTAAATGATATGTGATTATATGATTTTATTTGGTTAAATTAGAGCGATGTTTTTACATCGCTTTTTATTTATTTTTTTCGTCTAGACTTTTGCTAAGCTTGCTATTATTACATCTATTTTATGTCGTCTTTTATGTCGTCTTTTATGTCGTCTTTTATGTCGTCTTTTATGTCGTCTTTTATTTTCTTTTCTAATTGATGATTTGATTTTGTAAAATCTTTGTAAATTCTTTTTTTGTTAATTGACTTTATTTTTTACAAACTATACAATTATAGTATGTTTTGGAAATCTCATATTAGGCATAACCTTTTATAGGCTATGTCTTTTTTATTGTCAATTTATTTTTTATTTTAGAAGGGGTTTTGTTTACTTTTATGAGAAATTATGTTGTAACTTTTGCTAAGTCGTTAGTTGTTGGTTCTACCATGCTAGTTCCTGGTGTTAGTGGCGGTTCTATGGCTATGATACTTGGGATTTATACTAAATTAATTTCTTCTGTAAGTTCATTCATGAAAAATAAATTTAGAAATTCTCTTTTTTTAACTATATTTTTAGCAGGTTCTTTAATAGGTATTGTTTCTTTTTCTAAACCTATTTTGCATTTAATTGAAACTTATCCTATGCCTATGCTTTATTTCTTTATGGGTGCTGTAGCAGGCAGTGTGCCTTTGATGTTTCGCGAGGCTAAATTAACTAAATTTTCCTGGACAGTCCCTATATATGTCGCTATTGGCTTTTTAATTGTTCTCTTTTTTGAAATGTCTCCTATCAGTAATGTAACTACAAATGATGCTACTAATTGGTACACTTATTTATTATTAGTTGTCGCTGGTTTTATAGCTGCTATTGCACTTGTTTTACCAGGAATAAGCGTTTCTTATATGCTTTTATTGATGGGATTATATGATGAAACTATGCGTGCGGCTTCTGAATTTTATTTACCATTTTTAATTCCATTAGGATTTGGTCTAGTTGTGGGTATTTTACTAACTACTAAATTATTAGAAAATCTTATGCAAAACTATCCTCAACCTACTTTTTTAATTATCCTTGGATTCATTTTAGGTTCTATCTTGGAACTTTATCCAGGTATTCCGCAAAATGAAGAAATTTTTATCTGTGCTTTAACTTTGATTTTAGGATTTGGTATTATTAAATATATTTCTTCTAAAGATGTTTAAACAAAAACTAGCAGGTATTTATTTTACTTGCTAGTTTTTTCTTTTTATCTAAAAATATATTCAGCTTTTAAACATATTTACAATAAATAATTTTCTTCATGTATATAAATACTTTCTATTTTGTCTATAATGTTTTATAATATAATTTATATTTTACTAAGGAGGCTATTTTTTTATGAAAGACGCTACTAAATGTTTACATTCTGGATACAGCCCTAAAAATACTGAACCTCGTGTCATGCCAATTGTGCAAAGCACTACATATGTTTATGACTCTACTGATGATGTTGCTGCTGTTTTTGATGAACCTACTAAATCTTTAATTTATTCTCGTTTTGCTAATCCTACAGTCATGGCTGTTGAAAATAAAATTGCTGACCTTGAAGGTGGCGTTGGTGCTATGTGTACTACTTCTGGTCAAGCTGCTAACTTACTTGCTATTTTAAATATCTGTAATGCTGGTGATAGCTTTATCTCCACTACTCAAATTTATGGTGGTACTGTAAATCTTTTCGCTTTCACTTTAAAAAAATTAGGTATTGAATGTATCTTTGTTGGTCATGATGCTACTGATGAAGAAATTCATGCTGCTTTTAAGCCTAATACTAAAGCTGTTTTTGGTGAAACTTTAGCTAATCCTGCATTAACTGTTTTTGATATCGAACGTTATGCAAATATCGCTCATGCTCATGGTGTTCCTTTGATTGTGGATAACACTTTTGCAACTCCTATCTTATGTAAACCATTTGAATTTGGTGCTGATATTGTTACTCATTCCACTAGTAAATATATGGACGGTCATGCACTTCAAATCGGTGGTGTAATCGTTGATAGCGGTAATTTCAATTGGGATAATGGTAATTTCCCTGAATTAGTAGAACCAGATCCATCTTATCACGGTCTTTCCTATACAAAAACTTATGGTAAACAAGCTTATATTTTAAAAGCTAGAATGCAGTTAATGCGTGATTTCGGTTGCTATCCAGCTGCACATTCTGCATTTTTATTAAACTTAGGTTTAGAAACTTTACCTGTACGTATGAAACAATACTGCGAAAATGCTCTTACTGTTGCTAAATATTTAGAAAGCAATGATAAAGTAGAAAGCGTTATGTACCCTGCTCTTGAAAGCAATGAATCTTATCCTCTTGCTAAAAAATATTTAAAAGGCTGCAGTGGTGTTATCACTTTTGTAATCAAAGGTGGCAAAGAAAACGCTGTTAAATTCATGGACTCCTTAAAATTAGCTTCTAATGAAGTTCATGTTGCCGATATTCGCACTTGTGTTCTTCACCCAGCAAGTGAAACACATCGTCAATTGACAGATGAACAACTCGAAGCAGCTGGTATTAATAGTGGTATGGTTCGTTTCTCTGTAGGTCTTGAAGATATCAATGATATTTTAGATGACTTAAAACAAGCTTTTGCTAATGTAAAATAATTTTTTAAAGGCATTTGTGTAAACAAGTGCCTTTTTTATTTTCCTAATCATTTTTTAGTTTAAAACCTGAAATCCTTATAAATAAAGGATTTATAGAAAATCACCAAAAATCCTTAATCGCTGGTAAAAACTTATATAAATATTGATATTTCAACCTTTATAAACTATAATTATTTATAAAAGTATTAATTTTACTGGCATTTAACTTTAACAAGAGTTGTATTTGAATAATATTCTCTTAGCACCACCTATAAAATCTGTTGGTATTTAACTTTAACAAGAGTTGTATTTGAATATATTATCCCGATATCGAATAGTTATTTTACTTAAAATTTAACTTTAACAAGAGTTGTATTTGAATTCTGGTGTTTTCTTTTTCCATGTTGTATCTGATTATTTAACTTTAACAAGAGTTGTATTTGAATTATGGCATACCTAGCCAAGAATTTACGAAGTTTTATTTAACTTTAACAAGAGTTGTATTTGAATATATGATTTTTAACTTTTTCTATTAAATCTTCACATTTAACTTTAACAAGAGTTGTATTTGAATCCGACACCAGCACCAATATAATATTCATTTTTAAAAATTTAACTTTAACAAGAGTTGTATTTGAATATGTTATTAAAATCACAATTATTAATAATTACATTAATTTAACTTTAACAAGAGTTGTATTTGAATTCTGTTGTGTAAATAATAAAAGGATTTTGTATTGATTTAACTTTAACAAGAGTTGTATTTGAATTGACTAAGTAATACTACATCACCAACTTGACAGGCTATTTAACTTTAACAAGAGTTGTATTTGAATACGGTGTTTTACCTAGTGCAGGGCCATTAGGTATATATTTAACTTTAACAAGAGTTGTATTTGAATTAAATTTGATTTTCTAGGTCTATTCGTTGCTGGGCTGATTTAACTTTAACAAGAGTTGTATTTGAATGTTATCAGATACGTATTTTCCGCACAATAGCCAGTATTTAACTTTAACAAGAGTTGTATTTGAATTGTGAACGGGCAAAACTTGTTTGTATAGCTCGTTTAATTTAACTTTAACAAGTGTTGTATTTGAATGAATAAAAACCACTTGTATTTATAGCTTTTAACATATTTAACTTTAACAAGAGTTGTATTTGAATTTATCCTGTTCCATTTAATCACTCCCTATTAACCAAATTTAACTTTAACAAGAGTTGTATTTGAATTTCCTAGTTTCATTAGCTACTTGCTCCTCCTCTTGCATTTAACTTTAACAAGTGTTGTACAAAAAAATAAAAGCTGTAACAAAGAGAATTTCTCAATGTTACAGCTTTTTTTATTAATTTTATAATGTGGAAAAGAAAAAGTTTATTAAAATTGGTACGGCTACTGAACATAATACACCATTAATTACAGATATAATAATAAATTCTTCACTACTATATTTTATAAGCATAGGCAAAGTGGAATCTTCGCTTGTTGCACCTGCTGCTCCTATAGCTGCAAATGTATTTAAATATTTTACTAAAACTGGAATCATCATAAAAGCGATAAATTCTCTCATCAAACTACTCAAAAAGGCTATTGTGCCTATCTGTGCATTTGCTAGTGATTCAAGCATTACCCCTGATAAACTATACCAGCCCATAGATGCACCAATAGATAAACTATATACCAAATTCATATCAAAAATATAACTGCAAATAAATCCGCCAAAAACAGACCCAATAATTACACCTATAGGAATCAATAATATTGTCAAATTATAATTTTTTATCTTCTCAATTATTGATTCATTCATACCCACGCTTATACCTACAGAAAACATCAATAAATATAAGACATAATCTGCTAATTCACTACATAAATCATGCCATGTACTATCAAGTACAAATTGACCAAAAATAATTCCTAAAATTAATGCACATAATGCAATATAAACCATCTACAAACCTTCTTTTACTATTTAATTTTTTACAATAAATAATTTGCTAAAAATGTATACTATAATTACTGAAAATACTGTAGGAATTATAGCAAATACCAAACTTTGTAATCCCATGGTCAGCATCTTATGTGCAAAATCTTCCATACTACCTAAATTTATTCCCATGATAAAAATAATTAAAGCTACTGCTATTAACTGTACCTTATTATTTAAATTTACCACAGCTATTCGCCTATGATCTTTCACTTTTAACAGGCTAAATCCTGCTATTACACCTAATACCATAATCAATGTTTCTACCAAAAATTTCACTCCTTAAATTTGTATATTTAATTATTTAATCTATATAAATTTAATCTTACATCTAAATATACTTCAAAAGTCCTTGGCCATGGGAAAAATACATCAACCTGCAAATTGCGAATAGTCAAGTCAAATACTCCCTCTGGCGTCTGTACTTTAAAAGGCATTTTAAAAACTTCACTATTATTTAATTGATTTGCTCGCTTTTGCATATCAGATTGTAGTAATTTATTCATCCAAATATAATTATGTTCCATATCCAAATCATTTACATTTTCATAACCATGATTTTTCAAGGTAATATTCATTACATCAATCACTTCTTTTAGATAATAATAATCTTCTAGAAATCTTTCATAATTTATATTTAAACGATTATACTCTACAGTAAGCATATCATTTGTTGTATTAAATGTTGGTCTTATCGCCTTATAAATAACAGCATTCGCCAGTGCCGTACCAATGGAATTACTAGCTGTATTCCAACCAGCATAAGAAGTTAATTCATTAATCGGCACATCTTCTTTTAATAATGTAGGAAATAATACTTCGTTTGCTGAAAAATGCTTACTTAAATCAACTAAAGCGACTTTTTTACCTTGCTCTAAATATTTTTTTATCTTTAATGCAGATTGTCTCTGTGTAGACATATTTTCATCATTGCCAATAAAAACATATAAAATCAAGCCAGCTTCTTGTGGTGAATTTACTTTTTTAGCATTTGCCATCACTAATTTTTCTTCTACTGTAGAACCTACTGAGCCTGCCATAAACGGCATAACTGTGCGCATAGCTTTCTCATCATTATACTCTACATATACTTTAGGTTGATAATTTTCCTTCGTCTGCACAAAATTAGCTAATAGTGATAAAGCCACCTCATCTGCACCTTTAGTTATCATCACAACATCATTACTAATACCTAAAGAATGCACATAATTTATAAGACTTTTTTTCTCCATATTTGGTATGCCAAAATCTTCACCATCATCTTGACCAATCACTAATTTTGTTATGATACCTTCTTTAGCTAGATTTATTAATTCTTTATTTAAAGCTGTATTGCGTCTAAATAAATCTAAATAAATATCTAAGTCTTCTTGTTTTATATCTTCTTTTAAATCTGCCAATAATTTTATATCATCTTCATTTTCAAAAATACTTATCTCATCAATAAGACGAGATATCTTTATCATTTTTTTACTATCACTTTCTAAAGTTGGCGGTGGTGTTATCCTTGGCAAAACATTAAAAGCATAAATTGGTTTATCTTTCGCTTTTGTTTTCAAATCACGCATAAAATTTAATAAAATTTGCGACTCATCTTGTTTTGTCCCTGATTCACGTGAAGCTAATAAACCTCCATGCAATAATTGGTCAATAGACACAATTACCCCATCTGATTTATCAATATTATCCATCAACCATTTTTGTATTTTTTTTGTATCGCCTTCTTTAGTATAATAATCCATTATCTCTGACGGCGGTGTTATAATCTGTACGCCTGCCATCTTTCCTGCATCTACCACCATTTTTTGACATGGCGGTCTTGTATCTAACGGTATCAAAATCAATTTATATTTATAGTTTTGTTGCAATTCCACAGATACAGCAGGAGGTGGTTGAATAAAATTCAAGTAATAAACAATCATTAAAGTTACTGCTATAATTGATAATAACCATTTTTGTTTTATATATGATTTAAATTTCATTTTTTACTTCTCCATAGATATTTATTACATTTTAAAAAATATATAAATTAGTGTCAAATGAATATCTTGTAAAATACTTTGCTATAAAAATAGTATTAGTATATAATATTGATATACTAAATATATCATGGCTTATTTTAAAATATTAAGGTGATTTTATGAATAACAAAGTAACTGTAGAAATTTTGGGAGTAAAATATCCTCTCCGCTATTCTAAAGATAGTGATATCAATGACATTCAAGAAGCTGCTAAAATAGTAGATGAAAATATTCGTCTTATGACTAAACAAAACCAATATTTGCCACCAGATAGAGTAGCAGTATTGACGGCACTTCAAATAGCTGAACAATTAATTCGTTTGAAAAAAGATTATAATGAATTTTGGGATATTCTTGATGAAAATCGCTCTAATAAACATAAATAAGCTAAAAAATAACATGAAGACATACACTAATGGTAGGCATTTTAATGGCACTACCATTTATTTTTTATACTCTGTGTATTATAATAAGCTAAGAAAATAACTGGAGGAAAATATTTTGATAGAATTATTAGCCCCTGCTGGAAGTATGGAAGCATTAAAAGCCGCTGTAGAAAGTGGTGCTGATGCTATTTATCTTTCAGGCAAAATGTTCGGTGCAAGAGCTTATGCCAATAATTTTGATGAACAAGGCTTAAAAGAAGCCATTGAATTTGCTCATTTACGCAATGTAAAAATCCATGTAACTGTAAATACTTTAGTAGACAATTCTGAAATACCTGCACTTGCAGATTATTTTCGTTTTCTTTATGAAATAGGTGCTGATGCTGTACTCGTTCAAGATTTAGGTGCTGCACGTTTGGCTCAACTTGTAGCTCCTGATTTACTATTACACGCTAGTACACAAATGACAGTGAATAATTTAGCTGGTGTTCTTGCTCTTCAAGAACTTGGTTTTTCACGTGTCGTTTTATCTCGTGAAGTAACATTAAAAGATATTATTCATATCTGCCGTAATAGCGATGTAGAAATTGAAGTTTTCGCTCATGGTGCCTTATGTGTATGCTATTCCGGTCAATGCTTAATGAGTAGTATGATTGGTGGCAGAAGTGGTAACCGTGGTCGCTGTGCTCAACCATGTCGTCTACCTTATACTTTAGTTGATAAAAATAATAACAATGTTTTAAAAGATGCTGGACAATATTTATTGAGTCCTCGCGACATGAATACACTTGAATTAATTCCTGAATTTATCGAAGCTGGTGTCGTTTCTTTAAAACTTGAAGGACGCATGAAAAAACCAGAATATGTAGCTGTCGTTGTTGACGCTTACCGCCAAAAAATCAACTCTTATTATAGCCATACAGAACTTCAAGAAGATATTCAAAAAAATCTTTCTCAAATATTCAATCGTGATTTCACTACTGCTTATTTAGAGAAAAAACAAGGTAAATTCATGATGAGCGATAAACGACCAAACAATCGTGGTCGCCTCGTAGGTAGAGTAATTCGTTATGATGATAATAAACGTCAAGCTATCATGAAACTCACTGATGATGTAAATATCGGTGATACTATTGATTTCTGGGTAAAAGTCGGCGGTCGTGTAAGTACTAATGTATCTAAAATCATCTATAAAAATAAAGAAATAACTTCTGCTAATGCTGGCATGGAAGTCATCATTCCTGTACCAAATCGCGTACACCCACATGACCGTATATTTAAAGTTTTTGATGCTAATCTCATGCAAAAAGCTCGCAGTTATTATACTAGTGCTTCACCAATACGCAAAATAAATTTAAATATCGAAGCTATCGCTAAACTCAATGAGCCTTTTATGTTAAAAGCTACTGATGAAGATGGTTATAGCGCTCAAATAACTAGCGATTTCATTGTGGAAACAGCTTTAAAACGCGCTATGGATAAATCAACAGTACAAAAACAGATGGAACGTTTAGGCAATACTATTTATCAATTAGAAAATTTATCTTGCACTATTGATGAAAATGTCATTGTGCCTATGAGCGTCATGAATGATACTCGTCGCTTATTAATTGAAAAATTAATGTCCATGCGCCTTGAAGTTTATCATCGTCCACAGATTGCTAAAATTGATAATACTATTTGGCAACAGGATTTAGCTTCCAAATCATTCAATCAAACAAATAAACCTCAACTTGTAGTCGCTGTTGATACTATTGCTAAAGTACAGACAGCTATTGATAATCAAGCAGATATTGTTTTATTCGGTGGCGAATCTTATAATCATCAATTCATCACTGCTGAAATGTATGCTGAAGCTACAAGACTTTGCCGTGAAGCTAATATTAAAATTGCTTTTGCTACACCTCGTATCATGCGCGATAATGAACAAACAGCTTTTACAAATTGGCTTACAAAAATAAAAGATATCGCTCCAGATATGATTTATGCACATACTTTAGCGCAAATGTACTTAATCAAACAATTTACAGATATCACTATCTGGGCAGATTTCTCCTTCAATGTCTATAATGATGTAACTTTAACTTTTCTAAATAATTATGGCACTAAGGGAGCTACTGTTTCCCCTGAATTAAACTTTAAACAGATAAAAACATTAAATGAAGCTTCTACATTACCTCTTGAATGTATCGTTCATGGCAATATGGAACTTATGGTATCTGAATATTGTGTGCTTGGCAGTTTCTTAGGCAATTTAGATAAAGGTACTTGTACAAAACCTTGCGAAAAAAATAATTATTGGCTTTGCGACCGCAAAAATGAAAAATTCCCTATCGTAACAGACCAATATTGTCATATGCATTTATTAAATGCTAAAGAGTTAAATATGCTAGCTCATGTTCCAGAATTTACTAATCTTCATATTGACCGCATTCGCTTAGATGGCAGATATATGTCCAAAGAAAAATTAGCTAAATTCACTAAACTATATAAAGAAATCATCATCGAAGGCAAAAATCATCTTGCTTTAATGCCTGAAAATATCACTAAATATGAACAAAATATTACTCGTGGTCATTACTTCCGTGGAGTAGAATAATTTAAGGAAGGTATCTTTTTAACAAATGAATCAATCCGTATTTAAAACTTTAGAATATGCCAAAATTATCACTATGCTACAAAATATGGCTACTTCTAGTATGGGAAAAGAACTTGCTGAAAAACTATTACCAAGTAGCGATATTGACGAAGTAATTGAAAATCTTTCACATACACAAGAAGCTAGTAACATTTTAATTAGCTCTGAACCACCTTTTGGCGGTATTCATGATATTCGTTCATTATTAAAGAAAACATCTTTAGGTCTAGTAATTGAAATAAATTCATTACTTGATATTTTAAATACCATGTACGCAATGCGTAATCTCAAAAAATTCTTCAAAGAATTAGAAATAGATAGCCCTCAATTCAAAGAATGGGCTAAATCTATTGAAATTTTGGGGCAACTCGAACGCGAAATAGATAATATTGTTGATGAACATGGTTCTATGCGTGATAGTGCTAGCGTTGAACTTATGCGTATTCGCCGTGAAATTAAATCTTCTCAGCGTCGCATCAAAACAAATCTTGACGGTATCTTAAAAAATCCTGATTATCAAAAATATTTTCAGGATAATATCGTTACTATCCGTGATGAACGCTATGTTATTCCTATCAAACAAGAATATCGTCAACAATTCCCAGGTGTCGTACATGACCAATCCTCTAGTGGTTCTACTTTGTTTATTGAACCTATGTCCATTGTTGACCTAAACAATGATATCAAACAATTAGTTATTGATGAAAAACGTGAAATTGAACGTATCTTAAAAGTAATTTCTGAAAAAATCGCTAGAAATGCTGATAGCTTACTTCATAACTGTGAAATCATGGCCCAATTGGATTTTGCTTTTGCTAAGGCAAAATTAGCTCGTAAAATGCACGCTACTATGCCAGAAATCAATGATGAAGGTATCGTCAATTTAGCTAAAGCTCGCCATCCATTACTCAATAAAGATAATGTCGTTCCTATTGATATCAGGCTTGGCGAAGGATATCGCACTTTATTGATTACAGGGCCAAACACAGGCGGTAAAACAGTGAGCATGAAAACTTTAGGCTTATTAGTTTTAATGACTCAATCTGGTCTTTTTATCCCTGTTCAATCTGGTTCCAAAATTTCCATTTTCCAAAATGTCTATGCTGATATCGGTGATGAGCAAAGCATTGAACAGAGCCTCAGTACATTTTCCGCTCATATGCGCAATATCGTAAATATCTTGAATAATATTGAACATGATGACTTGCTCTTATTAGATGAAGTAGGTTCTGGTACTGACCCAGAAGAAGGTGCTGCCCTTGCCATGTCAATTTTAGAAAGATTGATGGAAATAGGCGCTTGTACCGTAGCTACTACTCACTATAACGAGTTAAAAACTTTTGCTTATTCTAAAGAAGGCATTGAAAATGCTTGTGTGGAATTTGACATCAAATCCCTTCGCCCTACTTATCGTTTATTGATAGGTACACCAGGGGCTAGTAATGCTTTTGCGATAAGTAAAAGATTAGGTTTATCAGATACTTTGATTTTACGTGCACAACAACTCATCAAAGCAGACCATGCTCAATTTGAAAATGTATTAAACACACTAGAAAATGAAAAATTGATGTATGAACAAAAAAATGCTGATATTGCTGAACGTCAACAACGCATTGAAAAATTAGAAAAACAACTTGCCGATATGAAGCAAGAAATGGCTAAGAAAAAAGAGCAAACACTTCGTAAAACTAAAGAACAATGTGCTAGTTTACTTCGCCGTACTCGTCGTGAATCTGAAGAAATCATCAAGGAATTGAAAGCTCAATTCAACGACCAAGGAATGAAAAAACGTCAGGAAACAATAGATGCTGCTCGTCATAAATTACGTGGTCGTTTGGATAAAGTAAGTCAACAAAATGATGATCCAAATAAACCAGGTGAAGCTGTCGATATCAAAACCATTGCTGTTGGTGATATCGTATATGTAAATAAACTCCGCCAAAAAGGAACTATCACTGATATCAGTGGTAAAGAATTAACTGTTCAATTGGGCAGTTTAAAAATGAATGTTAAAGCTAAAGATTGCTCTTTTGTTTCTCATGCTGTTAAAGTAAAAGAAACTGCACCATCTAAAAAAGCTGGTGGCTTCAATATGCTAGCTAAAGTCAGCCAAATTAGTACAGAAGTAGATATCAGAGGCTTAATGGTTGATGAAGCTATTGAAGTTGTTAGCAAATATCTTGATGATGCTGTAATTTCTGGTTTATCAAGAGTATTAATCATTCATGGTAAAGGTACAGGAGCTCTGCGCAAAGGTATTCAAGAATATCTCAAAAATCATCGCAATGTTTTAAGCTATACTCTTGGTGATATGGACGAAGGCGGTAGTGGGGTAACCGCTGTAAAATTAAAATAACGCAAATAATTACTATATTTTTACCAAAACTAAACATAGTATTATAAATATTTGAGGTGTATTCTATGGATAAACAGCCTTTTAACGAAAAAAAATCAACCTCTAATCATGCAACTGATAAAAAAAATAAGAAAAAATCTTTTGGTTTCAAAAAATTTTTCTTAGCGCTTTTAACGCTATTTATAGTTGTATTTTTAGGTGTTGGTTGTGGATTAGTTGCTATTGGCCTTGATGGTGATAAAGATGTATCTGATATTCACCCACCTGCTTCTTCTCAAATTCTCGATATGAATGGCAATCTAATCACTAATATTCACGCTACTGAAAATCGTACATTAGTGACTTTAGATAAAATCCCTGCTAATCTGCAAAATGCCTTTATCGCTGTCGAAGATAATCGCTTTTATGAACATAACGGTATTGACCCTAAAGGTATTTTCCGTGCGATTTATTCTAACCTAACAAGCGGTGAAGTGGCTGAAGGTGGTAGTACTATCACTCAACAATTAGCCAAAAATGCCTTTTTATCACAGGACCGTACATTTAAACGAAAAATTCAAGAATTTTTCATTGCTCTTCGCTTAGAAAGACAATATACTAAAGAAGAAATTTTAGAAATGTATCTCAACCAAATTTATTTTGGTAGAGGTGCTTATGGTGTTCAAGCTGCTGCACAGACATATTTTGGCAAAGATGTAAGTCAATTAGATTTATCAGAATGTGCAATGCTCGCTGGCATACCTCGTAGTCCAAATTATTATTCACCACTTAATAATTTAGGTGCTGCTAATGAACGTAAAGCAGAAGTTTTAGACCAAATGGTAAAATATGGCTATATTGATTCTACTACAGCAGCTAAAACAAAAGCTGAAAGTTTACGACTTGTAAATCCTAAAGAACAAGAAAATGATAATACTGCTTCATATTTTATCGATTATGTAACTCAAGAAATGATTGATAAATTCGGTGCTGATGCAGTATATAAAGAAGGCTTAAAAATTTATGTTTCCATTGACATGAACATGCAAAAAGCTGCTGAACAATCTGTAAATAGTTTATTACCAACTTATTACAATGATGCTAATGGTCTTACTCAACCACAAGGAGCACTCGTAGCAATTGACCCTAAAACAGGATATATCAAAGCTATGGTTGGTGGTCGTGGTACTGACCAATTCAATCGTGCTGTACTTGCTGTACGTCAACCTGGTTCGGCATTTAAACCATTTACTTTTGCTACTGCTTTAGAAAATAAAATGACACCAGATACTACTATTGAGGATAAACCTTTCAAATTAGGTGATTGGCAACCTCAAAACTATGACCGTACATTTAGAGGTACAGTCTCCATGCGTCAAACAGCTATTAATTCTTTAAATATACCTACTATTCGTTTAGCAGAAAAATTATCTATCGATAAAGTTTTATTAACAGCTCAAAATTTAGGTATATCCACATTAGAATTAAATTCTAAAGAAGCAAATGATAAAAACTTAGCTGCTTCCATCGGTGGTCTCACAAATGGGGTAACAGTTCTTGATATGGCTGGTGCTTATAGCGCTTTTGCAAATCATGGCGTTTATACAAAACCAACTGCTATAGTTAAAGTCGTTGACCGCAAAGGCAAAACTATTTATGAACATACACCAGAAACTAAACAAGTTTTATCTGAACGCACTGCTACTTTATTAACAGATATGCTTGAAGATGTTATCACTAAAGGCACAGGTAAAGCTGCTAATATCAACAGACCTGCTGCTGGTAAAACAGGAACTACCGATAATTACCAAGATGCTTGGTTTGCAGGTTATACACCTGATTTAGTAACAGTAGTATGGATGGGCTGTGATGATAATGATGTTATGCCTGGTATTACTGGTGGTACTACACCTGCGAAAATTTGGCAAAACTTCATGAAAACAGCACTTGCATCTATACCTGCTAAAAACTTTGATGGTTCAGATACTTCCATTGATAATCCAGTTCAAAATGTAGAAAGCAATGCTAAAACTACAGCTAAAGATGTTTCTCATGAAAAAGAAAAACCATCAAAAGAAGCACCTGATAAACAAAAACCTGTTCATAATGAACAATCAAACCCAAATGATGCTCAACAGCCAATTGATGAAAATGAACCAATTGAAGAAAATATCGAGCAACCATCTCTTCCAGCTCCAAGGCAAAATTTACCTGAACCAAGTATTCAACAAGGCAAAGGGTTAAATTAATAGATAATCATACAAAATTTAGGAGGACTTTTTGTGAGCGTATTTGATACACTTAAAGAACGTGGTTACTTAGCTCAAGTAACACACGAAGAAGAATTAAAAAAAGCTTTAGAAACTGAGCAAGTTACATTTTATATGGGATTTGACCCAACAGCAGACAGCCTTCATGTTGGTCATTTCTTAGCTTTAATGGCTATGTCTCATATGCAAAAAGCAGGTCATCGCCCTATCTGCTTAGTTGGTGGCGGTACTGGTACTGTAGGTGACCCTTCTGGTCGTACAGATATGCGTAAAATGTTAACTGATGAAGATATTGAACATAATTGCAATTGCTTCAAAAAACAAATGGAACGCTTTATCGATTTCTCTGATGGTAAAGCTTTAATGATCAACAATGGTGATTGGCTTCGCAAATTAAATTATATTGAATTACTTCGCGATGTTGGTCCACATTTCTCTGTTAATCGCATGCTTACTGCTGAATGTTATAAACAACGTTTAGAACGTGGCTTAACATTCCTTGAATTCAACTACATGATCATGCAGGCTTATGACTTCATGGAATTAAATCGCCGTTATGGTTGCGTACTTGAATTAGGTGGCGATGACCAATGGTCTAACATCATTGCTGGTGTTGAACTCATTCGTCGTAAAGAAGCAAAACCTTCTTATGGTATGACATTCAACCTTCTCACTAACAGTGAAGGTAAAAAAATGGGTAAAACAGCAAAAGGTGCACTTTGGCTCGACCCTGAAAAAACTTCTCCATACGATTTCTATCAATACTGGAGAAATGTTGCTGATAGCGACGTAGAAAAATGTCTTGCACTTCTCACATTCTTACCAATGGATGAAGTTCGTCGCCTCGGTAGCTACAAAGACCAAAAAATCAACGAAGCAAAACAAGTTCTCGCTTATGAAGTTACAAAACTCGTTCATGGCGAAGAAGAAGCTAAAAAAGCTCAAGAAGCTGCTCAAGCACTTTTCAGTGGTAAAGGTAATATGGACAATGCTCCAACTATCACTATTACAGAAGCAGACTTTGGCAAAAAATTACTTGATATCTTAGTAGACAACAAAGTATTTGAATCTAAAGGTGCAGGTCGTCGTTTAATCGCTCAAAACGGTGTATCTATTGGCGATGACAAATGGACTGACGTAGAAAAAGTATTAACAGCAGAAGACCTTGCAAATGGCGATATGATCGTTCGCAAAGGTAAAAAGAAATTCTATCGTCTAATCAAAGGATAAAAATCATAAAATTATAAACAAAAAGCTAGAATATATTCCATAATAATATTGATATATTCTAGCTTTTTATCTTTATCAGTAGACTATAATTACTATATTTGATTTATTTCTCAATCAATAAAGAAATGAACCTTTTAAATGATTTGCAAATACTCGTTTTTTTATGGTATACTCTAAAAAGATATTTTCTTACAAAGTTTTATCTAAATCTTAAAATTTTCTTTACTTATCTAGTACATATTAGATAATTTATAGTTTAATTTATTAAGGAGTGCGTTTAAAAGATGTCAGGACATTCTAAATGGGCCAATATTAAACGAAAAAAAGGTGCAAATGATGCCATTCGTGCAAAAATGACTACAAAAATTGGTCGTGAAATCACTATTGCTGTTCGTATGGGTGGTGCTGACCCTACTGGTAATATGCGTCTTAAATTAGCTTTAAGCAAAGCTAAATCTAACAATATTCCTAAAGATAATATCAATCGTGCTATTCAAAAAGGCTTAGGTGCTTCTGATGGTAGCAATTACGAAGAATTAATTTATGAAGGTTACGGTCCAGCAGGTTCTGCTGTTATGCTCGAAGTTATGACAGATAACCGCAATCGTACAGCTGCTGATATTCGTCATTTATTCTCCAAACACGGCGGAAACCTCGGCGAAACTGGTTGCGTAGGCTGGATGTTCCACAAAAAAGCATTCTTTGTTGTAGACAAAGAAGCTTTCGATGATGAAGAAAGCCTTATGATGATTGCTCTTGATGCTGGTGCTGAAGACTTCAAAGCAGAAGATGATTCTTTTGAAATCACTGCTGCTCCTGAAGATTTCGATGCAATCTCTCAAGCATTAGAAGAAAACAACATTGAAACAGTTGAATCCGAAATCACTATGATTCCTGATACTACTGTTAAAGTTGAAGGCAAAGACGCTGAAAAAATGCAGACTCTTATCGATATGCTTGAAGAACATGATGATGTTCAAAACGTTTATTCCAACTACGAAATGGACGAAGAATAAAATAATCTTTAGACGCAGTAATAACTGCGTCTATTTTTATCTAAAGATATATAATCGAGGTATTTATCATGGAATTTTTACAAGCCTTAAAAAATCGTCGCAGTATCTATAATTTAGGCACTAATGTTAATTTATCTAATGAAGAAATAACTTCTATTATCTCTGATTGCCTAAAATATAGCCCATCTGCTTTTAACTATCCTACAACAAATGTTATCATCGCCTTTGGTGAAAAACATCAAGAGATTTGGCAAATTACTACAAATATTTTAAAAGAAAAATTAGCTAAAAAAGAAGAAACTTTCGCTGTGGCTCAAAATAAAATCAATAAATTCAAAGCTGGCGTTGGCACTATCTTATTTTTTGAAGACACTGAAATCATCAATGAATTAAAAGAAACTTATGCTATGTATGCTGAAAATTTCTCCACATGGTCAAATCAAGCAAATGGTATGCTCCAAAATAATATCTGGACAGCATTAAGCCAAGCAAATATCGGAGCTAATCTTCAACATTATAATCCTTTAATTGATGATAAAATCAAAGAATTATTCTCTATTCCTGATACATGGAAATTAACAGCACAAATGCCATTTGGTAGCATTGAAGCTCAGCCAAATGAAAAATATATTGAAGATATTTCTACTCGCTTAAAAATTTATTAAAATCAATATAAAATTATAGTCATGTTTGAATAATATATTTAAACATGACTTTTGTTATTTTTAAAAACTAGTTAATCATGATATAATGTGAACTGCACATTTTTGCTAAATTTGATATACTAAAAGGAGGATTTTATGCTTGCTTTAGGTATTGACCCTGGGACTGCTATCTGTGGCTATGGTCTTGTAGATATGCAAGGAAGCCGTCTAAAAGCCATTGAATATGGAGCTATTTTGACGAGTCCACAGATGCGACCACAAGATAGATTATTAAAAATTCATCGTGAACTTACAGATATTATTCAAAAATATAAACCTGATGTAATGGGCGTAGAACAATTATTTTTCAATCGCAATGTAACTACTGCCATTCCTGTCGGTCAAGCTCGTGGTATCGTCTTATTGACCGCAGCTGAAAATCAAATTGAATTAGTCGAACGCACACCGCTACAAATCAAGCAATCCGTAGTGGGCTTTGGCAGAGCGAGCAAAGAACAAGTCATCTATATGGTAACAAAATTACTCCATCTTCCTGAACCGCCAAAACCTGATGATGTCGCCGACGCTCTAGCTGTAGCTATCTGTACTACTCATTGTATGAATAGCCTCACATGGCGAAATAAATTATAATTAAATTAATAATAATAAATAAATTAACAAGGAAAGATTTTATGATAGGATATTTACAAGGAAAAGTCACTTTTATTGCCAGTGATTTTTGCTTTATTGATGTTCATGGTGTCGGCTATCGCGTATTTATCAGCACTAGCACACGTGCAAAATTAAAAATGAATGAAGAAATCAAACTCTTTACTTATTTAAGCGTGCGTGAAGATGCCATGTTATTATATGGTTTCATCAATCAATTAGAATATGATGTCTTTTGCAAATTGATTTCTGTATCTAAGATTGGCCCTAAAGCTGGGCTTGGTCTGCTCTCTAGTCTTTCTAGTGAAAAACTCATCTGGGCTATCCAAAATAAACAAGTCAGCCTACTTACCAATGCCCCTGGAATTGGCAAGAAAACAGCTGAACGCATTGTTTTAGAATTAAAAGATAAATTAACTGAACTCAACTTAAGTATTTCTGATGAAGTTTTAGACCAACCAATCTTGATTGATACACCTAGCGAAGATGAAAAAATAGATATGTATGAAGAAGCAACTCAAGCCCTTCTTTCTCTTGGCTATACAAAACCAGAAATCAATTCTGTACTCAAAAAAGCTGGCAATATGACCAATACAGAAGATATTATTAAATTCGCACTCAAAGAATTATCCTTAAGTTAAAACAAAATATAACATAATAGATTAAATAAAGGAGCTTTTATTATGAAATTTTCTCCGCAAAATGAACGTCAATTTGCCGTAGTCGGTCTTGGTAGATTTGGTAGAAATATCGCTAAATCTCTTCATGAAATGGGCTATGATGTTCTTGCTATTGATAAAGATATGGAAAAAGTCCAAGACTTTAGCCATGAAGTAACTCATGTAGTTCAAGCAGATACTACAGATGAAGAAGCACTTCGTTCTTTAGGTATTTTAAATTTCGATGTTGTAATCGTGGCTATCGGTGATGATACTGAAGCTAATATCATGACTACACTTCAATTAAAAGAAATCGGTGTTCCTTATATCGTTGCTATCGCTAAAAGTCCATTGCAAATCAAAGTATTAGAAAAAATCGGAGCTAACCGCATTGTTGCTCCAGAGCGAGATATGGCTCGTCGTGTTGCTTATAACCTTGCTTCTACAAATATCATGGATTATATTGAATTATCACCAAAATTCAGTATCGTGGAAATCGCTGTGCCAAAAGCTATCCGCAATAAAACACTCAGCGAATCAAATATCCGTGCTAAATATGGCTTAAACGTTGTTGCTATCAAACGTCATGATAATTTAATCATTTCTCCACTTCCTACAGAAGTATTACTTGAAAATGATATCGCTATCGTTGTTGGTAGCAATGAAAGTATCAATGGCTTGGAGGCTCTAGAAAAATAATGGAGCTAATCACAAGTCTAACTAATGCCAAAGTCAAAATGGCTTTAAGCCTCCAACAAAAAAAATATCGCGACAAATACCAATTATTTATATTAGAAGGTATTCGCAATGCTGAAATGGTTATTGCCAAAAATATTTCCGTGCAAATGTGTTTTTTCACACAAAAAGCCTTTACAAATGAACGCGGAAAATCCATTTTAGAACAATTAAATTGTCCTTGTTTTGAAGTTCCTGAACATATTTATCAAAAGATCAGTGATACTCAATCTCCACAGGGATTAATGTTGATTTTACCTATACAAAATCACAATTTAGATGATTTAGCTACAATAAATAAATCAGGACTTTATCTGATTTTAGATAGATTACAAGACCCTGGAAATATCGGCACCATCATTCGCACAGCTGATGCCATGGGTGTAAAAGCCATCATCTGCCTAAATGGAACAGCCGATATCTATTCTCCAAAAGTAGTGCGTTCTGCGATGGGTTCTTTATTCAATCTCCCTATAATCACTAAAATTTCTGAACAAGATTTATTATCTTTTTGTCAAAGTCATAATTTAACACTTTATGCTACAGCTTTAGATAATAGTGCCAAAGCTTCATGGGATATTTCCTATCCCCAAGATTGTGCTATTATTTTAGGCAATGAAGCCAATGGTGTTTCTGATAATTTATTAGACAAATGTAATGCTAAAATATACATTCCGATGAAAGGCGATGCTGAATCATTGAACGTGGCAAATGCTGGTTCAATGATTATGTATGAATATTGTCGCCAAAATATTTGACCACAGTAAAAATCAATGCTATAATCTAATAGCTAAAGACATGAGTATGAAAGATAATCGCGTATACTTTTTGTATATGAGGAAAGTCCGGGCTCCACAGGGCAATGTGCTGGATAACGTCCAGCGAGGGTGACCTCAGGGAAAGTGCTATAGAAACTTAAACCGCCTGTGAATACAGGTAAGGGTGGAAAGGTGCGGTAAGAGCGCACCAGCATGCAGGTGACTGTATGGCTAGGTAAACCCCACATGGAGCAAGACCGAATAGGGAAGGGATGAAGTGGCCCGCTGAGCCTTCCGGGTTGTGTCGCTAGAGCTTATAGGTAACTATAAGTCCAGATAAATGATTATCACCACGCAAGTGGAACAAAACTCGGCTTATTGATTACTCATATCTTTAGTGAAAACTGCCTTACTGGCAGTTTTTTTATTTTAACTATTTGATTTTTAAGCTAAATATATTAAAATATATTTAGAAATAAATATTTACATTAATAAAATTTATTTTAATCTAGGATAAAGAAGGAGTTTCTTGTGGATATTAATCAAATGCAAACTATTTTACAATCAAATTTGAAACCTAATCGTTATGCTCATTGTCTTGGGGTAATGGATACTGCCATCATCTTGGCAAAACGATTTGGCGTAGATGAAGAACAAGCTGCTATTGCTGGCTTATTGCACGATTGTGCACGTGAGTTTGCAACCGAAGATTTAATTGCTGAATGTGAAAAACGTCATCTCTATATTACAGATATTGACCGTCAATTACCTATTTTAATGCATGCCCCACTTGGTACTGCTATTGCTAAAGAAAAATATGATGTTCATGATACTGCTATTTTAAAAGCTATCGCTTCTCATACTGTTGGCGGAGCTAATATGTCTAAACTCGACAAAATAGTTTATCTTGCCGATATGATAGAACCTCATCGTAAATTTGAAGGCTTAGATAAACTTCGCAAACAAGCCATAACACAAGACCTTGATACTGTTATGATAAGTGCTTTTAACCAATCCATATTATTTATTATGCGTAAAGGACATACTATTCATCCATATACAGTAGCTGCGCGTAATGAAATTCTCCTCCAACGAGAATTATAATATGCCCCCAAAAAAGATTAAAACTTCAACAAAAACTACGAATAGAAAAACGAAAAAGCCACTTATTAAACGTATACGCCTTGGTCGTTTATTGCTTGTACTTATACTTTTATCTAGTATTGTATATGGCTCATATATTGTAATTTCTGAAATTTATTCTTGGGGTAGTTTTAAATATGCTCAATACCAAGAAGCACATCCTAGCAAACCACAAAAACCACCTATTCCACCGCAATTCACTGATAAACGTTTTGAAAATTACACTAATATTTTATTCATTGGTATAGATGATAAACCTGTTGAAGGTATTGCTGAATCTGGTCGTTATGCAGATGCTCTCATGCTTGTAAGCATGGATCATACTAATGGGGAAATACGTTTCTTATCTCTACCTAGAACAATCAAGACCTCTATAGATGGTCGCAAAGACCCAGAATATCTCAGCTTCACTTATTATTATGGTGGTGCACCTTTGACAGTTAATACTGTTTCCCAATTATTAAATATACCAATAACTCAATATGTAGCTTTAGACCGTAAAAGTATAGCTAAATTTGTAGATACTATTGGTGGAATTAATTTATATGTAGAAAATAATATGGATTATGAAGACCCTGTAAGTGGCACTTCCGTCCATCTCACTAAAGGATATCAACATTTAACTGGCGATATGTCTCAACAATATCTCATCTTCCGCAATGATGATTTAGGTGATATTGGTCGTATTCAACGTCAGCAAAAATTTGCCAAAGCTTTATTTGAAAAAATGATGTCCTTGGAAACAATTCCTACATTGCCAACAATTCTTGATATTTGGGAAAATAATATTGATACTAATATTAACATTTTAGATATTTCTAATCTGATAAATTTATTAGATACTCTTAGCACTACAGAAATAAAAATTAAAATGCTTCCAGGTAATCTCATTCCAACTGGCGATTGGGTACCAGATAATGCCCGCGTGGAACAAGAAATAAATGATATGTTCCCTCCAGTTCCAGAAGATGCCGCTGAGGAATAACCATAAATAAATTATTATAGAAAGGCAAGTGTTTATATGACCTTAACTTCTCAAAAAAAAAGCCAATTAATAGCAAAAGCTGCTAGCGATAAAAAAGCATTAGATATTATGATTATGAATATGCATGATTTAACTACTACTACTGATTATTTCATCGTATGTAGTGCTACTACAGCAACTCAAGTTCGTGCTATAGCTGACAATATTGAAGATGAAATGACTCAAGCTGGTGAAGAATTCTTGCATAAAGAAGGATATCAAAATGCTGAATGGATATTATTAGACTTTGGAAATTGCGTTGCTCATATCTTCACTGAAGAAGCTCGTCGTTTCTATGGTCTAGAAAGCTTATGGGGCGAAGCTCCTACTGTTGAATACGAAGATTAAACAACGAGGTTAAATAAATATATTGATAGAAAAACAACAAAAAAAATATCAACCAAGTACTGTAGTAACTATGAAAGTCGCACGTGTTGGTGAAATGGGCGCATTTTTAGATGCCCAAACAGGCAATACTAGTGATGATATTTTGTTGCATAAATTACAACAAACCTCTCCTGTAAAGCCTGGCGATAAAGTATCTGTGTTTTTATATAAAGACCCACATGGACGACTTACTGCCAGTATGAGAACTCCTAGAATGCGTGAAGGACAGATTGCTCGTTTAAAAGTAATCAATACTAGCCGTGATGGTGCATTTTTAGATGTCGGTGCTGAACGTGGTATCTTTATGCCATATGCTGGTATGCGAGGAAAATTACAAGTAGGCGAAGTCGTTTGGGCAAAATTATACACAGATAAATCTGGTCGATTAGCTATGACTATGAAAGTTGAAGATGAAATTCGTCGTGCTTCTCGCCCTGCTGACAATGTAAAAGTCGGCGATATGGTTTCTGGCTCTGTTTATAATTTTACAGAACAAGGTGCTTTTATCTTCACAGACGAACGTTTTATCGCTTTTTTAGATAAGCGTGAAATGACTACTAAACCACGTGTTGGACAGACTTTAACTACACGTATTACTTTTATTCGTGATGATGGCCGTATCAATGTTTCTATGCGACCAATCAAAGAAAAAGCTATTAATCTTGATGCTCAAATGCTTTATGATACACTTATGGCTCGAGGTGGCAAAATGCCTTATTGTGATGAAACCGCTTCTGAAGTTATTCGTGAACGCTTTGGTATCAGTAAATCTGCCTTTAAACGTGCATTAGGCCATTTAATGAAGGAAGGCAAAGTAGAACAAAAAGATGGTTGGACTTGTTTAATATCACAAGAATAACCTACAAGCTATCTGACATATTTTGCCGGATAGCTTTTTTTGAGCAAGGAAAGGAGAGCATTTTGTGCTTACAATCAAAGAATTTCGCAAAGTATCCTCTATAGAAGAAGCTTATGAATTAAATCAAAAAAAGACTAATCGCATCATTGGCGGTATGTTATGGTTGAAAATGCAAACTGGTAATGTAAATATCGCTATCGATTTATCTGGTTTAAATTTAGATACTATCGAAGAAACTGATACAGAATTTAAAATCGGTGCTATGACAACATTACGCGATTTAGAACTTCATGCTGGTTTAAATCAATATACTAATAACAGCATGAAAGAAGCTATGCGTCATATTGTCGGTGTACAATTTAGAAATCTTGCTACTGTTGGTGGTAGTATATATGGTCGTTATGGATTTTCTGATGTATTGACTGTATTTATGGCTCTTGATGCTTATGTAGAACTTCATCATGCAGGTATCATTCCTATCAGTGAATTTGCTAAAATGCCTTATGATAATGATGTTTTAGTCAATATCATTGTGAAAAAAACTGCTTTAAATTGTGCATATTTATCACATAGACAGACAAAAACAGATTTTCCTGTATTGGCTGTTGCTGTATCTAAACTTCATGACAAATGGCAAGCTGTAATAGGTGCTACTCCTCATCGTGCAGTAATCATTGCTGATGAAGAAAATATCTTAGGTGAAAAAGTATCACCTGAAACTATTGAAGCATTTGCAAATTATGTAAAAGATAATGTAAAAACAAACTCCAATATTCGTGGTTCTGCACAATATCGCAAACATTTAGCATATGTTTTAGTCAAACGTGCTTTAGTATCTATAGGAGGAAATGCTTAATGATTTTAAATGTATGGCTCAATGGAAAAAAAATCAGTGAAGAAATTTCAGCTGATACATTATTGATAGATTTTGTCCGCAAACATGGCTGTAGTAGCGTAAAACGTGGTTGCGACACTTCAAACTGTGGGCTTTGTACTTTATTTGTTGAAGATAAACCTGTATTATCTTGCTCTATGCTCGCCGCTCGTGTTGATGGCAAGCATATAACTACACTTGAAGGACTCCAAGAAGAAGCTCGTGAATTTGGTGCTTTCATTGCCAATCAAGGTGCAGAACAATGCGGTTTTTGCAATCCAGGTTTCATCATGAATGCCATTGCTTTATTTAGAGAAAATCCTAATCCTTCCGATGAAGAAATTCTTGAATATTTAGCTGGTAATCTCTGCCGTTGTTCTGGTTATGAAGGTCAACTTCGTGGTATTCGTGCCTTTTTAGATTATAAAAATGGTAAAACGGAGGAACAAGCATGACTAATTTAGATAATTTAAAATATGTCAATCAACCTATCATGAAATCTGATGCTATGTCACTTGTTACAGGTAAACCTGTATATCTTGATGACGTTGCACCAAAAGATTGCTTGATTGTAAAAGTTTTACGCAGTCCTCATGCCAATGCTATCATTGAAAATATCAATACAACTATAGCTAGTAAAGTTCCTGGTATCGAAGCTATTTTCACTTATCAAGATGTATCTCAAAAACGCTTCACTATGGCAGGTCAGACTTATCCTGAACCTAGCCCTTATGACCGTTTGATTTTAGATAAACATGTTCGCTATGTTGGTGACCCTGTAGCTATCGTTGCTGGGGAAAATGAACAAGCTGTAGATAGAGCTTTAAAATTAATCAAAGTTCAATATCAAGTTTTAGAACCATTATTAGATTTCCGTAAATCTAAAGATAATAAAATTCTCGTTCATCCTGAAGATACATGGCGTTCTCTTGCTCCTGTCGGTGCAGATAATAAACGCAATCTCTGTGCTTGTGGCTCTGAAGGTAAAGGCGATGTTGATGAAGTATTAAACAATTGCGATGTTGTAGTTGAAGGAACTTATCATACAAAAGCTTGTCAGCAAGCTATGATGGAACCATTCTGCACATACTGCTACATGGATACTTATAATCGCTTAAATATCATAAGCTCCACACAGATTGTATTCCATGTTCGCCGTATCGTAGCTCACGCTCTTGATATTTCTCAATCAAAAATTCGTGTAACAAAACCTCGTATTGGTGGCGGTTTTGGTGCAAAACAAACTGTAGTAGCTGAAGTTTTCCCTGCTTTTGTAACTTATACAACAGGAAAACCTTCCAAAATGATTTTCACTCGTACAGAATGTCAAATAGCTTCTACACCTCGCCATGAAATGGAAGTTTCCGTGCGAATTGGTGCTACAAAAGAAGGTAAAATCCAAGCTATAGATGTATATACACTCTCTAATACTGGTGCTTATGGCGAACATGGTCCAACGACTGTTGGCTTATCTGGTCATAAATCCATTCCACTTTATCGTGGTTTAAAAGCATTTAAATTTGCTTATGATGTAGTATATACAAATGTAATGAGTGCTGGTGCTTATCGTGGCTATGGTGCAACTCAAGGTATTTTCGCTGTAGAAAGTGCTGTTAATGAACTTGCTAGCAAATTAAATATTGACCCTGTAAAACTTCGTGAAATGAACCTTGTCAAAGAAGGCGACGTTATGCCAGCTTATTATGGTGAAACTGCTACAAGCTGTACACTTGACCGCTGTGTAGCTCGCTGTAAAGAAATGATTGGCTGGGACGAAAAATATCCTGCTCGCGATATGGGCAATGGCAAAATCCGCAGTGTTGGTATGGCTATGGCAATGCAAGGCTCTGGTATCACATGTGTTGACGTTGGTTCTGCTACATTAAAATTAAATGATGAAGGAATTTACACTTTATCCATCAGTTCTGCTGATATGGGTACAGGCTGTGATACTATCTTAGCTCAAATAGCAGCAGAAGTATTGATGTGTCCATTAGAAAATATCTCTGTAATCGCAGCTGATACAGATGCAACACCTTATGATTCTGGTTCTTATGCTTCTAGTACAACTTATGTAACTGGTAAAGCTGTAGAAAAAACTGCTCTTGGCTTAATCACTAAAATCAAAGCATTTGGTGCTAATATGCTCAAATGTTCTATTGATGATGTTGATTTTGATGGTAAATCTGTAATCAATATGCATACAAATGAAAGCGTTTCTTTAAATGATATAGCTGTAAGTTCTATGTGCGGTGCAACTCAATCACTTCAACATACTGAATCAAATTCTATGCCATCATCTCCACCACCATTTATGGCTGGCATGGTAGAAATAGAACTTGATAAAGAAACAGGTCATGTAGAAATTCTTGATTATTGCGCTGTAGTTGACTGTGGTACTCCAATCAATCCAAATCTTGCACGTGTACAAACAGAAGGTGGTATCGTTCAAGGTATCGGCATGGCATTATATGAAGATGTAACTTATAACAAAAAAGGTGTTCTCGCTGAAAATTCCTTTATGCAATATAAAGTGCCATCTCGTCTTGATATGGGTAAACTTCGCGTGGAATTTGCTAACAGCTATGAACAATCTGGTCCATTTGGTGCAAAATCCATCGGTGAAATCGTTATCAATACACCTTCACCAGCATTAGCTCATGCGATTTACAATGCTACTGGCGTTTGGTTTAAAGAACTTCCTATCACTAGCGAAAAAATTGCTATGGCTTTATTAAATAAACAAAAATAAGTCATATATATAAATTTTTTGAGATTTAAATAGGTTAGATTATATCTAGCCTATTTTTTCTTATATATCCATTAGAAAAATCTTGCAACAATCGCAAAAAATAGGTAAAATATAGTTTATATATTTATAGACGGAAAATTTTTAGGAGGAAAAGTCGCATGCGATTACTCGAAGAGAGAATACAAACAGATGGTATCGTTAGAGAAGGAAATGTTTTAAAAGTTGATAGCTTTTTAAATCACCAAATGGATATCAAATTATTCCGTGAAATAGGTAAAGAATTTAAACGATTATTCGCTAATGAAGAAATTACAAAAATACTCACTATTGAAGCTTCTGGTATAGGTATTGCTTGCATTGTTGCTGAATTTTTTGATGTACCTGTAGTTTTCGCTAAAAAAAGTAAATCTAAAAATATTGCAGGTGCCGTATATACAAGTAAGGTAGAATCTTTCACTCATAATAAAGTTTATGATGTAATTGTTTCTAAAAAATTCTTAACTAAAGAAGATAAAGTATTATTAATTGATGACTTTTTAGCTAATGGAAATGCTTTAAAAGGTCTTATCGAAATCGTAAAATCCGCTGGTGCTGAACTTATTGGTGCTGGTATCGTCATTGAAAAAGGTTTCCAAAAAGGTGGCGCTGATTTACGCGCTCAAGGTGTTCATTTGGAATCTCTTGCTATTGTTGATTCTATGGACGATGTTACAGGTAAAATTAATTTTAGAGAACAATAATATATGTATTTATTATTAAAATAAAAGCATTTAATAATTAGATTTTTGCTCTAACTATTGAATGCTTTTATTTTATTATTAACGAAAATACTTTAAATCCCTTTATAGAGAAATTTTAGGCTAAAAATAAAAAACTTGCTTAAGTCAAAATGTCAAATTATAATATAATTAGTGATAAAAATTTTTAAAATAAAGGTGATTAATATGAGCAATATAGCTGACTTAATTGAAGATTATATCCTACGTCGTCTGGCGGCTGAGCATAATCGCAAAGTAGAATTAAAACGCTCAGATATTGCCGATGAAATATCTTGTGCTCCCTCACAGATAAGTTATGTACTAAGCACACGTTTTACTCAAGACAAAGGTTTCGTTGTCGAATCTCGTCGTGGTCTTGGTGGCTTTATTCGCATTGGTAGAGTTCCACTACAAGATTTAATTTACCAAGATATATTAGCTAAAATAGATGAAGATATCACTTTAGATGAAGTAAATAATATTATTCATTATTTATTTAAACGAGAATTAATCCAAAAACGTGAAGCAGCATTGCTTTTGCAAACGCTTTCCACTGTATTTGATAAATTAGACGCCAAAGAACGCGTATCTTTTATCAAATCATTAATTATGACTTTGGCTAATTTTAGCTAGATTATTTATAAATAATTTACAAAGGAGGCATTTTTTATGTTATGTGATGAATGCCATAAACATGAAGCTAGTATTTATGTGACTGAAATTACCAGTCAAGGACAAATAGAACATCATCTTTGTGAATTTTGTGCTACAAAATTAGGCCTATTAGCTGAAAAACAAAATGTATTCTCTATAAATGATTTTTTATCTGGAATTTTCAATCATGAACCTAAAACCACTAAACATAGTGATACAAATAATTTTAAAAAACCTCTCATCTGCCCAAGTTGTCATATGAGTTATCAAGATTTTACTAGAACTGGCAAAATAGGTTGCAGTGATTGTTATAAAACTTTTGCCCTCGCCCTAGAACCTTTACTTCGTCGAATTCATGGCTCTAGTACCCATATCGGCAAAATTCCTAATCGCGCTGGTGGCACATTGAGTTTAAAACAAGAAATTTTAAATTTACGCAAACAGATAACTAAATATGTAGAAGCTGAAGAATATGAACAAGCTGCTGTTTTGCGCGACCGCATTAAAGTTTTAGAAAATCAATTACATGCTAAACAAAATTTAGATAAAGGAGTTGACCAAAATGCCTAAATTTACCACTCCTCAATTATCTTGGCTTACTACTTTAGGTAAAGAAGCAGATATTGTTTTAGCAAGCAGAGTTCGCCTCGCTCGTAATTTAAAAAATTTACCATTTCCTAATCGTGCTAATATCAATGATTTAGCTCAAATCAAAGAATTAATCATTCGCTTAATTCCAGCCATAGAAAGTGCTACAGGTCTAAAATTTGACTATTTGGAAATTGATAAATTAACTCATCTTGAACAACAAGTTTTAGTAGAAAAACATCTCATCAATAAAAAATTATTGACCAACCCAGAAAATAGATTATTAATTTTGAGCAATGATGCTTCTGTAGCTATCATGGTAAATGAAGATGACCATTTACGCATTCAATGTATGGCTTCAGGCTTAGATTTAAATACACCTTTATCCAAAGCTTTTGCCATTGATGATGCCATTGAAGCTTATTTAAATATTGCCTTTGATGAAAAAATGGGCTATTTAACAGCTTGCCCTACCAACTTAGGTACAGGTCTTCGTGCTTCTGTCTTACTGCATTTACCTGCACTTGTGATGACTCAACAATTATCAAAAATTGTCAACATTTCACCACAATTAGGCTTAGCTATTCGCAATTTCTTTGGCGAAGATAATGCAGGTAATATTTTCCAAATAGATAATCAATTAACTCTAGGTTTTAAAGAACAAGAATTAATCGATAATCTCAATAGTACTGTAACTGAAATTATCTCCCATGAACGTGAAGCAAGAAAAGCTCTTTTAAATTATTCTCCTGATAAACTCGCTAATCGTGTATGGCGCTCTTTCGGTATTTTAAAATACGCTCGTTTTATCTCCGAAAATGAAATGCTTGATTTAGTAAGTAAAGTGCGCTTAGGCGTTGACCTTGATATCATTGATGAAACAAAACCTGAGCTTTTAAATATCTTATTGATTGCCAGTCAAAAAAATTATATTCAAAACTTACAACAAAATGAAAATATGACACCACAAGAAATTGATAAACAACGTGCTCATATCATCAGAAAAATATTGCAAGAATTAGCCCCAGATATATCGAAGAGCTGATTTTAAACTAGAGGAAGGATTTTATTATGCAAGGACGCTTTACTCAATCTGCTATAAAAGTCTTGAAATTAGCTCAATATGAAGCAAAACATTTAAAACATCGCCATGTAGGTACTGAACATATTTTATTAGGCTTATTACATGAAGGTACAAATGTAGCTGCCAAAGCTCTTTCTTCTATAGGTATAGATTTATATACAGTAAGGCAAAGAGTTCATGAATTAGTGGAAAAAGAAGATTTTGACGATCTTGAAACTGAAGAAATAGGCTATTCTCCTGAAGCTAAAACTATCATGGAATACGCTGTTGAACAAGCACAAGCTTTAGGGCATGATTATATTGGCACTGAACACATTTTACTTGGTATCATCTACGATACTGAAAGTATAGCTTGTGAAATCCTCATCTCTTTAGGCGCTGATTTAGATATTATCCATGATGCTATCTTGGATTTATTAAATGAAGATACTTTAAACGATATGCCTAAATTAAATGTCTTTAATGAAAATAAAGCTCCTAAAAAAGATAATAATGCTAAAGATAATAAGCAAAAAAATAATTCTGCTACACCTCTATTAGACAAATATGGTAGAGATTTGAATATATTGGCACAAGAAGAAAAAATCGATCCTGTAATTGGTCGCAATCATGAAATTGAACGCGTAATTCAAATTTTATCTCGCCGTACTAAAAACAATCCAATTCTCATTGGTGAGCCAGGTGTAGGAAAAACTGCTGTTACCGAAGGATTGGCTCAACGTTTAATCAATGGTAATATTCCTAAAGTCTTAGCTTCTAAACGCATTATTTCCTTAAATATGGCAAGCTTAGTTGCTGGCACTAAATATCGCGGTGATTTTGAAGACAGACTCAAAAAAATCATTGATGAAATCATTGAAAATAAAAATATTATTTTATTCATTGATGAAATGCATACTCTCGTAGGCGCAGGTGCTGCTGAAGGCTCTATAGACGCTGCTAATATTTTAAAACCGGCTCTATCTCGTGGAGAAATCCAAGTAATCGGTGCTACTACTTTAAAAGAGTACAAAAAATATATTGAGAAAGACTCTGCCCTTGAACGACGTTTTCAAACTATCATGGTGAATGAACCTAGCGCCAAAGATGCCATCAGCATTTTAAAAGGCATTCGCAATAAATATGAAGAATTTCATTGTGCTAAAATTACAGATGAAGCTATCAAAGCTGCTGTAAAAATATCTCAGCGCTACATCACTGATAGATTTTTACCGGATAAAGCCATTGATTTAATGGACGAAGCAGCTGCTAAGGTTCGCTTAAAAACAGTAAATATCCCTACAAATATTTCACAATTAGAACAAAAAATTCAAGATTTGAAAAAAGCTAAAGAAAAAGCTATTGATAATCAAAATTATGAATTAGCAGCTACTATCCGCGACCAAGAAATAAAAATCAAAGAAGAATTAGCTACTGCCAAAACAGCATGGGAAACACAAAATAATGCTCAAATAGCTGTAACTGAAGAAGATATCGCCGATGTTGCTACTCTTTGGACTGGTATCCCTGTAAAAAGATTAGTAGCTAAAGAAGCAGATAGACTTTTGCATATTGAAGATATAATTCATAAACGTGTAGTAGGTCAAAATGAAGGTGTAAACGCTGTAGCTAAAGCCATTCGCCGTGCTAGAGCAGGACTTAAAGACCCAAAACGTCCTATCGGTTCATTTTTATTTTTAGGCCCTACTGGTGTAGGTAAAACAGAATTAGCACGTTCATTGGCAGAAGCTATTTTCGGTGATGAATCCGCCATGATACGCTTTGATATGTCCGAATATATGGAAAAACACACAGTATCTCGCATGCTCGGTGCTCCTCCAGGTTATATCGGCTATGATGAAGGCGGTCTATTAACTGACGCTGTTCGTCGCAAACCATATGCTGTTATTTTATTAGACGAAATCGAAAAAGCCCACCCAGATATTTTCAATATTCTTCTGCAAGTCTTAGATGATGGTCGCCTAACTGACAGCCAAGGCAGAACTGTTGATTTCAAAAACACAGTCATCATCATGACATCAAATGCAGGTGCTTTTAAACTGCAACCACAAAAGACAAATACCATGGGCTTTGCTGTCAATGAAGATAAACAGATTAAACAAAATGCTAAAAAAATCGTCATGGACGAAGTAAAAAGACAATTCAAGCCAGAATTTCTCAATCGTATTGATGAAATAATCATCTTCGAACCACTAACTGATAAAGAATTGACTCAAATCGTTACTTTATTATTAAATGATGTTCAAAAGCGATTAGCTGAAATGGATATTGAATTAATCATCAAAGATGAAGTAAAATCTTATCTCTTAAAACATGGCACTGATACAATCTATGGTGCTAGACCGCTAAAACGTGCAGTTCAACGCTATCTTCAAGACCCACTTGCTGAACAATTATTGCAAAAAAGTATAAAATCCATGCAAAAAATAATTGTAGATTGTGTTGAGGATAAATTGACTTTTAAAGTTGATGATGTATTGCCTACAGAAAATATCGAAAATCTAACAGATAATTTTGAGGTTACAAATAAATAATGAATAAAGTACAAAAAAATTTTTTAGCTGAAAAATCTTTGATAAAACGCATAAAAAATTTTACTTTAAATTTTTTAATCGCCATTGTTTGGCTAGTAAAATCCATGGCAAAATATCTCAAAAAATATTTACACATTAAATCCAAATAATAAAAAAATTACAAGGAAACTTATTATGGCTAAACGCAAAACCTTATATGTATGTCAAGAATGTGGCTATAGTGTTCCTAAATGGCTTGGCAAATGCCCAGGTTGTGGTCAGTGGAATACTTTAGTTGAAGAATTAGAAGAAGTTACTCCTTCTAATAATCGTGGTTTTAGCCTTAGTACAAATAAAACAAATAGTTCACCTAAACCCATAAAAGAAATTGCTACAGAAGATTTACCTAGATTTAGTGCTGGCTCTGTAGAAATGAACCGTGTTTTAGGTGGAGGTATAATTCCAGGGTCACTTGTTCTCATGGTCGGTGACCCTGGTGTTGGTAAATCCAGTTTAAATTTGCGTATTTGTGCTAATGTAGCTACTACCCATAAAGTTTTATATGTAACAGGTGAAGAAAGTGCTCGTCAAATTCGCATGCGAGCTGATAGATTAAATGCACTTCAAGATAATCTCTTTGTTCTAAGCGAAACAGATTTAGAACGCATTGAACGTCATGTACTTGAAACAAAGCCAGATTTATTAATCATCGATTCCATTCAAACTATTTTTCGCCCTGATGTCCAAAGTGCACCAGGTAGCGTCAGCCAAGTACGTGAATGTTCTGTAAGCTTACTTCGCATTGCCAAACAAAATAATATCTCCATCTTCATCATTGGTCATGTAACTAAAGACGGTACACTTGCAGGCCCTCGTGTACTTGAACATATCGTTGATACTGTGCTTTATTTTGAAGGCGAACGCAATGCTGAATATCGCGTCTTACGTGCTGTAAAAAACCGCTTTGGTAATACTAATGAAATCGGTATTTTTGAAATGCGTGAAACTGGTCTTGTCGATGTTCCTGATGCTTCCAAAATGTTTTTATCTGAAGAAAATAGCAATGAATCTGGTACAGTAATCATACCTGCCCTTGAAGGAACTCGACCTCTTTTAGTAGAAATACAATCTCTAGTAGCTCCTACACCATACGTACCGCCACGCAGAACTTCTGACTCTATAGACATCAAAAAAATTCAATTGTTATTAGCAGTCTTAGAAAAACGCGTGCATTTAAATATGGGTACTTGTGATGTATATGTAAAAGTAGCAGGTGGCATAAAAATAGATGACCCAGCTGTCGATTTAGCTCTTTGCTGTGCTATGGCTTCAAGTTTTCGCAACCAAAGTATCAAACCTCAAACTATTATCTTTGGTGAGGTCGGACTTTCTGGCGAAGTACGCTCTGTCAATCAACCGGATATAAGAGTTCGCGAAGCTATTCGCATGGGCTTTACAAATATCATCTTACCTGCCAAAAACTTAGAACGCCTTGAACATTTTGCTTCAAATGTACAAATCCATGGTGTTCGTTATTTAAGTGAAGCCTTAAAAATTGCACTTAACTAGAGGTTTTATCATGAATATAATAATTCGTCCTATAAAAGAAAATGAAATTCCTTTATTAACCGATTTTTTATATGAAGCAATTTTTCTTTCAGATACTGACCAAATTCCACCTAGAACAATAATTCAAGAACCTAGTTTATGGCGTTATATAAATAATTTTGGTAAAGAAAAAGATGATTATTGTTTTATTGCCCAAGTTGATAATTATATAGTAGGTGCTGTATGGATACGCTGTATTCAAGGATTTGGTCATCTGAATGACAATATTCCTGAACTAGCTATGTCCATATACCCTCAATATCGAAATAAAGGTATTGGTACTTCTTTATTAAAAAACTTTTTAACTTTTTTACGGCAAAAAAATTATACTCAAATATCACTATCCGTGCAAAAGAATAATTATGCTGTAAATATGTATAAAAAATTAGGTTTTAAAATCGTTTCTCAAAATCAATCCGAATATATTATGAGTTTATGATTAAAAAATTATAATTTGATTATAATTTTGCAATCTTAATGGACTTTTGTTCATTATTTTAGTAGAATAAATTTATAACACATTCGCAAAGGGGGTTTAATTTCAACAGTGTTATTAAATAGAGTTTTAAAATTTTTTATAACAGTCTTTGCTGTTATTATCGGGGCAACCTTACTAGAGTTTGCTAGTCCTGTTTTAGCCTATATTATTAGTGCTGAATTTTTACAAATTAACCTCGATATTTTAGATATGACTATGATGAATGCTCTATCTATTCTCATCGGTGGTATTATTGGTGGTTCTATTGGATTTATTTCTTCTTCTTATTGTATAAACAAATTACGTATCTTCTCTATATGGGTAGAACGTCAGCTCAGTAAAATGCCAACACATGATGTTGTTGCTGGTGTTTTAGGTTTAGCTATCGGTCTTATTCTTGCTAATCTTTTAGGTGTCGCATTCTCTAGAATTCCTTTAATCGGTCCTTACATTCCAATCATTTTCAGTATTGTCTTTGGTTATTTAGGTTTATATATTACCATAAAGAAACGAAAAGATATTATTGCATTATTACCTTCTCGCATTAAAGAAGACGCTAATAAAAATGATAATAATTCATCTGTGGATAAAATAAAGACAAAATTAAACACTCCATCATATAAATTACTCGATACAAGTGTTATTATTGATGGTAGAATTGCTGATATCTGCAAAACAGGTTTTATTGAAGGTACTTTGTTAATTCCTGTTTTCGTATTGGAAGAATTACAATTTATCGCTGACTCTTCAGATTTACTCAAAAGAACACGCGGTAGACGCGGTCTGGATATCTTAAAACGCATTCAAACAGAATTTGATATGCTTGTAAAAATTGACCATCACGATTATGATGATGTTACAGGTGTTGATTCCAAATTAATCCGTTTAGGACAAGAAATCGGTGCTAAAATCATCACTAACGATTTTAATTTAAACAAAGTCGCTGATTTACAAGGCGTTCAAGTTCTCAATATTAACGAATTAGCTAATGCTATAAAACCAGTAGTTATTCCTGGTGAAACTATGGTAGTAACTGTAGTAAAAGATGGTAAAGAACAAGGGCAAGGTGTTGCTTATTTAGACGACGGTACAATGATTGTTGTTGAAGGTGGTCATAAACATCTCAATGAAACATTAGAAGTTGTTGTTACTTCTGTATTACAGACAGCAGCAGGACGCATGATTTTTGCCAAACCAAAATAAAAACTATGAAAAGACTATGGGGTTTATACTTCGTAGTCTTTTTTTAAGGAGGTATTCTTATGGTTTCTGTTATTTTTCCCGCAGCCGGTCAAGGAAAACGCATGGGACTTGGCTTCAACAAAATTTTCACTGAGCTTTCAGGTAAACCAATCTTAATTCAAACTCTACTCACTTTTTCTCGTTGTGATTGTGTTGATGAATTAATCATTGCTGTCGATATCAATGAGATGGAAATTATTCGCAAAGTCTTAAGTAAAATTCCTAAACTAAAACCTTACAAAATCGTAGCAGGTGGTTCTGAACGTCAATATTCTGTTTATAATGGCTTAATGGCAGTAGATCCTGCTTCTGATATCGTACTTGTTCATGATGCTGCTCGTCCTTTAATTTCTGAAACAGTAATCCAAAATGTAATCAATGAAGTCATGATATCTGGTTCAGCTGTTTGTGCCGTTCCTGTAAAAGATACTACAGCTGAAATCAATGAAATGGGCTTTATCGAACGAGTACCAGATAGAAACAAATTATGGGCAATTCAAACACCACAAGGTTTTAAAAAAGAAATTTTAATTGAAGCTCATAAAAAAGCTCAAGAAGATAATTTCTTAGGTACTGATGAAGCTAGCCTTGTTCGTCGCACTAGCCATGCAGTAAAACTCGTTATGGGAGATTATAATAATATCAAAGTTACAACTCCTACAGATTTAGTCATCGCAGAAATGTTATTCGGACAAAAAGTAAAAAATCACGCTAAAATAAAAATCTCTTCATTATTTAATGAAGTCTTCACTAAGGTCTCAAAATAAAAATAATAAATAGAATAGAAAAGAGGTTTAATTATGTCTAGAGTTGGTATAGGCTATGATGTGCATAAATTAGTAACTGACCGCAAGCTTATTTTAGGAGGCGTTGATATTCCTCACGAAAAAGGTCTACTTGGTCATTCTGATGCTGATGTATTACTTCATGCAATCTCTGATGCTCTACTTGGTGCTGCTGCTCTTGGTGATATCGGCAAACATTTTCCTGACACAGATGAAAGATTTAAAGGTATCTCTAGCTTAATATTGTTAAAACATGTAGGAAAACTTTTACAAGCTAAAAACTATAAAATCAACAATATCGATGCTACTATTGTTGCTCAACGACCAAAATTATTGCCATTCATTCCTACTATGCAAAAAAATGTGGCTGAAACTTTAAATTTGCCTATTGAAGATGTCAATATCAAAGCTACTACAGAAGAACGTTTGGGCTTTACAGGTAGTGAAGAAGGAATTTCCTCTTATGCTATGTGTAGTATTGATAAATTAAATTTATAAAAAATTAATTTATCCTTATTTCCCTGCTCAAGTGCTTGCCTTTGTATGGTATAATAGAATTTGCTAAATAAATTTCATAATTATCAATTCATATATTTGGAGGTATCACTAATGTCTGAACAAATCAGAGTTAGATTTGCACCAAGTCCTACTGGTCCATTCCATATTGGTGGGGCAAGAAGTGCATTATTCAACTGGTTATTAGCGAAAAAATACACTGATGGAAAATTTGTTTTACGTATTGAAGATACAGATAGAGTTCGCTCTACAAAAGAATCTGAGGAAAATATCAAAGCTGCTTTAAAATGGCTCGGTCTTGATTGGAATGAAGGTATTGATGTAGGTGGCGAATATGGTCCTTATCGTCAAACTGAACGTTTAGATATTTATAAAAAATTCACTGATAAATTATTAGCTGAAGGTAAAGCTTATTACTGCTATTGCACAGAAGAAGAAATCGAAGCTGAACGTCAAGCTCTTCGTGCACAAAATAAAATGCCTCTTTATGGTGGTCATTGCCGTAACCTCACACCTGAACAAATCGCAAAATACGAAGCTGAAGGTAGAAAACCTGTTATCCGCTTTCGCACTCCTTGCGACCAATCCGTAAACTTTGATGATATGGTTCGTGGAAAAATGAGCTTTGACTCCAACGGTATTGGTGATTTCGTTATCGTTAAAGCTGATGGTATCCCTGTATATAACTACGCAGTAGTAATCGATGATGCTCTAATGCATATCACTCATGTAATCCGTGCAGAAGAACATTTATCCAACACTCCTCGTCAAGTAGTTTTATATGAAGCACTTGGCTTCCCTGTACCAAAATTTGGTCATATTTCTCTTATCTTAGGTAAAGACCATACAAAAATGAGTAAACGTCATGGTGCAACTTCTGTTGAACAATATAAAAACCTTGGATATTTACCAGAAGCAATCGTTAACTTCTTAGCACTTTTAGGCTGGGCTCCTCAAAGTGAACAAGAAATCTTCTCCATTGATGAATTAATCAAAGAATTCTCTATGGACCATGTAGCTAAAAATCCAGCTGTATTTGATATCGACAAATTAAACTGGATCAACGCTCAATACATGAAAAAAATCCCTGCTTCTCAAATCACACAGATGGCTATTCCTCATCTCATCGAAAAAGGCTATATCTCTGATACTCCAGATGAACAAGAAATGGCTAGATTAAATCGCTTCACAGAAGTTATTCGCGATCATTTGAGTTTTGCTGCTCAATATGTAGATTTCGCTGACCTCTATTATAAAGATGATTTCACAGTAGAAGATGATGAATGTAAAGCTGTTCTTGAAGAAGAAACTGCAACTGAAGTTATCACTATGTTTAAAGATAAATTAGCTGAGCTTACAGAATTCACAGCTGAAAATATCCAACCAATTTTCAAACAAATCATGAAAGACTTCAAAGCTAATAAAGGTATAAAATTAGGCGGAAAATCCGTTTATATGCCTATTCGTATTGCTTTAACTGGTCAAATGCATGGCCCTGACCTTGCTGGTCTTGTAGAAGTTTTAGGCTATGAACGTGCAGCAAAACGCATTGAACGCACTTTAGCTTAAATCTAATTAAAATTTATAAAGAAATAATCCATATAACCCAGCTATTTTTTGGCTGGGTTATACATTATAACGGTGAGCATTATGAACTTATTATCAACTTTAAAAAAAGATATTCGTGTTGTATTTGAGCGTGACCCTGCTGCCAAAAGTATATTTGAAGTTCTCTTATGTTATCCTGGTTTGCATGCTATTTGGCTTTACCGCTTAAGTCATTATTTCTACAAAAAAAATTGGGTAGTCATTCCTCGTTTAATCTCTCATTTAGGTAGATTTTTGACAGGAATTGAAATCCACCCTGGTGCGCAAATAGGCCCTGGTTTATTTATTGACCATGGTTCCGGTATCGTCATTGGCGAAACTACTATTATCGGTAAAAATGTTACCTTATACCAAGGAGTTACTTTGGGTGGTACAGGTAAAGAAAAAGGGAAACGCCACCCTACTATTGGTAATAATGTCGTAGTGGCTTGTGGTGCTAAAGTTTTAGGCTCATTCACTGTAGGCGACCATGCCAAAATTGGTGCTGGCTCTGTCGTAGTAAAACCAGTACCAGCATATGCTACTGTTGTAGGTATTCCGGGTAGAGTTATTTTAATCAAAGGTGAAAAAACACAAGTTGAAGAAAAACCAATTTCTCCAAAAATGCGTGAATTAGCTGAAGAACTTGACGTCGATTTATCTCATGATAAATTACCAGACCCTGAATTAGATATGATTAAAACACTTTCTCATCGTATTTCTGATTTACAATTACAATTAGAAAAACTAAAAAAAGAATTGGAGGATTCCAAGAATAATCATGCTTAAAGTTTATAATACTCTAACAAAACAAAAAGAAGAATTTAAACCACTAAAAGAGGGACAAGTAAGCATTTATGTTTGCGGTGTTACACCATATAATCACCCTCATATTGGTAATGCTCGCCCATTTGTTACTTGGGACGTAATCAAACGCTATTTCACTCATCTTGGTTATAAAGTAAAACATATCCAAAACTTTACTGATGTAGATGATAAAATCATCCGCACTGCTAACCAAGAAGGTGTAAATTGGAGCGATATCTCCACAAAATATATCAATTCTTATTTTGAAGTAATGGATAAACTTCATGTAAAACATGCTGATACTTATCCTAAAGTATCTCAAACTATTCCAGAAATCATTGACATGATATCTGTACTCATTGATAAAGGCTATGCTTATGAATTAAATGGCGATGTTTATTTCAGCGTAGAAAAATTCAAAGGTTATGGTAAATTAAGTGGCCGTAAACTTGAAGATATGATGGCTGGTGCTCGCATTGAAGTCAATGAAAGCAAACACAATCCTATGGATTTTGCACTTTGGAAAGCAGCAAAACCAGGTGAACCATTTTGGGAAAGCCCATGGGGCAATGGTCGTCCTGGCTGGCATATTGAATGTTCTACTATGTCTTTAAAATATCTTGGTAAAACATTTGATTTCCATGGTGGCGGTAGCGATTTAATCTTCCCTCATCATGAAAATGAAATTGCTCAATCTCAAGCTTATTGTGGTGATGACCATAGTTTTGCTCGCTATTGGCTTCATAATGGATTTATCACAATCAATCAAGAAAAAATGAGTAAATCTCTCGGCAATTTCTTCACTGTTAAAGAAATCCTTGATAAATACCCAGCAGAAGTACTTCGCTTCTTCATCGTATCCACTCATTATCGTAGCCCACTTGATTTCAGTGATGCTCGTCTTGATGAAGCTACAACTAGCTTAAACCGTTTGAAAAATGCTCTTGATAATCTCAAAGAATTAGCTAAAAACACAACTGATGCTACATCTGGTGAAGAACTTATCGCCAAAGCAAAACAGTGCAAACAAAATTTCTTTGAAGCTATGGACGATGATTTCAACACAGCTCTTGCTATCGCAAATATGTTTGACCTTTCTAAAGAAATTAATATCTACTACAATGAAGTAACTTCCGGTAAAGTAGCTTGCAGTAAAGTAGCTGTTGATACTGCTCTTGATGTATTCAGTGAAATGGCTGATATCATTGGTATTTTAGAAGAAGATGATAACTCCGCTGACGATGGACTTGTGGATAATCTCATGAATTTAATCATTGATATTCGTCAAAATGCTCGTAAAAATAAAGATTGGGCAACTGCTGATAAAATCCGTGACGAACTTAAAAATATCGGTATTACTTTAGAAGATTCTCCTACTGGTGTTCGCTGGAAAAAATAATGAAATTCAAACAATATCAATATTTAAAACAACATCTTTTTGAATTTACAGCACCTGATGAATTAAAAAATCGTTATGAAGATATACCTACGCGCAATCTATCTCCGCTTGTTTTAGCCTATGTAGGTGATGCTTATTATCATCTTTATATACGCACAAGATTACTTAATTTTGAACAATCTCGCGTACATCTTTTGAATGATTTCAGTATGAAATTAGTCTCAGCTACACTTCAAGCACAAGCTTATAAAGCTATCAAAGATGATTTAACGGAAGATGAAGCATATGTCTTCAAGCGTGGAAAAAATGCTAAATCACATGCTCCACGTGTGGCTTCAGTCCATGATTATCATATAAGCACAGGATTTGAAGCAGTTTTAGGTTATCTATATCTCAATAAAGATTTTGCTCGCTTAGATGAACTTTGTGAAAAATCTTTTATTGCTGTAGCTCAAAATTTATCCCAACAGGAATAATAAATAAAATAAAGGTATCTTTCTTAATTGAAAGTACCTTTATTTTTTATAAATAGATATCATATCTTTATCATTGAAAAATTTTATTTTTTTAGTATAATATAGTTTATATGTGCCCATAGTCTAATGGATAGAACGTTGACCTCCGGAGTCAAAAATACAGGTTCGATTCCTGTTGGGCACACCAATTCTAAGTATCAGCACAGAAAAATCTGTGCTTTTTATTTTAATCTCATTAAATTAAGGAAGTGTTTCTGTTGGATATAAAATGCCCAGTCTGTCGTAGAAAACTTGGTCATGTAGCAAGACCAGAAGCCAAAGGTCGCTTTTTTTGCACTGCTTGTGATTTATGGGTTGCCTTCACTAAAAAAGATGCCAAAATTTCCTATCGCTTGCAACGACCTGGAAGATAAATTCCTCAAAATTAATCTTGAAAAGCACTTCAATTATTAGTATAATGAAGTTTGGCTATGAGGCATATACATATATTTATCTAACTCATAGTTTATTGTATCCGCCTTTTGGCGGTGTTTTATTTTATATTGGAGATGATTTTATGATTAGTACCTCTATCCATCGTGTTAATTTTTATGATACTGATGCTATGGCTGTCGTACATCATTCTAACTACATACGTTGGTTTGAAATTGGCCGTGTTAATTTCTTACGTGAAATCGGTATCACACTTGGCGAAATGATGGAAGATGGCTATGTTTTTCCTATCACCGAAGTGAAATGTAAATATATAGCTTCAGGTAAATTTGATGATGTTTTACGCATAGAAACTACACCTGTAGCTTTAACCAAAGTAAAAATGGAATTCAGCTATAAAATCTATCGCGATTGTGATAATACTTTATTAGTTGAAGGTTTCACTCAAAATGTATTCACAAGCAAAGCTACTGGTCATATAACTCGTTTGCCTGAAAAATACTATACAAAAATGCAAAATGCTTTAAAATAATAACAATAAGGAGCAACAGTAATGGATAGCAATTCACCTATAGGTGTTTTTGATTCTGGTCTTGGAGGCCTCACAGTATTAAAAGAACTAAGACGCCTTTTACCTCATGAAAATTTTATATTTGTCGGAGATTCAGCTCGTGCCCCATATGGTTCACGCACTCCTGAAGAAATCATTTCATTTCTACAACAATTTATGGATTATTTCCAATCTCGTGGCGTAAAAATGGCAGTTTGTGCTTGCAATACTATGACATCTTATGGTTATCCAGTAATTAAAGACAAAACTTCTTTTGCTTTAGTTCCTATGAACCCAGCTATCATTCCTGCTGTTAAAGCTTCTGCAAATAAACATATCGGTGTTATCGCTACAGAAGCTACTATCAAAAAAGGTATGCATAAACAAGCAGCTTCTAACCTTGATCCACAGATAAAGGTTTTTGGTGTAGGTTGCCCAAAATTTGTACCATTGATTGAAACAGGTCATATTCATGATGATGCTATTGATGAAGCTGTACAAGAATATGCAGACAAGTTTAAAACTAGCGATATTCACTCTTTGATTTTAGGTTGTACACATTATCCTATCATCAGTGAAGTTTTAACAAAACATTTTGGCAAAGATGTTGCTTTAATCAATCCAGCCTTAGAAACAGCTAAAGATGCTGCTACTATACTTACAAAAAATAATTTACTCAATACACAAGAACAATCTGGTTCTCTTGAATTACGCTTTTCTGCCAAACAGAATAATTCTGAAAAAATGGCTGAAATTATTTTAGGTAGTGATATTCCACCTATTACAGATGTAGATTTAACTACATTTGCAAAATAACACAATTGGGGGCATTGATGTGGATTTTATTATCACAATTATTCTATGGATTTTAATTATTTTATTCTTACTCAATGAAGTAATCATTCGTGTTGTTGGTGATGCTATTGTCAACATGAAAGCTAGCGAACATACACCATTTACTGTTGATGAAATCACTCAAGACAGTATTTCACTTAGCACTACTATCAATGTTGCCAATGAAGGTAAACAATGTGCTACAATCATGGACTGTTACGTTCGTCAACTTTTACCATATGAACAATTCGATGGTGTGAAAGTTGAAGCAAAAGCTGAATTAAAAGGCGTTCCTCGTGAAGATGATTATTTTGAAGCTGTATTAATTCAGAAAAAAGAAAGCATTGACATTGTTATTCGCGTTAAATTAATTGACCGAAAAAACAATGATATCAAACAAACACTTACTCATATGGTTGATTTACCACTTGATATCGTTTATCAGCATGCTGCACGTTACCCATGGAAAATCTCCAAAGAAACAATCGTGCTTACATCTGAAGAAATCGCTAAATTAGCAGATATCAAGCTTGCAGATTAATTTATAAGAACTTGTTAATATTTTAAATTTATAACTGTAAAAAAGGAAGGTAAATCATGTCTGAAGTTAAAATTATACCCATTCCGACTCGTATTCTAACAAAAAAAGATGATATTGTAGATACTATCGAAAAATATACAAAAGATAAAATTGGTCCTGATGATGTTATCACTGTAGCTGAAAGCGTTGTAGCTATCACTCAAGGATTATACATTCGTCCTGAAGACCTCAAAATTTCTCATATGGCTCAATTTTGTTGCCGTTTCATTCCAGATTATGGTAGTCTTGCAACTCCTCACGGCATGGAATCATTAATGATTAAAGAAGGTCATTTCCGTGTAGCTGCTGGCTTATTCATCGGCTTCTTAGCAAAATTAGTAGGTAAATCTGGTGTATTCTATCAAATCGCTGGCCGTCAAACGGCTCTTATTGATGATGTAACTGGCACAATGCCACCATTTGATAAATCTATCGTTTATGGCCCTGAAAACACAAAAGAATTAGTTAATAATTTAAAATCTCGCCTTAACTGCTTTGGTGCTGTAATCGCCGATGTTAACGATTTAAAACGTTCTCGTATCGTAGATGTAACAGATGGCTGTAATGGTCAAATGGTTGCTAAATTACTTATCGATAATCCATTTGGTAACGCATCTCAAAAAACACCAATTGCTATAATTAAAAACTTTAAACAATACCAAGAACAAAATTCTTAATTCAATTATATATAGGCAAAATAAAAAAGATATTTTCAAAAGAAAACATCTTTTTTATTTATTGTCTATCAAAGTTTTTATAGTAATCTCTGAAAATTTTTCTTCAATTATATTTTGAAAATTAGTATAAAATTTTCTTATCGAACAATTATCAACAGCATCTCTACTGCAATAATTATCTTCTTCTAAACAACGATTTACATACATCGTTGGTTCCATTACTTTAACTATTTCTAATAAAGATATCTCTTCTGGCTTTTTAGCCAATAAAAAACCACCATATACACCCGAACGACGTTCTATCAACTCAGCAGCTACTAAACTGCGTGTTATTTTCAATACATATTTTTGAGGAATTTTCATCGTCATAGAGATATCTTTTGAAGATACTACTTCGCCATCTCTATTAGCTAATGCTAAAATAATTCTAATAGCATAGTCTGTTGTAATATTCAACTGCATCGCTTTCTATTTCTCCTTATATAACTCTATATAACTACTTCAAGTTAGTTTATCAGTAAAATATTTTATCTAAAAATTTAACTATAAATCAATATCTAAAAAGCTGTTTTTATTATATTTTAATTATATTTCAAGTCATTAAAAAAACTAATATAAAAAGACCCCACAAGAAGTGGAGCCTTTTCATATTTAAAATTAAAAGTAAAATTATTTAGCAGCAAAGAATTTTTTTGCAACTTCAGCATCGAGGTTGTAAAGTAAAACATCTTCGTCAGTTGGGTTAGCAACACCAAGTTCTTTAAGAGTTTTAACAGTACGTTTTTTGAAGAATTCTTCAGCAACAGCTGGGAAGAGAGCATAAGATAATACATCTTCTTCGCTAGCGTTAGGGAAGCCTTTAGCTGCAAGTTCTGCTTTGAATTTATCCATACCTGGTTCGAGAAGATCTGCTGGACGGCAAGTAACCAAGTCTTCTTCTTTAATGCCGCATTTTTCAAGAACTTCTGGGTTAACAGGCTGTGGAGTACGACCGAATTCACCACGAGCAAGTTTTTTGAATTCGTCTGGAACCATTTTATAACGTTCGCCAGTCATAACGTTGAATGTAGCCATAGTACCTACAATCTGGCTAGAAGGAGTAACGAGTGGTGGGTAACCAAGGTCAGCACGAACGCGTGGCATTTCATCAAGAAGATCTTGATATTTATCAGCCATACCCATTTCTTTTAACTGATTAACAAGGTTGGATAACATACCACCTGGAATCTGGAAGTCAAGAACGTTAGGGTTAACATCGAAGTAACCTTTTAAACCAAATTCGTCAATGATTTCTTTTTTAACACCGAGGAAGTGTTTAGCGATTGGAGTCATAGCCTGACGGTCAAGACCTGTATCATATTCAGTACCTTCAAGTGCAGCAACCATAGTTTCTGTACAAGGCTGAGAAGTATCCATAGCGAATGGAGAAAGTGCACAGTCAATTACATCTACACCAGCTTCGATAGCTTTCATGTAAGCCATGGAACCAAAACCGCTAGTATAGTGAGTGTGTAACTGAATAGGAAGTTTTGTGGATGCTTTTAATTCTTTAACGAGTTCATAAGCATCATATGGTTTTAATAAACCAGACATATCTTTAATGCAGATGGAATCAACGCCCATAGCATCAAGTTCTTTAGCTAATTTACCAAATTCAGCAATAGTGTGAGGACCGCCAACTGTGTAAACTAAGCAACCTTGAACTTCTACAGAATGTTCAACTTCAGCTTTAGCTTCTTTAGCAGCTTCTACAGCTGTTTTGAGGTTACGAGTATCATTGAGAGCATCGAAGATACGGAATACACCAATACCATGTTGAGCAGCTTTTTTAACGAAAGCACGAACAACATCATCTGGATATTGGTAGTAACCTAAAAGGTTCTGACCACGAAGCAACATCTGAATAGGAGTTTTAAGATGAGCTTTTAATGTGTCAAGACGTTCCCATGGATCTTCATCAAGGAAACGAAGGCAGCTATCAAATGTAGCTCCGCCCCAAGCTTCTAAAGATTTGTAGCCAATAGCATCGAGAGCTTCGAGCTGTGGAAGCATCTGGGAAAGACGCATACGTGTAGCAAGCAAGGACTGATGGCCATCGCGTAATACTGTTTCAGTAATTTTTACTTTTGCCATAATAAAATAAACACTCCTTCATATATATGCAATTGACAATTCACATATCTATGTGATTTTAAGACATAATGACACTACCTATATTAATTTATAACATAGGATTTAAATATCTATCTTAGAGGTTGTTGCCCCAACCTTTTATATTCATACGCTCTTAAATTAAGAGCATTATGTTATACCAAAGTCATACAACACATATAATATTAATTATATCTATTATATCATATTTTAAGTTTTTATAAAGTATTCTCACAAATAAATCTTTCATACTTATTACTTATGAAATACCCAAAAATTAACCTATGTACAATATAAAAAATAGAACATAACATTCTATTTACAGTATAGGTATTAATAAAACTATTGTCAATGACTTTATGTGATTTTTTTAACATATTTAATGTTATCATAAATTTTATTTATGATAATGAGATTTTATACAGCTTCTAATAAATAATTAATTACTTTTTTGCTTTTCTACTATATCTTTTAGCCACTTGGGCATATCTAATCCATAAATGCATACAAAACAATAAACTGTAATATATGTGTCAATCAAACTGTCATGAGCTTTTCCTAAATTTGGACATCTATAATACTGCGCGCAAGATTTCAAGCTAGGCATATTATTATCATTGCTATAAACTCGTGAAAAAGATTTTTGTAAATCATAAATAATAGTATTTTTACCTACAAAAATTTTATCTTTTTTCATAAAGCGCAAATCATTTTCAATGCCATAGCCAATGACCATATCTGCATGTTTAAATAAATTTTTTATTGTTGCTTGATGAGCATTTATCGTAAAACAATCTTTTACCATTTCTGGTGTTATATGGTGTATAGCTTCTGTATCTTTCCACGATTTACATTTTCGTGGCTTTATATACTCATTGAATACCACACCTTTATATAAATCCACAATACTAAATTGTAAAATTTCATCATATCTAGTATTGCCACCAGTCATTTCTAAATCAAAAAATAATATAGAGGGATTTGTTTCTACTGATGCAATATATTCTTGTTTAAAAAACAAATTTTACACATCCTAAATCTCTAAAAATTATACTTTTACTATTCCTTCTTTTTATATAAGATTATTGCCAAAATTAAACCTATAGTCAAAATAACAGTTTCAAATACTACTATACCGTTCCAACCATAATTACTTAAAAAAGTACCACCAATTGTACCAAATGTACTAGCACCAATATAGTAAAATAGCATATACATCGCAGAAACTTGTGCTTTATCATTTTGACAACTCTGCGGTGCCCACGCACAAGCATTTGAATGCACACCAAAAAAGCCATAAGTAAATATAGCAAGACCTATTATCTTCACGATTAAAGGCATAAATAAAGTCAATAAAATACCAACTAATTGAATAATAACAGAAATCACGATTATTATTCCATGACCATAATGGTCAGATAATGTTCCCATAACGGCTGAACTTACTGAACCTACTAAATAAAGCACAAAGATAAAGCCAATTATAGTTTGGCTCAAATTATAAGGTTCTGCCATCAATACATAAGAAATAAAATTATACGTACATACAAAACAGCCCATTACACAAAAAGCTATTAAATATATCATAATTATTTTCTTATTTTGCAATAAACTCAAAAAATCTTTCCATTGTATTTTAATTTTGCCATGTTCGATTTTTTTATTTAAAGATGGTGGCAAGAAAATCCACATCATGATTGCACTCAATAAATATAATATACCGGCAATCATCAAGCCCATTCTCCATGAAGCTACATCTGTTAAGGTACTGATTAAAATACGACCAACTAGACCGCCAAGAGGCGTTGCTGCTACATAAACACCAATAGCAACACCGATTATTTTAGGATTGAATTCCTCATTTATATAAGCTACAGCTAAAGAAGGAAAACCTGCCAATAAAATTCCCTGTACAAAACGCAAAGCCAAAATCAATGCAAATTCTTCTGTAATTGACATCAACAATATCAATATAGAAGAAATCCCCAAAGCAATTACCATGACTTTTTTACGTTCCAAATGTTTGGAAATACTAGCTATCAACAACATTGAAAAAGCCATACCAATTGTACCAAAAGACATGGATAAACTTGCTTGTGTCGGAGTCAAGTTAAAATCTTGTGCCAAAATAGGTATAACTGGTTGCAAACAATACTCTGCCCCAAATGCTGCCAAACTACCAAAAAACATCATGATTAATGCACAGGTATATTCTCTAGTACCTTTATTTATTAGTCTTGCCATCTTCAAGACCTCTTTTATTTATTTTTCATCAAATTAATTCACGGACAGACTTTATCAATCATAATATTCAACACTTCAATATCTGTTGATTTCATTCCTTCTCGACCAATATATCCTACCGCTCTAATAGTTTTTTCTAAATCATCTTTTACAATACCTTCATCAGCATGGAATACATCATCATGCATACTCATTGTATGAGCTAAAAGTGCTGCATCTAATGCTGAGGAAATTTTCGCTGCGCAAGAAGGTTTTGCCCCATCACAGATAATACCACTTGTATTAGCTAAAGTATTAATGATAGTATTAGCAATCTGATTAAAATTACCACCTAACATATAAGTAATAGCTGCACCACAAGCATAACCTGCACTTACTGCACCACAAAAAGCAGATAATTTTCCTATATATTTCTTTTGATGAATAGCCAATAAATTACTTACAAGCAAAGCTCTATATAATTTTTCTTGAGAAATCTTATATTCATCTGCATACACTACTAAAGGAATTGTTACAGTCATTCCCTGATTGCCACTTCCTGAATTGATTACTACAGGCAATGAACAACCACTCATGCGAGCATCAGAACCAGCTGCTGCCATAGCTCTAGCTCGAACAGGTAAACAATCGCCATATAAAGCTAATAAATTAAGCCCTACATTAGCACCAAAATTATTTTTTATACCTTCTCTCGCAATAGCCATATTACAATTTATCTGTCTTGATAATATATCTTGTACATCTTCTAAATTTACAGTATCAGCAAATTCAATAATATCTTTTACATTTAATAAATTTCTATCTGCTTCGATTTTATCAGCTTGATTATCTATTTTATTCACTTTATCATATAAAACTTCATCATCTTTTACTATTCTTATGATATTAGTATGATAATCAGATACAATAACTTGAGCTTTATGTTCATCTGCTACCACTGTTATATCTATATATAGATTGTCTGTATTTTCCACTAAATCACAACTACAAATTTTAGCTTTTAATAACTGTCTTAATTTTACTCTATCTTCATCAGTTACAGATTCTAAAACTTCTAATTGCATATCAGCATTACCACCGATAATACCGAGTAGCGCTGCAGTATCAATGCCCTTTAAATCGCCAGAATTTGGAACTGTTACACCTTTTACATTTTTAATGATATTACCACTGCATTTTACTATTACTTTTTGCGGAAATGTTCCCAAAATTTCACGAGCTTTAGCACCAGCATAAGCTATAGCAATAGGTTCAGTACATCCCAAAGCTGGCACTAATTCCTCTTTTAAAATATTTATATAATTATCGTATATTTTCTGCTCCATCGTATTACGCCAACCTTTCTATAAAAAAATTAATTATATCCTCTATAAAAAAAATATCGCAAAATAAGCAAAAAGGCAATATATTACAAGAAATTTATAATATATCACCTCTTTGACAAATTCACATACTAATTTTTATTTATTTCATTATATATATTTTCATCTAAATTACCTAATCTTTTATCAATAATCAAAGCATTCGTTACTGAACCAGATACATTCAACATAGTTCTAGCCATATCAATCAATGGGTCTATAGCCAAAATTGGGCCAATCAAACTAAAAGAAGACGCCATGCCTACGCCAGATAAACCTACAGATGCTGCCATTGTCGCAGTTCCTGGAATACCTGCTATACCAAGTGAACCTAACGTTACTACAATTATTGTCATGACGATCATGCTAAAATCCATAGCTGTTCCTGTCAAATGGCATACATAGACAATTAATAACGAAGGAAAAATTCCTGCACAACCTTGCATACCTGCCGTTGTACCAAAACCAGCTACAAAACTTGCTGTTGCTTGATTTACACCTAATTTTTGCGTCAAAGTTTCAATCGTAACAGGCAAGCACCCTACACTAGAACGAGAAGTAAAGGCTAAAATAAGCAAGGCCAATGATTTTTTCATGTACACAATAGGATTTATGCCATTTACACTCAATGCTATCAACTGAATAATAAACTGTGCAATAATCGCTAAATACAATACAAAAATAAAATGTACTACACTTAAAATACTATCTAAGCCTTTTTGCGCAATAGTATTAGCTAGTAATGCAATTACTGCCCATGGCATATAATCTAAAATCAAAAGCGCCATATTCATTAAAGCTTTATGCAAACCATTGACTAATTTGCGCATAAATTCCTCAACTTTTGGCTCATCAGCTTTTATCCACCAAATAGCTCTACCTAAAAATGCTCCAAAAATAACCATACCAATGATATTATTTTTTACCATAGCATCAACTAAATTTCCTGGTATCAGCCCTCTAAGTGTAGTTGCCACAGAAACAATCTCTTTTGCTTTTGCCTCTGTTGCTACATTTGTCAAAGCATCGCCACCAACATTGAAGAAAATACCAAAAGCTATACCTACTATAGAAGCTACAGCTACCATAGACATTGTAACTAAAATAGTTTTCTTCACTAAACGGCTCATTTTTTGCTCAGATTTCATATTCACAATAACATGAGCGATAGAAACTATTACAAGTGGTACTACTATCATTTTGATTAAATCAATATAACCATTACCAAATAATTGTAACCAATTCGTTGTTTCTTTAATAAAAGTAATCTTCATTGGGTCATTAGGAAAACCTGCCATATACTGCATGAGTATACCTAAAATACAGCCAAGACCCATACCGATTAATACCACTAAGGAAAAATCCATTTTACGTTTGCGATAGAGATAATGAATAATGCCAAAGAAAATACATAATAAAATCAAAAATCCTACCGTATATATATCACTTATCATCAAAAATGATTGCCAAAAATCGCCATTCATAATCATACCACCTTTCATACTATTTCTATATGATTTATTATCATAACATATAATATAGAAAATTGACAATAACTTTAAATATTCATTTTTTTATTTCTTTACGATATAATATAGATTATCTAATTTTATATAAAAGGGTGATATGATGTTATATTTTGACAGCGATTATTTAGAAGGAGCACATTCCTCTATTTTAGAAAAACTTGTAACTACTAACTTTGAACAAACTCCTGGTTATGGCAATGATACATATTGCGAATCTGCTCGCGAAAAAATCCGTCAAGCTTGCAACTGTCCTGAAGCACAAGTTCATTTTCTCGTTGGCGGTACACAGACAAATGCTACTGTAATCGATGGTTTATTAAAATCATACGAAGGTGTCATCGGCGTAGATAGCGCTCATATCGAACTTCATGAAGCTGGTGCTATTGAATTTGGTGGACATAAAGTCATCACTTTACCACAAGAAGAAGGCAAACTCAAAGCCAGTGAAGTAGAAAAATATCTCACTAAATTTTATGGTGATGAAAGTTTTGAACATATGACTATTCCTGGAGCTGTATATATCTCCCACCCTACTGAATGGGGTACTTTATATACTAAACAAGAATTAGCTGATTTATCCGCTATCTGCCACAAATACAATCTACCATTATTTTTAGATGGCGCTAGACTTGGCTATGGTCTTGCTTCTTTAAATACTGATGTTACTATGCAAGATATCGCTAAATATTGTGATGTATTTTATATTGGTGGTACAAAAGTTGGTGCATTATTCGGCGAAGCAGTAGTAATCACAAAACCAAATTTAATACCTCATTTCTTCACTATCATCAAACAACATGGCGCATTACTTGCTAAAGGTAGACTACTTGGTATTCAATTTGATACTTTATTTACCGATAATCTCTATCTTAAAATCGCTAAAAATGCCATTGAAAAAGCTGAACAATTAAAAGCTATCTTCAAAGAAAAAAATTATAAATTCTTCTTAGAAACAGATACTAACCAGCAATTCATCATTTTAGAAGATACTAAATTAAAAGAACTCCGCCAAAAAATCAGCTGTAGTTTCTGGGAAAAATATGACGATACACATACAGTAGTGCGTTTTGCCACTAGCTGGGCAACACCACAATCATCTATTGATACATTAAAAGAAATTCTATAAAAATCTTCAAAAAAAAGTAGTTTGATATTATATTTATCAAACTACTCTTTTTTATTTTACATAACTTTCATTAAAAATTATCTGCGGATTAGCTGTATTTGCATCAAGTGTTATTTCTACATTCAAAGGCAAAAATCCATTTATCGCTCCATGACCTACTGGCATATCATAGACTACAGGAATATTGGCTTTATCTGCATATTGCTTGATTACCTGCATTACAGAATAATCAAATTGTGTCGGCTCTGTTGGTTCACATCTTCGCATATTGCCAATGATTAAGCCCTTCACTTGCTTTAACACTCCACTTTGCCATAATTGCTGAAAACATCTATCTATTACATAAGAGTCTTCGCCGACTTCTTCAATGAATAAAATACAATTTTCACCATTTGGCTGATATTCACTGCCAGATAAAGAAGCTAATACAGATAAATTACCGCCAATGATTTTACCTTTAGCATAACCTTCTTTTAATACTTTTAATTTATGATTGCTTGGCAAAACAAATTCATTATTCGCCCCTAAACTTTCATTTGCCAAACCCAATTTTAATTGATTATCTGTATAATTATAGCCATTATCATTGATATCTATAACCATAGCCCCATGCACTGGTACTAAATCCGCTTTTTTTATCAATGCCATATGCAATGCCGTTATATCACTATAGCCAATCACCATTTTAGGGTGCTGTTTTATCATTTCATAATTCAATAAATCAAGTATTCGACCGCTACCATAACCGCCACGAAGACAAAGTATCGCATCGACTTCATCATCAGCAAAAAAATTATTTAAATCATCAGCTCTCATTTGGTCGCTACCTGCTAAATATCCTGATTGCTGATACAAATTCGGTGATAATTTCACCTTATAACCCCAATTTTTCAATTTATTGATAGCGTCATCTATATTCATATCTTCAATACCTGAAGCAGGTGCTACTATACCTATACAATCGCCTTGTTTTAGAGCATTACCCTTCAAACTTTCAGCAAAAACAAATTCACTATGCAAACATAAACCGATAATAAAACATATATTCAAAAAATATTTAAAATAATTTTTCATCACTTCACCTCCAACCGACTATCAATCTTGCTCAACAATATGTTTACGCACCTTCATTGGTGTATCGCCAAAATGCTTTTTAAACAAAGTCCTAAATAATTTATAATTATTAAAACCATGTCTTGATAAAATCATAGACAAACTATCTTTTGTATTGATTAAATCTCGATAAACATAAGCTAATTTCACTTGATTTTGATACTCGATAAAAGTAACGCCCATATGCTTTTTGAAAAATCTACAAAAATAATTCGTCTGAAAATGTACTAATTTTGCTATATCCTCTAAAGCTATATTTTGCTTATAATTTTCTTGCAAATATTTCAAAATTATATTCAATCTAGCTAAATCTTTTTTCCGTTGACCTACATTGACATTCATCATTTTCACACTAAAATGAGTCTTCAATTCAAACAATAATGAAAACAATAAACTATTAAACTTCAATAAAAATCCATCTTCCTTTGCGTCATAAACCCTTTTCATTTCCAATAATATAGATTTTACCTTATTTAAACATTCCTGTTTTCTTGGTGTATTTTTACTATCATTGAGTACAAATATAATCTCTTGTATATCTGGTACAAACTGCTCTAAAAAATCTATAGGAATTTGCAACAAAATAATCGTATTTGTTTCCATCAATTTCATAGAGTGAATAGCATTTGCATTTACTAAAACACAATCACCATCATGAAGCAAAAACGATTTATTTTCTATAGTCGCCAATCTTTCGCCCTTGATTAGATAAATAAACTCTATGGATTGATGCCAATGATTAGGTATATAATTACATTTTTCCACCAAAGTACAAAAACGCACCTTCGTTATCTCCGAAAAATCTATATGCTCATAGGCAATATTCTTATTCATATTCTCCATGATTACCTCTTATTATTTTATTTAGTACACTTATTTTAACATAAAAAGAGTTATCTACTAAATCTATAAAAAACCGACTATCTCATTTTTTGAGATAGTCTTTCTTAAATTATTTTTCAGCTAAAATCTCTTTTAATAGATTTTCAGCACTTTCTTCGTCAGGATTATTTGTGCCTAACTCACCACGAAAAACTTTAGCTAGTATTGCTTTTTTCAGTAATTCTATTTTTTCTAATTGCTGTTCTAAGTTTTTTATTTTATTATATTTAGCCAATAAATTATCCAAAATATTAACAATTTCCTGTTGTTCTTCAAGAGTAGGTAATAAAATATTTAAATCTAAAATATCTTTTCTTGAAATTCCTGGTATTAATCCATTTCCTTCAAATTTTAATCGTTCACATTCTCTCAATAAAAAATAATATAGATAATGCGTATTTAATTCATTTAAAGCTCTTAATGCCATTATTTGTCTACTAATATTTATTTTTTCTTCTTTTTGTAAATAAAGCTTTCCTATTGTTCCCTTTACACTGAGTAATATATCGTTTTTTTCTGATACTACTACTGGATTTTCTATCCATCGTTCAATAAAAAATTTATTATCTTTTATATTACTTGCACCTAAAATATATGGTATTCCTATAGATTTATCATTACATAAACTTACACTAACATCTCTACCTGAAATTAATTTTATGACATTCTTTAATTTAACTTTATTAAAAAAATTTTTTTCATTAATATTATTTTCTTTTCTCCATTTTACTGTTAATTCACCAGTAAAAGCTTTATGCAGTATTGCCATTTTATTTTGTTCAAATTGAGCTAAAGTATTTTCTATTAATTCCTTTGCTCTATCTAATTTAGCAAATAAAGACTCTATTCTATTTACAATTCTTTGCTGTTCTTTTATTGGTGGTAAAGGTATTGATATAAATTCTATAACTTTAGGGCTAATATTAGGTTGCGCTCCACCATATGCCAAATTTAATATATCTTCATTTTTTAAAGCTATATAATAATTTCTATATTCATTAAGAACTTTTTCTTTATTCTTTATTTTTATATTTCCTATACGCTGATTTAAATATGCTATTTCATCTAAATAATAAACGCCATTTTTTCCTGTTGTTGCTCCCGATAAAGCTATTAACAAATCACCTTTTTCTATAACATATTTTTCTTCATTCTTTTCTAACTTATTAACATAAATACATTCATTAATGTTTACTATACCATTTTCTATATTAGATATTCTTACTAAAGGTATTCCTTCCTTTTTATAATCTATTTTTTTAAAAGCATATCCATTTTCTATATAAAAAATATCTTTAAAATATGTCCAACACCAATTATTAGGTATTTTATATGGTTGTTCTTCTTTTGATACTAAGGCATTTTGCAATTTTTCTTCTATGGTTAACTCTATTTGTTTTTTCTTTGCCATTTTAAGCCTCACCATTTTCTAAGGATTTTAATTCATTTACAACTTCACTAAGCAAGGCTTGTGCTTCGGATAAGTCTGCAATCATTTCTTCTGTACAATCAATAGGATTTGGCAAGTCTTCATAATCTAAGATACTATCATCTTTTATCAAGCCTAAATCAAGGCTATTACCTTTTTCGGCGATTTGCTCTCTTGTAAATACAGAAAATCTTTCATCTTGTATTTTATGTCTATCTTCTGCTGTATAAGCTTTGATAAAATTGGCAAAATCGCTTTTTTTGAGTGGATTTGTTTTACCAAAAGAAGGCATATTCGTTCTTAAATCATAGAACCACACTTCTTTTGTATTATCTTTATCTGTTTTGCCACGTGTGAAAAATAATACATTCGTTTTTACACCTTGAGCGTAGAAAATCCCTGTAGGTAATCGCAAAATTGTATGCAGATTACATTTATCCATTAAATCGGCACGGATTTTTTCGCCATCACCGTCAGCAAATAACACATTATCTGGAAGTACAACACCTGCTCTAGCTTTGCCATTGGCTTTTAAACTACGATAAATATGTTGCAAGAAATTCAACTGTTTATTGCTCGTAGGATAAGTGAAGTCATCACGTGTTGCACGTTCACCACCTTTTTTCGTACCAAAAGGAGGATTGGCAAGCACTACATCAAAATCTTTTAATGCTTTTCCTTGATTGGATAATGTATCAGCAAGCATGATATCGCCATCAATATCGTGAAGCATTGCATTCATCAAAGCCAATCTATGTGTATCATGTACTAATTCGCAACCTGTAAAAGCTTCTTTGTATTGAAAATCACTTTGTTCTTCATCTAAATCATCATAATCATCAGTTTGAGATTTTACATAATTATTTGCAGAAATCATAAAGCCAAAAGTTCCGCAAGCTGGATCATTACAACGTTCGCCTGCTTGTGGTGCTACAAGCTCTACAATCACATCAATGAGTACACGAGGGGTGAAATATTGCCCCGCTCCAGATTTTTTCTCATTGGCATTTTTTTCGAGCAAACCTTCATAAAGATTGCCCAAGCCTTCTTCTTTGGCACTGTACCAATCAAGTTCATCTATAGTTTTAATTATTTTTTCTAAATTCTTTGGTTCTTCAATATTAGTCGCTGAACCTTGATAAATCTCTCTAATTCTGCCTGTAGTATTAGTGCCTAATTTATCTAATAATTCTTTATAGAAATTTTTTAATTCAATACCGCTTTTATTTACTAAATTATCCCAGCGATATACTTCAGGAATATTTGCTTCTACACCTGTTTCTTTTGCCATTTTCAAAAATAAAATATAAGTGAGTTCTGTTACATATTGATGATAAGTTATACCGTCATCTCTTAGTACATTACATAAATTCCAAAGTTTTCCTACTATCTCTTGTGTATTCAAGCTATTTTTCCTCCATCTTCATATAAATATTGGTTTAATTCTACTATAATTTCTGCTAAATGTCCGCCAAATTTTTTATCAATAGTTTTAAAACCACCTTTTTTTACAAATCTTGTATCTGTATCAAAGGTTTCTTTATTGATTACAGACTCATGCAATAAATATTTCTCTATGCTTTTCAAGAAAGTTTCTTCACTTACAGAAAAATAATGATTTGCTTTCAATTTTTCCATAGCCTTTTTTATACGTTCTTCATGACTAACTCTAGCACTGCCAAGCATACATTGACGAATTATACTGATGATATCTGCTGTTATCTCTTGATTAGTCATTTGGTTTAAAGCTGTATTTAAATGTGTTTGACTAAAACCATTACTATCTAGTTTTAAGCATAATCTTTTTAAATCTTCACGTTTTAAATCGCTAGGTTTTATACAGATTAATTTCAAAGCCATTATTTCATTCATATTATCTTTTAAATATTGAGTGAAGCTTTCTATATAATCTTGTGGTTTTTGCGTATTTCCATAATCTCTAGTATGAGATACTACTTCATCTTCACCCTCATAAATAATGCGAGTCTTGCCATGACAAGCATCTTTTTCTTGTAAAAAAATAAAATAGCTTTCATGCTCTTGTATATAAGAGCTAATTTTTTCTACTGGCAAAGCTCTCAATTCGTCAATAAAATCAGTCATTGATTTACCTGTCATTGTCTTAAAATCTTTTTTCTTTTTATCGCTCATAGATTGCTGTTTACGATTTAATTTACCGACTAATTGCTCTAATTGATTTTGTTTATATTTCAGTTCATCTGCTGTATATATGCCATTATCTTCTTTTATTTTATTGATGATATCTCCTATGCTGATATTAGGATTTACCACAACAGGTTTCATAGTATTTACACTATCTAAAGCTTCATATACACCTACAGGATCATAAATCTCAAAACAAGTCTTATCAATTTGCGGACATAGACGAGTTGCTCTGCCTAACATCTGTTCAAATAAAATACGAGATTTCACTCTGCGTAAAAATACTAAAGTATCTATCTTCGGCACATCAACACCTGTAGTCAACAAATCTACAGTAACGACAATAGAAGGATCTTTTTCATTTTTAAAACGACGTATATATTCTAAAATACGGTCTTTATTGCCTTGACCTGCACTAGCAGTGATTTTGATAATTGTATCACTAGGAATATTATAATCAGGGCAAATTTCTTTTAAGATTTTTACGATTAAATCTGCATGATTATCGTCAACAGCGAAAATTAATACTTTTCCTTGCTTATCTTCATCTTTTTGATTATTTTTTCGACTGATACTCTCTATGATTTCGATTAAGACTTTGCGGTTAAAATCTTCGGTGATTACTTCACGATTAAATTTATCCACTTCGATATGAACTTCATCTTCTAAGCAAGCTACATTTGTTACCTCTTTTGTAGCTGTATCATAAAGTAACATATTATCGCCTTTATGATAGACTATACCTTCATTGTATAATCTTGTACGAATATTATGCGGTACATCATGGTCTACCAAAAATCTATCATTAACAGCTTCACGATAAGAATAAGTAAATACTGGTTCGCCGAAAATTTCTGTAGTATGCAGTGCTGGTGTAGCTGTAAGCCCTATTTTGACAGCATCAAAATATTCAATGACATAGCGATATTTACTGATATAATCCTGTTGATTATTATACAAAAGTTCTTCTTCGCTCATTTGTCTATCCAAGATATAACCTCTATGAGCTTCATCTACAATGATTAAATCAAAATCGCTAACAGACGGCATTTTATTATATTTTTCACCATCTTCATCATTTTGATACAACAATCTTTTAACCATACTTTGTACAGTTGCTATCTGTATTTTAGTCTCTCTATCTATCTGTTTATTATTTAACCCTTTTATATTATAGATTTCATCTAAAGTCATCAATTCTTCAAGCTTTACTTCACGAAAAGTTTCATAAGCTTGCTCACCTAGACTCGTTCTATCCACTAAAAATAATATGCGGTGAAATCTCTTTGTCTTTAAAAATAGATATATCATGCCTAAAATAGTGCGAGTCTTTCCTGTACCTGTAGCCATAGCTAATAAAATATTTTTCTTGCCTGCTACGATAGCATCAACAGTTGCTTTTATCGCATTTACTTGGTAATATCTCAAATTCAAACCTTGCTTATCTACTAAAAAGCCTTGATTATAATTTGTTAATTCACTATTTACTTTTTCTATGTCTAATTGCAATAATTCTTTAAGTCCTTCTGGAGATTTAAAACCTCTCAAAGCTACAGGATAATTTAAACTACTGCGTAAATCTCTAAACCAAATACCCGAAGCTGTTTCTATCTGTTTTAAATACGGTCTACCATTTGTCGCAAATACAAAAGGAACTTTATACTCACCATATTGACCAATTAAATATTTTTCATCAATTATAATTTGACTAGCATATTCTTTTGCTTGATAATCCATTACAGATAAAATATCTTTATCTATACTTTTAGCTTCTACTACTGCTACAAGTTTTAAATCAGTAAATAACGCATAATCTACATGACCTGTAGTTTTTTTATCTGTCATTGTAGGCCATTCTGCTATTGCCATATTTACATTTTTCTGTGGTCTTGAGCCTTTGCTATAGCGAATATTTCTTGTATCTACTTGCCAACCAGCTTCTCTTAGTTGTGCATCAATGATATATCTTGTCTGTTCTTCTGTTAATTTTAATCTATCTGTTGCCGATTTTATTAAATTCAAACGTTTATCTCTTTTAATAATTTTTGCTTTAGAAGCTGTTTGCAATGCAGATTGTGTTAATTGTTGTAATTCGTTTTCTTCAATATTTGTATAATAAATATCTTCTTTTTTAGGCAAAATAAATGGTCTGTGTTCATATCTATAATCTCCATAAGTCTGCATAAACCACTCACTAAGCACATAGGCAAATTCTAATAAAAGACCACAAGGCTTTTCATAATTTTCATGAACAGCTTTATTTCTTGCTTTACGCAAAGCATGTAAAATATTTTTAAGTTGTTCATCAATATAACCTTCACGAATTAAAATATTTATACGATTTACCGCTTTATCTTCTGTTGGTTTTTTTATGTTATCATATTCAAAAATTAAATTTACAACAGTTTCCCCTATCATGCCTAATTTAATTAAACAAGAATTAGGGTCTGTATATAAATATTTTTCTGCTAAATCACCTAAATTTGCTAATACTGGAAACTTTTGTTTTAAAAAATCAAAATTACTCATAATCTATCACCATAAATTATTTTTTATACTTATAATCTTTATTATAATAGTGATGTACTCCCACCACTTTCGCTATCGCTTAGAAGTGGTTGCTTCTTGTTCGATACAACTTTTGTTGTAAGCATAAGCAAGCTATCCCCGTGCAT